>Ga0164241_10000025_pt1 | contig 418288 bp, 375 predicted proteins | sample OricomyardsoilBY_FD_108780 | JGI IMG/M metagenome (GOLD analysis project Ga0164241, IMG submission 108780) | Backyard soil microbial communities from Emeryville, California, USA - Original compost - Back yard soil (BY) | ecosystem: Environmental > Terrestrial > Soil > Unclassified | place... | reverse complement strand
TGACGAAGCCCAGTTCGCCGAGCTCTACACGCTGGGCGAGCTCACCCACCGCGCCTGGGCGCAGGACGTCCAGGTGATGATCGAGGGCCCCGGCCACGTGCCGATGCACAAGATCAAGGAGAACATGGACAAGCAGCTCGAGGCGTGCGGCGAGGCGCCGTTCTACACGCTCGGGCCGCTCACCACCGACATCGCCCCCGGCTACGACCACATCACGTCGGGCATCGGCGCGGCGATGATCGGCTGGTACGGCACGGCGATGCTCTGCTACGTGACGCCCAAGGAGCACCTCGGCCTCCCCGACCGCGACGACGTCAAGGTCGGCGTGGTGACCTACAAGCTCGCCGCCCACGCCGCCGATCTCGCCAAGGGCCACCCCGCCGCAAAGGTGCGCGACGACGCCCTCAGCCGCGCGCGGTTCGAATTCCGCTGGCGCGACCAGTTCAACCTGTCGCTGGACCCCGACACGGCGGAGAAATACCACGACCAGACCCTCCCCGCGGAAGGCGCCAAGACCGCGCATTTCTGCTCGATGTGCGGCCCCAAATTCTGCTCGATGAAGATCACGCAAGAGGTGCGCGACTTCGCGGCGAAGCAAAACCAAGGCGTCGAAGGCTTCATCGCCACCAATTCCTCCCCCAGCTCGCTGGGGGAGGGGGACCATGCGCAGCATGGTGGAGGGGCGCTCGGCGAAGCCGAGCGTGAAGCCGGCATGGCCAAGATGAGCGAACTCTACAACGAAACCGGCCGCGAGCTGTACATGGGCGCCGGCGGGCGGGAGCATGACTAGGCACCGGTGGCTTTGACACCACTTGCCAAGGGGCAGAATTGAATACATTCTCTCCCGTTGATTGGGGGAGGACTATGGACGAAATCGAAGCAATGAAGGCTATTGCCGGTAGCTTAGAGAAGCTGTCCGGCGAGGAGCGTGTGCGAGTTTTGGGATGGGCAAACTCGAAATACAGCTTTTCTCCTGCTAGCGCTTCACCGACCAAGCCATCTACGAGTCCGGATGTCGAACCCGCAGCTTCAAAGCCGACTACGAAACCAGTCAGTGCGCCTAAAGCTAAGGGATCGAAAAAGGCCAAATCCATAATCTCAATGGATAAGAGCCTCAATCTTTCCCCGGGCGGCAAGAAGTCGGCTGCTACATTCGCTGGCGAGAAAGCTCCGCAAAATGTTCTTCAGAAAGCCGTTGTTGCTGCATATTACCTAAGAGACGTATTGGAAGTCGAGGCCGTTACGGCTCAGGGCGTATTTACGTTTTTCAAAACGCTGAATTGGCCAGTGCCTTCAGATATGAAAAACACTTTGCAACAGGCTGGCACGAAGGGTTGGCTGGATACTAAAGAGAGTGAAGACATCAAAATTACGTCAATGGGTGAAAATCTCGTTGAGCATTCCCTGCCGCCGAAGCCAAAATCGTAACGATGCCGTATATTCTAGCTGGAGTACCGGACAACTTTGAGGACGAGCTGTTCGCAAAATATCGAGAGATAGAGCGCAATTTTCGGGAACGTCGGTGGGAGCCTTCCGAACTTAATGGTGGCAAGCTGTGCGAGGTCGCTTATTCGATCCTCCGCGGCTACGTTGACGGCAGCTTCCCTCCCAAGCCCGGGAAACCGAGCAATTTTGGCGCAGCGTGCAACGACTTGGAGAAGGTCGACGCAAAGTACGGTCGGTCGATCCGACTGCTAATACCTCGTATGTTGATTGCTTTGTACGACATACGGAACAGCCGCAGCGTAGGCCATATTGGTGGGGACGTTGACCCAAACCAGATGGACTCAATCTGCGTGTTGCATATGGCAAAATGGGTTGTGGCGGAGCTAATTCGGCTGTTCTACGACGTCTCAATCGAGGAAGCCCGGCAAATAGTTGAAACGATCTCAGATCGTGAAATGCCGCTCATATGGGACACTGGTTCGGTAAAGCGAGTTCTAGATACGAACCTTACAATGCTGGAGAAGACTTTAGTTCTTCTTTATAGCGCGAGTGGGCCGACGTCTGAGGGCGAGTTGATCGCGAGCTTGGAGCATTCTAACCCTTCGGTCTACCGCAGAGATGTACTCCGAAAATCACACAAGGCGCGTCTGATAGAGTACGACCAAATCTCGAAAATGACGAAGATATCGCCCTTGGGTTCGCGAAGGGTCGAGGTGGATATTCTGCCGAAATCTATGAGTTAGTGCCCCATCTAGCCCACATCGCCCTGATCGTCCGCGACTATGACGAGGCGCTCGCCTTCTACGTCGGCAAGCTCGGCTTCACGCTGGAATTACGGTGACGGTTTACTAAACCCCTAAATTACCCCGCCTTCCGCGGCCGTCCCCCCTTCGCCCCGTTCGCCCGCGCCGCCGCGGTCTTTGCCGGCGAAATCGCCCGCCCGGCCCGCGCCGCCATCCACTTGGCTGTCCCGAACACGCCATTGACCAGCCCCGGCACTGAGAAATCGACATCGAGCGTTTCCCAGTGAAGGCCGCCGCCGGCGCCGCACACCTCGACTTCCGCCAGCTCGGCCGCCGTCGCCTCTTCCAGCCCCTGCGCGAGCCGGGGCGGAAAGGCGAAGGTCGCGCCGTTGGTCAGATCGACGATGATCCGGTCCGCCTTGCGATCGTAACGCGCCGCCGCCGCGTGCGGATGGGTCTCCCGGTGGGCTCGCCCCCGCGCGTTCGCTTCGGCGATCTGGGCTTCGGTCAGCTCAACCATGAAATTCTCTCCAGCAGACCAATAACTCAGCCTTGGTGCTCGGCGACGATCCGCATCGCCTTCCTGAGATCGCCGCTCTTCATCCCGTCCGCGCGCGCGAGTTCGGGCAAACCGCTCGCGCCGGCAAGGTTGATCCTCGCCGCGCCGTCGCCGATCACATGAATGTGAGCCGGCTCGTGATCGTCGGTATAGATGACGAAGCGCAGCCCGCTTCACGATGCACCGTAATCATAGAGTCATTTAACCCATCGCGATGGGTTTTTCAACAATGGTGCCCTAATAATGATACCGACATTGCGCCACCTGCAACGTCTGGTCCTTGCCCGATCCCGCCACGCGATAGACCAGCCGGTGTTCCTGATTTATCCGCCGCGACCACCAGCCCGACAGGTTGCCGCCCAGCGGCTCGGGCTTGCCGGTGCCCTTGAACGGGTGCCGGCGGCATTCCTCGATCAGTGCGTGCAGCTTGTCACAGAGCTTGGGATCATGGTCCTGCCAATGGCGATAATCGTCCCACGCCGTCGGCCAGAACGCAACATTCACGGGAGCGGAACGCCTCTCTCGGTAACACCGGCATCGCCGGCCTCGAACCCGCGCACTGCGTCGAGCAGCCGCGCCGCGTTCCGGGGCGAGCGCAGCAGGTAGAGCGTCTCCTCGATCGACGCCCATTCGCTCTCCGACACCAGCACCGCACCCTCGCCGCGCTGGCGGGTGATCGCGATCGGGGCGCGATCGGCGACCACCTGGTCGATCACCGACTTGAGGTTTTCCCGGGCTTCGGAATAATTGATCGACTTCATAGGTTCGATATGGACAAAAGAATGTCCAATGTCAATGCGTGCATCCTTGGATCCGCCTCACCCGCACCACCGCCGCATCCAGCGCCTGCAGGAACCGCGACCGATCCGCCTTTGCGAACGGCGCCGGCCCGCCGCCTCCTTCTCCCATCCCCGCCCGCAGATCGGCCATGATCGCGCGCGTCGCGATCGCGCCGCCGATCGAGCTCGTCGTGAACGGCTTGCCGGTCGGGGCGAGCACGGTCGCGCCGGCCTTGAGGCAGCGGTCGGCCAGAAGGATGTCGGCGGTGATCACGATGGCGCGCGGTCCCGCGGCCTGCGCGATCCAGTCGTCGGCGGCGTCGAAGCCGGCGGAGACGACCACGCGCTCGATCAGCGGATGATCGGGCACGCGCAGCCGGCTGTTGCTCACCACCGCGACCGGCACCTCGTGCCGCCAGGCGACGCGATAGACCTCATCCTTCACCGGGCAGGCGTCCGCATCGACCAGGATGCGCGGGCCGGCCGCGGCGTCTGCTTCGCTCAGCGGCCGGAATCCTTGATCAGCCCCTTGGTCGAGGGGTTGGAGGCGTTGGTCTTCGGCTTCTCCGCCTTGGGCTTGCGAATTTCCTTGTTCGATTTCTTCTGGCCCTTCGCCATGACGCTCTCCTCCGCGATGCAATCTGGCCTCCTCTAGCCGGTTCGCGGCGCCGGCGCGCGCATTATCGACGTGCGTTTGATCCGATCGCGTCACGGTGGCGGTGCGCCAAATCCGATCGACACGGACGTCGACCGCTCCCTCGCCCCGTCCCGAAATCCTCGCCATCGCGAAGCGCCCGGTCCGCTCGACCGAAGAAAGGGCTGTCCTACAGCATATCCGTCATGTTCTAAGCTGCCCGATGAACGACTCGTCCGGTCCCGCCGGCGAATGCGCCGCGCGCGTCCGCTCGCCCCCGCCCGGGCCGAAGCGTCCGCCTGTGCCCCATGGCGAGTGCGAACATTGGGAACATTCGCCGCGCGAACGTGACGTCCGTTCGCGGGCTTCGTTGCGCCAGCGCAACGGGCTGGCCAGCATGGCGGCGCCGGCTTATGGTCGCCGTCACACAACAGGGGAGGCGGCGATGGTGCTTGGACTTTCTCTCGCGGCGTTCACGAAATTGCATGTGATCATCAGCCTGGTCGGCATCGCCGGCGGGCTCGCCTTTTTCGGCGCGCTGATCGTCGGGCGCTGGCTGTCCGTGTGGAACGGCCTGTTCCTGATCTTCACGATCCTGACCAGCGTCACCGGCTTCTTCTTCCCGCCCAAGCCGATCGGCCCGCCCTTCATCTTCGGCCTGGTCTCGCTGGTGCTGCTCGCGGCCGCCTTGTTCGCGCTCTACGGGCGCAAGGCCGGGGGCGGCTGGCGCAAGGTCTATATCGCGACCGCGCTCGTCGCGCAGTGGCTCAACATGGTCGTGCTGGTCGTCCAGAGCTTCCAGAAGATCCCGGCGCTCCACGCGCTGGCGCCGCTCGGCAACGAGCCGCCAGTGCTGGCCGCGCAGGCGGCCGTCGCGCTGCTGGTCCTGATCACGGCATGGAAAGTGCTGCGGCCTCGCCACGCCGGCGGATTGCCGCCCGATCTCGTCGCTGGCTGAGCGGCGAACCTGAGGGGCTCGCCGCTGCGAATTGACTGGCGGCGAACATATAGGGAACATGTCGGCCCGTTTCGGAGTCGCGCATGGCCGCCGGCGATCCCAGATTCCGCTATTTCTTCGCGTTCAGGCCGAACGCCGGCCTGGCGGCGCGGCTCGCGGCTTTGGCGGTCGCGGCGGGCCAGGATCGCCGGCGTGTCCGGACGGACCGTCTGCACCTCACCTTGTGCGTGATCGGCGAGACGCTCGTGCGCGATCCTTTCCTCGCGGCGCGGGCGCGCGCGGCGCTCACCGGAGCGGGCCTTGCCTCGTTCCCGATCGGGCTCGGCCGCATCGGTGGCGGCCCGGGGGGTGCCGCGGCGCGCGCGATCGGCTGGCGCGATGGCATCCAGGGCTTCTATCGAGCCCTCGTGCGGCGCATCGCCGGGCACGGTCTGGCGCCGATATACCGCATGTCGGGCCTGCGGCCGCACGTCACGCTCGGCTATGATCCATGCGCGTTCGAACCCTTCACGATCCGCCACGAATGGTTTCCGGACGAATTGCTGCTGATCGAGAGCGAGCTCGGCCGAACCATTCACAATGTTGTCTGCCGCTGGCCGCTATCGCCGCCGTTGCAGGGCCTGCTGCAATTCGACGACGGTGCTTCGCCCACCAGTGCGGCTGTGGTCGCCGCTAGGGCGTGGTCACGCGCCGGATCGAGACGATCCTGACCGGTGTTCGCAGCCGCTGGCCCGCCATCGGCCCACTGCCCTCCTGGGTCACGGTGGGCGCGGCGAGGATACGGCGGACCACGTCCATGCCCTGGGTCACCTGGCCGAAGCTCGCATAGCCCTGATTGTCGCCGGGCCGGCCGGGATGGGCGTCGAGGCCGGGATTGGGGCCGATCGAGATGGTGAAATCGCCCATCGCCGTGTTCGGCGTCGATCGCGCCATCGATATCGTGCCGTCGCGGTGAAGGAGGCCGGTCTCGGTCGTCGGCTCGAGCCGGATCGGCGGCAGCATCAGCCGGTAGCTGTGCTGGATGCCGCCCTGGACGAAGCCGTGGTTCGGCGCGCCCGGCGTGCGCGAGGCGCGGTAGAAGACGGTGCCGTCGAAGCGGTGATCGTCGACATAGCGGATGAAATTGGCGACCGTGACCGGCGCATGCTTGTGATCGAGCGCGACCGTGATCGCGCCGAGCCCGGTTTCGATGCGGATCGGTACGATGTCCGGCAGGTCGGCCGGCACGGGCGGATCGGCGCGGTGCGTGGGCAGGACGACATTGGCGGCGAGCGCGTTCCCCGGCGCCCCGCCTCCGCCGCATCCGGCGAGCGCGAGGGGAAGCAGGGCGAGGACGGCAAGCGGGCGAATCATCCGTCGATCCTAACGCCGGATCGCCCGCGCTAGAACAGTCCCGGGACCTGGAGCTGGGCGGCGCTCGGCCGTCTCGGCATCATCAGCTCGCGCGGGGCCTGGGTCTGGCGCAGGGCCTGGGTCGTCGCGGCGGTGATCGGCGTGCAGGTGCCGCGGCCCTCGATGAAGTCGAGCGCCTGGCGGGTCGAAGCCTCGGCGGGGTCGCCCATCTGGTGGCCGATATCGTCGGGCGCGCGGCAGCTCGCCTCGACCGAGTTCGCGAGCCCGTTGAAATAATTGCCGTTATGCGCGGCATTCTCCAGGGAAAAGGCGATGATCCGGAAGCGATCGTCGCACGCCGTCTGGTCGATGGCGATCTGGCCGACGGGCTTGCCGAACGTGTTGGTGCCGATCAGCGCCGAATTGGCGTGGAGGAACGGCGTCATGCCGTTGATGACGAGCTCGCTCGCCGAGGCGGTGCCGTCGGTGCCGATGAAGGCGATCCGGGTCGGCGACACCGATTGCGGGGTGGCTGTGAAGAAATGGGTCGAATTGTTCACCGCCTTCTCGGGCCGAAAGGCCATGGACTCGAACACGTCTGTGGCCGCGCGGTTGCCGCCCAGCAGGTCGCCGAACAGATCGGCCGTCCGGATCAGGCCACCGCCATTGTAGCGCAGGTCGACGATGATCTCGGTGATGCCCTGCGCCCGGAACGAGGCGAAGGCGGCGCTTAGCTGGTCGTTGGCGGTGTCGATGAAGGTGCGAAGATTGACGTAGCCGACCTTGTGGCCGTTGTCGTTGATGACCTGGGCACCGAAGCGCGGCGAGACCGGCTGGAGATCGAACGCCGCCTTGACGAGCGTCACGTCGCGAGTCCCGTTCGCGGCATCGTTGACGCGCAGGACGCGGCTGGTGCCGGCGGTGTCGGGCCCGAGCGCATTGGTGAGCGCGGCGCCGCCGCCGCTGGCGAGGAGTGAGCTCACGCTTTGCAGATTGGCGCTGCTCGTGCCGATGGCGAGGATCTCGGTCCCGCGATCGAGGCCGGCGGCAAGCGCCGGCGCGCCTTCGAAGGCCTCGATCACGAACAGCCGGTTCGCCGACGAATCGAGCCCGAGACGGATGCCGAAGCCGGCGCTCGCGCCCTGGTTGTTGAATGCATTTTCTTCGGCGATCGACGTCACGAAGGTGAAGAAGCGGTCCTTGCCCAGCGCGCGCGCATTGGCGGTCAGCGCGTCGACATAGTCTTCGAGGCTGTTGAACGGCGCCGGATCGAGGCTCGCCGGCAGCGTTTCCGGGAAGAGATACCATTCCCTGAGCTGATCGAACGCCCAGTTCTGACGATTGCGAAGCGCGCAGGTGCCGGTGGCGGGTGGCGGCGTCGTTCCGCCCGTCGGCGGCGGCGCGGAGCCGGTTCCACCACCGCCGCCGCAAGCGGTGAGGAAGGCCGTGAGGCCGAGCAGGGCGCGCGAAGGATTGCGTATCATGGCACTCTCCCGGCGCGGGCGATCCCGCGCAACGGCGTCTCGACCCGCGCGCGGGAGCCTGCGCCTTTCATGCAAATCTAGCTCGCCGCGATCGATCGGGCAAACGGGATCGTGGCCGATCCGGCGTCACCAGTCGCCGGCCGCCGCCATCCACAGGCTCACAGCCGCGAGCGCGGCGGTGTCGGCGCGCAGGATGCGCGGGCCGAGCGCGACCGCGCGGGCTTGCGGCACGGCGCGGATTGCGGCTCGCTCGGCATCGGTGAAGCCGCCTTCGGGGCCGATCAGGATCGCGGCGGGCGGCGGTGCGGCGGCGGTGGCGAGCGGTTCGCCGCCGGTCTCGTCGGCGAAATGGAGCATGCGCGTCTGCGGCCAGGTCTTCAGCACCGCGTCAAGCCTGGCCGGCTCCGCGAGCGCCGGCAGCGCGGTCCGTCCGCACTGCTCGGCCGCCTCGATCGCATGGGCGCGCAGGCGATCGACGTTGAGCCGCTCGACGATCGTGCGCTGGGTGACGACGGGCACCAGCCGGGCGACGCCGAGCTCGGTCGCCTTCTCGACCAGCCAGTCGATCCGGCCCCGCTTCACCGGCGCGAACAGCAGCCACAAATCGGGCACGATCTCGCGCGGGCGGGTGCGCGCGCCGAGCGTCAGCGTGATCCGCTTTCTGCCGGCGTCGTCGATCGTGGCGACGAACTCGCCATTGGCATCGTCGAACAACAACACCCGGTCGCCCGCCGTCAGCCGCAGCACCGCGCCGAGATAATTTGCGGGCGCGCCGTCGAGGGTCAGCGCCATGCCCTCCGCCAGCGCGGTCTCGACAAACAGGCGGGGCAGGCTCCTTGGCGGCCAAGCGGGAGTTGCGGGCATGAAACGAGCTTAGGCGTTCGTCCCGAGCGAAGTCGAGGGGCGGCGGCGCGGTCTCATCGCATGCGCCCCTCGACTTCGCTCGGGACGAACGGCAATGGGAGGCCATGGCGGGTTCCGACACCGACAGGGCGAACGACATCGTCCCCGATAGCGAGCAGCGCGGGCTGATCGGCGCGCTGCCGGCGAAGGTGCGCCCTTATGCGTCGCTGATCCGCCTCGATCGGCCGATCGGGGCGTGGCTCTTGTTCTGGCCCGGCGCGTGGAGCGTGGCGCTCGCCGGCAATGGTGGCGGGATCGGTAGTGGACGCGGCTGGGCGCTGATCGCCTGGCTCGCGCTCGGCGCCTGGGCGATGCGGAGCGCCGGCTGCGTCTATAACGACATCGTCGATCGCGATCTCGACCGGAAGGTGGCGCGCACGCGCCTCAGGCCACTGGCGAGCAAGCGGGTGTCGCTGAAGGGGGCATGGGCGTTGCTCGTCGCGATGAGCCTGATCGGGCTCGTCGTCCTGCTCCAGCTCAACCGGCTCGCGCAGGGCATCGCGCTCGTCAGCCTGCTTCCGGTCGCGGCCTATCCGTTCATGAAGCGGATCACCTGGTGGCCGCAGGCCTGGCTCGGCCTGGTCTTCTCCTGGGCGGCCTTGGTCGGCTGGCCGGCGGCGGCGGGGCGGATCGAGACGCCGATGCTTTTCCTCTATGCCGGGTCGATCTTCTGGGTGATCGGCTATGACACGATCTACGCGATCCAGGATATCGAGGACGACGCGCTGGTCGGCGTCAAATCCTCGGCGCGCGCGCTCGGCCGCCATGCGCGGCCCGGGATCGCGATCTGCTATGCGCTGGCGCTGGCGCTCTGGGGCCTCGCCATCCACGACGTGCGGCGCGAATGGTTCGCGCTGCTCGCGCTCGCGCCGATGGCGCTCCATCTCGCATGGCAGGCGGCGGGACTAAGACCCGGGGACGGCGCCGACGCGCTCGCCCGGTTCCGGTCGAACCGCGCCGCGGGGCTGCTCATGTTCCTCGCCTGCCTGGTGGTCGGAACGGCCTGAACGCTTGCTTTTGCGCCAGTGGGGCTTAAGCGGCCCCGATGCTGTCCATCGAGAATGCCGAGGCGCGCGCCGCCGCTCTTGTCGAGGCGGCGCGGCGGGCCGGCGCCGACGCCGCCGACGCGCTTTATTATGGCGATGCCGCGACCGAGGTGCAGGTGCGGCTCGGCGCGCTCGAGGACGTCACCCGCGCCGAGGGCGAGGAGATCGGGCTACGCGTCTTCGTCGGGCAGCGTTCGGCGAGCGTCTCTTCCTCCGATCTTTCGCGCGAGGCGCTGACCGCGTTGGTCGAGCGCGCGGTCGCGATGGCGCGCGAGGCGCCGGAAGATCCCCATGCGGGGCTGGCGCCGGAGGATCGCCTCTATCGCGGCGGCCCGACCGCGCTCGATCCGGACGATGGCGGCGATCCGGCGCCGGCCGATCTCAAGGCACGCGCTTTGGCGGCGGAGGATGCGGCGCGCGCGGTCGCCGGGGTCACCAACAGCGACGGCGCCAGCGTCTCGGCGGGGCGCACGGTCGTCGCGCTCGCCACCAGCCAGGGCTTCGCGCGCGGCTATTCGACCAGCGCCTACGGGGCCGGCGTCGGCGTGATCGCCGGCGAGGGTGGCGCGATGCAGCGCGACGGCGCGAGCCATCAGGTCCGCCATTTCGCCGATCTCGATTCCGCCGAAATTCTTGGCGCGCTCGCCGGCACGCGCGCGGTGCGCCGGATCGGCCCGGGCAAACCGCCATCGGGGACGATGCCGGTGCTGTTCGATCCGCGCATCGGCGGCAGCCTCATCGGCCACCTGCTCGGCGCGATGGGCGGTCCGATGGTCGCGCGGCGCACCAGCTTCCTGCTCGGCCGCGAGGGTGAACGGCTCCTGCCCGAAGCGATCGCGATCCACGACGATCCGCACAGGGTGCGCGGCCTTCGCTCGAAGCCCTTCGACGGCGAGGGGGTCGCGACGACGCCGCGCCTGCTCGTCGAGCAGGGGCGGGTCACCGGCTGGCTGCTCAACGCCGCTTCGGCGCGTCAGCTTGGCCTCGCGACGACCGGCAACGCGACGCGGTCCAGCATCGGCGCGCCGGGGGTTGGCGCGACCAACGTCCATCTCGCGCCGGGGCCGCTGTCGCCCGCCGAGCTCATGGCCGACATCGCCAGTGGCCTCTACGTCACCGAGCTGATCGGGCAGGGCGTCAATCCGGTGACCGGCGACTATAGCCGCGGCGCCTCCGGCTTCCGGATCGAGAATGGCGAGATCACCGGGCCGGTCGACGAGATCACGATCGCGGGCAACCTTGTCGACATGTATGCGACACTTATCGCCGCGAATGATCTGGAGCATCGGCGCGCGACCAACGTTCCAACCCTGAGGGTCGAAGGGATGATGATCGCCGGTGCTTGACGCGGTTGCCAATATTGCCGAGGCGGCGGGACGGATCGCCGCCGCCCGCTTCGGCGGGGATTTCCAGCGGTGGGAGAAAGCCGCCGGGGAGCGCGGCGCCGGCACGCCGGTCTGCGAGATCGATCTCGAGGTCGACTCCTTCCTGCGCGCGGAGCTTGGCGCGCTCGATCCGCAAGCCGGCTGGCTGTCCGAGGAGACGGTGGACCTTTCCGACCGGATCGAGCGGCGGCGGCTGTGGGTGGTCGATCCGATCGACGGCACGCGCGATTATGTGCGCGAGCGGCCCGGCTGGTGCGTGTCGATCGCGCTGGTGGAGGACCGCGTGCCGGTGCTCGGCGTGCTTTCGGCGCCGCTGCGCGGGGAATTGTGGACCGCCTCGCGCGGCCAGGGGAGTTGGCGCAACGGCGGGCGCCTCAAGGTCAGCCCGCGCGCCATGCTCGCCGGCGCCCGGGTGCCGGCCGATCAACTCCCAAAGGTCGATCGGGATCTCGTCGCGGTCGCCAAGCCTAATTCGATCGCTCTCCGGATCGCGATGGTGGCGGCGGGCGAGGCCGATCTCCTCGCGACGCTGCGCTGGGGCTATGAATGGGACATCGCCGCCGCGGCGCTGATTGCCGAGGAAGCGGGCGCGACCGTGACCGGCGCGCTCGGCCAGCCGCTCGCCTTCAACACCGCGTCGGGCGAGGCGTTCGGCGTGCTGGTCACCACCCCCGGCATCCATGCCGCCGCGGTCGAGCGGCTGCGCGAACGGGCGATGGCCGTCGTCTGATCCGGTCTGGATTTTTCCTTTCGTTCCGCTAGGATGGCCATCCCGGTGGGCGGGAGACACATCATGCGCTGGTTCGCGCTGCCCGTTTTTGCCGTCCTGTCCTCCGCCGCTGTGCAGCCGCCAGCTCCGGCCGATCCGCCCGGGGTGCCGACGCTGGCGCCGCTACCGCCTTCGGAAACGCTTGGCCTTGCCACCGATCCCTCGACGCGGATGACGGTGCCGGTCAGCATCGACGGACGCGGACCCTATGCCTTCATCGTCGATACCGGCGCCGAGCGGACCGTGATCTCGCGTGAGCTCGCCGAACAGCTCGAGCTGCGGCCGGGCGCGGCGGCGACATTGTCGAGCATGAGCGAAGTCAGCCAGATCGAGACCGTCGTCATTCCCCACCTCGGCATCGGGCGGCGGCGGGTGAGCGACATCCAGGCGCCGGCATTGTCGCGCAGCGATCTCGGCGGAGACGGCCTGCTCGGCGTCGATTCGCTCCAGTCGCAGCGCGTCGACATGGATTTCGCGCGCGGCCGGATGACTGTGACCGCCTCGAACCGTCCGGAGGAACGCTGGCCCGACGGCACGATCGTGGTCAGCGCGCGCAAGCGGCACGGCCATCTCATGCTCGTCGATGCCTCGTTCGACGGCCAGCGCGTCTATGTGATCGTCGATACCGGCTCGCAGGTCACCGTCGGCAACACCGCGCTTCGCGATCGGCTCGCCCGGCGCGGACGGCTCGGCCCGATCCGGCCGATCCAGATCATGAGCGTCACCGGCGGCATGGTCGACGCCGGCTATACGATGGCGCGCGAGATCAAGGTGGGCGATGCCGGCGTCCGCAACCTGCCGGTCGCCTTCGCCGACGTCGATCCGTTCCGCCAGCTCGATCTCACCGATCAGCCGGCGCTGCTGCTCGGCATGGACGCGCTCCACCTGTTCGAGCGCGTCTCATTCGATTTCGCCAACCGGCGGGTGCGCTTCCTGATCCACTCCTCGTCGCGGGAGCCGTCGGTCCAGATGGCGGCGGCACGACCCTAGGGTCCGTACGGAACCTAGGCGAAGACCAGCGCGGCCTCGCTCGACCGGTTGAGCGCGCGATAGATACCGGCCGGGACGGCTACCGAAAGCACCGCGACCGGCACGCCGGCGATCAGCCCGATGAGGCTGGCGGCGAGCACGGCGCCGCGTGGGTCGATGCTCACGGCACCGAAGCCGGCGATGCTCATGCCGATGGCGGCGGCGAGCGCGAACAGGATGACCGCGAAACCGATGCCGATCAGCGCGAGATAGCCCATGATCCGCCCTTGATCGTCGATGGTGAGCGCCCAGGATGCGCGCGCCGCCTCGATCAGGTTGAAGCTGCGGCTCTCCGCCATGATCGAGCTCGCGCAACTGAGGCGCGCGGCGATCCACAAGGCGAGCGCGCAGGCCACGAGCAGCATGACCACGACAAGGCCGCTGCCGCCGCCGAGCAAAGTCGCCGCGAAGCCGGCATTGCCGAGCGCCACCCCCAGGATCATCGTGATCGCCAGCGCCAGGCCGAGGATCAACGCGAACGCGGCGGTCAGCGCCGTGTAGAAAATCGCGAACAGCATGAGCAGCGGAACGATGAGGATCAGCCCGACGACGATGGCAACGCCCGGGATCGCGCGCAGCCACACCACGCCGAAGCCGAGCACCGCGCCGGCAAGGGCGACGGCGAGCAAGGCGACGAGCCCGGCGAGCAGCCCGTAGCCGAGCGCGCCGCCGACCGACTCGTCCCCGGCAAGGGCATAGCGCCAGGAGGCGAAATAGCTGCCCGTCTGGAGCACATAGCCAATCAAGGCGGCGATCAGGGCGAGACCGCCCGCGCCGGCGCTCGATGGGCCCGCGAAGACCGCCGAGACCGGGGTCGATCCGGTCGTCACGCCCGGCAAGACAAGGCGGAGCAGGAGCGGCGCCACGATCCCGACCCCGACGATGATGACTGCCTGGCCGGCGAACCTGCCGGCCACGGCTCTGAAACCGAGCGACCATGCGCCGTCGAAGCCGAAAATGGTCATGATATTCCCCCTCCCCCGACGACAATTCATCGAAAGTCGCCGTCCCTTTGTCCAGGGATTTCTTTGGGGGTGGGAGCGGCGACTTGGCGCCGCGCGATCTTTACGCCGCGGGGGCGATCCTAGGGATGCCGAGGCGCGCGATTTCGATCTTCGGGCAGTGGTTCATCACGACCTCGAGGCCGGCCGCTTCGGCGCGCGCCGCCGCGGCCTCGTTGACGACGCCGAGCTGCATCCACACCGCCTTGGCGCCGGCGGCGATCGCCTGGTCCACCGCCTCTCCGGCCGCTTCGGAGCGGCGGAAGATATCGACCATGTCGATCGGCTCGCCGATCTGGGAAAGCTCGCGCCATACGAACTCGCCATGGATGTGCTCGCCGGTGATCTGCGGATTGACCGGCAGCACGCGATAGCCGTGGTCCTGGAGGAAGGCCATCACCCCATAGCTCGGTCGATCGGGCCGGTCGGAGGCACCGATCATCGCGATCGTCCGCACGCGCGTCAAAAGGTCGCGGATCTCGCCGTCAGTCGTCAGCGGCATGGCTTGCTCCTGTCCCGGTGCGGGCGACCTCGTCGAGCAGGCGCTCGGCGAGGCGCATGAAAAGGGCGGCCTCCGCGCCCTGGCCGGCGGCGGGCGGCGTGCCGGCATCGGAGGCGGTGCGAATCGAGAGCCGCAGCGGGACGCGGCCAAGGAACGGAATGCCCATCACGCCGGCGGCCGCCTCGGCGCCGCCCGATCCGAACGGGTCGCTGGTCTCGCCGCAATGAGGGCATTCATAGCCCGCCATATTCTCGACGAGGCCGATGACAGGCACGTCCATCTTGCGGAACATGTCGATCGCGCGGGTGGCGTCGATGAGCGCGAGATCCTGCGGGGTCGATACGATCACCGCGCCCGCCGGCTTCCATTTCTGGGTCAGCGTCATCTGCACGTCGCCGGTGCCGGGCGGCATATCGACCACCAGGATCTCGCAATCGCCCCAATCGCCCTCCATCAAATTGGACAGTGCGCTCGCGGTCATCGGGCCGCGCCAGGCGACGGCGGTGCCGGGCTCGATCAACTGGCCGATCGAAAGCATCCGGACGCCATGCGCGGGGAGCGGCACGATCTGCTCGCCGGCAAGCTCGGGCCGGTTCGCCTGGCCCATGATTCTGGGCTGGGACGGGCCGTAAATGTCGGCGTCGACCAGCCCGACGCGCTTGCCCTTGCGGGCAAGGGCGATGGCGAGATTGGCGGAAATCGTGGATTTGCCGACGCCGCCCTTGCCGCTGCCGACCGCGATGATGGTCCGTTCCAGCCGCTCGGCGGTCATCGCGATGCGGGTGTCGTCGACGCCGGGGACGGCGATCATCTGCGCGCGGATCTGACGTTCCAGCAGCACGCGCTGGTCGGCGGAAAGGCCGGTCGCATCGATCACGATCGTGGCCGCGCCGTCGCGCAGGCGGGTCATCGCAACGCGGCCGGCGGCGACGAGATCGCCCTTGCCGCCGGGGTCGGGGATCAGCGCAAGCGCGCGCTCAAGGCCTTCGGTATCGCTCATGCGAGTCGCGCGATAGGCAATGGAGCGCCGCTTGGCACTGTTTTTCCGCAAAGGCGCTTTATATAGAGGCTGCATGAAATGGTTTTTCGGGCGCCGCGCCGCGGCCGGCGCGGTCCTCAGCGACAATCGTGGCCCCTGGGGCATCGGCGGCAATGACGACGGCGGAGGCGCCGGCGATGGCGGCCGTGGCAGCGGAGGCGGCGACGATGGCGGCGGCAAGGGCTCCGGCGGCCCGGGCAATCCGTGGGACCGCCCGCCGCCGCGCAAATCCGGCCGACGTCTCGAGACCGGCGCATTCGACGAATTCCTGAAGAAAAGCCGGGAGCGGTTCGGCAACCGCTTTCCGCCGCAAGGGGGCGGGCGGCGTTATTGGCTCTACGGCCTTGCCGCCTTCATCGTCCTGTGGATCGCCTTCACATCGATCCACCGGGTCGGCCCCCAGGAGCGCGGCGTCGTCACAACCTTCGGCTCCTTTTCCGGAACGCTCCAGCCCGGCATCGGCTTCACCTGGCCGGCGCCGGTCAGCGGCGTCCAGGTGATCGATGTCGAGCAGATCCGCACCATCTCGATCCCCGGCAACAATGCCGAGAACCTGATCCTCACCGGCGACCAGAACGTGATCGACCTCGCTTATTCGGTGCGCTGGAACATCCGCGATCCGCAGCGTTTCCTGTTCCAGATCAAGGATCCCGAAGACACGATCCGCGAGGTCGCGGAAAGCGCGATGCGCGCCGCCGCCTCGCGCGTCTCGCTCGACGACTCGATTGGCGCCGGCCGCGCCCAGATCGCACAGACCGTCGAGCAGAACATGCAGCAGTTGCTCGACGATTATGGCGCGGGCGTCCGCATCCAGGGCGTCGCGATCAACCAGTCGGTGCCGCCGGCGGCGGTCAACGAATCCTTCCTGCGCGTTTCGGCGGCGCAGCAGGAGGCGCAGAGCAATATCAACGACGCGCGCGCCTATGCGCTCCAGGTGACCGCGCAGGCCCAGGGCGAGGCCGCGTCGTTCGAGAAGATCTACACCCAATATCGCGCCGCGCCCGAGGTCACCCGCCGGCGCATGTATTACGAAACGATGGAATCGGTCCTCCAGCATGTCGATACGACGATCGTCGAGGCGCCGGGCGTGACGCCCTATCTGCCGCTTCCCGAGATCCAGCGGCGCGCCCAGGCCGCGCCGACGGCCAATCAGGCCCAGGCGGAGGGCCAGCGGCAATGAACCGGATCCTTTCCAACCCGATCTTCCTCCTGTTCGCGACGATCCTGCTTTTGATCGTCGTCGGCAGCACGTTCACGATCGTGCCGGAAACGAAGCAGGCGGTGATCGTCCGCTTCGGCCAGCCCGAACGCATCCTCAACCGCTATCGGCCGAACGAGCAGTTCGGCGCGAGCGGCGCCGGGCTCGCCGCGCGCGTGCCCTTCGTCGACGGCATCGTGTGGATCGACAAGCGCATCCAGTCGATCGACATGGAGAACCAGCAGGTGCTCTCCGCCGATCAGTTGCGGCTCCAGGTCGATGCGTTCGCGCGCTACCGGATCGTCGATCCGCTCCGCATGTACATCTCCGCGCGGACCGAGGAGAATGTGACGGCGCAGCTCCAGCCGATCCTCGCTTCCGCGCTTCGGAACGAACTCGGTCGCAGCCCGTTCGCCTCATTGCTGAGCCCCGAACGCAGCCAGATGATGGACAATATCCAGAACGCGCTGAACCGGGTCGCGCGCCAGTACGGCGCCGAGATCGTCGATGTCCGGATAAAGCGCGCCGACCTGCCCGACGGCACGCCGCTCGAATCGGCCTATGCGCGGATGCGCTCGGCGCGCGAGCAGGAGGCGCGGGCGGTCCAGGCGCAGGGCCTGAAGCAGGCGCAGATCATCCGCGCCGAGGCGGATGCCGAGGCGTCGGCGACCTATGCCAGCGCCTTCAACCGCGATCCCGATTTCTACGATTTCTACCGCGCGATGCAGTCCTACCGGACCAGCTTCCTGTCGCCGGGCACCGCCGAAAATCCGCGCGGGCACGCCGCGATCGTGCTGTCGCCGAACAACGATTATCTGCGTCAGTTCCGTGGCCAGCCCCGGGGCCAACGCTAGGAGATCCGAAAAAGCGTCGCGTCATTCAATTTCCATTCAGCCGACGCTTCTAGCGTGCGCCCGCGAGGGGACGAGCCGCTCGACGGCCGACGGCAAGTCAGGAGGAACACATCGTGCGTTACGTTTATGGAGTCACCGCGGCCTTGCTGCTTGGCGGCGCGGCAACGACGCTGACCCTCAATCCGGTCGGGGCACAGACCGCCCAGAACGATCCGGCGACCATGGCCCAGGCGCCGCGTCCGGGCGCGCCGCCGAGCTTCGCCGACCTGGTCGAGCGGCTCCAGCCGGCGGTGGTCAACATCTCGACCCGTCAGAGCGTCCAGGTTCGCCAGCAGCAGCTGCCGCCGGGCTTCGAGGAATTCTTCCGCCGCTTCGGCGCGCCCGTCCCCAACGGCGGTAGCGGTAGCGGCAGCGGCAGCGATGGCGGCGGCACAACGACGCAGCGCGGCGGCTCGCTCGGCTCGGGCTTCATCATCTCGGCCGACGGCTATATCGTCACCAACAACCATGTGGTGGCGCCGGCCCGGCCGGATGCGGTGGTCGAGCAGATCACCGTGACCCTCGACGACCGCAGCGAATATGAAGCCGAAGTGGTCGGCCGCGACCAGGTCGCCGACGTCGCGGTGCTCAAGATCAATCCGACCCGGCCGCTGCCGTTCGTCCGTTTCGGCGATTCGACCCGGCTGCGCGTGGGCGACTGGGTGGTCGCCGTCGGCGATCCGTTCGGAATCGGCCAGACCGTGACCGCCGGCATCGTCTCGGCGCTCCACCGCAACATCAATTCCTCGCCTTATGACCGCTACATCCAGACCGACGCCTCGATCAATTCGGGCAATTCGGGCGGCCCGATGTTCGATCTCAACGGCAATGTCGTCGGCATGAACACCGCCTTGATCTCGCCGACCGGCGGCAATGTCGGCATCGGCTTCGCGATTCCGGCCGAGCAGATCCGGCCGGTGGTCGAGACGCTGCGCCGGGGCGAGCGCGTGCGGCGCGGCTATATCGGCGTCAGCCTCCAGCCGCTCGACCGGACGCTCGCCAATTCGATCGAAGGCGTGCCGGCCAATCGCGGCGAGCTGATCCGCAGCGTGACGCCGGACGGCCCGGCGGCGCGCGCCGGCATCCACCAGGGCGACGTCATCGTCTCCGTCGCGGGACAGGCGGTCACGCCCGATCAGACCTTGTCCTATCTGGTCGCCCAGCAGGCGGTCGGCGCGCGCGTGCCGTTCGAGCTGGTCCGCGGCGGGCGGCACATGACCGTCACCGTCGCGCTTGGCGAGCGGCCGTCGGAAGAGGAGCTGGCCCGTCTCAACGGCGTCGACACCGGCGATGACGACGACAACAACGGCGCCACCGGCAAGCCGCAGGCGCCGCAACCGTCCAGCGAGCAGCGTTCGGTGCGCGACAGCCTCGGCGTCACCGTGGAACCGCTGACCGCCGACATCGCCCGCCGGCTCGGGCTGCGCGATCCTTCGGTGCGCGGCGTCGTCGTCAACGATGTCGACCAGAACAGCGACGCCGCCCAGCAGGGGCTGCGCCAGGGCGACATCATCCTGTCGATCAACCAGCGGCCGACGACCACGGCGGCGCAGGTCGCCGCCGCGGTGGCGAGCGCGCGCGCCGCGGGACGCAGCTCGGTGCTGGTGCTCGTCCAGCGGGGCAGCGTGCCGGCCGCCTTCGTCGGGATCGAGCTGGCCCGCCCGGGCGCCGTCGCCACGCCGCCGCGCCGCTAATGCCGAAGCGCCCTTGCCGCCCGGCGTCCCATGGAGGATAGCTGGGCGGCAAGGAAGCGCGGAGGACGGTCGTGGACGATACGAGTATTTTCATCGGCGCGAGCACCAACGACGTTTCCAAGCGTCAGGAGCTTGAGCTCAAGCGCGCCAACCGCCACGGCCTGATCGCGGGCGCGACCGGCACCGGCAAGACGGTGACGCTCCAGGGGATCATCGAGGGTTTCTCGGCGAACGGCACGCCCTGCTTCGTCGCCGACGTGAAGGGCGATCTTTCGGGCCTCGCCATGGCCGGATCGGCGCAGTCCAAGACTCACGAAAGCTTCGCGGCGCGCGCCCAGCAGATCGGCGACACCGACTGGCATTATGCCGACAACCCGGTCCAGTTCTGGGATCTGTTCGGCGAACAGGGCCATCCGATCCGCACCACCGTCAGCGAAATGGGGCCGCTGCTGCTCGCCCGCCTGATGGGCCTCAACGACGTGCAGGAAGGCGTGCTGACGATCGCCTTCACGGTCGCCGACAAGGACGGGATGCTGCTCCTCGACCTCGACGATCTCCAGGCGATGCTCGCCGATTGCGCCAATCGCGCGAGCGAGCTCACCACCACCTACGGCAACGTCACCAAGCAATCGATCGGATCGATCCAGCGCAACCTGCTTCAGCTCCGAAGCCAGGGCGGCGACCATTTCTTCGGCGAGCCGGCGCTCGACCTCAAGGATTTCCTCAAGACCGACGACAAGGGCCGCGGCGTCGTCAACATCCTTGCCGCCGACAAATTGATGCAGAGCCCGCAGCTCTACGCGACCTTCCTGTTGTGGCTGATGAGCGAGCTGTTCGAGACGATGCCGGAGATCGGCGATCCCGACAAACCGGTTCTGTGCTTCTTCTTCGACGAAGCGCATCTCCTGTTCGACGACATTCCCAAGGCGCTGGAGGACAAGATCGAGCAGGTCGTCCGCCTGATCCGCTCGAAGGGGATCGGGATATATTTCATCACGCAGAACCCGATCGACATCCCCGACACGGTGGCGGGGCAGCTCAACAATCGCGTGCAGCACAAGTTGAACGCCTACACTCCGCGCGACCAGCAGGCGGTGCGGGCGGCGGCGACCACCTTCCGCGCCAATCCGGGAGTCGATGTCGCGACCGTGATCACCGAGCTCGCGGTCGGCGAGGCGCTCGTCTCGCTGCTCCAGCCCGACGGCTCGCCCGAGCCGGTCGAGCGCACGCTGGTCAGGCCGCCGTCGAGCCGCGTCGGCCCGGTCACGCCCGACGAGCGCAAGACGATGATCGAGACCGACGCGATCGGCGCCAAGTACGATACGCCCGTGAATCGCGAGAGCGCGTTCGAGATGTTGAAGGCGCGCGCGGACCAGGCCGCACAGCAGGCCGCGCAGGCGCCGCCACCGCCGGCGGGCCGCACCACCGCATCGAGCAATACGTGGGGCAAGGTCGCGACATCGGCGGCGACCTCCGCCGCGCGCTCGGCGAGCTCGGCGATCGCGCGCCAGGTCGCCAACGAAATCGGCCGCGAAGTGTTCGGCACCGCCTCGCGCCGTTCCTCCTCGTCCGGCGGCGGGGTCATCGGGGGGCTCGTGCGCGGCGTGCTCGGCAGCCTCTTCCGGGGCCGTTGAACATGGCGTCGAACGCCGCGGACGCTTCCGCACCCGCCGCGTCGATCCCCGAGTTGACGCTCCGCGCGATCCTGCTCGGCGGGGCGATCACGCTCATCTTCACCGCCGCCAACGTCTATCTCGGCCTCAAGGTCGGCCTGACCTTCGCGACCTCGATCCCCGCCGCGGTGATTTCGATGGCGGTGCTGCGATTGTTCAAGAACAGCTCGATCCTCGAGAACAACATCGTCCAGACCGTCGCGTCGGCGGCGGGGACGCTGGCGGCGATCATCTTCGTCCTGCCCGGCCTCGTCATGATCGGCTGGTGGCAGGGCTTTCCTTATTGGACGACGGCGCTGATCACGCTGACCGGCGGGCTGCTCGGCGTGCTCTTCTCGGTGCCGCTGAGGCGCGCGTTGATCGTCGATTCGCCCGATCTGCCTTATCCCGAGGGCAAGGCGGCGGCCGAAGTGCTGCGCGTCGGCTCCGGATCGCGCGAGGGCGCCGAGGAAAGCGCGCTCGGGCTCAGGGTGCTGATCGTCAACGGCATCGTCTCCGCCGCCTTCGCCGCACTGACCCAGACCAAGCTCGTCGTCGCCGAAGCCGCGACCTGGTTTCGCGTCGGCGGCGGCGCGACCGGCATTTCGGGCGGGCTTTCCTATGCGCTGATGGGCGTCGGCCATCTCGTCGGCATCTCGGTCGGCATGGCGATGGCATTGGGGCTCGTCATCGGCTGGTGGATATTGCTGCCCATCCTGACCGCGCAGGCGCCGATGGCGGCTGACGCGGCAACCTGGGCGCAAAGCGTCTTCACCGCGAACGTCCGCTTCTTCGGCGCCGGCGTGATCGGCGTCGCCGCGGTCTGGACCCTGCTCAAGATCGCCGGGCCGGTGATCGGCGGCATCCGTTCGGCGATGGCGGCGAGCCGCGCGCGCGAGCGCGGCGAGCTGCTCGCGATCGGCGAGCGCGACATGCCGATCGCCGCGGTGGCGTTCGGCTCGCTCGCCTTGCTCGTGCCGATCGCGCTGATCCTGTGGAGCACGATCGCCGGCGGGCCGCTCGAATCCTCGGCGCCTTTGCTGATCGGCGGCGCGCTCGTCTTCGTGCTGGTGATCGGGCTGATGATCGCCGCGGTCTGCGGCTATATGGCGGGGCTGATCGGCGCCTCGAACAGTCCGATCTCCGGTGTCGGCATCCTCGCCATCGTCGCCGCATCGCTGATGCTGGTCGGCCTGTTCGGACGCGAGAGCGGCGGCGATACCACGCAGGCGCTGGTCGCCTACGCGCTCATCGTCACCGGCATCGTCTTCGGCGTCGCGACGATCTCGAACGACAATCTCCAGGATCTGAAGACTGGCCAGCTCGTCGGCGCGACGCCGTGGCGGCAGCAGGTCGCGCTCCTGTTCGGCGTCGTCTTCGGCTCGATCGTGGTGCCGCCGGTGCTCAACCTGCTCGGCAGCCAGCTTGGCTTCGCCGGCATGCCCGGCGCCGGCCCGAACGCGCTCGCCGCGCCGCAGGCGGCCCTGATCTCGGCGCTGGCGCGCGGCGTGCTCGGCGGCGATCTCAACTGGACGATGATCGGCTATGGCGCGGCAACGGGCGTCGCCCTTGTCATCCTCGACGAGGCGCTCGGCAAGGCGAAGCTCCTGCGCCTGCCGCCGCTCGGCGTCGGCATCGGCATCTACCTCCCCATGGCGGTGATCCTGCCGACCGTGATCGGGTCGATCATCGGCTGGTTCTACGATCGCTGGGCGGCGAAGCGATCCAATCCCGAATTCGCGATCCGGCTCGGCACGCTGACCGCGACCGGCCTCATCGTCGGCGAGAGTCTTTGGGGCGTCGCCTTCGCCGGCCTCGTCGCCGGCGCGGGCAGCGATGCGCCGATCGACGTCACCGGCCCGCTCGGCCTTGGCGAGGGCTATGCGCCGATCGCGCTCGCGGCCGGCACGATCCTGTTCTTCGCGCTCACCTGGTGGCTCTACCGGCGCACGATGAAGATCGTGCGCTGACGCTGGCGGCGGGCGTTACCCCGCCGCGTGCGCGTCCATCCAGCGGGTGATGTCGGGCAGCCGATCCTGACGAACCCGGATCCGGTCCTGGATCGAGGCGATCGCCCGATCGACCGAGCCGCGCGACTGCGGCGTCATATGCTGCTCGGCATATTGCCGGAGCTTCCCGATCATCGCCGGATCGTGCGAGCGGCCCCCAAGCGCGGCGAGATAGCGCGAGCGCGACGAGGCATCGACCAGCCCTTCGACCTGCTCGCGGTGGGCGAGCGCGAAATCGAAGGCCATGTCGGGATGCTCGCCCGAAACCGCGCTGATTAGCGCGCTCGAATTGGTCGCGCCCGGCTCGTCGGTGAGCGCCAGATCGAGCGCGCGCTGGGCAAGCGCCGGATCGTGCGCCCCGCCGAGCAGCCGGTAGAGCGCCTGCTTGGCGAGCGGATTGCTTTCGCTCTGCGCCATCTGATGCAGCCGGTCCCAGGTCGCGGCATCGGCATTGGCCGCGACGATGGCGAGGATTGTCGTACGCAGCGCCCCTTCGCGGATCGAAGCGTCGTTGGAGGCGAAGCGGTGATTGGCTTCGTCCACCACCGCGCGGTCGCCGAGATCGCCCAACGTGCCGATGAGGTCGGTCCGCAGGATCGCATCGGTCGGCGATTCATCGGCGCGCGCGCTCCAGCCGACGCGCTGGAGCAGCGGCGTGAGCTTCGCCGAAGCCATGCGCGCGACTTGCGCCTGGTGCGCCTCGTCGCCGTCATACATGCCATGGATCGAATCCAGCATGCCGGCGATCCGTTCCCAGACCCGGTTGTTGGCATCCGGCGCGGCGGCATTGGCCATGTCGAGCGCGAGCGAGGCGTTCTGATAGCCGGCAAGGCCGAGCGACCAGTTGTCCGCGAGAAGGCCGATCTGATCGACGGGGCGCAGATGCGCGAAGCCCTCGGTCAGCCGGGCGAGCGCGGGCGCGTCGTAGAGCGTGCGGTAATAGCCGGTCTGGCCGTAATTGACGACGAGCGGGCCGCAGCCGGGGACGGTGAGCATTCCCTCGCCATTCTCGACGACGGTGCGCGCCGCCGCGCCGCCGGCGGACGCGATCACCGGCACCCGCCAATGCAGCGGCTGGCCGTCGCGATTGTCGCGGCTGAACTGGCCCTGGTGCAAGGTCACGTGCGTGCTGCCGCCGGTGCACTGGACGCCGCCGACCCGGATCATCGGCACGCCGGGCTGGAGCGTGAAATCGTGGGCGATCGCGGTGATCGGGCGGTGGGTCGTGGCCTCGATGCTGCGCCACAGGTCGTCGGTGACGGTGTTGTTGAGGCGATGGGCGCGGATATAGGCGCGCACGCCGTCGCGCCAGCCGGTCGCGCCGACATAATCCTCGAGCATGGCGATGACCGCCTCACCCTTGTTGTAGGTGATCGCGTCGAACGCCTGGCTCATCTGGTCGGGCGTGCGGATGTCCTGCACGATCGGATGGGTGGTCCGCAGCGAATCGAGCCCCATCGCGCCCTCGCGCCCGTCGACCCGGCTGAGCAAAGGCTCCCATTCCGGGTGGATCGCGGCGGTCGACTTGGTCTCCATCCACGAGGCGAAGCCTTCGTTCAGCCAGATGTCGTTCCACCAGGCCATGGTGACGAGATCGCCGAACCACTGATGCGCCATTTCATGCGCGGCGACGATGAAGATGTCCTGCCGCCGGCCCTCGCTGGTGATCGCCGGATCGTTCAAGAGCACGTTCTCGAAGGTGAAGATCGCGCCCCAATTCTCCATCGCGCCGAAGAACTGGCTGGAGCCCGGGCCGGCGACGTTGTCGAGCTTGGGCAGAGGGAAGGGCGTGCCGAAATAATCGTTGTAATAAGGCAGGATGCGCGCCGCGCTTTCGAGCGCCCAGCGGCCCTGCTCGCCGGCGCCGCGGCGGGTGACGACGCCGATCTCGGTCGCGCCGGCCCGGGTCGTGATCCGGTCGAACTCGCCGGTGCCGAGAAAGACGAGATAGGAGGACATGGCCGGCGTCGTCTGGAAGGTGACGAGATCGGTGCCGTCGGCCTGATGCGCGCGGGTCGCGGTCGGCATGTTGCCGATCGCCTGCTGATCGCGCGGCACGACGACGCTGAGATCATAGGGCGTCCGGAATTGCGGCTCGTCCCAGCTTGGAAACAGCCGGCGCGCGTCCGACGCCTCGAACTGGGTGAACAGCGCGCGCTTGTGGGCGCCGTCCGCCTCGTAATCGAGCGCGAAGAAGCCCGCCGCCTGGGTGTAGATCTTGCCGCTATAATCGATCGCGAGCCGATAGCGGCCGGGCGCGAGCTGGCTTGCGAAATGGAAGGTGACGGTCTGGTTGTCCTCGTCATGGGTCGTGGAGGTGGGCCGCATCGGCGCCCCGCCCGCGCCGGTCAGCGTGACCGATCCGAATTCCAGATCGATCTCGTTGAGCGTCAGACTGTCGCTCGCCTCGAGCACCGCCAGGTCGATCCGCGCATTGCCGGCGAAGGTGAGGTGTTCCGCATCGGGCGTGATCCGCAACGTATAATGGATCGGCCGCGAATTGCGCGGGAGCTGGCTCGGCACGTCGGTGCGGATCGGCGGCACCTGCGCGGCGGGCTGCTGCGCCGAAGCGGGCGCCGCGACGATCAGGCTGGTGGCGAGGGCGAGGGTCGAGGCGAAGGCGGTGAGGCGCATTCCGGGCAGGCCTTTCGGTTCGGGATGGTTATGAAACGGATGCGCCGCGGCGCGCGGTGTGTCAATTCACTGGGTCAGTAGCCGAACCCGCGCGGCGCCTTGTGGCGCTGGAGCACATGATCGGCGAGCTCGCGCGCCGACCAGCGCCGTTCGACGCCGGCCTCCGCCATCTTGACGAGATCGACGATCGCCTTGTTGACCGGCGCGTTCCGGCCGAGCGAGGCGGCGAGGCGGACGACCTCGCCGTTGAGGTCGTCGATCTCGGTCGGCCGCCCGGCCTCGTAATCGGCGGACATCGACTGGCGTGCCTTGGGATCGATCTTCTGGATCTTGAGGAACATGTTGCGAAAGACGATGTCGGGCGATCCGATGACGTGGGGCAGGAGGCGCGGCGGCACCGCGCCGATCTTGGCCGGTTCGATCCCGGCGGCATCGAGCAGCCCCAGCGTCTCGACGATCGCGGCGGCGAAGACGCGGCGATAGTCGCGCTGCCGGAGCTCGGCGAGCACGGTTTCGCGCGACAAAGCGTTGATCGCGTTGTTGAGGTTGTAGAGCAATTTGCCCCATGCGACGCCGCGCATGTCGTCCGACAGGATGAGCTTGCCCGGCGCATCGCCGATCCGCTCGCCGAGCATCCGCGTCGTCTCGCTCGCCTCGGCGGTGAGTTCGCCGAAGGTCGCGCGATGCCAGCGGCCGGGGCCGAGCTGGACGACATTGTACGGCACCATGCCTTGCAGCACCTGGTGACGCGGCAGCAGTTTGCGGAGGCGCTCGGCGGCGGTGACGCCGTTCTGGAAGCTCAGCACACGGGTGCCGGGCCGGGCGTGGCGCGCGATCTCCTTCGCCGCCGCCTCCGTCGCGATCGTCTTGACGGTGAGCAGGACGATGTCCGCCTGCTTCAGGAGCTGCGGCTTGGTCTGGTAATCGATGTCAGCCGAGGCGAAGCTGGCCTTCCAGCCGTTCTGGTCGGTGAGCGTCAGGCCATATTCGCCGATCTCGCGCTGGAGCCGCTCGCGGCCGATGAAATGGACGTCGAGCCCGGCCGCGACCCACACGCCGCCGATGAAGCAGCCGACCGCGCCGGCGCCGAAGACGACGATCCTTGGCCCATCGGCGGCCAAGGCTCAGCCCCGGCCCCGATAGGACGGCACATCCTGATCCGGCACCCACAGGCCCGCGGGCGCGTCGCCGCTCTGCCAGAAGACGTCGATCGGGATGCCGCCGCGCGGATACCAATAACCGCCGATCCTCAGCCAGCGCGGCTTCATCTCGTCGGCGAGGCGCTGGCCGATGCCGACGGTCACGTCCTCGTGAAAGGCACCGTGATTACGGAACGACGACAGGAACAGCTTCAGCGACTTGGATTCGACGATCGTCTCGCCAGGCGCATAGTCGATCACGAGGTGCGCGAAATCGGGCTGGCCGGTAACCGGGCAGAGCGACGTGAATTCGGGCGCGGCGAAACGCACGAGATAGAGCGCCCCCGGCCGCGGGTTCGGCACGTAATCGAGCCGCGCCTCTTTTGGCGAAGCGGGGAGCGCGCTTGGCTGGCCGAGATGGGTGAGGGTCATGCCGGCCCTCTTAACGGGGCGCTGGGACGGGAACAATCCGCGCAAAGGGGATGGGCGAAGGCGGCGCGCTTGCGCTAAGCGGGGACCATGGCGGAACCAAGCCCGCAACCGGCATCGCCCAGCCCGCTCGCGACGGCGAGCGCCTTCGTGCTGGTCGGCGGCGTCGTGATCGCATTGCTCTGGTTCCTTTATCAGGCGGTGGCGGCGATCCTGCTCTTGTTCTTCGCGATGGTGGTGGCGATCGCGCTCTCGGCGCCGGTCGGCTGGTTCATGCGGCGCGGCCTGTCGCGGCGCTGGGCGGGGGCGCTGACCCTGCTGCTGTTCTTCGCGACGATCCTGATCCTCGCGGCGCTGGTGATCCCGCGCCTCATCACCCAGATCATCGCGCTCACCAATTCGATCCCGCATTTCGTCGGCCGCATCCAGGAACAGGGCCAGGCGCTGGTCGCGCGCTATCCCGATCTCGAGCCTTATGTGAACGCGCGCGACGCCTTTTCCGGCGCCGCGCCGAGCGCGGTCGAGCTGTTTCGCGGCCTTGGCGGCTTCTCGCTGTCGCTGCTCGGCTTTCTTGCCTTGCTGATCATCTTCTTCAGCATCGTCGGCTACATCCTGCTCGATCCCCGGCCGATCGTGCGGGCCTATCGGGCGAGCCTGCCGATCGCGCATCGCGCCGCCGGGATGAGGGCATTGAGGCGCTCCGCCCATGCCGTCATCGGCTGGAGCAAGGCGAGCCTCGCCGTCGGCGCGATCCAATCGGTGGCGGTGATGATCTTTTTGACAATCATGGGCGTGCCGGGTGCCCTGGTCTGGGCCGCGCTTGCCTTCTTCGCCGATTTCATCCCGCGCATCGGCGGCTATATCATGGCCTTCCCGCCGGTGATCCTGGCGCTGGCGATCAGCCCGATGATGGCGGTGTGGGTGGTGATCTTCTACATCGTCAGCGGCGAGATATTGGGCAGCATCGTCGCGCCCAAGATCCGCGGCACCACGATGCAGCTCCATCCGGTGCTGATCATCTTCTTCACCCTTGCCTTCGCGCTCGCCTTCGGCCTTTTGGGCGCGATCGTGGCGACGCCGGCGGCGGCGTTCTTCTCGGCTTATTACAGCGAATTCTACCTCAAGAGGCCCGCCTGATGGACCTGGGAATCGCCGGCAGGGGCGCGATCGTCTGCGCGTCGAGCAAGGGGTTGGGCCGCGCCTGCGCGACCGAGCTGGCCCGGGCCGGATGCCGGGTGGTGATCAATGGCCGCGACGCGGAGCGGCTCGAACACGCGCGCGCCGAGATTGCCGCCGAGACCGGCGCCGAGGTGATCGCCGTCTCCGCCGACGTCTCGAGCGAGGATGGCCGCGCGGCGCTGATCGGCGCGCTCGGCCAGGTCGATATCCTCGTGAACAACAATGGCGGCCCGCCGCCACGCGATTTCCGCCAGATCGACGAAGCCGCGATGATCGCCGGCGTCGAGGCGAACATGATCGCGCCGATCCGGCTCATCCAGGCGGTGATCGACGGGATGATCGCGCGCGGCTTCGGGCGGATCGTCAACATCACCTCGGGGTCGGTGAAGATGCCGATCGCCGGGCTCGATCTGTCGAGCGGCGCGCGCGCGGGCCTCATCGGCTTCGTCGCCGGCGTCGCGCGCAGCGTCGCTTATGCCAACGTCACGATCAACAACCTGCTGCCGGGTTCGTTCGACACCGATCGGATCGCGTCGATGGTTCAGGGCCAGGCGAAGAAGAGCGGCCGCGATCCCGCCGAGATATTGCGCGAGCGAGAAGCGGGGATTCCGGCCAGGCGGCTCGGCGATCCGGCGGAATTCGGCGTTGCTTGCGCCTTCCTGTGCGCGGCGCGCTCGGGCTATATCACCGGCCAGAGCCTATTGATCGATGGCGGCGCCTTCCCAGGTGTGATGTAAAGGGACGGTTCATGCGGCGGGCGGTCTATGTCACGCTGTGGGCATCCGAACGAAGGCCGCGTCCGCGCGGCGCGAAAGGTCTTGAATGCTCCTCTTCCTCCTCGCTTATCTCGGCGGCGTCCTCACCATCCTCAGCCCCTGCATCCTGCCGGTGCTGCCGTTCGTCTTCGCGCGGGCGAACCGGTCCTTCCTGCGTTCGGGACTACCCCTGCTCGTCGGCATGGCGGCGACCTTCGCGCTCGTCGCGACGCTCGCCGCGGTCGGCGGCGGCTGGGCGGTGCAGGCCAATCAGGCCGGCCGCTGGATCGCGCTCGTCCTGCTCGCCTTCTTCGGGCTCACCCTGCTCTTCCCGCATCTTGCCGACCGCGCGATGCAGCCGCTGGTGCGCCTCGGCTCGCGCCTGTCCAATTCGGCGGAGGAGCAGGGGCGCGAGCGGATCGGCTCCTCGCTGCTGCTCGGCGTCGCGACCGGACTCCTGTGGGCGCCGTGCGCCGGCCCGATCCTCGGCCTGATCCTGACCGGCGCCGCGCTCCAGGGCGCGAGCGCGGGCACCACCGTCCTGCTGCTCGCCTACGCGCTCGGCGCCGCGACCTCGCTTGCCTTGGCGCTGCTGGTCGGCGGCAAGGTCTTCACGATGATGAAGCGTTCGCTCGGCGCGGGCGAGTGGGTCCGCCGCGGCCTTGGCGTGCTGGTCCTGATCGGGGTCGGCGCGATCGCGCTCGGGGTCGATACCAACTATCTCTCGCGCCTCTCCTCGACCCAGACCGACCGGATCGAAAGCGGCCTCGCGTCCCGGCTCGGCATGGACATGCCGCGCGGCGACACGGCGCTTCGGGAGGGGCCGGGCGGACGGCTGACGCTTCCGGTCGAAGGCCGGATGCCGGCGCTTGACGGCATCGTCATATGGTTCAACACGCCGCCGCTCACCCGCGAGCAGCTTCGCGGCAAGGTCGTCGTCATCGATTTCTGGACCTATAGCTGCATCAACTGCCTGCGCTCGCTGCCTTATGTGAAGGCCTGGGCCGATCGCTACAGAGACAGCGGTCTCGTCGTGATCGGCGTCCACGCGCCCGAATTCGCCTTCGAGCGCGATCCCGCCAATGTCCGGCAGGCGATCCAGCGGCTCGGCATCACCTATCCGGTCGCCCTCGATAACAATTACGCCGTGTGGCGCGCCTTCGACAATCATTACTGGCCGGCGCATTACTTCATCGATGCCCAGGGCCGGGTGCGCTACCACCATTATGGCGAGGGCGATTACGCCCAGTCCGAGCGGGTGATCCGCGAGCTCCTGACCGAGGCCGGCCATCCGCCCCAGGGCGGCATGACGCAGGTCCAGGGCAGCGGCACCGGCGCACAGGCGGACGATGCGGCGCTGGGGTCGCCCGAAACCTATATCGGCTATGCCCGGGCGGAGAATTTCGCTTCCCCCGGAGGCCAGAAGCGGGACGTGGCCAATGCCTATGCCGCGCCGCCCGCCGATCTCAGGCTCAACCAATGGGGCCTTGCCGGGCCATGGACGGTGCGGCCGCAGGAGGCGGACGGCGCGGCGGGATCGCGGATCATGTTCCGCTTCCACGCGCGCGATCTCCATCTCGTCCTCGGCAGCGCCAGCGGCCGGCCGATCCGCTTCCGCGTCACCATCGACGGCCAGGCGCCCGGCGCATCGGCTGGCATGGACGTGGACGCGGGCGGCAACGGCATTGTGACCGGCCAGCGGCTCTACCAGCTCGTCCGCCAGCAGGGGGACATCCAGGACCGGACGTTCGAGATCAGCTTCCTCGATCCCGGCGTGCAGGCCTTCTCCTTCACCTTCGGGTGAGGCGGGGCTAACAGGCGGGAATGGACTCGCTCGTTTCGACCGAATGGCTCGCCGGGGCGCTTGGCGAATCGGACCTTCGCGTCATCGACGCGAGCTGGTTCATGCCGTCCGCCGGGCGCGAAGCACGAGCCGAATATGAGGCGGCGCACATCCCGGGCGCGGTCTATTTCGATCTCGACGACATTTCCGATCCCGCCAGCCCGCTTCCTCACATGATGCCGGACGCGGCGCGCTTTGCCGGCAAGATGCGCGCGCTCGGCATCGGCGATCACCAGCGGACCGTGATCTACGACAACAGCCCGATCCACAGCGCCGCGCGCGCCTGGTGGATGTTGCGGACCTTCGGCGCGCGCGATGTCGCGATCCTCGACGGCGGCCTGCAAAAATGGACGGCGGAGGGACGGGCGACCGAGCGCGGCATGACCGATGTCCCACGGGGCCATTTCACGCCCGATCTCGATGCCGCCGGCATCGTCGACAAAGCCGTGCTGCTGCCGCTGGTTGGCGCGGGCAGCCACGAAATCGTCGACGCGCGCGGCGCGGCGCGCTTTGCCGGCGCCGAGCCGGAGCCGCGCGCCGGACTCGCTTCGGGGCACATCCCCGGCGCGCGCAATGTGCCGCAGGGCGATCTGTTCAACGCCGACAACAGGTTCAAGCGAGGCGAAGAGCTTCGCGCCGTCTTCGATGCCGCCGGGGTCGATCTCGCCAGGCCGATGGTGACGACCTGCGGTTCGGGGGTCACCGCCGCGATCGTCCTGTTCGCCGCGCATCTGCTCGGCAAGGACGATGTCCGGCTCTACGACGGAAGCTGGACCGAATGGGGCGGCGATCCCGCGACCCCCAAAGCGACAGGAAGAGCATGAGCGACCACAAACCCGAAACCCGGCTGGTCGAGGCCGGCCGGCGCAAGGAATGGACCCACAGCGCCGACGCCAAGGGCGGCATCGTCAATCCGCCGGTGTGGCGCGCCTCGACGATCCTGTTCGACGATGTCGAGACGATGCACGCCTCCAATCCGCCGCGGATCGGCACGCTCCAATATGGCCGGGGCGGCACGCCGACGACCTGGGCGCTGTGCGACGCATTGACCGCGCTCGAGCCCGGCGCCGCGACGACGCGGCTTTACCCGTCCGGCGCGGCCGCCTGCGCGGCGGCCCTGCTTTCGGTGTTGAAGGCGGGCGACGAGCTGCTGATGGTCGATAATGCCTATGGCCCGACCCGCGCCTTCTGCGACGGCGTGCTGAAACGCTATGGCGTGACGACCCTTTATTATGATCCGCTGATCGGCGCCGGCATCGCCGATCTCATCGGCGAGAGGACGCAGGTGGTGTTCCTCGAAAGCCCCGGCTCGCTGACCTTCGAGGTGCAGGACGTGCCGGCGATCTGCGCGGTCGCCAGGGAACGCGGCCTCGTCACGATGATCGACAACACTTGGGCGACACCCCTTTTCTTTCCGGCGATCGCGGCCGGCTGCGACATGTCGATCCTCGCCTGCACCAAATATATCGGTGGCCATGCCGATGTGATGCTCGGATCGGTGACCGCGACCGAAAAGGTGGCGAAGAAGCTCGATCTCACCTCGCGCGCGCTCGGGCAGACGGCGGGGCCGGACGATGCCTGGCTCGCGCTGCGGGGCCTGAGGACGCTCGATGTGCGGCTGAGGCGGCATCAGGAGAACGGCCTTGCCGTCGCCCACTGGCTCAAGGCCCAGCCGCGGGTCGCGCGGGTGCTGCATCCCGCGCTGCCGGACTGCCCGGGCCACGAATATTGGGCGCGCGACTTCAAGGGCGCGAGCGGCCTCTTCGCCTTCGTGCTGAACGGCGGCGACGACGCGGCGGCGGCGCGGTTGATCGACGGGCTGGAGCTGTTCGGGATCGGCTATAGCTGGGGCGGCTTCGAAAGCCTGGCGACGCCTTCGGAGCCTAAGCGGACGGCGACGAAGACCGATTGGGAAGGGCCGATCGTCCGCGTCCATATCGGCCTCGAAAATCCCGAAGACCTGATCGCCGATCTGGCGGCGGGGCTGGCGCGCCTTTAGTCGAGCATCTCCGCCAGGTCGCCGAGCGCCTGCGCGATCTGGGCGGCGAGGCGGGCGGCGGCGGCTCTGGGCGGCGCGTTTTCGCCGCGCGCGAGCAGCGCCTCGACGCCGGCGGCAGCCCAGCTTGCCGCCTCGGCGGCGCGGGTGTCGAAGCGGCGCTGCACGATCGGCAGCGCGCGATCGTAGGCGGCGCTGACCCTGGCGGCTTCGTCGAGCGCCGAATCATGCGCTGCGCCGGCATGACCGGCGAGCCCGTCGACCAGCCGCAGCACCTCGCGCAGTTGCGCGACCTGACGGCCGGGATCGGCCGGCGAGGGCGGAGGTGGGGGCGCCTGATGCGTCATGGCCCGCGAAGCTAGCGGCCCGGCGCTAAGGAAGGGCTAACGCCGGTTGCGCGCGGCGCGCGGCTCGGGCAGGCCGGGGCGATGTATCGCGTCCTGCCCATTCTCGCTCTGCTCGCCGCCGCACCCGCTTATGCGCAGGACGCGCCGGCCGGGCCGAGCGCCTTCGATCTCACCGGCGGCGTCACCGCGCTCTCCGACTATCGCTTTCGCGGCGTCTCGCGCTCCGACGAGGATCCGGCGCTCCAGGGCAATCTGTCGCTGACCCATGCAAGCGGCCTCTATACGGGCCTCACCGCGACGACGCTTCGCACCGGCCGCGGCCCCGATCTCGGCGACAGCGAGTTCGACCTCTACGCCGGCTGGCGCGGCGATCTCGGGCGCGGCTTCGATCTCGACGCCGGCCTCACTTATTATGCCTTTGCCGGCGCGGCGGGCCATGCCGACCTCGCCGAGCCTTATGCCTCGATCGGCTATCTGATCGGGCCCGCCCAATTCGCGGCCGGCGCGCGCTACGCACCTTCGCAGCGCGGCACCGGCGACGAGGACCGGCTCTATCTCTTCGGCCAGGCGAGCGTCGACCTGCCCGGCCGGCCGATCGCCTTCACCGCCGAGGCGGGGCGGCAGGAGCGGGGCCGGTTCGGCAGCTATTGGAACTGGTCGCTGGGGGCGCGCTACCGGATCGCGCTCGCGCGCCGCACCGCCGCCGAGATCGGCCTTCGCTATGTCGATACGGACCTGCCATCGACGCGCGGGCAGGATGCGGGCCTGGTGCTGTCGGCGGCGCTGAGGTTCTAGCGCCGTCTCATTACCATTATTGCGTTCCCGCCGCTTGCGGCACCGACACCGAAGCTTCGCGGCCGTCGCCTTCGGGGAGCTGCATGATCGTCTGCACCAAGGTGCCGCGGTTGACGACCTCGGTCTGCGGATCGCCGGCCATCGAACGGGCGCCGAGCACCGCCTGATCGCCGCCGGCGACCTGGAGCATGTTACGTTCGATCTCGGCGCGCGGCGCGGCGCCGCCGAACAATGCCTGGAGCGCCTGGGCGCGCGGATCGGATCCGACGTCGGCCTGGCCCGGCCGGGGCGGCGCCAGCGCGAAATCGGGCGGCACGACCAAAGGTGCGTTGCGCGCCACCGCGAACTCGTCCGGACGCTGGCGATTGAAGGGCCCGCCCGAAGCGCAGCCGGCCAGGACGAGGGCGGCCGATCCGGCCAGGACGATATGGGTGAAACGCATGAGCTCAGGCTTCCTTTTTCGTGCCCTTGCCATCGCGCATGAGCAACGCGCGCACAAGCAAAAGCAGCACGCCGACCGTAATCGCGGCATCGCCGACATTGAAGACCAAAAAGGGCCGCCATGCGCCGAAGTGAAGGTCCGCGAAGTCGACGACATGGCCGAAGCGTGCGCGATCGAGGATATTGCCGAGCGCGCCGCCGAGCACCAAAGCGAGCGCCGCCGAATCGTCGCGGCGCTTCTCGCGCCACAGCCAGATTGTGACGAACAGGGCGATTCCCGCCGTCATCGCGACCAGCAGCCAGCGTCCCATCGGCCCGTCGGCCGAAAGCAGGCCCAGCGACACGCCGGTATTTTCGACCCAGTGCAGATTGAAGAAACTGGTGATCTTGATGTTCTGCCCGGGCTGGTTCTCGAGCCCGAGCGGATAGGTCACCACCCATTTCGTCGCCTGATCGAGTGCCAGGACGAGCAAGGCGATCACGAAGGCGACCGATCGGTTGCGCCTGAGGCGCCAGCCGTCGCCCGGACCCCGGACCGGCGCGGCCGGCTGGGGCGTTTCGCCCTCGACGATCCGGGCTTCAGCCATTCACCACCTCATCGCAGCGATCGCACAAATCGCCGTCCTCCTTCACCTCGGGCAGATGCCGCCAGCACCGGCCGCATTTGCGGCGATGCGTCGGCGTCACCGTCACGCTCTCAGTCTGCCAGTCTTTCGCATCGACCGAAACCAGCGAGACGATACAGATTTCCTCGAACGGGACGCTCGCCACCAGCGCGCGATCCTCGTCGCCCGGAAGGCCGAGCGTGATTTCGGCCTCAAGGCTGGAGCCGATCTTCTTCTCGCGCCGCATCGGCTCGACCGCCTCGGTGACGAGCGCGCGCAGCGTCCTCAGGCGCTCCCATTTAAGGGCCAGCGCCTCATCGCCCCATCCCGCGTCGATCTCCGGCCATTCGAGTAGATGCACCGATCCGCCCTCTGGATAGCGCGTGCCCCACACCTCCTCGCAGGTGAAGCAGAGCACCGGCGTCAGCCAGCGCACCAGCGCGTGGTAGGTGATATCGAGCACGGTGCGATAGGCGCGACGCTTCGCGCTCGCCGGCGCGTCGCAATAGAGGCTGTCCTTGCGGATATCGAAGAAGAAGGCCGAAAGGTCGTCGTTGGCGAAGGCCATCAGCGCCCGCGTGTAGCGGTTGAAATCATAGCCGTGGTTCGCGGCCTTCAATTCCGCGTCGAGCGCCGCGAGCCGGTGCAGCACCCAGCGTTCCAGCTCCGGCATCCCGGCCGGCGCGACCTTCTCGGCATCGGTGAAGCCGTCGAGCGCGCCGAGCAGGTAGCGGAAGGTGTTGCGGAGCTTGCGATAGGCGTCGGACGTGCCGGACAGCACCTCCTTGCCGATCCTGACGTCCTCGAAATAGTCGGTCGAGGCGACCCACAGGCGCAGGATGTCGGCGCCATTGTCGCGGATGATCGCGAGCGGATCGACGACATTGCCCTGGCTCTTGGACATCTTGCGCCCCTGGCCGTCGAGCGCGAAGCCGTGGGTCAGCACCGCGTCATAGGGCGCCCGCCCGCGCGTGCCGCTGCTCTCCAGCAACGACGACTGGAACCAGCCGCGATGCTGGTCGGAGCCCTCGACATAAAGGTCGGCGCGCACATCCGGCCCGTAACGCTGCTCGATCACGAAGGCGTGGGTCGATCCCGAATCGAACCAGACGTCGAGAATGTCCTTCTGCGGCTCGTAATCGGCGAGCTTGTGGTCGGGCCCGAGCAAAGCCTGGTGATCGGCGGTGAACCAGGCGTCCGCGCCGCCGGCCCTGAACGCCGCGACGATCCGCGCATTCACCGCCGGATCGTCGAGATACGCCCCGGTCGCCTTGTTCAGATAGAGCGCGATCGGCACGCCCCAGGCGCGCTGGCGGCTGATCACCCAGTCCGGGCGGCCCTCGACCATCGAACGAATCCGGTTGATCGACCGCTCCGGCACCCAGCGGGTGCGCTCGATCGCGTCGAGCGCGATGGCGCGGAGAGTGGGGCCATTATCTCCCTCTCCCGCCTGCGGGAGAGGGCCGGGGTGAGGGCCTGTCATTGACGCCGCGCCATCGCTGGAAGACAGGCCCTCCCCCAACCCCTCCCGCAAGCGGGAGGGGGGTGCGCCTGTGCTTCGGTCCATCGGGATGAACCATTGCGCCGTCGCGCGGAAGATCACCTTCGCCTTGGACCGCCACGAATGCGGATAGCTGTGCTGGAAATCCGCGCTGGCTGCGAGCAGGGCGCCGGCCTCGCGAAGGTCGGTGCAGATCGGTCCGTCCGGCGCGTTGAACTTCGCGTTGATGACGCTGCCCTGGCCGCCCAGCCACGCCCAGTCGGCGCGATAGCGCCCATCGCCCTCGACCGCGAAGACGGGATCGATCCCGTGCGCCTTGCACAATTCGAAATCGTCCTCGCCATGATCCGGTGCCATATGGACCAGCCCCGTGCCCGCATCGGTGGTGACGAAGTCCCCCGGCAGGAACGGGCGCGGCTTGGCGAAGAAGCCGCCGAGATGATGCATCGGATGACGGGCGACCGTTCGCTCTAGTTGTGAACCGAGGTACCTAGCTTTCGGCTCCGACGCGAACACGCAGCCATATTCACCATCTTCTCTGGTTAGCCGCTGCCGGGTCGCTTCGACGAGCTCTTTCGCGATAAGATAGAGACCAGGTTCGCCGACATTCGGGTTCCCGGCGACGATGCTCTCAACCAGCCAATACTCAACCTCCGGCCCATAAGCCAAAGCCTGGTTCACCGGGATCGTCCACGGCGTAGTCGTCCAGATCACCGCATGGGCGCCGACCAGCTCGGGGATCGGGCTCTCGACGATCTCGAACGCCACGTCGATCTGGGTCGAGACGATGTCCTCATATTCGACCTCGGCGTCGGCCAAAGCGGTCTTTTCGACCGGGCTCCACATCACCGGCTTGGCGCCGCGGTAGAGCTGGCCGCTTGTCGCGAACTTCAGCAGCTCGGCGCAGATGATCGCCTCGGACTCGTACTTCATGGTGAGATAGGGGTCGTCCCACTCGCCCATCACGCCCAATCGCTGGAACTGCTCGGCCTGCACCGCGACCCATTTTTCCGCATAGGCCCTGCATTCGGCGCGGAACTGGTCGACCGGGACGTCGTCCTTGTCCTGCTTCTTCTTGCGATATTGCTCCTCGACCTTCCACTCGATCGGCAAACCGTGGCAGTCCCAGCCCGGCACATAGGGCGCGTCGCGGCCCATCAGGCTGCGCGATCGGACGACGATGTCCTTCAGGATCTTGTTCATCGCATGGCCCATGTGGATGTCGCCATTGGCGTAGGGCGGGCCGTCGTGGAGGATGAAGCGCTCGCGCCCGGCGCGGGCCTTGCGGAGCTGCTGGTACAGCTTCTCCTCCGCCCAGCGCGCGAGCAGGACCGGCTCCTTGCTCGCAAGGCCGGCCTTCATCGGGAAATCCGTCTTCGGCAGGAAGACGGTGTCTCTGTAATCGCGTTTGTCGGACATGGAGCGCGGGACTTAAGGGCGCGCGGGCGTTGCGGCAAGCGCGGCCTTCGCGGCTGCGGCATCGCGCGCCACCTGCGCCTTCAGCGCGTCGAGCCCGTCGAACATCGCTTCGTCGCGCAGGAACGCGATGATCTCGACCTCGATCGTCCGGCCGTAGAGATCGCCGTCGAAATCGAAGAACCAGGGCTCGAGCAGTTCTTTCGGCGGATCGAACATCGGCCTTGTGCCGAGATTGGCGACGCCGTCGGCGATGCGCCCGTCCGGCAGATGCCCGCGCACCGCATAGACGCCGAAGCGCGGGCGCAGATAATCGCCCATCGCAAGGTTCGCGGTCGGAAAGCCGAGCTCGCGCCCGCGCTTGTCGCCATGCTCGACGACGCCTTGAATCGCGAAGGGGCGGGTGAGCAGGCGCGCGGCGGTGGCGGGATCGCCGGCCTGCAATGCCTCGCGGATGCGGCTGGAGGAGACCGGCTCTCCATCCTCGACGACCGGGGCCACTGCATCGACCGAGATGCGGTTGGCCTGGCCAAGCAATTTCAGCACCTCGACATCGCCCCCGCGGCCCTTGCCGAAGGTGAAATCCTCGCCGGTGACGACGCCGGCGGCGCCGATCCGGCTGGCGAGGTGATCGGTGACGAAATCGGGCGCGGCGACGGCGGCGAGATCGGCGTCGAAGCGGAAGACGAGCATCGCATCGGCGCCCGCGTCGGCGAACAATCGCTGGCGCTGGTCGAGGCTGGTCAGGCGGAAGGGCGGCAGCTCCGGCTTGAAATAATGAACCGGATGCGGATCGAAGGTCGCGACCAGAGCAGGCCGCCCCTCGGCGCGGGCGCGCGACACGGCGCGGCCGACCACCGCCTGATGGCCCTCGTGAAATCCGTCGAAATTGCCGAGCGCGACGATGCCCCCGCGAAGCCGCTCCGGAACCGCCGCGCCCCCGTCCAGGCGCTCCATGACGTGGCTCATAGCAGACGCCGACGTGCGTTCAACGCGGCCTGTCCGTCCGGCCGAGGGTGATGAAGCTGAAGGCCGGCCGGCCATCGCGCGCGGGGTGGCTTTCGCGGTCCATGGGGCGCCAGAACATCGGATCGAAGGGCTCAAGGACGGTGTCGCCTTCGGGCCGCGCATGGACCTCGGTCAATTCGATCCGATCGGCGATCGGCAGGAACAGCCTGAATATGTCCGCGCCGCCGATGACGGCCAGAGCGGGCCCGCCCGCCGCCGTCAGCGCGCCGGCGAGGTCGTGGACGATCTCGGCCCCTTGCGCCCGCCATTCGCGATCGCGGGTCAGCACGATGTGGCGCCGCCCCGGCAGCAAGCCCGGCAGGCTCTCGAAGGTCTTGCGGCCCATCACCATCGGCTTGCCCATCGTGATCGCCTTGAAACGCCTGAGGTCGTCCGGGATGTGCCAGGGGAGCGTGCCGTCGCGGCCGATCACCCCGTTCTCCGCGCGCGCCACCACCAGGGTGACGATGCTCACACCGCCACCTCGGCCTTGATGTGCGGGTGGGGATCGTAGCCGGCGATCTCGAAATCCTCATAGCGATAATCGTCGATCGCGCCGGGGCGGCGCAGGATCGTCAGCTTCGGCAGCGGGCGCGGGGCGCGGGTAAGCTGCTCGCGCGCCTGATCGAGATGGTTGGAATAAAGGTGGCAATCGCCGCCGGTCCACACGAAGACGCCCGGCTCCAGCCCACATTGCTGGGCGAGCATGTGGGTCAGGAGGGCATAGCTCGCGATGTTGAACGGGACGCCCAGGAAAACATCGGCGCTGCGCTGGTAAAGCTGGAGGTTGAGCCGGCCGTTCGCGACCTGGGTCTGGAACAGGCAGTGGCAGGGGGCGAGCGCCATCCGATGCAGGTCGGCGGGGTTCCACGCGGTCACGATCTGCCGGCGCGAGGCGGGATCGCGCTTGATGAGCTCGATCAGCCCGGCGATCTGGTCGATCTCGCGCCCGTCCGCCGTCTCCCAATGCCGCCACTGTTTGCCATAGACCGGGCCGAGATCGCCGTCCGCGTCCGCCCATTCGTCCCAGATGCTCACCCTTTGCTCCTGGAGCCAGCGCACATTGGTGTCGCCCTTGAGGAACCAGAGCAATTCGATGACGATCGAGCGCAGATGGAGCTTCTTGGTCGTCACGAGCGGGAAGCCCTTCGCGAGATCGAAGCGCATCTGGTGCCCGAACACCGATCGGGTGCCGATTCCGGTGCGGTCCTGCTGGGGAACGCCTTCGTCGAGGATCAGCTTGAGGAGATCGAGATAGGATTGCACGGGGGCGACTATGGCCGCTCGCGCGGTCCGTTTCCAATCCAAAATGGCGCCGTAATGGAGTCGGTTCGGCGCAAATCCGCCCGCTGGCGTGGCAGGATCGCGCGATGATCGTGGCGAGCGCGCGCGACGCGGCCAACCTGCTCCAGGACCATTTCCGCCATGTCGCCGGCGAACGGATCGCCGTGCTCCATCTGGGCGTGGAGCGGCGCGTCCTCGGCTGCGACGAGAGCCCGGTGGCCCCGGGCGATTCGGCACCGCTCCCGATCCGCGATATTCTTGCGGCGGCGCTGAAGCGCGACGCCTACGGCCTCGTCATCGCGCACAATCACCCGAGCGGCGATCCGCGGCCGAGCGCGGCCGACATCGCCGCCACCCGCCGCCTCGCCCGCGCCGCGGCGACGCTCGGCATCCGTCTCCACGATCACCTGATCTTCGCCGGCGCGGATTGCCGGAGTTTCCGGGAATTGGGACTGCTTTAGGATTGCGGCCTAAGGCCCGCAGACCTGGATGTCCTGCGGCGCCGGCTTGGGACCGCGCGCTTCGAACCAGGCGAAATAGGATTCGGAATCGGGCAGTCGCTCGAACCGCTTGAGATCGTAACCGACCGCGTTGAACTCGCACACCAGCAGGCGCGGCGGCGTGCCGTGGCGGTTGGTCGGCCGATCGGCGTCGACGACGACGATGCTGCCGCTGGGCTTCAGCGCGTCGCGCAGATGCCACAGGAACTCGCTCGGCCGCTCGATCTCGTGATACATGTGGATCATGAAGATGCGGTCGAACGAGACCGCCGGCAGCAGCGGATCGTTGGGCTGGCCGAGCTTGATCGCGACATTGTCGAGCCGTTCGCGCTGGACGCGCTGGGCGAGCGCGCGGATCGTCGCCGGCACGATATCCTCGGCGAGCACCCGGCCGCGCGCGCCGACCATCGGCGACAGGCGGACGGTATAATAGCCCTCGCCGGCGCCGATATCGGCCACCGACATGCCGGCATTGACCTCGGCGAGCCGCACCACGGTGCCGAATTCGCCGACACTGTCGCGGGCATCCTCGTTGAGATAGCGCGGCGAGACGATCGGCGCGACCGGCCGGCGCGGTTCCGGGAATGGCGAGGCCTGCGGCTGCGGCTTGCAGCCGGCGACGACCGCCAGCGCGAACAGGGCAAGGAGCCGCTTAGTCGACATCCTCGACATCCACTTTCTCGCCGGTCACGCGCTGCGACAGCGCGGCGGCCATGAAGCGGTCGAGATCGCCGTCGAGCACGTCCGACGGCGCGGTCGAGGTCACGCCGGTCCGCAGATCCTTCACCAGCTGATAAGGCTGGAGGACGTAGGAGCGGATCTGGTGTCCCCAGCCGATGTCGGTCTTGGTCGCGTTCTGGGCATTGGCCGTTGCCTCCCGCTCCGCGAGCTCGCGCTCGTAGAGGCGCGCGCGTAGCTGGTTATAGGCTTCGGCGCGGTTCTTGTGCTGCGAACGCTGGTTCTGGCACTGGACGACGATGCCGGTGGGCAGGTGGGTGATCCGCACCGCCGAATCGGTGGTGTTGATATGCTGTCCGCCCGCGCCCGACGCGCGATAGGTATCGATCCGAAGATCGGCCTCGTTGACCTCGATCTCGATATTGTCATCGATCACCGGATAGACCCACACCGACGAGAAGCTGGTGTGCCGCCGCGCCGAGCTGTCATAGGGGCTGATCCGCACCAGCCGGTGCACGCCGCTCTCGGTCTTGGCATAGCCATAGGCGTTCTCGCCCTTGATCAGCAGGGTCGCGGATTTGATCCCGGCCTGCTCGCCCGCATGATGATCGATGAGCTCCACCTTCATCCGGTGGCGCTCCCCCCAACGCGTGTACATGCGCTGGAGCATCTCGGCCCAATCCTGGCTCTCGGTGCCGCCGGCGCCGGCGTTGATCTCGACATAGGTGTCGTTGGCGTCGGCCTCGCCGGCGAGCAGCGCCTTCACCTTGTCGCTCTCGGCGCGTTCGGCGAGATCGGCGAGCGCGGTGACGGCATCGTCGACGAGGGCGTCGTCGCCCTCGGCCTCGGCCATTTCCATGAGCTCGCTGGTGTCGGCCAGCTCCTTTTCGATCGCGCGGGTGGCGCCGATCGCCTCGTCGAGGCGGCGGCGCTCGCGCATCACCTCCTGCGCGGCCCTGGCGTCGTCCCACAATTTGGGATCCTCGACGCGCGCATTGAGCTCGTCGAGGCGCCGCAGCGCCCGGTCCCAGTCGAGGAACCGGCGCAGCAGGGCGAGGGCGGCAGTGATCTGGTCGATCGAGGCTTGCGCTTCGGCGCGCATTTCATGTCCTTATTTGACTGTTCCCCGGCGAAGGCCGGGGTCCAGCTATCCTTGTCAGAGCCGGATCCCGGCCTTCGCCGGGACACGGCCGCAACCTGTCGGTTGCGACCTAGTAAATCCCGCCCTGACTTTGCAAGAAATCGCTGTCGCGCCGGTCGGCCTGGCTCTGCCTTGGCAGCGCCTGGGTCGGGGCGGTGGCGAGCTCCTCGCGCGTGGCGGTGCGGCGCGGCTCGCTTTCCGGCTTGAACGCTTCCCAGATCACCGCGGCGCGGGGATCGTTGCCGGGCCAGACGCCGAAGGCGCGGCGGCCGGTGCGCCGGTCGATCGCCACCATGCGGATGCCCGGCGGGGCGCGGAACGGGATCACCGGCATGTCCCGGAACGCGGTCTGCGCGAACTGGCGGAAGACCGGCGCGGCGATGGTGCCGCCCTGGGCATAGCCGCCCATCGGGCGCGGATGATCGAAGCCCAGATAGACGCCGGCGACGACCTGCTGCGATCCGCCGATAAACCAGACGTTGGTCGGGCCGGTCGTCGTCCCGGTCTTGCCCATGAGCGGGCGGCCGAGATCGCGCAGCACGGTCGCCGTGCCGCGCTGGACGACACCCTCCATGATGTGGACCGTCTGATAGGCGGTCATCGGATCGATGATCTGGCGGGTCCGCAAGGGCGGGCGCGGCATCGGCCGGCCGTTCCAGTCGGGGGCATTGCAGCCGTCGCAGGGCCTGGTGTCGGCGCGCCAGATCACCCGGCCGTGGCGGTCCTGGATATAATCGATCAGCGTCGGGGTCAGTGCCCGACCCTGATTTGCGAGGATCGCCGCCATGTTGGCCATCCGCTGGACGGTGGTCTCGCCAGCGCCGAGCGAGATGGCGAGATAGGGCGGATAATCGCCGACCCCGAGCTCGTGGGCGCGGCGCACGACCAGGTTCATCCCGATCTGGTTGGCGGTCCGCACCGTCATCAGGTTGCGCGACTGCTCGACGGCCCAGCGCATCGTCTGCGCGCCGGCCCCGGCGGCGCCGCCGAAATTGCGAAAGCATTTCTGGCTGGGGCTGCCCTGGTTCACGCAGAACGGCCCGTCGACGATCAGCGTCGCCGGAGTCATGCCGGCGTCGAGCGCGGCCGAATAGACGACCGGCTTGAAGGTCGACCCGGGCTGGCGCATCGCCTGGGTCGCGCGGTTGAAGGCGCCGCCGCGCAGGTCGAAGCCGCCCTGCATGGCGAGGACGCGGCCGCTCGACACTTCCTCGACAACCATCCCGCCCTGGACCTCGGGAATCGACCGGAGGCTCCAGTGGCCGCCATCGTCGGCGACCGCGATCACCGCCCCTGGCCGCAGCGCGTTGAAGGCCGATCCGCCCGAGCCGCGCACCGGCATCGCCGCGGCCGAAGCGGGCAGGGTGCCGGTCGATCCGTCGGTGAAGCCGATCGTCGCGCTGCCCCCTGCCTTCGACAGCACCACCGCCGCCCGCCACGCGCCGGGACCGAACGGCGCCGCCGCGAGCTGGCTGCGCCAGTCGCGCGTAAGATCGACGGTGAGCCCCGGATTGCGCCAGCCGCCGCGACCGCGATCGTAGCGCACCATCCCGTCGCGCAGCGCGGTCTCGGCGGCCTGCTGCATCATCGGATTGTAGGAGGAACGCACCCAAAGGCCGCCCGCATAGACGCTGTTCGGCCCCGAATCGGCATTCGCGCCATAACGCTGGATGAGGTGGCGGCGGATCTCCTCCATGAAATAGCCGCCGACATTGCGGGTCGCGTCGGCGGTGCCGCCGTGCACCGTCTCGAGCGGCTGGCCGATCGCCTGCTGATATTGGGCCGGCGTGATGAAGCCGTTGCGCCGCATCTCGCCGAGCACCCAGTTGCGGCGGGCGAGGGCGCGGTCGTGATGCGACACCGGATCGTAATTGCTCGGGCTGCGCGGCAGGCTCGCCAGGCTCGCCGATTCGGCGATGGTGAGCTGGTTCACGTCCTTGTTGAAATAGACGCGCGCCGCCGCCGCGACGCCATAGGCGTTCCGACCGAGGAATATCTGGTTGAGATAAAGCTCCAGGATCTGCTGCTTCGACAGCGTCGCCTCGATCCGGCGCGCGAGGAAGGCTTCCCGGATCTTGCGGGTCACCGAATATTCGTTGCCGGTGAAGAAGATCTTCGCGACCTGCTGGGTGATGGTGGATCCGCCATGCGCGCGCTCGCCGCTGCCCGCCTTGGAGATATAGTCCCATACCGCGCCGAGCAGGCCCGGATAGTCGATGCCGCCATGGCTGAAGAACGTGCGGTCCTCGGCGGCGAGGAAGGCGTCGATCAGTTGCGGCGGAAATTCGTCATAGGCGAGCTGCACGCGCCGCTCGCGCGCGAAACTCTGCACCGGCGCGCCGTCGATGTCGCGCACATAGGTGGGCAGCGCCGGCTCGTAATGGAGCAGCGACTCGGCCGAGGGCAGGCCGCGCGCGAACAGCAGCCACAGCAGGAAATAGGCGATGAAGGGCAAGGCGGCGAGCACCGCCAGCACCTTCACCCAGCGCCGCCGCCAGGCGTCGGCAAGGGCTGCCCTGACGTTCCCGCCCCATCCGGATTCGCGGCGAAGGGTGATGCGCTCGGCGGCTTGATCGTTCATTGGGAGGAGCGTCTAGCCCAATGGACCCGAGGCGTGAAGCCGCCGCTTCATCAGCCCGCCGCGCCCAGGAACCGCCGGGCGAAATGGGCCTCGATCGCGCGGCGCATGCCGGTGGCGATCTGCCGCCGGCCTTCGGGCGAGTTGATGTAGGCGGCGTCGGTGGCGTTGGTGATGTAGCCGCTCTCGAACAGGATCGAGGGGATGTCGGGCGCTTTCAGCACGACGAAGGCGGCGAATTTGTGCCATTCGGGGCGGAATGGAAAGACCGGCGCCGCCTCGCGATAGAGCAGGCGGGCGAAGTCGGCCGAACGGTCCATGCTTTCGCGCTGGGCCAGATCGATGAGGATGAGATTGACCTCCGGATTGCGGCTCATCGGCGCGCCGGCGAGCGTGTCGGCGGCGTTTTCGTGGCTGGCGAGCAAGGCCGCCTGCCGATCCGAGGCCACTTCGGAAAGCGTGTAGATGGTCGCGCCGCGCGCCGCGTCGTTGGACGGGGCGGCATCGGCGTGGATCGAGATGAAGAGATCGGCGCCCAATCGCCGCGCGATCGCGTAGCGGTCCTGAAGCACGAGATAGGTGTCGTCGTCGCGGGTGAGCGCGACCCGCACCCGGCCCGAGCGGGCGAGCTCGTCGCGGATCGCGCGGGCGAGCGCCAGCGTGATGTCCTTCTCCGGCACCGGCGAGGCCGGCGAGCTCGCGCCCGGATCGCGCCCGCCATGGCCGGCGTCGATCACCACCAAAGGCGGATCGACGCCGCGCGCCGGCGTCACGCCGGGCAGGCGCTCGCGCGGGGCCGGGCGCGGGGCGGCGAGCGGGATCGTGACGCCGCCCGCCGCCGGCGGCCCGTGCGCCGGCCACGGGCCGAACATTGCAATCAGCAGCATCAGCAGCCATGTCATCGGCGGCGTTGTGCCGTTCCACCGGCGCCCCGGTCCAGCAAAATTGCATTGGCCCGCGCCCGGTGGTTGCCGCTGCGGCGGAGCGGTGCTAGCAGCCGTTGATCGTGCCGAAACGGGCGGAATCTCCCGCGTTTCGGGCGCGATCCTGAAATTGCGCCGGCGTTCGCGCCGGCATGAGGTTTACGCTGCATGAGGCAATTTTCCACCAGGCTTGGCCGTTTCCTGTCGGGAACCGGCATGTCTGGCGAACGGCCGGCCCCGGATCGCGTATCCATGGCCGGCGCGCCGCTCGCAGCGGAAATGACGGCCAAATTTTCAACCCGGACATTCGGGGCGCGTGCGCTGGCCGCCGCGCCCAAGTCCCTATTCGAGCGCGCGCGTCGCGAAGCCCCCGGCATCGCGGCCCGCGCGTGGAGACATTTTAATGACCATGCGCATGCTGATCGACGCGCGCCACCAGGAAGAGACAAGGGTGGCCGTGATCAAGGGAAACCGGATCGAGGAATTTGACTTCGAATCCGCCGAGCACAAGCAGCTCAAGGGGAATATCTATCTCGCCAAGGTGACGCGCGTGGAGCCGTCGCTCCAGGCCGCCTTTGTCGATTATGGCGGCAACCGCCACGGCTTCCTCGCTTTTTCCGAAATCCACCCCGACTATTACCAGATCCCGCGCGAGGACCGCGAGGCGCTGCTCCGCGAGGAAGCGGAGCATGCCGAGGAGGAGGCGCGATTGCGCGCCGCCGAGCTGGACCATGACGATGGCCACGCGGACGCGATCCTCGAAGTCGACGACCTGCCGATGTCGGCCGACAGCGACGAGGAAGGCATCGACGAAGAGGCGCCGCCGCCCGCCGAGGAGGCGGAGAACGGCTCCGAGGAGAGCGCCGCCGAAAGCCTTCGCAGGAAGCGCCAGGCGCTGCGCCGCCGCTACAAGATCCAGGACGTGATCAAGCGCCGCCAGGTGCTGCTCGTCCAGGTCGTCAAGGAGGAGCGCGGCAACAAAGGCGCGGCGCTCACCACCTATCTCAGCCTCGCCGGCCGCTATTGCGTGCTGATGCCCAATACCAGCCATGGCGGCGGCATCAGCCGGAAAATCTCGAGCGGTGCCGATCGCAAGCGCCTCAAGCAGATCATGGCCGATTTGAGTCTGCCTTCGACCATGGGCCTGATCGTGCGGACCGCCGGGCTCGAGCGGACCAAGACCGAGATCAAGCGCGATTTCGATTATCTCGCGCGCCTGTGGGACGAGATCCGCGAACGCACGCTCCATTCGTCCGCCCCGGCGCTCATCTATCAGGACAGCGATCTCGTGAAGCGCGCGATCCGCGACCTCTACAATCGCGACATCGACGAGGTGATCGTCGAGGGCGAGGAGGGCTACAAGGACGCGCGCACCTTCATGAAGCTCCTGATGCCCAGCCACGTCCGGCGGGTGAAGCAATATGTCGATGCGGTGCCGCTCTTCCAGCGCCACGGCGCCGAGGATCAGCTTTCGGCGATGTACCAGCCGGTGGTGCAGTTGAAATCGGGCGGCTATATCGTCATCAACCCGACCGAGGCCTTGGTCTCGATCGACATCAATTCGGGCCGGTCGACGCGCGAGCACAATATCGAGCAGACCGCCTTTTCGACCAATATCGAGGCGGCGCACGAGATCGCGCGGCAGCTTCGTTTGCGCGACATGGCCGGTCTCGTCGTCATCGACTTCATCGACATGGAGCAGTCCGGGCATATCCGGAAGGTCGAGAAGGCGATGAAGGACGCGCTCAAGAACGATCGCGCCCGCATCCAGGTCGGCCGGATCAGCTCGTTCGGGCTGATGGAGATGAGCCGCCAGCGGCTCCGCACCGGCGTGCTGGAGGCCTCGACCAAGCCGTGCCCGCATTGCGAAGGCACCGGCCTGATGCGTACCGCCGCTTCGGCGGGCCTGTCGGCGCTGCGGATGCTCGAGGACGAGGCCGCGCGCGGTCGCGGCTCGCGGCTCGTGCTGCGTGCGGGCCGCGAGGCGGCGATCTACCTGCTCAACCGCAAGCGCGACGAGATCATCGACGTCGAGAGGCGTTACGGTGTCGCGATCGAGGTCGTGATCGACGAGGGGCTGGAAGGCGCGCGGATGAACGTCGAGGCGTTCGGTCCGCCGCCGGCCGAACGGCCGCGCCCGGCGCCGGCCGCGCCCGTCGACGAGGAGGATGAGGACGCGGCGGACGACGAAGCCGACGCCGAAGAAGAGAATGAGGACGAAGACGAAGACGCCGCCGGCGCGACCGAGCGATCGGGCGAGGAGCGCGGCGACGGTCGCCGCCGCCGTCGTCGTCGCGGTCGCCGTGGTGGTCGCCGTCGCGATCGGCCGGAAGGCGAGGGTGGCGAAGCCGAAACCGAAACCGATTCGGAGCCGGCCGAGGTCGCCGAACCGGCCAAGCCCGCGCCGGAGGCTTCGCCCGATGGTTCGGATGCCGCCGACGAGGAGGCCGAGCCTGCCCGCAAGGGGCGCCGCCGGCCGCGCGCCCGCAAGCGCGCCGGGGAGGCCGAGGCGCCAGCCGCGGCCGAGACGAGCGAGCCCGTAATCGAAGCCACGCCCGAGCCAGCTCCGAAGGCAGCGGCGCCGCCGGCACCCAAGCGCACCCGTCGCCGCAAGGCCGACCCGGTCGAGACCGCGCCGCCGGAACCCGCCGCTGGGTCTGATGAACCGGCGCCCGCGCCCGCCGAGCCGGCTCCGGAAGCCGCCAACGATGCCGGCCCGAAGCCCCGCCGCCGCCGCTCGACGCGCGCCGCGGCCCCGGCCGAAGCGGAAGCCGTGTCCGGGCCCAGGCCGGAGCCCGAGACCGAAGACGCGGATTCCGACGGGTCGCCGCGGCGCGGCTGGTGGCAGCGCACGTTCGGCGCCTGAGCCACGGCAATGCCCTCCTTCCCCCTTGCCCGAGCCTGCCGGTCATCGGCCGTTCAGGCGGGCGGGGGGATAGCGCCGACCATGGCCGGATCGGTGGAATCGTCGCGTCGGGCGGGGCGTTTCCTCGCGCGGCTGGCGATGCTGCTCGCCGTCAGTTTCTTCGCCATGGCGCGGCCGGCATTCGCGCAGGAGGTTCTGCGCGACGCCGAGACCGAAGCCCTGTTCCGCGACATGTCGCGCCCGCTGATCGAAGCGGCGGGCCTCAGGCCGGAAAACGTCCAGGTCGTCCTGCTCCAGGATCCGTCGATCAACGCCTTCGTCGCCGGCGGCCAGATTGTCTATCTCCAGTCTGGCCTCGTCATCGACGCGCATAACGTCAACGAGGTGCAGGGCGTGGTCGCGCACGAGATCGGCCATATCACCGGCGGCCATATCGTGCGGATGGGCGAAGGCGCGCGCGCCGCCACCGGCATCTCGATCCTGTCGCTGCTGATCGGTGCCGCCGCCGTCGCGGCCGGCGCCGGCGAAGCCGGGCTGGGCGCGATCATGGCGGGCCAGCAGGCGGCGATGGGCAGCTTCCTTGCCTATACCCGCACCCAGGAGGCCTCGGCGGACCAGGCGGCGGCGAATTTCCTGCATACGGCCGGGATCAGCGGGCGCGGCCTCCTCGCCTTCTTCGGCCGGCTGCAGAATATGGAATATCGGATGAGCCTCGCGTCCGACGACGGCAGCTTCGCGAGCGATCACCCGTTGACCGGGGATCGGATCGCGCTGCTCGAACACACGCTGTCCGGCGATCCCGCCTGGAGCCGTCCGACCGATCCGGCGCTGGAGGAGCGTTTCCAGCGCGTGCGCGCCAAGCTTATCGGCTATGTCCAGGATCCGCAGCGCGTCTTCACCCAGTTCCCGCAGAGCGACCAGTCGGTCCCCGCGCGCTATGCCCGCGCTTATGCCTGGCATCACGCCGCGCATCCCGATCGCGCCCTCGGCGAGGTCGACAGCCTGCTGCGCGATCGCCCGAACGACCCTTATTTCCTTGAATTGAAAGGCCAGATCCTGCTCGAATCGGGTCATCCGCAAGAGGCGGTGGCGGTCCTGCGCCAGGCGGTGGCGGCGGCGCCGGACCAGCCGCTGATCGGCGCCCTGTTCGGCCATTCGCTGATCGCGACCGAGGATCCGGCCAATTTCCACGAGGCCGAGCAGGTATTGAAGGTCGCGGTTCAGCGCGACAATTCCAATCCCTTCGCCTGGTATCAGCTCGGCATCATCTACGACCGCGAGGGCGACGAGGCGCGCGCCGCTTTGGCGACCGCCGAACGCTACAATCTCGAAAACCAGCCGCAGCTCGCGCTGATCAATGCCGAGCGGGCGATGATGGGTATTGCGGCCAACACGCCCGATTGGCTGCGCGCGCAGGATATCGCGATGGTCTCGCGCACCGCGACCCAGCGACGGCGGCGGAGTAATTGATGAGCGATCCCCGCGGCCGGATGCCCGGCACCTGGATGATGGGCCTCGCGGCGCTGCTGCTCGGCATCGCGATCGGCGGCGGCGGGATGCTCGCCGCCAACGGCTATTTCGTGCGTTCCTATCTGCTCGCCCATCCCGAGGTGCTGCCCGAAGCGATGGATCGGCTGCGCGACCGCGAGGCGAGCACGGCGGTCCAGGCCAATCGCGCCGCGATCGAAACGCCCTATCGCGGCGCCTGGGCCGGCGCCGCCAACGCCGACGTGACCCTGGTCGAATTCTTCGATTATGCCTGTCCTTATTGCCGCGCCTCCAATCCGGACATCGCCCGGCTGCTGCGCGAAGACCCGCATCTCAAGGTGGTGTGGCGCGATTATCCGGTGCTCGGGCCGGACAGCGAGCAGGCCGCCATCGCCAGCCTCGCCGCCGCCCGGGCCGGCCGCTACCGCCAGTTCCACGACGCGCTCTACGCCGGCGGCCGGCCGAGCGCGACGACGATCGCGGCCGCGCGCCAGGCCGCGAGCCTCCCCGAACCGGCGCTCACCGACGAGATCCGCGGCGAGGTCCAGCGCAATTACGAGCTCGCCCGCGCGATCGGCGCGACCGGCACCCCGACCTTCGTGATCGGCGACAAGGTGCTCCAGGGCGCGGTCGGCTACGAGGCGCTCAAGGCCGCGATCGCGGAGGCGCGCGGTTAGGGGTTCGGGGTTGGGGGTTAGGGATTTCTCGTTCGAGACCCCAACCCCGAACCCCCAATCCCGCTCAGCCCTTGAACCCCTGCGCCACGACATACCATTCGGACGAGCCCTTGCGGCTGGCCGGGGGCTTGGCGTGCTTCACGCTCGTGAAGCGGCGTTTCAGTTCCGCGACCAGGCCGGAATCGGCGCCGCCGGCGAGCACCTTGGCGACGAACGCGCCGCCCGGCCGCAGCACCTCGCCGGCGAAATCGAGCCCGGCCTCGACCAGCGCCATCGTGCGAAGATGATCGGTCTGGGGATGGCCGACCGTGTTCGCGGCCATGTCCGAGAGGACGAGGTCGGCCAGGCCACCGAGTGCCGCCCGGAGCCGATCCGGCGCCGCATCGTCGAGGAAATCCATCTGGAGCAGGACCGCGCCGTCGATCGGATCGGCGGGGAGCAGATCGATGCCGACCACCGCCGCCTTGGGCGTCTTTAGCCGCACGACCTGCGTCCAGCCGCCCGGCGCGACGCCGAGGTCGATCACGCGCTCGACGCCCTTGAGAAAACCGAACCTTTCGTCGAGCTCGATCAATTTATAGGCCGCGCGCGAGCGATAGCCCTCCGCCTTGGCGCGCTTCACATAAGGGTCGTTGAGCTGCCGCTCGAGCCAGCGCGTCGAGCTGACCCGGCGCCCCCTGGCGGTCTTGACGCGCGTACGCAGCCCGCCGCCGTCGCGGGTCATCGGTAAATCCTCCCCGAGATTTCTCGGGGAGGGGGACCAGCCGAAGGCTGGTGGAGGGGTTTTGCCGCTGCAAGAAGCCCCTCCACCGCACTTCGTGCGGTCCCCCTCCCCTGCAAATGCAGGGGAGGATTTTTCATATCACATGCCCGTCGCGGGCCATCAGCGCGCGCAGGATTCCTTCGCGGATGCCGCGATCGGCGACGCCGAGCGTCCGTGCCGGCCAGATGTCCATGATCGCCTCCAGGATCGCGCAGCCGGCGACGACCAGGTCGGCGCGCTCGTGGCCGATGCAGGGAAAGCGGGCGCGCTCCTCGTGGCTCAGCCGGGACAAGGTGGCGCTGATCTCGCGCATCGCCGGGGTGGGGACCATGAGCCCGTCGATCGCGCGCCGATCGTAGCTCGGCAAGGCGAGATGGACGCTCGCGAGCGTCGTCACCGTCCCGCTCGTGCCCATCAGCCTGATGTCCTCGTGCGACTTGGGCAATAGATCGACGAAGCGGGCGAAGGCGTGACGGACCCGCTCGCGCATGCGCGAATAAGCGGCGAGCCGCTCGGCCTCGGTCGCGAAGCCGCGGCCCTCGCTCTCGGTCAGCGAATAGACGCCCCAGGGCGCGCTCCACCAGCATTTGATCCGCGGTTCGCCGCCGTCGGTGTCGATCAGCACCAGCTCGGTCGATCCGCCGCCGATGTCGAAGATGAGCGCCGGGCCGTCGCCGGGCTCGAGCAGCCGGTGGCAGCCGAGCATGGCGAGCCGCGCCTCTTCCTCCGGCGCGATGATCTCGAGCCGGATGCCGGTCTCGCGGCGGACGCGCTCGATGAACTGGCGGCCGTTGACCGCGCGCCGGCAGGCTTCGGTCGCGACCGAGCGGACCAGCCCGACCCGGCGGCGCTTCAGCTTCTCCGCGCAGACGCCGAGCGCGGCGACGGCCCGGTCCATCGCGCCGTCGGAGAGCTTGCCGCTCGTCGCCATCCCTTCGCCGAGGCGCACGACGCGCGAAAAGGCGTCGACGACGGTGAAGCCCTCATCAGAGGGGCGCGCGACGAGCAGACGGCAATTATTGGTGCCGAGGTCGATCGCGCCATAGGTATGACGAGGGGGCTGACGCCGCCAGGGCCGCTCGATCGGGAACTCGGCCTGGGCCGGTTCCGGAGCCGGCGCCTGCGGCGCCATGGCGGCTTGCTGCGGCATTTCCAAGCGTCTCTTATATTTTCGTTTCGGACGGCCGGAGCCGTCCATTGACTTGCCGCTCTTCTACATGAACGGGTTTTCAGGAGCAAGGCGCGGGCGCCGACGCCGCGTTGACAGCACGGGCGCCCGCGCCTATCTCGCGCGCCTCGTTGCCCGATCGTCTAATGGTAAGACTACGGACTCTGACTCCGTCAATCGAGGTTCGAATCCTCGTCGGGCATCCAGCCTTCCCACAACGTCAGGTTCGAAAATCCCTCTCTGGGGCGGCGTGACGTTCGGCGCGCTCGCCTGACGTTCGTCAGTTCCTGTCGGCTTTTTAAGTTGACGTTCATGGGCGCCGCGCTTCATGCCGCGCACGGCCCGCGGAGCGCGGGCCCGCGCTCCGATGGACGGTGGCCTTTCAGCGACCGGCCGATCCTTGGGGCGCGTAGCTGCCGGCGGCTGGGCGAGCCAGGCTCGCCGCGGTCATGCCGGCTTTTTCCTTGAGGCGGCGGATCGCTACGTTTCCGGCCGCGTTCGGTGCGAAACTGAGGGACGGAGGCCGGATTTGAACGGTGGCGACAGGACGGGTACGGCCGGCCATTCCAGCGATGACAGTCCGTCCGTCCGAGGTCGTTGCCTGGTCGCGGCTCTGACCGCCGCGCTGGCGCTCGTCGCCTGCGCCGGTGGCGACGACGGCGGGGGCGGCCGGGGTCGGCGCGGCGAGGCGGAGGGCACGCTCCAGGTCGGCTATGTCGTCGTCCGGCAGAGCGCGGTGCCGATCGTCTCCGAGCTCAACGGTCGCACCTCGGCCTATGAGGTGTCGGACGTGCGCCCGCAGGTTTCGGGCGTGATCCGCGCGCGGCAATTCACCGAGGGCGCCATGGTCCGCGCCGGCCAGACGCTCTATCAGATCGATCCGGCGCCGTTCCAGGCCGCGGTCGCGCAGGCCAGCGCCAATCTGGCGGCGGCGGTCGCCACCCGCGACGCAGCGCGCACCCGCGCCCAGCGTTACGCGCCGCTCGCCCGGATGGAGGCGGTGAGCCAGCAGGATTATACCGACGCGCAATCCGCCGCGCGGCAGGGCGACGCCGCCGTCGCGCAGGCGCGCGCGGCGCTCGAGACGGCCCGGATCAACCTTCGCTACACGCGCGTGCCGGCGCCGATCGGCGGCCGGATCAGCCGTTCGGCGGTGACCGTCGGCGCGCTCGTCACCGCCAACCAGACCGATGCGATCGCGAACATCCAGCGGCTCGACCCGATCTATGTCGATATCCAGCAATCGAGCAGCGATCTGCTTGCGCTGAGGCGCGCGCTCGCCAGCGGCGGCGCGGTGCCGGGCAACACCCAGGTCCGCCTGAAGCTCGAGGACGGCAGCGACTATGGCTATACCGGCACCGTCCAGTTTTCCGAGGTGACGGTCGATCCGAGCACCGGCACGGTCACGTTGCGCGCGCAATTCCCCAATCCGCAGGGCCTGCTGCTGCCCGGCATGTTCGTGCGCGCCGTCTTCGCCCAGGCGATCAACACCCGCGCGATCCTGGTGCCGCAGGCCGGCGTCTCGCGCGATCCCAAGGGCGATGCGACGGTGCTCGTCGTCGGGCCGGACAACAAGGTCGTCCAACGCACCGTTCAGGCGGACCGCGCGGTCGGCGCCAACTGGGTGGTGACCTCCGGCCTCAATCCGGGCGACCGGGTGATCACCGAAGGCACCGCCCGCGTCCGTCCGGGCCAGGCGGTCCAGCCGGTCCCGGCCGGAACGCCGCAACGGATCGCGCCACCCGCCGCCGCGGCAGCAGCGGCCGGCGGCGCGCGCCGCGGAGGCTGACGAACGGATGCTGTCGCGGATCTTCATCGATCGGCCGATCTTCGCCTGGGTGATCGCGATCATCATCATGCTCGCCGGCGCCGGCGGGCTTTATTCGCTGCCGGTCGAGCAATATCCGGACATCGCGCCGCCGAACGTCAACATCCGCGCCAGCTTCCCCGGCGCGTCCGCGCAGACGCTGGAGAACAGCGTCACCCAGGTGATCGAGCAGCAGCTGACCGGCATCGACGGCCTGCTCTACTTCACCTCGACCTCCAGCTCGCGCGGCCAGGTCGCGATCACCGCGACCTTCGACAAGGGCGTCGATCCCGATACCGCCCAGGTCCAGGTGCAGAACAAGGTGCAGCAGGCGCTGCCCCGGCTGCCGCAGCAGGTGCAGCAACAGGGCATCCGGGTCACCAAGTCCAATCCGGATTTCCTGCTGGTCGCCGCCGTCTATGACGCGAGCGACCGGATGACCAACCAGGACGTGTCGGACTATCTCGTCTCCAATTTCCAGGATTCGATCGGCCGCATTCCCGGCGTGGGCGACACCAATGTGTTCGGCGCCCAATATGCGATGCGGATCTGGCTCAATCCGCAGCGGCTGGCGAGCTACCAGCTCATGCCGAGCGACGTCGTCTCGGCGATCGAGGCGCAGAACACCGAGGTCGCGGCCGGCGAGGTCGGCGCGCAGCCGATGCCGGACAGCCAGATGCTCGACGCGACCGTGACCGCCCAGTCGCGGCTGCAGACTCCGCAGCAGTTTCGCGACATCATCCTCAAGACCCAGCCGGATGGATCGATCGTCCATCTGTCCGATGTCGCCCGGGCCGAGCTCGGCGCCGAGAATTACCAGATCATCAGCCGGATCAACGGCCATCCCGGCGCCGGCATCGCCGTCAGCCTCGCGCCGGGCGCGGACGCGCTCAGCACCGCCGAGCTGGTCAAGGCGGAGATCGAACGACGGTCCAACGATTTCCCGCCGGGGCTCGAATACACCTTCCCCTCCGACAGCACCGACTTCATCAAGCTCTCGGTCGAGGAAGTCGCCAAGACGTTGCTCGAGGCGATCTGTCTCGTCGTCCTCGTCATCTTCGTCTTTCTTCAGGGATGGCGGCCGACTCTGGTGCCGGCGGTCGCGGTGCCGGTCGTCCTGCTCGGCACGTTCGCGGTGCTCGCCATCGCCGGCTTCTCGATCAACACGCTGACCCTGTTCGGGCTCGTGCTCGTCGTCGGCCTGCTCGTCGACGATGCCATCGTCGTCGTCGAGAATGTCGAGCGCCTGCTCGAGGAAAACCCGGGGATGAGCCCGCGCGAGGCGACGATCAAGTCGATGGCCGAGATCCAGACGGCGCTGGTCGCGATCGCGATGGTGCTGTCGGCGGTGTTCCTGCCGATGGCGTTCTTCGGCGGATCGACCGGCGTCATCTATCGTCAGTTCTCGATCACCATCGTCTCGGCGATGGTGCTGTCGGTGATGGTCGCGCTGATCCTGACCCCGGCGATCACCGCGAACCTGCTCAAGAGCAAGCAATATGAGGCGACGCACCAGACGTTTCTGTCGCGCCATTTGCCGCGGGTCTCGGCTGGCCTCGCCGCCGCGGCGGGCGGATTCAACAGCGGCTTTTCGAAGCTGATCGAAAAGCACCAGAGCGCGACCCGCTACGTCACCGACCGCAAATGGCTGTTCCTCGCCGTCTATGCGGTCATCACCATCCTGCTGGTGATCATGTTCTACCGGTTACCCACCGGCTTCCTTCCCGTCGAGGATCAGGGCGGCGGCTTCGTCCAATATACGCTACCGCCGGGTGCGACGCAGGCGCGCACGCTCACCGTCCAGCGCGCGGTCGAGGATTATTTCCTCAATCACGAGCGGCGCAACGTCGCCACCGTCTTCACGATCAGCGGCTCGGCGGGCGGCGGCCAGGGCGGCGGCCAGAATGTCGGCCGCGGCTTCCTGAACTTCGTGCCGTGGGATCAGCGCCCGGGCCGCGAGAACAGCGCCGAGGCGATCACCCGGCGCGCGACGCAGGCGCTCTCGAGCCTTCGCGACGTCGAATTCTATTCCACCATGCCGCCGGCGATCCGCGGTCTCGGCCAATCGAACGGCTTCACCATGGAGCTGCAGAATACCGGCGAGATGACCTATCAGCAGTTCAAGACGGCGCGCGACCGGCTGCTGGAGATGGCGCGCCGCGATCCGGTGCTCGCCAATATGCGGCTCAGCGGGCTTGAGGACGTGCCGACCCTGCGCGTCGACTGGGATACGGCGGCGATGCAGACGCTCGGGCTTAACCAGGCGGACGTCAACGACACGCTCTCCACCGCCTGGGGCGGCCGCTACGTCAACGATTTCATCGATCGCGGTCGGGTGAAGCGCGTCTATGTGATGGGCGATGCGCCCTATCGCGCCTCGCCGGAGGATCTCGACCAGTGGTTCGTGCGGACGCGCAGCGGCACGATGGCGCCGTTCAACGCCTTCGCGCACACCTCATGGTCGCAGGCACCGACCACGCTGACCCGGTTCAACGGCATTTCCTCCTACGAATTCCAGGGGCAGGCCGCGCCCGGTTACAGCTCGGGTGACGCGATGAACCGGATCGCGCAGCTCGCCGCGCAGATTCCGGGAACGTCGGTCTTGTGGAGCGGCCTTTCCTATCAGGAGCGGCTGTCCTCGGGCCAGGCGCCCTATCTCTACGCGATTTCGCTGCTCGTCGTGTTCCTGTGCCTCGCGGCGCTCTATGAAAGCTGGTCGATCCCGGTCGCGGTGCTGCTCGTCATTCCGCTGGGGCTGGTCGGCGCGATCTTCGCGGTGACCCTGCGCGGCCTCCAGAACGACGTGTTCCTGCAGATCGGCCTGCTGACGACGATGGGCCTCGCCTCCAAGAACGCGATTCTGATGATCGAGTTCGCCGAGCAGGCGGAGAAGCGCGGCGCCCGGATCATCGACGCCGCGCTGGAGGCCGCCCGCATCCGCCTGCGGCCGATCCTGATGACCTCGATGTCGTTCATGGCCGGCGTGTTCCCGCTCGCCGTCGCCAGCGGGGCCGGCGCCAACAGCCGCATCGCGATCGGCACCTCGGTGATCGGCGGCATGCTGACCGCGACCATCCTCGCCGTCTTCTATATCCCGCTCTTTTTCGTGCTGGTGCGGCGCTCGACCCGCAACGTCCTCAGCCACATCCATCACCATGACGACGCGCCGCCCGCCCCGGGCGCGCCGGAGCCCGCCGAATGAGCCGCCGGCCCATTTCCCTCGGCGTCCCGCTGATCGCCGCCGCCGCGCTCGCCGGTTGCACGATGGAGCCGCATTATACGCGCCCCGAAGCGCCGGTGCCGCCGAGCTGGCCCGCCGGCGATTCCTATCTCGCGCAAAGCGAAGCCGCGCTGCCCAGCGTCTCCTGGCGCGATATCTTCCGCGATCCGAACCTGCGGGCGGTGATCGATTCCGCGCTCGCCAACAATCGCGACCTGCGCGTCGCCGCCGCCAACGTCGCCGCGGCGCGCGCCCAGTTCCGCGTCCAGCGCGCCGATCTCTTCCCGCATGTCGATGCCGGCGCCGGCGCCTCGACCGGTGATCGCGGCAATGTCGGCAATAACGGCAACGGCAATGGCGGATCTGGCCGGCAGGATTCGTTCAGCGCCGATATCGGGGTCAGCGCGTTCGAGCTCGACCTGTTCGGCCGGGTCCGCAGCCTCAGCCACGCCGCGCTCCAGGACTATTTCGCGACCGAAGCGGCGCAGCGCGCGACCCGGCTGGCGCTGATCGGATCGGTCGCCACCGCCTATCTCGCTTATGCCGCCGACAGGAGTCTGCTGACCATCGCCGGCGAGACGCGCGACAATGCCCGGCGATCGGTCGAGCTCACCGATCAGCGGCTGCGCGGCGGCATCGCCTCGCGCATCGATCTTCGCCAGGCGCAGACCATCCTGGAGACCGCCGAAAGCGACGTCGCCAGCCTCACCACCGCGGTCGCGCGGGATCGCAACCTGCTCCAGCTCCTCGTCGGCGCGCCGGTCGACGATGCGCGGCTTCCCGCCGGTCTCGATGCGGTGGACGGCCAGCTCGGCGAGCTGCCGGCGGGGCTCGGCTCGCAGATCCTGCTGCGCCGCCCCGACGTGGTCGAGGCCGAATATCGCCTGCGCTCGGCCAATGCGCGGATCGGCGCGGCGCGCGCCGCCTTCTTCCCGACGATCAGCCTCACCGGCCTGCTCGGCGTCGCGAGCAATGCCTTGTCGTCGCTGTTCACCGGCGGCGCCTTCACCTGGAATGCCGGCGCCAGCGCCGCGCTGCCGATCTTCGACGCCGGCGCCAATCGCGGCAATCTGCGCCTGTCCCAGGCACAGCGCGACGCGGCGCTCGCGCAATATGAGCAGACCATCCAGACCGCTTTTCGCGAGGTCTCCGATCAGCTCGCCCGGCGCGGCACGATCGACGCGCAGCTTGGCGCCCAGCGCCGGCTCGTCGACGCCGCGACCGACAATGCGCGGCTGACCGACGCGCGCTATCGCGGCGGCATCGACACCTTCCTCGACAGCCTCGACGCCCAGCGCACGCTCTACGGCGCGCAGCGGACCCTGGTCTCGACCCGGCTCGCGCGCGCGACCAACCTCGTCAACCTCTACACGACCCTTGGCGGCGACGCGCTGACCGACGCACAGCCCTACGGTCAGCAGACGCCCGGGCCGGCGGCGGCGCAACCCAGCCACTAATCGTCAACCCGGCGAAAGCTGGGTTCTCACTTTTCTTTCCTTTCTTCTCCGCGCGCTCCGCGTCTCCGCGCGAACCAAATATATGGCGCGCGGAGCCGCGGAGGACGCGGAGGAAGGAAGGGGAGATTCCAGCTTGCGCTGGAATGACGGGAGGATGGATCGCCTCGCTTCCTCCCGCTATCTTCCGCCCGAAACAGGGGAGGCGGGGATGGACGAGCTGCTTGCCGAGGTCTTGGCCGCCATCGAACCGCATCGCGGCCTTGGCCGCGTCGCCGATTATATCCCGGCGCTCGCCCGCGTCGATCCCGGCAAGTTCGGCATCGCCTTCGCCGGCAAGGACGGGGCGGTGCACGGCGTCGGCGATTGCGACGAGCCATTCTCGATCCAGTCCATCTCCAAGGTCTTCATGCTCTCGCTCGCGCTCGACAAGGTCGGCGCGAAACTGTGGGACAAGGTTGGCCGCGAGCCGTCGGGCAGCGCGTTCAACTCGATCGTCCAGCTCGAAAGCGAGCGCGGCATCCCGCGCAACCCGCTGATCAACGCCGGAGCGATGGTCGTCACCGATCACCTGATCGGCGATGGCACCACAAGCGCGGCGCTGGATGCGCTGCTGAGCTTGCTACGCACCGAGGCGCACGACGATCGTATCCAGATCGACGAGGAGGTCGCCCATTCGGAGGCGCGCACCGGATCGCGCAACCGCGCGCTCGCCTGGTTCATGAAGAGCTTCGGCACCTTGTCGAACGAGGTCGAGACGGTGGTCCAGGGCTATTTCCACCAATGCGCGGTGGCGATGAGCTGCCGCCAGCTCGCCCGCGCCGCCTTGTTCCTCGCCTTCGACGGACAGGATCCCGCCACCGGCCGGCGGGTGACGGCCTGGCACCGCGCGCGCCGCATCAACAGCGTGATGATGCTGTGCGGCCATTACGACAATTCGGGTGAATTCGCCTTCCGCGTCGGCCTGCCCGGCAAGTCCGGTGTCGGCGGCGGCATCCTCGCGATCGTGCCGGGGGAGGGGGCGGTCGCGGTCTGGTCGCCCGGTCTCAACGCCGCCGGAACCAGTGAAACCGGCGCGATCGCGCTGGAAAAGCTGGTCGAAAAGACGCGCTGGTCGGTCTTCGTGTGATCGCGCGCCTCAATCGAAGTTGAGCGCCGCCTTCACCGCCGCGACATAGCTCGGCCCGACCTGGACCTCGGCGCCGTCCGCGAGCACCAGGCCCATCGAGCGATGTCCCTTCCGCACCTCGGTCACCCGTTCCGGCCGCACAAAGGCCGATCGGTGGACGCGCAGCAGCGGCGACCCCGCCAGCCGCTCCTCGAGCGAGGTCATCGTGATCCTCAGCAGATGGCTGCGTAGCTGGGTGTGCAGCAGCACGTAATCGCGCGCCGCCTCGATCCAGTCGATCGCCTCGATCGGCACGCGGCGCTGGCCGTTGCGTTCCGGCACCCAGAAACCGTCGTCGGCGGCCGCCGCCTCGGTCGTCTTCAGCGCAGCGACCTCGGCCGACAGCTTCTGCGCCAGCGCCGCGTTGGATCGCATCCCCTGCCGCCGCCGCGCCCGATCGATCGCCTGGCGCAGCCGATCGAAGCGCACCGGCTTCAGCAGATAGTCGGCGGCATCGACCTCGAACGCATCGGGCGCATAATGTTCGTGCGCGGTGACGAAGACGAGCTCGGGCCGCGGCTCGACATCGATGCTCGCCGCCGCGCGAAGGCCATTTCGGCCCGGCATCTGCACGTCCATGATCACCAGATCGGGGATCAGCGCGCGGATCCGGTCCAGCGCCTCGTTGCCGTCGCGCGCCTCGCCGACGACCTCGACATCGTCGATATCGCCGAAAAAGGTCCGCAGGCGGTCCAGGGCCAGCGGCTCGTCGTCAACCAGCAGGATCCGCATTTTCCCGCACCCCTTTTCGGGGGCTTTTCGATCACACCGGCCGTTGAGTCAATTCGCGCGGCGGATCGCGCGGGACCAGGATGGTGGCGATGAATCGGCCATGTTCGGGCCCGGCATTGAGCGTCGCCGCGCCGCCATAGATGTTCTCCAGCCGGCGGCGGACGTTGGCGATGCCGAAGCCGGCGCCGGTGGTGCCGCGCAGCATGTCGGCGTCCTTCTCGCCAAGCTCGTTGGCGACGGTGATCCTCAGCCACCCCTCTTCGATCGCGGCGTCGATCTGGATGTGGACCGGTTCGCGCGATCGGGCGACGCCGTGCTTCACCGCATTTTCGACCAGCGGCTGGACGAGGAAGCTCGGGATGATCGCGTTGCACGCCGCGTCGGCGCAATGGACCGAAACGTCGAGCCGGTCGCCGAAGCGGACGCTCTCGATTTCCAGATATTCCTCGGTCAGCGCGAGCTCGTCGTCGAGCCGGGTGAGCCCGGCCGGATCGGCGTTGAGCGAGTTCCTGAGGAAGGTCGAGAGCCGCTCGGTCATCGCCTCGGCATCCTCGTTGCGACGGGTGACGATCAGCGAGGAGATCGAATTCAATGCGTTGAACAGGAAATGCGGGTTGAGCTGATAGCGCAGCGCCTGGAGCTGCGCCGCCTGCGCGGCCTTGTCGGCCTGGGCGATCCGCCGCTCCTGTACGACAGCGGCGCGGCGGGCATGGTTGACGTGGAACAGCACCATGTTGGCGCCGAACACCAGGATGTAGTTGAGCATCGAGGAATAAGCGCGCACGAAATCGGTCGGCAGCGTGTGCCAGGCGGTCTCGACATGGTTGGCGATCCAGCCCTGGAACAGCAGGTCGAGCACGGTGTTCGTCGCCGCGGTCGCGAGGACGGCGGCGGCGCGCAGCGGCAGGCGCATCCAGCCCGGCATAGTCATCGCCCAGCGCGATGCGAGATACATCAGCATCGCCAGCGCCATCGAATAGAGGATGGTCGAGGAATCGATCGCGACTCCGGCCCAATTCTCGCCCGCATGGCGGCGGATGATGAGCGGCAGGAAGATGAGCAGGACGAACAGCCACAAGGCGATCGTCGAGCGCAGCGCCTCGCCCCAGCGCGAATAGGCCAGCGATTCTTCCATGCGGCGCGCGATCCTCTCCCGAAGCCGCGGACGATCCTGCCCCCCAAATAGCGGCCTGTCACGGGCGATCGTCGTCATCCCGCCCGGCTGCCCGCGCCGGCCGCAAGCGCCAAGCGCGCCGTGACGAAGATGAAGACCGCTGCGACGAAGCTGTAAGCTGGCGTTCAGGGTAAGCGGTAGAGCGTGCCGCCCTTCATCACCAGCCGCACCTGGCGCACCGCGTGGATATCGGCGGTCGGATCGCCGGCGACCGCGACGAGATCGGCGAGCAGGCCGGCGCGCACCGCGCCCCGGTCGTCGAGGTGGAAGATGCCGGCATTGCCCGATGTCGCGGCGATCAGCACGTCGGCGGGGCGCATGCCCCATGCCGCCATCAGCTCCATCTCGCGCGCATTCTCGCCATGCGGAAAGACGCCGACATCGCCGCCGACGCACATCCGGACCCCCGCCGCCAGCGCGGCGGCGAAGCTCGCGCGCTTGGCGCGGACCATCTCCGGCTCCGGCGCTTGGCCGTTCCAGCCGCGATAATGGGCGATCGCGTCGGTCGCCGCCAGCGTCGGGCAATAGCCGACATGATGGTCGCGCATCAGCCGGAAGACCTCCGGCGTGCCCGCGTCGCCATGCTCGATCGTGTCGATCCCGGCCATGATCGCGCGGCGCATCCCTTCGGCGGTGCCGGCATGGGCGGCGGTGATCCGGCCGGCGGAATGCGCGGCCTCGATCCCCATCCGAAGCTCGTCTTCGGAAAAGGTCGGCCGGCTCGGCTCGCCCGGGCGCCAGTGATAATCGGCATAGAATTTCGCGACATCCGCGCCGCCGCCGATCTGGTGGCGGACCGCGGTGATGATGCCGGGCCCGTCGGCCTCCTCCGCGCCCAACGCGGCGAAGGTCGGATCGGAGGTCTTCGGGCCATAGGCGCCGGTCGCGACGATGGCGCGAGTGGCGACCATCATCCTGGGCCCCGGCACGATGCCGCGGTTGATCGCGTCCCTCAGCCCCACATCGGAATAGCCAGCGCCCTCGGTGCCGAGATCGCGCTCGGTGGTGAAGCCGGCCATCAGCGTATCGCGCGCCGACACGGTCGCCCGCGCGATCCGCATCGCCAGCGGCTCGCGCAGCACCTGATCGTCCCAGCTCGTCTCATTATAGGGATGGAGGAACATGTGGCCGTGGCCCTCGATCATGCCGGGCATCAAGGTCATGCCCGGAAGGTCGATCACGCGGGCCCCGGCCGGCGCGGCGAGGTTGGGCCCAGCCGCGGCGATCCGGTCGCCCTCGACCAGCACCTGCCAGCCCTCGTGCGCCGCCGGGTTGACCCCGTCGAACACCCGCGCGGGGCGCAGCAGGATCGCGGCCGGCGCCGGCGCCTCCTGCGCGGCCGATGGCGCTGCCCCCGCGATCAGCAGCATGAAAAGCGTCAGCATCGCGCGCATCGGATAATCCTTAAAATGAGGCGTTCGATCGGCTATAGCGCGACATACGCTTCGACGGGAGGGACGCTTTCGTGGCCGACGCCGGTATCGCGCTGATGCTCGCCAGGGCACAGTTCGCGTTCACGATCAGCTTCCATTTCGTCTTTCCGGCCTTCACCATCGGCCTTGCCTCCTACCTCGCCGTGCTCGAGGGCCTGTGGCTGAAGACCGGCCAGGATCGCTATCTCAACCTCTTCAAATATTGGCTGAAAATCTTCTCCCTGGTGTTCGCCATGGGGGTCGTCTCGGGCATTGTCATGTCCTACCAGTTCGGCACCAACTGGTCGGTCTTTTCGGATCGGGCCGGGCCGATCGTCGGGCCGCTCATGGCCTATGAGGTGCTGACCGCCTTCTTCCTGGAAGCGGGTTTCCTCGGCGTCATGCTGTTCGGCATGGACCGCGTCGGGCCGGGCCTGCATTTCGCCGCCACCTGCCTGGTCGCGGTCGGCACCTGCCTCTCCGCCTTCTGGATCCTGTCGGCCAATAGCTGGATGCAGACGCCGACGGGCTGGGGGATGAACGCGCAGGGGCAGTTCGTGCCGGACGACTGGATGGCGGTGATCTTCAACCCCAGTTTCCCCTACCGCCTCGTCCACACCGTCATCGCGGCCTATCTCACCACCGCGCTCGCGGTCGGCGGCGTCGCCGGCTGGCACTTGCTCAAGGGCCGCGCGACCGATGAAGTGAAGACGATGTTCTCGATGGCGATGTGGATGGCCGCCCTGGTGGCGCCGATCCAGATCCTCGCCGGCGACCAGCACGGGCTCAACACACTCGAGCATCAGCCGATGAAGATCGCCGCCATGGAGGGCCATTATCAAAGCCATATGACGGGGGCGCCGCTGATCCTGTTCGGCATTCCCGACGATCGCGATCAGGTGATGCACGCGGCGATCGAGATTCCGCGGCTCGGCTCGCTGATCCTCAGGCACGATGCCGATGCCCCCGTGCTCGGCCTCGACGCGGTGGCGCCGCGGGATCGGCCGCCGGTCGCGATCCTGTTCTGGTCGTTCCGGCTGATGGTCGGGCTCGGCCTGCTCATGTTCGCGCTCGGCATCTGGAGCTTCATCGCCCGCTGGCGCCGCAAGCTCTACGACTGGCGGTGGCTGCATCGCTTCGCGATCCTGATGGGCCCGTCGGGCTTCGTCGCGGTGATCGCGGGCTGGGTGACGACCGAGGTCGGCCGCCAGCCCTGGCTGGTCTATCATCTGCTGCGGACCAGGGACGCGGTCTCGCCGATCGCGGCGCCGGGCGTCACCGGATCGCTGATCGCCTTCGTGCTGGTCTATTGCACCGTCTTCGCGATGGGCATCCTCTACATATTGCGGCTGATGGGCCGCCCGCCGGCCGCGCACGAGCCACCGGTCGCCGATCTCCCGATCCGCACCGCCGGCATCACCCAGGCCCCGGCGCTCGATCGCCCGGAGGAGGGGCGATAATGGAGCTTTTCTCCCGTCATTCCAGCGAAAGCTGGAATCTCATTTCTCCTTTTTCCTTCCTTCGCGCCTTCGCGCCTTCGCGTGAGAAAAAAGCAGCTTTGTTTCACGCGAAGGCGCGAAGGCGCGAAGAAGGAAGCAAGGCTCGGTTTTGCCGCGCTTCGCTCACGGCTTTTGCCAGGACGACGGAGCTGGGCTGATGGACCTCACAATCGTCTGGGCGATCATCATCGCCGTCGCGGTCGCGATGTATGTGTTCATGGACGGCTTCGATCTCGGCATCGGCATCCTCTTCCCGCGCTTCCCGGTCGGGCGCGAGCGCGATCAGGCGATGAACGCGATCGCGCCGGTGTGGGACGGCAACGAAACCTGGCTGGTGATGGGCGGCGGCGGCCTGCTCGCCGCCTTCCCGCTCGCTTATGCGATCGTGCTGCCCGCGCTCTACGCGCCGCTGATCGCGATGCTGCTCGGCCTCATCTTCCGCGGCGTCGCCTTCGAGTTCCGCTGGCGCGACGAGCGCCACCGCAAGATCTGGGACGCGGGCTTCTGCCTGGGCTCGCTGGTCGCGACTTTGGCGCAGGGGATCACGCTCGGCGCGCTGCTCCAGGGCATCCACGTCGAGGGCCGCGCTTATGCCGGCGGCTGGTGGGACTGGCTGACCCCGTTCAGCCTGCTGACCGGATTGAGCCTCGTCGTCGCCTACGCCCTGCTCGGCGCGACCTGGCTGATCTGGAAGACCGAGGGCGATCTGCACGAACGGGCGCGCCGCATGGCCTCGTGGCTGTTCCCTGCCTTCCTGCTGCTGGTCGGCGCGGTCAGCCTCGCGACGCCTTATCTGGAGCAGCAATATTATGCGCGCTGGTTCCACTGGCCGGGCCTGATCGTGACCGCGATCATGCCGTTCCTGTTCGGCGGCACCGCCTTGGTCGGCTGGGAAGGCGTGCGGCGCGGCCGCGATTTCCAGGCGTTCGTCTGCACCCTCATCCTGTTCGCGCTGACCCTGATCGGCCTCGGCATCTCGATCTGGCCGGACGTCATTCCCGGCCGAGTCACCATCTGGGAGGCCGCCGCGCCGCATTCGAGCCAGGTCTTCATGCTGGTCGGCGCGGCCGTGCTCATCCCCCTCATCCTCGCCTACACCGCCTGGTCTTACTGGGTGTTCCGGGGGAAGGTGGGGGAGGGCGGCTATCACTGAGCGTCATGACGGAAGCACTTTCCCTCTCCCTTGAGGGAGAGGGAGCAGGGACGCGCGGCTCCGATTTCAGCGCCCCAGCCACCACGCCAGCAGCATCAGCGCGCCGACCGCTGCGGTGCCGATGCTCGCCAGCAGCACCGCGCCGGCGGCGGCGTCCTTGGCGCGGCGTATCTCCTCATGGAGTTCGGGATGGAGCCGGTCGATGACATATTCGAGCGCCGCGTTCATCGCTTCCATCGCCAGCACCAAAGCGACGCACAGCGCGACGATCGCCCACCAGACCAGGCTCACCCGCAGCACGGCCGCGATGGCGACGGCGAGCAGGCCGAAGCCGATATGCATGCGAAAGCTCTTCTCGCGGCGGAAGACGATCCGTACGCCGTTGATGGCATAGCCGACGCGGGCGGCGAAGGAGCGGTTCTTCATGGCCCGTGAGGCTAGCCTGCCTCGCTCACGAGGTTAAGGAGGAAACATGCCCGCGCCCGGCCCCTTCTGGAAGCGCCTCGCCTGGTTCGTCGGCCTGTGGGCCGCCGGCATCGCGGCGGTCGGCGCGGTGGCCTGGGTGCTGCGGCTCTGGCTGAAGCCCTGAAGCGCCCCCAATCCTTTGCCGTCATTCCAGCGAAAGCTGGAATCTCATTCCCCTTTTTCCTTCTTCGCGCCTTCGCGCCTTCGCGTGAGAAAAGCAGAATTGGTTCACGCGAAGGCGCGAAGGCGCGAAGAAGAAACAGGATTCCCGCTTTCGCGGGAATGGCGGGGAAATGGCTTCACCCGTGCCCATGCTTGCGCCTTGTCTCCCAGCCTTTCTTCGCCGCCGCGCTGCGGCTGGCATGGCTCTGCGACTCGCCGCCGATCCGGCCGCCCTTGCGGCTCGAGGCGTGGCTTTCCTTGTGGCCGCGGCCGGAGCCGGATTTCTTGCCGCCGCCGCTTTCCTTGTTCACGGTCGCCCAGGCGCGCCGCTCGGCCTCGTCCTTCGAAACGCCGCGGTCCTCATAGCCTTCCTCGATATGTCCGGCCTCGCGCTTCTGCTTGTCGGTGTAGCTGCTCTTGTCGCCGCGCGGCATGGTCCTTCTCCTTTCGGGAAGGAACGCATGCCCCGCGCTTAAGTTCGCTCAGGCGGCCGACCAGGCGCGCACATGCTGCTGGAGCACGGTGAGTGGCAGCGAGCCGCCGAGCAGCACGACGTCGTGGAAGCCCTTGAGGTCGAAACGCTGGCCCATCCGCTGCTGCGCCTCGTTGCGAAGGTCCATGATCACCGTCTGGCCGACCTTGTAGCTGCACGCCTGGCCCGGCCACACGCAATAGCGTTCGATCTCGCGCACCGCGAAGCCCTCCGGCTCGGCGGCATTGTCGACCATGTAGCGGATCGCCTGCTCGCGGCTCCAGTCCTTGTGATGAAGGCCGGAATCCACGACCAGCCGGGTCGCGCGGAAGAGATAGGATTGGAGATAGCCGATCCGGCCCAGGGGATCGTCGTCATAGACGCCGAGCTCGCCGGCGAGATGCTCGGCATAAAGGCCCCAGCCCTCGGCATAAGCGGAAAAGCCGCCGGCGCGGCGGTAGATCGGGAGCGCCCCCTGCTCGCGCATCAGGCTGATCTGGAAATGGTGGCCCGGAATGCCCTCGTGATAGGTCAGCGTCTTGAGGCCCATCTTGGGCCATTCGTGGGTGTCCTTGAGGTTGATATAATAGATGCCGGGGCGCGACCCGTCGAGCGGCGCGCCCTGATAATAGCCGCCCGGCGCGCCGTCCTGGATCGCCGGCGGGACGCGGTGGATTTCGAGCTGCGCGCGCGGAATATGGTTGAACGCGCGCGGCAGGCGCGGGCGGATGTCGGCGAGGATGTCGTTCAGCGAGGCGAGGAGCGCGGCGCGGCCCTCGTCGGTGTTGGGATAGAGATTGTCGGCCTCGTTGTTGAGCGCGTGGATCCGCGCGCCGACCGTGCCCTCGGTCAGCCCCCGCGCGCGCAGCAGCGGCTCGAGCTCGCCATGGATTTCGGCGACCTGCTGGAGGCCCATCTGATGGATCTCCTCGCCGGTCATCGTCGTCGTCGTGTTGGAACGGATGCCCCAGGCATAATAAGCCTCCGCGTCCGGCAACCGGCCGCAGCCGGCCTGGTGGGTCGCATTGGGCCGCAGCGCCTGGAGCGCCGCGATCTGGCGGTCGAGCGCCTGCGCGATCGGGCCGGAGACGAGCGCGGTCGCGCGCGCCCCGTAATCGCCCTGGACATTGGCGGCGGCGGCGCGGCGGACGATCGATCGCACCATCGTCGTCTCGCCCGCCGGCTGACCGCGGAGCTGGCGCAGATTGCCGATCGTCTTGTCGAGGATGAAATCGGGCGGGGTGACATGAAGACCGGCATCGTGGCGGATGCGATCGGTCTCCTGATCGAGGTTGCGCGCGAAATCCTGGAGGCGCGAGAGGTAATAGTCGCAATCCTGCGCGTTGTGGATCGGGTGCTGCGTGTCGAGGAAATCGGGCACCTGATAATAGGAGCCACCGAGCTGGCTCACCACATAAGGGGAGGGCCGTCCGCCGCCGCCGAAGTGGAAGGCCGCGCCCATCTGCGCCGCCGAGCCGCGGAATTCGGCGATGTCATAATTGATCTGGCCGGCGCCGCTGAGCCCGTTGCGGCCGAATTGCTGAAGCTCGTGATATCGGCGCGCGGTCTTGGCCCGGTCCGCATCGACCTTTGCTTGCGAGGAGTCGCCGAGATGCCCGCGCAGGGCGGCGCGTTCGCCGGTGTCGAGCCCGAGCGCGGTCGCGAAGGTCGGATTCTCGGTGATGTCCTCGTTGAACCAGCCGGTCAGCAGCCGATCGAGCACCTGATCCCGCTCCGTCGCCTGGCCTTGCGCGAACAGTGGCTCGAAGCCCCCGATCGCGGCGACCGCGATGGCGGCGGACGAGCTGGCGAGAAAGGCGCGGCGATCGAGCATGTCATTGTCCTCCCTGTGAAATTGGCACAGGGATTAGCGGCAGCGGCGGCCTGGTTCAATGTTGTTCGGGCTCTTCGGCCTGGTTGCGCCATTCGGGGCCGCAAAGGCGCACTTGCGCGGCGAGCGCGGCGAGCAGGATCAGCGGCGTCAGCGGCAGGCCGATCACGCCGCTGAGGAAGGTCGTCTGCGGGCTGAGGAAGCCGCCGATGAGGAGCCAGCGGTTCCATCCGCCCAGCCGCGCCCAGTGCCGGGCGAGGAGCAGCGCGAAGCCCAGCGACACCACCGTCATGTCGTAATTGAAGCCGTAAGGCAGGATGAGGAAGGTCGCGGTCGCGCCGACGAAGGCGAGATCGCGGTTGCTCGCGCCGGCGCGCCAGGCCCGCCAGCACAGGAACAAGGCGGCGAGGGCGGCGCAGCCCTGAAGGATCCAGGCGGGACCATCAGGGACGCGGATGGTGGAATGGACCATCGTGAAGGTGCCCGGCATCATCGAAAGGAAGAAGCTGTGCTGGTCCTCGAGCAGGCCCGCCTGCACCTGGCTCATCTTGACGAAATAATCGCGCCAGAGCTGGAAGCCGAACAACCAGCCGCTGGCGAGGACGAGCGCGATCGCGCCGCCGGTCGCGACCGCGATCACCGTCCAGGCGCGGCGGGCGAGCAGCACCGGCGGCAGCAGCAGCCCCAGATGCGGCTTGATCGTCATCAGCGCGGCAAGGGCGCCCGATCGCACCGGCGCGGTCGCGATCCGCGAGAAACAGGCCAGCCACAGCGCCCCGATCAGGAATCCGTAATGGCCCGCCCAGATGTTGACCGTCGCGGCCGGGGTCAGCGCGGCGATCGCGAGCGGGAAGCCCTTCACCTCGCGCGCATAAGGCCGCGCCGCCCACAAAAAGAGCGCGAGCGTGCCGATCAGCCACAATGCGAGCGCCGCGAAATAGGGCAGGAGCCCGAGCGGCGCGACGAGGAACAGGCTGGAGGGCGGATAGGAATAATAATGGGGCTTCAGCGGCCCGACCACCTGGTGGAGATAGGCGACATAGGCATTGAGATCGTACAGCGTCCCCAGCCGCCCCTCCACCACCAGCCGCCCGCCGGTCCACGCATTGACGAAATCCCGGCCCCAGATATGGCCCGTGCTCAGGATGCCGCCGGCGCGCAGGTCGGAAATGTCGGTCATCAGCAGAATGAATACCGGCAGCGAGCCGATCACGATCAGCAGCAGCCAGGGCGGTCCGCCGCCGGTCCGCGCCACGCCGTCGCCCTCCTGCTCTTCGGGAGCGTCCTCTTGGGTCTTCATCAGCATCGGTGGATCGCGGCCTTTCGTCGTTCGGGCCGCTTTAGGACGGAATTCTTTAGAAGATTGTTAACCACCAATTCCTAAATTCGGCCCCGACAGTGCGGAGGCCTGACGATGCGGCGGGAAACGACGAATGCGATCCGTGCGGTGCTGGAGGAGGCGTTGCCGCCGATGCTCCGCGATTCAAAGCCGATGCGCTGGCTGTTCCGCCGCCATTGGGGCCATCTGGTCGACGATATCGAGCAGTTCCGCGAACGCATTCCGTTCGTCACCGATGCCGAATATCGCGAGATTTACGAGCGCATGCCGCGCGTCCAGGACGAAACCGACAACAGCGCCGCCTGCCTCGCGCGCATCCTCGGCGCGATCGAGGGCGAGACCGTGCTCGATGTCGGTTGCGGCACCGGCTATCTGCTCGATCATGTGAAGCGCGCGCGGCCCGATCTGGCGCTGACCGGCGTCGACTTCATCATCGAGGCCGGCACCCGCACCCGCCATCCCGACATCCGCTTCACCGAGGCCAATATCGAGCAGCTCCCGTTCGCCGACGGCGCCTTCGACACGGTCGTGTGCACCCATGTGCTCGAACATATCCTCGAATTCCGCCAGGCATTGTCGGAGCTGCGCCGGGTCGCGCGCCGCAAGCTCGTCATCGTCGTGCCGCGCGAGCGCGAATATCGCTTCACCTTCAATCCGCATCTGCATTTCTTCCCCTATCCGCACAGCTTCCTTCGCTATGTGACCCCGGTGCCGGAAGCGCACGAGCTGGAAGGGATCGGCCGCGACATCTTCTACGCCGAGCGCAAGCCGGCGCCGCGCCTCCACTAGCAGGGATTCCCGTCGGCCGGAGGCGGCTTGTTGCGGCGCAGCGGAGTCGCTATGTGCGCGCCAACATTCCCCGCTTTCGAGAGCCAATCAGATGAGCCTTCGCAACGTGGCGATCATCGCCCACGTCGATCACGGCAAGACGACCCTTGTCGATCAGTTGTTCCGCCAGTCCGGCACCTTCCGCGACAACCAGCGCGTGGAGGAGCGGGCGATGGATTCGAACGACCTCGAGAAAGAGCGCGGGATCACCATCCTCGCCAAATGCACCAGCGTCGAATGGGAACATGACGGCACGACGACGCACATCAACATCGTCGACACGCCCGGCCACGCCGATTTCGGCGCCGAGGTCGAGCGCATCCTGTCGATGGTCGATGGCGTCATCCTGCTCGTCGACGCCGCCGAGGGCCCGATGCCGCAGACCAAGTTCGTCACCGGCAAGGCGCTCGCGCTCGGCCTCAAGCCGATCGTCGTCGTCAACAAGATCGACCGCCCCGACGCCCGCCCGGCCGAAGTGCTCGACGAGGTGTTCGAGCTCTTTCTCAGCCTCGACGCCAATGACGAGCAGCTCGATTTTCCGACCCTCTACGCCTCCGGCCGCGCCGGCTATGCGGGCCTTACCGACGATGTCCGCTCCGGCGATCTGACGCCGATGTTCGAGACGATCGTCAATCATGTCCCCGCGCCCGGTCTCGACACCGGCGGCGCGTTCAAGATGCTCGTCACCCTGCTCGATCGCGATCCGTTCCTGGGGCGCATCCTCACCGGGCGGATCGAGAGCGGCCGGCTCGACGTCAACATGCCGATCAAGGCGCTCGACATCGACGGCAAGTCGGTCGAGGCGGGCCGAGCGACCAAGGTCTTCGCCTTTCGCGGGCTGGAGCGCGTGCCGGTGGAAAGCGCGCAGGCGGGCGACATCGTCGCCATTGCCGGCCTCACCAGGGCGACCGTTTCCAACACCATCGCCGATCCCGACGCGGTCCAGCCGCTGCGCGCCCGCCCGATCGATCCGCCGACGCTGGCGATGAGCTTCGCGGTCAACGACAGCCCCTATGCCGGCAAGGACGGCGACAAGGTGCAGAGCCGCGTCATCCGCGACCGGCTGGAGCGCGAGGCCGAGGGCAATGTCGCGATCCGCATCACCACCGCGCACGACAATGACAGTTTCGAGGTCGCCGGCCGCGGCGAGCTCCAGCTCGGCGTCCTGATCGAAACGATGCGCCGCGAGGGTTTCGAGCTGTCGATCAGCCGCCCCCGCGTCCTTTTCCGCGACGGCCCCAATGGCCGCGAGGAGCCCTACGAAACCGTCGTCGTCGACGTCGATGACGAACATTCGGGCACGGTCGTCGAGAAGATGGCGCAGCGCAAAGGCGAGATGACCGACATGCGCCCCTCCGGCGGCGGCAAGACGCGCCTCACCTTCAGCGCCCCAAGCCGCGGCCTGATCGGCTATCATGGCGAATTCCTGTCCGACACGCGCGGCACCGGCATCATGAACCGCCTGTTCGAGAAATACGGGCCGTATAAGGGCCCGATCACCGGCCGCCAGAACGGCGTGCTCATCTCGATGGAGCAGGGCGCCGCCGTTGGCTATGCGCTCAACATGCTGGAGGAGCGCGGCATCCTCTTCATCGCGCCCGGCGACATGCTCTACGAAGGCATGGTGATCGGCGAGAACGCCAAGCCCCAGGACCTGGAGGTCAACCCGCTGAAATCCAAGCAACTCACCAACTTCCGCGCCTCCGGCGGCAAGGACGACGCCATCCGCCTGACGCCTCCCAAGCGCATGACGCTCGAACAGGCGATCGCCTACATCCAGGACGACGAGCTGGTCGAAGTGACGCCGAAGGTGGTGCGGATCAGGAAGCGGTATCTGGATCCCCATGAGCGCAAGCGGCAGAGCCGAAAGGCGGAAGCCGCGTAACTGCCAAGCGCAGCGACGCCGGCGCGGCACGCGCCGCCGGAGCAGCGCGTAGAGCCAGTTTGCGCCGGCCAGCCTGCCGCGCAGCGGACAGGACTGACGTCACGGGACAATGGTCCCGTGACGGCCTAGCAGAAGCGTAGGAGTCAAAACCCCGACTAACCCCACCATTTCCTCCCTGCATTTGCAGGGAAGGGTGGTGGGACGCTTTTCTCTTGTCCTGACTTGAGGAAGCGATAACCTATCAACGATCTAGTCGGGGGGATGGAATGGCGATCTCAGCTCGATGGACAGAGGATCAGACTAAGCGCGCACTTTATCTCTACTTCCAGCTTCCTTTTGGGAAGTTGCACCAGAAGAATCCTGAGATCATCGCGCTCGCGGCGGCATTAGATCGAACGCCATCGTCGGTGGCCATGAAGCTCGCCAATTTCGCCAGTCTCGACCCGAAGATCGTGGAAAGCGGTCGGAAAGGGCTGGAAGGAGCGTCGATGCTCGACCGCAAGATTTGGGAGGAGTTTCAAAGCGACTGGACCAAGCTCGTCACGGAACTCGGTATGCGCGAGGGAACATTGCAACCGCTGGACGAGGACAAGGTTCGCGATGCGCCCCTTGAATTCAGGTACGAACCACCGGGCGGGATGAGCGTTCAGCCCAGAGAAATTGAACAGAGGATTGGTCAGGATTTTTTCCGACGGGCCGTGATGGCGAACTTTGACGATAGCTGCTGCGTCACGGGCATTGCCGATCCCCGTCTTCTCAATGCCAGCCACATCTCCCCGTGGGCGAAGGATGCCGCGAACCGTTATAACCCACGCAACGGGCTTTGCCTCTCCGCCACGTTCGATCGGGCTTTTGATCGCTGTCTAATGACGGTCACGCTTGACCTGAAAATCCGAATATCGGGGTATCTTCTGCACCATCAGAGTGCGGAAACGAGAGCCTTCTTTGCGCCTTATGAGGGGCAACCCATTCGGGCCGTGACACATTTGGCGCTAGATGAAGCATTGCTCCAACAACACAACGATCGTTTGCTTGGCTAGCCTAGCCTGTCGGAGTCAAGCGGCGAGGCAATCCATAGCGTAGTCGCCCCATTGATCCGCCATCGCCTCAGCGATCCCTGTGAAAAAGCGGCTGCGTTCTTTCCACCGATCGGGGCTCGGCGAGGCGTGGTGAACGCGCGGCTCACGGCCATCGACAATGTTGGTCGGCACGAGCGGCGGAAGGTTCTTGAGCCAGAAGCAAGTCCGCTTTGTCTCGCCGTGCCCGAACTGCCACGGCTGCACGCTTTGGACCGGCTCGACATAGTTGGTGATCCGTTCCTTTGCGTGACGGTGCATGACCGGATTCTCGACGCAGACCCTCTCAATCGGAGCATTCCAAAAAGCCGAAAACAGCTCTGCGCCTTCGTCTAGCTCGCGCCACATCTCTTCCAGCGTTCGGCCCGGGGGCGGAACATGCAGCCAACGAACACCGCTGTTGCACAGTCGGGTGCATGGCGGGTGAGCGACGATCAGTAAGTCCCAACCATCATCGAGCACATTGCGCGCGTCACCGGTAATATGGCGGTTGCTGCGGTCTTCCGCAGGCAATAGGTCGCACGACCAAGCGTCATAGCCGCGATCGAGAAAGGCATTGCGAACGGTCCCGGAGAACTCGCAGGCGACTAATACCCTCAATTTCCTTCCCCTTCCGCAGTAGGTTCGGGAGCGTCATATCAATTCACATCCGGAGAACAAGAAAGAAACAAACCAGGACGAAATCCAGGAGATTGCTGCGGTGCAAACGAACCTGACGGCCACTGAGGGCGATCCTTCAGTCGGAGGCGTTTCGGTCGCGGAAACGAACAAAATACAAACAAACCATTTTCCTACAGCCCCCTCCATAAGGCATAAGTTGGTCCTTCGGCAGGCTCGGGATGCGCGGCGTTGAAGGAGAAAGGAGGCCAGCTCATGCGCGGGAAAGACGCCGCCCTCCGGCAAGCCCGGAACGACGCGCGGATGCCACGCCACCCCCTCCCGGCCCGCCTCGCGCCCCGGTCAAACCGTCTCGCGGAGGGGGCGATGCCCCCGCACGTGGCGTCAACTTCGTCAACTTCCGCGCCGGAGGGATCCGTCGCGCGCGGGACCGAAGGCCGCGGTCGCCGCCATGGTCACTGCGAACATTGGGGAACATTCGCGAAACGGCGGGGCCGTCACGGGAGTGAATCCCGTGACGTCGGACGGGCTCAGCCGTGGCTGACCCGCCGGCCGGGCTCAGCCGTCTCTACGCGCTGCTCCGGCGACGCTCTGCGTCGGCGTCGCTACGCTCGGGCGCCCATCGCCAGCACCAGCGCCCATTCCTCGTCGCGCACCGGGCTCACCGACAGGCGCGACTGGCGGACCAGTTCCATCGCCGCGAGCTTCGGCTCGGCCTTGATGTCCTTCAGCGTCACCGGCCCGATCGCGCGGACCGGCTGGACGGGGAGCTTCACCCAGGCGCCGTCCGCGCCGTCGGGCTTTTGCATGCCGGCGATCTTCATGATGCCGACCACCGCCCTCACGTCGCCCGAATGATAGAAGAACGCCTCGTCGCCCGGCTTCATCGCGCGCAAATGGAGCCGCGCGGCGTTGTTGCGGACGCCGTCCCAGTCGGTCTCGCCGTCGCGGACGAGATCGTCCCAGCTATAGACGTCCGGCTCCGACTTCATCAGCCAATGCGCCATGCCTGCACTTCCTCCCCGGCGGCGGGCGCGCCGGGAAGGGGCGCCCTAATCGGCCGGGACTGTAGGCGTGCCGTCCCGCTCGCGGAAGGGCGGCATGCGGCCCTCGGCGCGGCTCGAATCGAAGAATTGGTGCTTCAGCGCCGCCGCGATGTGGAGGACGAGAAGGGCAAGGGTGGTGAAGACCAGAATGACGTGGACCGTCCCCGAAATCTCGCCGCCCGCGTCGGATATGCCCGGCACCACCGGCAGCCTCAGGCCGCCGACGAGCCCGGTCGTCGCCTCGGTCGCGCCGCCGGAAACGGCGATCAGGCCGGTCAGCGGCAAGAGGATGAGCAGGGCGTAGAAGGCCCGGTGGTTCCACACAGCCGCGCTCCGCTCCCACGGCGTCAGGCTCTCGGGAAAAGGCGGCGGCTTGTGCATCAGGCGCCAGGCGAGGCGGATGATGGCGAGGATCAGGATCGTCGCGCCGATCGTCTTGTGCCAGGTGAACCATTCGCCCTGCGCCGGCCCGCGCGGCATCAGGTGGAAGGTGAAGCCGACGATCACCTGGACGACGACGATGAGCGCGGTCAGCCAGTGGAGGAAGACCGCGCCATTGTTGTAGCGCAGGATGCGGTCGGGCTGCGGCAGGGCGTCGGGAACCGTGGACATAAGCGGTCTCCTTGGGATCGGGCGAGAACGGCCGCGGCCGTGCCGATGTTCCCTCTCATGCCGGCTTGCCCTCTCATGCCGGCTTGCCCTCTCATGCTGGCTTGGATGCCGCGCGCGGGCCGAAGTTCCGGCGTCCGTCCCGATTGCCGCGCGTTTCGTCGCTGCACTGCAGCATAAGCCTTGTCTCGCGGGAATGGGACCGTAGATCGCCGGCTCACCTGAACAAGAGCGGGCGCCGCGCCGGGCGCGGCCATGCAAGACGGAGAGGCTGGGCGGATCGTTGAACGGTCCGAAGGGGCCGTCTCGCCGCACTGGATAGCGACAAGAATGTATCGATGGGTTCGTGCCGCGGGGCTTGCCGTGGCCGCGCTTGGCGGTGTCGTGGCGTTCGGCTGGAGCGACCAGTCGCGCGCCGGCCATGGCGATGCGGCGCCGCAGCTCACGTCATATCTCGATCACGAGACCGCCCGTTTCGATGCCGGCGATCTCGGCCTCAACGATGATCCGGCGCCGGCGCCGGCGTCGGCCGAAGATGTGCCGGTGGTCGCGCCGCCGCCGCCCCCGCTCAGCGACCTCGTCCGCACCTATGCCGCCGCCGAGCCCGACAACCATGAGCAATCCTGCCTCGCCAGCGCGGTCTATTTCGAGGCGCAGGGCGAGCCGCTCGAAGGCCAGCTCGCGGTCGCCGAAGTGGTGCTCAACCGCACCCGGTCCGGCCGCTATCCGGCGACGATCTGCGCGGTGGTGCGCCAGCCGGCGCAATTCTCGTTCGTGGTCGGCGGGCGCATTCCCGCCGCCGACCGGCGCTCGCTGCCCTGGCGGCGCGCCGTCGGGATCGCGCGCATCGCCGAACAGGACGCGACGGCGCGGATGCTGCCCGACGATGTGTTGTGGTATCACGCCGATTATGTGCACCCTTCCTGGGGCCGGCTGCACGAGCGCACGGCCCGGATCGGGCTTCATATCTTCTACAGTTAGGTCGTCGACGCGCCGAAGGTCCGCCGCCCCCCGGCACCGCCGGGAGGCGGGGCCTTGTCTCCTAGCGCCAGACCCAGCGGCAGGTCCGGTGGCGACGATGGTGGCGCACCACCACCCGGCAGACGCGCACGCGATGGCGGCGATTATGGTGCCAGCCGTGATGGCCGTTATGGGCGCCGCGCTGTGCGGCGGCCGGCGCGGCGGGCAGGGCGAAGCTTCCAGCGACGAGTGTGGCCGCGATGGCCAGCTTGAACATCTTCATGGCTGCTACTCTCCTTCTTGGGTGGCCCCCCTTGTCGGCCACATGACGCGCGGCGAGGCCCCCTTGGGCGGCGCATCCGCGGCGTTTCGCCGGCCAGGGCCGGAAAGGCGCCGTTCGCCCCGCGCGAGCCGTTCGGGAGATCTCATTCGGCCCCTCCGCGGCGCGATGAATACCGCCGGTCGGGCATCGGGAGCAACCGATTCCGGCGGCCGCGCGTCCGCAAGACTTAACCTTCCATCAAAGGTCTCGCGCGTAGGAGCCGATCTTAGTTCTCCTGATTAACGGATTGCGATGCCGAACGCCGCATTTTCGCCGAACGCCGACGGGGGATTCGGGGACATGGCCGATGCCGACGCGGGGATGCTCGCGTTCGAGGCGGCGGGCGATCAACTGCGCGCCGCGCATTTGCACAGACGCCAGATCGAAGGGCGCGCGCTCTTCGCCGGCTTCCTCGCGATCACCGCCACGGTCGCGGCGCTGATCACGGCCTGGGCGATGATCAATTCGGTCCGGCACGATCTCGTGATCGGCTGGACGGCGCTGGTGCTGTTCGCCAATTTCGTCTCCTGCCGCCAGGCGATGGCCGCGGCGGCGCACGGCACCGGCCGTTCGATCCGCGCCCGCGCCACCTGGCTGTCGGTCGCCGAAGCCGTGGGGCTCGCCGCGCTCTGGTCCGCCTTGCCATGCTATGCCTTCGCCACCGAGCCGCCGGGCGCGCAGGTCGTCATCGGCGGGGCCATGGCCGCGATGACCGGCGCGGCGATCGCGCTTGCCGCGATACCGGCGGCCGCGGTCGCCTGGATCGCGACGCTGACCGCATTCTTCTGCATCGCCTTCTATTTCGGCGGGGCGCAGCTCGATCCCAAGATCGCGTTCACCTTCATCCTTGTCGCCGGCGCCGGCGCGTTCAGCGTCGCGCGGCTGACTCGCTGGACTTACGCGCAGCTAAAGGCGGTCGCCACCGCCACCACCGAAGCCGAAACGGTCCGCAGCCTGCTCCACGAATATGAGCAGCGCGGCGTCGGCTGGCTGTGGCAGCTCGATTCGGAAAACCGGGTTCTCTATATCTCCTCGCGGATGACATCGTTGCTCGGCCGTTCGGCGAGCCAACTCATCGGCCATTCGTTTCCCGCCGCGCTCGGCGGCAGCAGCGCGCTCGGCCGCACATTGCTCGCGCGCCAGCCGTTCGCCAATCTGGAGATGGAGCTCAAGACCGGGCGGGGACGGCGCTGGATCAGCCTTGCCGGCGATCCGATCGTCGATGCCGCCGGCCGGTTCCAGGGCTTTCGCGGCGTCGGCCACGATGTGACCGAGGTCCGCAGGACGCAGGAACGGCTCACCAATCTCGCCAATATGGACGTGCTGTCGGGCCTGCCCAATCGCGGGCGAGTCCGCCAACTCCTTGCCGAGGCGCTCTCGGGGGCCGCCGGGGTCGAGGCGCCGTGCGCGATCATGTTCCTCGATCTCGATGGCTTCAAGCCGGTCAACGACACCTTCGGCCATCCCAAGGGCGATGCGGTGCTCAAGATCGTGTCCAAGCGGCTGGCGAAGGTCGTCGGCACCGCCGGCGATGTCGGCCGGATGGGCGGCGACGAGTTCGCCATCGTCATCAAGGAGGCGCCGAGCCGCCAACTGGTCGAGGCGCTGGCGGGGCGCGTGATCGACGCGATTGCCGAACCTTATGTCGTCGACAAGGCGGAAATCCGGATCGGCGTTTCGATCGGCTGCGCGTTCGGCCCGGCCGACGGCCAAAGCGTCGACGAGCTCATCCTCAAGGCCGATCTCGCGCTCTACCAGGCGAAGGGGCGGGGACGCGGCAATTGCTGTTTCTTCAACGCCGCCATGCAGAACGAGGCCGAGGATCGGCTGCGGCTCGAGCAGGATCTCAAGACCGGCATCGGCGCCGGCCAGTTCCGCCTGCTCTACCAGCCGCTGATCGATGCCGCCGACCAGAGCCTGATGGGCTTCGAGGCGCTGATCCGCTGGCATCATCCAGCGCGCGGCGTCGTGCCGCCCAACGCATTCATCCCGCTCGCCGAGGAATCCGGGCTGATCGTCGAGCTTGGCGAATGGGTGATCGAGGAGGCGTGCCGGGCGGCGGCCTATTGGCCCGATCACATCACCGTGGCGGTCAACGTCTCGGCCAAGCAACTGATCTCGCCGGCTTTGCCCAACACGATCGCCGACGCGCTCGCCCGCCACCGCGTGCCGCCGAACAGGCTCGAGGTGGAGGTGACCGAATCGATCTTCATGTCGGATTCGCCGCACGCGCTCGACGTGCTGAAGCGGCTGCGCGCGCTTGGCGTCGGCATCGCGCTCGACGATTTCGGGACCGGCTATTCGTCGCTCGGCTATCTCAACAAGGCGGTGTTCCATAAGCTGAAGATCGACGGCAGTTTCGTGCGCGAGGCCGCCGCCAATCGCGAGACGGTCGCGATCATCCAGTCGATCGTCCAGCTCGCCCGCAGCTTCCGCATGACGATCACCGCCGAAGGCGTCGAGACCGCCGACGATTTCACGCGGATGCGCGACCTCGGCTGCCACCAGATCCAGGGCTATCTGTTCGGCCGTCCGATGGATTTCGAGCGGGCGAGCGCGCTGGTCCACGGCACCGCGCAGCGGCGGATGAGCGCCTGATCCGGAACGGGATCAACGCCGGCGCTGGGCGCGGTCCGCATACCATTGGTTGATGAGCTGCTGCTGGCAGCCGCTCTGGCCATAGCTGCCGACCGCCGAGCAGCCGTTGGGGCGCGTATAGGCCTGCGCCTGCTCGAGCGCGGCGGCGGCGGTCCCCCATGCGACCTCGGTCCGGCGTTCGCGGCTTTCGCGCAGCGCCGGCGGGATGCGGTAGCGTTCCTCCTCGGGCCGACGGGCGCAGACCACCACTTCGCCCTCCTCGCTCGGTGGCGGGCAGGCATCATTGCCATAGACGACGATATTGGCCTCGCGGTCCGGCAGCGGGTCGCCAGCGTCCGCCGGGCTCAGCCCGATCGCGCCGCCCGCCGCAAACATCGAAAACAACAGGGGAAATTTGCTGCCGGCCATGAGCGAGACGTGCGCCACCTTTCCTGAACCCCGGCTGTCCGCCGTCGATAGCGGAAATGGGCGGTGGCGGGTGAAAAAAGAAGGGCGGCGCATCGGCTTTCGCGCCGGCGCCGCCCGGAATCCTCCGCGGGCGCGGAGAATGTCGATCGCCCCCTGATGGACCGGACGCTTAATCGTCGGTCGGCACGCCGCCCTCGGCGTCCCATTGGGCGGCGGTCTTGCAGATGCGCTGCATCATGCGCGAACCGGTGAGCTGGGCACGCACGCAGATCTTGCGCTGATCGCCGTCATGGCGCTGTCGGGTCGAGGCGGCGTGCTGATCCCGGTCCTGGTTCGGCGTGGTTTCGGTGGCGGTCGCGGGCACGCTCAGGCCGGCGATCGTCAGGCCCGCAATGGCGAGGGCGGCGGCGCGGTTCAGGTGGCGTATCGTGATCATGACTGGTCTCTCTTTGCGATGACTGACATGCGGACGGACCCCGCCCGCATCCGTGTTGGTGCATTAGTCATGCCAAACAGTGTGACGCTTTCATTTCAGTGGCTTGGCGCAAAGTCGCCCCAGAGAGCGCGCGCGAAATCCGCCGGATTTCGGCATCGTGCGCCAGCCATCGGCGGCGCTTCCCGGCCCGGCGCGCGCGGATTTTCGTCCGGATGCGGACGCGCCACGTCCGAAACCGAACGGCGGCCTAGCGCCGCGTCGCGGCCCGCTTGGTCCGCAACGTCGGATCGGCGGCGGCCGGATCGTCGGGACAGGGGTGCTTGGGGTAGCGGCCCCGCATTTCCTTGGCGACCGCCGTCCAGCTCCCGCGCCAGAAACCGGGCAGGTCGCGCGTCGTCTGAATCGGCCGTCCGGCGGGCGACGTGAGCGCGAGGACGAGCGGCGTGCCGCCGGCGCGCGGATGTTCGGCCAGACCGAAAAACGCCTGGACGCGGGCGGTGACGGTCGGCCCGGCCTCGGCCTCATAGTCGATCGGGTGGGTGCTCCCGGCCGGGGTGGTGAAATGGCCCGGCGCGAGGCGATCGATGGCGCGCCGGGCGTCCCAGCCGAGCAGCGTGTCGAGGGCGCTCGAAAGCGCGGATGGATCGATCTCCGCGAGGCGCCGCCGGCCGGCGAGGAGCGGCGGCAGCCAATCGTCCAGCTCTTCGAGCAGCGCGTCGTCGGAAAGATCGGGGATCGATGGATCGGCCTGTCGGGCGAAAGCGGCGCGACGACGAAGCGACCGTGCCGCCTCGCTCCACGGGAGGAGACCGAGGCCGTGACCGCGCAGGCCCTCCAGCAAAGCCAACTCGATCGCCGACGGATCGGCGCGGCTGTCCTGGCCGCCCGAGAGCAGGATCGCGCCGAGCCGGCGGCCGTGCGTGGCGCGAACGCCGCCGGTGGCGGGATCGAAGGTGACGTTGGTGCCGGAGCGGATGCGATCGGCGAAGAGGGCCTCGACCGCAGCCTGATCGATCGGCGCGGCCGCGAGGATTCGCGCGCCGGCGGCGGCGCCCCCCACCTCGGCCACCGCCAACCAGGTTTCGCGCGCGAGCGGCGCGGCGGGATCGAGCCGGAAGCCGCGCCCGCCGACGCTGATCCAGTCGGCGCCGGAAGAGTCGCGGCGTTTGGACACGCGATCGGGGAAGGCCAATGCCACGCATCCACCTGCCCCGCTCGTCCCGAGCGTAGTCGAGGGGCGTTTCCCGGATTCCGTGTCGGCGCCCCTCGACTTCGCTCGGGACGAGCGAGTCAGGGACAGCCACCGCCTCGCCAATCCCCTTGCCGCCTCGGCGCGCTTGCCCCTTTCGCTCCGCCAGCGCCTGAGTCTCAGCTCCAGGTCCGCATCATTCCCCCCGAGCCCGCGCTCGGAGACCAGCACGGCGACCTCGGCGGCGGTCTCGCCCCAGCCGCGCGAATCAGCTTCGATCAGCATATGGGCGAGACGCGGCGGCAGTGGCAGATCGGCGATTGCCTGGCCATGCGGGGTGGGACGGCCGTTGTCGTCGAGCGCGCCGAGCGCGGTCAGCCGCTTGCGCGCTTCGTCGATCGCCGCCTGAGGGGGCGGATCGAGCCAGCGCAGGGTGCGCGGATCGGCGACGCCCCAAAGCGCGCAATCGAGGACGAGCGCGGACAAGTCGGCCTCGAGGATTTCGGGTGGATCGAAGCGCGGCAGGCTGGCGGTCGCCGCTTCTTCCCACAGGCGATAGACCGTTCCCGGCCCTTGCCGTCCGGCGCGGCCGGCGCGCTGGGCGACGGCGGCCTGGCTCGCCCGTTCGGTGACCAGGCGGGTGAGGCCGGCGGCGCGATCGTAACGGGGGCGGCGGGCAAGCCCCGAATCGACGACGATGCGGACGCCATCGAGGGTCAGGCTGGTCTCGGCGATCGAGGTGGCGAGGACGAGCTTGCGGACGCCCGGCGGCGCGGGCGCGATGGCGGCGCGCTGGGCGGCGGGATCGAGGCTGCCGTGAAGGCGGTGGAGCGCGACGCCGGCGGGCAGCGGCTCCAGCCGCTCGGCGGTGCGCTCGATCTCGGCGACGCCGGGGAGGAAGGCGAGCAGGCCACCCTCCGCCTCGGCCAGCGCGCGGCGGACGGCGCTGGCCATCTCGTCCTCGATCCGCGCTTCGGCACGGCGGCCGAGATGGATGAAGGCGATCGGATGGCCGCGGCCCTCGCTCTCGATCACCGGCGCCGCGCCCATCAGGGCGGAGACGCGGGCGCCGTCGAGCGTCGCCGACATGGCGATGAGTCTCAGGTCCGGCCGAAGCGCGCCTTGCGCGTCGAGCGCGAGGGCGAGGCCGAAATCGCTGTCGAGGCTGCGCTCGTGGATCTCGTCGAACAGCACCGCCGATATGCCGGCGAGCTCGGGATCGTCCTGGATGCGCTTCAGGAAGATGCCCTCGGTGAGGACGGTGATCCGGGTCTTCGCCGACCGTTTGCTGTCGAGCCGGGTCGCGTAGCCGATCGTCCCGCCCGGCGCCTCGCCGGCGAGCTCGGCCATCCTCTCGGCGGCGGCGCGGGCGGCGAGGCGGCGCGGGGAGAGGAGCAGGATCTCGCCGCCGCACCAGGGCTCGCCGAGCAATGCCGGCGCGACGGCGGTGGTCTTGCCTGCCCCCGGCGGCGCGACGAGCACCGCGTTCGGGCCTTCACGGAGGCTGGCGAGAAGATCGGGCAGGACCGCGCGGATCGGCAGCCCGGTCACGCCGCCCCGCCGAGCCTGAGCCGGTCGCGCAGCGCCCAGCGGGAGAGCATCAGCACCGCCACCGCGCCGAGTCCGGCGGCGAGGCCGATCCAGATGCCGACGCCGTGCAGGGAGGTGCGGAAGCCGAGCACGACCGCGACAAGGATCCCGACCACCCAATAGCCGAAGGCGGCGAAGGCCATCGGCCAGCGCGTGTCCTGGATGCCGCGAAGCATGCCGGCGCCGATCGTCTGGGCGCTGTCGAAGAGCTGGAACAGAGCGGCGATCCACAGGAAGCTGGTGGTGAGATCGAAGACGATGCGGTCGGCGGCAGTCTCGCGGCCGAGGAACAGGCCGGCGAGGCCGTCGCGGCCGAACGCGATCCCGAGCGAAAGGAGGATCGCGGCGCCGAGGCCGAGCACGAGCGCGGCGTGGCCGGCGCGCGCGACCCCGGCGCGGTCGCCGCGCCCGTGGAACAGGCCGACGCGCACCGTCGCCGCCTGGGCGATGCCGAAGGGGAGCTGGAAGGCCAAGGCGGCGATCTGGATCGCGATCGCGTGGGCGGCGAGCGACGCGCGGTCGATCAGGCCCATCAGGAAGACCGCCGCGTTGAAGATCGTGATCTCGAGCGCGAGCGTGATTCCGATCGGCAGGCCAAGCCGCAGCAGCTCGCCGAAACGCGGCCAGTCCGATCGCCAGAACCGGCCGAACAGGCGGTAGCGCCGGAAGCGGCGGACGGTCGAAACGACCGTGGCCATGCCGACGAACAGGAACAGATTGGCGAGCAGATTGGCGATCGCCGCGCCGGTGAGGCCGAGCTCGGGGAAGCCGAAATGACCAAAGACCAGGGTCCAGCAGGACAAGGCGTTGAAGCTGACGCCGCCGGCGGTCACCACCAGGCCCCAGACCGGCCGTTCGAGCGCGGTGACGTAGAGGCGCAACACGACGTAGAGGAGGAAGGGCAGGGTACCCCACATCGCGATACGCAGGAAGCCGGCGGCGGCTCTCGCAAGCGCAGGCTCCTGGCCCAAAGCGAGGAAGACCGGCTCGGCATGCCAGGCGACCAGCCAGATCGGCAGGCAGACGAAGGCGGCGGCCCAGCCAGCCTGACGGACGGTGCGGCGCACGTCGCGCACCGAATGGGGCCGCTGGCCGCGTTCGGCGGCGATCAGCGGCGAGGCGGCGGTGACGACGCCGATCCCGAACACCGCCATCGCCCACAGGAGGTTGAGCGCGAGCGCGGAGGCGGCGAGCGCGGCGACATCGTAACGGCCCAGGATCAGCACATCGACGGTGTTGATCGCCATTTGCGCGAAGCCGCCGAGGACGAGCGGCAGAGCGAGCCGCGCGGTCGCGCCGAGCTCGGCGCGGAAGCGCCCGCGCGGCGCTTCGGCGTCTAGAAGGGCAGCCATTCCGTGCCGCCCGGCGAGATCACGTCCTCGGTCTTGTCGCAGGTCCACAAAAAGGCGGTCAGGATCGCAAGCGCGGCAATGAGATCGAGCAGCAGCACGGCGGCGAAGACCAGATAGGGATGGAAGGGGCCGATCCGGTCGAGCCCGCTCCGCGGCGGCCGGCGACGCATGTCAGTAGGCGCGCGCGATCGCGAACTCGACCGCCTCGATCAGCGCCGATTTGGCGCGGCCGGCGGGAAACGGCCCGAGCGCATCGATCGCGCGCTGGCCGTAATGGCGCGCCCGTTCCAGCGTGTCGGCGATCGCGCCGTGGCTTTCGATCAGGCGGATGGCATCAGCGAGATCCTCGTCGTCCGCGCGGCGGCCGGCGATCGCCTCGCGCCAGAAGCCGCGTTCCTCCTCGCTGCCGCGCGCATAAGCGAGGATGACCGGAAGCGTCACCTTGCCGTCGCGGAAATCGTCGCCGACCCCCTTGCCCATCGTCTGGGCGTCGGACGCATAATCGATCGCGTCATCGACGAGCTGGAATGCGATGCCGAGATTTCGGCCATAAGTGTCGAGCGCCTCCTCGACCGCCTCCTCGCGCTCGGCGACGACCGCCGCGATTCGGCAGGCGGCGGCGAACAAGGCCGCGGTCTTGGCGGCGATGATCTCGAGATAATGGTCTTCCTGCGTCTCGATCCGGCGCTGGGCGGTGAGCTGGTTGACCTCGCCCTCCGCGATCACGCTGGAGGCGCGGCTGAGGATCTTCAGCACCTTGAGGCTGCCAACCTCGACCATCAGCTCGAAACTGCGCGAGAACAGGAAATCGCCGACCAGCACGCTCGCCGGATTGCCCCAGATGACATTGGCGGTGCGCCGCCCCCGCCTCAGGCCCGATCCGTCGACAACATCGTCGTGGAGCAGGGTGGCGGTGTGGATGAATTCGACCGCGGCGGCGAGCTTGTGGTGGCGCGCGCCCTGATAGTCGAGCAGCCGGGCGCAGGCGAGCGTCAGCATCGGCCGCATCCGCTTTCCGCCGCCGGCGATCAGATGCCCCGCCAGCTCCGGGATCAGCGCGACTTCGGACTGCATGCGATCGAGGATCACCGCGTTCACATGATTGAGATCGGCCGCGACCAACTGGATCATCGGCTCGAGCGAGGGCGTGTGCGCGGCGCCGATGGGGTGGACGGTGGCAGTCATGTCGGTGCGCGCTCTGCGCTCCGGGTCGCGCAAAGGCAAGAGGCGGCGGTCAGCCTCGCGGCGGCTTGCGCCGCCCGGTCGGGAGGACGAGACCGGTCCGTCCCGGGGGCAGCAGCAACGCGGTCATCTCCGCCGGTGGTAGCTTGAGACGCGCGAGCAGGCCGCCCAGATCCTCGCTTTCCTCCAGGCTGACCTCGCCGCCGTAAATCTCGGCGACATCGCGCACGATGGCGAGGCCGAGCCCGGTGCCGGGCTTGCCGGTATCGAGCCGCTTGCCGCGCCCGAAGATCGCCTCGCGCTCGGCGGCGGGAATGCCGGCGCCGTCATCCTCGACCTCGATCTCGACCCATTCGAGCGCGCTCTTTACCGTCACGAAGACGCGGCCATGACCATATTTGGCGGCGTTTTCGATGAGGTTGCCGAGCATCTCGTCGAGATCCTGCCGCTCGGTGCGGACAATGGCGTGCTTGTCGCCGGCAAGATCGACCGTGACATTCTCGTACATGCGCGTGACCGCGCGCTCGACCGCCTCAAGCGATTCCCACACCGAGGCGCGCGCCTGGGCCGACGAGCGCCGGCCGATCGCGCGGGCGCGGGCGAGATGGTGATCGACCTGGCGACGCATCGTGCGCGCCTCGCGGATCACCGTGTCGGGAAGATCGGCGCTGTGCGCCATCGCCTCGTTGTTGATGACGGTGAGCGGGGTCTTCAGCGCATGGGCGAGGTTGCCGGCATGGCGCCGCGCCTCTTCGGCCTGGGTCTCGTTATGCTCGAGCAGCGCGTTCAGCTCCTCGACCAGCGGCGCGATCTCGCGCGGCAGCCGCTCGTCGATCCGCGCCTTCTCGCCGGATCGGATCGCGACGATCGCCCGGCGGACGCGCCGGAGTGGCCACAGGCCGTAAATCGCCTGGATCGCCGCGAGCGCGATCAGGCCGAGGCCAAGCAGGCCGAAGGAACGCAGCAATATCCGGCGCAGCACGCCGATCTGCGCGTCGAGCGCATCGCGGCTCTGCGCGATCTGGAAACGCCAGCGCACCGGCGATCCGGGCAGGCGCACGTCGCGTTCGACGACACGCAATTTCTCGTCACGGAATTCCTCGCTGTCATAGGCATGGGCGTTGACATCGACATGGTCGCCCGTCGCCGCGAGCTGGCGGTCCCAAAGCGAGCGCGACCGGAACGGATCATAGCCCGACCCGCTGATCTGAAAATAAAGCCCCGAATAAGGTTCCAGGAAGCGTTGGTCGGCGGGCTGGCGGGTGAACAGCACCTCGCCGTCGGGGCCGATATCGGACTGGCCGATCATCTGGGTCAGGACATAATCGAGCTGCGAATCGAAATTGGCGGTGACGGCCGAGGTCAGCACCCGATCGAGCGTATAGCCGCCCAATCCGAGCAGCAGCACGATCCAGAGCGCCGAGATGCCGATCATGCGCCGGGTGAGCGAACCCGCGCTTGGCATCTTGCCGGCGGGCCGCCGATTCGGGCGCGCGACCGCGAACCACAAGGCGGCCGCGAACAGGACGAGGCCGGCCAGGAACAAGCCGCGGCCGACCCAGGGCGTCATCAGATCGCGCAGCAGCACGCCGGCGGCGCACAGGGCGATCGCCGCGGCGAACAACAGCGCGAGGATCATCGGACCGCGAACGCGGCGGGGCGGGGCGGCCCCGGCCAGGGGCGCGGGCTCGCTCAGGCTCTCGGCTCTTCGAGGCTGTAGCCGAGGCCGCGGATGGTGGTGATGACGTCGGGCCCGAGCTTCTTGCGGATGCGCGTCACGAACACCTCGATCGTGTTCGAATCACGGTCGAAATCCTGGTCGTAGATATGCTCGATAAGCTCGGTGCGGCTCACCACCTTGCCCTTGTGGTGCATGAGATAGGAGAGGAGCTTATATTCCTGCGCGGTCAGCTTCACCGGCTCGCCGTCAAGCGTGACCTTGCCCGATCGCGTGTCGAGCCGGACCTCGCCGGCGATGAGCTCGCTCGATGCGTTGCCGGACGCGCGGCGGATCAGCGCGCGCAGCCGGGCGATCAGTTCCTCGGTCTGGAACGGCTTGGCGAGATAGTCGTCGGCGCCGGCGTCGAGCCCCGCCACCTTGTCCGACCAGCTATCGCGCGCGGTGAGGACGAGGACCGGCACCTTGATCCCCTCCTTGCGCCAGCGATCGAGCACGGTGAGCCCGTCGACCTCCGGCAGGCCGAGATCGAGGATGATCGCGTCGTAGGTTTCGGTCGAGCCGAGATAATGGCCGTCTTCGCCGTCGGTGGCGAGATCGATCGCATAGCCGGCGCCTTCCAGCGTCGCTCTTAGCTGCCGGCCGAGATTCGGCTCGTCCTCGACGATCAGCACCCGCATGGTCTTGTCCCTTCGCTTCGCCGCGGCCGCGCATCGGCGCCCACGATCTCAAATGTCATGCGGATATCGGAATAGCAACGACGGCGCGCCAACGCCACGCCGCCTATTGGCGGCCGAGCACCTGGCCGGTGCGCGCGTCCACGTCGATCCAGATCACCTCGGACCCGCGCATGAACTTGAGGCGATAGACGCGCCCGTCGAAGTCGGCGCCGATGAATTCGGCGCCGGGCACGCGGACGCGTGCGCGGATTTCGGGAAGCGGCAGGATCTCTCCTTGCTGGGTCTGGCGATAGGCCTCGGCCTGCTCGCCGCGCGTGACGGGCAAGCGGGCGCGACGCTGGCCCTCGGCGGGCAGCGCGGACAAAAGCAGGGCCATCACGGCCAACGGCAAAACGAAACGCATCACATCATGAACTCGGCAAAATCATCGACGATCGCAAGCGCGAATAACACAAGCCATTGAATAGGCCATGAATGCGCCCGCAGGTTTCGCTTAACGATCGGCGGGCGCCGCTTGCCGGGTCGCCGCGCGCGGTGCAAGGACGCGCGTGACGATATTGTGACGAAGGCGCGGCGGATCGGGTGACTGGCTCAGGAGCATGGACGGCGATCGTCATGGCGGGAGAACGCGCCGGCGGCGATCCGCTCGCCCGCCATTTCGACGTTCCGGCCAAGGCGCTGGTGCCGGTGGCCGGCGAGGCGATGGTCGGGCATGTGACGCGCACCCTGCTCGCCTGCCCATCGATCGCCCGGGTGCTGATTCTCGCGCAGCGGCCGGAGCAGCTGATGACCGGCGCTCAGGGCTGGATGGCGGCCGATCCGCGCGTTGCCGGCCATGCCAGCAGCGCCGGCCTCGCCGATGGCATCGAGGGCGTCGCCGGCGGCATCGATGCGCCCTTCCCGATCCTCGTCACCACCGCCGATCATCCGCTACTCACCGTGGCGATGGTCGAATTGTTCCTGTGCGGCAGCGCCGATGCCGACGTCGCCTTCGGCGCGGTCGAGCGATGGGTGATGCTCGCGGCCTATCCCGACAACAAGCGCACATGGCAGGAATTCAAGGGCGCGGCCTATACCGGCGCCAATCTGTTCGCGCTCACCAAGGCCCGCGCGGTCGCCGCGCTCGATCTCTACCGTCGGATCGAGGCGGACCGGAAGCATCCGCTGAAGCTGCTGCGCCATTTCGGCGTCGGCCTCGCGCTGCGCGCGCTCACCAGGACGATCTCGCTGCAGGGCGCGCTGGATCGGATCGGCGGGCGCACCGGCGTCACCGTGAAGCTGGTCGAACTGCCGGACGCCGAAGCCGGGATCGACGTCGACAAGATGAGCGATCACACGCAGGTCGAGGCGATCCTGCGGCAGCGCGCGGCCCGCTAGCCGATATCGACAGTCAAACATCCCCCTCCCTGACAGGGAGGGTAGGGGTGGGTTTAGCAGCGGGCGAGGCTCGATGCCTCGTCCGGTGCTGCTGCTGAGTCAGAGAAAGAGTCCCTTGGGCGCGCGGACGCGCGCACCCACCCCCAACCCCTCCCTGCACGCAGGGAGGGGATGCCTTCTCATTTTGAATTGTCGATGCCGCCTAAGTCCGAACGGCGCCGCCGCGTTCAGGCGCGCCCGCTCGGCTCCCACAATTCGATCGGGTTGCCCTCGGGATCGTGGATGCGGGCGAAGCGGCCGACGCCGTCCATGGCTTCCTCGCGCGCGATCTCGATGCCGGCGGCACGAAGCTGGCCGAGCAGGCCGTCGAGATCGGCGACGCGAAGATTGACCATCGCCGTCCGATCTGCCGGGAAATAATCGCTGTCCTGCTTGAACGGCTCGAACACCAACGGCCCGGCGGTGGTGAACCAGACCCATTCGTTCGATTGACCATTCTCGTCCGCCCCGCAGCCGCCGCCGACGCCGAGATGATCGCGATACCAAGCCTTCAACCCGGCCGGATCCTTCGCGCGGAAGAAATAGCCGCCCATTCCGATGACTGGCATGTCGATCTCCCCTGCCGATAGAGGCGAGGCTAACCCAAAGCGGACGCGGCGCCTATCGTTAAAGCGGGCGAATTAAGACTGGCCCACAGGGCCGGGGGTGACGGGCGCGGCCTTGGTCCCTATGTCGCACCGCCATGGCAGCACCCGTTCTCGCTTATGAAAATCTCGGCCTCGTCCAGGGGGCCGGCTGGCTGTTCCGCCATCTCGACCTGTTCGTTGGCGCGCGCGACCGGCTGGCGCTGATCGGCCGCAATGGGGCGGGGAAGACGACCCTGCTGAAATGCATCGCAGATCTGATCGAGACCGACGAAGGGCGCCGCACGATCCAGCCCGGGATCAAGGTCGTGCTGCTCGAGCAGGATCCCGACGTGACCGCCTTCGCCACCCTGCGCGATTTCGCGCTCGCGGGGCCGGCGGCGGCGCACGAGGTGGAGGCGATCGCCGACCAGATCGGGCTCGATCTCGGCCGCGAGGCGAAGACCGCCTCGGGCGGTGAGCGGCGGCGCGCCGCAATCGCGCGGGCGCTGGCCGCGGATCCCGACGTGCTCCTGCTCGACGAGCCGACCAACCATCTCGATCTCGCCGGCATCGAATGGCTGGAGGACTGGCTGGGGCGCTATACCGGCGCGTTCATCGCGATCAGCCACGACCGGACGTTCCTCACCCGGCTGACCCGCTCGTGCCTGTGGCTCGATCGCGGCCAGATCCGCCGCGCCGAGATCGGCTATGGCGGTTTCGAGGCGTGGACCGAGAAGGTTTATGAGGAGGAAGCGCGCGCCGCCGACAAGCTCGATGCGAAATTGAAGCTTGAGCTGCACTGGCTCCAGCGCGGTGTCACCGCGCGGCGGCGGCGCAACCAGGGGCGCTTGACCAAGCTCCACGAAATGCGTGCGGTGCGCGCGGCGATGCTCGGGCCGGCGGGGACCGCGAAGCTGGCGGTCGAGAATGACGACGTCCGCACCAAGATGGTGATCGAGGCGGAGGGCGTGACGAAGCGGTTCGGGGACCGCGCGATCATCAAGGACTTCTCGCTGCGTATCCAGCGCGGCGACCGGATCGGCGTCGTCGGCGCCAACGGGACCGGCAAGACGACGCTGCTTAAATTACTGACCGGCGAGACCGCGCCCGACGAAGGGACGGTGACTCGTGCCAAGACCCTTTCGGGCGTGATGATCGACCAGCAGAGGAAGCTCCTCGATCCCGACAAGCGCGTGCGTGACATACTCGCCGACGGCGGCGACTGGATCGAGGTGCGTGGGCACAAGAAGCATGTGCAGGGCTATCTCAAGGAATTCCTGTTCGATCCGAACCTGGTCGACGCCAAGGTGGGAAGCCTGTCGGGCGGCGAGCGGTCACGGCTGCTGCTCGCGCGCGAATTCGCCCGGCGCTCCAATTTGCTCGTGCTCGACGAGCCGACCAACGATCTCGACATGGAGACGCTCGATCTCCTCCAGGAGGTGATCGCCGATTATGAGGGCACCGTCCTCATCGTGAGCCACGACCGCGACTTTCTCGATCGCACGGTGACGATCACCCTGGGGCTCGATGGATCGGGCAAGGTGGATATCGTCGCCGGCGGGTATGAGGATTGGGAGCGGAAACGCCGTTCTCCCCTCCCGCCTGCGGGAGGGGCCGGGGGAGGGCGTGTCCGAGCAAATCAACAGGCCCTCCCCTCAATCCCCTCCCGCAAGCGGGAGGGGAGGACGAAACTCACCTACAAGGACCAGCGCGACCTCGATCTGCTTCCCGCGCGGATCGAGGAGATGGACGCGGCGATCGCGCGCGACGAGGATGCGCTCTCCGATCCCACCCTCTATGCGCGCGATCCGAAACTGTTCGAGGCGCTGACCGATGCCATCGCCGCCGCCCGCGCCGAACGCGAAGCCGCCGAAACGCGCTGGCTGGAGCTTGCCGAGCAGGCCGAGGCGCTGGCGGGTTGACGGCGGAAGGCGTGGGGCGCAGCAATCGGGCCTGTTCCTGGGAGGGTTTTCACTGATGATCGGATTGTTCACGCGCGCGGCGCCGGCGGCGCTCGCCATCGGCCTTCTTGGCGGCATCGCTTCGGCCCAGGCGCCCGCGGGGGATGCCGCGCCGGCCGCGGCGGCGCCCCATGTCGCGCCGATCGCCTATCGCACGCGCACGCTTGCCAATGGCCTTCGCGTCTATTCGATCCGCGACACCCACACGTCGAACGTCTCGGTCCAGGTCTGGTACGATGTCGGATCGAAGGACGATCCGCGCGGCCGGTCCGGCTTCGCGCACCTGTTCGAGCATCTGATGTTCAAGGCGACCCGCAACCTCCCCGCCGAGAGCTTCGACCGGCTGACCGAGGATGTCGGCGGCTACAACAATGCGTCGACCAACGACGACTATACCAATTATTACGAGGTCGTCCCGGCCAACCATCTCCAGACCCTGCTCTGGGCCGAGGCGGAGCGGATGAGCGGGCTCGTCATCGATCCGGCCGGCTTCGCCTCCGAGCGCGACGTGGTGAAGGAGGAATTGAGGAGCCGCGTCCTCGCCCAGCCTTATGGCCGGCTCTTCTACCTCTATCTGCCGATGGTCTCCTACGATGTGCATCCCTATGCGCGCCCCGGCATCGGCAGCATCGAGGATCTCGATTCGGCGACGATCGACGATGTGCGCGCCTTCCACCAGGTCTATTACCGTCCCGACAATGCGGTGCTCTTCGTCGCCGGCAATTTCGACGATGCCGCGCTCGATCGCTGGGTCGATCAATATTTCGGCGCGATCGCGCGGCCGAGCACCGAAATCCCGCGCGTGACGGTGCGGGAGCCGCCGCGCACCCAGGCGCGGCATTATACGGTCTATGAGCCCAACACGCCGCTGCCGGCGGTCGCGATCAGCTATCCGGCCCCCCCGGGCAGCGATCATGACGCGGCGGCGATGCAGGTGCTCGACGGCATCATCTCGACCGGCGACAGCTCGCGTCTCCACGATACGCTCGTCTATCGCGACCGGATCGCGGCGCAGGCGAGCTCGTTCCTCGACACCAAGCAGGGCCGCGGCATTTTCGCCGTCTATGCGATCCTCGCCCAGGGGCAGGCGCCCGAGGCCGGCGAAGCGGCGCTGCGGCGCGAGATCGCGCGGCTGCGCGACGAGCCGGTGACCGCGGCGGAGCTGAGCGAGGCCAAGAACGAGCTGCTCAATTCGGCGCTGCGCGAGCGCGAGACCGCCGAGGGCCAGGCCTCGACCCTGGCCGAAGCGGTGGTGATCGACGGCGACGCGGCGGCCGCCGATCGCCGGCTCGCCGAGATCGCGGCGGTGACTCCGGCGGATATCCAGCGCGTCGCGCGCCGCTGGCTGAACGACGATGCCTCGGCCTCCATCCGTTACCTCTCCGCCGACTCGCGCCCCGCCGGCGCGTCAGAGGCCGGGATCACGATTCCCGCCACGGTGCAGACCGCGGCACTGACGCCGCCGGCCCATCTCGACATCGTCGAGCCGGCGCCGGAAGCCCAGCGCGTCGCGCCGCCCGCGCCGGGGCCGGAAGTGGTGCCGGCGATGCCGGTGCCGGTCACCGCGCGGCTCGCCAACGGGCTGACTGTCGTGACGGTGCCCCGCCATGACGTGCCGCTGGTCACCGCCGCGCTCGTCGCGCGCGGCGGATCGGCGGCCGACGCGGCCGATCGCGCCGGCACGGCTGAGCTTACCGCATCGGTGCTGACCGAAGGGACCGCCACGCGCTCCGCGACCGACCTTCACCGCGCGGTCGAGGCGCTCGGTAGCTCGTTGTCGAGCGGCGCCGGCTGGGATGGATCGACCCTGTCGCTCACCGTCCAGACCGGCGAGCTCGATCCGGCGCTCGGCCTCGTCGCCGACGTCGCCCAGCATCCGGCGCTCGCCGCCGAGGAGCTGGAGCGCCAGCGCGCGCTCGCGATCGACGGCGTCAACGTCGCGATGCACAATCCCGGCGCGGTCGCCGGCATGGCGGCGGCGCGGCTCGTCTATGGCGCGGCGCCTTATGGCCATCCGTCGGGCGGCACGGCGCGTTCGCTGGCGGCGATCACCCGCGCCGACATCCAGGGCGCCTATCGCAATGCCTGGACGCCGGCGGGCGCCACTCTGGTGCTGAGCGGCGACATCGATCCGGCCCACGCCCGCGCGCTCGCCGAACATTATTTCGGAAGCTGGTCTGCCGCCGCCGAGCCGGCGCCGGCCGCCGCGCCGCAGCCGGCCGCGCATCCGGCGGCCAATATCGTCGTCATCGACATGCCGGGCTCGGGCCAGGCGGCGGTCGCGGTCGCGCGCAACACGATCGCGCGCACCGATCCCCGCTTCTATCAGGCGCTGGTCGCCAATGCCGTGCTCGGCGGCGGTTACAGCGCGCGATTGAACCAGGAGATCCGTATCCGCCGCGGTCTATCCTACGGATCGGGCAGCTCGATCGACGCACGCCACGCGCAAGGCCCGTTCTCGGCGATCACGCAGACCCGCAACGATGCGGCGGCGCAGGTGCTGGCGTTGACCCTGAACGAGATGCGGCGGCTCGGCGCCGAGCCGATCCCGGCGGCCGAGCTCGACGCGCGCCGCGCGTCGCTCACCGGCGATTTCGGCCGCGACGCCGAAACCACGGCGGGCATCGCCAGCACGATCGCCTCCTATGTCCTGCGCGGCGTCAGCCCCGACGAGATCGACCGTTATCAGCAGGCGGTGCTCGCGGTGACTCCGGCGGAGGCGCAGGCGGCGGCGAGCGACCTGATCTCGCCCACCGGCGCCACCATCGTGATCGTCGGCGAGGCGTCGCAATTCCTCCCCGCGCTCCAGCACGATCACGCCAATGTGACGGTGATCCCGCTCGCCGATCTCAACCTGGATTCGCCGACGCTGCGCTAGTCAGCCGCGCCTCGCCCGTTGCAGGCGGTCGCGGATCGCGGTGTCCGAAGGGGCGCCGCGCGCCGCCTGCTCGAGCAGCACGAGTCCGCGCGCGCGGTCGGCACCGCTCTTGAACAGGATCCAGCCGAGCGTGTCGGCGGTGTTCGGATTGTCGCGGTCGAGCGACCAGGCGCGCCGCGCGAGCGGGACGGCGTGGGCATAATCGCCCTGCTCCGAATAGGCCCAGGCGAGATTGTTGAGGATGGTCGCATCGTTATTGCCGATCCGGGCGCGCAGCACTTCGTAGATGCGGATCGCACCCGCCCAATCCTGCGCCTGCATCGATCGGCCGGCGCGCAATGTGAGGGCGGCGACGCTTTGCGGGTTCTGGTGGAGGAAGAGCGCGAGCGCCTGATCGGCGGCGGCGGTCTGGCCGGAACGTTGCAGGGCTTCGATCAGGCGCAGCGCCACCGGCTCGGTGAAGCTCAGATTGGCGGCGCGGCGATATTGCTCGGCGGCGGCGGCGAAATCGCCCTGCGTGCCGAGCGCGTCGCCGAGCAGGATCGCCGGTTCGGGCGCGCCGGGATTGGCGCCGGCGAGCCGGCGCGCGCGGGCCAGTGCCTCGCCCCCAAGCCCGCGCGCGAGTAGGGCCGAGACCAGCCGGACCTCGGTCGGCCCGTCGCCGGGATTGCGTGCAGCCGTCGCTTGCAGCGCGGCGAAATCCGCGTCGCTGAGCGGATCAAGCGAAGCGAGCGCGGCCTGCTGCGGCCGGGCGGCGCGGGCGAGATAGCGCGCCGCATCGGCATCGTCGCCGGTCCGCGCCAGCGCCCGGCCGATCAGGGTCAAGGTGTAGCTGTCGGCATCGGCGAGATCGGCGATCGGGCGCAGGGTCGCGACCGTCGCGGCGGCATCGCCGGCATGCCACTGGGCGAGCGCGAGCAGCCGGCGCGCCTTGCGGTTGCCGGGCTGGCGCTGGACGAGGCCGGTCAGCCGGTCCGCCGCCTGGGTGTCGTTGCCGAGCCCGAGATCGACGATGCTGGCGAGGAGCTGGCCGGCCGGCATATTGTCGAACGCGCCGTTGGTGCGCGCATAAAGATCGCGCGCCAACGTCCAGTCGCGCGCGCGAGCCGCGAGCACGGCCTGGAGGTAATAAGCTGTGGCATTGCCGCCAGTGAGCTGATGCGCCTGACGCGCGTCGGTCAGCATGTCGCGCATCCGCCCGATATCGCCATAGGTCGCGGCGCGATCGAGTAGGGCCGGGAGATTGTTGCGGTCGATCTCCAGCGCGCGGTTGAACCAGGGCAAGGCGGCGGCGAGACCATATTGGCCGCGGGTGAGCTCGCCGCGCAGGATCAGCGCATCGACATTGTTCGATTTGAGCGCGACCGCGCGGTCGGCGGCCTGGAGCGCGCCGGCCAGGTCGCCCCCGCCGCGACGAAAGCGGGCGACGTCGGTCCACACGTGGCTGTCGCCCGGCGCGAGCGCGAGCGCGCGGTTGAACTGGGCGGTGGCATTCGCATCGTCGCCGAGCGCGCGATAGGCGCGCCCCATGATCCGCGCCGCATAGGCACCGAGCGCCGGCGCCGCGCCGGCGGCCTCGCCGATCGCGGCGCGCGGATCGCCCTGGAGCAGTTTCGCTTCGGCGAGGAAAGGCGCGGTCGCGGCCGCCGGCGCGCCGTTCTGGCGGGCGCGCGCGATCTCGGCCTCCGCACCGACTCCGTCGCCGGCCGCAAGATCGATCCGCGCCAGCACGATCCGCGCGGCGCGATCGCCGCCGTCGAGCTGGAGCGCGTTCATGATCTCGACCTTGGCGGTCGACATGTCGCCCGCCTCGAACGCCGCCAGCCCGCGCTGATACGGCGTCCCCGCTCGCCCGGAACAGGCGGCGAGGAGCGCGAGGAGAGCGAGGACGGCGATCCGCCTCAAGGCTGGAGCCCGTATTGCTTCAGGAGGTCGTAGAGGGTCGGCCGGCTGATGCCGAGCAATTTGGCCGCGCCGGAGATATTGTTGTCGGTCTGGGCGAGCGCCTTGCGGATGGCACGCCGGTCGGCTTCCTCGCGCGCCGCCTTGAGGTTGATCGCCAGGCTGTCGGCCGCTTCGGCGGGGAGATCGAGATCGTCGGCGGTGACCAATTTGCCGTCGGCCATGATTACCGCGCGCTTGATCCGGTTTTCCAGCTCGCGGATGTTGCCGGGCCAGACCCAGCTTTCGATCGCGGCGAGCGCGCCGGGCGCGAAGCCCCGTACGCCCGGATTCATCTCGCGCGCGAAGCGGCCGAGGAAATGCTTGGCGACGAGGGCGGCATCGCCCGGCCGCTCGGCGAGGCTCGGGATCCGCACCACGATCTCGGCAAGGCGGTAATAGAGATCGTCGCGGAAGGTGCCCGCCTGGATCATCGCGTCGAGATCCTGATGGGTCGCGCAGACGATGCGCGTGTCGACGGGAATCGGCTTGCGCCCGCCGATCCGCTCGATCACCCGCTCCTGGAGGAAGCGCAGCAGCTTGACCTGGAGCGGCAAGGGAATGTCGCCGACCTCGTCGAGGAAGAGTGTGCCGCCATGGGCGAGCTCGATCTTGCCCTCGGTCGTCTTGATCGCGCCGGTGAAGGCGCCCTTCTCATAGCCGAACAGCTCCGCCTCGAGCAGATTCTCGGGGATCGCGGCGCAGTTGATCGCGACGAAGCCGCCGCCGCGCCGCCGGCTCGCCTGGTGCACGCCGCGCGCGAGCAACTCCTTGCCGGTGCCGCTCGCGCCGAGCAGCATCACCGACACGTCGGTATTGGCGACCCGCTCGATCGTGCGCGCGACCTTCAGCATTTCGGGCGCGGCGGTCACCATCGTGCCGAGCACGGTGCGGTCCTCGCCGACCTGGCCTTCGAGGCGCTTGTTCTCGGTCTCGATGCCGTGGAGCTGGAAGGCGCGGCGGACGATCAGGCCGAGCTGGTCGATATCGACGGGCTTCTGGTAGAAATCATAAGCGCCCGACGCGATCGCCCTCAGCGCGCTTTCGCGCGCGCCATGGCCGGAGGCGACGATCACCTTGGTCTCGGGCTTCAGCGACAGGATCGTCTCCAGCGCGGCGAAGCCTTCGGTGACCCCGTCCGGGTCGGGCGGCAGGCCGAGATCGAGCGTCACCACCGCCGGCTCGGCCGCGCGCACGATATCGAGCGCGCCGGACCGGTCGGACGCGACGAGCACCTCGTAATCGTCATAGGCCCAGCGCAACTGGCGCTGAAGGCCCTCGTCATCCTCGACGATCAGCAGCCGTGGCTTGACCGGCATGTTCATGCGCGCATCCGTTCGTAATGAGGCTGGGGCAGGGCCGCCACGCCGGGAAGAATGAGAGTGAAGCAGGTGCCCTCGCCGGCGACGCTCTCGACCTCGATGCGTCCGCCCATCGCGCGGATCAGCTCGCGCGCTTCATAAGCGCCGATGCCGAAGCCGGTCTCCTTGGTCGAGGCGAAGGGCTGGAACAGCCGGTGCGCGACGAAATCGGGCGACATGCCCCGGCCGCGGTCGATCACCTCGATCGCGATGTCGCCGCCGCTTTCAAAGGCGCGGACGGTGATTGCATCGGCGGTGTCACTTGCATCGATCGCGTTCTGAACAAGGTGAGACAATGCCTGTTCGAGCCCGGCTGGCCCCGCCATCGCGGTCAATCGGGCATCCCCCTCGATCCGGATCGCGTGGCCGCGGCGTTTGGACGCCGCCACTGTCTCGATCACCGCCATCACGCGCACTTCACATGGTGGATCGCCCTCGCGCCCGGCACCGGGGGAGAGGCGAGCGAGCAGATCGTTCATCTTGCGGACGGACGCCTGGAGCGTCGCGATCATGTCGGCGCGGAATTCGGGATTGTCGGCGTGCCTCTCGGCATTGCGGGCGACGAGGGAGAGCTGGCTCACCAGATTCTTGATGTCGTGCATGATGAAGGCGAAGCGCCGGCTGAATTCGTCGAAGCGGCGCGAATCGGCGAGCGCCTGCTGCGAGCGCGCTTCGGCGATATAGCTCGCGGCCTGGATGCCGGCGGTGCGGAAGAGGTCGAAATCCTCCCAATCGAGCGCGCGCCGGAACGGCGGATGTTCGAGCAGGACGAGCCCGACGAGCTGGCCCGCATGGATCAAGGGCACCCCGGCCCAGGCGCCGGCTTCGTCGAGCCAGGCGGGGATCGGCGGATCGGTCTCGCGCCGGCGCGCGGCGCCGAAATCGATCACATAGGCGTCGCTCTCGATATAACGGATAAGGTCGGCGCCATCCGCATCGGAGGTCGGCGCGAGGCGGATCGACGAATTCCAGCGCGGGCCCGGCGTCAGCCGCCGCCCTTCGGTCAGCAGCACCACGCCGCCGGGCGCGCCGGCGATATCGGCGAGCGCCTTGACGACGCGCTCCTCCAGCGTGGCGCCGTCCTCGCTCTGGCGTCCCACCGTGTCGGTGAAGCGCAGCCATTCCTCGCGATAATCATAGCGATGCTCGAAGACATGCTTGGCGAGCAGGACGCGCAGCCAGCCGCGCGCCCGTGCCGAGGGGAGCAGGACGAGCGCCGCCAGCGTCATCGCCGCGACCAGGCCGATCTGCGCCGCGCGCGCCCAGTCGCCGCCGACAATCTCGAGCGCGCGCGCCGCCGACATCATCACGATGAGATAGAACAGGATGGCGATGACCGAGACCGACTGGAAGGTCGCGGCGCGCGAGAGCTGCACCTTCCAGCGCGGATTGTCCCTGAGCCCGAGCGCGAACAAAGGCGTCAGCAAGGCCAGAACGAGTCCGCGCAGCGCGAACAGGCCGTCGGCGCCGCCGTGCATGAAATAGGCGACCGTGTAGAGGTGGAGATCGAACGCCCACATCGCGGCGAGCGCGAGCATCGGATAGCGTAGCTGGCCGCGCGATGCCGGCGCCGCCTGGCCGTAGAGATTGTGGACCAGGATCAGCGATCCGGACGCGATGGTGAGCCCGAGCACCTGCGCGGTCGCGGTGAGCGCGGCGAACGCGGTCGGCGTGGCCCGAAAGCCGGGCATCACGCCGCCGACGACGATCTGGAGCCCGATCACGGCGGCGACGGCGGCATAGACGGCCTTGATCCCGCCACGGCTTTCCTCCTCCTCGCCGCCGGCGGGCATCAGCCCGTACATGAAGGCGAGGAAGGCGAGGTTGCGGCCGCTCTCCGCGAACTGGGTGAGGCCGCCATAGGGGCCGAGCAGGCCGGCGAAAATCGCCCACACCGCCATCACCGCGAAGGCGGTGATCAGCGGCCGGCTCAGCGGATCGCCGTTCCAGCGCCGCAACTGCACCAGCGCGAGCGCGCCGTAGAGCGCGGCGGCGAGCATGTGGCTCCACAGGCCGAGCAGCGCCGCCATCAGCGCGCGCCTTCCGGCCAGAGAACCACGCGCGCGGTCTGGAGGAGGATCAGCAGGTCGAGAAAGGGCGAATAATTCTTGGCATAATAGAGATCGAACTCGAGCTTCTCGCGCGCATCCTCGATCGAGGCGCCATAAGGATAGTTGATCTGCGCCCAGCCGGTGATGCCCGGTTTCACGACATGGCGCTCGGCGTAATAAGGCAGTCGCGCCTCGAGATCGGCAACGAATTGCGGCCGCTCGGGACGCGGGCCGACGAAGCTCATCTCGCCCTTGAGCACGCTCCACGCCTGCGGCAGCTCGTCGATGCGGACCTTGCGGATGAAGCGGCCGACCCGGGTGACGCGCGGATCGTCCTTCTGCGCCCAGACCGCCTTGCCGCCGACCTCGGCATCGGTCCGCATCGAGCGCAATTTGATGACCTCGAACGTCTCGCCGTAGAGGCCGACGCGGCGCTGGCGGTAGAAGGCCGGGCCCTTGCTCTCCAGCTTCACCGCGAGCGCGGTCGCGGCGATGACCGGCCAGGTCAGCGCGAGGATGATAAGGCTGACGGCGATGTCGAACGCCCGCTTCGCCATGCCGGAAAGCCGCCGCCCGGCGGAAAAACCGTCGGAGAAGATCAGCCAGGACGGATTGAGGCTGTCGAGATCGACGCGGCCGGTCTCGCGCTCGAGGAAGGTCGAGAAATCGTGGACCTCGACGCCGGTGGTCTTGATCCTGAGCAGATCGGCGAGCGGCAGCGAATTGCGCCGCTCCTCCAGCGCGAGCACGACCTCGCCGGCGCCGAGCCGATGCAGGTGATCGGGCAGGCTGTCGATGACGGCGCGGTTGATCGCCCCTTCGACCGCGGTCGCGCCGTCGTTCATGCCGACGAAGCCGGCCACGGCGAAGCCGGCGCCCGGCCGGAGCGCGAGCGCCTGGATCCGGCCGGCGCGCAACCCCGCGCCGAGAACCAGCACCCGCCGCCGGAAGCGCGGGCCGCCCAGCCAGTCGCGCAGCGCGCCGCGGACCGCGATCATCAGCGCGACCGCGATCCAGGTCGCGTAGAGCAGACTCGATCGCCAGAAGGCGACCGGCGGGAAAACGAAGAAGACGAGGCTGAGCAGCAGGATGCCGAGCGCGACCGCGACGATCAGCCGCGCGGTCGCGAACCGCACCGAATGGAGCGCCTGCACGCCATAGACGCCGACCGCGACCATCGCGCCCTGGAGCGCGGCGGCGAAGGCGATCATGTTGGGCACGCGCTGAAGGAAGGAGCCGCGCTCGATCCCGACCTGCCAGAGCCGCAGCGTCCAGCCCGCCTCGGCCCCGGCCAAGAGGAGGACGAGGTCGATCGTCCCCAGCAGCAGCACCGCATAGGGCACATAATGTTTGAACAGCCGGATCACGCCTCGGCGCCCCCGGTTGCTCTCAGGACTGTCAAAGCCTCCGACACATCGGGCAGTGTCGGAGAAATTGACAAATAAAGCGTGAAGGCCGCGGATTTCCGCGCGCGTGCGGTGCCCTATTGCGCCTCGGCGATCGACTCCGGCGTGACGCGCCAGGTCCGCCCGCCCGACGCGACGAGCAGGGGATGTCCGGTCCAGGCGGCGAGATAGACATCGATCTCGTTGGGTAACTGATCGTCCGGGCCGGTCGCCGGGAGCGGGGACGGTATCACGCCGGCGGCGGTCGCCGGGGGCACCAGATCGCGGCAGGGGCCGAAGCTCTCGGTCTCGATGATATGGCCGTCGCCGCCGACGCGCGAGCGGAAATGGCCGCCGAGCGGGAAATGGCCGCGCTCGACGACGCGGCTCAACTGGTAAACGTCGATCGGCGCATCGGGGCCGTCGGGCGGGATCACGAGCACGTCGAAATCGTCACCGCCGCAAGGATGGCGATCGAGCCCGTCGGTCGCGCTGCGGGCGGCGGCGAGGCGCGCCTGAAGCGGCGTCAGCGCGGGCCGCTCGGGCGGATTCAGATAGGTTTCGCGCGAGACGGCGCGCGCGCCGAGCACGCTGACCCGATAGACCGCCTTGGGGCCGCTCTCGTCGGCGGCGTAGAAGGTCACCATCATCGCATTGCCCTGCGCCTCGGCGATCCAGCCGGCGATGCCGGCGCCGTTCGGATCGGGAATGTGGGCAAGCATGTCCTGGCTCGCGACCGCGCCGGCGCGCGCGACCGCGACCATCGCCTCGCCGCGCGCGACGGTGCGGGCGATCTGCTGCGTCTGTTCGGGATCGAGCTCGGCGCCGGGGTGGCGCAGATAGGGCGGCAGGACCGGCGGATGCGCCTCGGGCGGCGTCGGCGCGGCGGCTTCTTCGGCGGTCGGCTGGGCCGGCTCGTCGTCCCGCGAAGGCATCTGCGCGTCTGGCGCCATGGTTGTCGTCGCCCCCTCGTCGGGCGCGGGCGGCGGCGCGGCTTCCTCGGGCGCGGGCGTTGCCGGCGCGGCATCCGGCTGGGCGTCTTCGAGACCGCTCACGGTCTGGTTGAGATCGGAGAGGCCGGTGTGCGTTTCCGGTGGGCTGGCAGGCGCCGGATCGGGCGGCGGCGCTTCCTGCGCGGCGGCGGCGGCGAAGGCGGCGAGGAACAGGATCGGCAGACGCATGGCACGGACCTCTTTCGATGCCCATCCGGCATGGACCGGCGGGCGGCGGCGATCAAGCCGCCGCCCGCCGAGCCGCATTCAGAGCGCGATCGCGACCGTCTTCAGCTCGGTATAGGCCTCGATGCCGTAGCGCCCGCTCTCGCGGCCGAAGCCGGATTGCTTGAAGCCGCCGAACGGGAGGGACGTGTCCGCCGCCGACGAGGTGTTGCCCCACACCATGCCGGCTTTGATCTTCGCGGCGAGCTTGTGCATCGCCGAAACGTCGCGGGTCCAGATCGAGGCGGCGAGGCCGTAGGGCGTGTCATTGGCGGCCTTGGCGACCTCGTCGAGATCGTCGTAACGCTGGGCGGCGAGCACCGGCCCGAAAATCTCCTCGCGCACGACCTTCATGTTCGGGTTCACATCGACGAGCACGGTCGGGTTGACGAAATAGCCGTCCCCGCCCGGCGTATCGCCGCCGGTCAGGATCGACGCGCCTTCCTTGCGGCCCGAGTCGATATAGGAGAGCACGCGCTCATGCTGCTCGGTCGAGACGAGCGGGCCCATATTCGTGTCGGGGGCGAGGCTCGGGCCGACCTTCAGCTTCTGGGCATTGGCGGCGACCGCTTCGAGCAGATCGTCGAAGATGTCGCGATGCGCGAACAGGCGCGATCCGGCGATGCAGACCTGGCCGGCATTGGAGAAGATCGATCGCGCCGCCCCGGCCGCGGTCTTGGAGATATCGACGTCGGGCAGGACGATGACCGGCGATTTGCCGCCAAGCTCCAGCGTCACCCGCTTCAGCGTGTCGGTCGCGTTGCGGTTGATGAGCTTGCCGATCTCGGTCGATCCGGTGAAGGCGACCTTGTCGACATCGGGATGGCGGACCATGCGGTCGCCCGCCGTCTCGCCATATCCGGTGATGATGTTGAGCACGCCGGCCGGGATGCCCGCCTCGGCGACGAGATCGGCGAGGCGGAGTACGGTGAGCGGGGTCTGCTCGGCGGGCTTGAGCACGATCGTGCAGCCGGCGGCGAGCGCCGGCGCGATCTTCTGCACCGCCATCATCAGCGGGAAGTTCCACGGCACGATCTGCGCGCACACGCCGATCGGCTCGCGCCGGACATAGGCATGGACCGATCCGGTCGGCACGCCGGAAGGCTCGACATGCTCGCCGGTGAGCTTGGTCGCCCAGCCCGCCATGTAGCGCAGCGCCTGCACGCATTTGGGCAGGTCGTAACCCTGGCTCGCGCTGCGTGGCTTGCCGTTGTCGATCGATTCCAGTTCGGCGAGCTCGGGGATATTGGCCTCGATCAGATCGGCGAGCTTCTCGACGATGCGCTGGCGCGCGTAAGGCGCGAGGCCGGACCAGCGGCCGTCGTCGAAGGCGCGCCGCGCGGCGGCGACGGCGCGATCGACGTCGGTATCGGAGGCGTCGGCGATCCGCGCGATCTCGCGGCCGGTGGAGGGATCGAAGACCGCGATCGTCGCGCCATGCGTGGAGTCCACCCATTCGCCGTCGACGAACAGCTTCGGCGCACGCTTGAGAAAAGCCTGCGCGGCGTCGCTATAAGCGGGCTGGGCGGCAATGCGGATGATCTCGTTCATGGCGATTCCTTGTGTCAGGCGAGCATCGTGCGCGCCGATTCGATCCTGCTTTCGTCGCTTGCCTCCGGACGGGGCGGCACCGCAAGCCCGCGCTGGACGGCGGGGCGCGCGGCGATCGCGTCGAGCCACCGCTTGAGGTGATCGAGTCCGTCGATCGACACGCCCGGCCATTCGTGGGTCCGCGCCCAGCAGAAATTGGCGATGTCGGCGATCGAATAGGCGCCGGCGAGATATTCATGTGTAGCGAGCCGGCCGTTCAGCACCTCGAGCAGGCGGCGGCTCTCGCGGCGATAGCGGTCGATCGCGGACGGGAGATGCTCGGGGAAATAGCGGGTGAAGACGTTCGCCTGGCCCATCATTGGCCCCAGGCCGCCCATCTGGAACATCAGCCACTGGACGACCATGCTGCGGCCGTTGCGATCGGCCGGGATCAGCTTGCCGGCCTGCTCGGCCAGATAGAGCATGATCGCGCCGCTTTCGAATACCGGGAAGTCGTCATTGCCTTTGTCGACGATCGCCGGGATGCGGCCGTTGGGATTGATCGCGGTGAACCAGGGCTCCTTCTGCGCGCCGCTGGAAAGATCGATCGGGCGAAGCGCGTAGGAAAGGCCCAGCTCCTCGAGCGTGACCGAGACCTTGTAGCCGTTGGGGGTGGGCGAGGTGTAGAGATCGATCACGGGGCGCCTCCTTCGCGATTGGTTGCGAAGTAGGACTTATCGATCCGAAGTCAATCAGCCGATGGTGAGCTCGCAGCCGAAATTGAGGCCGAGACGCCCGTCGCGGATCCAGCGGACGAAGGCGTGGATCGGGCTGCATCCGTTGAAGCGGACGATCACATTTTCGCCGAGACGCGGCTCGAGCCTGCTTTCGACCATCGCGCCGCGCGCGGAGATATTGACCACCTGGACCAGGTGGACGCCGCCGCGAAAGAACAAGGTCGCGCAGTCGACGAGGCCTTCGTGGCGCGATTCGAGGCGCTGATCGATCGTGCGCGCCTCGCGCCGCGCCACCATGTTGCCCGAAAGCCGCCCCATTCGTTTCGCCTCTCTCACGAAAGACGGCTTATGCCAGACAAGGCTTACCGAAAGGTTGGCGGGTTGGTGGGCAACGGACGGTGCGCCGCCGGCACGGTTCAGCTTGCCGGAATCTGGATGGCAACCGGCGGCGGGGCCGTGCGATAGGCGGAGAGGCGGGCCCGATAGAGATCGGCGAGGCGCCGATGGACCTCCCCGGCCTCGGTCGTGACCGCCGCGTCGGCGCGCATCCGCTCGACCTGCTCGCGGTGGAGATAATAGTTCACGTCCATTGCGGCTCTCCCTTTCCCGGTGGGGAGTGCGTGCGCGAGTCGAACCCCGGCGAGCGGATTCATACCACAGATTGGGGATGCCGCCGAATCCGGCTTCGCTCAGGAGCCTCGTGGGGAGGTGATCAGGGCTTGAAGGAGAGATGTCGCGGGGAGGGCGGGAGCCTCCGGCAGGGTGGGGACGGACACCCCAAAAGTAATGGGGCCGGCATTGCTGCCGGCCCCACTTTCCGTCGGTCGGAACATCAGGTCCGAAGACCCGACGCCCTTCCTCGGGCGGATCGGAAGTCGTTCGATTGCCTTGCGGCGTCGATCGTCTTCCTCTCGGGTAGCCCGTCTTCCGCATCGCTGCTTCCGACAAGTCCCCAGCGGAAGCCATGCTCGCCTTGCGGTCCGCCTGACCTCCTTTCGCAAGATCGTCATCCGAAGATGTCGAACGTGCCGGACTCCTGTGTCGGAAAGTGGGTTCGGCCCGAAAGCCTCGCGCTTCTTCCTTCAAGGTCGCCCTTCCATCGCATCCGACGAGATTTCCCTTGCGGTTCCTCTTGCCTTCTGCTCTGGCCGCTGCCTCGCTGGACGCCTCCGTTTCCGGAGAGATCCACCTACTGGTGGCGGACGTCCTTCATGACTCCGTCCGCCGAGTCGGCCAAGCGGAATCTCGCCTCTCGCGCCTGTGGATAACGGGGATATCGGGGACAAGTCGCCGGTGCCCGCCGACCCTAGCTGGTCGGCTTGCCCGGAGCCGCCTTGCCCGAGGTCGGCGCCCCCGCGCCCGGCATGATGCCCATCTCGTTCGCGCATTGCCGCACCGCGTCCATCTGCGCGCGCGAATCGCCGGCAATCCGGCGCAGCTCGGCGCTGGTCTTGCCGCGCATCAGCCGGTCGATCGAGCAGGAGCACAGCCGCTGCCAATCGAAGCCCGCGGGCGCGTTCGGCGTGTTGCGGCTGGTCGTGATGCAACTGTTCACCGCGCTCTCGCGAAACGAATTGCGGAAGGCCTGGTCGAAAGCACTGCCCTGGCCGCAGCCGGCCAGCCCCGCGGTCGCGAAGAGAAAGAAAAGACACTTGCCACCCATGTTCGACCTCCCCTGCGTTGCGGGCGGCGCAAAGCGCGCGCCCGCACCCTCATAGCGAAGCCGGCATTGCCCCCAAAGCCCGCTTGCCTCTCTATACCGGCGATTCGCTGCGCCGCCGCGCGACGCGCCAAGCCGGGATCATCACCGCGCGCGACGGAACGGTGTGGATGCGGGTCGTCGCCGGCCAGTCGCGTTATGCCGGCAACCGCCGCAACGGCAACGATGCCGGCGACCGGGGCGGCTACGACCGCAGCTCCGTCGTCGAACGCTGACGCGCCGCCCGGGCTTCAGCTCGGGTTCGCCCAGCTTCCGTCCGTGATGCCGGTCGCGATGGCGTGGATGCGGTGGCCGTAATGGGTCCGGTAGTGGCCGTGCCACATGGTCGCATCGACCAGGAAGGCAAGGACGAACAGCGCGATCGCGGCCTTGAACAGCTTCATGCCTCGGCCCTCCTCATGGGCGCGATCGGCGAGTCTAGCAGGCGATGGTTGCCAAAGCGTTGCGTGAAGGCCGCGCGAGGCGATGGCGCGCCTTGGACAGGTCCATTCAGGCACTCCGGCGGGCGTCAGCTCTCCGCGAGCGCGGCCTTGCGGGCTTCCTGCTCGGCGCGCATCCGATCGGTGCGGTGGGCGCGATCGGCCATCACCTCCCAGGCGGCGGCGGCGCGCAGGCAGCGGTCGCGGACGTTGGCGAGCATCGCCCCTTCCGCATCGACGCGCGCCTGGGTGGCGCGGGCGCGATAGAATTCCTCATTGGTCGACATCTGGATATTCGCTCCTGGCTCCCGCGGCCCGTCCGGCGCGATGCCGGACGGGCCCACGGTCCTCCCCGGTCCGGGGAGGGAGGCCCTTCGCTCAGGCGCTCTGGAGATTGACGGCGCTGGTCTTGCCGCGACGGTCCTGCTCGAGCTCGTAGGAGACCCGCTGGTCCTGGACGAGCGTGTCCATGCCGGCCTTCTCGACCGCGCTGATGTGGACGAACGCATCATTGCCGCCGTCCTCGGGCGCGATGAAGCCATAGCCCTTCTGGGCGTTGAAGAATTTCACTTTTCCGACAGGCATTTCACATATTTCCTTTCTGGGTGGGCGGGCCGGGATTGACGCGCCCATTGGGGTTCGGGGTTGGCAACGGAGACTGGGCGTCGGGGAGCGGGGGCTCCCCTTCGCCCAGCCAGCGATCGCGCATCGACCGTTCATGACGGCGGTGACGGCGGTGGCGGGAATGTCGGGTCGCATGCCGCCAGCCGGCGAAGGCCAAAGCAGCGGCGAGGAGCGTGATCAGCGCCCATGCGACGATCAGACGGATCGGCATTCGTTCAGAGCGCCGGCGGCCGCGGGGCGGGGCCGATGCCGTTTTCGACGAGCACGGTCCGGCGACGGAAATCGGCCCGGTCGTGGAAAAGATCGGCAAGCGCGGCGTGGGCGGCGCGCGCGGTATCGGACGCAGCCTCCGCGGCGCGCAGCCTCTCTTCGCCCTCACGCTGGATGAGGTGGTTGATGTCCATCGGGCGCTCCTTCGATGCAAGCGGGAGCGCGGAAGAGCGGACGAACCGCCGATCGGAGCGGAGGCGAACCTCCGCAGGTCTCTCAGTCGCCGGCAGGCTCACGAAACGGGGTGAATCGGCGATGGAGTGAGTGTAGCACGGATCGCCCGGCGCGCCTAATCCGGCGGAAAGGCGCAGGTTCCCGCCCCCTCATGAACGAGCTCCTGGAGCCGCTTGCCAGTGGACATGCAGGGCGCGTGGCTGCCGGAATTCGTAGCCGCTGGGCGCGGCGCTGCGTAATTCGTCGAGCGACAGCCCCGGCAATCTCAACAGCAATCGCTCCAGGGCGATCCGGGCTTCGGCCTTCGCCAGGCGAAATCCAAGGCACATGTGCGGGCCGGTGGCGAAGCCCAGATGGCGATTGGCATTGTGGCGTTCGATGTCGAACCGGTCCGGATCCGCGAAGACGGCCGGATCGCGGTTCGCGGCGCCGAGCATGCAATTCACCGTCTCGCCGGCCTTGAGCTTCGTCCCGGCATAGTCGGTATCGAACGCGACGTGCCGCGTCGCGGACTGGACGGGGCTCAGCCAGCGCATCGTCTCGTCGATCGCCGCGGGCAATCGCGCGAAATCGCCCCGCACCCGCGCGAGCGCCTCATCATGCTGGAAGAGCGCCCACAAGGCATTGAGCAGCATCGCCTCGACGGTCGAAATGCCGCCGAAGAAAATGATCGCCATGTTCCGCTTGATCTCCCCGTCGCTCAGCCGCTCGGGGGCCTGCATGGCGACGAGATCGTGGAGGAGGCCGTGGCGATCGGCGGCCGGCGATCGCCCGATCTCCTCGTCGAGGAAATCGTGGAAATGGGCAACATCGCGCTTGCCCGCCGCGCGCACCGCGGGATCGCCGGTGAAGTTCGCCAGGGCCCGTTCGAAACTGTCATACCAGACGCGCAGACGCGGCTCGCTCGCCGCCGGCAGCCCGAAGACGGACAGCATGACCTGGATCGGCAGCCGGCTGGCGAAGGACGCGCGAAGCTCGCTTTCGCCGTCCGCAATGAAGCCGTCGATCAGCGCATCGGCGGCCTGCCCGATCGCCGCCTCCAGCCGCTCGCGGATGTTCGATGTCATGAAGGCGGGCTGGGTGGCGCGGCGATAGCGGCTGTGCGGCGCCCCTTCGGCGCTCAGCATCTGGGTGCCGAACGTGTCGTAGATCGTCGAATGCGCGCTCTCGGTCGTGAACCGCGCGGAATCGAGCAGGATCGACCGCACATCCTCGTAATGCGTCGCATACCACATGTTGAGCGATTCGACCCAGACGAGACGGCCCTGGGCGCGCAGCCGGGCGTAGGCGGGATAGGGGTCTTCCTCCAGCTCGGCGACCTCGACGTCGGAACGCGCCGACGCCCTGGCCTTGTCGAAGGTCTGTGTCCGAACATCCGACATGCGCTGGCCTCCGGGAGCTGGATCGGCGGTGACGCGATCCGGATCGAGCGCCGTGGCGCCGCTCCCCGATCCCCGAGTCCACCATCGCCCCCAGCATGGCACGCCCCGCCGGCCCCGTCATCCCGGTGCGGCGGCGAAAGCCGGGTTCGCGCGGAGACGCGGAGAAGCGAAGGGACGCGCGGAGAAAATAGCAGGGGATGGGCCTTCGGCCAAGGCGCGAAGGCGCGGAGAGGCGGTGTCTTGCCTGGGCGCCGCAGGCCGTTCGTATAAGGTTCGGGCCACGCATCCGCATGGTCGGAAGGACGCTGCGCGCTGGCGCGAAAAATCTCCGCGCCTCCCTCCCTTCCTTCCTCCGCGCCTCCGCGTGAAATCCTTTTTCCGGCCGAAGGGCTCTTTTCGATATGCGGGATTGGGGCGCAGGGCTGAGGAATTTAGTGCACTGTCACCGTAACCCCGGACCTATGGCGGCAGGATCGGCAAGGCAAGCGTGACCGGCTACTGCATCAAGTTCAAGGCGCTGGAGGTCGATATCGGGGTGCTTGAGGACGCGATAAGGGCCGGGCTTGGGGCAATGAATTGAGGGATTTAGTAAACTGTCACCGTAACCCCCCGGGCTTGGGGCAATGAATTGAGGGATTTAGTAAACTGTCACCGTAACCCCCCGTTGCTCGCAGTCCTCCGCCAGCGATATCCGTCGCCCGAAGAATAGATTTCCCAAGTATCACCATGTCTATCCGTACAGCTACTCACGTTTAATTCCTTCCGTCACAGATATCAAAAGAGCGTGGGATACACACTACGCTATTCGAAATACCGACGACAAAGGGTGGAATCTAATTCCTTTCATGAGATTCTTCCTGTGCATTATTCGTAAGCTGCGCGCCCAGCGGGGCTACACGGACCGGTCCAGAGCTAAGAACGGGAAGGATCGGCAAGGCCAAAGACGCGACCCCATTGATATGAGCAAAATGGGACCTAAAATACGGGTATGCAGCAAACAATCCTGCTCTCTGACAATATGCCTCTGCATTTTCCTGATCAACGCCATCAGGCATCGCATATGCAACGAGCATATCAGCTCTCAAGGAAACCAAGTCCTTCCTTTTGTATTTTGCTTTTACCTCATATCTAAAAATAGCAGTGACAGCATCCTTGTCCTCAGTAAGCCACGCTCCCAAGACACAATTGTCGAGCTTCAATTTGACATCATCGTCCTCGATATGATCGAAGTACTCTGCCTCAACATTAAAGTTTGATGAAATCATTTGCACAACAAGAATTTGAGCGCCGGCGCAGAGTCTGTTGTACTCCTCTCGGTCAAATGCAAATGGTATGATTTCATTAACAGTGGCCGCGCTCTTTTTCTTAGCCATGACTCGCCTCTTTTCTTAGGGCGACCACATTGCTGCCCATGTGCTCCCAATCTCGAATCCGAGATCTCATATCATCTGCGGAGCTGGGCCCTGCGGCTGCGGATTGATTATATTGCTCGATTGCGTGCTGGAGGCTCGCCAGCAGATCGCGGTGATCCTCCAGCGCATCCACAATGCCATCGACGCTCGAAAACTCCCATTTTACGCCACGCTGCGCTACCGGCTGGCTTTTGAGGCCGGCCATAGATTTGATTTCGATATCCCCAGCCCAAAGGTTGGGGTCGCTCTCGTCGAAAGAACGCCGACCAATCGACGAGAGACTAAGCCTGGCCCCGAGGGCATGAAATGCTCGCGCCACAAGTCGCAGAGTAAAATTCTGCTGATCCGAGAAAATCTGCGTAACCCTGGCCTTGGAAACACCCATACGCCGCGCGAGGTCAGCTCTCGTGCATCCCGTCTCATCGAGAAGCTGTTCGAGAGCCGACTGAACATCGGCTACCAGCATTTCCTCCGCAAACTCAGGAGTATCCCGAAGCTGGTTGAAATAACTATTCATCGAACGTCTCCAAACTCTTCTTCAAAACTAATAACCCTGTCTATGGCTCTATTTAGTATTCTCTTATTCGCTTTGTCTTGCTTCTTTGATGGATCAACGTCGACCACAACGAAGCTCTTGAGTGAAAGTAGCGGTCTTACGAAGCCAAAGAGACGGACCTTGTGGACCTTAAACGCCTGAAGGAGCCTGTTGATGTCACCCTTCCTGCATCGCCCCTCGTTGCCGTTGAACTGCTCCCTGGTCATTTTTCGTCCATCCGCCCATAGCGCCATCCGCGCGAGCAACTGCGCTTGCTGTCGTTGATCGAGCGCCTGGATTTCCTGCAACGCCTCGGCCCTAACCACGACCTGTCCCTGGGAGCCCACAGCGAGGCTGGAGCAGCCGAATCGGGTGAGATCGTCGTCCTTTGCCATGATGGGCAGGAGTTAATATATACCTTAACTCATTTCAAGCTGTCATACGGACCAGACGAGGTCAGCTCTGCTACAGAGGTAACGGAGCGCACCTCGCGCCACCTTCCGAGAGCGCTATTCGGCAGCCTCTCGTTCGCGTTTTGGGGCCCGGGTGCGAGACTTGGTCAACTTCATGGTCGGACTGGATTCGGCCCGCTCCGACTTGGCCAGCACGTCCGCGAGATACTGCCCCGTATAGGACCGCGCCTCCCGCGCCACAGCCTCCGGCGTCCCCTCGGCAACGATCTCCCCGCCCTTGTCACCGCCCTCGGGCCCAAGGTCGATGATCCAGTCGGCGGTCTTGATGACCTCCAGGTTATGCTCGATCACGACGACGCTGTTGCCCTGCTCCACCAGCGCATGAAGTACCTCCAGCAGCTTCCGCACATCCTCGAAATGCAGGCCGGTGGTGGGCTCGTCCAGGATATAGAGCGTCTGCCCGGTCGCCCGGCGGCTCAGCTCCTTCGCCAGCTTCACCCGCTGGGCCTCGCCGCCGCTGAGCGTGGTCGCCTGCTGGCCGACCTTGATGTAGCCGAGGCCGACCTCGGCGAGCATCGCCATCTTGTCGCGGATCGGGGGGACGGCCTTGAAGAATTCGACCGCGTCCTCGACCGTCATGTCGAGCACGTCGGCGATCGACCTGCCCTTGAACTTCACCTCCAGCGTCTCGCGATTGTAGCGTGCCCCGTGGCAGACATCGCAGGTGACGTAGACGTCGGGGAGGAAGTGCATCTCGATCTTGATCAGGCCGTCGCCGCTGCATGCCTCGCAGCGGCCGCCCTTGACGTTGAATGAGAAACGCCCCGGTTTATAACCACGCGCTTGCGCCTCCGGCAGGCCGGCGAACCAGTCGCGGATGTTGGTGAAGGCGCCGGTATAGGTGGCCGGATTGGAGCGCGGGGTGCGGCCGATCGGCGACTGATCGATGTCGATCACCTTGTCGAGATATTGGAGGCCGTCGATCTTCTCATATTTGCCGGCGGTGACGCGGGCGCCGTTCAGGTGACGCGCGGCGGCGGCGTAGAGCGTGTCGATGGTGAAGCTCGACTTGCCCGATCCGGAGACGCCGGTGACGCAGGTGAACGTGCCGAGCGGGATGCTGGCGGTCACCGATTTCAGGTTGTTGGCGGTGGCGCCGGAGAGGGTGAGCTTCTTGCCGGTTCCGCGACGGCGCATCCCCGGAACGGGGACAGATCTACGCCCGGTGAGATAATCGGCGGTGAGGCTGTTCTCGTTGGCGAGGACGTCCTCCAGCTTGCCCTGCGCGACGACATGGCCGCCATGGACGCCGGCGCCGGGGCCCATGTCGATGACATGATCGGCCTGGCGGATCGCATCCTCGTCATGCTCGACGACGAGCACGGTATTGCCGAGATCGCGCAGGCGCTTGAGCGTGATCAGCAGGCGATCGTTGTCGCGCTGGTGGAGGCCGATGCTCGGCTCGTCGAGCACGTAGAGGACGCCGGAGAGGCCGGAGCCGATCTGGGAGGCCAAGCGGATGCGCTGGCTCTCGCCGCCGGAGAGGGTGCCGGAGGTGCGGTTGAGGTCGAGATAGTCGAGGCCGACATTGTTGAGGAAGCCCAGGCGCTCGTTGATCTCCTTCAGGATCGCGCGGGCGATCTCCTGCTGGGTCGGGGTGAGCTTGTCGGCAAGCGTCGAGAACCATTCCAGCGCGTGGCGGACGGAGCGGGCGGTCGCCTGGCTGATATGCTCGCCGGCGATCTTCACCGCGAGCGGCTCGGGGCGTAGGCGCGCGCCGTGGCAGACTTCGCAGGGCTGCGGGGTCTGATATTTCGACAGCTCCTCGCGCATCCACGCGCTCTCGGTCTGGAGGAGGCGGCGGTTGAGGTTGGCGACGACGCCGTCGAAGGGCTTCACCACCTCATAGGATTTGCGGCCGTCGATGAATCGGAGCGTGACCGGGCGGCCGTGGGTGCCATTGAGGATGATGTCGTGGACCTCTTCCGGCAGGTCCTTCCAAGGCGTCTCCAGTTGAAAATCGAACTCGCGGGCGAGGCTGCCGAGCACCTGCATGTAATAAGGGCTCGGCGGGTTGGAGCGCGCCCAGGGGACGATCGCGCCCTTCTTGATCGACAGATTCTCGTTGGGGACGATCAGCTCGGGGTCGAAGAGCTGCTTCTCGCCGAGCCCGTCGCAGCCCGGGCAAGCACCCTGCGGCGCGTTGAAGCTGAACAGCCTGGGCTCGATCTCGGCGATGGTGAAGCCGGAAACCGGGCACGCGAATTTTTCGGAGAAGGTGATGCGGCCCTCGGGCGCGTTGGTGGCGAGGACGTTGCGTTCGGCGGCGGCTTCGAGCGCGGCGGCGACGCCGGTGCGGGCGGTAGAATCGTCAGCGTTGGCGGCTTCGACGGCTTTGGAATTGGGACCCTCCGCCTCCGCTCGTCCCGAGCGAAGTCGAGGGGCGCCGGCACCGACTCCCTGCCCGCGCCCTTCGACTTCGCCCGACTCCTGCGGAGCCGAGCTCCGCTCAGGACGAGCGGAGGCCGCTTGGGCTGCGGGCGCATCCGCCGGATCGAGATAGACCAGCCCATCCGCCAGCTTCAGCGCCGTCTCCAGCGAATCCGCCAGCCGCGTCTCGATCCCCTCGCGCACCACCAGGCGATCGACCACCACCTCCAGATCGTGCTTGTATTTCTTGTCGAGTGCCGGGGCGTCCTCGATGTCGTGGAACTGCCCGTCGATCCGCACCCGGGTGAAGCCGGCCTTCTGCCACTCGGCCAGCTCCTTGCGATACTCGCCCTTCCGCCCCCGCACGACCGGGGCGAGCAAATAGAGCCGTGTGCCTTCGGGGAGCGCCATCACCCGGTCGACCATCTGGCTCACCGTCTGCGCGCTGATCGGGAGGCCGGTGGCGGGCGAATAGGGGATGCCGACGCGCGCCCACAAAAGGCGCATGTAATCGTAGATTTCGGTGACGGTGGCGACGGTGGAGCGCGGGTTGCGGCTGGTCGTCTTCTGCTCGATCGAGATGGCGGGGGAAAGGCCCTCGATATGATCGACGTCGGGCTTCTGCATCATCTCCAGGAACTGGCGCGCATAGGCGCTCAGCGACTCGACGTAGCGCCGCTGCCCTTCGGCATAGATGGTGTCGAAGGCGAGGCTCGATTTGCCCGATCCGGAAAGACCGGTGATCACCGTCAGCGTCTCGCGCGGGATATCGACGTCGATGTCCTTGAGATTGTGCTCGCGCGCGCCGCGGACGGAGATCGTGGTGAGGGGCATAAGGCAATCGTTCCGGCTTTGTTCGCAGGCTATAGAAGGGCGGGGACGCGGTCAACGCGGCTTTTGAAACATGGGGCACGGCGCGGGGGCGGACAAGGGAGAGAGGAGATGATGGAAGGCGGATGCGCGTGCGGCGAGGTTCGGTATCGGCTGACGTCGGCGCCGATGTTCGTCCATTGCTGCCATTGCACGAGCTGCCAGACCGAGACCGGATCGGCCTTCGCCGTCAACGCGATGATCGAGAGCGGCCGGGTCGAGATTCTGGAGGGCGAACCCGCGCCGCTGATGACGCCGAGCGAGAGCGGGCGCGGCCAGAATGTGTGGCGCTGCCCGCGCTGCCGGGCGGCGCTGTGGAGCAATTACGGCGGCGCGGCCGACCTGATCCGCTTCGTGCGGGTCGGCACGCTCGACGATCCCGGCGCGCTGCCGCCCGACGTCCATATCTTCACGCGATCGAAGCTGCCCTGGGTGCGGCTGCCCGAGGGCGTGCCGGCGGTCGAGATCTATTACGACCGGGAGCAATTGTGGCCCGCCGACAGCCTCGTCCGGCGCGCGGCCGTGCTCGGCTGATCCGCGCGACATCGGCGGTGGGCGCCGCGCCGGGCGGGAATCAGGCGATCGTCCGGCCGATGAGCATCGGCCCGATCTCGCGCGAGCCGCCGGTGTGGAAGCCGACCTCGCTCTCGAACCGCGCCGGATTGTGGAAGGTGCCGAACAGGATGTCGAAGAGCGGCATGTCGCCGTAATTGCGGCCGTGGATGCCCCGCTCGTGGTGGCAGCAATGGCTTTCCGGGCGCTGGATGACATAGCCCAGCCAGCGCGGCGTCGCGAGATTGGCGTGCTGGAACATCGCGTAGAAGGTCGCGGCGACGTTGACGACGATCGCCGCCTCGGCGCCGATCCCGAAGCCGAGAACGAGGACGAGGCTGCCGAGGAGCGCCCAGCCGAGCATATCGAACGGGTGGAAATAGAAGGCGCCCCAGATGTCGATCCGCTCGGCGCTGTGGTGCATCTGGTGGAACCAGCGCCACAGGAACGGCACGTTGTGCATCGTGCGATGCCAGACATAGATGCCGAATTCGAGTGCCAGGAAGCCGCCGGCGATCTGCGCCCACATGGGCAAGGCGTCGGCCGCGAGCAGGCGGTGCGCGCCGAGCCACCCGTCCCACATCAGCGGCGCATAGGTGATTGCGGTGAAATAGAGCAGGGTGAAGGCGGCGCCCTTGAGCCGCCAACGGGCGATCGCCGTGAAGGCGCGTCCGCGCGCGAGCAGCTCGAGCAGGGCGAAGCCGGCGAACAGGCCCAGCGCGATGGCGTGATAGAGGCCGATCATGACGCGCTCCACGGTACGAGAGGTTGAACCCGCGCCGAGCGTGCCCGCCGCCGCCCGTCTTCGCTACCGGTTTCGCGGTCGGTTTTTTGGGATTGTGGAGAAAAGCCAATAGTCATGGTAGCTTGGCGTGCGCGGACGGAAGGGGCGCGCGACGATGGTCGACAAGGTGATGGAAAAGACCGCACCGCCGGCGGGGTCGCGCGCCGAGGGCGCCCGCAAGGGCGAGCGCACCCGCGCCCGCATCCTCGATGCCGCCTATGATGCGATCGTCCACAAGGGCTTCGCGGCGACCTCGATCGACGAGCTGGTCGAGGCGGCGGGGATCACCAAGAGCGGCTTCTTCTATCATTTCAAGGACAAGAACGACCTCGCCCGGCAATTGCTGGAGCGCTTTCTCGCCGAGGACGGCGAGATCCTCGCCACGCTCGAGCGGCGTGCCCGCGCCCTTTCCGACGATCCGCTGCGCAGCTTCCTCGTCTTCCTCGACCTCTACGCCGAGGTGATGGACGAGATGCCCGCCCTGCATCCCGGCTGCCTGGTCGCTGCGATCACCTATCAGGACCAGATGTTCGACGCGGCGGTGCGGGCGATGAATCTGGACGGATTGCTGTCGCTGCGGCGGCGGTTCACCGACTGGCTAAGCGAGATCGCCGCGCGCCATCCGCCGCGCCCGCCGCTCGATGTCGAGGCGTTGGCGGACAATCTCACCGTCACGGTCGAGGGCGCGATCATCCTGTCGCGCGTGCTCGGCGACCGCGCGCTGCTGGGCCGCCAGACCCGGCTGTTCCGCGATCATGTGAAGCGCGCCTTCGCGGCCGCCTGACCCCTCAGCGCGCGGCGCGGAGGCGGGCCGACTGGATGCGCCAGCGAAGCTGGTCCGGGGTCGCGCCGGGGACGTCGTTGACGCGGCGCAGGGTGTAGCTGCCGGCGAAATGCTGGCGCGCGCCATTGTCGAGGACGGCGTCGACCGTGACCGGGACGGTGATGAAGGACGAACCGGCCGCGCCTTCCGGATCGCCCGGCGCGCCGGCGGCGACGCGGGTGGCGCGAGTATGGGCATAGCCGGCCGCGAAGGCGTTGTAGCTCTTGCCGCTGGCGGCGCCGTCATCGTCCCACTGGGCATAAGCGGTGCCGTAATCGTGCGCCGCGAGCGCGCGGTAATAGAGGCGCACGACATCGAGCGCCGCCGCGGCGCTGCTCGCGGCCGGTCCGCAGCCGGCGGGGCGATCGGCGCCGTCGCCGATCAGGGCGCAGCCGCGCGCGGTCTCGTCGTCGATCATCGCGCAGCTGTTGGCGACGTTGCAGGGCGGATGGGTCGCCGGCGAGACCGCGCGACAGAGATTGGCGAGGCGCCGCGCCGCGGGCGCGCCGATCTCGGCTTCGCAGGAGAGCCGGCCAGCGGGCGCGGCGGCGGCGAGGCCGTTGCCCGTGGGAACGGGCGTTTGCCGATCGGCATGGTCACTGGCGGCGGCGGCACGTGGCGCGGCTTCGTTGCCCATACCGTCCATATTGCCTGTGCCGTCCGTGCTGCCGCATCCCGCGGCCGCGACGAGCAACAGCATCGCCGCTATCGTCCGTGAAAGTCGGTCCATGATCGCCTCCAGGGTCTGCCGAGCCTGTTCGATTACGCCCCGACCGTCAAAGCGTTCCGGTCGCGGCGCTCGCCGGGCATCCACCCACTCGACAGCGGGGCGCATCCTCCTCTAGGTCGACGCATTCCCATTTGAAGGATGCCGCCCCGATGCGCCCGACCCGCCTTGCCTTCGCTCTTGCCGCTTCCCTTGCCATGCTGATCCCGGCGGCGGCGCGGGCGACGGACGAGGTGGCGCCGATCCTGACCGGGGCGGACGCGCTCGACACGGCGACCTTCGCGCGGCCGCAGGTGGCGCGGGTCACCCATGTCGCGCTCGATCTCGCGCTCGATTTCGATGCCAAGCGGGTTTCCGGCACCGCGACGCTCGATATCCAGGCGGCGCCCGGCGCGCGCGAGATCATCCTCGATTCCAACGGCTACGAAGTGGAATCGATCGCCGACCCGGCCAGCCATGCGCTCCCCTTCGCCTTCGGGACGGGCGATGCGCGGCGCGGCAAGCCGCTGACGATCCAGATCGGTGACGCAAGGCGGATCGTGATCCATTACCATACCGGGGCCGAGGCGGTGTCGCTGCAATGGTTGCGGCCGGATCAGACGGCCGGCGGCCATCACCCCTATCTGTTCAGCCAGGGCGAGGCGATCCTCAACCGCTCATGGATCCCGACCCAGGACAGCCCAGGCATCCGTCAGACCTGGGAGGCCCGGATCACCGCGCCGGAGCCATTGAAGGTCGTCATGTCCGGCGAGCGGCTGACCCCCGACGGCGAGCCGGCGGGGCCGGGGCGGCGCGCCTTTCGCTTCCGCATGACCCATCCGGTCGCGCCCTATCTGATCGCGATCGCCGCCGGGAACCTCGCCTTCCGGGAAATCGGACCGCGCACCGGCGTGTGGAGCGAGCCCGAGACGGTCGATGCCGACGCGCGCGAGCTCGATGCCGCCGAACGGATGGTCGATGCCGCCGAGCATCTCTACGGACCCTATCGCTGGGGCCGCTACGACATGATCGTGCTGCCGCCGAGCTTCCCGTTCGGGGGCATGGAAAATCCGACTTTGACCTTCCTGACGCCGACGATCATCGCCGGAGACAAGAGCCTGGTCGGCGTAATGGCGCACGAGCTGGCGCATAGCTGGTCGGGCAATCTCGTCACCAACGCGGTCTGGCCGGACGGCTGGCTGAACGAGGGCGTCACCTCCTATATCGAGAACCGGATCATGGAGGCGCTCTACGGCCACCAGCGCGCCGCCGAGGAAGAGGCGCTGGCGTGGGACGAGATGCAGGCGGGGCTGCGCGAGCTGGGGCCGAACGCGCCGGGCACCGCGCTCCACGCGCCCGACGAGGGCGATGGCAGTAGCGGCATCACCTACGACAAGGGCGCCACCTTCCTTCGCACGATCGAGCGCACCGTCGGGCGCCAGGGGTTCGATGCCTATCTGCGCGGCTATTTCGATCGCCACGCCTTCCAGCCGATGACATCGGAGCGGTTCCTCGCCGATCTACGGGCGAACCTGATCCGGGGCGACCAGGATCTCGACCGGCGGCTCCAGCTCGACCAATGGGTGTTCGGCACCGGCCTTCCCGACAATGCTGCTCGCCCCGATCCCCAGGCCTTCGCCGCGGTCGATGCGGCGACCCGCGCCGTCGCGGCCGGCGGGCCGGTCTCGGCGGTGCCTTATGCGGACTGGAACTGGGCGGAGCGGGTGCGTTTCCTCCAGAACCTGCCGCGCCAGATCAATGCGGCACGGCTCGCCCAGATGGACGAGGCCTTCCACCTCTCCGACTCCACCAACAGCGAGACGCTCTATGCCTGGCTCAGGCTCGCGGTCGCCAACCGCTATCAGGCGGCGGTGCCGGCGACCGAGCGATTCCTGGCGGGGCAGGGGCGGGCGAAGTTCGTCGTGCCCCTGTTCCGGGCGCTGATGGGCGAGGGCGAATGGGGCCAGCCGATCGCGCGGCGCATCTACGCCCATACGCGCGAATCCTATCACAGCGTCACGGCGCGGGCGGTCGACCGGGTCGTCAACGCGACTGCCGCCGCCGGCTGAACGGCTACAGCAATTCGCCCTGCTTCGCGCTCTCCTCGCGACGGGCGCGGCGGATCGCGGCGAGGGGATCGACGAAGGGAATGTCCGGGCGCTTGCCGCGGAACAGCTCGGCAAGCGTCAGGATCTGGAGCCGGGCGAAGCCGCGGTCGAACTCGTCGGTGAAGCGGCCCACCGCGGCGGCCTCGCGCAGCATCGGCCCGGTCGGCGGCGCGGCGGTGACGAAGACGCCGATCGGCGCCTTCTCGCGCTCCATGGCGCTGTGCAGCTCGCGGATCATCTGTACGCCGACATGGCTGCCGCCCTTGACCGAGATCAGTGCCTTTTCGGTGCGCTTCCCGTCGGGCTTGAAATAGATGACTCCGTCGATGCCGCCATCGGCGCCCTTCTTCTTGCCATCGACGGGGACGCCCTCGACCAGCGAGACCGCCCACCACTGGAACTGATATTTGTCGCGCGCGGCGAGATCGAGCGCGGAGGCGAGATCCTTGGGCGTGCCTTCGACGGTGAACGCCGTGCCGGGAAAGGCGCCCTTCATCCGCCGCTCGATGAGCGAGATGGCGAGGTGGGTGACGTCGATCCCGATCCATTGCCGGCCGAGCTTCTCCGCCGCCAGGATCGCGGTGCCGCAGCCGCAGAACGGGTCGAGCACGACGTCGCCCTCATTGGACGAGGCGGCGATGATCCGCTCGAGCAGGGCGAGCGGCTTCTGGGTCGGATAGCCGAGCCGCTCGGCATGGCGCTGGGTGAGGGGCGGGATGTCGTCGATGATGTCCTGCAGCGGCTGGCCCGGCATCCTGTCCAGATAGCGCCTGACGTGCGGCCAGCCGCCCGGCCCGGAGCTTTCGATCAATCCCCGCTCGGCGAACAAGGCGAGCCATTGGTGCGGCCGCGACGCCTCATCGGCGCCGAATTCCTGCTTCACGATCGAAGGGATCGCCCAGTGCCGACCGTGGGCGCTCGGGTCGAATCCGCCCCAGGCGATGCCACTTTCGCCGCCGCGCAGCCCGCTCGCGGTCAGGTCGCTGAGGCGGTATCGCCGCCCGCCCGGGTCGCGATGGCGGTAGAAGCGGCGAAGATAGTCCTCGTCATAAGGGGTGAAGAGCCGGTTCCAGCAAAAACCGGTGCCGCGCGCATAAGCCAGGATCGTGTCGTGGATCGGGCCCCAGCGCCGCGCGCCGTTGTGCGAACTCGTGCGCTTCCAGATGACCTCGTTGAGGAACCGGTCGGCCCCGAACACCGCGTCGAGCAGCAGCTTGAGATAGTGCGAGGCGGTGGGATCGCAGTGGAGATAGAGACTGCCGGTGGCTTTCAGCACGCGATGCAGCTCGACGAGGCGGATCGCCATCATCGACAGATAGGCCATCATGTCGTTCTCGCCGAGGAAGGTCCGCATCGCGCGGAGCAGATCGAAGGCGCGGGTCTGGCCCGAACGCATCACCTGTTCGAAGGCGTCCTCGGCGGCGTCGTTCCAGTGCCAGCTATCCTCGAACGCTTCGATCTGGCTGTCCGCGGCATGGCCGGCGGGCGACTTGAACAGGATGTTGTAATTGGCGTTCGAGTTGAACGGTGGATCGAGATAGACGAGATCGACGCTCGCATCCGCCACGTGCGTGCGCAACGCATCCAGATTGTCGGCGTAATATAGCCGATTCGCCATTCCCCGGCCCCCCGCGGGAATGGGCGCGCGCAGACACGGCGCAGCAAGACGAGACGACTCCGTTTCCGTCGGGACATTCGTCGATATTGGCGAGATCGTCGTCCGTCGAAACCCGCACCGCCTTGATCGAATCGACTTGGGGGCGTTCCGCGCGGCTGGTATGAGCGCGCATCCTCACACCATCCTCAAAAGGGGAATAAGATGCTGAAGCGCAGCCTGCTCGCCTTTGCCCTTTCCTTCACTCTGCCGTTCGCCGTGCCGGCCTCGGCGCAGCAAGGCGCGGCGCCCGATTTCGCGGCCGCTGTCTCCACCCCCGGCCGGCCCGCCGACGCGGTGGCGCTCGATGCCGGGCGAATGCCGGCGCAGGTGCTCGCCTTCGAAGGGCTGAAGCAGGGCGATCATGCGCTCGATCTGTTCACCGGCTCGGGCTATTACGGCGAGATCATGGCCCGCGCGGTCGGCCCGCAAGGCGCGGTGACGGCGTGGAACCCGAGCGCCTTCGTCGATGACGGCGACCGTGCGAAGCTCGATGCGGTTCACCAGCGCAGCGCGAACTTCACGGCGATGGACAGCGCGCCCGAGGCGATTTCGCTGCCTGCGAACAGCTTCGACTTCGCGATGATCCACCTCAATTATCACGACACTTATTTCACGTCGGAGCGGTCGCATTTTCACATGGAGCCGGCGCCGTTCCTCGCCGCGGTGTTCCAGTCGCTGAAGCCCGGCGGCACGATCGCGGTGATCGATCATGTCGCCAATGCGGGCGGCGATACCCGCGCCGTCGTCCAGGCCATGCATCGGATCGACCCGGCAACGATCCGCGCCGATTTCGAGCGCGCGGGCTTCGTCTTCGACGGCGAATCGAACATTCTCAGGAATCCGCGGGACGATCACAGCAAGAGCGTGTTCGATCCCTCGATCCGCGGCCATACCGACCGGGTGGTCTACCGCTTCCGCAAGCCGGCGAATTGAGCCTGCTTCAATCCTCCCCGGAACGGGGAGGTGGCAGCCCGCAGGGCTGACGGAGGGGTCGATACGGAGTCCGGAGCGGCCCCACCACCACGCCGCTGCGCGGCGCGGTCCCCCTCCCCGTTCCGGGGAGGATCAAGGTTCGGCTCATCGCGCGACGGATCAATGCGCCAGCATGAAGCCCGCGATCGCATCGACCACGCCGGGGGCGAGCGGCAGGTCCGGGTTGGCGTAAGTGCCGAAATTCTCGTCGCGGTCGCTGGTCGCGACCTTGAGGACGTGGTTCATGCCGTCGATCAGGCGCAGCGTGATGCCGGGGCGCGCCGACTGGATCGCCTGGGCGTCGGCGATGCTGGTCTGGAGATCGGTGGTGCCCTGGACGATCTCGATCGGGCCGGTAAAGCTGCGCGCCAAGGCCGGCGGATCGACCGCGAGCATCGAGATCACATAAGGCTGCACGCTCGCGCGGAACAAAGGCGCCAGGCTCTCGGGAACGTCGGTGACGGTGCGGCCGGCCTCGAGCTCGGCGAGGATGCGGAAGGCGTCGTCGCGGATGCCGGCCGCATTAGGATTGGCGGTGAGCTGGGCGCGGATGATGTCGCCGAAGCGGCGGCCGGCGGGCGAGACCAGGACGAGGCCGCAGACGTCGGGATCGTTCTGCCCGGCCATCAGCGCGTGCAGCGCCCCTTCGCTATGGCCGAGCATCCAGACGCAGCGCGCGCCGGTCCGCGCCTTGAGCTCGCGGGCCCAGGCGCGGGCGTCGTCGGCATAGGTCTCGATACGCAGATCCTCCTCGCGCGGGGCGGCGGCGGCGCTGGCGCCGATGCCGCGCTTGTCGACGCGCAGGCTCGCGATCCCGCGCTGGGTGAGCGCCTCGGCGACGAGGCGGTAAGGCGCGGCGCGGATGCCCATCGGGCTGTTGCCGTCGCGATCGGTCGGGCCGGAGCCGGCGAGGATCAGCACCGGCGCGGCATTCGGCGCGGGCGTGGCGGGGGTGAGCATCGTGCCATGGAGCTGATGCCCTTCCGGTCCGATCGCGATCTCGCTCGATCGCGGCGCGGGGGCCTGCGCCGACGCGCCGGCGGCGATTGCGGCGAAGAGGAGAGGAACGGCGAAACGGATCATGATGGCCCCCAATTATGCCCGATCCATTGGGACCCCTCGTCATTCCAGCGCAAGCTGGAATCTCATTTCCTTCCTTCGCGCCTTCGCGTGAATCCAATGCTGCCTTTTTCACGCGAAGGCGCGAAGGCGCGAAGAAGAACGAGAAGGGAGGTTCCAGCTTGCGCTGGAATGACGGGGAGGGGCCAAGGGATCCGGTTCATCCGCGCTTCAGCTTGTGGAGCCGAAATGAGACGCTTCAGCGACGAAACGAGCTTGCATCCTGCCACAGATGTGGCATGCTACAAATGTAGCAAGGACAGGCCATGATCGATTCTCTGCCGCGCCGCGAGCGCGAAATCTTCGAAATCCTCTGCGCCGGCGAGGCGACGGCCGCCGGCGTGCGCGCCGCGATGGCCGAACCGCCAAGCTATTCGGCGGTTCGCACGCTGCTGGCGCGGCTCGAGGCGCGCGGGCTGGTGAAGCACCGCAGCGTCGATCAGGCCTATGTCTACAAGAGCGTGCCGCAGGTCGCGAAGGTGCGCGAATCCGTCATGAAGCAGATGGTGCGGACGTTCTTCGACGGCTCGGCGGCAAGCGCGGCGACGGCCTTGCTGGGCCTGACGCGCAGCCTGTCGCCGGAGGAAGCCGCCGCGCTCAAACAGGCGATCGACGAAGCGAGGGAGCGGGACTGATGGACATGAACTTCTTTGCCGCCATGGCGTGGAAATCGGCGCTGATCGCCGGCGCCGCTTTGGCCCTGGCTTATGCCCTGCGCTCGCGCGCCGCGGCCGATCGGGCGCTGGTGCTGAGGATCGGCGTCGCGATGCTGCTCGCCTTGCCGCTGATCGCATTGTTTCTGCCGGCATTGCGGGTGGTGGCGTTCAGCGCGCCGACGACGGCCCCGCTGCCGCACCTTACCGACGCGCAGATCGCCGCCCTGCTTGCCATGGCCCCCGCTTCCCCGGCGCCCGCGCCGACCATCTGGGACGATCCCACACCGCTCGTGATCCTCGCCTATCTGGGTGGGCTGGCGATGGCCGGTGCGCGGCTGCTGGGGGGACTCTTCACGCTGAGCCGCTGGACGCGCGCGGCGAGGCCGGTGACCGACGCGGTCTGGGTGGCGGCGCTGGAACGGGTGCGCTGGGCCGCTCCCAATCCCGAATCGATCCGCCTGCTCGTCGCCGACGGGATCAAATCGCCGCTGAGCTGGGGCTGGCGCCGCCCGGCGATCCTTGTCGATGCCGACACGCTGGTCGATGTCGACGATGCCGAGGCGATCCTGGCTCACGAGGTCGCCCATATCGCCCGGCGCGACTGGCCGGCGCTGATGCTCTCGCGCATCGCCGCGGCTTTGTTCTGGTTCAATCCCCTGGTCTGGATGCTGGAGCGCGAGGTCGTGCAGCAGGCCGAGGAGGCCGCCGACCGCGAGGCCGCCGAGCAGGTCGAGCCGGCGCGCTATGCCGAGACTTTGCTCGGGCTCGCGCAGGTGAACGCACTCGTCCCGGCGAACAATATCGCGCCGTCGGCGCGCGCGCTCGCCCGCCGGATCAGGGCGATCCTCGATCGCTCCGATCGGCCGCAGGGCTCGGCCTGGACCGCCTTCGCGATGCTCGCCTGCATCGGCGTCGCCGCGCCGGTCGCCGCGATGCAGCTCGTCGCCGCCGCGCCGCCGTCGGCGCCGCGCCCGCCCGCGGCCCCCGATGCGCCGTCCTTGCCGGACGCGCCGATGGCGCCCGATGCTCCCGCCGCGCCGGCGGCCCCGGATGCGCCGATCGCGCCCCGCGCCCCGCATGTCCCGCATGCGTCTCGTGTCGCGGACCTGGGCGATATCGACATGCCCGATGTCGGTGCGATTGTGGCCGAGGCGATGGCGGCGGTCGATCCCGATGAGATCGCGCGCGTCGTCCGCGACGCCCATGTCAATGCACGGCTGTCGGCCGCCGATCGGGCCCGCGTCCGCGTCGCCGTCGATCATGCGCGGCACGTGCAGATTCCCCATGCCCGGATCGAGGCGGCGATGCGTCAGGCATCGGTGGCCCAGGCGCAGGCGGAGCAGATCGCGGCGCGGGCGGAGGTCCAGGCGCGGCAGGCGGTGCGGATCGCGCTCGCGAGCAGCGGCACCGGCATGATGCGCGGCGCCGACAGCATGGAGGCCGGCGCCCGCCGCATGGAGCAGCAGGCCGCGCAGATGCGCGATCCGACCTGGCGCGCCCGCGCGATCGAGCGCGCCCGCCAGCGCGGCGAGACCGTGACCGACGGAGATCTGATCGAGACCGCCGGCGGGCTCGAGGAAGGCGCGCGCGGGATGCGCGACGGCGCCCGCGAGATGCGCGATTCGGCGCGCCGGATGCAGCGCGGCGACATCGACGATTCCGACGATTGAGCGCCTGCGCCGCGACATGATGCGGCACGGGAACTCGGGAGGGGAATGGCGGGCGGCCCAAGACGTCCGCCATTTCTTCGTGTCGTCCACCCAGTTCTTCGCGTCGTTCGTCGCCTTTTCGCTTGCGCCCCGGGGCGGGCCGACGCATGGGCGCGAACCCGGCCGGACCCGCGAGGGGGCGGCGAAGCCGGCCTGTGCGCCCGAGGGCAAGAGGATCGTCTCGTTCCCGCGCCGCTCGCCCTTCAAGGAGACCTCGTGATGAAGACCTTCGCCCTTGCCGGCCTGGCGGTCGCCGCCCTCGCCGCTTTTCCCGCCACGGCCCAGCAGCCCGCCGCCGCCCAGCCATCCGCCGGCGCCGACGCGCCGATGACCCGCGCCGGCCTCCAGCAGCGCATCCAGGAACAGTTCAACACCCACGACACCAACCATGACGGCTTCCTGGCCGGCGACGAGCTCGGCCCCGATGCGGCGCCGATGCTCCAGCGTCTCGACGGCGACCATGACGGCAAGATCTCGCTCGCCGAGGCGACCGCCGCGACGCTGGCCCTCTTCGACGCTGCCGACGCCGACCATGACGGCACGCTGAGCGCCGCCGAACGCGAGGCGGCGATGACGCGGACGCAGCAGGAGCCGGCCCAGCCGCCGCAGCCCGAGCAGCCCCAAGGTCATTGAGCCGAGCGAAAAGCTCCTCCCCTCGAAGGGGAGGAATTATCTCGCGACCAAATTCCTCACGCGCTGCCCACTTGAGCCGCCGCCCCGCCTGCGCCATCCTCCCTCGAAACAGGGAGGATGGGCAATGGCTTACAGGCGGACGTTCGGCATGCTGGCGGCGTTGTTTTTGCTCGGGGCGGCGGCGCCGGCTCCGCCCGCGGCGGATTACGATGTCCTGATCCGCGGCGGCACGATCTACGACGGCAGCGGCGGCGCGCCCTTCGCCGGCGATGTCGCGATAAAGGGCGATCGCATCGCCTATGTCGGCCCGCATGCGCCCGGCCATGCCGCGCGCGCGATCGACGCCCACGGCCTTGCGGTCGCGCCCGGCTTCATCAACATGCTGAGCTGGTCCAACGAATCGCTGATCCAGGATCCGCGCGGCGAGAGCGAGACGCGGCAGGGGATCACGCTGGAGGTGATGGGCGAGGGCACGTCGATGGGCCCGCTCAATCCCGAGATGAAGCGGCTGATGGTCCAGCGTCAGGGCGACGTCCATTATCCGGTCACCTGGACGACGCTCGGCGAATATCTCGATTTCATGCAGCGGCGCGGGGTCACGCCCAATCTGGCGAGCTTCGTCGGCGCCGGCACGGTTCGCGTCCATGAGGTGGGCGAGGGCGATGTCGATCCGACCCCGGCTCAGCTCGATCGGATGCGCGCGCTGGTCCGTCAGGCGATGAACGAGGGCGCGCTGGGCGTCGGCAGCTCGCTCATCTATGCCCCCGACAATTTCGCCGAGACCGACGAGCTGGTCGCGCTGGCGACCGAGGCGGCGCAATGCGGCGGCATGTATATCAGCCACATGCGCTCCGAGGGCGACCGCCTGCTCGAGGCGGTCGACGAGCTGATCGACATTTCCCGCCGATCGGGCGCGCCGGCGGAAATCTATCATCTCAAGGAATCCGGCCGCGGCAACTGGAACAAGCTCGACGACGTGATCGCGCGGGTCGAGCGCGCGCGCGCCTCCGGCCTTCGCATCACCGCCGACATGTACACCTATACCGCCGGCGCGACCGGGCTCGACGCTTCGATGCCGCTCTGGGTGCAGGCGGGCGGGCTCGAGCAATGGGTGGCGCGGCTGCGCGATCCGGCGATCCGGGCGCGGGTCGCGCGCGAGATGGACGCGCCGGGCCAGGGCTGGGAGAATCTCTATCTCGGCGCCGGGCCCGAGGGGATCATGCTCAGCGATTTCCGCAATCCGACGCTGCGCCATTATGCCGGCAAGACGCTGGCCGAAGTGGCGCGCGAGCGCGGCAAGAGCCCCGAGGAGACGGCGATGGACCTCGTCGTCGAGGACAATAGCCGGGTCGGCGCGACCTATTTCCTGATGAGCGAGGACAATGTCCGGCGCGAGGTCGCGCTTCCCTGGGTCAGTTTCGGATCGGATGCGGCGAGCATCGCCAATGAAGGCGTGTTCCTGAACAGCCACCCGCATCCGCGCACCTACGGCAATTTCGCGCGGCTGCTCGGCACCTATGTCCGCGACGAACATATCGTGCCGATGGCCGAGGCGATCCGCCGCCTCACCCTGTTCCCGGCGACGAACCTGGGCATTTCGGAACGCGGCGCGCTCCGGCAGGGCTGGTTCGCCGACGTCGTGATGTTCGATCCGACGCGGATCGCGGCGCCGGCAACCTATGCCAGTCCGCATCAATATGCGGTGGGGATGCGCGACGTGTTCATCAACGGGGTGCAGGTGCTCCGCGACGGCGAACATACCGGCGCCACGCCGGGACGGTTCGTCCACGGACGCGGCTGGAATCGCTGTCCGGCACCGAATGCGGCCGATGCGCGTTCGGTTCCCCACGAGGCCGGAGCGGCTTGACGCGGCTGGCGCGGTTCGGTCAGCTCCGGTAAGCTGGGCGCCGGGCATGGGGCGCTCTCGCGGTCGAGGCCGTTTCCAACGGGGATCTGGAAAGGAGACCCAAGTGGCTGAACGGCGCGCCTATATCAACGCCCTCGCCGGCGTGACGCCCGAACATGACGTCCATCGGCTGTTCATCGACTGGGCCGAGGGCCAAATCGAGGATCCGCGCCTGCGTAAATTGTTCATGCGGATGGCGGATCGATCGGGGATCGACCATCGCTGGTCGGTGCTCGCCCCGCCCGACGGGCAACCGCACGACCGGCCCGGCGGCTTCTATCACGATTGGCCGAGCACGGCGGCGCGAATGCAATGCTATGCCGACGAGGCGCCGAAGCTGGCGCTGGGCGCGATCGCCAAGCTGCGCGAGCAGGTGGACCTGGACGGCGTCACCCATATCGTCGTCGCGAGCTGCACCGGCTTCGTCGCGCCGGGGATCGACCAGATTATCGCCCGCGAGTTGGGCCTCGACAATGTCGAGCGTACGCTCGTCGGCTTCATGGGCTGCTACGCCGCGGTCTGCGCGCTGCGGACGGCGTTCCATATCGTGCGCTCCAATCCCGACGCGCGGGTGCTGACGGTCACGATCGAATTGTGCACGCTTCATCTCCAGAAGACGCAGCAGCTCGAGCAACTCCTCGCCATGCTCCAGTTCAGCGACGGCGCGGGCGCGGCGCTGGTCAGCGCGGAGCCGAAGGGCTTCGAGATGAGCCACCTCTTCTCGCGCGCGCTTGAGGAGTCGGCCGAGCTCATCCAGTGGAAGATCGGCGACACCGGCTTCGAGATGACATTGTCGGGCGAGGTGCCGCACCGCATCCAGAACGCGCTGGAGAAGCCGGAGGTGCGAAAGACGCTCTACAATGGCTGGGGTGCGGACGAGATCAATAGCTGGGCGGTCCATGCTGGCGGACGTTCGATCCTCGACGCGGTCGAGAAGGGGCTGGAGCTGCCCCAGGGCGCGGTCTTCGCCTCGCGCGACATCCTCGCCCGCTGCGGCAACATGTCGTCGGCGACGCTCATGTTCGTGCTCGCCGAGCTGATGGGGCGGCCCGATGTCGGCAAGGGCGTCGCCATCGCCTTCGGGCCGGGGCTTGCGGCGGAAGGCTTTCATTTCGAACGGGCGCAATGATCGACCTCGCCCAGCGCGTCCGCCGGGACGAGCAGATGGACGATCCGGACCTCGATCCGGCGGTGTACGAAGCGGTGCTGAAGGATCTGGCCCGGGTCAACGCCTGGACCTTCACCCATCATGCGACCCTGGCATGGCTTAACGAGGTGGCGCGAAGTATGCCCGCCTTCCGGCTGCTCGATGTCGGCTTCGGCCAGGGCGACATGTTGCGGGCGATCGCGAAATGGGCGCGGCGGCGCAATATCGCGGTCGATCTGGTCGGGGTCGATCTCAATCCCAACAGCGCGGCGGCGGCGCGGGCGGTGACGCCGGTCGGGATGCCGATCGACTATCGCACCGGCGACCATGCCGAGGTGCCCGGGCCGTTCGACTTCGTCATTTCCAGCCTCGTCGCGCATCACATGAGCGACACCCAGCTCGACGCCTTCCTTCGCTTCATGGAGGCGCAGGCGCAGGTGGGCTGGCAGGTCAACGATCTCCACCGCCTGCGCTTTCCCTATTACGGCTTCGGCCTGCTCGCGCGGCTGATCGGCGCGCACCGGATCGTGCGCGAGGACGGGCAGACCTCGATCGCCCGTTCGTTCCGCCCAGCCGACTGGCGCGCGATCCTTGACGAGGCGGCTCTCCCCGAAGGCACGGCGCGGATCGTGCGCCGCTTCCCCTTTCGCCTGTGCATCGAGCGTCGGCGCTGATCGTCGGCGGCGGGCCGGCCGGATCGGCCGCCGCGATCACGCTGGCCCGCGCTGGCGCGATGCCGGTGGTGATTGAGCGCAGCGCCGGGCCGCACGACTTGGTCTGTGGCGGCTTCCTCGGCTGGGACGCCATCGCGGCGCTCCGCGGGCTCGGCCTCGATCCGCACGCACTGGGCGCGCGGCCGATCCGCCGGGTGCGGCTGGCGGCGGCCGGAAGGACGGTCGAGGCGCCACTGCCGCACGCCGCCGCCGGGCTATCGCGCCGCTCCCTCGACGCCGCTTTGCTCGGCCTCGCCGAAGAAGCCGGCGCGTCGGTGTTGCGCGGGCGGGCGGCCCGCGCGGTGCTCGGCAATCGCGTGCGACTGGAGGGCGGCGAGGAGCTTTCCGCCGATGCTTTGTTCCTGGCCACCGGCAAGCACGAGCTTCGCGGCGCCGCGCGGGAGATCGGGGAGCGTCCGGTCTCGGTCGGCCTGCGCGCCCAACTGCCGGCGGCGTCACGGCTCGAACTGGCGCTCGCCGGCATGATCGAGCTGCATTTGTTCGACGGCGGCTATTGCGGGCTGCTCCTCCAGGAGGACGGTACGACGAACCTGTGCCTCAGCGTGGCGCGGGCGCGGATGAGCGTATCCGGTGGACCGGCGGCCCTGATCGAGTCGCTCGGCAATGAGGCGCCGCTCCTGCTCGCCCGGATCGGCGATATGCTGCCCGGCAGTTGGGAGGCGATCGCCGGCGTGCCTTATGGCTGGCGCGCCAAGGCGGAAGAGCCGGGCCGCTACCGGATCGGCGACCAGGCGGCGGTGATCGCCAGCCTCGCCGGCGACGGCATCGCGGTCGCGCTGGCGAGCGGCATGGCGGCGGCGCACGCTTTCCTGCACGGCGATGCCGGCTATCAGCCCGCCTTCACCCGCCGCGCCGCGCGTCCGGTCCGCATCGCGGAGATGCTCCGCCACATGGCGGAAAATCCGCTGAGGCGGCGGATGATGATGGGGCTGGCCGGCATGCCGGGAGTCGCGAAGGCCGCGGCGCGGCTGACGCGGATCGGTTAGTGCGCCCCGGTGATCGCGGCCGGCGCGTCGGCGCGCCACTGGCCGCTGCTGCGATATTCGGGGCGGATCGTGGCGTCGGGTGCCGGCGCGGCGTCGGCGACAGCGGTGGGGATCGAGCGCGGGGCGGGCGATGCCGTCGCGGTCGCGAAGAGCGGCGCGAGACCTTGGCCGTCCGTCCGCCGCGGCGTGTAGGCCGCCGGATGCGGCATCGGCTCGGTGCCGGCATAAGCGGCGGTGAAGGCGCGCGCCTCGCCGCCCGGCCCGGCCATCCGGTAGAAATCGTGCAGTCCGATCGCGGCCAGCGGGATCATGCGCGGCGCCCAGGCCGGGGAGACGTAATTGGCGTGATAATGGGTGGCGAGGCCGACCGGGGCGAAGACCCGCCCGGCCAGCGCCTGATCGGCGATCGTGCGCGCCCGGATCCAGGCATCGCCCGCCGGCGCGGCGGCGAGCGATCCGTCGCAGGTGAAGGTGAACTGGCAGCCGCCGCCGACGCGCATCGGGCCCTGATAGACGACGCCGCACACGCTGTGCGGGAAGGCCGGGCTCCGCACCCGGTTGAGCACGACCTGGGCGACGGCGCGCTGGCCGTCCTCGGTCTCCGAGCGCGCCTCGTAATAGACCGCCTGGGCGAGGCAATCGCGCGCGCGCAGCCGGTCGATCGGGCTGTGCGCGGCGAAGGTGAAAGCGGCGGCGGCGTGGACCGCGGCGGCGACGGGCGTGAACGGCACGGGAGGCCGGAGCGCGGCCTGAGCCTGTGGAACGATCGGCGGGGCGGCCGAAAGCAGCGGCGCCTCGGCGGCCATCGGCACGCACGAAACGCTGACCAGGGCGAGCGCGAGCAATGCGCCGGGCCGTGCCAGGCTGCCTTTGCAAGCGTCGATGATGCGGCCGAAGCCCATGCCCGCTATCCCGCCCGAGAGGGTCCAAACCCGCGCGATAGGCGCATCGCGGCAGCGGCGCGCCCCCGGATTTCGGCGCGTCCCGATCAGGGACAGGCGGGGGCCGACAGGTTGCGGTCGTCCGCCGCTTGTCGAGGCGCGGCTGCGCTTCGTCGAACGGCGCGTCCGCCGCGCCGGCTTTGGGCGCAATGTGGCAATGCGAACGGGGTCCGGCCGCCTCACAAGCCCACCGTGCGGCCGGCTCGTTTTCCGGGAGGCGATGGTATCCCGCCATCGTCTCCCATTTTCGTCTGGCCGGCGGGCTAACGTCCCGCGAAGTGCTTCACATCCTCGACATAGGAGCGCCCGATCCGCTGCTCGGCGCCGCCGGCGAGGCGGGCGGACCAGTGGCCGGCCTCGTCGCGGGTGAGGCCGGTGATCGTGTCGCGCCGCAGGATCACCGAGCGATGGACGCGAATGAAGCACCCGGGATCGAGCTCCTCCTCCAGCTTGGCGATGGTGCGGTGGATGAGCCAGGAGCGCGCCCCGACGTGGAGCCGCATATAATCGCGCTCCGCCGTCACCCGATCGATGTCGGCGGCGGCGATCCGGACCAGGCCGTTGAGGTCCGGCACCCAGAATTCCTCGACATAGGCGGTCGCCGGCCGTGGCGCGGCCAGCCGACGTTCGCCGGCGAGATGCAGCCGCACCCGCTCCAGCGCGCGCGCCAGCCGGTCGCCCTGGACCGGCTTCATAAGATAGTCGACCGCCGCGACATCGAAGGCGGCGACGGCGAAATTGTCGAAGGCGGTGACGAAGACGATCGCCGGATCGGCGCCCGACGCGGCCAGCGCCCGCGCGACGTCGATCCCGTCCAGGCCGGGCATCGCGATGTCGAGCAGGACGAGATCGGGCGATGTCGCGCCGGCCAGCGCCAGTGCCGCCTCGCCGTCGCCCGCCTCGCCGACCACCCGGACCGACTCGACCGGCGCGAGCAGCAGCTTCAGGCGATCGATCGCGAGCGGTTCGTCATCGACGATCAGGGTCTTGAGCCGCTCAGTCATCGCGCACCGCCGGCATCGAAAGGTGGACGGTGTAGCCGCCTTCCGGATCGACGCCATGCATCACTCCGGCGCGCGCGCCGAAGCGGGCGGCGAGACGCTCGGCGACGTTCCTGAGGCCGACGCCGGTGCCCGCATCCCCCTCCTCGTCGGCGGGCGCCGGCGGCGGCGCCTCGCCGTCATCCTTGACCTTGATGTGGAGCCGGCCGGCATCTTCATAGGCCGCGATCCTGACCGTCACCGGCTTCTTCGACTTCGCGACACCATATTTGACCGCATTCTCGACGATCGGCTGGAGGATCAGGATCGGCACCTGCGCGGCCAGCAGCGGCTCGGGTACGTCGACCTCGACATGGAGTCGCTTGGGAAAACGGATCTGCTCGATGTCGAGATAGAGGCGCTGGAGCTTGATCTCCTCCTCCAGCGGCACGTCGGCGGTGGGATCGGCCGACAGCGTCGCGCGGAAGAAGGTGGACAGGTTCATCAGCATCCGCTCGGCGACATCGGTCTTGTGCGCGAGGATCAGCGAGGACAGCGAATTCAGCGTGTTGAACAGGAAATGCGGATTGATCTGGTAGCGCAGCGCGCGGAGTTGCGCCTCCTGCGCCTCGCGGGCGAGCGCGCCGGCGCGACGATCGGCGGCGCGCAACTGCCGGGCATAGCTGTTGGCGACATAGAAAGCGGCCCAGGCGGCATAGAGGAAATACCAGGAAAGCGACGTATCGAGAATCGAGCGGACCGCCATCTCGACCGGCCCCCAGCCCATGCCGTCCATCGACGTGTCGTGCTGCGCGGCGCCGAGCGGGGCGTAGAGATAGAAAACCGCATAATTGCAGGCGGCGAACAGGATCGAGGCGGGAAGGCACAGGAGGCCCGCGACGGCGGCCTTCACGTTGAGGCTGGATTTCCGGAACGGCGCGAGCGCGAGATAGACGAGCACGGTGATCGCCGCGCCGACCGCGATCAGGAACAGGCGGCGCGTGAACATCGCCCAGAAATCGGGGAATTGCAGGATGAAGGAGCGCGAGGTGATCAGCACCATATAGACCAGCCAGAAGGCGATGCTGGATTTGATCGCGATGCCGAGATCCGGCAGCCGCCGGCCGGCGCCGCCGGTGAGCGCGCTGTCGTCCATGCCTCCTGTTAACGCGGCGGCATCGGAAAAAACCTCCATGTCGGCCGCATTCGCCGAAGACTCGTCGGCCTTGGTCGAAAATCCGGGCAGTGGGCGGCGGTAGCCAAGCGAATCGGGCGCGCCGAGCGGGGGCGCATCGCCACCTTTCCTGCCCTGTCCCGGTCCGGATTCAGCCATCGGGACGGCTTAGCATGACATTGCGGCGGCGGTGCCACTGCTTTTTCCACAGCTATTTCGGTGCGCTTGTGCTTGTTTCGCCGACGCAAGCACCGGCCATTTCCGCCAAAGCCGCCGAAAAGGCTGTTGCCGCTTTGCGACAGTCGGCCGGGCCTGCGACGAACGCCGGGGGTTTTGCCGTTGCGGGCGGAATCGAAGTCTGATTCACTTCCTGAACGGGAGGCGGGGATTTGGTTAACGGCTTTTTCAGCCGTTGGGGCGTATCTCCACGCTTGGGCAAAAGGAGTGTGGGACATGAGTACGAGGACTCGGCCCGCGAGCGGAGCGGTGGCATTGGCCGAGATGAAGGAATTCGCCGGCTTCGCGAAGGGCACCCAGCGTTACATCCGCCGGTCGCTGGACATCGGCCTTGGCCGGCGCGACGCGGTCAAGCGTTGGTCGCGCGACCCGGGCGAGGCGGCGGGCATCCGCGCGCAGCAGCGCGTCTATGGCCGGCTCGATCAGGTGCGCGCCTTCATCCCCGACGACAGCGGGCTCGATGCGATGGAGCCGCTGATGACGCCGCTGATCACGATGACGGCGTTCGATCTGGGTCAGGACCGGCTGCCATGTTTCGCGTCCTACCGTTTTCTCTATGAGCGGCTGATCAGCGCGGCGGTGCGGCCCTGGCTTCCCGGCGCCTTCTGTGCTTCGGCGGCGCTGCCCCACCTTCACCCCGATCGCCGGCGCATCCTCCTCCAATCGATCAGCGAGGCCGCCGCGACCGCGCCCGGCTGGTCGAACCGCGAGCCGGTCTTCTATCCCGAATGGGTCGAGAAGGTCGATATGACGGTGGCCGGCTGAGCAAGGTAGCACTCCATCCCGATCCATTGCATAATCGGGATATGAAGAAAGCCGATGCCCTGACTCGATTGAAGTCGCTCGAGCCGCGGTTGCGCCGGCACGGCATCGGCGCCCTTTATCTGTTCGGATCGACAGCCCGCGACGAGGCGGGCGAGGGATCGGATCTCGACCTGCTGTTCGACGTGGCGCCCGGCGCGAGATTGAGCCTGTTCGATCAGGCGACTTTGGGCGGCGAACTGGCCGAAGATTTGGGCGCCAAGGTCGATCTGGTCGCGCGCGGCGCGCTTCATCCCTATCTGAAGCCTCGCGTCGAAGCTGAGCTGGTGCGGGTCTTTTGATGACTTCGGAGGAGCGCGACGGGTTTCGTCTGACGCTGATCTCGGAAGCCATTGTCGATCTGCAACGCCGCCTTCACAATATGAAGGAGCAGAGCTTTCTTGCCGATCGCGACGAGCAGGCGCTCACCGCGTTTCGGCTGTCCATTGTCGCCGAAAATGCGAACAGATTGTCGGACGGCGTGAAGGCGCGATACCCGGCTATCCCGTGGAAAGCCATGGCGGGCTTCCGCAACATCGTGGCGCACGAATATCATCTGGTCGATGCCGAGCGTTCGTGGGAGGCGCTCGCGACGCTTCCGGTGATCGCCGCGATGGCCGAAGCGGAGCTGAGCCGGTTGCGGATCGAGGGGCGCGGGCCGCGCGGCGAATGACGGTTTCCGCCACCGCTTTCCATCGGCGCGGTGGATCGGTTTCGGACATGCAACGTTGCTGCCCTTGATGGGGAGCGCAGCATGACCGGGCCGCAGATCACGATCTTCGCGATCCTTGGCGGGACGATGCTCCTCTTCATCTGGGGGCGGCTGCGTTACGACATGGTCGCGATCGTGGCGCTGCTCGCCGCGCTCGCCACTGGCGTGGTGACGCCGGCGCGGGCCTTTTCGGGCTTCTCGGACGAGATCGTCATCATCGTGGGCAGCGCGCTGGTCGTCTCGGCGGCGATCGAGCGTTCGGGCGTGGTCGAGGCGCTGATCGCACGGCTGACCAAGGGAATGCAGCGGGTAGGGTCGCAGATCATTGTCCTCGCCGGCATGACCGCGGTGCTTTCGGCGCTGGTCAAGAATATCGGCGCGCTCGCCATGCTGATGCCCCCGGCGTTGAGCCTCGCCAAGCGCACCCACGGCCAGCCCTCGCGCCTCCTGATGCCGATGAGCTTCGCCTCCTTGCTCGGCGGGCTCATCACCCTGGTCGGCACATCGCCCAACATCATCGTCAGCCGGGTGCGGACCGAGTTGATGGGCGAGCCGTTCGGCATGTTCGATTATGCGCCGGTCGGCCTCGGCCTTACCGCCGCCGGCCTGCTCTTCCTCACCGTCGGCTATCGCCTGCTGCCGGCGGACCGCAAGGCCGCGGCGACGCTCGGCGAATCGCTCGACATCAAGGATTACGCGACCGAAGCGCGGGTCGCCGAGGGATCGTCGGCGGAGGGCGAGACGATCTCCGCCTTCCTCGATCGGGCCAATCGCGAGGTCCAGGTCACCGGCCTGTTCCGCGGCGAGGACCGCAAGGCGATCCCCTTTCCCGACGCGACATTGCGGGCCGGAGACCTTCTCATTCTCGAAGGCGAACCCGAGGCGCTCGAGCGCGCGATCAGTGGCTCGGGCCTCAAGCTCGAGGGGCAGGACCGCGAGGGCGCGGGGCGCGACGGCGACACCGGCGTGATCGAGGCGGTGGTCGAGCGCAATTCGGTGCTCGCCGGCGCGAGCGCGGGCCGGGTCGCGCTCCATGCCCTGTTCGGCGTCAACCTGCTCGCGGTCTCGCGGCGCGGCCAGCGCCTGACCGAACGGCTGCGCGATCTCATCCTGATGCCCGGCGATGTCGTCGTGCTCCAGGGTCCGCTCGATACCCTGCCCGGGCGGCTCGTCGATCTCGGCTGCCTGCCGCTCGCCGAACGCACGCTGCGGCTCGGCAGTGCCCGGCGCGGGCTGATCCCGATCGCCATCCTCGCCGCCGCGATGATCGCGACAGCGGCCGGCGCGGTGCCCGTCGCCGTCGCCTTCTTCGCGGCGGCGGGGCTCGTCATGCTGACCGGATCGCTGCCGCCGCGCGAAGCCTATAATCATGTCGAATGGCCGATCCTGATCATGCTCGGCGCGCTCATCCCGGTCTCGGACGCGCTGCGGACGACCGGCGGCACGGCGCTGATCGCCGACTGGCTGTCGCATGTCGGCGCCGGCTTGCCCGGCTGGGCCGCGCTCGGCCTCATCCTGGTCGCGGCGATGGCGGTGACGCCCTTCCTCAACAATGCCGCGACCGTGCTGGTGATGGCGCCGATCGCCGCCGGCTTCGCCAGCCGCCTGGGCTATCACCCGGAAGCTTTTCTGATGGCGACCGCCGTCGGCGCCGGCTGCGATTTCCTCACGCCCATCGGCCATCAGTGCAACACGCTGGTGATGGGCGCCGGCGGCTACAAATTCACCGATTATCCCCGCCTCGGCGCGCCACTGTCGCTGATCGTGATCGTCGTGGGGGTGCCGCTGATCATGGCGGTCTGGCCGCTCGCCTAACCGAGCGCGGCGACCATTTCCTCGGCGAGCAGGGTCAGCGTGTCGTCGCGGGCGCCCATGACGATGATGCGGTCGCCGGGGCGGGCGAGGGCGACGAGGCGCTTTGCGGCCTCGGCGCGATCGGCGATGTGCTCGGCATTGCGGCCGCGTTCGGCGACGCCGGCGACGATGTCGGCGCTGCCGACGCCGCGGTCGGTGGTGCCGCCATAATAGACCGGATCGGGGAGGACGAGGATGTCGTCGGCCGCCATCTCGTTCACGAAGGTGGCGATGAGCTCGTCCTTCATCGTCCGCAGCGGGCCGTAGCCGTGCGGCTGGAAGAACAGTAGCAGCCGGCCGGGGAAGGCATGGAGGGTGCGAAGCGTGGCGGCGATCTTGTCCGGATTGTGCCCGAAATCGTCGATCACGGTGACGCCGTTCGTTTCGCCGACCCTCTCGAACCGGCGCCTGAGTCCGGTGAAGCCGGCGAGTGCCCTGGCGGCATCTTCGAGCGGCACGCCGGCGGCCCGCGCGGCGGCGAGGGCGGCGAGCGCATTCTCGGCATTGTGACGGCCGGGGACTTGCAGGCGGACGGGGATTCCGTTCGCCTTGAACGAGATCGCCCAGGGCTCCTCCGCAATGTCCGATCCGACAAGGTCGGCGCCCCCATCCTCGAACGAATAGGTGGCGAGCTTTTCCGGCGGCAAAGCGGCGGCGAGCAGCCGGGTCTCGTCGTCGTCGAGGTTGAGCGCCACCGTGTCGGCCTTCGATGCGAAATCGCGGAACAGGCGGCGCAATTCGTCGAGGCTCTTGTGATCGAGCGTGATGTTGCCCAGCACCGCGATCTTCGGCCGGTAGAGCGCGATCGAGCCGTCGCTTTCATCGACCTCGCTGACGAAGGCGTCGCCCGAGCCGACCAACGCGCTCGCGAAGGGCACGTCGGGCGACACGAAATTCTTCATCACCGCGCCGTTCATCACGGTCGGATCACGCCCGCATGCGTGGAGGATCCAGCCGATCATGCCGGTCACGGTGGATTTGCCGCTGGTGCCGCCGATCGCGATCGGGAGCTTCGCGGCGTTGAACAGCGCGGCGAGCAATTCCGGCCGCGAGAGACGCGTTGCGCCGACCGCTCTGGCCTGGACGATGTCCGGCACGCTCTCCTCGATCGCGGCGGAGGCGACGACGATCTGGCCGGAGTCGGTGATGCCGCTCCCGTCCTGCGGGAAGAGGGCGATGCCGCGTTGCCTCAGGAATTCGAACTTGGGCGCGAGCCGGCCCTGGTCGAGCGTGCGATCCGATCCGGCCACCTTGTGCCCGCGCCCCTGGACGATCAGGGCGAGCGGCAGCATGCCGCTGCCGCCGATGCCGACGAAGAAATAGGATTTGGCCGGTTGCATCGCGCCGCTTTATTGGAAGCGCGTGGCTTTTCAACGCCGATGAGGGGACAGGAATGAAGATCGCGGTGGTTGCGCCGAGCTCACGGTTCAGCGAGGAAGCGGCCGCGCGGGTGGCTGAAATCGCCGCCGCGGACTTTCCCGACGCCGAGATCGTCTTCCACCCCCAATGCTTCTTCCAGCACAATCATTTCGCCGGGACCGACGCGGCGCGGGCCCATGCCCTGATCGATGTCGCCAACGACCCCGACTTCGACGCGGTCTGGTTCGCGCGCGGCGGCTATGGCGCGGGACGGATCGCCGAAGCGGTGATCGCCGCGCTTGGGCCGGCGGCGCGGGAGAAGGCCTGGCTGGGCTATAGCGACGCCGGCTACCTGCTCGCCGGCCTCTATCGCGCCGGCTTCCCGCATGTCGCGCACGGGCCGATGCCGCAGGATGCGCTGCGGGCGGACGGCGACGCGGCGGTCCTGCGCGCGCTCGCCTGGCTGACGATGCGCGATCCCTCCGCGCTGGAAAGCGGGCTGGAGCCGGGCGCGCGTCATGCCGCCTTCAACATCGCCGTGCTGGGCACCATCGTCGGCACGAAGCTGGAGCCGGACCTGTCGGGCCATGTCCTGCTGATCGAGGAGATCGCCGAATATGCCTATCGGACCGATCGGGCGCTGTTTCACCTGACCGCGCTGCCGTCGATCCGCCGCATCGCGGGGCTGCGCCTGGGCCGGGTCAGCGACGTGCCGCCCAACGATCCCGATTTCGGCGAAACGGCGGAGGAGATCGCACGCTTCTGGTGCGCGCGGGCCGGCATCGACTGGCTCGGCCGCGCCGATATCGGCCACGATGCGGACAACAAGGTCGTGCCTTTCGGCGCTCTCTGAGGGCGCCTTGCCCCCTCTATCCACAGAAAAGCAGGGTTTCGGCGCCCGAAAGAACCGCATTTACGGGGGTCGGCCATTGCCAAGGACGGGGATTTGCGCTCTATCCCAGAGAGTATTTCAAAGGGAGGTAAGTATGGCAGAAGGTAGGCAGAGCGGATTGCAGAGGCCGGTCACGCCCTCGAAGGAGCTCGCCGAGATCACCGGATCGGCGGCCCTGCCGCGCAGCCAGGTGGTCAGCAAGGTCTGGGACCATATCAAGAAGAACAATCTGCAGAACCCGCAGAACAAGCGCGAGATCGTCGCCGACGACAAGCTGAGGAAGATCTTCGGCAAGGATCGCGTCACCATGTTCGAGATGAACAAGCATCTGTCCAGGCATCTCAGCTAGACCGACCGACGGCCGGAGATAGCTCCGGCCCGCGCGGGGGCGCTGCTGGATCGGCTCGAGGCGCCGGGCGTTGCCCGGCGACACGCAGACGGTTCGCGCGGCCCATCGCGCCACAGTTTCGGCCTCGCCGGCTCCGCAAGGGACCGGCGGGGCCGAATCGTTTTCAGGGGTATCGTTTTCGAGGGGTCTCGGTGAGACGCGCACATGAAAAGGCCGCGCCGGCTCGGAACCGACGCGGCCTTCTTCGCCCCAGTGGGCTTCGCGGACCTCAGGACGGGCCGGACGGGCTCGCCTGCGGATGCGCCGCGGCCTCGAGCTGGGCCTTGGTCATCGATATGACGAGGCCCGCGTCATTGCGCGCGAAGCTGGTCAGCGGCAACCGCGCCCGGGCCGTGCCGGTATTGACCACCGCGCCGCTCGCATCGGCCGATTCGACCGTGCCGACCGTGCCACCCTGCGTGTCGTGGACGGTCGCGCCCGTGTGCAGGTCCGCCACCGTCGCCGGCGTGGTCGCACCGGCCTGGGCATCGGCCTGGGCGCCCGGCACGGTCGCCTGCGCGCCGGGATTGTCCTGATCCGTCGCCTGTCCCGTATCCGGGGTCGGCATCTCGGTCGATGTGTCGGGCATGGTCGATGTATCGGGCATCGGCGTGGTCGGCGGCGTCTGGTCCGGCACCGGCGGCTGCATTTCGGAACCGGCCGGGGCGGTCGTCTGAGCCGCGAGGGAGGCCGGCAGCAACGCCGCGCCGGCTACAAGCAACGTCTTGAACTTGAAAGTCATTTTGATCCTCCGGTGGTGGATTGGGGGCTGTTTTCGAAGGATCAACGTCCCCGCCACCCCTTCGGGGTGCAGGCCGCGCGATGAATCGTTCGCCGCAAACGACGGGAGGCGTAACGACCGGGCGATTCCACGGGAAAACCACAGGTTTTCAGGCTGCGCGGCGCGCGACGACAGGGCTCCTCGACGGAACCTGCGCCGCTCAAAGCACGTATTTGCTGAGATCGGCGTTGCGGGCGATGCTTTCGAGTTGCGCTTCGACATAAGCGGCGTCGACCGTCACCGTCTCGCCGCGCCGCTCCTCGGCCTCGAAGCTCACGCCTTCGAGCAGTTTTTCCATCACCGTCTGGAGTCGGCGCGCGCCGATATTCTCGAGGCTCTCGTTCACCTCGGCGGCGATGCGGGCGAGCGCGGCGATGCCGTCCTCGGCGAATTCGACGCTGACCCCCTCGGTGCCGAGCAAGGCGCGATATTGCTCGGTGAGGCTCGCGCGGGTGTCGGAGAGGATGCGGACGAAATCGGCCTCGGTCAGCGCCTTCAGCTCGACGCGGATCGGCAGGCGGCCCTGGAGCTCGGGCAGCAGGTCGCTCGGCTTGGCGACGTGGAACGCGCCCGATGCGATGAAGAGGATGTGATCGGTCTTCATCGGCCCGTATTTGGTCGCCACGGTGGTGCCCTCGATCAACGGCAGCAGGTCGCGCTGGACGCCCTCGCGGCTCACCGATCCGCCGCGCACGTCGGAAACCGCGATCTTGTCGATCTCGTCGAGAAAGACGATGCCGTTCCCCTCGGCGTCCTTGAGCGCGGTGCGGTTCAAGTCGTCGGGGTCGAGCCGCCTGTCGGATTCCTCCTCAACCAGCTTGGCGAGCGCCTCGCGCACCGGCATCTTGCGCTTCTTGCGGGGCTGCTGGCCCATCGCCTTGCCCATCATGTCGCTGAGGTTGATCATGCCGACTTGGCCGCCCATGCCGGGAATCTCGAACGGCGTCTGTGGCTGATCGGCGACGTCGATCTCGACCTCCTTGTCGTTGAGATGGCCGTCGGCGAGCATCTTCTTGAAGCTTTCGCGGGTCGCGGCCGAACTGTCCTTGCCGGTCAAGGCATCGAGCAGCCGCTCGATCGCCGCCGCCTCGGCCGCGCCCTTCACCGCCTCGCGCCGGCGCTCGCGCTCCAGCCGCACCGCCTCCTCGACAAGGTCGCGGGCGATCTGCTCGACGTCGCGGCCGACATAGCCCACTTCGGTGAACTTGGTCGCCTCGACCTTCACGAACGGCGCGTCGGCGAGCTTCGCCAGCCGCCGGCTGATCTCGGTCTTGCCGCAGCCGGTGGGGCCGATCATCAATATGTTCTTGGGCGTCACCTCGTCGCGCAGCCCCTCGGGGAGCTGCTGGCGGCGCCAGCGATTGCGAAGCGCGACCGCGACGGCGCGCTTGGCCTCGTCCTGGCCGATGATGTGCTGGTCCAGCGCGGCGACCACCGCCTTGGGGGTGAGGGCGTCGTTCATCCGTCCTGCCTTCCGTGGCGTGGGGGTGTCGCTTTGAGGTTCGGTGACGCCGGATGCGTCCGGCACGCGGGGTTCGTAATCCATCTCGAAGGGTAAGATTGGACGCATTGCAACCGAGTTCAAGCGGTGCAGCGAAAGCCGGCGAACAGGCGCTGGTGCGCGGCGACGATGCGGGCGATGTCGTCCGCTTGCGGCGTCGCGTCCCAGACGCCCCGCTCGAACGTCCCGCCAAGCAGGATGCCGTCGGCGCGCGGGAACATGTATCCCGCCTCGCCGGTGAAAGCGTAGCGTATCTCCGGCTGCGGCTCGAGGATGGCGAGCTGGCCGCGGATCGGGATCAGGGTCTCGTCGCCGAAGAGCTGGCGTGCGCCGAGGCCGGTGCAGTTGAAGATGAGGCGCTCCGGCAGGGTGGCGATGTCGGCGGGCGTTGCGAAATCGCGGACGCGGATGGCGCCGCCCGCGACCCGCACGTCGCGGATCATCTGGCGAAGATAGCGGCCGACCTCGACATACATGGTGTCGAACCGCGAGAGGCGGGTGACGGGGAAGGGATGCTCCTCCGGCCGCAGCGTCCGGCTGTTCGGCGGGAAATAGGGGAAGAGCTGCGCCTCGGCCCCGCCCTCGCTGTAGGTCGGCAGCCAGCGTATCCCGTAATCGTCGCCGACCATGATCTGGAACCGCCGCCAGCTATAGGCGGCCGCGGCGAGATATTGCGCCCGCCATGCGTCGGTCACGACGCTGCGGTCGAAATGGCCGAACGGATGCCACTGGCCGCCGGCGATGTTGGAGGTTGTATCGGGCGGCAATGCCTTGGTGTAGATCGCGACCTCGAACCCCACCTCCTGTGCCAGCCGCGCGGTCGAGAGCCCGACCACACCAGCCCCGATCACCGCGACCGGGCCACTATGACCCTGGAGCCCGAGGTCGCAGGCGAGCTTCGACGTGCCCCACGAAAGCGTGATCCCGGCGCCGCCATGGCCGTAATTGTGGACGATGCGCTTGTCGCCGAGCGCCGCCGCCTCGACCCGGAACCCCGCCGGCCGGAAGGGTCTCAACCCCGCCATCGTGCGGATCACCCGATCGGGCGAGACATTGACCGCCGGCAGGCAACCGGCGCGCGCTGCCATGCGTGACTGCATGGTCGCGCAGCCGGGAAGGGCAAGCGTGGCGGCGGTGGACCCAAGAAAGGCGCGGCGGTGCATGGTGGCACCGTAACCGCCTTGGTCGCTCCGGCGAAAGCCGGAAACGACAGCTCGGCGAAGCCGATCTTGTTCTCCCTTCGCGCCTTCGCGTGAGAAAAACAGAATTGGTTCACGCGGAGGCGCGAAGGCGCGAAGAAGGAAAGGAGAGGTTCGCGCGGAGACGCGGAGGCGCGGAGGGGTTTGAGCGGAAGGGCGCGTCAGCGCCTATCCCTTCAGGCCTGCTTCAAGGGCGCTTTGCGCCGAAAGGGGGACACTTAAGCTCGGCCTCTCCGCGCCTCCGCACGGACCATCTCCCTTACTTTTCCTCGATCGTCTCCACGGTGAGCTGGTCATTCGTGTAGACGCAGATGTCGGCGGCGATTTTCATCGCCTTGCGGGCGATCGTCTCGGAATCCTCCTCATAGTCATAGAGCGCGCTGGCGGCGGCGAGGGCGAAATTGCCGCCCGATCCGATCGCCGCCACGCCCGCCGCCGGCTCCAGCACGTCACCATTGCCGGTGAGGATCAAAGTCACGTCCTTGTCGGCGACGATCATCATCGCCTCCAGATTGCGGAGATATTTGTCGGTCCGCCAGTCCTTGGCGAGCTCGACGGCGGCGCGCATCAACTGGCCATTGTGCTGCTCGAGCTTGCGCTCCAGCCGCTCGAACAAGGTGAAGGCATCGGCGGTCGCGCCGGCGAAGCCGCCGATCACGTTGCCTTGCCCCGAGCCGGTCGACGGGCCGAGGCGCCGCACCTTCTTCGCATTGGGCTTGATCACGGTCGACTGGAGCGACACCTGCCCATCGCCCGCGACTACCACTTTCCCATTCTTACGCACGCCGATGATCGTCGTGCCGTGCCACACTTCCATTGGTTCGAAGCTCCCGCTTGTTGCTTGAGCGGGAATGTGGGGAGGGGAGGAGGCGGACGCAACGACTTGACTAAAGCCGCGGCGGCGCCTCGCTCCGCACCCCGGCGGCGGCGGCCTTGCGCCCGCCCGGCGAGGCGCCGAATTCGAACCCGATCACGGTCGATCCCCAGCCGAGCACCAGCCCGAGCGCGAGCAGCAGCGGATCGCGATTCCCCGCGGGGATCGGGATGAAATAGAGGCCGGCAAGGCCGGCGAGACCGCCGATCAAAGCGACGAGGCCGAGCGCGACGCGAAAGGGCTCGCTGTCGCGCGGCGTGACGGCCGGAAGGGCAGGGGGCGAATCGTCCATGGCCAAACGCTAACCTTTTTGGCACTATGTAGGAAAGCACAAAGTGCCAATCCGTCATTTCCAGCAAAAGCTGGAATCTCACTCGTTCTTCGCTGACTCCGCAAAGGCAGGGAGATTCCAGCTTTCGCTGGAATGACGGGAGGGCCGAGTTGCGTGAGCGCCGACCGAAAAATCAGCCTCTTGCGGCGGCGACGATGGCAAGCCAGGCGGCCTCGTCGATCACCTCGATGCCGAGGTCGCTGGCCTTCTTGAGCTTGGATCCCGCGCCGGGGCCGGCCACGACGAGGTCGGTCTTCTTGGAAACATCGCCCGCGGCTTTGGCGCCAAGCTGTTCCGCCTGCGCCTTGGCCTCGTCGCGTGAGAGGGTTTCGAGGCTGCCCGTGAACACCACCGTCTTCCCGGTGACGGGCGATTCGCGCACCTCGTGGACCACGTCGGCGGGCGCGACGCCGGCCGCGAAGATCGCGGCGAGCACCTCGCGGTTGTGCGGCTCTTCGAAGAAATCGAGCAGCGCGTTGGCGACCTCCGGCCCGATATTCGCCGTGCCGATCGCCTCGACCACGGCCTTGTCGCGTCGGGCGAGGAATTTGCGCTCCTCCTCGCCGATCACCGGCTGCATCTCGCGACGAAGCGCGAGCGTCCCGTCGATAACGCCCATGAACGCCGTCCAGCTCCGATAGCGCCGGGCGAGATCGCGCGCCGTCACCTCGCCGACATGGCGGATGCCGAGCGCATAGAGGAAGCGATCGAGCGGTGGCCCGCGCTTCGCATCGATCGCATCGACCAGATTTTGCGCCGAAACCTCCGCCCAGCGTTCGCGGGCGAGCAGGTCGTCCTTCCTCAGCGTGAAGATGTCGGCCGGGGATCGCATCAGTCCGTCGGCGAAGAAATTCTCGATATGGGTGATGCCGAGTCCCTCGATATCGAGCGCATGCCGGCTGACGAAATGGCGCAGCCGCTCCACCCGCTGCGCCGGGCAGATCAATCCGCCGGTGCAGCGCACATCGACCTCGCCCTCCTCGCGCACCGCGTCCGAATCGCACTCGGGGCATTTGCCCGGGAAGACGAAGGCCGGGCGATCCACGTCCGGCGTCAGGTTTCTGAGGATCTGCGGGATGACGTCGCCGGCGCGCTGGATCAGCACGCGGTCGCCGACGCGCACGCCCAGCCGCGCGATCTCGTCGGCATTATGGAGCGTGGCGTTGGTGACGGTGACGCCGCCGACGCCGACCGGCTTCAGCCGCGCGACCGGGGTCAGCTTGCCGGTGCGGCCGACCTGGATGTCGATCCTTTCGATCACCGTCTCGGCCTTCTCGGCCGGGAATTTGTGCGCCAGCGCCCAGCGCGGCGCGCGCGCGACCTGGCCCAATCGGCGCTGCCAATCGAGCCGGTTCACCTTGTAGACGACGCCGTCGATGTCGAACGGCAGGTCCGCCCGCGCGGCGCCGATCTTGTGGTAATGCGCCAGCATCTCGTCGAGGCTGGCACAGCGCACGATGTCGCGCGCGATCGGGATGCCCCAGCTTTCGATGGTCCGCATCATCTCGAACTGTGTCTCCGCCGGCACCGCCGACGCCTCGCCCCAGCCATGGGCGTAGAAGCGCAATGGGCGCGAGGCGGTGACGGCGGCGTCCTTCTGGCGGAGCGATCCGGCGGCGGCGTTGCGCGGATTGGCGAACTGCCGAGCCTTTTCAGGATCCTCGGCCTCGGCCCGCAACCGCGCGTTCAAGGCCGCGAAATCCGCCTTCGCCATATAGACCTCGCCGCGCACCTCGAAGATTTCGGGTACGCCCGGAGGAAGGTCTTGAGGGATATCGCTTATCGTCCGCACGTTCGGCGTCACATCCTCCCCCGTCGTCCCGTCGCCCCGGGTCGCGGCGAGCACCAGCGCACCCTTCTCGTAGCGCAGCGAGCAGGAGAGGCCGTCGATCTTCGGCTCGGCGACGAGCGCAAGCTCGGCCTCCTCGCCAAGCGCGAGATAGCGCCGCACCCGCCCGAGGAAGTCGGCGACCTCCTCGTCGGCGAACGCATTGTCGAGGCTGAGCATCGGCAGCGCATGGCGGACCTTGGCGAGATAGGTGGCGGGCGCGGCACCGACCTGCTTCGACGGGCTGTCGGCGCGGACAAGGCGCGGGAATTGCGCCTCGATCGCCGCATTCTCCCGCACCAGCGCGTCATAATCCGCGTCCGAGATCTCCGGCGCGTCGTCGGTATGATAGAGCGCCGAATGATGCGCGATCTCGCGGGCGAGACGCTCCAGCGCGGTGGCGGCTTCGGTCTCGGTCATGGAAGGAAGACCCTCATCCCAGCCTTCTCCCGCAGGCGGGAGAAGGAGCCTCGCGGTGTTTTCGGTGCGCTCCTCTTGCCCCCTCTCCCGCTTGCGGGAGAGGGTTGGGGTGAGGGTCTTGCGGCGCTAGTGCCATCACGATCGCTTGAAGCACCCCCTCCAGATTCCCCAGCACCTCGTTGTTCCAGAACCGGATCACGCGATATCCCTGTCCCTCGAGCCACGCAGTCCGCGTCTCATCCGTTTCTGCTTCATGCTGGCCGCCATCGACTTCGACGATCAGCCGGTGCTCGAGGCAGCAGAAATCGACGATGTAAAATCCGATCGTCCACTGCCGTTTGAACTTGAACCCCTGCAACCGCCGTCCGCGCAGCTCGAACCAGAGCGTCCGCTCGGCATCGGTCATGTTCCGCCGCAGCGGAGCGGCGTGCGGGCTGATCTTGCGGCGGACGATTCCCATGAGGATCGGATAACAAGAAGAAGACCCTCATCCCAGCCTTCTCCCGCGCGCGGGAGAAGGAGCAGGCCAGTGCATCGGCGCGCGCCCTACCTTGCTCCCTCTCCCGCTCGCGGGAGAGGGTTGGGGTGAGGGTCTTCTCCCTTCTTCCCCTAAGCCGCCTCCAGCAACCGTTCCGCCTGCGCCCTGGCCTCGTCCGTCACCTCGGCTCCCGACAGCATCCGCGCGATCTCCTCCCGGCGCTTGCCCGCGTCCAGCGCGTGGACGCTGGTGCGGGTGACGAGGCCGTCGTGGCTTTTCTCGATGAGCAGGTGGCGGGCGCCGCGGGCGGCGACCTGGGGGGAATGGGTGACGACGATCACCTGGCCGCCTTCGGCGAGCCGGTGCAGCCGCTCGCCGACCGCGCTTGCCACCGCGCCGCCGACGCCGCGGTCGATCTCGTCGAAGATCATCGTCGTCCTGGTCCCCTCGTTGGCGAGCGCGACCTTGAGCGCGAGGATGAAGCGCGACAGCTCGCCGCCCGACGCGATCTTCGTCAGCGCCCCGAACGGCGCGCCGGGATTGGTCGAGACCTCGAAATCGACGCGGTCGCGGCCGGCGGCGGAGGGCTCGGCATCGCTCAGCGTCGTGCGCAGGCTGGCGGCGTCGAGCTTCAGGGGCGCGAGTTCCGCCGCCACCGCCGTGTCGAGACGCGCGGCGGCATCGCGGCGGGCGTCGGTTAGCGCGGCCGCGGCGGCGTCATAGGCGGTTTGCGCCGCCGCCATTTCGGCCTCCAGCGCCGCGATCCGCTCGCCGCCGGCCGCGATCGCGCCAAGCTTCGCCGCCAACTCCTCGCGCAGGCCTGGCAACGCGTCGGGCTCGACGCGGTGCTTGCGGGCCAGCGCGCGGATGTCGAACAGGCGGGCCTCCGCTTCCTCCAGCCGCGCCGGATCGAAGGCGAAGGCGGCGTTCGCGCGCTCCAGCGCGTCCTCGCCCTCCGATGCCTCGATCACGGCCCGGTCGAGCGCGGCCAGCGCATCGGCGAGCAATGGATGCTCGCTCGCGATCCGGTCGAGCCGCCGCGCCGCCTGGCGCAAAGCCGCGAGGCCGCCTTCCGATCCCTGGAGCAGGGTCGAGACCCCGGCCAGCTCCTCGCCGAGCCGCGCGCCGGCCTGCATCGTCGCGCGCATGTTCGCGAGGCTTTCCTCCTCGCCGGGCTGCGGATCCAGCTGGTCGAGCTCCGCCACCGAATGGGTCAGCCAGTCGCGGTCGCGCTCGGCCTCGTCGAACAGGCGCCGCGCCTCCGCGAGCGCCGATTCGGCCGCGCCGAGACGGTGCCAGGCACTCGCGGCCGCTTCGGCATCGATCCGGCCATAGGCATCGAGCAGCGCGCGATGGCCGCGTGGGTTCAACAGCCCGCGATCGTCATGCTGGCCGTGGATCTCGACCAGCATCGGCCCAAGCTCGCGCAGCAGGCCGGCCGAGACCGACTGATCGTTGACGAAGGCGCGGCTGCCGCCGTCGGCGCGCACCGCGCGGCGGATGACGAGCGGCTCGCCCGGCTCGCGCGCCAGGCCGTTCCCGTCGATGAGCGCGAAGGCGGGATGATCCTCGCCAAGCCCGAAGCTCGCCGAGACCGAAGCCTGCGCCTGGCCGGCCCGCACCAGCCCCGAATCGGCGCGCGCGCCGAGCGCGAGACCGAGCGCGTCGAGCAGGATCGACTTGCCCGCCCCGGTTTCGCCGGTCAGCACGCCGAGCCCCGGCGCGAATTCGAGGTCGAGCGTCTCGATCAGAACGACATCGCGGATCGAGAGGCGAGTCAGCATGGCCTCTCTCTGCCACCCCTAGGGGCGGACGATCAATATCAGTTGCCACCCTCTTCGGGCTGTTGCTGCTGCTGTTGTTGCGGGCGCGGCGCCGGCAGACGCTCCGGCGGGTGCTCGTCGGGCGGACCGGGCTCGGCGGTGCCGGCATCGACGTTCGGCGCATCGCGCTCGATCAGGTCGTGAGCGCGGCGATACCATTGGGTCTGCGGATAATTGGCGCCGAGCACGGCGGCGGAGCGCCGCGCTTCCACCGGCACGCCGAGCGCGAGATAGGATTCGGTGAGCCGCATCAGCGCCTCGGGCGCATGGGCGGTGGTCTGATACTGATCGACCACGGTGCGGAAACGCATCACCGAGGCGAGCCACTGGTGCCGGCGCTGATAGAAACGGCCGATCTCCATTTCCTTGCCGGCGAGATGGTCGCGGACCAGATCGATCTTGAGCTGCGCGTCGTCCGCATAGGGCGTGCTCGGATAACGGCGCACGAGCTCGTTGAGCGCGGTGAGCGCCTGGCGCGAGCTCGCCTGGTCGCGGCTGATGTCGGTGATCTGCTCGTAATAATTGATCGCGATCAGATAGAGCGCATAGGGTGCGTCGCGATTGCCCGGATGGATCGATAGGAACCGCCGCGCCGCATCGACCGAATGCTGGTGATCGCCCGCCGCATAATAGGAAAAGGCGCTCATCAGCTGCGCGCGGCGCGCCCAGACCGAATAGGGATGCTGCCGCTCGACCTCGTCGAACAGCGCGCCGGCGATCGCATAATCCCGACTCTGCAGCCGGATCAGGCCCGCATTGTAGAGCGAGTTGACGTCGCGCGCGACGTAGCGAGTCTCGGCGCGCATATTGTTGCGGTTGCGGCCCAGCGTGTTGCATCCGGCAAGCGGGAGCAAGGCGATGGCGATGGCGGCAAGGGCGAGCGGACGTGAAAAGCGATGCATGAGTGGCTTCTTAGCGAAGGGTTCGGTCAAGGCCAAGCGGCCTCGCCGAAGGAGAAAGGCCGGGCGCGATGAACCGCGCTTTAATGATGTCCTTAACGCCCCGCTAGGGCGCATTTGCTAAAGCGCGTCGATGCTTCGCGTGCTGACCTTGTCCACCCTTTTCCCCAGCGCCGCGCATCCCGTGCTCGGCGTCTTTGTCGAACGTCAGACGCTTGGGCTCGCGGCGCGTCCCGATGTGGCGGTGGAGGTGGTGGCGCCGGTCGGGTTGCCGCTCTGGCCGCTGTCGCGCCATCCCCATTACGCGCCGCTCGCCGCGCTGCCGCGCGAGGAGAGTTGGAAGGGGCTCCAGCTCCATCGTCCGCGCTACCGCGCGTGGCCGCGCATCGGTCAGGCGCGCGCCGCGCGGGACATGGCGGATGCGCTGCTGCCGGCGCTCAGCCGCCTGCGCGCGCGGTTCGCCTTCGACGTGATCGACGCCGAATATTTCTGGCCGGACGGGCCGGCGGCGATGCGGCTGGCCGATGCGCTCGGCGTTCCCTTCTCGATCAAGGCGCGCGGCAGCGACATCCACTTTTGGGGCGCGCGGCCCGGCATCCGCGCGCAGATCGTCGCGGCCGCGGCCAGGGCCGGCGGGTTGCTCGCGGTGAGCGAGGCGCTGAAGGCGGACATGGTCGCGATGGGCATGGCCGGGGCGAAAATCCGGGTTCATCATACCGGCGTCGATCTCGATCGTTTCACGCCGGTCGATCGCGAGGGCATCGCCGGGACGGCGCCTGTGCGCCTGATCTGCGTCGGCGCGCTCATCGCGCGCAAGGGGCAGGGCATCGCGATCGAGGCGCTGGCCCGGCTGCCGATTCCGGATGCCGAGCTGCTGCTGGTCGGCGATGGCCCCGATCGCGCGGCGCTCGCGGCGCGCGCGCGCGCGCTGGGCGTCGCCGATCGGGTCCGCTTCCTCGGCCGCCGCCCGCACGAGGACTTGCCCGGCCTGCTCGCCTCGGCGCGGGTGATGGTGCTGCCGACCGCGTCGGAGGGGCTCGCCAATGCCTGGGTCGAATCGCTCGCCTGCGGCACGCCGGTCGTGACCTGCGACGTCGGCGGCGCGCGCGAGGCGATCGACCGGCCGGCCGCCGGCCGGCTCGTCGCCCGCGCGCCGGATGCGATCGCGGCCGGGATCATGGCGGTGCTGGGCGATCCGCCGCAAGCGGCGGCGGTGCGCGCGGCGGCGGAAAGATTTAGCTGGGATGCGAATGCGGCGGCGCTGGAGGCGCATCTGGCCGCGCTCGTGCGTTGCTGAGCCGTGCTCAGAGCGGCATCAGGGCCGCGCCGATCCAGCGTCCTTCGCCGCGCAGCACGCCCCAGGTGCGGGCCGCGGCGCGGCTGTCCATCGCCTCCACCGCGAACCCGCGCGCGGCGAGGCCGTCGATCAGCCCGGCTTGAGCGAAGCGCATCGTCGGCCCGGTGCCGAGCAGGATGAACTCGAGTTGCGGCGCGAAGGCGAGCAACGGCTCGAAATCGTCGGGAGCGAGATCGGCGAGCGCCGACGGCGACCAAGCGAAGGCGCGCTCCGGCGTCAGCAAAACGGCGGCATAGGCCGTTCCGTCGATCGAGAAGCCCGCCGCCGTCAGCCGCTGGACGATCGGTCCGGCGGCCGGCGGCGCCGGCTCAAGGCTGGGGCTCAAACCTGGGCCCCGTCATAGCCTTCGTTGCGGCCTTCGCGCTTGTTGCGCGGCGTCGGGCCGCTCTTGCCCGGCACGTCGGCCTTGAGCCCGAGCGTGATCAGCATCGATGCCGAAACGTAGATCGAGGAATAGGTGCCGACGATGATGCCCAGCATCATCGCCGCCGTGAAACCGCGCAGCACATGGCCGCCGAAGATCAGCAGTGCGCCGAGAGCGAGCAGCACCGTGATCGAGGTCATGACGGTGCGCGGCAGCACTTCGTTGACCGAAAGATCGATCAGCGGCCCCATCTCCATCTTGCGGTACTTGCGCATATTCTCGCGGATTCGGTCGTCGACGACGATCTTGTCGTTGATCGAATAGCCGATGATGGTGAGCACCGCCGCGACCGTCGACAGATCGAACTCGAAGCGGGTGATCGCGAAGAAGCCCATCGTCATCAGCACGTCGTGGATCACGGCGACGAAGGTCGAGACGCCGAACTGCCATTCGTAGCGGATCCATGAGAAAGCGGCGATGCCGAGGATCGCCAGGAAAACGGCGAGGATGCCGTTGCGGATCAGCTCGCCCGAAACCTTGCCCGAAACGGTGTCGTAGCGGGCGATGGTGACGCCGGCATAATCCGCCCTCAGCGCATTGTTGACCCGGTCGACCACCTGGCTCGCCGCGCCCGCGCCGCCCGGCGGCGGCGGCAGGCGGATCGCGACGATGCGCGGATCGCCATAGGCCTGGAGCGCACCCTGGCCGGCACCGATCCGGTCGACATTGGCGCGCAGTTCCTCGAGATGCGGCGGCTGCTGGAAATGGGCCTCGATCATCAGGCCGCCGACGAAATCGACGCCGAGGTTGAGCCCCTTCCAGCCGACCGCGCCGATCGCGAGCACGGTGAGCAGCACGGTGATCCCGAACGCCCAGTGGCGCAGACGGACGAAGCCGATATTGGTGTCTTCGGGGATGAGCTTCAACAGGCGCATTTTTCTGGTCACCCCGTCAGATGTTAATCTCGGTCGGGCGGTTCCTGCGGATCCAGCCGACGACGAGCATGCGGGTGAAGACAACGGCGGTGAACACCGATGTGGCGATGCCGATCAGCAGCACGATCGCGAACCCCTTGATCGGCCCGGTGCCGAGCACGAGCATGATCAGGCCGGCGATGGTGTGCACGACATTCGCCTCGAAGATGGTGCGGCTCGCTTCCTTATAGCCGTTCTCCACGGCCATCAGAACGGTTCGGCCGCGCCTTCGCTCCTCGCGGATTCGTTCGTCGATCAGCACGTTGGCGTCGACGGCGGTGCCGACGGTGAGCACGAAGCCGGCGATGCCGGGCAAGGTCAGCGTCGCGTTCAGGAGCGCCATCACGCCCACGATCACGAACAGGTTGATGATGACGGCGAGGTCCGCATAGAGGCCGAACCGGCCGTAGCTCAGGAACATGAAGATCAGCACGGCGACAGTCGCGACGATGCACGCGATGATACCGGCGCGGATCGAATCGGCGCCCAGATCGGGGCCGACGGTGCGCTCCTCGATGACGTTCAATTGGACCGGCAGCCGGCCCGAACGCAGCGAGATGGCGAGCTGGTTGGCGCTTTCGACCGTGAAGCTGCCGCGGATCTGCGCCTGGCCGCCAAGGATCGGTTCCTCGATGTTCGGCGCCGACAGCACGATATTGTCGAGCACGATCGCGAACGGCTTGTTGACGTTCTCCTGCGTCACCCGCGCGAAGCGGCGGGCGCCGTCGCCGTTGAAGGTGATCGACACGGTCGGGCTGCCGTCCTGGGGATCGAAGGCCTGGCGGGCGTCGGAAATCTGGTCGCCGCTCACCATCGCGCGCCTCAGCACGGCGATCCGTCCGCCGTCCGCCAGCGGCAGGATCTGGCTGCCGATCGGCGCCCGTCCGGACTGGAGCTGTTCCGGCGTCGCGGTGAGATCGACGAGCTTGAACTCGAGCCGGGCGGTGCGGCCGATGAGCTGTTTCAGCGCCTCCGGATTCTGGAGGCCGGGAACCTGGACGAGGATCCGGTTCGCGCCCTGGCGGATGATCGTCGGCTCCAGCGTGCCCAGGGCGTTGATGCGCCGGTCGATGACGTCGCGCGCGCTTTCCATCGCCGAGCTCACCGCGGCGTCGAGCCCCGCCTGGGTCGGACGCATCGCGATCGTGGCGCCGTTCGCGCTGATATCCCATTCGCGGGTGCCGCCGAAGCTGGAGGGCTGCGCCTGCTCGCGGGCGATGGTGGTGGCGTCGCCGATCCGCGCCGGATCGCGCACGGTGAAGGAAAGCTGACCGCCGTTCGTCGAGACGTCGCCGATGTCGATGCGCGGGGTGGCGATCCGCATCTGGCGGCGGATATTGTCTTCCATCATCTCGACGCGCTGGCGGGCGACATCGCCGGTCTGCGCCTCGAGCAGCAGGTGGCTGCCGCCGGCGAGATCGAGGCCGAGATTGACGTGAATCTTCTGGATCGCGGCGGGCAGCCGGTGGGCGATGTTGCCCGGCAGCAGGCTCGGGATGGACAGCAGGATGCCGAAGCCGAGCAGCGCCCAGATCGCGATTCTCTTCCAGCGGGGAAAATCGAGCATGGCGGCCTCAGTCGTTCGCCGGCTTGCTGCCGTGCGGCGTGACGTCGCTCAGCATCGACTTCACGACTCGCACCCTGACGCCCTGCGCGAGCTCGAGCTCGATCTCGTTCTCGTCGACCTTGGTGACCTTGCCGATCAGGCCGCCGGTGGTGACCGCGGTGTCGCGCGGCTTCACGTTCGCGATCATCTCGCGGTGCGCCTTCATCTGGCGTTGCTGCGGCCGGATCATCAACAGGTAGAAGATGGCCAGGATCGCGACGAACGGCAGGACGTTGATCAGCAGGCCGGCGGGGCCGGCGGCGCTGCTCGCTGCGGTGCCGGCGCTCGCGGCGTAGGCGGGAGATTCGAACATGGATCCTACCTGGAGATGGGCCGGCGCATGGGTGCGGGCCCGTAAAGTGGCAGGCGCCTATCATGCGGACGCGCCCTTGCCAAGGCGGGCGCATATCCGCCGCTGTTGCCGTTCGGCAACGCCGGAGACCGGCGGCTCAGCGCGGCGGCAGCAGGATCAACGTCGATGTGCCGTGCGCGAGCAGCTTGCCGGCGTCCGACGTGAGGAAAGCATCGGCGGTGGCGATCGTCCGGCCGCGGCTCAGCACCCGCCCCTCGCAGCGGACCGGCCCGCCGGCGGGATCGATCGGCCGCACGAAATTCACCTTGGTCTCGACCGTGGTGTAGCCGATGCCGGCAGGAAGCGCGCTGTGGAGCGCGCAGCCCGCCGCGCTGTCGATCAGGGTCAGCGCATAGCCGCCATGGACCGCGCCGAGCGGGTTGAGCAGATGCGGTCCCGGCATGCCCTCGAACACCGCCCGTCCTTCGCCGACCTCGACGAGCCTGAAGCCCAAAGTCGCCGCGATCGGCGGCGGCGGGAGCGCGCCGGCGATCATCGCGCGCAGCGTCTCCAGGCCGGAGCGTTCGTCGACGATGGAGGCGGGGCGATCGGTCATGGCGCATGCTCCCGAGGCGCGATCAAGGTTGCAAATCGCAACTATCCCATGCGGCGCGCGAGTCAATCGGCCTTCGTGCGGCTTGCCTTGCCGCGCCGGCCCGCCTAAATGCGCGGCCCTTGGTCGGGGCGTAGCGCAGCCTGGTAGCGCATCACACTGGGGGTGTGGGGGTCGCTGGTTCGAATCCAGTCGCCCCGACCAAACACTAAGGAAGCGCCGCCTTCCCCTTCTCCGCCCGCAGCAGCGGCCCATAGAGCCGGCCGATCCCGATCAGCGCGACGCCGAGTCCGAGGAAGGAGAGGATTCGCAGGATCCCGGTCAGTTGGGCGGCGTCGATCAGGAACACCTTGAGCACGGTCGCGGTCAGCGCGAGCAGGCCAGCGAGCCGCAGCGCCTTGTCCGGCAGCCGCATGCCGGCGAGGATGAGGCCGATCGAAACGATCAGGCCGGCCAGCGAATAACCATAGGATTCGGCGATCGGCACGTCCGGTCCGGCGAGCGATGTGCCGTGGAAAAGCTGTCGCACGTTCAGCCCGGCGCCGGCGACGAGCGCGACCAGGAAGGCGCCGAGCCAGCCGGCCGCGCGCGGCCCCGCCGCCGCCCGCCGCCGCGCGAGATAGAGCCAGGCGGCGGCACCGAGGAACTCAGCCGTGACGAGATTGAGCGCCGGCAGCGCGCCGACATGCTGCTCGCTCCACAGCGGATCGTGGAGCAGGAGATCGAACCAGATCAGCCGCGCCGCCGCGAGCGCGGTCAGCACCGCGCCGGTCCACCGCGCCGCCGCCGGGGGCGCTCCGCGCCAGCGGACGCGGCCGGTGGCGAACAGCCAGCCGGCGAGGAACAGCATCTGGGTCAGGATCGTGCGCTCGAAAAAGCCGCGCGCGGCGAAATCCGCCGCGTCGGCGAGGCCGAACATCTGTTTGAACCAGACATAGGCCGCGGCCACCGCGAAGGCGCTGGCGACCGGCAGCACCGCGCGCCGTTCCCGGATCGGCGGCAGGATCCAGCGCAGGGCGGCGATCAAGAAAGCCGGGACGGCGAGTGACACCAGGGCCGCGCGCATGTCCGGCAGGCCGGTCGCGAGCGCGGGCGCGCCCTCGAAAGCGGCGGTCGTCGTCGTCGTGACGAGCTCCGGCACCATCGCCAGCGCGCGGATGGCGGCGGCCGCGGCGGCGGCGAGCGCGGCGGCGCTCAGCGCGGCATCGCTCAGACGCCGCGCCGCCACGGCGATGGCGAGCGCGATCATCAGCCAGCCGGCGGCGACAAGATCGGCGGCGACCAGATCCCAGACCGCCGCGCCGCCGAGCAGGGCGGCGGCGCCCGCGCCGATGAGCAGCGCGAGATCGGCCGTCGCCAGGCTGGCGCGCGCCCGGTTGCGCCAGATCAGCAGGGCCTGGCCGAGCGCCGCCGCCGCCGCGATCGCCGCCCAGCCGCGCGCGTCGAGCGTGGCGGGCGCGCCGGCGCGCACGATCAGGACGGGGCCGGCCAGGCCCGCCGCACAGAGGCCGCTCCACAATGTTCGCGGCCGCCACAGGCCGAGCGCGAGCCCGCCGCCGCCGAACAGCAGGCCGACGCCGATCGCGGCCGACGGCGCGATCCTGTCCTCGAGCGCGACCTTCACGAACAGCACCAGCAAGGCGAGCGTCAGCGCCAGTACCGGCGCGAAGCGATGGTCGCGATGCAGCGCCGCCAGCGCCATCGACGCGGCGCCGAGCGCGCCGAACAGCGCCCAGGCGGGCCAGCCGATATCGGCCCGGCCGATCAGCACGGCGAGCTGGAGGAGCGCGATCGCGACCGGCCAGCCGAAACGCCATGGCGTTCCGCCGCCCGGCCGGACGATCACCGCGGCCAGCGCGGCCAGCGCCGCGAAGCCGCCCGCGAGCAGCGCATCGGCGGGATCGCGCCCGAGCAGGCCGCCGCTCCAGACCAGGCTGAGCATGGCCGCTGCCGCGGCGAGCCACGCCCAGCCCCGCCGCCAGGCGACAAGGAACAAGGCGAGATCGAGCAGGCCGAGATAGAGGAGCAGCGAGAGGAGGTTCGCCTTCGGATCGCCGACCAGGATCGGCGTCGCGAAGCCGCCGATCAGGCCGATCACGGCGGTGGGCTGGCCATGGCGCAGCGACAGGCCGAGCGCGGCCGCGGTGATCGCCGCCATCGTCGCCGTGGCCGCGCCGGCGCCGATCAGGCCGTAGAGGATGTGGCTGCCATAAGCGGTGGCGTAGAGCACAGCGATGCCGGCGCCGACCAGTGCCTGGGCGACGCGCGGATCCTCGGCGAGGAAACGGCCGCGCCGCGCATATTCGCCGGCACCGATCAGGACGAGGCCGAAAATCGCCGCGCCGATCATCCGCGCCGCTGGCGTGATCAGGCCGATCTCGATCGAATAGCGGATCAGGAAGATCGCCGCGACGACCAGTGTGATCCCGCCCAGCCAGATCAGCAGCCGGCCGGCGACCAGCCGCTCGAACAGGACGCCGAAGGTCTCGCGCTCGCGCTCGGGTTCCGGCTCGGGCTCGCGCCCCCGCTCCCGCTCCGGTTCTGGCGGGAGGGAATAGCCGGTGTCCTTCGGTTCGTTCGGCATGCCGCCCGGGGACGGCGCCACGGATTCGATGTCTTCGGATAGGGAAGGGGCGATCCCGGCCGCGCCCATCGCGACGGGAAGCGGCGACGGTGCTGGCGGGACCCCGGCCGTGGCGGCGCCCTCGGCATCGCCCGTCGCCCGCGGTCGCGCCTGCTCGACCTCGTTCAGCCGCCGCTCGATCCATTCGATCCGCCGCGCGAGGCTGCGATTGGCGGCCCACAAGGCGAGCGTCCCGAACGCGAGCAGGAGGACCAGCAAGACCATGCGTCATTGCTAACCGGCTCCGGCCACCCTGTCAGCGCAAAAAGCATTTTCCTATTATGATCCTATATGGTTCAATATAGTGGAATCAATGAACCGTTGGAGAGAAACATGGACCTGGATGAAATGATCGACGATCTGATCGCGCGCGAGGGCGATTATGTGAACAATCCGGCCGACCGGGGCGGGCCGACGCGCTGGGGGATCACCCAGGCGGTAGCGCGCGCGCAGGGTTATGGCGGCGACATGCGCCTGCTGTCCCGCGAAGAGGCGGCGTCGATCTACCGCCGGCTCTACTGGCTGCGCCCGGGCTACGACCTGGTCGCGGCGCGGGCGCGGGAGGTTGCGGCCGAATTGTTCGATACCGCCGTCAACATGGGCCCCGACACCGCCGGCGGCTTCTTCCAGCGTGCCTTGAACGCGCTCAACCGCGACGGGCGCGACTATGCCGACATCGCCGTCGATCGCCGGATCGGGCCGAAGACGCTGGCGGCGCTCGACGGCTTCCTGAAGGCGCGCGGGCCGGCGGGGGAGGCGGTATTGCTGAAGGCGCTGAACGCGCTCCAGGGCGAGCGTTATATCGCGCTCGCCGAATCACGGCCGGCGAACGAGGCGTTTCTCTATGGCTGGCTGGCGGGTCGGATCGGCTGATTTCCGGGGTGACGTCGCGTGAACTTTGTCACCTTCGGGGTCGACGCCGCAGCACCAGCGTCGGCCATTCGCCACCCATGACCTCGAACTGCCGCGCGAGGCCGCGGCCCTTATAGGCGGCGATCACGCGCGCCTTCTGGCTGTCGAGCAGGCCGGCGAGGATCAGCCGCCCGCCCGGCGCCAGTGCCGCCGCGAAGGCCGGCGCGAGATCGATCAGCGGCCCGGCGAGGATGTTGGCGATGAGCAGGTCGTAGGGCGCGCGGGCGATCAGGGCGCGATGGTCGAGTCCCGGCGCGGCCACCAGCGCCAGTCGTCCCGGTCCGTGGCCGATCGGCACCTGGTTGATCGCCGCATTTTCGGCGGCGACCTCGATCGCGACCGGATCCACGTCCGACGCGATCGCGCGGGCGGCGGGCCACAGCGTCATTGCGGCGAAGGCGAGGAGGCCCGTGCCGGTGCCGATATCGGCGACGTTCGCGAAGACCGCGCCCTGCCGTTTCAGCCGGTCGAGCGCGACCAGGCAGCCGGCGGTGGTCTCGTGCTGGCCGGTGCCGAAGGCGCGGCCGGCGTCGATCTCGAACGCGGTCGCGCCGGCGGGCGCGTCGCCCCGGTGCGCCGGCGTGTGGACGAAGAAGCGGCCGGCCCGGATCGGCTCGAGCCCGGCCTGCGACAGGGTGAGCCAGTCCGCGTCGGGCAGCTTCTCCACCATGGCCTTGTTCCGGCTGGCGCTCGGCACGAGCGCGCGCAGCAGGGCGATATCGCCCCGGCCGGGCTCGGCCTCGAAATAGGCGTCGAGGCGCCAGGCGTCGGGCTGGGCGGAATCGGCCTCGCTGGTCATCAGCACCGGCGGTGCGTCGAGCGCGGCGAATGCGGCGATGTCCGCCTTCAGCGCCTCGGCCTCGGCGCGGGTGCACGGCAGGGTGACCTTCCAGCTCATCCTAGCGCACGAAGCTCGCGCCGTTGGCGTCGATCACCGCGCCGGTCGCCGAGGCGGGGGCGGTCGTTGCGAGCCAGCGAACGATCTCGCCGATCTCCTCCGTCTCCGCCGGCCGGCCGAGCGGGATGTCGGCGAGCAATTTCGGCCCGCCCCGGCTTTCGAGATAGTCCTCGACCATGCCGGTGACAGTGAAGCCGGGGCAGACGGCGAAGGCCAGGATGTTCTCGCCGGCATAGCCACGCGCGATCGTCTTGGTCATCGCGATCATGCCGGCCTTGGACGCCGCATAATGCCAGTGATCCGGGCTGTCGCCGCGATAGGCGGCGCGGCTGGCGACGTTGACGATCCGGCCGCCTTCACCGCGCTGCTGAAAATGGCGGACAGCGAGGCGGCAGAGCTCGGCGCTGGCGGTGAGGTTGACGCGCTGGGTGCGCTCCCATTCCGCGACCCATTCGTCATGGGCGAGCGAAAGCGGCGCGGCCTCGAAGATGCCGGCATTGTTGACCAGCACGTCGATCCGCCCGTCGAGCGCGGCGAGCGCCTCTGCCCACAGCGCCTCCGCCGCGCCGGGCTCGGCGAGGTCCGCGGCGACGCGACCGTCGCCGCCGGCGCTGGAATGGCCGACGACGCGGTGGCCGGTGAGCGCCTCGACGATCGCGGCGCCGATGCCGCGGCTGGCGCCGGTGACAAGGATGTGGAGAGGCTGGGTCATGGCGCGTTCGTTACGCGCCGCGACCTTTCCTGGGAAGGTGGGATCAGGCCGCGAAGGTCTGGACGAATTTGCCCGCGGTCGCCTTGAACTTCGTCATCTGCTCATCGACCTCGGCGAAGCTCTGCTCGACCTCGTCGATCTCGGCGGCGACGCTTTCGGTGTCGGCGCGGATCGCGGCGATGGTGGACGACATCGAATCGGCGGCGAGCGCGGTCTCGTCGACCGCGGCGGTGATCATCGTCACCGTCTGCGCCTGCATCTCCATCGCCTTGCGGATGCGATCGGCGCTGGTCTGCACCTCCTCGACGGTGTGCTGGATCGAATCGTTCGCTTCGACGGTCTGCTTGGTCGCGGACTGGATCGCGGCGATCTTGGCGGCGATATCGTCGGTCGCCCGCGCGGTCTGGTTGGCGAGGCTCTTCACCTCGTTCGCGACCACCGCGAAGCCGCGGCCGGCATCGCCCGCGCGCGCCGCCTCGATCGTCGCGTTGAGCGCCAGCAGATTGGTCTGGCCGGCGATGTCGCGGATGAGGCCGAGGATCGATTCGATCGCCTCGACATGGGCGGAAAGCGCCTTGCTGACCTCGACCGCCTTGGCCGATTGGTCGCCGGCGCGGGTGGCGACGCCGGCGGCGACCTCCACTTCGTTGCGCGCCTCGTCGATCGCCATGATCAGGCCGGCGGCGGTCTGCGCCGCCTCGCGCATCGCCACGGCGGACTGCTCGGCCGCGGCAGCGACCTCGCTGGTCTTGCCGAGCATGCCGCGCGCGGCGTGGCTCGCCTCGCTGGCCTGGGCGCGCACCTTGCGGCTGCCGCCCGCCGCTTTGTCGACGACGGTGACGATTTCCTTGCTGAACTCGCTGCCCTGGGCGCTGCGGCGCTCGCGCTCGGCATGGGTACGCATCGTATCGTAATGGGCGGAGAAGATGTCGATCTCGAGCGCGGTCAGCGCGATCAGCGCCTTGCTCAGCCGGCCATGGCGCTCGGGGTCGTCGGCGAGCGCGCGATCGAGGATCGTCTGGATCGCCTGACCGCCGGCGGTCACCCCCGAATAGAGCGTGGTGAGCGAGATGCTGCCGCGGCTCGCCGCCTCGACATAATGGCGGACCATCTCGACCCATTTGGGATCGGCGAGGGCGCCGTGCTTGCCCTCGATATGGGGCAGGATGCGCTGGGTGAGCTCTTCCATCTTGTCGGGCGTGATCGGCTGCGCGACCTCGGGCGAGCGCGCATATTGCTCCCAGAAAGCGCGGGCGATGCTGCGCTTCTCGGGTTCGACGATCGACCAGATCTCGCGCGAATGCTCCTCGAGCCGGCCGTCCGCGTCGAACAGGACGATCCTCGACTTGAGGTCGATCGCATTCACTTGCCCCGTTCCGCCAGCCATGCCGTCAAATCCCTTTCACCGAGTGGCGCCGTCGCGCGTCAAATAGGGGCGAATTGGTTAAGATGATGTTAGCCAAGGAGGCCGGACGACCCGCTGGACCGCCCTTGCAACGGGCGGCACGATCCAGGACCAGCATCCGAGATCGGCAACCGCCGTGAGGGAGCGCAATTTCGAATTGCGGGACGACAGCATATTTTGGTTCCATGGAACGGAGGCAAATTTGCATTGTCCCCGAAATTGCCCTGACTTGCTAAAGAGGTGAAGTAAAGTGTCACCATAATCTCGCAATCCACCGTAATCACACGTAATCTAAACTAGCACCGTAATTTTAAATCCTGCTTTTCAGCCACTTTGATATATGTTAAGTTCCGTTCGTCACAGACTTGATTCTGAACCACGCGGGGAGGTAATAATATGACGAGAAAATTCATTGGTCTGATGCTGTTCTGAGCCTTGACCGCCTCCGGCCAAGCGGCCACTTCGCGCCTTCCCGCCTCAGTTCAGCTGGATGGTCCGAAATTTTGTCTGCCGGGCTGCTCTTTTGATGAAATCACCCAGCGGTGCTATTGTGAGCCTTAAGTGCTGTGAACTCAGAGCGATCGAGTGCTTCAAGGCGTCAGCGCCGATGGTCCAGCAAAGCGCATTCGAAGGTGAGTTGAGATAGTGTAGGCATCCGCGGCGGTAGAGGTAAGCTGGAAGCCGTAAGCGGGTAAGTTGCGAGGCAATGCGACAATTCAGGGAGACCGGTGGATCAAGGGCTCCGATGGGGGTGGTGGCACTTATTCTTGCTGCCGCCCCCATGTTCCTGTCCGGCCTCGGCTTCATAGCCTCGTCCGCCGATGCGCAACAGCAGGTGAGCACGATTATGGAGCTCGGCGGGAGCAGGCTCGCAGTCTCGCCGCAGGAAATGAGAGCCCTCTCGGAACTCGGCAACTTGGTTCGAAGCGGGCAGAGGGGCGCTCAGGATCGCGCGTTGGCAGAGGCGCGGCGCGTCTCGAACAGCCGCGATGCCCGCTATGCGCTGGCGCTCTATGAGGTCGAAATCGGTAGGCAACGCGATGACGATGCGATGCGTGCGCAGGCCCTGGACGTATTGATCGCCAACCCTCTCACCGGGCGTGACAGGCTGCCGGGTTATCTGGGGGTTCGCGGGCAGATCGCCTATCGGACGAGTGATTTTGCGGCGGCGGGAGAATTCTGGGGGCGATTGGCTGAACTGACGCCGGCCGATCCCGACGTGTTCGCCAATCTGGCGCAAGTCCGATTGGCGCAGGGCGACGCGCCTGGTGCAATGGATTTGCTGATGCGCGCCATCGCCGCGCGCGCGGCGGCTCATCAGCCGACGTCGGAAGGATGGTATCGGCAACGGCTAAGCATTGCCCAGCAGGGTCATCTCGTCGCACCGGGCATCGACGCCGCACGGGCGCTCGTCAGCGCCTATCCAAGCCCAGCAAATTGGCGCGCGGCATTGAGCGTCTACCGACAGCTGGCCGTGCCCGAAGGAGCGATGGAGATCGATTTTCTCCGCCTGATGCGCCATGTCGGTGCGCTTGCTCGGGCGGCTGAATATCAGCGTATGGCTCAACTTCTCAGGCAGTCGGGCGAGCCGATCGAAGCAAAGACGGTGCTCGACGAAGGGATAGCACGCGGCCTGCTCGACGCCCGAACATCGCCGACGCGCGAGATTATCGCCGAAGTGGACCGGACGGTTGCCAACCCGCGGAGTGAGTCGACGCAGGGATCGGTGCCGACGAACAGGGCGGGCGCACAGGTCCGTTTGGGCGTGTCTCGGCTTCTTGCCGGGCGGCGCGCCGAGGCCGAGGCGGCGTTCCGCGCTGCGGAAGAAGACCCGGCGGGCGGGCGCTATGCCGATCTCGCCTTCTTTTGGCTGACCTCGCTGGCGCAGGGCAGCGGCGGCTGGTCGCTGGCGATCACGACCATTGCTGATCCCGGGCACAGGCCCTAAAGCGGCGGTGCAGCGAAGGGGAGCGTCGCTTTCATGAATCGGAACCCGTCCCGGCCTTTGTCGCCGCATCTCACGATCTGGAAATGGGGCCCGCACATGGCGGTCTCGATCCTGCACCGCGTCACCGGCGTCGGCCTCGCGGTGATCGGCGGCATCGTCTTCGTCTGGTGGCTCGCCGCCGCCGCGAGCGGCCCCGACGCTTATGCCACCTTCATGGGCTGGGCGACGTGGAAATGGGTGCTGATCGTGCCGATCGGCCTGACCTGGGCCTTGTTCCAGCATCTCCTGTCCGGCCTGCGCCATTTCGTCATGGACATCGGCGCCGGCTTCGAGCTTCGGACCAACAAGACCTGGGCGATCATGACCATGATCGGATCGGTGCTGCTGACCGTCGCCTTATGGGTCTACATCATCGTTTTTAGGAGCGCCTGAGATGGAAACGCCGCTTGGCCAGGTGCGCGGGCTCGGAGCCGCCAAATCGGGCGGTCACCATTGGTGGATCGAGCGCGTCTTCTCGATCGCGACATTGATTCTCTTCGTCTGGCTGGCCGCCTCGCTGTGGCGGCTGCCGGATCTGTCCTACGGCACGGTCACCGAATGGCTCCACGGCACGGCCGCCGCGGTGCCGATGTTGCTCCTCATCGGCGCGACCTTCTGGCATCTGAAGATGGGCCTCCAGGTCGTGGTCGAGGATTATGTCCATGAAGAGGGCGACCGGTTCTTCTGGATCCTGCTGATCAACTTCGCCGCCATCGCCGGCGGCGTCCTCGCCGCCTTCGCCGTGCTCAAGATCGCCTTTACCGGCGGCGGCGCCTGACCGGGGCCCGGCCCGTCGGGAACGGGCCCTAGATCACGCCGGTCCTGCGTCCCGCGGCCTCGAACATGCGAAGGATTTCGCCGACCTCCTCGCTCGAATGTTCGGCGCAAAGCGAGCAGCGCAGCAGGGTCATGCCGGCGGGCGTCGCCGGCGGCCGGGCGAGGTTGACGTAGAGGCCCTCGGCGAGCAGCGCCTCCCACATCGCGGCGCCTTTCTCCAGATCGGGCATGATCACGGCGACGATCGCCGATTGCGGCGTTGCGGAGCCGAGCGTGAAGCCGAGCGCCTTCAGGCCGCCGTGGAGCCGCTTCGAATTCTCCCACAGATGCGCGCGCTTGTTCGAGCCGTGCATCAGCTTGCGGATCGAGGTCGCGGCGGTCGCGACGACGCTTGGCGGCAGCGAGGCGGTGAAGACATATGGGCGACACACAAGCCGCAAAATTTCGAACTTGGGATGGTTCGAGACGCAGAATCCGCCGACCGTGCCGACGCTCTTCGAAAAGGTGCCGATGATGAAGTCGACATCGTCGATGACGCCCTGCTCCTCGGCGACGCCGCGGCCATTGGCGCCGATGAAGCCCATCGAATGGGCCTCGTCGACCAGCACCATCGCGCCATGCGCCTTGGCGACGGCGATCATTTCCTTCAGCGGCGCGATGTCGCCGAGCATCGAATAGACGCCTTCCAGCACGACCAGCTTGCCGGCGCCCGCGGGGATGCGGGCAAGGCGCTTTTCCATCGCGCCGATATCGTTGTGACGGAACGGGACGATCTCCGCGTCGCCCAGCTTGCAGCCGTCGTAGATCGAGGCGTGACTGTCGATGTCGAGGACGATGTAATCGCCCTTGCCGGCGATGGTGGAGATGATGCCCAGATTGGCCTGGTAGCCGGTCGAAAACACCATGGCGTGGTCCATGGCGTAGAAATCCTTCAGCGCGTCCTCGCATTCCTTGTGGCCCTGATAGGTGCCGTTGAGGACGCGGCTTCCGGTCGTGCCCGAGCCGAATTCGTCGAGCGCCTTCTTGCCCGCCTGGATGACGTCGTCGTCGAACGTCATGCCCATATAATTATAGGTGCCGAGAAGGATCGTCTCCTTGCCGTTGCAGATCGCGCGGGTGGGGGAGAGCACCTTTTCCATCACCAGGCCGAACGGATCCTTGACCCCGGTCGAAAGCAGGGCCTCGCGCTGGGCGATAAGCGGATCGAATTTGGCGAAGAGATCGACCGCCGCCGGCGCGGCGGGTCGCGGGGTGTCGTTCATGGCGCGTCCTTAGCGGCGAGCCTTGCGCGTGCCAAGAAAATGCGGCCGAAGCTTGGCGAGGAGGGGGCGGGGATGGTCCCGCCCCCGCCCCACCCACGCCTCAGGCGGCTTCGAGCGTCGCCATGTCGATCACGAAGCGATATTTGACGTCGCTCTTCAGCATCCGGTCGTAGGCGGTGTCGATCTCCTGCATCGCGATCATCTCGATATCCGAGGTGATGCCGTGCTCGGCGCAGAAATCGAGCATTTCCTGGGTCTCCTCGATGCCGCCGATCAGCGAACCGGCGATCGAGCGCCGGCCGACGATGAGCGGAAAGATGCTTGGCGAAGGATGCGGGCTGGACGGGACGCCGACGAGGGTCATCGCGCCGTCGCGCTTCAGCAAGGTGGTGAAGGCGTCGAGATTGTGCGGCGCCGCCACCGTGTTGAGGATGAAATCGAAGCTCTTCGCATGTTTCGCCATCTCGTCCGGGTTGGTCGAGACCACGACCTCGTCCGCGCCGAGATCGAGCGCGGCCTGCCGCTTCGATTCGGAGGTGGTGAAGGCGACGACATGGGCGCCGAGCGCGTGGGCGAGCTTGACCCCCATATGGCCGAGCCCGCCGATCCCGACGACGCCGACCTTCTTGCCCGGCCCCGCGCCCCAATGCTTGAGCGGCGACCAGGTGGTGATGCCGGCGCACAGCAGCGGCGCGGCGCCCGCCAGGTCATTCTCGTCATGGGTGATCCGGAGCACGAAATGCTCGTCGACCGTGATCGCCGCGGAATAGCCGCCGAAGCTGTTGTCGCCGCTGCCGTCCATCCAGCCGTTATAGGTGCCGAGGAAGCCGTGCGGACCTTCGCAGAATTGCTCCAGCCCCTCCTCGCAGGAAGGGCAGGTGCGGCAGGAATCGACCATGCAGCCGACGCCGACGATCTGGCCGGGCGCGACCTTGGTCACATCGCTCCCTACCGCGCTCACCCGGCCGACGATCTCGTGGCCTGGCACGCTCGGGAACTTGACACCGCCCCATTCGCCGCGCGCGGTGTGGAGATCGGAATGGCAGACGCCGCAATAGAGGATGTCGATGACGACATCCTTCGGCCCCGGCTCGCGCCGGTCGATGATCGTCCCGGCCAGAGGCGTGGTGGCAGATTTGGCAGCGAAGGCTTTGGTCTGCATAGGAAATATCCTTTTTATTTAAGGCTTCAATTAAATCCGGCAATGGCATGCGGTCGGTAGGCCGGCCGGCTCTCCGCCTCGCCGAGCGACCAGGAATGGTTGCCGCGCTCGGGCAGGGCGAAGGACATGCAGCCGATGCACAGCCGCGAGACATCGCGCCCCGTATTGTCGAGCTTGCCATAGCGCATGCTGCTTCTCCCGCTGATCGCGCCGGCGGCGGCCCGCGCGCGAGCCGCATATGGTCTCGCGATGCTGGCCTGAAAAGGCGGACCGCAATCGAAATTTCGACGCCGCGCCGCGCCATGGACAGGCTGGGGCGCGCGCACTAGATGACGCTCCCATCCATGCGGCCCTGATCGGCCGGCACAGAATGTCATGGCGACCGAACGATGACGGGCAGCGGTCTCGAAGCCGCTTTTCTGGCGAACCGCGCGTCCCTGCTGCGCTTCCTGCGTGCGCGGGGCGCGGGGGAGGGCGCCGAAGACCTGCTCCAGGAGGTCTGGATCCGGGCGGCAGCCGACGCGCGCGCACCGATCGCGGACCCGCTCGCCTATCTCTACCGCGCCGCCAACAATCTGATGATCGATCGCGTCCGCGCGTCCTCGCGCGGCGCCGCGCGCGATCGCCGCTGGGCCGATGCGCGCGAACTCGCCGGCCATGCCGTCGAGGCGCCTTCGGGTGAACGCGCGCTGATCGCCCGCGAGGAGCTGGCGGCGGCGGAAGCGGTGCTGGCCGGGCTCGGCGCGCGGACCGACGAGGTGTTCCGGCGGTTCCGGGTGGAAGGGGTCAGCCAGCGGCGCATCGCCGACGACCTGGGCATCAGCCTCAGCGCGGTCGAAAAGCACCTCCAGCGCGCCTATCGCGCTCTGGCTGATTTGAGGAGGCGGTTCGATGCGGAATGACGGCGGCCGCGACGTCTTGGTTCGGAGGTGGTGCTGATGGCCGAGCGTGACGACAGGATCGAACAGGACGCCATCGATTGGCTGATCCGGCTGCGCGACGGCGCCGCGGCGGATTGGGAGGCATTCACCGCGTGGCTGGAGGCCGATCCGGCGCATGGCGCGCGTTACGAGGCACTGGCGCAGGCGGACCGCGACTGGGGCGCGCTGCCGCCCGCCCACCGGGCCGCGCCGCCGGCGCCGCCGGCGGCGCGGCGCCCGTCGCGGCGCATGGTCTTCGGCACCGCGATCGCGGCCTCGCTGGCGCTGGCGATCGGTTATGAGGGCCTGCATCGGCGCGATACGACCTATGCCGTCGAGACCGCGGCCGGACAGCGGCGGTCGGTCGCGCTTGCCGATGGCGGCCGGATCGACCTCAACGGCGGCAGCCGCGTGACGCTCGATCGCGCCGATCCCCGCTTCGCGCGGCTCGATCGTGGCGAGGCGCTGTTCGCCGTCACGCACGATGCGTCGCGGCCCTTCCATGTCGAGGCGGGCGACGCGCGGATTTCGGATCTTGGGACGGTGTTCAACGTCGTGCGCGACGCCGGCGGGATCGAGATCGGTGTCGCCGAGGGTGCGGTCATGTTCAATCCGGACCGGCAGGCGGTGCGGCTGACGCCGGGCATGATCCTGCGCCAGACGCCAGGCGCCGCGGCCGAGCTGACGCGCGGCGGCGATCCGCGCGCGGTGGCCGGCTGGCGGCACGGCGAGCTGACCTACAGCGCCGCGCCGGTCGCGCGCGTCGCCGCCGATCTCGGCCGTAATCTCGGCATCCCGGTCGCCGCCGATCCCGGCGCCGCCCGGCACCGGTTCACCGGCGTGATCGTGCTGAACGGAGCGCCGGACGCGGTGGTGACTCGGGTCGCCGGCCTGATCGGCGGCAGCGCGCGGCGATCGGGAGACGGGTGGACATTGACGGTGGGAGCCGGTGCGACTCCCTGACGCGATCCTCATGTTCGTGCTGCTGGCGACGGCGGCGACGGGCGCCGGCGCGGCGCCGCGCCGGTTCGATCTGCCGGGCGGGCGCCTCGGCGACGCCGTTGTCGCGCTCGGCCGGCAGGCCGGGGTGAGCGTCGGCGTCTCCGATCCGGTGCTCGCCGGCACGCGGGTGACGCCGGTGCGCGGCACGATGACGGCCGAGCAGGCGCTGGCGCGGCTGCTGAGGGGAACGCAGGCGCGCTACGTCGCGCTCGACCGAAGCACGTTTCGGATCGTGCGCGCCGCGCCGTCGCGCCGGAACCGCCCGCCGCCGCGCCGCATCGCGCCACTCGATCCGCCGCCCGGGGACGAAGAGGCCATCATCGTCACCGCGACGCGCCGGCCGGTCCGCCTCGCCGCTTATGCGGGTGGAGCGGACATCGTATCGGGCAGCCAACTCGCGCCGGGCGACGGTGCGCGCGGGACGGGGGCGCTGGTTTCGCTGATGCCGGAGCTCGCCTCGACCTACATGGGATCGGGCCGCGACAAATTATTCATTCGCGGCATCGCCGATTCGAGCTTCATCGGGCCGACCCAGGCCACCGCCGGCGAATATCTCGGCGACACCCGCCTCAATTACAATGCGGCCGATCCCGACCTCAGGCTCTACGACATCGACCGGATCGAGGTCCTGCAAGGGCCGCAGGGCACGCTCTACGGCTCCGGCTCGCTCGGCGGCATCATCCGCATCCTGCCCAACCGGCCCGATCTCGACGAATCCGAAGGGTGGGTCTCGGGCGGCGCGTCGGCGACCTGGCACGGCGCGCCCGGCGCCGATGCGGCGGCGATGGCGAACCTGCCGCTGGCGCCGGGCCGCGTCGGCCTCAGGCTGCTCGCTTACGGCGTCAGCGACGGCGGCTATATCGACGACAGCGCGCGGGATCTCGACGACGTCAATCGCGTCCGCACGATCGGCGGCCGCGCGGCGCTCAGGATCGACGGGCCCGACGGCTGGGTGATCGACATGAGCGCGACCGGTCAGCGCATCCGCGCCCGCGACGGCCAATATGCCGATCGCGATGCGCCGCCATTGACCCGCGCCAGCGCCGTCGCCCAGCCGTTCGGCAGCGATTACCTGCTCGGCGATCTTACCGTCGGCAAGCAATGGGGCCGCCTCGGCTTCGTCACCTCGTTCGGCGCCAGCCGCCAGGAATTGTCCGAACGCTACGACGCGACCCATCCGGGCGATCCGCCGACCGCTTTCGCCCAGCAGACCGCCACCATTTTGCTGTCCGCGGAAAGCCGGCTGTCATGGCAGGACGAAAGCGGATCGGGCTGGATCATCGGCACCAGCCTCATCTCCAACCGTGCCTCGCAGCGGCGGCAGTCGGGCGACGGCGCGTTCCTCGCCACGTTCAACCGGATCGACGACGATTTCATCCGCGCCGCGCTCCCCGCCCAGACCGGCGTCGATAACAATATCCAGGAGGCGACCCTGTTCGGGGAAGGGAGCCTCGCCATCATGCCCGACATCGTCGTCACCGCCGGCGGCCGGATCACCCGTTCGCATCTTTCGGGTTCCGCGCTCGACGTGCCGGTGCCGGTGTTCCAGCCGCTGACCGGCAAATCGGCGAGCCGCGACGAGACCGCCTTTCTTCCCTCGGCCGCGATCTCGGTCGAGGCGGCGCCGCGGCTCCATCTCTTCACGCGCTACCAGGAAAGCTTCCGCCCGGGCGGCCTCGCCGTCTCGGAATTGGCGATCCGCCGGTTCCGCAACGATCATGTCGCGACACTGGAGGCGGGGCTGCGCTATGGCCTTCCAGGCCGGCGCGCCTTCGACGTGACGGCGACCGCCGCCTACACGCGCTGGGACGATATCCAGGCCGACACGATCACGATGAACGGCTTTCCGACCACCGCCAATATCGGCGACGGCCGCATCTACACGTTCGAGCTGACGCTCGGCTGGCGGCCGCTGCCCGGTTTGTCGCTCGCGCTCGCCGGCATCGCCAATGACAGCCGAGTCACCAATCCCGAGCCCAATATCGAGATCAGCTCCGGATTCTCCCTGCCCAACGTCGCCGATTTCAGCGGCCGGATCGGCGCCGATTACGAGACCCGGCTCGGCCAGGCTTTCGGCCTGCGCCTGTCGGCGGCGGCGCGCTATGTCGGCAAGTCGCGGCTCGGCGTCGGCCCGGTGCTCGGCGAGCGGCAGGGCGACTGGCTCGACGTCACGCTCGGCGCCGCGATCGATCGCGACCGGCATAGCTGGTTCCTCGATATCACCAATCTGCTCGACACGGCCGGCAACCGTTTCGCGCTGGGCTCGCCATTCACGTTGATCGACGCGAGCCAGGTGACGCCGATGCGCCCGCGCACCATCCGCTTGGGCTGGCAGGTGCGCTTCTAGAAAAAATTTTCCGGCGGCGCTGCGGGTTCGACCGCGCGGCGTCGTCCTCCCCGCAGCGGCCGCCGTCCATCCGGGCGCGTCGGCGATCCGAAGCGAGGGAGTGATTTCGAATGCGTCGCCTGCTGGCTTTCACCAGTCTTACGCCGTTGGCGCTCATCGCCATGACCGGCTCCGCACATGCCCAGCGCACGATCGACGGCGCCGTGACCAGCCCGGTCGCGACCGCGAGCGCGAACAGCGGCGCCGCGGCCGATATCAGCATCACCGCCAATGGATCGGTCACGGTCGGCAGCGGCGCCGCGGTGACGATCGACAGCGACAACGCTGTCGCCAATGCCGGCAAGATCAGCATCAACAATGCCAGCGACGCGACCGGCATCCTCGCCCAGCCGGGTCGCACCGGCGACGTCGGCAATACCGGCACCATCTCCGTTCTTGAGGATTACACCCCCGTCGATGCCGACAAGGATGGCGATCTCGACGGCCCGTTCGCCCAGGGGGCCAACCGCTTCGGCATCCGCGTCGCGCCCGGCGGCACCTTCACCGGCACCGTCACCAACGCCGGCACGATCAATATCGAGGGGAACGAGTCGGCGGGCATCGCCATCGACAGCGCGCTGCAAGGCTCGCTCGTCAACAACGGCACGATCAACGTCACCGGCGATCATTCCTACGGCCTTCGGGCCGGCGACATCAGCGGCAATGTCCGGGTCGCGGGAAGCGTCTCGGTGACCGGCGAGGGATCGATCGGCGCGGCGCTCGACGGCGATATCGGCGGCGCGCTCGTCATCCAGGGCGCGATCGGCGTCACCGGCTATCGCTCGCCGACGCCGCCGGCCGACACGTCGAAGCTCGACGCCGACGATCTGCTCCAAAGCGGACCGGCGGTGCGGATTGCGGGCAATGTCGCCGGCGGCATCGTCTTCGCCGTGCCCCCGGCCGACAAGGATCCCGACGAGACCGACGAGGACGGCGACGGCATCCCGGACGCGAGCGAGGGCAGCGCCAGCATCGTCTCGCGCGGCGCGGCCGCCGCGGTCCAGATCGGATCGGCGAGCGATGCGATCGCGATCGGGCCTGTCGCCGGCGACGACGCCGGCTACGGGCTCGTCATCGACGGCTCGATCTCCGGCCTCGGCAGCTATGCCGGCATCGACGCCAACGGCCTCGTCATCGGCGGCCTCGGCGGCGATGTCGCGATCGCCGGCGGCATGGCGGTGAACGGATCGCTGACCGCCAGTTCCAACGGCGCGAACGCGACCGCGCTCAGGATCGGATCGGGCGCCAGCGTCGATACGATCGACGTGCATGGCAAGATCACCGCCGGCGGCGGCGCCGATGCCGGCGATCTCACCCAGGCGATCCTGGTCGATCAGGGCGCGAGCGTCGCCACCATCCGCAATGCCGGGACGATTTCGGCCACCGCGGGCGAGAAGGGCAGCGCGGGCGCGATCGTCGATCGCTCGGGCGGCGTCTCGCTGGTCGAGACGAGCGGCGTGATCGCCGCCACCGGCGCCACCGCGACAGCGATCGATCTCAGCGCGAACACTTCGGGCGCCACCGTGCGCCAGACCAAGGTCGAACAGGATGCCAGACCCCCCGCAATCACTGGCGGCATCCTGTTCGGCACCGGCAACGACCGGCTCGAAGCGGCGGACGGCACGATTGCCGGCGCCACCAGCTTCGGCGCCGGCGACGACACGCTTTCGATGAGCGGCGATGCCGTTTACCGGGGCGATGTCGGCTTCGGCGCCGGCGCCGATCATATGCAGCTCGCCGATCAGTCGTCCTACACGGGGACGGCCGATTTCGGCGGCGGCACCGATCTCCTGGAGATCGGCGGCACGGCATCGTTCCAGGGCGCGCTGGCCAATAGCGGCGGGCTCGACGTTCGGGTCGGCGGCGGCCGCTTTCAGGCGACCAATCAGGGCTCGGTCGCGCTGAACTCGATCGCCGTCACCGGCGGCGGCGCGCTCGGCGTCAGCATCGACGGTGCCGCCGGCACGAGCACTCATTATGATGTCGCCGGTGAAGCCAGCTTCGCCGAAGGCACGCAGGTCCAGGTCCGGCTGGCCAATATCTCGCAATCCGAAGGCCGCTACGAATTCCTGACCGCGGGCACGCTGACCGGCGGCGACAATCTCGTTTTCGACGAGACCGGGCTTCCCTATCTGTTCAAGGGCGCGGTCGAGGCCGACGCCAACGATCTGGCGATCACGATTTCCCGCAAGAGCGCGGCCGAGCTCGGGCTCAACGGCTCGGCGACCCGCGCCTATGACGCGATCTTCTCCGCGCTCGACAGCGACGCGGCGATCGGCGGCGTCTTCCTCGGCATCGCCGACGGCGATACGCTGCGGACGCAGATCCGGCAGATGCTCCCCGATCATGCCGGCGGCGCGTTCGAGACGGTGACCATGGCCTCGCGCACCACCGCCCGGTTCCTCGCCGATCCCGAGGCGCCGGTCGCCGATCTCGGCGGCGGCTGGGGCTTCTGGCTTCAGCAGGTCGCCTGGGGAACGTCGAAGAATCTCGGCGACACCGCCGCCTATGACGTGAATGGCTGGGGCGCGAACGGCGCCGTCGAGCGGTACACGTCGCTCGGCGGTTTCGGTCTCTCGCTCGCCTATCTCGCCGGGGTGGACGCGAACGGCAGCAACGACAACGAAGTCCGCACCGACCAGTTCGAGCTTGCCGGCTATTGGCGCTGGCAGTCCGGCGGCTTCCATGCCTATGCGCGCGGATCGGCCGCGACGATCAATTTCGACAGCACCCGCTCCTTCGCGGGGCTCGGCCTGGACGGCAGCGAGGTCGATCGAACCTCCCAGGCAAGCTGGCGCGGCTGGCTCTATTCGGCCGCCGCCGGCCTGTCCTACGAGCTGCGCTTCGGCCGCTTCTCGCTGCGCCCCGGCGCCGGGATCGACTATTATCGCCTGAACGAGAACGGCTATTCCGAAACCGGCGGCGGCGAGGGCTTCGATCTTATCGTCGCCGGGCGCGACAGCGACGAGCTGGCCGGCACCGCGGACCTCTCGCTCGGCTACGAATTCGGCAGCCGGGAGCCAAATTCGATCTGGATCAGGACCGAGATCGAAGGCGGCCGGCGCGAGATCCTGTCGGGAAGCCTGGGATCGACCACGGCCCAGTTCGCCGATGGCGATCCGTTCACCCTTGCGCCGGAACAGCGCGCCAGCGGCTGGGAAGGCGCGCTGCGCGTGATCGGTGGCACCGGCGCGGCAACCGTCTCCGCCGAAGGTCATGCCGAGGAGCAGAACGGCCGCGCCTCGATCGGCTTCCGTCTCTCGATCGGGTTTGGATTCTAGCAGGCCCAGCCCTATTCTCGCCGCTCGGGCGGCGGGAGATGGAGACATGAGCAGCGGGATCGTCGTCGTCACCGGGGCCGCCGGAAGCCTCGGCCGCGCGGTCGCCGAGCGCCTGACCGGCGACGGCATCGCGGTCGCGGCGGTCTATCGCGCCGACACGCGGCCGCTGCCGCCGGGCGGAAGCTTCGCGGTCGACGGCGTCGATCTCACCAGCCCGGACAGCACCCGCGCCGCGTTCGAGGAGATTGTGGCGCGGGCGGGCGCCATTCGCGGCCTGGTGAATGTCGCCGGCGGCTTCGCCTGGGAGACGCTGGAAGGCGGCGGCATCGCGATCTGGGACCGGCTCTACGAGACCAATCTCAGGACCGCCGTCAATGCCTGCACCGCCGCGATCCCACATTTGGGGCCGGGTGCGGCGATCGTGAGCGTGGGCGCGGCGGCCGCCAACCGGGCGGAGGTAGGCAATGCCGCCTACGCGGCCTCCAAGGCCGGGATCGTGCGGCTGACCGAAAGCCTCGCCGCCGAGCTCAAGGACCGTGGCATCCGCGCCAATGCCGTCCTGCCGACGATCATCGATACAGCGCCGAACCGCGCGGCGATGCCCGATGCCGATTTCGGGAAATGGGTGACGCCGACGGAACTCGCCGAGGTGATCGCCTTCCTCCTTTCGGGTCGGGCGAGCGCGATCAACGGCGCCGCCATCCCCGTCGCCGGGCGGCTGTGAGCGCCGCCCCTGGCTCGGCGCCCTCATAGCTCCAGGCTATCGCATCATGACATCTTGGATCGCCCGCGCGTCTGGCGATCGGCGAACCGCGGGCTAGAAAGGCGCGCGGCCATTCGCGCCCGTCGCCAGCCATCAGGAGAAGCCATGTCGTCCGCCCCTCTCACGCCGTGTCGCCGCGCCGGCGATTTCCTGTTCGTTTCGGGCCAGCTCGGTCGTGACCGGGACGGCCGGATCGTCGCGGGCGGATTCGAGGCGCAGGCGCGGGCCGCGCTCGCCAATCTCGGCACGGTCCTGTCCAGCGAGGGCTATGGCCCCGGCGATGTCGTCAAGGTCACCGCCTGGCTGACCGAACCGGGCTTCGCCGAGGCCTTCAACCGCCTTTATCGCGAGACCTTCGCCGCTCCCTATCCGGCGCGATCGACGGTGATCTCGGGCCTGCTCGCCCCCGGCGCACTGGTCGAGATCGAAGCGATTGCCCACCGCCAGTCTTGAAGCCTCCTGCCCATAGCCTGAAGCTATGGCCTCATCATCAAACGCTGCGGGCGCGCATCTTGGAGGCCGGCGCCGGCTCGTTATGATCGCGGTCTGGCTGAGCAGTGGCGGCAGGCGAGAAGCTGAAGTCGCGGCGTTTTCCGCCGCGCAACTGGGATGGGTGCCGTCAGGTGAAAGAAGGAAGCGAGGTGCTGGTGATCGGTGCGGGGGTTGTCGGCATCGCGACCGCCTACGCGCTCGCCCGGCGCGGCCTTGGCGTCACTATCGTCGATCGCGCCACCGGGCCGGCGAGCGGGACATCCTTCGCCAACGGGGCGCAGCTCAGCTATGCCTATACCGATGCGCTGGCCTCGCCCGGCATGCTGCGGAGCCTTCCCCAATTGCTGCTCGCGGCCGAACCGGCGTTTCGGCTGCGGCCAAGCTTCGATCCCGATTTCTTCCGCTGGGGATTGGGGTTCCTGCGGAACTGCACCCGGCTTCGGTTCCGCGGCAATACGCTCGCCGGGCTCCAGCTCGGGCTCGAATCGCGCGCGGCGATGCACGCGCTGCTCGAACGTCATCCGATCGATTTCGGCCATTGGGTGTCGGGCAAGCTGCACCTGCTGGAAGGCCGGGACGCGCTCGACGGCGCGCGCTCGACCGTCGCGATGAAGCGGGAAGCGGGCATCGCCCAGGACATCGTCGATCCGAACGAGGCGATCCGGCTGGAACCGGCCTTGGCCTCGCGGTCCGGCACGATCGTCGGCGCGGTCTATTCGCCGGAGGAAGAGGTCGGCGATCCCTACCGCTTCTGCACCGCATTGCTCGGCGAATTGCGGACGCATTATGGTGTCACCACCCGCTTCGGATCGCCCGTCCAGTCGCTCGCCTGGTCCAATGGCCGCGCCGTGGCCGAAATGCCCGGCGGCGAGCGGATCGAGGCGCGCGCGATCGCGGTCTGCACCGGGGTGGAGACGCCTGCTTTCCTTAAGGGCAGCGGTATCCGGGTGCCGATCTGGCCGATGAAGGGTTATTCCTTCACCGCGCCGCCGGGCAGGGCGACGCCACGGATCAGCGTCACCGACGTGCGGCGCAAGGTCGTGTTCTGCAATCTTTCCGGTCAAATGCGGGTTGCGGGGCTCGCCGATCTCGGCAATCGTGATGCCGCGGTGAATGCACGCCGGCTGGGGGCTCTCATCGAATCCGCGCGCGCGGCGCTGTCGCTCGCCGCGGACTACGATCATATCGAGTTCGCCTGGTCCGGTCTCAGGCCGATGACTCCGAATTCGCTGCCCGTCATCCGGCGCGAACGCGGCGGGGTCGTGCTCAACGTCGGCCACGGCGCGCTCGGCTGGACCTACGCCATGGGGGCGGGGGAACGGGTTGCCGCGCTGGTCGCGGGGAATTGACGCCGCCGGTCCCGCCACAAGGGGAACGGCGAATGTGATGAGGTCGATGCCGCATGTCCCGCCAAGAGGGCAGCGGCGGCACAATGGGGGCGAAAGCCCGATGGAGGGGGTTGAAATGCACAGGTTGATCGTTCCCGTACTACTCGCGGGCGTCTCGCTCACCGCCGCGGCCAGCGCCAGCGCGCAAGTGGCGCAGCCGCAATCCACGACGCCGGATTCGACGGCGCCGCAATCCACGGCTGAACAGCCGCCCGCGGCCGAAGCCGGCCCCCGCCAGCCGGCCGCGCCCGCCGACGAGCAGGAAATCGTCGTCGTCGGCTCCAACATCCGCGGCGCCAACACCACCGGCATCCTGCCGGTCACGGTGATCGACAGGGACGATATCGACGCCACCGGCGCCACCAGCGGCGACGAGCTGTTCCGGTCGATCCCCCAGGCGGGCGACGTCGCCTTCAACGAAAGCCGCGACACGGGCGGCATCAACGACGCGCGTGGCGACACCGCCTCGATCAATCTGCGCGCGCTCGGCACCGGCAACACGCTGGTGCTGCTCAACGGGCGCCGGATGGTGCTTCATCCGGGAACCCAGTCCGAAAATCTCGTGCCCGTGCAGAGCGTCAACACCAACGCCATTCCGGTGATGGGCGTACGCAGGGTCGAAGTGCTGCTCGACGGCGCGGCGGCGATCTACGGCACCGACGCGGTGGCCGGGGTGGTGAACACCGTCCTCAACGATCGCTTCAACGGCCTCACCGTCGAAGCCGAAGGCTCGCTGATCGATAACTCCAACCAGCGGGAATATGAGGTTTCGTTCCAGGCCGGCCACACCTTCAATCAGGGCCGTACCAACATCTCCATTTTCGGGGATTATCTGCACCGCAACCCGCTCTATGCGAGCGAGCGCCCCAATTCGCGGTCGTCGGACCTGAGGCCGCTCGTCGCCGGGACGCCGTTCGCGGACGACACCGATTTCGACAATCGCAGCACCGACACGATCTGGGCCGAATTCCAGCGGCTGACCGGCAGCTACGCGCCATCGACCACGACCGTGCGCTATAACGGCACCGCGCTGACGACCAGCGGCATCTTCCATGTCCAGCCGGACACCAACGAAGGCTGTATCGCGCCCGCCGGAACCGGGGTGTGCTACGACAATAGCAGCCTTTCGACGGTCAGCTCCGATCGCAACCTGCGCTACGACATCAACACCGAACGCACGATCATGGGCGAGACCAGCCGGCTCAACCTGTTCGGCTTCATCAACCACGAATTCAGCTCGTCGCTCGAATTCTTCGGCGAGCTTGGCTACTATCATTCGGATTATAATTCGGTGCGCGAGCAGGATACGTCGCTCGCCACCCAAAGGCTCATCGTCCCCGCGGACAATTACTGGAATCCGCTCGGCCCGACCGGCAGCCCCAACCGGCTGCCGGGCCTCACCGGCGTCCCCGATGGCGGCCTCGCGCTCGAGCTGATCGATTATCGTCCGGTCGATGTCGGACCGCAGCGGGTCAACGTCGACAATCTCGAGACCCGCTTCCTCGGCGGGCTGCGCGGCCGGATCGGCCGGTTCGATTGGGAAAGCGCCGCCGTATATTCGCGCGCCCGCACCAACGACACCCAGCAATCGATCAGCCTCACCCGCTTCCAGGAGGCGCTGTCGCGCACCGATGCGAGCGCCTACAATCCGTTCAACGGCGGCGATCCCACCGATCCCAGCCGGTCCGATTCCAGCCCCAATCCGCGATCGGTGACCGATCCGCTGCTCGTCGATGTGTCGCGCATCAGCAGCACGACGCTGGCGATGGCCGACCTCAAGGTCTCGCGCAACGACCTGTTCACCCTTCCGGGCGGGCGCGTCGGCTTCGCCGCCGGCGTCGAGGTCCGCCGCGAGACCTATCGCGACGATCGCGACGACCGGCTGGACGGCACGATCCAGTTCGTCGCCCTCGACGGCTCGACCAACGGCAGCGACGTGATGGGCGTCAGCCCGACCCCGGATTCGTCGGGCGCGCGCGACGTGGTGTCCGCTTATGCCGAAATCATCGCGCCGCTGGTCTCGCCGGAAATGGAGATTCCGCTCGTCTATTCGGTCGATCTCCAGATCGCCGGGCGCTGGGAATCCTATACCACCTTCGGCGATGTCGCGAAGCCGCGCATCGCCATGTCCTACAAGCCGGTCCGCTGGTTCCAGATTCGCGGCGCCTGGTCCCAGGGCTTCCGCGCGCCGGGCCTGCCGCAGCTCTTCGAAAACGGCATCCAGCGGTCCAATACCCGCACCGACTGGATTCGCTGCGAGGCCGATCTGCGCGCGGGCAGCATCGCCAATTTCGACGAATGCGCCCGTTCGCAAAGCATCGTCAGCAACCGCTCCGGCAGCCAGGATCTGGTGCCGGAAACCTCCAACAACTTCACGATCGGCGCGACGCTCCAGCCGCCCTTGCCGTCCCGGCTCGGCCGCCTGACCCTGACCGCCGATTATTGGGAAATCCGTCAGCGCAACATCATCGGCATCTTCGGCGATGCCAATGCGCTGACCCTCGATTACCTGCTGCGCCTCCAGGGCAGCTTCAATCCGCTGGTGGAGCGCGCCGCGCCGACGCAGGCGGATATCGACGCATTCGCCGGGACGGGCATCGATCCGGTCGGCCGCGTCATCCAGGTGATCGACAATTACAACAATCTGACGCCGCGCCGGGTGCGCGGACTTGACCTCGGCGTCTATTATGACGTGCGCCGCACGCCGGTCGGCCGCTTCAGCCTTCGCTTCAACGCGGCCCGCCTGCTGGACTTCTTCCAGGAGCCCGGACCGCTCCAGGCGCAGTTGCTCGCCGCCCAGGCGGACGGGACGATCGATCCCACCATCAACATCGTCGGCGCGGAAAATCTGGTGCGCGAGAACGGTCGCCCGAAATGGCGCTTCTCCGGCTCGCTCACCTGGCGCTATCACGGCTTCGGCGCGGGCTATTACACCGCTTATGTGAGCGGCGTGGACGATACCGGCGCCACCGATGCCGACGGCAATCCTTTCCGCGTCGGCGACTATATGACCCACAATCTCTACGTGCAGTATGAAGTCGACGACCGGGGCAGCGCGCTCAACGATCTTCGTGTGCGGCTCGGCGTCCGCAACATGTTCAACCGGCTCGCCCCGCTCGCCGACGCCAGCTATGGCTATATCGGCGATCTCTACGGCAATCGCGGCCGCTCCTTCTATCTGTCGCTGCGAAAGAGCTTCTAGCACCCGCGATGCCGGAGACCGCCGAAGTGACTGAGGCCACGGCGCCGATCCCGGCCCGGGCCGGCCCGCTGCGCGCGATGGCGTGCGGCTGGTTCGGCATCGCGCTCTGGAAGCGTATTCTCGCGGCGCTGATCGCCGGCGTTGCGGTCGGCCTGCTCGCCGGCGAGAGCGCCGGCGAGATCAAGTGGATCGGCGATGTCTTCGTACGGCTGATCCGGATGCTGGTGACGCCGCTCGTCTTCGTCACCATTGCCGCCGGCGTCGCCGCGCTCGGCGATCCGAAGCGGCTTGGCACGATCGGGGCGAAGACGCTTGCGATGTATGCGCTGACGACGGTGATCGCGGCCACGGTCGGGCTCGTGGCGGCGAGCCTGTTCGCGCCCGGCGCCGGCGCGACGTTCGGCGCGGCGGTGCCCGGCGCGATCGCGGCGCCGCGTCCGCCGTCGGAAATCTTCATCGGCATCATTCCTATGAACCCGATCCAGGCGATGGCAGAGGGGGATACGCTCGCGGTCATCTTCTTCGCGGTGCTGGTCGGCGCAGGTGTGATCGTTGCCGGCGAATCCGCCGCGCCGCTGCGCCGCCTGCTCGACGCTGGATCGGCGGTGATGCTCCGGATCGTCGGCTTCGTCATGGAAACGGCGCCCTTCGGCGTCTTCGCGCTGATCGCCGTGGTCGTCGGCGCCAACGGGCCGCAAACCTTCGTGTCGGTCTTCTGGCTGGCGGTGTGCGTGATCGTCGGCGCGGCGGTGCAGACGGTGATCGTCCACGGCGCGGTGGTGCGGATCGGCGCCTGGCTCCCGGTCATGCCCTTTTTCCGGGGGATCGCCGATGCGATCATGGTCGGTTTCTCCACCGCCTCAAGTTCGGCGACGCTGCCGGTCGCGATGCGGGTCGCCGAGCGCAATCTCGGCGTCGCGTCGCCAATCTCCTCGACCGTGCTGCCGCTCGGCGCGACGATCGGCATGGACGGCGCCGCCATGTATGTCGCCATGCTCGCGATGTTCGCGGTGCAGGCGTTCGGCGTCTCGCTCGGCCCGGCCGATTACCTCACTATCATCGCGACCACCTCGATCGTGTCGATGGGCGTCGCGCCGGTGCCGTCGGGGTCGCTGTTCGTCCTCGCCGCGGTGCTCGCCTCGATCGGCGTTTCGCCGGAACAGACGGCGCTGCTGGTCGGCTTCATCATGCCTTTTGACAGGATCCTCGACATGATTCGCACCATACCCAATGTCACGACGGATCTTGCCGTCGCGACCGCCGTCGCCCGATGGGAGGATGAGATCGACACCCAGATCTATCGCTCGGCGGACGACGAATGATCGTCCGGCGCCTGATCGCGGCGATCCTGATCGCCCTCCTGCCGCTCGCGCCGGCGGTCGGCCAGCGTCACCAACTGCTCGAATATCCGAGCATCCACGCGCCGACGATCGGGTCGCATGGAATGGTCGTGTCGCAAAACGAAGCCGCGAGCCGGGTCGGCGCGGAGATGCTGCGGCGCGGCGGCAATGCGGTGGATGCCGCGGTCGCCATGGCCTTCGTCCTCGCGGTGACGCTGCCGCGCGCGGGCAATCTCGGCGGCGACGGCTTCATGATGGTCCATGATGCCCATGCCAATCGCACGATCGTGATCGATTTCCGCGGCGTCGCTCCGCAGGCGGCGCGGCTCGCGCTCTACGTCGATAGCCGCGGCCACGAGACGCATGCGTCGAGCCAGGGCTATATCGCGCCAGACGTTCCCGGCACCGTCGCCGGTTTGGAGATGGCGCATCGCCAGTTCGGTCGGCTGCCCTGGGCGGACGTCGTCGCGCCGGCGATCGCGCTGGCGCGCGATGGCGTCATCCTCAGCCATGACGAGGCGTTCGTGTTCAGTTGGGCGCGCGAGCGGCTGGCGACGAGCGAGGCCGGCCGGCGCACCTTCTACAAGGCCGACGGCAGCCTCTATGCGCCGGGCGAGCGGCTGCGCCAGCCCGACCTTGCCTGGAGCCTCGGCGAAATCCAGCAGCACGGCGCCGACGCCTTCTATCATGGCGCGATCGCCCAGCGCATCGCCGCCGATATGGCGCGGCACGGCGGGCTGATCACGCTCGCCGATCTCGCGGCCTATCGCCCGATCGAGCGCCAGCCGCTGATCGGCAGCTATCGCGGGATCGAGGTCCGCACCACCCCGCCGGCCAGCGCCGGCGGCGCGACCCTGCTCAATATGCTCAACATCCTGGAGCATTTCGATCTCGCCCGAATGGGCGCCGGCTCGGCCGCGTCGCTCCATGTCATGGCCGAGACGATGAAGCTTGGATACGCCGATCGCTACCGCATCCTTGGCGACACCGATTTCGAGCATGTGCCGCTCGCGGGATTCATCTCCAGGGATTATGCGGCCTCGCGCGCGGCTTTGATCTCGCTCACGCACGCCCGCCCGGTCGCGCAGCTCGGCGCCGGCGATCCGGCCCGGTTCGAAAGCCCGAACACCACGCATTTCTCGGTCGCCGACGCGGACGGCAACGCGGTCAGCACGACCTACACACTCGGGGCCGATTTCGGATCGGGCGTGATGATCGAGGGCACCGGCATCCTGCTCAACAACCAAATGAACAATTTCAGCCACGAGCAGGCCGCAGCCGCCGCCGCGCGTGGCGCGCCGCCGCCGCCCAATGCGATGCGGCCGGGCAAGCGTATGTTGTCGACGATGATGCCGACGATGCTGTTCCGCAACGGCCGCCCCTGGCTGATCACCGGCACGCCCGGCGGCGGCACGATCATCGATACCGTGCTCCAGATCGTCGTCGATGTCGTCGATTTCCGGCTGAACGTCGCCGAGGCGACCCACCAGCCGCGGATCTACCAGAGCGCCACCAACACGCTGCGGGTCGAGCCCAATTTCAACCCCGACACGCTCGCCGCATTGCGCGGGCTGGGCCACCGCATCACCTCCGGCCAGACGATGGGGAGCGCGCAATCGATCATGATCCAGGACGGCCTTTTCATGGGCGCGGCGGATCCGCGCCGGCCCGGCGCGACGGCGGTGGCGCCGTGACGGTCCGTGCCGTTCTGTTCGGCCTGCTCCTCGCGCTGGCCGCGCCGGCGGCGGCACGCGACGAAGCCGCGCCGCGCCGCGTCTTCGTCGCCGCCGCGCATCCGCTGGCGACCGAGGCCGGACTTGCGGTGCTGCGCCGCGGCGGCAACGCGATCGACGCGGCGGTCGCGGTCCAGGCGATGCTCGGTTTGGTCGAGCCGCAGAGCTCCGGCGTCGGCGGCGGCGCCTTCCTCACTTATTACGACGCGGCGACCCATCGGGTGACCGTCTATGACGGGCGCGAGACGGCCCCGGCCGGCGCGACGCCGGACATGTTCCTGGACGATAATGGCCGGCCGATGCGCCATGCCGATGCGATGCTCACCGGCCGCGCGGTGGGTGTGCCGGGCGCGGTCCGCATGCTCGATCTGGCGCACCGCGATCACGGCCGCCTTCCCTGGCGCGAGCTGTTCGGCGATGCGCGGGCGCGGGCCCTGGCCGGCTTCACCGTCACCGATCGGCTCGCCCATTATGTCCATGGCGATTATCCGCAATCCTCCGCCCCCGACGTGCGGCGCTATTTCGCGCAGCGGTCCGACGGCGGGCTCGTCGAGGCCGGCGACCAGGTTCGCAACCCCGCTTACGCCGCCTTCCTCGCCCGCCTCGCGGCGGAGGGGCCGTCGGCGCTCTACACCGGCGAAACCGCGCGGCGGATCGTGGCGCGCGTCCATGAGGGCCGCGACGCCGGCACGATGACCGAAGCCGATCTTGCCGGCTATCGCCCGCTGCGCCGCGAGGCGCTGTGCCGGCCGTTCCGCATCGTTCTGGTCTGCGCGCCGCCGCCGCCGTCGAGCGGCGTGGGGCTGCTCCAGCTCCTCGCCTTGCTCGACGACACCGATATCGCCGCGCGCGGGCCGGACGATCCGCAGGCCTGGTTCCTGTTCGCGGCGGCGAGCCGGGTCATGTATGCCGATCGCGACCGCTATGTCGGCGACCCCGCCTTCACCCGCGTGCCGATCGCCGGCCTGCTCGATCCGGCCTATGTCGCGTCGCGCGCGGCGCTGATCGGCGCGCGAGCAGGAGCCGCGCCGGAAGCCGGGCGTCCGCCCGAGGCCGCCGCGATCGGCGCCGACGCCACGAACGAACCCGGCGGCACGTCGCATTTCGTGATCGTCGATGCCGACGGCAACGCGGTGTCGATGACGACCACGGTCGAATCCTATTTCGGATCGGGCCGGATGGTCGACGGCTTCTTCCTCAACAACCAGATGACGGATTTCTCGCTGGCGCCGACGGATTCGCAAGGCCGCCTCGCCGCGAACGCGGTCCAGCCGGGCAAACGGCCGCGATCGTCGATGGCGCCGCTGATCCTGCTCAATTCCGATCACTCGCTTGCGGGCGCGCTCGGCTCGCCGGGCGGAAACGCGATCCTGGCCTATGTCGCCAAGACGATGGTCGGCCTCTTCGACTGGCACCTGTCGATGCAGGACGCGATCGCGCTGCCCAATCTCGTCGCGCGCGGCGACGCCTTCAACGGCGAGGTCGATCGGATGTCGGAGGCGGTGCGCCAGGGGCTGCGCGCGCGCGGCATTGCGGTTCGGGCGGGCAGCGGCGAGGATTCGGGGCTGCACGGCGTGCTGATCCGACCCGACAGCTTCGACGGCGGCGCCGATCCGCGCCGCGACGGCATCGCGCGGGCGGAGACGTTGCCCGCGCCTCAAGGAGACCGATGATGAAGTTGATCCTCCCCCTCGCTTTGTTCCTCGCCGCGAGCGCCGGCCATGCACAGGCGACCGATTCCGGCGACGGCGACGACGGCAGCGAGGCCCCGGCCCCCGCCGAGGCGACGCCGAGCCAGCCGCGCGCGCGGGTCACGGTCGAGGAGGTCAGCTTCCCGAGCACCGACGGCCATTCCACCATTCGCGGCTACCTCTTCCGGGCGGAAGGGGCGACCGGCCGGCTGCCCGCGATCGTCATGGTGCACGGCCGATCGGGGGCTTATTCGACGCTCGCCAACGGCGTCTATAATGCTCGGACGCTGTCGTCGCGCCACCGGGCCTGGGGCCGTCTATGGGCGCGCAACGGCTTCGCGACGCTGATGGTCGATGATTTCGGGCCGCTCGGCTATCCGCAGGGTTTCGGGCGCTTCACCTATGACGATCGTCCGGCCGCGCTCAACGAGGTCACGCAGCGGCCGCTCCACGCTTATGGCGCGCTGCGTTACCTTCGCACCCGTCCGGATATCGACGGCGACCGGATCGGCCTGATGGGCTGGTCCAACGGCGGCAGCACGACGCTGGCGGCGATGGCCGACGACAAGGTCGGCGACATGCGCCGGCTCGGCTTCCGCGCCGCCGTCGCGCTCTATCCAGGCTGCGGCCTGCACAATGCCTATCGTGCCCATGGCTATCGGCCCTATGCGCCGGTGCATGTGTTCATGGGGCTTGCCGACGCCGAGGTGTCGCCGTCCCTGTGCCGCCGGCTCGTCGAACGCAGCCGTGGACAGGGCGGACAGATCGAGGCGACCTTCTACGAAGGCGCCGAACACAGTTTCGACACGCCGACCCGCACTCGCCAGAGCGTCCCCGGAAATGCCGCGGCCAAGGCCGCCGTGGAGCCGGCGATCATCGCCTTCTTCCGCGAGCAACTGGCGCCCCGCTGACCGACGGTGGCGTCGCCAACTTTCCAGCGCGGGGCGCCCCTGTTAATCAGGGACGTCATGCGCCTGCGCCATATCGAGATTTTCCACGCCATCTACACCAACGGCTCGATCAGCGCCGCGGCGCGCGCGCTCAATGTTTCCCAACCGTCGGTCAGCAAGATGCTGCACCATGCCGAGGATCAGCTCGGCTTCCGCCTCTTCCAGATCGTGCGCGGCCGGCTCGTCCCCACCGACGAGGCGCATGCGCTCTACCGCGACGCCAGCGAGCTTTTCGACCGGCTGGGCTCGTTCCAGCAGACCGCTCGCAACCTCCGCAACCAGGGCGGGCTGCTACGCCTCGCGATGGTGCCGTCGCTCGCGCTCGACATGGTGCCGCAGGCGATCACCCGCTTCCGGCGCGAGCGCGGCAATGTCGGCTTCGAAGTCCATACCAAGCATCATGACGAGCTGGTCCGATCGCTCCAGGAACGCGAGTGCGACATCGCCATCGCCTACGATCCGCCGCCCCATCCCCGGCTGTCGATGACCAAGCTGGCCGAGGGCGAGCTTGTCGTCCTCTACGCCGACGCCTCGTTCGATCCGGGCGAGGGGCGGTTGCCGCTCACCGCCCTCAACGGCCGCGATGTGATCGGGGTCACCGCCGCCGGGCCGCTGGGAGACGTGTTCGCGGTGGCGGCGCGCACCGCCGAGATCGACTATCGCGAGTCGATTTCGGTCCAGACCTTCTTCGTGGCGGCGGCGCTCGCCCAGCTCGAGAAGGGCGTCACCGTGGTCGATGAATTCACCGCGCGCCACTGGGCGTCGCGCGGGCTGGCGTATCGGTTCGTCGATCCGCCGCTGCACTTCTCGCTGCAATGCGTTTTTCTCGAGGAGCGGCCGCTTCCCAAGCTCGCCCAGCGGTTCATCGAGACCCTCCGCGCGACGATCGCGGAGGAGCGCGAGACGACGACCGCGCCACGTCAGAAATTCCAGCCGAGCCCGACGCGCAGCCCGTGATCCTGGGTCCGTCCGGCGAACTCGCCGGCGTAGGATGCGTAGAGACGGGCGCCATGGGCCTGGAAGCTGAGGCCGAGCTCGGGCACGAAGCTCGTCGCCGAAATGCCATTGCCGATCACGCGGAAGGTCTCGCCGGTGCCGGCGAAGCTCACATCGCGGCCCTGCGGCCCGGCATCGCCATAATGGCGCGCCGCGAACGAGCCGAAGACGCACAGATCCCCATCGACATTGAGCCGAAGCCGTCCTTCCGCGCGCAGGCCCAGCGTGGCGAACGCACTGTCGACGCGCTGGCGGGCGACGGCGAGCGCCGCCGGGCCACCGGTCTCGGTGAAGCCGTCCAGCGTCGTCCGGATCCACCCCAGCCCGACGAACGGCTCGAGCGAGACGCCGCCGGCCTGCACCCGATAGGCGACTTCGCCGAAGCCCTGCAGGCTGTCGCCATTGCTGTCGCCGTGCAGCGTATCGGCGAGGCCGATCAGGCTGATCTCGCGGTCGCTGTCGACATTGTGGTGGCTGTAGATCGCGCCGGCGCGCAGGCGGAGCGCGCCGATGCTGCCCGAGCCATAGACGCCGACCAGGCCGCTACGGACGCCCGCCGAGCTGCCGCGGGCATCGACCGCGACGTCGTTGTCGGTATAGCCGAGCACCGCGCCCAACCGGACCGGGCCCGCGCTGGCATCGATGCCGCCGACCATGCCGATCGTACGGGCGGTGGCGCCGGCAATGCCGGGGCGCGCCTCGCTGCTGGTCCGGGACAGGGCGAACTGGCCCCAGACCCCCGGGCCGCTTTCGGGCGCTCCGGCGAGCCGCGCCAGCACCGCATCGCGCGCGATCGCGCCTTCGTTGAGGACGAGCGGCGCGAGCGTTGCATGGGCCTCGCCCGAGAGCGCGTCGAACGTCGCCCGCGCGCCCTCGTCCGACTGGATGACGACCGCGTCGTAGAGCGCGCCGCTGCCCGAGGCCTGGACCGCCGCGGCGGTCGCCCGCTGGTTGGCGGTGTCGGCGACGGCGACGAAATCGATATTGTTGCGGACCAGCCGCAGATCGACGCTGGTGCCGGTATAGCTCAGCGTCGGATTGAGGAAGGCGAGTTGGCTGACGACATCGTCGAACGTACCGGTGACGCCGCCGGCCGCGGTGATGATCGTGTAGCTGCGATCGGGCCCGTAGCCGCTGCCGAGCGGCTTCACGACGACCGTGCCGCCATCGATGGTCAGCGTTCCGCCGATCTCGAGCAGATCGGCGCTCGGCCCCGCCACGGTTTCCACCTCGAAGGTCGATCCGGCCAGGAAGGTGGCATTCCCCGACACCCGCAGCGTGCCGATCGAATTGCCGGGAGCGACCGTACCAGCGACGGTGAGCCCCGCCATCGATCCGTTGCCGCCAAGCCGCCCGGCGGTGCCGACCGTGACCGCCGTATTGGCCTGGGCGCCGTTGATGATGAGCGTGCCGGCGTCGATCCTTGTCTCGCCCGAATAGGTGTTGGTCGCGGTCAGAATCTGCGTGCCGGTGCCTGTCTTCACCAGGCTGCCGCCGGTGCCGCTGATCACGCCGTCGAAGCTCGCCGAGCTGTCGCCCGCGCCGAGCGTGAGGGTGCCCGTGCCGAGCGCCAGCGTGCCGGCGCCGGAAATACCGCCAAGCGTCTGCGCGAAGCCCGCGAGATCGATGCGCGCACCGGAATTGACGACATAGACGCCCGGCCCGAACGTCGCCGCCGCGCCCGCGCGCAGGATGCCGCTCTCGACGGTGGTCGTGCCGGTGAACGTGCTGGCGCCGGTCAGGGTCAGCGTGTTGCTGCCCGATTTGACGAACGCGCCCGTGCCGGAAATGACATTGGCGAAGGTCGCGCTGGACGTGCCGCCGATGTCGAGCGTCCCGTCGGCGCCGATCGTGACGGTGCCGCCGCCGCCGAGCGCGGACGCGGTGGCGAGCGCCAGCGTGCCTCCCTGGACATCGGTGCCGCCGGCAATCGCGTTGGCGCCGGACAAGGTGAGCGTTCCGGCCCCCGCCTTCACCAGCGTGCCGGCGCCGGAAATGATGCCGTCGAACGCGGAATCGGTCGCGCCCGACACGGTCAGCGCGCCGCCATTCCCGAGCGTGACCGCGCCGGGGCCGGCGAGCGCGGTGACTTCGATGCCATGACCGGCCAGGTCGAAAATACCGTCCGCGTTGACGGTGAGGCCGCCGGTGCCGAGCCGGCCGTCGGTCGCCATCCGCAGTGTTCCGGCATCGACGATCGTGCCGCCGGAATGATCGATCGTGCCGCTCAGCGTCAGCGTGCCGGTGCCGATCTTGGTGAAGGCGCCGGCGCCGGACAGCATGCCCGCGAACTCGGTATCGCCGCCAAGCGCGCCGCTGCTTAGATCACCGCCGGACAGCAGCACCGTGCCCGCGCCGGCGAGGCTGCCGATCGTCTGATCGGCGGTAATGTCGAGCGTGCCGGCGGCCGCGACGGTGACCGCGCTGGTCGCCGGGACCGCCGAGGCGCCGGCGAGCCGCAGCGTGCCGCCCTCCACGTCGGTGGCGCCGGCATAGCTGTTGGCACCGCTCAGGATCAGCGTGCCGGTATCGAGCTTGGTCAATCCGCCGGCCCCGCCGATCGCGGCGGAGATCGTCGCGGTGACGCCGGGATCGACGCGGATGTTGCCGGCCGTGTCAGTGGTGGAAAGCGATCCGCTGCCCGCCGCGATCTCATAGCCGTCGGTCATGAACTGCATGCCGGTATAGCTGATCGCGTCGTCAACGGTGACCGTGCCGGCCGCGCCCTGGAACACGGCAAAGCGGCTGCCCCAGCGGGTGTCGTTCTGGCCGTTGCCGTCGCTCCAGTTGCCGGCGGCGTTGGTCCAGCTTCCCGATCCGCCCTGGATCGCGCCGTCGTTCGGCGTCCCGGTGCCGTCCCAGAACTGGATGTCCGGCAGCGCCGCGCCGACGATGAGGTTGACCTGATGGTCGACCGCGATCTGGAGCTGGAGCTGCGCGACGCTGGTGCCGCTCGGCAGCGTGCCGAAGCCGAGCCCGTTGTCGGTCAGGGCCCCGCCATAATCGACCAGGCGATAGACGCCCTCGCCGAAGCCGCCGACATCCGTCACGTTGAGCGTTCCATCCAGCGTCAGATCGCCCGCGACCTGAATCCGGTCGCTCGCGGCCGGCGTGTCGGGCGCGCCGAGATCGAAATCAAGCTGCGACCCGCCGGAGAGTGCGAGCCCGCCGACGCCGAGGACGCCGGCGCCGCCCGCGCCGGGCGCCAGGCGCCCGCCATCGGCGATCGCGACGGTTCCGGCGATCGTGCCGCTGCCGCCGAGCGTCGCGCCGGCATTGACAGTCGCGCCGCCGGCGATCGCGCCGGTGATGATGAGGCTGCCGGCATTCACCTGGGTGTCGCCGAGATAGAGATTGTTGCCGGCCATGGTCAGCACGCCGGCGCCGCCCTTGACGATGCCGCCAGCGCCGCTCGCGACGCCGGAGAAGGTCGCCGACTGGCTGACGTTGGTGGTGTAGGTGAAGCCACCGAGATCGAGCGCGCCGGCACCCGACAGCGCGCCCGTGGTCTTGTCGCTGCCCAGCACCAGCGTGCCGCCTGCGTTGATCCGCATCGTCCCGCTATTGCCGAGCGAAGTCGAGCTGGTCAGCTGAAGCGTGCCGTCGTTGATCGTCGTGCCGCCGGTGAAGATATTGGCGCCCGACAGGGTAAGCGTGCCGGCGCCGTCCTTCACGAACGTGCCGCGCGCCCCTGACATATTGCCGGCGAATGTGCCGTCGGCGGCCTGATCGACCTCGAGCTGCCCGTCGGATCCGATGATGATCGTCCCCGCGCCGCTGAGCCCGCCGACCGCGACCGGGTTGCCGGCGAGATCGAGGGTCGCACCGCTCGCGACATCGAGCGCGCCTGCGCCCAGCGTCGCGCCGGCATCGAGCCGCAGCGTCCCGCCTGCCACGGATGTACCGCCGCCATTGTCGTTGAGGCCGGCGAGCGTGACGGTGCCGCCGCCGTCCTTGATGAAGCCGCCGGCGCCGGTGAATACCCCGGAGAAGGTCGTGTCCGTGCCGCTGCCGCCGAAGGTGAAGGAGCCGCCGCTCAGCAATACGGTCCCGTCGCCAGCCAGGCTCGCCGCGATTTGGTCCGCGGCGACATCGATCGTGGCGCCCGCGGCGACGGTGACGGCGCTCCGGGTCGGCACCGCGCCGCTCACGCCCAAGCGGAGCGTGCCGCCGTTGACGATCGTCTGCCCGGCATAGGAATTGACGCCGCCGAGGATCAGCGTGCCTGTATCGAGCTTGGTGAGCCCGCCGGGACCGTCGATCGCGGCCGAGATGGTCGCGGTGACGCCGGGATCGACGCGCAGCGCGGTGATCGTCTCAATCGCGCTCAGCGCGCCGGTGCCGGCGGTGATCTCATAGCCGTCGGTCATGAACTGCATGCCGCCGAACTGGATGGCGTCGTCCACCGTCACGGTGCCGGCCGCGCCCTGGAAGACCGCGAAATTGCCACCCCAGGCGTCGTTCAGCTCGCCATTGGCCCGCGTCCAGTTGGTCGCGCCGTTGACCCAGCTCCCGGAGCCGCCGGCGATGGCCGCGTCGGGCGTGATATTGGGTCCGTCCCAGAACTGGATCGTCGGCACGAGCCCGCCCGGATCGCCATAGACGAGATTCACCTGCTGGCCGATCGAGGTCTGGATCAGCACCTGGCTGAGATCGGTGCCGCCAGGGGTGCTGCCGATGACGAGGCCGTTGTCGGTCAGCGTTCCCGAATAATCGATCAGCCGGTAAACGCCCTCGCCGAAGCTGCCGACGTCGTTCACGTTCAGCGTGCCGTCGAGCGTCAGGTCGCCGGTCACGACGATCCGGTCGCTCGCGCCGGGCGTTCCCGGCGCGCCGAGATCGAAATCGAGCTGCGACCCCGCGGCGAGGCTCAGCGCGCCGGTCGACAGCGTCCCCGCCGCGCCGATGTCGCCGGGCGCCAGGCGGCCGCCATCGGCGACGCCGACGGCGCCGGCGATCGTGCCCGCGCCGCCCAGCCGCGCGCCGGTCCCGACGCTCGCCGCGCCGGCCAGCGTGCCATCGACCAGGAGCGTCCCGCCATCGACGGCGGCGGTTCCGGCGAAGCTGTCGGCGCCGGTCAGCCGCATCGTCCCGGCACCGGTCTTGGTCAGGCCGCCGTCGCCGTCGATCGCGCCGGAAAAGACGCTGTCGGCATCGCTGCCACCGGTCGCGAGCGTCGCCGTCCCAAGGGAAACCGTGCCGGACCCGGCGAGGCTTGCGATCGACTGGTCGAAATCATTGAGATCGAGCGTGCCGCCGTTCACCGTCACCGCGGACGCCGCCGAGAAGACGTTCGCCGCATCAGCGCGCAGCGTGCCCTGATCGATGATGGTCGCGCCGCTATAGGTGTTCGCGATCGTGAAGGCGTAGGTGCCGGTGCCGACGAGTTGGAGATCGCCGGAGCCGGAGAGCGCCGCGCCCGCCGGCTGCGAATAGACATTGCTCCGATTGAAGACGAGCAGGCCGTCATTGACGACGGGGCCGCTGATGCTTCCGAGCGTGCCGCCGTCACCATAGCGCAGGATCGCGCCCGCCGCGATCGTCGCGCCCCGGGCGCTGGCGAACAGGGTCGCGGTCGCGGTCCAGTCGCCCGACAGCACCTCCACACCCTCGAAGTTCGAGACGCTGGGCAGGATGCCGGTGTCGGTCCCGAACAGATGGAGGATGTCGGTGCCGCCGCTCGATGTCGTGCTGCCGCGGATGTTGCCGATGATGGTCGCGCCGGTCTCGAAATAGATGTCGTTGGTTCCGGCCGACAGATAGATGGCATCGCCGGCCGCGCCGGCATCCGTGCTGGTGGTGCTGCCCGCGTGCAGCCTGATGATCCGGAATCCGGCGGTGGCGGTGCTGTTCGATCGGATCGCGTTGGTGCCGCCGTCGATCGTGCCGTAATTATCGATCGTGCCCGATCCCATCACCACGCCGTTGGCGCCGCTCAATGTGCCGGTCGCCGCATTGGTCAGCGCCAGCTCGGATGCGCGCACCGTGTCGAGATCGATCGCCTCGCCGATGGTGGATTGCATCGTGCCGGCATTGTTGATCGTGATCAGCGTCGGCGCGGTCACGTTGCTGCCGGCGTTGTAGATACGGAACGCATCCTGGTCCGACCGGATGATCGCCCCTTCGAAATTGTTGAGCGTGATCGTCCTGCTGGCGTGATTGTTGCTGGTGTCGATCGCGCGCGCGCCCGCGTCGAGCGCCTCGATGATGCCGTGATTGTCGATCCGCGGCCCGTCGCCGCTGGTCGGCGTATTGAAGTTCACCGCGCGGGTCTGGCCCTGGACCCGGAGCGCCGCTCCGGTCTGGACAGTCAGAATGTCCGCCCCGCCGATATTGACGAACGCGCCGCGAACCACGTCGTCGGTGATCGTGGTGTCCGCGGCGAATGCCGGCATCGCCGCGGCGGTCGCGAACACGCTCGCGAGCAAGGTTGCACGAAGCCGCTGGCCGGTTGCAGACATTCCAATCCCCCAAATTCGCTATTCGAAATCGACATGCGCTCCGGCCAGTCTCGCGGTTGCGGCAGAGGAGACAAGGGGGGCGTGGGCATCATGTGGTGTATGAGACATAGCCTCAGGCTATGGATGGGCTATCCCCATTCTCGAGAGATGCTCTGATCGCGCCTGCGACCGTCTGGCGGCCTTCAAGAACGGCCGCCGGCCAAGGCGATTCCCATAGGGTCAGAAGCGCGTGTTCAAGATTCAGCGGCAAGATATTCCCGGATCTTCAGCTTTCCGAGCTGCGCCATATGCACTTCGTCCGGGCCGTCGGCGATGCGGAGGAATCGCTGGGTGTTAAATATGGCGGCAATCGGCGTGTCCGCGCTGACGCCCATTGCGCCATGCGCCTGGATCGCCCGATCCGCGACGGTCTGCGCCATCTGCGGCGCGACGATCTTGATCGCGGCAATGAGGTCGCGGGCTTTCTTGTTGCCGTATCGGTCCATATGGTCCGCGGCCTTGAGCGTCAGCAAGCGCGCCTGCTCGATCTCGCAGAACGAACGCGCGACATCCTGTAAGATGCTGCTTTGCTCGGATAGCTTTCGACCGAAAGGCGCGCGCGAATCGACGCGGCGCGCCATGATTTCCAGAGCGCGCTGAGCTTGTCCGATCGAGCGCATGCAATGGTGAATCCGGCCTGGTCCGAGTCGGCCTTGCGCGATCTCGAATCCGCGACCTTCGCCAAGAACCATGTTCGAGGCGGGCACCCGCACATTGTCCAGCAGGAGTTCGGCATGACCCCCGGGGGAATGCGGCGATCCGAAGACGGTCAGGTGGCGGACGATCTCCACCCCGGGCGTGCTGATCGGGATGATGACCAGCGAATGCTGCTGATGACGCGGATTGTCGGGGAGCGTCTTGCCCAAGACCAGCAGCAGCTTGCAGCGGGGATCCATGACGCCGGAAATCCACCATTTGCGACCGTTCACGACATAATCGTCGCCGTCGCGATCGATCGTCGTTTCGATGTTGGTTGCATCGGAAGACGCCACCTGCGGCTCTGTCATCGCATAGGCCGATCGGATCTCGCCGGCGAGCAGGGGCCTCAGCCATGTTTCCTGTTGCTCGGGACTTCCGTATTTCGCGAGCACTTCCATGTTGCCGGTGTCGGGCGCCGAACAGTTGAACACTTCGGACGACCACGGAACCCGCCCCATGAGTTCGGCAAGGGGCGCATATTCCAGATTGGAAAGCCCGGGGCTGAACGCGCCATATTCGTGGGGAAGAAAGAGATTCCAGAGGCCCTGGGCGCGCGCGCGCGACTTGAGATCCGCAAGCTCCGGCCATGGCTGCCACTGGTTCGCCGGATCGCCGACGAACGCGGCGCGCGGTTGTTCATTGGGATAGACCTGGGCTTCCATGAACGCCTCAAGCTTGCTTCGCAGGTCGTTGACCTTGTCCGAATATTCGAAGTCCATCGTCGTCTCCAGGTTATGGGCGTCAGAGCGAAAGTCCGCCATCCACCGCGAGGGTTTGGCCGTGGACGTAGGCGGCGAGGGGGGAAGCGAGGAACATGGCGGCGCCCGCAATGTCCCCCGGCGTTCCCAGGCGTCCGCACGGAATCTTGGCCAGGGTGCGCGCGAGGCGGTCCGGCCGATCGACCGTGACCTTCGTCAGCTTGGTATCGACCATGCCGGGAGCGACGCCGTTGACCCGCACGCCCTCCGCTGCCCACGCTTGGCCGAGCGTCCGTACGAGGTTGATCGCGCCGGCCTTGGAGGCCGCGTAGGCAGGATTGCCTTTCTGGGCGCGAAACCCGCCGATCGAGGAGATCACGACGATCGCGCCCAGGCTATCGACGAGCGCCGGCTTGAATCGGCGCGCGCAGACCATCAGGCTGTCGAGATTGACCGCCATGACCTTTGCCCAGCCTTCCGGCTCGAATTCCTGTCGTCCGTAAATGACGGTACCCTGGCTCAGCACGAGAATATCGAGTGTGGGAAAGGGCGCGGCCGCCCGCTCTATCGCTTCTGTGCTGGAGACGTCGACCTGAGCGTAATCCAACCCTGCCAGATCGGACCCGTCGGCCGCCGCATAATCGCCCCGCGAGGCACGCGATCCCCACACGCAAACATGCGCGCCGCGATGGCGAAAGGCCTGCGCGATACCGTTGCCGATGCCGCTGGAGCCGCCCACCACGAGCACGTTGCGGTCCTGAAAATTAAAGTCGTCCACCGATCGTTTCCTCAGGAAATCCAGCGCAGGGCGCGCTCGAACAAAGCCACGGTCTTTGCGTGCAGCCGGTCTCCGGTGGCCTTGGGCGCCTGCCCGGCGCAGGCGCGCGCATATGTGCCCTCGAGCAGGATGCCGAGTTTGTAGCAGGCCAGAACTGCATACCAATCGATCGCGGAGAGATCGCGCCCGCTGTGCCCGCGATAGTGGGCGACAAGCTCGTCTGGCGCCGGAAACCCGGTCCAGGGCACGACATTGGCGTCCGCCTCGCCCTCGGGCCAGATCGCCAGCAGCCAGCCCAGATCGAGCAATGGATCGCCGATCGTCGCCAATTCCCAATCGACGATCGCCGCGAGTTCGCCGCCATCCAATCGGTACATGACGTTCGCCAGATGATAGTCGCCGTGCAGGATGCCGGGTCGGACCTCCGCGGGACGATGCGCCTCGAGCCAGGCCGCAACCTTGCCGACGCCGGGAATCGCCGACGGTCCGGGCCATCCGGGAAGCGCGGCATAGGATTCGAGTTGCGCCCGCCAGCGGCCGACCTGCCGTTCGAGGAAGCCGTCCGGCTTGCCGAAGCCGTCAAGGCCGACCGCCCGATAATCGACATCGCCCAAGCGCGCGATACCTTCGACGAGCGCCAGGCCCATCCGACGGCGTATCGCGGGCGAACCCGCATGCAGGTCCGGCAGGCCCACCGTGGCGGTAAAGCCGCTGACCGGCTCCATCAGGTAGAAGAAGGCGCCGAGGATGCTTTCGTCGTCGCAGGCGGCGACCAGGCGGGGATGCGGAACATCGGTGGCGCCCAGAGCAGAGAGCAGCCGTGCCTCGCGTCTCATCGTTTCGTTCGAGTTGGACCGCAAATGCAGCGGTGGCCGGCGCAGCACGAACGACTGGTCGCCGCGGCGGAAACGGAGGAGCAGATTCTGGGTGCCGCCGGACAATGTCCGCGCGTCGGAGATCGGCCCCGATTGAAGGCCATGACCGTCCATCCATGCGGCGAGCGCCGCAAGGTTTACCTCTGGCTGGTCCTGCCCGGCGACAGACTCATTGGACACGTTCGATCAGCCCAGCCCGAGGATATCCGCGAGGCGTTTCAGCGCATCGATCTGCTGGGCGGGCGTGTCGCCTTCCGGCCGGACATTGATGCGCGAGGCGCCGAACTCCTGCCTGATCTTGACGGCGTCCCGGATTTCGTCGGGCGATTTTCCCGCGGTGGAGACGCCCATCTCCATAATGATCGTCGCCGGGTCGCGGCCGGCCTCGATTGCCGCACGATGGACCTTGACCACCGCTTCACGCGCATTGTCGTCCGGGCCGAAGATGGGAAGCCATCCGTCGGCGAGCCGGCCACAGCGAGCAAGCACCTTGTCCGGCGGGATAGGATTCGCCGTCCGGCCGATGCCGAAAAAAAGCGGGATCGGCCGTTGCACCGGTCGCGGAGAAAGGTTGACATCGACCAGGTTATGGAAGCGGCCCTCGAAGGAGATATCCGCCCCTGTCCACAACAGGCGCAGGAGTTGGACCTGCTCCTCGAACATCGCGGCACGCTCTTTGAAATTCGCGCCCAGGGCCTGATATTCGAGCTGGTTGTAGCCCAAGCCGACGCCGAGCGTCAGGCGCCCTCCGGACAGGATGTCGATCTCCGCCGCCTGTTTCGCCACCAGGACGGTTTGCCGTTGCGGGAGGACAAGGACGCCCGTCGCGAACTCGATACGAGTCGTGACCGCCGACAGATAGGCAAGGAGGGTGAAGCACTCCCGCAGCGTACTTTGGCCGGTGTAGGGCGTATTGGCGATGCCATCATGCTTGGCGACGTTGATCCCAACCACGTGATCGAGGAAGCGGACGTGATTGAAGCCGAGCGTCTCCGCCGTACGCACGAAATCGACAAGCGGGCCGTGGCCGCCGCCGAACTCCGGGAAACGGTAGACATTGGTACCGAACTTCAAGCCTTCAAACATCGACCGGTCCGCTCCTGACCTTGTGCCGCATCTTGCGCCGCTCGGAAGGCTATCCATCCGTGGCGCCATACGCATGCGACATTTATGCAGCCTCGCGCTGCAGTGCTGCGCCAAGGCTTGTCCAATACCCCGCGCCATAGGATCATCGGGGGATGCCTGTCGCGCCGCTTCATGAAATTTCACGAACCCGGCCGATCGGCGTCGCTGTCGTCGGCGCCAATCCGGAGCGCGGCTGGGCAATGAAGGCCCACCTTCCCGCGCTTCGGATCCTGCCTCGGTTCGCGCTGAGAGCGGTCAGCACCAGTCGGCCGGAAAGCGCCACGGCGGCGGCCGTTGCGTTCGGCGTGCCAGCCTTCGCAAAGATCGCGCCGCTGCTCGCCCGCGATGATGTGGACCTTGTCGTGATCACCGTGAAGGTTCCCGAACACGCCGCGTTGGTCGAGGCGGCGCTAAAGGCGAAGAAGCACGTTTTGTGCGAATGGCCACTCGGGCTCGATGCCGGAGAAGCGCGGCGGCTCGCTCTGCTGGCGGCCCAGATGGGCGTTCAGGGTCTGGTCGGACTACAGGCGCGGGCCTCGCCGGCGGTGCGCTACGTTCGCGATCTGGTGCGGGAAGGCTTTGTCGGGCGCCTGCGGTCGACCACGATGATCGGCTCGGGCATGCAATGGGCCGACAGCTTCGCCTCGGCGAACGCCTATATCGCGGATGTCCGCAATGGCGCGACGATGTTGACGATCCCGTTCGGCCACGGCGTGGATGCCCTGTGCTGGGCATTGGGAGAGTTTCGGCCCCTCGCCGCGGCCCTCGCGGTGCTCCAGCCCGATGCGCGCAATGTCGAGACCGGCCAAGTCATCCGGAAGACCGCCGCGGATCAGATCGTGGTGGCCGGGCAACTCGAAGGCGGCGCGATCGCGGCGATCCACTATCGCGGCGGTTCTTGCGAGGGGACGAACTTCCTTTGGGAGATCAATGGCGACGGGGGCACATTGCGGGTGATCGCCGACACCGGCCATTTGCAGATGGCCGATGCGCGCCTCCTGGGCGCCCGAAAAGGGGAGAAGATGGCTGAGCTGGCAATTCCGGATGCCTGCCGCGCGGCCGCTCATCCGCCGTCCGGAGCGCCGGAAAACGTCGCCCATGCCTATTGCCTGATCGCGGCCGGCAACGCGCCCACCGATTTCAGCGACGCTCTTCGCCGGCACGAAATGATCGCGGCCATCCGGGAAGTGGCGGGCCACGACCGGGGCGCGTGATCAAATCTCGATTGCGATCTTGCCGAAATGCCGTCCGGATTCCTGATGGCGGAAAGCGTCGGCGAGGCGATCGAGCGGAAAGCGGCTGTCGATCACCGGCCGTATCCCGCTGGCCTCGATCGCCGCGATCATATCCTCCTGGTGTCGCCGGCTGCCGACGGTGAGGCCGATCATCCGCAGTTGCTTCGCCATGACGAGAGCGTTCGGAACGGGGCCGGCGCGGCCGGCGAGCACGCCGATGATGGCGATGTGTCCGCCGGGCCGCGCGGCCCGGATAGATTGTTCGAGCGTGCCGGCGCCGCCTACCTCCACCACGTGATCGACGCCGATCCCGCCGGTCAGCGCCTGAATCTTGCGCGCCCATTGCGGCTCGTCGCGATAGTTGATGACATGGTCCGCGCCTAGCGCGCGCAAGCGTTCGAGCTTTTCGGGGCACGACGATGTCGCGATGACCGTGGCGCCCGCCGCCTTGGCGAATTGCAGCGCGAAAATCGACACGCCCCCGCTGCCCTGGACGAGCACGGTCTCGCCGGGCCGGAGTCTCCCGTTCACGATCAGCGCCCGCCACGCGGTCAGGCCGGCGCAGGTGAGCGTCGCAGCCTCTTCGTCGGAATAGCCTCGCGGGATCCGGGTGAACGCGGTTTCGGGCATCGTGACCTGTGTGCGGGCGAAGCCGTCGTTCCGGTCGCCTGGCAGGGTCCGGAGATATTCGGGCCGCGCGTCGCCATCGATCCAGTCGGGGAAGAAGGTGCTCACCACCCGGTCCCCCGGCTTGAATTGCGTCGCGCCGGCGCCGACCGCAATGATTTCGCCCGCACCGTCCGAAAGGAGAATCCTTCCATCCGCAGCGGGCAGGGCGCCGGTTGCGATCCCATAATCGTGATAGTTGATCGAGCTTGCTCGAACGCGGACGACGATATCGCCGTCGCTAGGCTCGATGGCGGCGTCCGGCTCGACCGCGAGCCGATCGATCCCGGCCGGCTGTCGAAGTCGAACGCGGATCATCTCGCCACGCTTGCCGCGCTGACCGGCTCGGCAACGGATTCGAAAAGGACCGCCGAAACCGTCGATCGATCCATTGCGTCCGAGACGGGAAAGCCGCGCGCGCGCATGTCCGCGACGGTGGCGCGCGGATCGTCGGATTCGATCTCGTAAAGGGCCAGATAGCGACAACCGGCCATGCCATTCTTGTTGCAGGCGCGGAAACGCTGCGCCGACACGATCCCCGGCACGCTCAGGACATCGCCGAGATGAATATTGTCGTACCAATCGTTGAAGCTGCTGTCCTGCCCCTCGATCGGATTGGTCAGGACGACGAAAGTGTAGCGCGCCATCGGACGGTCCTTCTCAACTGTTGGCGGAAGCTGTGGCGTTGCCGGCGGCGGCCAGATCGCGGCGATAGCAGCGCGCGAGCGCCAGACAGGCGGCCCCCGCGACCAGCAGGCCGATCATGCTGATCGTCAGTGAATAGCGGATGCCCTCCTCGCCGAAGCGGCCCAGGAAAGCGTCGTTCATCATCCCGATCGCGAGGGGCCCGAAGCCAAGCCCCAAATTGACGACGGCGGTCAGGATCGCGGAGGTCATCGCGCGCATCGACGGCGGAGCAAGCGTCAGCGCCATGCTGTAAGCCGGCGCGAACCAGAGGCTCTTGAAGAGTTGCGACAGGATGTAGAACAGAATTGCGAGCCTGGCGTCGCCGGCCAGGGCGAACGCGACCCCGAAAGGTGTCGAGGCCAATGTGCCGAAGCCCGCGACGAGCGCGTACCAGCGCACGTCCTTCTTGCCGAGGCGATCCGCCAGAAATCCGGCGAGGAGGTTGCCGCCGCCCGTCCCGATCAGCGTCGCGATGCCGAGCCAGAGGCCCGCTTCGGCTGTGGTCATGCCGTGAACGCGCATGAAGTAAGCGGGCGCCCAGGCAATCATGCCATAGCTGGAGAAGGCCACAGCCAGCGCGATCAGGAAGATCAGGCGAAAGCTTGGAATCCGGGTGACGATCGAAAGAACCTCGCGCAGCGGAATGATGCGGCCCGGACCGTTCGCGTCGGACATGCCGCGAACAGGTTCGCGGACCGTGAACCGCATGAGGAACGCAAGAATGAGGCCGGGGATTCCCACGATGAAGAATGCCACGCGCCAATCGAACGTCGCGTTGAGCCAACCGCCAAGGAACAATCCGAATCCGATCCCCGCCGCGCCGGCAGACGTGACGATGCCGATTGCCGTCGCCCTTTTCTCGGCGGGGTAGAGATCCGCGAGCATGGATTGCGATGCCGGCACGGCTCCCGATTCTCCGATCGCCACGCCGGCGCGCGCGATGGCGAGCTGAAGGAAGTTCAGGGCCAAGCCGCTGACGGCGGTCATGCTGCTCCAAAGCGCCAGGCAGAGGGCGATGATCGAGCGTCGTTCCGAGCGATCGGCCCAGCGCGCGATCGGGAAGCCGGCGACCACGTAGCATATCGAAAAGGCGGTGCCGGTCAGCACACCCATCGCGGTGTCACTGACGTGCAGGGAGCCCTTGATCGGCTCCAGGAGGATGCTCGGAAGATAGCGGTCGATGTAATTCAGGACCGTTGCAAGGCAGAGCAGCACCAGGACGTAGGTGCGTCGCCGCGTGGACCATTCGTCAGCTTGTCGGGACGGCAGCACTGGCACCTCGAAGAAAAGGAATTGAGCTCATCCGACTCCCTGCTCGGCAGGAATGTGAACGATCAGACCCTCGAGCCCTGGCGCTATATTGATCTGGCAGGACAAGCGACTTCCCGGGCCGGAGCCGAGAACATATTCCAGAAGATCGGCCTCGTCGGCCGAAGGCGGCCCCACGCCCTCGATCCATTCGGGATCGACGATAACGTGGCAGGTCGCGCACGAACATTGCCCGCCGCAATCGGCGTCGATGCCGGGAATCCCGTTGCGGACGGCGCCTTCCATCACGGAAAATCCCGGCTCGACGTCGATTTCATGGCTGGTGGAGTCGGATTCGACGTAGATCACTTTGGTCATCGAATGAACGCACCAGCCATGGTCTGATCGAAGCGGTTGCCGTCAGAATGAAAAGTTCACGCGCACGCCGTAGGTCCGCGGACGGGCGTAGATCGCGCGATCGCCGAACGCGGAGTCGAGGACGAGCGTTGCGTAAAGCTGATTGGTCAGGTTCCGGCCCCAAAGCGAGATGCGGACATGGTCCCCGGGCAATGCCCAGGTCAGTTGCCCGTTCAACACTTCATAGGCGGGCTGCTTGAGACGATTGCCGAAATCGCCGAAGAAGCCGCTCGAAAGATAAAGGTTCGCGTCGGCGATCAGGCTGCCATAGCCGATCGGCTGGCGATAGTTCACGCCGAGTGTCGCCGTATGTTTGGGCGCGCGGGTCACCTCATTGCCGGAAACATCCGAGATGAACTGGCTGTTGCCGCCACCCGGCAAAGGTGCCGTGACGATCGCATTGGGAAAGTCCGCATAGGTCGCGTCGATATAAGAATAGCCTAGGGAGATATTCAGCCGCTGGATCGGCGTCAGCGTCGCGGTGAGATCCAGACCATTGACGTTGACGCTCGCCGCGTTGGTGACGGCGGTCGTCGGCGCGCCCGGGTTGGAGCTCGGCGTGGCCGCGCTCACCTGAACGTCCGAATAGTCATAGTGGTAAGCGGAGGCTTCGAATGAAAACTCCCGGCCGATTCGCGTGCGTCCGCCGAACTCGTAACCGTTTACGGATTCCGGGGCGAAGGGAGAATCCGGGAAGCCCGAACCATTATATCCACCGCTCTTGAAGCCGCGGGAATAGGTGAACCAGAGAAGAGAGCGCGGCGCGAATTCCCATCGCAGTGAAGCCTGTGGCGTGAACGCGGTCCAGGAATCCTGGATATCGCGCGACTGACCGAGCGTGGGGCGCGTAGCCACATAATGCTTGCGTTCCCAACTGTAGCGCGCGCCGGCATCGATCGTGAATCCGCCGCCGAGGCGATAGGAAGCCGTGCCGAAAATTGAGGCGGATTTCACATCCTGGGTCGCGAGCAACTCGACGCCATTGCTGACATAGGGGTCGTAGCCGTTATTCTCGGTCGAGCCGTAGGCGCCCAGGATCCACGAGAAGCGACCGCTGCCCCGGGAGGTCAGGGTCAATTCCTCGCTGAGGGCTTCCTCTTCCTGAAACCATTCGCTCTTGGAGAGGTCCGCCGGGGAATAATCGGGATCCTGGAGGATATGGCCGCGCGTGTTGCGATAGCCCGTCGTCGATGTAAGCGTCGCGAAATCGAAATCGTAGTTCATCTGCAGCGTGACGGCCTTTACGCGCGAGTGCAGGATCGGATCGTAATTGTGCGCGACATCATAAGGATCGGCGGGCAGCGGCAATCCGCGCGCGCGGGCGACCGAATTGAAATCGAGAATGTGGGAATTCCACGCACTGTTATCATCCCGACGGGTATATTCGAGACTCAGCAACGCGCTGAACCGGTCGTTCGGCTGAAACAGCAGTCGCCCGCGAGCTGAATAATTCTCGACGTCGCCCGCGCGGATGCCGAGCGTCACATTATGCAAATAGCCATCGTCACGCCGATATTGGACGGCGAGGCTCGCTGCGAGCGTGTCCGAAAGGCCGCCCGTCACATAGCCGTCGGCAATGACCTCGTTGAAGCGCCCGTAAGAAAGCGATGCTTCTCCCCCGAAGTCAAACCGGGGGCGACGGGTCGTGATGATGATGGCGCCGCCTGTGGCATTTCGCCCATAAAGGGCTCCCTGCGGCCCGCGCAGCACCTCGATATGATCGATATCGTTGAAATCGAACGCATTTCCGAGCTGGCTCGTCTGATAGACGCCGTCGAGGTAGATGGCGACATTCGAGGGGTTTCCGATACCGATGATGGCGGTGCTGACGCCGCGAACGGAGGGTTGGGTGAAGCTGCCGAGGGTCGTCACGGTGAGCCCGGGGGTGACCTGGCCCAGATCGATCGAATTCGTGAGCCCGCTGGCTTCGATCTTGTCCGACGAGATGACCGACACGGATGCGGGCACATCGGAGAGCGACTGGGCGCGTCGCTGCGCGGTGACGACGATATCGCCGTCGTCCGTCATCGGGCCTGGCGCGGGGCTCGCCGCGGGCGCCGCTTGCGGCGCCGGCGTGGCTTGGGAAACGTCCAGATCGCCTTCCGCCTGGACTTCGGCCTGAGCGAACGCAACGGAGGGCAGCAAGAGCGCGGCCGCAGACGCCGAGCAAAGATATCCTAGGCCGATCTTCATACCGAAGTCCTCTCCCCGATTAGCCAATTTCTGACCGGTTGTCCCGGCTTGGGCCCAGCGAGGGGCCGACGAGCGCAGCCTTTCCCAAAGTGGATGCACGCACAACCGACAGCTTCGCAGCGTTCCGCTGCAATCTTGCAGAGGGGTGCGCGCGATCATTCGGCGCGATTGGCGCGACTTCGCGATTTTGCGAGGCGCTAGGCTTCGATCGGCGCGGGCGGCGCGACGCGGCGCAGGAAATCGATCAGAACCGCCCCGAACACGGCATTGTTATCGCCCACGACCATATGTTCGGCATCGGCCACCATCGAAACTTCCAATTGCGGCGCCACTGCCCGAAAGGCCTCGACGCCATCGTCATCGACGATGTCGCTCTGCACGCCACGGACCAGCAGGATCGGTTTGCCGAGCGCCGCCGCCGAAGCTTCGACCGCGTCGATATCCTCGGGCGAAAACACCTTGCCATCGGGCTTCAGACGATCCGGATCCCAATGCCAGTAAAGGCGTCCGTCCTCGCCAGTCCGCAAGTTCTTGAGGAGGCCGACGCGGTCCTCCGGCTTGGCCGGCTTGCGCTTGTAGGCGGATACGGCGGCCACCGCCTCATCGACATTCGCGAAGCCGCTTCGATAAGCGTGCATGAAGTTCGAAATGCGCGAGGAGCCGCCGCGTTCGTAGCGCGGCACCACATCGACGAGGACCAGCGCATTGACCGGGATGCCGCCAAGCCGCGAGGCGATCAGCGTGGACGCCATGCCGCCGAGCGAAGCGCCCACGAAAGTGACACCTGCGTCACTGACGGTCTGGCGCACAACCGCCTCGACATCGCCGGCATAGTCGACGAGCCGGTATTTGTCCCGAGGAGCCCAGCCGCTTTCGCCGTGACCGCGAAGGTCCATTGAAACGACCTGATAGCCGATACTCGCCAATTTGGCGGCGGTGTCTTTCCATGAATGGCGCGTCTGCCCGCCCCCGTGCGCGAGGAGAACCAGCGATCCTGAAGAGGGGCCGAGGCGATCCGCGACGATCGGCAGGCCGTCCTGGCCTTCCAGGAAGACCGTTCCGCCGCTCATGCGGACGCCCGCGCCATGGCCGCCCCGGACTGACCCGGATAATTGCCCCCGCCGTGGTCGGCGTCGAGCTTGCGATAATCGGGCGACAGGCCGCTCATGGCGAGTTCCCGAACGAAGATTACGGATCGGGGGGCCTTGTAGCGGGCGATCCGCTCGCGCACGAACGAGATCAACTCCTCCTCGGCCGCCGTCGCGCCCAGATTCAGCTCGACGATCGCCACGACCTTTTGCGCCCATACAGGGTCGGGCTGGCCGATGATCGCGGACCTGGCCACCGCGTCATGCAGGTTCAGCACCGCCTCGACCTCGGCGGCGTAGATATTCTCGCCGGCCGATTTCAGCATCTGCCGTTTGGGCGACACGAAGCTGATGGTTCCATCGGGATCGCGGCGAACGAGATCGTTGGTCTTCCACCACTCGCCGTCGAGGCGCCGTGCGTTGAGCTCCGGCCGGTTCCAGTAGCCAAGGCCGGCGACGGGCCCGCGTATCGCAAGCTCGCCAAGCTCCCCGTTGGCCACTTCCCGGCCGCTCTCGTCGATGATCGCGGCTTCGGCGATCGGCGCGATCCGTCCGCAAAAAGGCGTACTGCCCTGGCCCGCCCAAGCGCCGACGACGATCGGCCCGGCGACCTCCGTTTGCCCGGTGCCGCCGATCTCAGGGCCGCGAACCGTCATCTCACGCCATTTCGGAATGTCCAGCATGCTTCGGAACGTGGACAGATCATAGCGGCCGTCGGCGTTGATTTCGGCCATCTGGATCGCCGTGGGGGGCTGGAGACGGCCGGTGACGATCTTCTCGTCGTGGATGAGTTTGCACAAAAGCTCGGCATCGGCGCGCCGCGCGATCACTGACTTGCCCCCCATGACGAATGTCGGCAGCAGATCGAGCCAGGCCACGATATGGAACATCGGCGTGCTCACCAAGGCTGCGTTGCCCAGTCGGATATCGAGTGCGGGCACGTGGGTGAGCGCCTGGAGAAAGAGACCGAGATCCGACAGCATGGCGCCATTGGGCTTGCCATCGAACGCTCCGGTGTAGAGCACGAGCAGCGGCCGATCCGGGGCGGGAGTCGCCTCTTCTCCACCTTTATCGCCGACACCGGCGAGGAGCCCCTCATAGCTTCCTTCCCCGACGCCATCATGGGCGATCCAAATCCGGCCTTCGTCGTTCTCCTTCAGCCGTTCCATCAGCGGGCCGACCTCTTCGGTCTGCCAGAAGACGATCGCCGGGTCGAAATCATCGAGGACGAACCTCAGTTCGGACTCCGACTGCCGCCAGTTGCCGCAACAGAACATGGCGCCGAGGCGGCTGCACGCCAAAAGCAGCTCGAAGACGCGATGAGCATTCTGCCCCAGCCAGAGCAATCGGCTTCCTTCGGATATCCCCATCGTTGCCAAGGCATTGGCGAGGCGATCGGCGCGATCGAACAGGCGCTCGAACGTGAGGCGCTCGTCGCCATGGACCAGGGCTTCGCGTCCGGGAAAGCTCCGGCGGTGCTGGCCCGCCAGGCGGTAGAGACTTGGCAGTGCGGTCACGGCCGCTCCTCTTCAGACCAGGCGATTGCGTCCAGGCGGCCGCGGGATCAGGCGATCGCTTCGGCAACCGCCGCGCCGGCACTGGCCGTTTGCGCGATGTCGTCGGGCGCGGGATAGAATTTGTCGCAGAATCTCCGCACGCGCATGAACATGCGGCCTTCGAACTTGGAATAAGCGGGGCGGAGCATATAAACCATGTTATTCCAGATCGGCACGTCGCGTCCCGCCTGCTTTAGCTGCTGCTCGACCCGCTTGTAGGCATTGCCGACCGGAATCAGCCCGTCGCCGCCTTCGGCCGACCGATCCTGCTCCACCAGGCAGGTGCCGAACATATCGCTGTTCTCGTGATCGATCGGCGTCGTCGAATGCCACAGCAACGAGGGCATGCGGTGCGGACGATCGGGGTCGGCGATGAAATCGACCAGCACGGTGCCCAGTCCGTGGCTGCTGGTCTGCTGCTGGGGCGGCTTGCGAACCAGTCGGAAGATGTGCCCTTCTTCGACAATTTGAGGAAGGTCTTCTTCCTTGCGCTGGGGCTCCAGCAGCTTGTTTTTGTGTACCCAGATCAGGTGTTCGATATCGACGGTGTTCTCGACGATATATTGCGGGCGCGTGTGCACGTTTTCCCACTTGTACGTGCAGTGGGGATAGGCCGGCAGGAAATCCCGTTCATGACGCCGCTCGGCGGGGGGGGGCCATAATGGCGGCCGCTCCAGACTGTCGTGCCAGGTCCAGATGATCCCGTTGCTTTCGTGCACGATCCATTTTTTGAGGACGCGGCGCGTCGTCGAAGGGCATCCGTCGGACGGCACCAGGGTGTTGCGGCCGTCCTTGCCCCACTCCCAGCCGTGGTATGGGCACCGAAGGATGCTGCCATCGACCTCGCCGCCATAGCCCAGATGTGCGCCCATATGCGGGCAGAAGGCGGAGCTCAGGATCGCCTCGCCGTCCTCTGTTCGATAGAGGACGAGATCCTTGCCGAAATATTTGAGCGGTTTCACGTCGCGCGGCTTCAGCGCGTCGCTCCAATCCACCTGGAACCAACTCGTTGGAAAGACATCATGGGGAAAGCCGATCGCCTGCGGCAGATCTTCCAGATATTCGACGTCGGCTTCATTTGCCATGTCCAGTGCCTTTCCCATCCGTCGCCAGGTGGCGCTTCGTCTCCGCCGCGCGAAGTCCTGACTTTGCCAGTCTCGTCTGACCCATTGGCAAAGCCAAGCAGAAGCCGCGCAGGTCTTCTCTGCATTTTTGCAGCGGCGGGCTGGTGAGCCGGCCAGCGCCTCTGTAAGGGTGTTCCGATGAACTGGGACGACATCCGGATTTTTCTCGCGCTGGCTAGGTCGGGCCACCTGAAGGAATCCGCCCGCCGGGTGGGGCTCAACGCGACGACGGTCAGCCGCAGGATTGCGCGCCTGTCGGAAGCGATCGGCGAAAATCTCTTCAATCAGTATAGCGGCGATTATTCGCTGACGCCCCGGGGCCATCTGCTCCTGCAGGAGGCGGAAAAGATCGAAGCCGTGATGGTTTCAATCAAGGAGGAGGAGCGCCTTCAGAAATATGCCGGTCGCATTCGGGCCAGCGTATCGGAAGGGTTCGGCCTGTTCATCGCGGCCAACATCGCCGAATTCCATTTTCGCTATCCCGATGTGGAGGTCGACCTCGTTGTCTCCGGGGCGAGCCGGCTTAGTCCGTCGAAACGGGAGGCGGATATCGCCATCGGGGTGCGGCGCCCGATGCGTGGCCTAGTGGCTGTCAAGAAGCTGTTCACGGCGGTCACGCGCCTTTATGCGGCGCCGTCATATCTTGAGCGGTGCGGTCCGATAGAATCGATCGACGAACTGCACCGGCACAGCCTGATCGGTTATATCAGCGATCTCATATATACCAACGAAATCAATTATCTAGGAGAGCTCGGCCTCGACATCGAGCCGACGATCCGTTGCTCCAGCATCCTTGCCCAGGAAGAGCTCGTGGCCGGCGGCGCCGGCATCGGCATGCTGCCCCAATTTCGCGCCTACAATAATCCCGGCCTGGTGGCGCTTTTCCCGGACGAGATCCATGTCCATCGCGACCTGTGGCTGATCGTCAATCAGGAGGCGCGCAAACTGCCGCGCACGCGCGCCTTCATCGACTGGATCCAGGAGATCGTCGATCGGCATCGCAAGATGCTGGTGGGCGATATGCAGGACGCAAATCCGCTGCCTTATGGCGGGGGCTAGTCCGGACCCTAATCGGCGGTGATCAGGCCGCCGGTGAGGGGCAGGACGGTCCCCGTCAGATATGCGCCGGCGCGGGAGGCGAGGTAGATCACCGCCCCGACGATGTCTTCAGGCTCGCCAAGCCGGCGAAGCGGTATCGACCATTGATCCCGCGGATCTCCGGCCTTCAGGAAGGGCGCCGTCATTTTCGACGGAAAGACCCCGGGCGCAATCGCGTTGACCGTGATGTTCTCGCTCGCCAGCCTTCGCGCAAGATGTCGTGTCAGCATGGCAACCGCGGCCTTGCTGGCGCTGTAGGGATAACTTTCGGTTCGCGGCGGGCTCAGCCCGGCGCTGGAGCCGAGATTTATGACGCGCGCCGGATCCTCGGCGCGTGCCGCCTTCCGCAGCGCGGGAAGCAGCGCCCGCGTGAGATCGAACGATCCGGTGACGTTGACCGACATGACGCGGTCGAAGGCGTCGCGGGGAAAATCGTCGATCGGCGCCCCCCAGGTCATTCCCGCATTGTTGACCAGGATGTGGAGGCCGTCCGTGGACCGCTCGACCTCGGCGACGATGGCCGCGACACCCTCCGTGGTTCCGACATCCGCGCGGACCGAGGCACAATGACCGCTTCCACCCAATGTTTCGACGGCGGCCGCGATTTCATGCTCCTTGCGTGCCGCGATGATCAGATTCGCGCCCGCCGCGTGGAGACCCTGGGCGATCATGAACCCGATCCCGCGCGATCCCCCGGTCACCAGCGCGGTCTTGCCGCGCACGTCGAAAAGCCGGTTCGGGTCCATCCGTCCGCTCCTATGCGGCGCGCCGTGCCGCGCGTTCGTAGATCGAGCCACCTTCGGCGGCGATCTCGCGCAGCAATGGCGGCGGGGAAAAGCGCGGACCGCATCGCGCGGCGAGGTCGTCGCACGCGGCGACAAACGCCGCGACGCCAATCATGTCGATCAGGCTGAGCGGGCCGCCCGTCCATGGCGCGAAGCCCCAGGCGAGGATGGCGCCGACATCGGCCGCGCGTGGATCGGTGATCACGCCTTCCGACAGGCAGCGCGCGGCCTCCACGGCCTGCCGATAGAGAAGGCGCGTCCGCACCTCCTCGACGAGCGCCGGGTCGCCGGCGGCGCGGGTCACGGGCGCGATGCCGGCGAGACCAGGCCATAATTGTTTGGGGGCGCCGGCCGGATAATCGTAAAAGCCCTTGCCGTTCTTGCGGCCACAGCGGCCGTGGCCGTTCACCAGCGCGTCCAGCACCGCATCGGAAGCCCGCGGCTCGAAGGCATCGCCCAGATCCCGCCGAGCCTGCTCGCGAACCTTCAGGATAAGGTCCAACGCCACATCGTCGTAGAGCTCCAGCGGGCCACGCGGCATGCCGGTCGCCCGGCCGACATTCTCGATGATCGCGGGCGCGACGCCATCGACGAGAAGCTCGACTCCTTCGGCGGTGTAGGTGCCGAAGCAGCGCGATGTGTAGAAACCCCTGCTGTCGTTCACGACGATCGGCGTTTTGCGGATGCGACGCACATAATCGAGGGTCTTCGCGAGGCACGCCTCGGACGAATTCTTGCCGACGATGATCTCGACCAATTCCATCCGATCGACCGGAGAGAAGAAATGGATTCCGATGAAGTTGCCCGCGCGCATGCTCGCTTCCGCGAGGCCGGTGATCGGAAGCGTCGAGGTGTTCGTCCCGAACACGGCATGCGCGCCGAGCCGGGCTTCGGCGAGCGCCGTGACCCGCGCCTTGAGCGCGCGATCCTCGAAGACGGCCTCGATGACGATGTCGGATCCCTCGATATCGGCATAATCGTCTGTGGCATGAATGCGGCCGAGCAATGCTTCTCCGGCGGCCTCCTCCATCCGGCCCCGTTCAATCTCCTTCCTGACCAGCGCGGCGCAGTGCGCCTTGCCCTTCTCTGCCTGTTCGCGGGTGACGTCGATCAGGACGGTTTCGATACCGGCGGCCGCCTGCACATAGGCGATGCCGGCGCCCATCATGCCGGCGCCGATGACGCCGGCCTTGCCGATGTCGAAAGGGGCCACTCCCGCCGGCCGCGGATCGCCCTTTGCAAGGGCTTGTCTGGACTGGAACTGGGTGCGGATCATCGCCTTGGCCTCGGGTGTGTGGCGAGTCCTGATGAAGTAGCGGGTCTCGATCCGCAGCGCGGCATCCATGGGAACCTGGATGCCCTCATAGACCGCCTGCAGGATATTCGTCTGCGCCGGATAATTGAGGTAGGTCCGCTTGCGGAGCTGGGCGGCCCCGTTCACGAACGCGGGGGAACCGGTCGGCGTATGGGGGCCGCCTCCCGGGACGACGAAACCGGGCTTGTCCCACGGCTGCACCGGATCGCCGACGTTTAGCAGCCAGGCTTCGGCGGCACCGAGGGCTTCGCCCGGATCGACCACGGCATGGACAAATCCGGCGGAGAACGCCTCGTCGGCGGAGACCGGTCTGCCCTGCAGCAAATAGGGAAGGGCCTTGGCGGCGCCAATCAATCGCGGCAGCCGCTGCGTGCCGCCGCCGCCGGGCAGCAGGCCGACGGTCGCTTCCGGCAGGCCCAGCTTCATCTTCGGATGGCGCGCGGCAACCCGGTAGTGGCAAGCCAGCGCGGTTTCGAGGCCGCCGCCCAGCGCAAGGCCCTCCAGCGCGATCGCGACCGGCTTTCCGCAGGTTTCGAGCCGGCGGAGGAGACGGCTGAACCGCGCCGCGCGTTCGAATTCGTCGCGCAATTGTGTCTCGCTGGTGTCCGCGACCGCCGCGCGCTCGCCCTGCGTGCCCAGGTCCGCCCCGGCGCAGAATCCGTTCGCCTTGCCGGAAACGAATACGCATCCGCGGATCCCCTCATCCGACGCGATGCGCGTCACCACTTCGTCGAATTCATCGACAGCGTCCGGCGTGATCGTGTTCATCGATCGGCCGGGCACGTCGAAGACGATCGTGGAGAGGCCGCTTTCGGCGATTGTGATCGTGAAATTGTTCATCTTGCCTCGTCCTCAAACCCGCTCGACGACCATCGCCGTGCCCATTCCAGCACCGACGCAGAGCGTCACCAGGGCCGTCTCCCGGTCGCTCCGTTCAAGTTCATCGACGGCCGCGCCCAATATCATCGCCCCGGTCGCTCCGAGAGGATGGCCCATGGCGATGGCGCCGCCGTTCACGTTCATCTGGTCATGTGGGACGTGAAGCTCCTCCATCATTCGCAACACGACGCTGGCGAAGGCTTCGTTGAGCTCGAACAGATCGATGTCCCGGACCGACATGCCAAGGCGGCCCAGCAGCTTGCTGGTGACCGCCGCGGGCCCGGTCAGCATGATCGAAGGGTCGGATCCGATCGAAGCCGCGCCGACCACGCGGGCGCGCGGTGAAAGGCCGAGTTCCTGGCCCATCTTCCGCGTACCGAAGAGCACGGCCGAGGCGCCATCGACAATGCCGCTTGAATTGCCCGCGTGGTGAACGTGCTGAATTCGCTCGATCTGGGGATAATTCTGAAGGGCGACGGCGCCGAAGCCGGCATCCGCCGCCTTCGTGAAGGCGGGCTCCAGACCCGCGAGCGACTGCATCGTCGTTTGCGGCCGCATGTGTTCGTCCCGATCGAGCGCAATGAGACCGAGCTGATCCCGGACCGGAACGATCGAACGATGGAACCGTCCTTCGGTCCACGCCCGCGCGGCGCGGCGCTGGCTTTCGACCGCATAAGCATCCACATCGGCGCGGGAATGCCCGTCCAGGGTCGCGATGAGGTCGGCGCCGATGCCCTGGCCCACGAAGCTTGTCGCGAACGATACCGACGGATCCGTCGGCCAGGCGCCCCGATCCGAACCCATCGGGATTCGCGACATGGATTCGACGCCGCCGCCGATGGCAAGTTGCGCTTCGCCCGACGCGACCTTGGCGGCGGCGATATTGCAGGCTTCGAGCCCCGACGCGCAGAAGCGGCTGACCTGGACGCCGGCGACGCTTTCCGCATAGCCCGCCATCAGCGCGGCCGTGCGGGCGATGTCGGATCCTTGTTCGCTTACCGGAGATACGCAGCCCACGATCAAATCGTCCACGTAAGCGGTGTCGAGCGCGTTGCGATCACTGATCGCTTCGAGCACCTGAACGATCAGCGAAAGCGCCGTGATCTCATGCAGCGCGCCGTCCTTGCGGCCCTTGCCGCGGGGCGTGCGGACCGCATCGAAAATATAGGCGTTCGTCATCAGACTCGTGCTCCTCCAGATGCGTGGGCGGCCCGCAGTCGCGCGTATCGGCGCAGATGCTGTTCGGTCGATCCGAGCTCGACCTCGATTGCCGTGGTTCGCTTGAAATAACGTCCGATCGGCGTTTCGTCGGCGATACCCATGCCGCCATGAACCTGGATCGCGCCCTGGCCCGCGATTCTGCACGCCTGACCGACCTTGACCTTCGCCGCGGAAGAGAGGGCATTCGCGTCGCCGGCGCCTCGTTCGACAGCCACCGTGGCCATCGCCGTCAGCGCGTCGGCCTGCTCGACAGCGATCGCCATATCGACCATGAGATGCTGGAGAGCCTGGAACGAACTGATGGCGACGCCGAACTGCCGGCGTTCCCGGGCATAGTCGGTGGTCATCTGAATCATTCGTCGCATTGCGCCGACGGCCTCGGCGCACAGGCTCACCGTCGCCTCCCGCGTCACCGTCTCCAGAAGTGCCGCGCCCCGGTCCGGGCCGAACAGCATCGCTTCGGCGGGGACATGGACTCCGGCCAGCAAGAGGTCGGCCGCGCCTGCACCGTCCATGGTCGGATAGTCGCGCCGCGTCAGTCCGGGCGCGCTCGCCGGCACGAGAAAAAGGGCCATTCCATCCCCCAGCCTCGCATTCACCACCAGCCAGTCGGCCGAAGGTGCCCAGCGCACGACGGCCTTGCTGCCCGTGATGACAAAGCCGGAGCCCTGGGTTGTCGCGGCCGTTCCGAGGTCGACGGGAGACAGGTCGAGCGAAGCGCCGTAGGCGTTCTCCGAAAGTCCCGCGGCGATCTCAACTCGGCCGTCCGCGAGATCGGCCCGCACCCTTGAGGCCAAGTCGGAATCCGAACGTCCAAGAAGGCCGCCGCACAGGATGATCGAGGTCAGATAGGGTTGGACGGCAAGCGAGCGGCCGAGCTCTTCCATGATGACCGCGTTGGTAGCGACCCGCTGGTCGATCTCGTCCTCTTCGCCGGGCAGGGCCATGCCGAACAGGCCGAGGTCGGCGGCAAGGCCGTGCCACAGATCGCGGTCGCGAGGCCCCCCAGGATTCAAAGTCGGGCCTCCCGACTTGTCGTCCAGATAGCGCGCCAGGCTTTCCTTCAACAGGCGCTGAGTTTCTGTAAGGTCAAGATACATGGATTGCGTTTCGGCCCGAGCTTTAGTCCTGCGGGATTGAGAGCGGCGCGCGCTTTTTCAGGCAAGCGACAATGGTGCAGCCTCCCTCGGCGATTTTGCAGTTGGCGCTGCCGGTCCCGATCATGCCAACAAGGTCGAAACAGGCGCTCAGACAGGCCGGTCCGCCACTCAGGGGCGGCCCCGGGAGGAGACAAGGGTGACGGCCAAGGACGAAGAATCGTTCCGCCAGGAGGTCGTGGATTTCCTGCGGAGGCGTTTCACGCCGGATTTACGCGAAGCGGCGTCCCGGCAGACCGGAATGTATGCCGACATCGATCTCAGCCGGCGCTGGTGGTCGATCCTTTTCGAGCAGGGCTGGATCACGCCGGACTGGCCGGAAGAATATGGGGGCACCGGCTGGACGCCCGGCCAACGTCACATCTTCGAAGTGGAATGCGCGTCCGCGGGAACGCCGGTCCTTCCGACGCTCGGGCTCAGGCTCTGCGGCCCGGTCCTCATTCGTTACGGCACGGCGCAGCAGAAGGCGCAATTCCTGCCGGCGATCCGTTCCGGCGAGGCGTTTTTCTGTCAGGGTTATTCCGAACCGCAGGCCGGTTCCGATCTCGCCGCCCTTCAGACTCGGGCGGTGCGTGATGGCGACACCTTTGTCGTCAACGGCACCAAGATCTGGACCACCTACGCCCAATATGCCAACTGGATATTCCTTCTCGTGCGAACCGCCGCCGGCGGCCGGCCGCAGGATGGAATCAGCTTCCTCATCGCGCCCATGGACCTCCCCGGCATCAGGGTCATGCCGATCATCTCCATCTCCGGGGAACATGAGGTCAATCAGATCTTCTTCGACGACGTGGTCGTTCCGGACAAATATCTGGTCGGCGAGGAAGATCGGGGATGGGACGTTGCGAAATATCTGCTCGAATATGAGAGGGGGAATGTCAGTCATGCGGCCCGAATTCGCCGTCAGTTGGCGTATGTGGAAAAGGAAATCGTCGCGCGCGTCGGCGATGGCGTCCTGTCGGACGATCCCCTGTTCCAGGATTTCTGCGACCTCGAGATCGCCAGCCGTGGCATCGAAATGATCGAGCGCCGGCTGACGGCCGATCTGAAGCCCGGCACCTCGTCAATCGGAGCGATGTCGTCCGCGCTCAAGCTTCTCGGCGCCGAGGCAATTCAAAAGATCACCGAGCTGGGCGCACGCGCGCAGGGCGCATATGCACAGGTGTCGCCCGCCGCGCGCGAGCATGAAGCGTCGTCCATTTCATCGGCAGCGATCGCGAGCGCCCGCTATCTCAATTACCGGGCCGTGACCATTTATGGTGGCTCCAGCCAGATTCAGCGCAACATCCTCGCGCGGTCCCTCCTTCGTCTCTGAGGCATTTCGATGGTTCGTCATGGCTGAGCTGAATTTCCCGCGCCCCTCCTTCATGGATGATGAAGAGATCCGGATGTTCGAACATTCGGTGATCCGTTTCCTGGAAGCCGAGGCTCCGCCGGAACGGGCCGAAGCCTGGCGTCGCGATGGCATGGTCGAGCGCGATTTCTGGGCGAGCGCCGGCCGCGTTGGATTCCTCGGCGTCTCGATCCCCGAAGAATATGGCGGAGCCGGCGGTGACTTCCGGCACGACATCGTTCTCATTGACCAGGTGGTGCGTAACGAGGCGAGCGGCTTCGCGATCTCGCTGCACAACGGCATCGTGTCGCCTTACGTTCTGGCCCACGGCACCGAGGAACAGAAGCGGCGGTGGTTGCCGCGGCTGGCGAATGGCGAGATGATCGCGGCGGTCGCGATGAGCGAGCCCGGCGTCGGATCGGACCTCCAGAAGCTACGCACGAGCGCGAAGCGCGATGGCGAGGGTTATCGGATCAACGGTCAGAAGACCTTCATCACGAACGGGCAACTCGCCAATTTCATCGTCGTTGCCGCCAGGACCGGGGAAGGCGTCGGGGGGCGCGGTGTTTCGCTGTTCATCGTCGACGCCGACGAGGACGAGGGTTTCCGCCGTGGCCGCAAACTCCCCAAGATCGGCACGCCGGCGCAGGATACGTCCGAACTGTTCTTCGACGATGTCTGGGTGCCGGCCGATCGGCTGCTCGGGCTCGAGGAAGGAAGAGGCTTCCGGCAGCTTATGACCGAATTGCCGCGAGAGCGGCTGGTGATCGCGATCCAGGCGATGGCGATGATCGAGGTCGCGCTCGAAATCACGATCGATTATGTCAAGGAGCGCGATGTCTTCGGCCAGAAGCTGATCGATTTCCAGAACACCCAGTTCAAGTTGGCCGAGTGCAAGGCCGATGCGATGATGGCGCGCGTCTTCCTGAATCACTGTATCGAGCGCCAGTTCCAGGGCACGCTGGACACCGCCACCTCGGCGATGGCGAAGCTGCGGCTCGCCAATCTGCAGAACCGGATCGTCGACGAATGCCTCCAACTGCACGGCGGCTATGGGTTCATGGACGAATACGCGATCGGCCGCATGTACAAGGACGCGCGCGTGACGCGCATCTATGGCGGGACCGACGAGATCATGAAGCTGCTGATCGCCCGGTCGCTCTAAATGGATGCCGATCCGCACGTTCTTTCCCCACCCTTCGATCTGTCCGGCCGGACGGTGCTGGTGACGGGCGCGACGAGCGGGATCGGACGGATGATCGCCGAGGGTTTCGCCGCGTGCGGGGCCGAGCTGTTCATCTGCGCGCGCACACGCGACGCCTGCGAGGCGGTGGCGGCGCGGATCGCGCAAACGCACGGCTGCGTTTGCACCGCCGTGGCCGCGGACGTCGCCTCGCGCGAGGGACGCAATGATCTTGCGGCGAGGATCGAGGCCAGGACAGGCAGACTCCACTGCCTGGTCAACAATGCCGGCGCCACCGCCCACGCCGCGATCGACGATTGCGCGGAGGCCGATTGGGACCGGGTGATGGATCTCAATCTCAAGGCGCCTTTCTTCCTGAGCCAGGCCGTGCTCCCGCTGCTGCGCCGAGGCGCGGCGCCGTCATGGCCGGCCGCCATCGTCAACCTCGGTTCGATCGGCGGCCTTCGGATCGGCGGTCGTCAGAATTATGCCTATGCCGCGTCGAAGGCAGGGCTCCATCACCTGACCCGTTCGATGGCCAAGGCGCTCGCGCCCGAGCATATCGTCGTGAACGCCATCGCGCCGGGACCATTCCCCTCGAATCTGTCGAGCGCGCAAGCCGGGGCCGCATTGGAATCTCTGATCGCGCAAATTCCCGTCGGACGTAGCGGAGCGTGGCCGGATGTCGCGGGTCTCGCCTGCTATCTGGCCTCGCCCTTTTCGGCCTTTCTCACCGGCGGGGTTGTTCCCCTGGACGGGGGAATGAGTCTCTAGGCCACGCCCCACGCGCGCAGGGTTTCCTCACCGCCGAGGCCGAGTTCGGAGACCGGGCCCTGAATGGCGCCCGGCGTGCGTGAAAAGCGCGGCGCGGGTGCCGGCTGGCGCAACCCGAAGCAGTCCTGCACGATCGCGCGCGCGGCGATGTGCGGGTGGTCCGGCACTTCGGAAATATGCAGAACTGGCGCGAAACATGCGTCCGTTCCCTCGAGCAGGCGAGTCCATTCGTCGCGCGTCTTGCCGATGAAGATGGCGGCAAGACGGTCCGAATCCACCGCCCACGAATCGCGATCGAGCTGGGATCCAGGCTCGGCCGCGTCGAGCCCGATCGAATCAAGCATTCGTGCGAAGAATTGCGGCTCGATCGGGCCTATCGATACGAATTTACCGTCGGCGCATTCGTAGCAGCGATAGAAGGGCGCGCCGCCGCCAAGAAGCGAGCGTCCCTTGTCCATCATCGCGGGATCGCGGGCGAGCGTGCCCCAAAACACGCTCATCAAGGATGCCGCGCCATCGACGATCGCCGCGTCGATCACCTGGCCCCGGCCGGATGTTTCACGTTCGAAGAGGGCGGCGGCGATGCCGAACGCGAGGAAGAGCGATCCTCCGCCATAGTCGCCGACGAGATTAAGCGGCGGGCTCGGTGGCGCGCCGGGCGCTCCGATCGCCTCGAGCGCGCCGCTCAGCGCGATATAGTTGATGTCGTGCCCCGCCGCCCGCGCCAGCGGTCCGTGCTGCCCCCATCCCGTCATCCGACCATAGATCAAACGCGGATTTCGGCTGAGTGCCGTTTCCGGTCCGAGACCCAGCCGCTCCATGACGCCCGGGCGAAAGCCCTCGATCAGGACATCGGCGCGCTCGATCGCGGCGAGGCATCGTTCGACATGCGCCGGATTCTTGAGATCGAGCACCAGCGAGGCACGGCCGCGCAGCGTTGGATCGTCGGCAAGCCGCTGTCCGTCCCGCCGGTCCACGCGAAGGACATCCGCCCCCATATCCGACAGGAGCATCGCGCAATAAGGGCCCGGGCCGATGCCCGCGAACTCGATGACGCGCACGTCCTTGAGCGGACCCGAGCGCGTCATTCGGATTGCTCGCCGGCCTGCGCCTTGTTCGCGCTCGACATGGCCTTGGCATCCATGCCCGCGGTCGAATGGCCGACGATGAGCTGGTTTTGTGCATGAGCGAAGTGATGCATGTGGAACACGGCATCCATCGCCGCATATTTGCCGGCGAGGGTCTCGACATGGTTTACGGCCTGCTTCGTCAGCGCGAGCGCGAGGCGGTCGCGCCCGGCTAGTCTGGCCGCGATCGCGCTCGCCTCGTCGAGAAGGCGGTCGCGCGGCACGACGCGATTCACCATTCCCACCTCGTAAGCGCGCGCGGCCGGCATGCGTTCGCCCAGCATCAGGAATTCCTTCGCGATGCGGGGCGGCATTTCATATGGGTGGGCGAAATACTCGACGCCGGGGATCGCCATCGCGACGACCGGATCCTGGAAATAGGCGTCGTCCGCCGCGATGATCAGGTCGCATACCCAGGCAAGCATGAGCCCGCCCGCAATGCACGCGCCCTGAACGGCGGCAATCGTCGGCTTTGGAAGATCGCGCCACCGGCGGCAAAGCCCCAGATAAGCCTCCTGCTCGCGCGCGTAGAGGAATTCCGCTCCGGGCTTGTCCGAATGATCGTACCACAGCGACGTTCGCGCCTGTGGCAACTGGACGTCACGGCCGGGCGAGCCAATGTCGTGCCCCACCGAAAAATGCTTTCCTTCGGCGGCGAGCACGATCGCGCCGACATCGTCGTCCGCGGCCGCGCGCCCCAAGGCCGTGTCGAGCGCATAAAGCAACTGGGCGTTCTGTGCGTTGTGGTAGCGCGGCCGCTGCAAGGTGATCCGCGCGACCCGATCCACGACCGCATAGCCGATCGGACTGTCCGTTTCATAAGTCGGCTGGGCGGGCTGCTCGGTCATTCCTTGTCTCCTGGCTCGTCGCCTATTTCACCACGCCGGATGCGCGCAGCTTCGCCAAGCCCCCCGCATCGACACCGATGGTGGCAAGCATCTCCGCGCTATGTTCGCCATGGTGGGGCGCCCGCGTCGGCATCTGCGATCCTTCCCCGTCGATCAGTGCCGGAAAGCCGACATAGGTGAAGGGCCCGGCGCCCTCGATCTCCGTCTCGATGAACAGCCCGCGGGTCTTGATGTGCGGATCGCGAGGCACGTCCTCGAGTCGGTGGGCCGGGCCCATCGGGATGCCGAGATCGGCGGCGAGCCTCATCCATTCATCGAGGGTTCGTGCAGCGACAATGCCGGCGACCTCATCGCGCAGCCATGGTTTGTCGTCGCCGAAATCGACCGGGAAGCCGGCCCGCATGGTGTCGATCAGATCCGGGCGATCGACCGCCTTGCAGAAGGCGGTCCAGAACTTGGCCTCGATGAAGCCGACGAGGAGGAGCTTGTCGTCGCGCGTCGCATATAATTGATAGCGCGACGATCCGTTCGGCCAGCGCGCTTCGTAGGAGTCCTGCTTCGGCGCGAGCGACTTGAAATCGGTAATGCGGTCATAGTTGAGATTGTAAACAACGCCCATCCAGGAGGCCGCGACGACGGCGTCGGAGGCCGCGACGTCGATATGGGCACCGGGCCCGCCGCGCTGCACGCGGAGCAGCGCCGCCAGTGCCGTCATCGCCGCAAATTGCGCGCCGAGGGCCGAAGGCGAACTGCTTTCCTCCGTGCCGCCCATATATTGCACCCCGCGCGTGCGGATCGGCCGCCCGTCATCCCCGATGCGCGCGGGAAATGCGCCGGCCAGCGCGCTCATCTGATAGCCGTGGGTCGGGATGTTCGCATAAGGCCCGCACGCGCCGTATCCGGTATATTGGACGTAGACGATTCCGGGCTTCGCGGCCTTCTGAGCCTCGTAGCCGATGCCCAGTGCTTCGCACGCCCCGGGTCGAAGTCCGTCGATGAAGATATCGGCGGTCTCCAATAAGCGGAAGAAAAGCGCGCGACCTTCCTCGCCGCGCACATCCAAGGCGAGGCTTTTCTTGTTCCGGTTCGCCTGCAGATGCGCCGGGCTCTGGTGCGGCGCGATCTGGCCGAGGATGTCCCGCAGATAATCGCCGCGGGCGACATCCTCGACCTTGATCACCTCCGCGCCCAGATCGGCGAGGTACATGCCGAGTTGGTCGCCGTTGAGCAGGAGACCGAATTCGAGCACCCGGACGCCTTCGAGCAATTTGGTCATCGCGGTCTCCGTCGCGCCGGCGAGCCGGTCTCATCCAACCAGGGCGGAATTGCCCGTCGGTTGAAGCAGGGTCTCCTTCAGGCGCAGGCGATCGACCTTGAGCTGCGCCGGCAAGAGCGGGAAGGAATCCATGATCCGAACGCTGACCTCGAAGCCGCCGGAAAGAACGAATGATTCCAGCTCGGCCGCGCTTGCCGTCGCTTCCGGCTTCAGGACCACGGCAAGAATGGCGCCGATCCCGCCATTCTCCCCGGGCAGGCCGACCGTCACCGCGCCGCTGACCGCGGCATGCTCGCAGGCCAGCGCGTCGACCTGCGAAGGATAGATGCGCCGGCCGCCGCTGACGAAGGAATTGCTGATGCGATCGACGATTCTGAGATAGCCATCCGCGTTCATGATGCCGGCATCGCCGGTATGGACCCAACCGTCGCGGATCGTTTCCGCCGTTCTTTCGGGAAGACCGATATATTCGGTCATCGCGGCGGGCGAGCGGATCGCGATTTCCCCGATCTGGCCGGGGGGCAGCCGGTTCCCCTGTTCGTCGAGGATGGCGAATTCGACGCCGATCATCGGCTTGCCGACGCTCTGGAGAACGTCGGGCCGTGCCGGATCGTGATCGGCCGGGATCAGCATCGCTGCCTGGCCCGTCTCGGAACAGCCGTAGCATTGCGCGAAAATCGGGCCGAATTGTTCGCGTAGCTGAACGATGCGTGCCGGCGCCAGCAGGTCGCCGCCGTGGAAGATCAGCTCCATGACGCCACGCAAGGCCGCGGCGTCGCTCCGCTCGGCGAGCTCATAGAGCGAGCGTGTGGCGAGGAAGAGGAGGTTGGCACCATGGTGGATGCTGTTTTCGACGATGGCGCCGAGATCGAAATCGGGCAGCGTCACGATCGTCCCGCCGCGCAGGAGCGCGGGGGCCACGTTACAGGCGAGGACGGGCGCCGACGTGCGATAAGCGACGGTGACGGGACGGATCGGGTAGGCGACGCTCGCCATCAGCATCAAGGGAAGCGCCGCGCTCGCCTCGGCGCTGATCCCCTCCGCCTTCGGCCGGCCTGTCGTGCCCCCTGAATAATTGAACGCTGCATAATCGGGCGCGGGGTTCGCGACAATGGCCCGCGGCCTGATGTCGCGGAGCGCCTCAGAGATGCCCGGAAGCCCATGGGCGACCTTGGTCGAAAGCAAATCAACGGACAAGCCGTCACGCAGGGATTCGACCCGCTCCTCATCAAAAGAGTCGGGATCGAAAATGAGGGTTTGAAGCCCTCCCGATTCCACGCGGTGACCGATGAGCTCGTCCGGCAATGTCGGGGGAAGATCCGAAATCGTGATCCCCGCCACATGACAGGCCACATAGAAAGCGAGAAAATCGAGGCTCATCGGAACCGACACGCCAAGACGGTGACCCGGAGCGATGTTCGATCGCTCGAAGAAGCCGATGGTCCGCGCGACACGATCGGCAAACTCCCGATATGTATAGGCGCGGCCCTTTTCTATGACCGCGATATTATCGGGATTCTGGCGCAGGCATTGCGCGTAGAGGGCTGCCAACGTTGGCGCTTTCGACATCGTGACCTCTCGGTTTCCTCTCCCGCGGCACCATTCCGGCGCCGGTCTGCGCTGGCAAGGAGAGGAAGCGCAGCATGGCTCTGCAAATTCGCAGCATCCAGACCGCGATCAGGCGAAGAGCTCGGCCGTGCCGTGGTCGAGGACAACGGCGCCGCGTTGCTCGGCAATGCAGCGGAATCGGGCGGCCTCATCCTCCCTCCAGATTTCCGTCCGGATTGAATCGCCGGGAAAGACCGGCTTGGAGAAGCGGGCGCTTATCGAGGACAAGCTCGTGGGATCCCCCGCACACAAGGATTGCACCAACGCCCTGCCGGCAATGCCGAAGGTACACAGCCCGTGAAGAACGGGTCGCGGAAAGCCAGCTTGCGCGGCGATATCGGGATCGACATGCAACGGGTTATAATCGCCCGAAAGGCGATAGATGAGCGCCTGGTCCGGCCGGGTTTCCAACACGATCTTCGCATCCGGATCGCGATCCGGCATCGGTGATGAAAGGGGGGGCGGTTCGGTTCGGCCGCCACGCCCGCCATCGCCCCGAAGCAAATAGGTGATGCGGACGGTTGCGATCGCTTCGTCGGTGAGAGATTCGGCGAGATCCCGCCGTGTCACGACCAACGCGCCGCGCTCCGGTCCCCGATCGTAAATCTCCTCGATCGTGACCGTGCTTCGCACCGACGCCGCGGTGGGGAGGGGGCGAAAGAGCCGGACCTCCTGGGCCGCATGGAGGATCTTTTGCCAGGCGATGCCCAAGCGCGGATCGCGCAGGTAGAAGCCCGGGCTGGCAAGCACCGACGCCATCGTCGGCAACGCGCACAGGCCGGCTTCGGCATAAGCGAACCGTCGCGCCTCCGCGCCCAAGGGGTCCGCGAGTCCGACTCCGACGCCGAGGGCATAAAGTATCGTGTCGCGGGCGTCGTAATTCGCCGTGGCGCCGAGTGGCGCCATGTTGGCGAGCGCATCGTAATTCACGACCGAATCCCACCGATCGCGGCATGTTTGCCCGCCGGCTCATTGACGGGCGCCGAGAGCGGGCTCGCACATCGTGCCCGCTGTGCCGCATTGACATCGACCAGCCCGTAGAGAGTCGTGCGCTGCCGGGGTCGCCGCCCGGCCGCGTGGATCAACGCCTCGACCGCGTCCGGCGAGAGCTCCTGACCGTGGCTTGCGCCCGCGGCGCGCGAGATGCTCTCGTTCATCAATGTTCCGCCCAGATCGTTGGCGCCGCAGGACAACATGCGCGCCGCGCCGGACGGCCCCAATTTTGTCCAGGACGCCTGGATATTGGCGATCCATGGACCGAGCACCAATCTGGCGACGGCATGCATGGCCATGGCCTCGCGCCAGCTCGGCCCGGCCCGCGCACGGCCCTTGCGATAGATCGGCGCTTCGGCGGAAACGAACGGAAGCGGCACGAACTCGGTAAATCCGCCCGTCCGCATCTGAAGCTCGCGGACCGCGGCGAGATGCGCCGCCCAGTGCTCATAGCCATCGACATGGCCGAACATGATGGTTGCGGTGCTCCTGAGGCCCTGTTCATGGGCATAGCCCATGACCGAAATCCATTCGCCGGCGGTCAGCTTGTCGGGGCAGATGATGCGACGCACGTCGTCGTGCAATATTTCCGCCGCCGTGCCCGGCAGGCTCCCAAGCCCCGCATCGCGCAGACGATCGAGAAAGGCTGGAACGGATTTCCCCGACGTTCGAGCGCCGTGGACGACCTCCAGCGGCGAAAAGGCATGAACGTGGATGTCGGGTGCGGCATCCTTTACGGCGCGCAGGATGGAAAGATAGGTATCGCCGCCATAGTCCGGATGAATGCCGCCCTGCATGCAGACCTCGGTCGCGCCGCGAGCCCACGCCTCCTGGACACGACGGCGAATCTCCGACGCGCCGATATCGTAGGGCTTGCCCCGCGCCGCGTGCGGCCCGCCGCCCTTCGAAAATGCACAGAACGCACAGGCATAGGCGCACACGTTGGTATAATTAATGTTGCGATTGACGACGTAGCGGACGGTGTCCCCGGCCTGCTGGCGGCGCATCTCGTCAGCGGCCGCCGCGACCTCGATCGCCGCCGCGCCACGACATCGGAACAAGACGGTGATTTCGGCCTCGGCCAACGGCAGGGATGCCGCGGCACGCGACAGGATATGCGACACACTGGCGGCCTGTCCTTCAGGCGCGATGAAGGGAGCCGATATCGGGAGAGGCGATAGGGCGCCGGCGCGCCATCCCTTATCCTCGCGGGCCAGGCCTTCCGCGTCGGCATGCTCGTTCAAAGCCTTGCGGATCGCGGGGGCGCTCCAGCGATCGGCCTCGCGCACATAGCCCGGATAGAGGGCAAGCCGCTCCGCCAGCACCTTGCCCGCCGCCGCGGTTTCCCTTTCGAGCCGGGACAAAGCGGGCCAGGACGCTTCCGGATTGACATGGTCCGGCGTGACCGGAGAGACGCCGCCCCAATCGTCTATGCCTGCCGCGATCAGTGGGCCGAGTTGATCGGGCGACAGATTGGGCGGCGCCTGGACGGAAATGTCCTGGGGAAGCATCAGCCGCGCGACGGCGATCGTCCACAAGAGTTCGTCCAGCGCCGGCTCGGGCGCATCGGCCATTTTCGTGCGCGGCTTCGCCCGAAAGTTCTGGACAATGACTTCCTGGACATGGCCGTGACGCAGATGGGATTCACGGATGGCGGCAATGGTGTCGATGCGCTCCGCTCTCGTCTCCCCGATGCCGATGAGGAGTCCGGTCGTGAAGGGGATTCGGGCCTGGCCGGCCGCTTCGAGCACGCCGAGTCTGGTCGCGGGCACTTTGTCGGGAGATCCGAAATGCGGCCCGCCGCGAAGGCTCAATCGCTCCGCCGTCGTCTCGATCATCAAGCCCATGGAGGCCGCGACCTCGCGGAATGCGGGAAAGGCCTCCACCGGCACGATGCCGGGGTTGAGATGCGGCAGCAGGCCGGTCTCCCGCAGCACAAGCGCAGCGGACGCGCGCAGATAATCCAGCGTGGACGAATGGCCGAGTTCGGCGAGTGCCGCGCGCGCCGCCGAATAGCGATCTTCAGGCGCGTCGCCCAGAGTGAACAATGCTTCCTTGCATCCCGCCGCGGCGCCGGCGCGTGCGATGTCGAGCACTTCGTCCGGCGTGAGATAGGCCGGGCCCGCGCGCGGCCCGCGCGCGAACGTGCAATAGTGGCAGACGTCGCGGCATAACCGCGTCAGCGGTATGAAGACGTTGCGCGAATAAGTGATGATATCGCCACGCGCCGCGTCGCGGATTTCGCGCGCCATCGCCATCAGGCGGTTGAGGTCGTCGAGTGGCGGATCGTGCGCGGCGATCATCCGATCCGCTCCGGATGGCGAGAGAGCGCCGATGCGGTGCGTGGCCCCGGCGTTGCCGCGCGAACCCTGTCCAGGCCGATCGGCGTATCGAGGTCAAATGCGAGTCCCGGCGCGAGCACCGAGTGAAATGACAGTCCCAACCGCCAGGCTTCCCGCCGGTGGGCATCGAAACTCTCGACGCCGTAGGAGAACCGGAATTCCGGATCGGGCTCGAGAAACAGGGCATTGGTTCCTCCGTCCCGGGCCCGGACGCCGACCACCCGTGCGCGGCGGCCTGCGGCAAGGAGCGACGCGATGTCGGCGGCTCGAACCAGGGGAACGTCGGACGGCAGCAGAAGCAATCGTCGACCGAGCCCCTGGGCGCGCCGCGCCGCGTGACGGGCGGATTCGTTCAGCCCCTGTCCGCCATCCTGCGGAAGCCAAAGCGCGCCGCTTCGGGTCGCGCAAGCCCCGATCCTGGGATCGGCGGACAGGACGGAAAGACAGGCCTGTTCCGTGAACTGCGAGAGGACGGCAAGAATGTCCTCCAGCATCGCCAGCGCAAGCGTCCGCCGCTTTTCGTCGTCGAGCGCGGATGCCAGCCGTCGCTTCGCGAAATCGAGGTCTTTGGCGAAAATCGTGATCTCGATCATCCTGGGCCGGCCTATTCGCTGTCGAGCCCCGTGATCCGAATACCCGCATGCCGAATTTTCCGGGACCGATTGATCGCGATGAGGACCGACGTCAATGCCTCCGCGACGACGGCATTGGCGAGAGGGCCCGCTTGCAGACCCCTCATCCCGCAGGCTGTGACCAGATCGACAACGCGCGCGCGCGCCTCTGGATCGTCCCCGGTCACGAGCACGTCGCAATCGATCGGTCCGTCCTGTTTCAGCCGCTCGGCCGCCACGTTCTGGAATGCGGAGACGACCCGTACTTCCGGCCCCGCAATGGCCTGCGCCCGCAGGGCCGCGGATCCCTCCGGCGGCAGTTGCACGCGCGATACGGCCGGCGGTACGAGGGGAACAGTGGCATCGACGAGGATCTTGCCGCGCAGAAAGGGGGCGACCAGGGCGACGGCGTCCTGTTGCGCCACGAATGGGACGGTCAGGATGGCGATCGCGCTCGCGGCCGCGGCTTCGGCATAGCCGAGCTGCGGCGGATCGCCGTTCGCCGCTGGTCGCGGGTCTCGCGTTCCGATCACGACCTCCCGGCCGGCACGCGAAAGGCGATATGCCAATCCGGAGCCGAGCGCGCCGGAGCCACCCAATATTGCGATTTCGGCCTTCATTCTCTCTCCGGTCGCATGATCCGGATATCCTTCCACCGCGCGCCGGAAAAGCAAGGCCGTGCGAGACGCGCTTTTGCGCTCCTCCACTGCGATTTTGCCGAGGAAGCCGCGATATCGACAAGGTTGCCTAAGCGTCCCCGAGCGTCGATGAGGAAATGGTGCACGCCCTCGATATCGTTCCCCTGGACCATATCCCCGATATTGCCGCCGGCGACGATCTCGCGGCCCATCTGTCTGGCGCCCTGGCCGCCGCCGGCGGTCTCGTTGAGGGCGACATTCTCGTGATCGCGCAGAAGATCGTCTCCAAGGCCGAGGGGAGGGCGATCGCTCTGGCCGAGGTTAAGCCATCCGCCCGTGCCCTCGAACTGGCGGCCAAGACGGGCAAGGATCCCAGGCTCGTCGAGCTGATCCTGGGCGAATCCATCAAGATAATGCGTGCTGTGCCCGGTGTCCTGATCGTCCGGCATCGGCTTGGTCATGTCATGGCCAATGCCGGGATCGATCAGTCGAATATTTCCGCGGAGGGCGGAAAGGCGCTTTTGCTGCCCGAGGATCCGGATCAGTCGGCACGGCATGTGCGCGAACGCCTTCGGACGCGCTTCGCCTGTGCACCCGGCGTTATCGTCTCGGACAGTTTCGGCCGCGCCTGGCGCAAAGGCAGCGTGAATGTCGCGATCGGCGTGGCGGGTCTGGCGCCGCTCGTCGATCGCCGCGGCGAGCGTGATCGCTACGGACGCATCATGGAGGCGACCGAGGTCGCGGTGGCCGACGCGCTGGCCGCCGCCGCGGGGCTGGTCATGGGCGAGGGCAATGAGGGAAGGCCCGCGGCCCGCATCCGCGGCGTGCATGCAAGTTCCGACAGCAAGGCGGGCGTCGGCGCGCTCATCCGCGCGCGCGAAGAGGATCTGTTTCGATGAACGGAACCGTGGTCGTTCTCACCGGCGGCGTCGGCGGATCCAAGCTGGTCGCGGGGCTCTGCGCCGCAATCGATCCGGCGCGCGTCACGGCGATCGTGAACACGGGCGATGATTTTCAGCATTTCGGGCTTCACATCAGCCCGGATGTGGACACGCTGACCTACACCCTCGCCGGCCTCGCCGATCCGGACCGGGGCTGGGGGCGGCGTGACGAAACCTGGCATTTCATGGAAACGCTCGCGCTCCTCGGCGGCCCCGACTGGTTTTCGCTGGGCGACCGCGATCTCGCGCTCCACATCGAGCGCACCCGTCGGCTGGGCGCGGGCGAGACGCTGACGAAAGTCACCCTCGACATGGCTGTCCGTCTGGGCGTGCGCGCCCGGATCGTGCCGATGAGCGACGATCCCTGTGGGGTGATCGTTGAGACCGACGAAGGACGGCTGGATTTCCAGTCCTATTTTGTCGCGAGACGCTGCGCCCCGCGGTTGACGGTGATATCGCTCGATCGATCGCGTGTCGCGCGGCCTTCCAAGGCGGCTCTCGACGCGCTCGCCGCGCCATCGATCGGCGCCATCATCGTGGCGCCTTCAAATCCCTGGCTCAGTATCGATCCGCTGCTTGCCGTTCCGGGGCTGGTCGATGCGATCAAGCGCGCCCGCGCGCCGGTGATCGCGGTGACACCGCTGCCCGGCGGGCGGGCCGTCAAGGGGCCGACAGCAAAGATAATGGAAGAGCTCGGGCTCGATCTTTCGATCGGAACCATCGTCGCGCATTATCATGGCCTCATCGACGGAATCGTCGCCGATATGCGGGACGCCGATCCGGATCGGCTGCCATTCGTCAGAACCGACACCATCATGATCTCCCCGGATGATCGGCTTCGGGTCGCGCGCGCCGCGCTCGAACTCGCCGGGCGGCTCGAGGAGTGACAACCACGGGCGCTTGCCAGTCATGGGCATTGTCAGGGAACACCGATGCTCACGGGAGCGGTGCGCCTTCGAGATTGGCGACCCGGGACGTCCGGCAAAAGATCTTGCGAACGGCGCTCCTCGTCGACTCCGATCTCCTGACCGTCAGCCGCAGACATCAATTTTGGCATTGTGGCGGTGGAGGCGGTCTGGCGCGAACGCATCTCCGCGCCGGGAAGCCTCTGAATCGGATCCAGCGAAGAAATCTCTAAGCGGGCGAGCAGAAGAATAGCCACGTCATTCAGCGCGGTTCATTTTTCCGGTACGGCCTCTTGCAATCCGGCCTAATTTCGGCCCCACTCGCGCGTGCGAGGAATTTGCGGCGCCGATGCCAAGCGACACGACATCTATCTTGCCGGACAATGGCGAAGGTGAAAGCCTGGAGGGCCTCTATCGACGCTATCGCGCGATCGTCCTGGCCTATGTGGCGCGCACTTTTGGTGGGGGCCCGCCCGATCCGGAAGATGTTGTGCAGGCCGCCTTCGAAAAATATGCGGCGCTTGGATCGGGCGCCCGGATCGAAAATCCGCGCGCGTTCCTGATGCGCAGCGCCCATAATTATGTGATCGACGAGCGCCGGCGCAGGGCAGTCCGGAAATCCCATCTTTCCATGTCTGCCGGTGAACCGAGGGACGATCTCGATGCCGAGCGCGTCTTATCTGCCAAGGAGCGATGGGACATCCTCGAGCGAGCGATCCGCGTCATGGATCGAAAGCGCCAGGAGGTGCTGATCATGAACCGGATTCACGGACTGAGCTGCGCGGAGATCGCGCGTCGGAAGAATTATTCGGCGACCATGGTCAAGCGATTGCTGGCAGACGCCCTCTTGACCTGCGAGCACGCGCTGCGAGAGGCGGACGGTCAATGAAGCGCACGCCTTTTTCTTCCCTCGCGCCGGGCGACCCGATCGACCAGCAGGCCAGCGCCTGGGTGGTGGCCAATGGCGAACCGAATCTAACCGACGAGGAGCGGCGTGCGTTCGAGCTCTGGCGCGTGGCTGATCCGCGCCACGCCGAGCGTTACGAGGCGATGAGCCGGGCCTGGGGCGATGTCACCCAGCTCAAAGCGCTGGCGTCGCTCGTCGATCCCGCCGAGGGGATGTCTCCGCGCCGTTGGCCAACCTATCGTCGTTTTGCGGCCACAGCCGCGGCTGCCGCTGCGATCTTGATCGTTTTCCTCCTCGCGACCGGGCGAATCCCATCCGGACGGGCAGGGGAGCAATATGCGACGGCGCTCGCCGAGGTCCGGCAGGTGACGCTGTCCGACGGATCGGTGGTGACGCTCGGACCACGATCGAGCCTTGCCATCGCTTTCACGCAAGGCGAGCGGCGGGTACGGCTCGCCGGCGGCGAGGCCTTCTTCGAGGTGACCCACAATCCAGCGCGTCCGTTTCTGGTCGAAGCAGGCGCGACGACCGTCCGGGTCGTCGGCACGAAGTTCGACGTGAGCCACGGCGCCGGGACGGTCCGCGTCGCCGTTCTCGAAGGCCTGGTCACGGTCAATACGCCCTTCGCCGCCGCGCGCGACGGCGCGGCGCGCACGCGCTTCCTCCATCCCGGCGAGCGCGTCGAAATCGCTTCGTTGGGAGAAGTCGCGCGGCCGTCAGTCGCCCTCGCAGCCCTACCGACCCCAGCCGCGGGGGCCTGGCGTCAGGGGCGCATGGTTTACGACAATGCCCGGCTTGGCGATCTGATTGCCGATGTGAACCGCTATTACGGGCCGGGCGTCCGTCTCGATGATCCGCAAGTCGCCGAGCAGCGCATTACCGCGGCTTTCCGGACCGATGAAATTCCGGCCTTCCTCAGCACGCTCGGCGACGTCATCCCGGTGACCGTGGCGGAACGCCAGGGCGGCCGCTTCGAGCTTGGATCGCGGCACCGCTAACTTCCCCGCCGAAGCCTGCAAAAATTTTGTCATCGACGCGGACGATCGCGCGCCCTCGCACGTCATATGGGTTGAGAGCTCGATCTTCCGGGGAAGATGGCCCATTGCCTGACGAGCGCAAAGGGGGATTGCGAACGTGACCATATCCTTGAGGCGGAGGCTTTTGTGTCTGGCGGCGCTTTCGGCCCCGGCCACCCTTTTGACCACAGCGCCGGTCATGGCCCAGGCACCCGCGGCGGCAAGAACATTCAATATCCCCGCTCAACCCATTTCCTCGGCCCTGATCGAATTTTCCCGTCAATCCGACGTAATGGTCCTCGTCGCCCCGGAGCTGACCGCGGGCCGACGCTCCCAGTCCGTCACCGGCAACCTGCCTGTCAACGAAGCGATCGCGCGGCTCCTTCGCGGATCAGGTCTTCGCGCCGTTCCCAACCCGCGCGGCGGTTATCGCGTCGAGCGCGGCGACGGCGGCAATGAGGGGCAGGCTCCGGCCGCCGACACCTCGTTGGCCGAGGCCGATCCCGGCGCCGAATCGGTCGTCGTCACCGGCACGCGCATTCGCGGAGCTGATACGCCCTCGCCGGTCATCTCGATCACCAACCGCCAGATCCGCGACGCCGGCTTCACCGATCTCGGCGAGGTCATCCGCTCGATCCCGCAGAATTTCGCCGGCGGCCAGAATCCCAACGTCGCGCTCGGCGCCGGCGGCATCACCAACCAGAACATTTCGTCGAGTTCCGGCCTTAACCTGCGTGGCCTGGGCCCCGACGCGACGCTGACGTTGCTCAATGGACGCCGGCTTTCCTATGACGGCTTCGTCCAGGCGGTCGACGTCTCGATCGTGCCGATCGGCGCGCTCGATCGGCTGGAGATCGTGGCCGACGGCGCCTCGGCACTTTACGGATCGGACGCGGTCGCCGGCGTCGCCAATATCATCCTGCGGCGAGATTTCGACGGCGTCGATACGACCGCGCGGATCGGTCAGCCGACCGATGGCGGCGGCACCCAATATCAGGCGAGCGCGACCGCCGGGACGACCTGGGGCTCGGGCGGCTTCATCCTCGCTTACGAATATAGCCACACCGATCAGATCCGGTCCGATCAGCGCTCCTACACCGATTACATGCTCGATCCCTCGACCATCTATCCGTCTCTGACTCAGCACAGCGCACTCCTTAGCGCGCATCAGAAGCTGGCGACCAATCTCGAATTCAGCATCGACGGGCTCTACACTCATCGGGCCTATGCCCGTACCTTTGCCGAGCCTACTCAGTTCGTCAGCCAGCCGGGGGCAAGCGAGATCTACACGATCGCGCCGAGCCTCGAGCTTACGCTGGCCAACAGCTGGACGTTGACGCTCGCCGGCACATATGGCCACGATCGCGTCATCTCGGAGGCGACCATCTACACCACGGACCTGGCGAGCGTCCTGTCAGCGAGCCGATCCTGCTATTGCAATACCAGCAGTTCGGCCGAGCTCGACGCGGAAGGGCCGCTCATCAGCCTTCCCGGTGGCGACGTGCGCGTGGCCCTGGGCGCGGGATGGCGGCGCAACGAGTTCGAGACCCGATCCTATACGAGGGGCTCGGTCCAGGGCGGTAGTCGCAGCAGCCGCTACGCATTCGGCGAGATCAACATTCCGATCGTAAGTGCAGCGATGAACGTGCCGGCGATCAGCCGCCTGGTGGCGACGGCGGCGCTTCGTTACGAGGATTATCGCGATCTCGGCAACGTCTCGACGCCGAAGCTGGGGCTGATCTACGAGCCGACGCCGGATTTCTCGCTCCGCGGCTCATGGGGGCGTTCCTTCAAGGCGCCGACCCTTCTCCAGGAATATCAGGACGATATCCTCTACCTCTGGTCCGTCGACCAGGTCGGCGCAACCGGCTATCCGGCCGGCTCGACGGTGCTGATGCCCTACGGCGGCAATCGGAACCTCAAGCCCGAGAGGGCCGAGACCTGGTCGGCGACGTTTTCGGTCCATCCGCGCGCGCTGCCGGGCCTTCGCGTCGATGTCAGCTATTTCAACGTCAATTACCGCGATCGGGTCGTCCAGCCGATCCCTACCATCCCGCGTACCTTCATCGATCCAAACTATGCCCAATTCCTGGTGCTCGATCCTTCGGACGCACTTAAGGCGGAGGCACTCGCGGGCTCGGAAGGCGGGATCACCTATAATTATGCAGGGGTGCCCTATGATCCGGCCAACGTCGTCGCCATCGCCTACAATCTCTACACCAACGCGGCGCGATCGCGGGCCCACGGCATCGACGTCACCGGCTCCTACGGCTTCGATCTCGGCGGCGGGCACGCCAGCCTGACCGGATCGGCGACCTTTCTGCGGGGAGACCAGCAGAACAGCAGCATTCAGGATCCGTTCCAGACGGTCGGCCTTCTCGCCAATCCCCCCAAGTTCGCCGCGCGCGGGGGCATAGTGTGGACCAGCGGCGGCCTGACCCTGTCTGGTTTCGTCAATCATGTCGGCAGCATCACCGACATCGCCCGCCCGACGCCGCTGAGCACCGGTTCGTTCACCACGCTCGATGCCAATATACGTTACCGGAGCCGGGTGGAGCGGGGGCCGCTGTCCAACTTGGAAATCGGGCTGTCGATCATGAACCTGCTCGACCAGCACCCGCCGACCTTGCCGCCGCTCTACGACTACACGGTCAATTACGATTCGACCAATTACTCGTCGCTCGGCCGCGTGATCAGCCTGTCGCTCACCAAGCATTGGTGACCCGGCGCGACTCATTCCTTCGTTCGGACCTCTCGCGGGAGGCCGACCTCTATCCAAAGCTCGGAGAAGCACCATGGCAATTCGCCTGCGCACGACCTGCGCCTTCGTTTTCGCCTGCATCGTCTCGTCCACGTCGGCAGGGGCCACGCGGCCTTATACGGTGGACGACCTGCTATCGCTCGAATCGATCGGCACCGCGCGCTTCAATCCCTCGGGCGATCACCTGATCTTCGAGCGATTCGGGCCGTTCGACCAGCAGAGCGATTTCAGCCGCTTCTTCGTCATCGGTGAACAGCGTTCGAAGCTCTACGTCGTCGATCTGACGACCAATGGCGCGCCACAGCCGCTGTTCGCGCAGGACCGGGATGCGGGCTACACGCTGGACGGTATCTCGCCCGACGGCAATTACGTGTTGTTCCAGCGGCTCTCCACGGATGGGTTGGCCCTGGGCGGTGTCCCGCTTTCGGGTGGAGCGTCCCGCCGGTTCGCCTTCTCGGCCGACTACAATGTCCGCGAGGAGATTCCCTGGGCCGGTCACGGAGTTGTCGCCCAAGCCTTGCCGGACGGCGAGGCCGCCCCGAGCGCGGCCATCCAGCACGAGAATGTCGATGAGGTAATCGCCCGCTGGCGTCACGCCCACCGCGGAGATGTCGCGACCGCCGCCGTGATCGGCAGCGGCCACTTCGCGATGCCCGCGCACCGCGACGGCGAACTCGTGCTCGCCGACACCGAGACCGGGACGGTGCGCCCGCTCGCGTCCGGACGGTTCACAGTCTGGTTTCCCGCGCCGGGCGGACAGGCGTTCGCCGCGTTGCGCGAAGACCGGCTCGAAATCGATCCCAATCGCCCGCTCGAGCATGGCGCCAATATTGGTGGCATCCAGCGGCGCCTTCTGATCCTGCCGGCAGGCGGCGGCTCCGACGCGGCCCCGCGCGAAGCCTGCCCGGGCTGCGACGTGCTGGCGAGCTCGCTCAACTGGTCGGCCACCGCCCCGTTGCTCGCCTTTTACGCCCGCGACGAGGGGGCGGAATGGACGAGCGCCAATTATCGCGTTTACGACAACCGGACCGGTCGAAGCCGCCCGATCGATCTCGGCGACCTGCGCATCCATGTCGGCCGTGCCGGCATCGACATGGATGTTCGCGCGACCTGGATCGGCGATCGCCTAGCCGTGCTCGCCCAGCCCGCTTCGAGCATTGCGAACCATGAGGCACGCGCGGATTGGTATCTCCTCGGCGACGGCGCGCCGCGCAATCTTACCGGTGCCCTTGCCGGTGCTTCGCCCGAACTGGTCGGGGTCACCCGGACTGCCTTGGTGGTCCTGCAGGGCGGTGATGCCTGGCGGATCGATGCGGACGGCAACCGCCACAACCTCACCGCCGACATCGCCCAGCCGGTCAGGGCGTGGCGTGCGCCGAGCCCCTATGCCTATCTTCCGCCGGAGAATATCCAGCCCGCCGATACGGTTGCGCTCCAGGTCAATTCCGAAACGGCCGGGCAGCCGGACCGACTCCTGTTCGTGGATGTCGAAACCGGCGGGATCGAGACGATCACCGCGCCCTCATCGGACAGCGCCTTCGTCGCGGTTTCGCCGGCGGCGCACCGGGCGGCGCTCACCACACGGGATCACAATGTCACGACCCTCATGATCGTGGACACGAGCGGCGCGCATCGCGAGCTCGCGCGCATCAACGAACGGCTTCGCGACGTCGTCGGCGGGACGCCGGTACGGATCGACCACAAGGGCCCACATGGCGACGACCGTATGTCCTGGATCCTGCTGCCGCCCAATTATCGTCGCGGTCATCCCGTTCCGACGATCGTCAACGTCTATCCCGGCTCGGTCGGCCACGAGACGTGGACACGCTGGCAGCTCGATCAGATGCATCCCCTGAACGATCATCTGCTGGCCGCGCGCGGCTATGCCGTGCTCTATCCGAGCATCCCGGTTCACTATGAGGACGTGCCGCGCGATCCGCTCACCGGCCTCACCGACGAGGTGTTCGCGGCGGTCGATGCCGCGGTCGCCGCGGGCTATGCCGATCCCCAGCACCTCGCCGTTCAGGGCCAGAGCTATGGCGGCTACACGACCGGCGCGCTGGTCGGTCTCACCAACCGGTTCCGCACCGCGGTGGCGCAGGCCGGTCTTTACGACCTGATCAGCTCCTACGGCACGTTCGACATTCGCCGCCGACTGGACGCCGAGCGCACCGGCCTCGACATGTTCGCCGCAAGCCTCATGGAAACCAGCCAGGGCGGGATGGGCGCGCCGCCCTGGGTCGATCCCGAGCGTTATCTGCGCAACAGCCCGCTCATGCACGTCGCCGACGTGCATACGCCGATCATGCTGATGAGCGGCGATCTCGACTATGTGTCGACCACCCAGTCCGAAGAGTTCTTCACCGCATTGACCCGACTCAATCGCGACGCGGTGTTCGTCCGCTATTATGGCGAGGATCATATCTTCAATTCGCCGGCGAACATCCGCGACATGTGGCACCGAATCTTCGACTGGTACGACCGGACGCTCGCGCCCGCGTCGATATCCGGCTCCGATCGATAGCGAATGGAGAACACCCACGCGCGGCCTCACGCCGGGTCCACATCAATCGAGCCTTGAAGAATCTTCGCACCGAAGAGTTGATTTCCGTTAGCGGTCGCGATTTCCAAATCCGTGGCTGGGCGCGATTGAGCGAGCTCGGCCATTTCGAGCTATCCTACGCGCTGCTCGAAGGTCTCATGCAGCGAGCTGCCCGAAGGCATTGACTCATCTGACTTGTGTGGCCTTCATCGCCTCGGTCACCATCGCCGAGGAGCTGGTTCAGGATCTCTCCGTCCGTGATCGAGAAGGTCATGCGCGTCGCAAGCAACATCAAATAACGACGCATGCAAGCTTCCCGTGACAGATTTGGGCACTGATAAGGAGGGAAAATGGCTGCCAGCCCGTTGTCTGAATTTGCGTCCGCCGTTGCTTCCGGCGCGGTGCGGACCGTCGATCTTACCCAGACCCTGTCCCAGGACACGCCGACGCTCGTCCTGCCGCCGGAATTCGGCCAGTGCTCCGCATTCAAGCAGGAGGAAATCTCGCGCTACGACGCGCGCGGCGTCGCCTGGTACTGGAATAATTTCACCGTCAGCGAGCACACCGGCACCCATTTCGACGCGCCGATCCACTGGGTGACGGGCAAGGATCTACCGAACAATTCCGTCGATACGATCGCCCCGGAGAATTTCGTTGCGCCCGCCATTGTCATCGATGTTTCGCAAGAGGCGGAGGCGGATCCCGATTATCTTCTGACCGTCTCGGACATCGAGCGGTGGGAGGCTGGTCACGGCCGGATTCCGCCGCGTTCCTGGGTGCTGCTTCGCACCGACTGGTCGAAACGCTCGCCAGAGGATTACGTGAACCGGCGCGAAGACGGAGCTCACACGCCCGGCCCCTCGGTCGAAGCCGTCCGCTATCTCATCGACGAGCGCGACGTCCATGGCCTTGGCGTCGAGACGATCGGAACGGATGCCGGGCAGGCCCACCTGCTCGATCCGCCCTATCCGGCGCACAGCCTGTTCCACGGTGCCGGCCGCTATGGCCTCCAGTGCCTCGAAAATCTCGACCGGCTGCCGCCGACGGGCGCGGTGATCGTCGCCGCGCCGCTGAAGATCCAGGGCGGATCGGGCAGTCCGCTCAGGGTGCTTGCGTTCATCCAGGACTGACCGATGGCGGAACGATCCTTCGTCCAGGATGTCGAGAAGCTGCGACTTGGTGACGGTGCGCTGTTTCGCGGCGAAGGCATCTTGGCGGTCACCAAGGCGCTGCTTCAAGCCGGTGTCGCCTATGTCGGCGGCTATCAGGGCTCGCCCATCTCTCACCTGATGGACGTGTTCGCGGACGCGCACGTCCTGCTCGACGAGCTTGGCGTCCATTTCGAATCGAGCGCGAGCGAGGCTTCGGCCGCCGCGATGCTCGCCGCGTCGGTCAACTATCCGTTACGCGGCGCCGTCGCCTGGAAATCGGTGGTGGGCACGAACGTGGCGTCGGACGCCTTGTCAAATGTCGCCTCGGGCGGCGTCACCGGCGGTGCGCTGATCATCGTCGGCGAGGATTATGGTGAGGGCTCCTCGATCATGCAGGAGCGGACCCATGCCTTCGCGATGAAATCTCAGATGTGGCTATTCGACCCGCGGCCCAATCACATGCTCATCGTCGACCTCGTCGAACGCGCGTTCGAGCTTTCGGAGGCCTCCAACACGCCGGTACTCTACGAACTCAGGGTACGCGGCTGCCACCAGACGGGACGCTTCGTCGCGCGCGATAACAGACCCCCGCCGATGCGGGTTGCGGAGGCAGCCGCCAATCCCGCGCGCGACGTCAACCGCATCGTGCTGCCGCCCGCCAATTTCCTGCACGAGATCGAAAAGATCGAGCAGCGCTGGCCCGCCGCGATCGACTATGTCGAGAAGAACCGGCTGAACGAATGGTTCGGCGCGGATCGCGACGATGTCGGCATCATCGTCCAGGGCGGATTGTTCAACACGCTCAACCGCGCGCTCGAGCTCATGGACCTGTCCGACGCATTCGGCGCGGCCGCGCTCCCGATCTACGTCCTCAACGTCACCTACCCGCTGATCCCGAGCGAGATCGAGCGTTTCTGCGCGGGCAAGAAAGCCGTGCTGGTGCTGGAGGAAGGGCAGCCCGAATTCATCGAACATGAGCTGAACACCATCCTCCGGCGCGCCGACCTCGGGACGCGGATCATCGGCAAGGAACTGCTGCCCCGCGCCGGCGAATATACGGCCTCGACGATTCGTGAAGGCGCGACCGCCTTTCTGGCGCGCTGGGCGCTCGACCTTGCGCCGTCCCCGGAGGAGAAGCCCGCGCCGGCATTGGCGCCGCCGGACGTTCCGGCCAGGCCGGCCGGATTCTGCACTGGGTGCCCGGAGCGTCCGATCTTCTCGGCGATGAAGCTCCTCCAGAGGGAATTGGGCGATTTCCACGTCTCGGCCGATATCGGCTGCCACCTCTTCTCGATCCTGCCGCCATTCCACATCGGCAACACCACGATGGGCTATGGGCTAGGCACCGCCGGCGCCTCCGCTTTTCGTCCCGCCGGCCGCCGGGCGATCGCCGTCATGGGCGATGGCGGGTTCTGGCACAACGGCCTGACCTCCGGGATCGGCAACGCGGTGTTCAACGACGACGACAATCTGACAATCATCGTCGACAACGGTTATTCGGCAGCGACCGGCGGGCAGGATATCCTGTCGTCCAGGGCGGAAAACGACATCCGCCGGACCAATCATCCGATCGAGGCGGCAGTGCGCGGCGTCGGCGTAAAATGGGTAAAGACGCTGACGCGCACTTATGATGTCGCCGGCATGCGCGCGGCGCTGCGCGAGGCCCTGACCAGCAAGGAGACGGGCCCCAAGGTGCTCGTCGCGCAGTCCGAATGCCAGCTGAACCGGCAGCGGCGCGTGAAGCCGGCAATGGCGCGCGCCGTCCGCGACGGCCGGCGCGTGGTACGCGAGCGTTTCGGCGTCGATCCCGACACCTGCACAGGCGACCACGGCTGCATCCGGCTGTCCGGTTGCCCTTCCCTCACCATCCGGCCGAACCCCGATCCGCTGCGCGACGATCCGGTCGCCTATGTCGACAATAGCTGCGTTGGCTGCGGGGTCTGCGGCGAGGTCAGCCATGCCGCTGTCCTGTGCCCGTCCTTCTACAAGGTCGAGATCATTCTCAACCCGACCCGGCTGGACCGGCTGCGCGCGCGCATACGCGCCGCCGTGACCGGGCTTTGGCAACGCCGCGCCGCGCGCGCGCGTACCGCGCGCGCTTTTTAGGCGGTGGACATGGCGGCACCCGCGCACCGGGACAGGATCACGATCGCCATCCTCGCGCTCGGCGGCCAGGGCGGCGGGGTACTCGCCGACTGGATCGTCGCGCTTGGTGAGCGCAGCGGCTATGTCGCGCAGGCGACCTCGGTGCCTGGGGTGGCGCAGCGGACCGGATCGACCGTCTATTATGTCGAGCTGTTTCCCGCTTCTACGGCTGGAGCGCGCGCGCCGGTCCTTGCGCTGATGCCAGCGCCCGGCGATGTCGATATCGTCATCGCCTCCGAGCTCATGGAAACCGGGCGTGCGATCCTACGCGGCTTCGCCACCGAGCGCACGATCCTCATCGGATCGACCCACCGCATCTATGCCATTTCGGAAAGGTCGGCACTTGGCGACGGGCGCACCAGCGGCGCGCGGATCCTGGAGGCCGCGCGCACGCGCTGCGCCCGGTTCATCGGCTTCGACATGGACGATATCGCCGAACGAACCGGCAGCCGGATCAGCTCGGTGATGTTCGGAGCACTTGCCGGCAGCGGCGCCCTGTCCTCCCCGCGCGCGGCCTTCGAGGCGGCGATCCGCGACAGCGGCACTGCGGTCGATGCCAGCCTTCGGGCCTTCGCCGCGGGATTCGAGGCGTCGCGGGGCCCGCCCGAGAGCTTGGCGGTCGAACCGGCGCGCGCGCCCGAGCCGACCACCGCGGCCGGGGCGGAGCTGGCCGACCGGATCGGGGCTACGCTGCCTGAGCTTGCCCGAGCGGTGGCCCGGGAGGGCGTCAAGCGTCTGATGGACTATCAGGACCGCCGTTATGCCGAACTCTATCTCGACCGGCTCGGTCGCATCGCGGACGCCGACACCGCAGGCGACAGCGGGCGGCTGACGGCCCTGACGGCCAAGCATCTGGCGCTCTGGATGAGCTATGAGGACACGATCCGGGTTGCGGACCTGAAGATCCGCGACAGCCGGATGACGCGCGTCCGCAAGGAGGTGATGGCGCCCGCCGACGCGATCGTGGCGGTGACAGAATATATGCATCCGCGCACGCAGGAGATTTGCGAGATGCTTCCGGCCGGACTCGGTCGGCGGTTGCTGGCGAGCGGACGCGTGCGGCTGATCCTGGACCGGCTGTTCTCGAAAGGCCGGCACGTGCGCACGACCGCCATAGGCTGGTTCCTGATCCTCTCCTTCCTTGCCGCGTTGCGGCCGATGCGGCGCGGGACGCTGCGTTATACGGTCGAACAGGCCAGGATCGAGGCGTGGCTGGACCTGGTCGAGGACGCCGCTCGCGCGGCCGATCATGACTGCGCCGGCGAGCTCGCGCAGTGCCAGCGCATCATCAAGGGCTATGGCGAAACCCACGCGCGCGGGCTCGCGAACTACCAGCGTATCGTCGCGCAATGGCCGCGCCTCAAGGGAACGCCCGGCGCCGCGGCGGCGCTCCAACGCCTGCGCGATGCCGCGCTCGCCGACGAGGACGGCAAGGCGCTTTCCGAGACACTGGACCGTCTCGCGGCCTGATACGCCTCGGGCAGTCGGCAGGCGCTAGGGGCGGTCCCCCGTCAGCCGGGTCGGGCGGGCTTCGAACCAGGCCCGTACCTTCGCCACCCATGGGCCGTTCGGATCGCCGGTATCGAGATGGGTTCCGAAATGATCGGCCTCGGGCAGATACAGCCAGTCGACCGGCCGGCCGCCATCGCGAACGGCGTTCATGAGCTGCAGCGCCGAGCGTTCGACGCGCTCGAGCTGCCGCTCCGCGCCGCCCCAGGTCAGGAACAGGGGCGCGCTCGCATGGCGCGCAAGCGCGATCGGGGAGCGGGGCTCGACCACCAGCGGCCCCGTTGGAACCTCATAGCCCATCTGCCCGCTCATCCCGTCGCGCGTGAAGGTGCCGCTGATCGGGAAGGAGGCCTTGATCGACGCTGGATCGAGACCGCCGGCATTGACTCGTTCGCGGTCGGTGACGAGCAACGCGGCCAGCAGCGCACCCGCCGAATGCCCGCCGACGAAAATCCGGTCGGGCGATCCGCCATGGCGGGCGATGTTGTCATGGACCCACTTGACGGCCGCCACCGCGTCCTCGATCGCCTCGGGATAGGTCGCATTCGGAAGCAACCGGTAGTCGGCCGAGACGAAAATGGCGGGATGCGCGGTCAGCGCGGGCGCCATGAACCCGCACCATTCCTTATAGCCATGGGTGAAGCCGCCGCCGTGGAAGAAGACGAGCACCGGCATGTCTGTCGCCGTCGCGTTGTCGGGCAGATAGACGTCGAGCGACTGGGCGGGCGTGTCGCCGTAACGGATGTCGAGCTCGCAGCGCGTATCGCGCGCGACCTTGCGCGATCGGCCCAGGCACTCCTCGCCATAAGCGTCGGCGAGCGGATTGATCGGGGATTGGGGTTCGAGCGCACGGAACTCAGGCACGTTTCAACTCCCTCAGGCCGAGATGGAATGGCGCATGCGCGGTGTGACGAGCAGCAGGGTGAAGAAGCTCAGCGCCGCCGCACCGAACATGTAGTAACCCGGCGCGATCGCCTCGTTACGGGTCATCAACCAGGCGACGAAGACCGAGCCGCCGCCGCCGAACACCAATGTGTTGAAGCTGTCGGAAATCGACATTCCGGTGCTGCGCGTCGCGGTCGGGAACAGTTCGACATTGAAGGCGAGGCTGACGGCCGCCATCGGCGCGGTCAGGACGCTCAGGAGGCACTGGACGAGGATGAGATTGTCGAGCGTCGGCGCGCCCACCACGAATTTGAAGGCCGGCAGCACCGCCAGCATCGTCGCCCCCGACGACAGGAGCAGCGTCGGCTTGAAGCCGATCCGGTCCGCCAGCAGACCCGATAACGGGCATGCGACGATCGTGAACATGGCGCTGATCGTGCCCGAGAACAGCGCATCCTCCATCGGCAGGCCGAGTTGGCGGACGGCGTAGGTCGGCATGAAGAACAGCAGGATGAAGGCGACGACGGTGTGGAGGCAGCGCGTGGTGCTGGCGAGCACCACCGCGCGCTTGTAACCGCGCAGCACGCCGAGCAACGGATTGGCTGGCACCTGGTTGCGCTCGACCTCCTCGGTGAATGCCTGCGTCTCGCCGCTGCGATAGCGGATATAGAGACCGGCCGGCCCGAGCAGCAGCGCGAGCAGGAACGGCACCCGCCAGGTCCAGCCTGCCGCCACGTCTTCCCCGACCGAGAAGATCAATGTCCCGAGCAGCGTCGTGAACATGAAGGCGAGCACCTGGCTCGTATGCTTGAGGCTGATGAAGAAGCCGCGCCGCCCCGCCGGCACCAGTTCGGAGATATAGACAGCGGCGGTCGAGTTCGATCCGCCGGCGGCAAAGCCCTGGACGAGACGCGACAGGATCACCAGCACCGAAGCGGCGATGCCGATCGTATGATAGGTGGGCAGCATGCCGACGATGCCGGTGCTGAGCGACATCACGATCACCACCAGCGCGACAGTCTTCTTGCGGCCGATCCGGTCCGCATAAGCGCCGATTGCGAGCGCGCCGATCGGGCGCATGAGATAGCCAGTCGCGAACGTGCCGATGGCGAGCAGGACGGCGATCGACTCATCCTGGCTCGGGAAGAACATCCGGCCGATGATGACCGTATAGACACCGAAGACGGTGGTGTCGTAGCCCTCGATCAGCGCGGCGGTCACCGCCATCAGAACGGTCTTGAGATCCTTGATCTTCGGCGGCTTTCCGGCCGTGGTGGCGATATCGCTCATGTCCGGCCCCCTCCTGCGTCAGGCGCTCTGGAGGAGCGGCGGATCCCAGCGATCGGCGAGACGGTCCAGCGCCTGCGCGAGGCGCCGGCGCGCCGCCGCGATATCGAAGTCGGGATCGAGCAGGCCAGCGGCACCATCCGTGCTGATGCCTGGGACCACCTCTTCGAAGAACTGGCGGCGAAGCTGGGTCATCAGTGCGCGGGGTGCACGCAGCAGGATCGCGACAAGCCGGTTCATCACCCCATCGTCGAACACCTCTTCCCAGCGCCGACGTACCGGATCGAAGCCGATCAGCCGGTCCGCATGGGGTCGCTGGCGCCGCGCCGCCCGGGTCGCGTCGAGATCGATCGTCACGCCATCGTCTGAGCAGATAACGCCGTAGTCACGCTCCGCACCCTCGCGGGTAACGATCCCGAACCTCAGGTCGCGGCCGACTTCGTCAAGATCGCGTTCGTAAGGATCGCCATAGCCGCCACCGCCTGGGGTCATGATCGTCAGCACGTCGTCCTTGCGCAGCTTCACGACGTCGATCTTGCCGATCTCCCGCTCGTCGGGCCGGCCGAGATTGAGGACGACGCGGGCCGCGAGTCCGGCAAGGCCGCCGTTCAGCCCCCACGGCCGGAAGACGAATCGCTCGAGGCCGCGGCCAAGAATATGAGTGCCATCCTGCATCGCCTTGATCGAATAGATGATGCCGGCCCCGCCGCGGAACTTGCCGGCGCCGGCGCTGTCGGGCCGAAGCCGATATTCGACGATCTGGACGAGGACGTCCTGCTCGCCGCTTTCGGTGGGCGTGTTGAGGATGTTCGCAAGGCTGCGGTCGCGGCCATTGGCGCCATCGTTGCGATCGGTGGCGCCGCCGCCGCCGGCGAGCGACTGGAGGACGGCGACGGTGGGGCGGCCGGTGGCCGCGTCGATTTGTGACACGACGGTGGGGATTACGGTGCCGCCGCTCGCCGCGGGCGCGACCCCTGGCACCGCCTGATTGAGGCAGCCGAGCAAGGCGTCGCTGAATCGGACCGCGCTCGCATGGCGCACGCCGACCGGCGACGGCCACTCAGGATTGAGCACGGTCCCGCTCGCCACTTCGACCGTGACGTTGTTGAGCAGGCCCGCATTGAGCGGCAGCTCGGAATCGTAGGTTCTAAGGAAGTGCATGATCTTGGCGGTGAAATAGCTGCTTTTCACCCCGCCAGTCGGCACATTGTAGGGTGCTTCGAGCTGCGGATCGGTGCCGGTCATGTCGAGATGGATATGGCCGTCCTTGACCACCATCCGACAGCGGAAGCGGACCGGGATGCGGGTCTTGTAGTCGTCGTCGAGATAGTCCCAGGCCTCATATTCGCCGTCGGGAATGCGGCGCTGGATTTCGAGCGCGCGCAGCCGCGCATATTCGAGGAGATCGTCCTGCGCGGCAAGGATGTCGGCCAAACCGTGCTGCCGGATGAGCTCGTGGACGCGGCGCTCGCCGGTGACCAGCGCCGCGACCTGCGCCTGGAGGTCGCCGCTATTGACCTCGGGCGTCCTGCTGTTGCTGCGCATGATCGCCTGGAGATCGGGGCTGAGCTCTCCGCGCCGCATATATTTCATCGGCGGGATCTGGAGACCTTCCTGGAAGAGATTCTCGAAGGAAGGGCTGATCGAGCTCGGCACGCCGCCGCCGACGTCGGAACAGTGCACGAAGGAGACGCCGAAGCAGACCAGCTCGCCATCGTGGAAATAGGGCTTGATCAGGTTGACGTCGGGCAGATGGCTCGCGATCCCGGCGGCCATATAGGGGTGGTTGGTGATGATGATGTCGCCGTCCTCCAGATCGGGGACGGCATCGATGACGGTCTTGAAATTGCGATCGAGGCCCATCGCGACGCCGGAATCGCCGGGACAGGCGAAGAACTGGCCGGTGGGCGTGCCGAGCGCGGTGTGGAAGTCGCCGGTCTCCTTCACGTAGGAACTGCGGGCCGTGCGCCCCAGCACGATGCCCATCTCCTCGGTCACCGCCTTCAGCTTGTGGTAGAGGAGCTCCAGTGTGATTGGGTCGAGCTTCATGGGCTTACTCCGCCGAAATCTTCGTGACGAGCAGGCTGCCCGACCCCGTCATTTCGGTCCGCCAACCCGACGGGACGACTATGGTCGTGTCCGATTGCTCGATGATCAACGGGCCCTCGAGCAGCGCGTTGAGTGCCGGATCCTTCCGCTGCAGCACGCGATAATTCTCTCTTGTGCCGTTGAGATGGACTTCGCGGTGGCGTGTCTCGCCCTCCTGAGCGGCGGCCACGCGCTGGATGTTCGCTTGGGGAAGGACGCCGACCGCGCTCAAGACGATCCGGTTCATCTCGACCGGACTCTCAGGATCGCTGAACTGGTAGATCGCGAAATGCGCCTCGTGGAACAGCGCGAGGAGCCGCGCCGCAAGATCGTCCGATTCAGCATTGTCTCGCTCGGTCACGGTGAGATCGAAGGCCTGCCGCGGATAATGGAGATCGGCCGAAACCTCGATCCGCCAGCGTTCGACGCGCCCGTCGTTGCGCTCCATCCAGGCCCGGGCATCGCCGACCAGGCCCTGGACGATCGCGGCAAGCGCCTTTTCCTGCTCAGCGGTCGGGCTGGCGTCAAAATGAAGGCGCGCGGTCTTCACGAAGTCGCGGCGCAGGTCGGAGACGGCGGCGCCGAGCGCGCAGAAGGTGCCGGGGCTCGGCGCGAGCAGAATCCGGCCAATCCCCGCTTCGCCGGCAAGGAGCGCGACATGGGTTGGGCCCGCACCGCCATAGGGGACGAGAGTGAAGGTCGAAGGATCCGCGCCGCGACGCGCCAGCGATTTGCGAATCTCGGTGGCCATCATCGAACTCGCCACCCGAAGCGCGGCATCGGCGACGCGCTGCGGCGCATCATCGCCCTCGTAACCCAGGCGCGCGGCGAGTGGTGCGAGCGCCGCATGCGCCGCCTCGACCGAAAGCGGTAGGCGTCCCTCCAGGAAACGGTCGGGATCGAGCAGGCCGGCGGTGAGATAGCAATCGGTGACGGTCGGCTGGGTGCCGCCGCGCTGATAGCAGGCCGGGCCGGGATCGGCGCCGGCGCTGGTCGGCCCCACCTTCAAGACCCCGTCGCTGCCGACATGGACGATCGATCCCCCGCCGGCACCGATCGCGCCGACGTTCACGACCGGGAGCATCAAGGGCACTTCGCCGAGCAGGGTGCGGGTGGTGATCTCTGGCGCCGCGCCTTCCGCGACCGCAATGTCGGCGGAGGTTCCTCCCATGTCGAAGGTGACGATGCTGTTCAGCCCGACCCGGCGGGCGGCGTCGATCGCGGCGACGACGCCGGAGGCGGGGCCGGAGAGGATGCTGTCGACCGGACGGCTATAGGCGGTCTCGAGATCGATCGCCCCGCCATTGTTGGTGGTGATCGAAATCGGCGCTTCGAACCCGCCGGTCACGAAATCCCGCTCAAGACGCTGGTAGTAACGCCGCATGATCGGCGTGATGAATGCGTTCATGACCGAAACCATGCCGCGCTCATATTCCCGCGCTTCGGACCAGATACTGGTCGAGGCCGTGACCGCGATGCCGTCGAGCCGCGCGGACAGCTCGGCTGCCACCTCGGCCTCGGCCTCGGGCGCGACATAGGCGTTGAGGAGCACCACGCAGACGGCCTCGACGCCAAGCGCGCGCAGCCTATCCGCCACCTCGTCATAATTCGCCGCGCCCGGCATCTGCTCGACATCGCCCGTCCGGCTGAACCGCGCCGGTATCTCGAATACATGGTCCCGGGTCGCCATCGGCGTCTCGGGCAAGGCGAAGAAGCCGTAGGGATCGGCCATCTTCACCCGCCCGATCTCAAGCAGGTCTCGATTGCCGGGCGAGGTCACCACCCCGACGCGGGCGCCGCGACGCTGGAGGATCGAATTGAGGCCGATCGTGGTACCGTGGGCCACCAGGCCGACATCGCCGGCCTTGATGCGCGCGCGTTCGAGCAGATCCGCGATCCCGCGCTCCACCGCTGCCGCGGGATCGGCCGGCGTCGATGGTTCCTTGTGGTGGACCAGGGTTCCGGCAGAAGGATCGAGGAGCACGAAATCCGTGAAGGTGCCGCCGACGTCGATACCGATTCTGAGACTCATCAGCGGTCATTACTCCTGCAGCCGAACACATCCGCGATGGCGTGCCCGAGGCTTTAGAGGGAAAAAGTGGGCCTCAAAGCAAGCGCAACATAAGTTCAAATACGTTGCCCTTTCCGCAACGGCGCCATCGACACGCGAAAGGGGGCGCGGCGGACGATAACGCCGCCGCAGCCCCCTTAAGTCTCAGAATCTGAACGTCACATTCGCGCCTATGCGGCGAAACGCAGGCTCAACCTGGACGCCGCTGTAGAATGACTTCTCGTAGACGTTGCTGAAATAATGATCGTTGAACAGGTTCTCGACGAACAGCGAGAACAGCACCGCGTGGGTCTCGAACCCGACGCGCAGGTTCACGTTGTGATAGCCCGGCGCGATGAATGGGAATTCGCGGTAGCGATAGGCGAAGGCGTTGGAATAAGTGGAGGCGCGATAGCTCCACTCCGCCCGCCCGAACAATTCCATGCCGCTGGCCAGCCGGTGGCGATATTCGGCATTCGCGCCGATCGTCCATTCCGGCGCATTGACGAGCGGCAGTCCCGACAGGTCGAACGTCTGACCATCGACAAGCGCGTCCGGGAAGTCGGTGTAGCGGGCATTGAGATAGCCAATCCGGCCGCTCAGCAGGAATTCGTGCGTAACCCGCCAGTCGATGCTCGCATCGAAGCCGTAGCTGCGTGCGCCCGCGGCATTCTGGACGATGTTCACGGTGCGCAGCACCCCGCCATCGTCAAGGAAGTTGAAGCGGACCTGCTGCTGGATGTTCTTCCAGTCCATGTAGAAGGCCGAGAGATCGAACCGCAGCCGGTGATTGAGCAGGTCGAATTTGATGCCGCCTTCGTAGTTCCAGATGCTCTCCGGTTCGTAGAACGGGCTTCCGACGACCTGTCGCTCCTGCACGCCGCCCGCTTTGTAGCCACGCGAGATGGTGGCGTAGGCCAGGAACGAGCCCGGCGTGTTGTAGGTCAGCGTGAAGCGAGGCGAGAAGTCGTTGAACGGCTTCTGATTGTCGACGGTGTCGGTCTGCACCTGGTTGGAAAAGCGCACGCCGTTCGACGCGACATCGTCGTGCGAATAGCGCCCGCCGACGGTCGCCGAGAGCCGGTCTGTGAAGTGATAGGTGCCTTGGGCGAACAGCGCGTAGTAATTATCGCGGGTAGAGGTCGAGACGCGATTGACCTCGAAGCCCGTGGGCCGGCCGAACAGGCCGGCCGCCCCGAAGGTCGTGACCTGGAGAGTGTCGCCGGTGTCGCGTCCGACATTCCCTCCCAAGCTCCATTCGAACCGCCGGTGGCCGGTCGATTGGATGCGCAGTTCGCCGCTCGTCGAATCGCGGTTGAGCGTGCCGCTCTCCCGGAAGAAGTCCTTGCTGCCGCCATCGACGTCGCCGACGTTGAAGACATCCGAGCTCAGATAGCCGCCGATGCCGACGATCTGGAAGCCGTCGAAGTCGATCTGGGTGCGATTGGCGATGTACCAGAAATTGGTGCCAACCGATTGCGGCTGATCGAAATTCACCCGTGAGACATTGTCGGGATAGAAGCCGACACCGTCCGGGTCGGCGACATCGCCCGGGGCATTGGCATAATAGAGCGAGCGATAGGTCGCGGTCAGGAACCCGGTGGGCACGCCCGCCCGCATGCCGACTCGTTCGCGCGTATAGCTGAACGTGGTGTCCGAGGTGATGTTCGAGCTTGGCGTCAGTCGAACGATCGCGCGGCCTGTCTTGTAGTTCGAATTGTTGCCGCCGCCGATCGGATTGATGTTGTGGATCGTGCCGTCCGAAGACTCGATCATCCCGGCGACGCGCACCGCGAGCAGATCACGGACGATCGGAATGTTGGCGACCGCCGACACCCGCCGGGTGTCGAAGCTCGCATAGCCGAGGCCGAGCTCGGCATACCAATCGTTATCGGGTTTGTGGGTGGTAATGTTGATCGCACCGCCGACCGAGTTACGCCCGAAATAGGTGCCCTGCGGCCCGCGCAGTACCTCCACCCGCTCTAGATCGAGAACCTCCGGATTGTTGGTCCCGGCGACCACGCTGAATTCGTCGATGTTGAAGGCGTAGGTGGAGGAGCGGAGATTCGAATAGGGATCGAGCTGGTTGCTGATGCCGCGGATGCTGATTTCCTTGCGGTCGCGCGATCCGTTGTTCACGAACGACACGTTCGGCGCCTGGCTCAGATAATCTTCGATGCCACGGACATTCGTGCGCTCGATCTGCGCGCCCGTGAGGGCGGTGATCGAGATCGGCACGTCCTGGATCGATTCCGCCCGGCGCTGGGCCGTCACGATGATCGTGTTGCTGTCCGATACGTCGCTGGCCGGCGGACGTGAAGCGGGAGCTCGAGCCTGCGGAGCGGCGACGGAATCCATGGGGGCCGAGGTCTCCTGCGCCCAGGCGGGATGCGCCCAAAGCGCCGCGAGGATCGTGCCGCCCAAAAGCCGCCGACCGAAATCGCGCACTCTGCTCCGTGCGATACGATATGCCATGTTCCTCCGCCCCTTTGCTCTCGTTATCGTTTTTGATTGCTCACGGCAGCGCCGCTGTCGCCTCGATCTCGACCAGGAAATCGGGCAGGGCGAGCGCCTGCACGCCGATGAATGTGTTCGGCGCCGGAACGGCGCCTTCATAAAAATCCGGAAACTGCCCGAGCACCGGCCCCAGCTTGTCCGGCGCATGATCGACGACATAGGTACGCAGCCGGACGATGTCGGCCGGGCTCGCCCCGACCTCGGCCAGAACCGCTTTCAGATTGGCGAGCGCCTGGCGCGCCTGCGCCGCAAGATCGCCCGGACCGACCACATTGCCCGCCGCGTCCCAGGCGACCTGCCCGGCAAGATGCACCGTCTTGCCGCCCTCCTGCAGCGTCGCGTGAGAAAAGCCGAAGGGCAGGCTGTCGTACAAGGATTTGGGATTGATACGCTTTATCATGGCCTTGTCCTGCTGGCTCGTCAGTCGACGATTTCGAGCTGGTGTCCCCACGGATCGAGGACATAGAGATTCTTCTTTCCGGTGAGCGGGCCGGCATCGATCACGATCGTGTCCATCACGGTGCAGCCGTGCGCGGCCAAATAGCGGCCCGCCTTGTCGACATCGTCCACTCGGATCGCGAGATGATGGCCGCCGCGGTCGCAATTCCGCGGAACACGATCGGCGCGGATGGTCGGCTTGTGATAGTGAACCAGCTGGAATTTCAGGTTGGGCGCCAGCTGCAGCATAACCAGCGTCAGCGCGCCGCCGGCCACATTCACATGGGCCGCCATCCAGTCGCGACCGCGGCCGTCCACCGGCAGGTCGGCCGCATCCAGAGGCCCCATGCGGAAGAGCTCGGCAGCGCCGAACACCTTGCAATAGAATTCAACCGCGGCGTCGAGATCCGGCACCGTCCAGGAGACGTGATCGGCCTCGATGAACGACGGCCGATCACGCTCCTCGGTTGATGGTTCCTTGGCCAAACCATCCTCCCTCGATTGTTTTTTCACCGACCGCGATCCAGCGCGGTCCGGCTGTTTTTTTGAAGGTGCCAAAAGCGGAATGAGCGAACAATGCGAGGAAAGCGCGAAGTTTGTTGTCGGCAGCGCAACTAAGGCCGGGGGATCAAGTCCCCGATCGCGACCGGCCGCGCGGGAAAGCGGGCATTGAATCCGTTGAGTTCGCTCGGTTTCTTGCCGCTGCTTCGGGCAAGCATGCGCAGTACGGCGTGCTCGCATGACCGGCCCTGGCACAGGCCCATGCCGGCCCGCGTGATGAGCTTGAGCGCGCTCGCTTCGGCCGGCGCCGGCTGTTGCCGCAAAGCAGAGTCGAGCATGCCATAGGTGACGTCCTCGCAGCGGCACACGATCGTGTCGTCGGGGATGTTCCGCATCGCCCATTCGGTGGGATCGGCCATCCGGCCCAGCATATCGGCAAAGCGACGGAGCCCGGCCAGCCGGCGCTTGAGCCGACGTCCCTCCCTCTCGATGTCGGACGGCGTAATTCTGCCGCTGTCGTGGACGATGGCGAGACCGGCCAGCCGCCCTTCGCACATCGCCGCATCGGCGCCCGCGACCCCGGTCGTCTCGCCCGCGACATAGCAGCCCTCGACGCTGCTACGCTGCCAATCGTCGTGGCACGCGGCATAGCCTCCGGTCCTGTCGATCCAGCGCACCTCGGCGCCGATGGCACGCACCAGATCGGTCTGCGGGACGAACCCGAAGCACAGGCCGACCGCGTCACAGGCCGCCGTACCTTCGCGTTCGCCCGACCATCGGACCGATTCAACGCGGCCGTCGCCCTCGATCGCCGCCACAGGCGCGCCGAAGACGATCGGCACACCGGCGCGACGCAGGGCCCGCAAGGCGGTCGCCCCAATCATGAATGCCGCCGCCGAAGTCAGAACGGCGAACGGCGCCCGACTCATTTCGGCGATCAGATGACCGCGTTCCTGCGCGAACAGCACGGCCGCCACATCGCCGCCCGCAGCGACGACTTGGCTGGCGACGAGCAATTGCAACGGATGGGTGCCGGCGAAGACGAACCGGTGCCCGGGGACGAATTGCTGGCTCTTGATGAAGGCCTGCACGCCGCCCGCGCTGAGGACGCCGGGAAGGGTCCAGCCGGGGAGGGGTAGTGGCAGATCGTAGCAACCGCCGGCGATTAGCAACCTGCGGGCGGCGAGGAGATGGCTTCCCTCAGGGCCGGACAGCTGCAGCGACCATCCGTCCGCGCCCGGAAAGGCCCCAAGGGCGGAGCATCTGCCGAACCAATCGAGCGGCAGCGCCTCGAACCGGGTAAGCTGTGCCTTGAGATCGCGATAGGCGCGCCCGGCAAGCCAGCGTTCGACCGTGAACTGACGCGGCGGCTGGCGGAGGATCTGCCCGCCTGGCCGGGCCTGCTCATCGACAACGGCAACCCTGAGTCCCGCCGAAACCGCGACCTCGGCGGCGGCCTGCCCGGCCGGACCGCCACCGACGATCGCCAGATCGTAGGGCTCAATCATCTTGCGTCGTCGTCGAAACGATCATGCCGGGGGTCGTGTCCGTTAGACAGGCGCGGACGAGCCGGCGCGCGTCGTCCGAAACCAGCACCACCATACATTCGCAACAAGTCCCCATATTGCAGTAGAGCCCGCGCGGCCCATCGCGGCCGTCACGACGGAGGCTGACGCGCCCGGCGGCCAGCAATGCCGTCGCGACGGTTTCTCCCGCTGCGACCGATACGACCGTGCCGTCCACATTGATCTCGAACCCGCCGTTGCGGTGGACCCCATCGTCGATGCGCGCCATCACGTCATCCCATGAAGCTGTTGAGATGCTCGAATCGCGCCGGCGAGAAGAGCGCGAGGTGCTCGTCGTTCGCCGTGCCACCGAGCGCCGCCGCCAGAGCGCGCGCGAATACCGGGCCCAGCGTGAAGCCGGAGCCGCCCGCGCAAACATAGAAGCCCGGCTTGCGCGGCACCTCACCGACAATCGGCAGCTGATCGGGCGTGAGGGCGACCGTGCCCGTCCAGCAGCGCAGCAAGGCGAGTTCCGCAAGTGCGGGAACCACGTCGGCGGCGGCGCGTAGATTCTCGCGCAGATTCTCCGGTCGAAGCGCGGGCGGGCGCGACAGATCGAAGGCGCCCTTCCCGTCCTGATATAGCCGCGAAGCCCAGCCGCCGCCGATCAGGACATTGCCGCTTTCGGTCTGCTTCATCGAAAGGCGGCGCCCGACATGCTGGATCAGATGCGGCATGAAGACATGCGCCCGCTGCGTCGCGCTCATGGTCAGCCCTGCCGGCAGGACGGGAAGGTGGAGATTGGCGAGAGCGCCCACCGCGGCCGTCCAGGCGCCGGCCGCGACCAGAACCTGCCTGACGGTCACCGTGCGGACCCGGCCCGCCGTCGCCAGGGTAACGCAGAACCCGCCGTCGATATCGTCGATCGCAACGACGCGCGTATGAACTCGGATTTCTGCGCCGAAGGCTTGCGCCGCGCTGGCGAAGGCGGGGGTCACGAGACGCGGATTGGCATGGCCTTCGTCGGCAAGCCAGCTCGCGGCGAGCACCCGATCGGACAGATAGGGCGCGATCGCCCGCGCCCTGTCGCCGTCGATCAGCTCGGTGGCGATCTCGTAATGGGCCTCTCGCCGGCACTTGCGCTCAAGCAGTGCGAGTTCGTCCGCCGTCTCCGCGACCATCAGGCCGCCGGCCAGCGTCACCTCGAGATGGGCACCCAGCATTTCCTCGAGCCCGCGCCACTCGGCGATCGCGAGCCGATTGAGCGCAACGACCCGGGAGGCCTGATCCGCCAATGCCTCGCCATGCTCCAGGAAGCGCCGTTCGATCTGGAAATGGAGCGAGCCGGCATTCTGGCCCGAGGCGCCGGCGCTCACATCGCCTTGGTCGACGATCAATACGGACGCGCCCTGCCGGGCCAGATGCCATCCCGTCGCGCAACCGGTGAGCCCGGCGCCCACGACCAGGACATCGGGCCGGTCCATGATCAGATCTTGTCGAGCGCCTGAAGGGTCATCGCAATGCGCTCTCTGTCATTTTCGCTGACGTCGAGCAATGGCGGTCGCACGCGGCCAGCCGGAACACCGCGGATCGCAAAGGCAGCCTTGAGGATGGCCGGCCCAGAACCGAAGCGGCCGACCAGGTCGGGCGTATACCAATCCTCCAGAGCGCGGCGGTCGCGGACGCCACAGGCGCGGGCCGCATCGAGATCGCCTGCCCAGATGTGGTTGAAGAAATCCGGATGATCGCGTCCCAGCGGCCCGCCGGCGCCGATCGTACCGTCGCCGCCGCGCGACGACAGCAAAGTCAGCCCATGCTCGTCCATCGAGAAGCCGAAGATCCGGACTTGCTCGCCGAGCGCAAAGAAGGTCGCGATGAACCGGTCGAGACGGCCCGTCGATTGCTTGATCGCGACGATCTGCTCGATCTCGGCGAGGCGCTGGAGCAATTCCAGCGACATGTCGATGCCGGTGCCCGGCGGCCAGTTGTAGACGCAGATCGGAAGCGCCGAGCCGTTCGAAACGGTCTGATAGAAAGCAAAAATCTCATTGTCGCTCGGCCGGATATAGGGCGGCGGCGTGAGCAGGATTCCGTCAAAGCCGCTGGCATGAGCGGCGTCCGCGAAATCGAGCACCGCGGTCGGGGTGAAGGCGGTGCAGCCGGCGAGCAGCGGCAGCTTGCCCTTCATCTGGGCGCCCATCGCGTCGAACAGCTGCTTGCGTTCCTGGGGGCTGAGGCTGGTCCATTCTCCCGTGGTGCCGGCCGCGACCAGACCGTGCATGCCTTCCGCTTCGAGCCATTCGAGATGTGCGCCGAGCATCCCCAGATCGAGCTCGAGCGAATCGTTGAAGGGCGTGATGATCGCCGGAAGATAGCCTCGCCAGTTCGTCCTGCTTCTTTTGCTCTGCAAGACCTGCTCCCCGATTAGGCGTCGGCCCGAGCCGACGTGAATGTCGGCCATGTCCCACAGTCGATTTCCTCTCGACAATGACAACGTTCGTGTGATTTGTTTGCCTTTTGAGCAATCTATACGAGCCTGACAAATGATGGATACCGCACTGCGTTACCTGCATGAGGCCGCGATCGCCGGCACGATGCGCGCGGCGGGCGACAAGATCGGTGTCGCCGTGTCGTCGATCAGCCGCCAGATCGCGCAGCTCGAGGCCGAATATGGCACCCCCTTCATCGAGCGCGGCCGGCGCGAGATCAGGCTCACCGAGGCGGGCAAGCTCGCGCTTGCTTATTATCGCGACTCCGTTGCCGAGCGTGAAGCGTTCCAGAATCGGCTGCGCGATCTGCTCGGCGTGAGGACGGGACGGGTCAGCCTCGCGGTCGGGGAGGGTTTTCTGGATCGGACCTTCACCGATCTCATCAGCGATTTTCGCCGCCGCAATCCGCTCGTCGAGATCACCGTGACGAGCGCCTCGACGACCGAGATTGTGCGCCGGATCGCCGATGACGATGCTCACCTGGGCCTCGTCTTCCAGGCCGCCGCCGATCCGAAGATCCGGATTCGGCTGTCGGTTCCGCAGCCGCTGGTCGTGCTTGCGGCGCCGCATCATCGGCTGGCGACGCGCGGCAGCCTGATGCTGCACGAGCTGGTCGAGGAGGATCTTTGTCTCGGCCCATCGGATTTCCGCATTCGTCAGCTTCTCCACGAGGTGGAGGCGCGTCAGCATTTCACGCTCGAGCCGAGCCTCGTCTCGAACTCCATCTTCGTGATGCGCGAGGCGGTGCGTTCGGGCGATTTCCTGACGATCCTGCCGCGCAACGCGGCCTGGTCCGAACTCTGCGCCGGAACGATCAAGGCGATCCCGCTCGACGACAAGGACATCGCCGAAACGCGGGTCGACCTCATCCACCGCACGGGCCGCCAGCTCGAAGGCGCGCCGACCCGGTTCCTGCCGATGCTCGAGGCCGAGCTTCGCAAATGGGCGCAGCCGCTGCCCGGCGAAGGGTCCGCCACCTAGAGCGCGAAATGGCGTGCGTGCGCTTCGCGCAGCAAGGCTTTTTGAACCTTGCCCATCGTGTTGCGGGGTAGCTCGTCGGCGAGGAAGACGGTCTTGGGAACCTTGAAGGCCGCGAGCCTGGCGCGCGCCGCGTTGATGACTTCATCCGATTTCGGCGGATTTGAGGGATCGGCCGAGGTCACGACGGCGACGACGGCTTCCCCGAAGTCCGGATGTGGGAGGCCAATGACTGCGCTTTCCCCGACGCCTGGCGCCTCGTCGAGGATCTCCTCGATCTCCTTGGGATAGACGTTGAGCCCGCCCGAGATAATGAGATCCTTCGATCGGCCGACGATCTGCACATAGCCCTTGGCGTCGCGAACGCCGAGATCGCCGGTGGCGAAGAAGCCGTCGCGGAATTCGGCGCGGGTCTTTTCGGGCATCTTCCAATAGCCGGCGAAGACGTTCGGGCCGATGACCTCTATGTTGCCGATCTCGCCGTGGGGCCGAAGATTCCCGTCCTCATCGACGACGCGAACCGAGACGCCAGGAAGCGGCGGTCCGACCCAGCCCGGCCGCCGTTCGCCGTCCAGCGGGTTGGAGCAGATGACGCCGCATTCGGACATGCCGTAGCGTTCGAGCACTCGATGGCCGGTGCGGTCCTCGAACGCCTGGAAAATCTCGGTGAGCAGAGGCGCCGACCCGCAAACGAACAGCCGCAGATGGGCGGTCCGCTCGCGATCGAGCCCGCGATGGCGCAGCAGCCGCGTGTAATAGGTCGGCACCCCCATGAAAACCGTCGCCCCGGGCAGCCCGGCCAGCACCGCATCGGCATCGAAGCGTGGAAGGAAGCGCGTCCGCCCGCCGGCGAGCAGCATCGTGTTCAAGGCGATGAAGAGGCCGTGTACGTGGAAAAGCGGCAATGCGTGCAGGAGGGTGTCGGCCTCGACGATTCCCCAGGCCTGCGCCAAGGCCCGCGCATTGGATTCGAGGTTGCGATGGGTGAGCATCGCGCCCTTGGATCGGCCCGTCGTCCCGGACGTGTAGACGATCGCGGCGAGATCGTCGTCGGTGAGCTGCGGAAACGGCGCCGACGGATTCGCACTCGCCACGATTGGTGGCAGGGAACCGTCACCGGCGGCGCCCAGCGTCTCGACGATGACGCCGAAGCGGCTCTGGAATTCCGCATAGTCCGTGCGATGTTCCGGATCGCATACGAACAGCTTGGGCCCCGCATCCTCCAGGAAATAGGCGATCTCGTCAGAGCTATAGGATTCGTTGAGCGGCAGATGCACCGCGCCGAGGCGAAGGTTCGCCAGATAGAGCAGCACCTGATCGAGCGACTTGCGGACCTGGACCGCGACGCGGTCTCCCGGCCGGACGCCGAGCGCATGAAGTGCTGCGGCCCATCGCTCCACGGCGGCGGCAAGACCGTTGCCGTCGAGCGCCGTTTCCCCCGCCTCGACGAGTATTCCGCGTCCGGATGCCCCGGCCATGGTTTCGGCGAAACGCCCGTAAAGGCCCGTCGGCTCTGTCCCCACGCTCCCCATCCCTTCAAATAACGCCGGCCTTGGCGAAGGTATCGATCTCCGCGTCGCCAAAGCCGAGTTCGCTCAGAATCTCGCGCGAATGCTCGCCGATCTCCGGCGGCGGACGCACAATCCGGCTCTCCGCGCCGCTCAGCTTGATCGCCTGCCCGAGCACGGTAACCTCGCCAAGCGCCGGCGAGGTGAACGTCTGCTTGAGTCCGAGATGCTCGACCTGCGGATCTTCGAAAACCCTGTCGATCGTGTTGATCGGCCCCGCCGGGACGCCCGCTTCGTTGAACCGCTCGATCCAGACGGCACCCGTCTCGCCCGCCAGCGCGGCTTCGATCAGCGGATTGAGCGCGTCTCGATTGGCGAGCCGCGCGCTCGCAGTCGCGAACCGTTCGTCGTCGAGCCATTGTTCGCGCCCGATCACGCCGCAGAGGCGCGTCCAGATCGCATTGCCGGTGACGGCGATGTTGATCGGACCGTCGGCCGTCTCGAACACGCCGGTAGGGATGCTGGTGGGATGATTGTTGCCGGCCTGGGTCGGCACCTCGCCCTTCATGAGCCAGCGCGCCGCCTGGAAATCGAGCAGCAGCACCTGCGCCTGCAACAGCGAGGTCTGGACCCACTGGCCCTCGCCGGTGCGCTCCCGGGCCAGGAGGGCGACAAGGATCCCCATTGCACAATACAGACCGGCGGTGAGATCGGCGATCGGAATGCCGACCCGCATCGGTCCGCCGCCTGGCGCGCCGGTGATCGACATCAGCCCCCCCAGGCCCTGCGCGATCTGGTCGAAGCCTGGCCGATCCGCATAGGGCCCATCCTGGCCGAAGCCGGAGATGCTCGCATAAACGAGCCGCGGGTTGATCGCGCGCAGGGTCTCGTAGTCGATCCCGAGTCGCGTCTTCACTCCAGGCCGAAAATTCTCGACCACCACATCGGCATCCCGCACCAGCCGCTTGAAGATCTCGAGGCCATCCGGCGACTTGAGGTTGAGCGCGAGGCTGCGCTTGTTGCGATGAAGGTTCTGGAAATCGGGGCCGTGGCGTGGGCCGCCCATCGCGTCGCCGGAGTCGGGGCGCGGCGGATTTTCGATCTTGATGACATCCGCGCCCCAATCCGCCAGCTGCCGCACCGCGGTCGGCCCCGATCGGACGCTCGTCAGATCGAGTACCCGAAGGTTCAGGGCAGAGGAAGCTGGTGTGAACGGCATCGGCATTTCCACACAAAAGCAAAGCGAGGGTCGAACGTCCACGTCCTACAATGTCAAATTGCCCGCGAGATTGCGCAGCAGTTGCGCTCAATGCAACGAAACCCGAAATGATGATCGATTGCCTGCATCGCAGCACCGGCTAAACAGTCCGCGGAACGATCCGGGATCATCGAAGGGAGGCGTCATGGCGGGACAGGTCATCGCGGAGAGGACGGGAGGCATCGGCTGGCTCGTCTTCGACAATCCCGAGCGCCACAACGCCGTTTCGCTCGAGATGTGGGAACAGCTCGCCGCCGCGATGCGCGATTTCGACGCAGACGACGAGATCCGCGTGATCATCGTGCGTGGCGAGGGAGGCAAAAGCTTCGTCTCTGGAGCGGACATTTCGAAGTTCGAGAGCGAACGCGCGGCTAAGGACGCGGTCGAGCGTTACGATGCGGCGACCGAGGCGGCTTACGCTCTGCTCGAGGATACGCCCAAGCCGACCATCGCGATGATCGAGGGCTATTGTATCGGGGGGGGCGCCAACGTCGCTCTGTGCTGCGATCTGCGCATCGCCGGTGAGAATGCCAAATTCGCGATCCCCGCCGCCAAGCTCGGCCTGGGCTATGGCTACAGCCGGATCCGCCGCGTGATCGGCATGATCGGCCCGGCCTTCGCGAAGGAAATCTTCTTCACCGCGCGTCAGTTCACGGCCGCGGAGGCGATCGCCATGGGCCTCGTCAATCGCGTCGTCCCCAATGCCGAGCTGCGCGAATTCGTCGAGCATTACGCTGCGACGATCGCGGAGAACGCGCCGCTTACCGTCACCGCGATCAAGCAGATCGTCGGCGAGGCGTTGAAGGATCCCGCCGACAGAGATCTCGAACACTGCGCCGCATTGGTGCGCGCCTGCTTCGAAAGCGAAGACTATGTCGAGGGACGCGCGGCGTTCCGCGAGCGTCGCAAGCCGGTCTTCAAGGGCCGCTGACGTCGAGCGGCGGGCCAGTGGAAGCCGGTCGTCCGCCGTGGCGGTGATCCGGGGCGCCCGTGCCTTCATCGATCCGTTCGTTCTCGCGCTCGCGGCGACCGTGATCCTTGCGTCGATCGCGCCCGCGACCGGGCCGTGGGTGAGGACCGTCGACCGCGCCGGCGATGCGGCCGTCATGCTGCTCTTCTTCCTGCAGGGGGCGAAGCTGTCGCGCGCGCAGATCATGGCCGGAGCAGGAAATTGGCGGCTTCACATCGCTGTCTTCGCCGTCACGTTCGGTCTCTTCCCTCTCTTCGGGCTCGTCATGAGCGCAACCGGACTGCTCGACCCCATTATCGCGGTGGGGATTCTGTTCCTGACGCTGCTGCCTTCGACAGTGCAATCCTCGATCGCCTTCACCTCAATCGCGCGCGGCAATGTCGCGGCCACCGTTTGCAGCGCGTCCTTCTCCAATCTTCTGGGCATCTTTCTCACGCCCGCCCTCGCCCTGCTGCTGATGGGCCGGGCCGGCACGATCGTCTCGGCGCGGCAAATCGAAACCGTCCTCGTCGAGCTGCTGATACCATTCCTGGCCGGCCACGTCGCAAGGCCGATGCTCGCGAGCCTCGTCGGCCGCCACCGCAGCCTGGTCGGAATCGTCGATCGCGGGTCGATATTGCTGGTCGTCTATGGCGCGTTCGGGGCGGCGGTGCGCCAGGGCATTTGGCACCTCCTTTCGTATCGCTCGTTGCTGACGCTGCTTATTGCTTGCGCCCTGCTGCTCGCGGCCGTTCTCGGCGCGACCTGGGCGCTAGGGCGATTGCTGAAGATGGCGCGCGAGGATCGCATCGCGCTGTTGTTCTGCGGCTCGAAAAAGAGCCTGGTCGCGGGCGTGCCAATGGCGGCGCTGCTGTTCGCGCCGACGGAAATCGGCCCGGTCATCCTGCCGCTGATGCTGTTCCATCAGATCCAGCTCGTCGCCTGCGCCGTCATCGCGCGCACATATGCCTCTCGAGTGACTGCGGGACCATAACTCACAGCAATATGATCATCTGATGGACGGGACGACTGACTTCAGGCGATCCAACCTTCGTTGAGGCCGGCCTGTCCAGCATCTTGTGCCATGGTGAATGGCGGAGAGGGAGGGATTCGAACCCTCGGAACGCTTGCGCGCTCAACGGTTTTCGAGACCGCCCCGATCGACCACTCCGGCACCTCTCCGCATATGAGGCAAGGCCGCGCCTGGCGGCCGCGCCCGGTCGAGCGAGCGGCGCGATCTAACGCAGCGGATCGCGCTTGCCAAGAGCCCGTGACGGGAGGGATGTGCGCCGGGCCGAGGTTCGGTTTGCTTGCGGCATCCTCCCGCGCGCCCTACATTGGTTTCATGACCGCACCGGACCAATTTGTCACTGACGGGTTCGCCGTGGAGGCGCCGCCGATCGCGCATGCCCGCTTCTCGATCGGCGACGTGGTCCGGCACCGCCTGTTCGATTTTCGCGGCGTGATCTTCGATGTCGATCCGGTCTTCGCGAACAGCGAGGAATGGTATGAATCGATTCCGGAGGATGTCCGGCCGGCCAAGGATCAGCCTTTCTATCATCTCCTCGCCGAGAATTCGGATTCGTCCTACGTCGCCTATGTCAGCCAGCAGAATCTGGAAGCCGATGACGAGGGCGACCCGATCGATCATCCGGCGATCGCGGGCCTGTTCGATGGCTTCGAGCCGGGGCGCTACAAGCTGCGCCCGGAACGCCGGCATTAGGGTCTACATCCTGGCCGCAGCGGTGGTTGACAGCGGCGGCCGCCCTCTGTAGCAGCCCGGCTTTCCGCGTGCGGTGCAATCCGCGCGCCAAGCATCTTGAAGAAACTGGATAGGCCCATGTTCGCAATCGTGCGCACGGGCGGCAAGCAGTATCGCGTCGCCGCCGGAGACAAGATCGTCGTCGAGAAGCTGGCCGGAGAGGCCGGCGACACGGTGACGCTGGACGACGTCCTGCTCGCCGGCGACGGCGGCGACCTCAAGGCGACGGGCGGCCTTACCGTCTCGGCCGAGATCATCGCGCAGGCGAAGGCCGACAAGGTCATCGTCTTCAAGAAGCGCCGCCGGCACAATTACCGCCGCAAGAAGGGCCATCGCCAGCAGCACACGATCCTGAAGATCGTCGCGATCGGCGGCGAGAAGCCGGCCGCGATGAAGGCGCCGGCCAAGGCCGAAGCTGCGCCGGCTCCGGAAGCGACCCCGGCCGCCGAGGCGAAGCCGGCGAAGGCGCCTGCGCCGAAAAAGGCCGCGGCGCCAAAAGCGGAAAAGGTCGATGCTGCACCCGCGAAGAAGGCTTCGACAAAGAAGCCGGCCGCTGCTAAGGGCGCTTAAAGAGTTTCGAGGTTAGAGAAGAACCATGGCACATAAGAAAGCAGGCGGCTCGTCGCGCAACGGCCGCGATTCGCAATCCAAGCGTCTCGGCGTGAAGAAGTTCGGCGGCGAGCGCGTCGTCGGCGGCAACATCATCGTGCGCCAGCGCGGCACCCGTTTCTATCCGGGCACCAATGTCGGCATGGGCAAGGATCACACCCTTTTCGCGCTTACCGGCGGCACCGTCGCCTTCCGCGACGGCAAGCTCGGGCGCAAATTCGTGTGTGTGGACATGCCGATTAGCGCAGCGGAATAAGGGCAGCCGAGGACGGGCTGCCCGGCAAGGGCGGCCCCGAGGTTCTTTCAAGAACGAACCAAAGTGAGGGAGAGGGTCGCCAGGAGGTGACACCTCTCCTTTTTCGTTTCCCTCACGATTTTGTCGCCGGCCTGACATCCTTCGGGACGAAGGGGCCGGCAAAGCCGAAGGGAAAGAGCCATGTTCGCGAGAACCGAAAGATTGCTCCTGCGGCCCGGCTGGCGCGAGGACGCGCCCGCTTTGCATGCGGCGATCGCCGACGAACGCATCGTGCGCAATCTCGCCAAGGCGCCATGGCCCTATCGACTCGCCGACGCGGAGGCGTTCCTGGCGCGTGATGCGGGCCCCGATGCGCCCACCTGCCTCATCTTCCTTCGCACCCAGGGGGCGCCGCGGCTGGTCGGCGGCATCGGCTTCGGCCCGGAGGAACGCGGGCGCGAGTTCGGCTACTGGATCGCCCGGCCTTATTGGGGACGCGGCGTCGCGACCGAGGCCGGCCGCGCCCTGATCGCCAATGCGCGCGATACGCTGCGGATCGGGCGGCTGGAGGCGGGGCATTTCCTCGACAATCCCGCGTCCGGCCGGGTGCTGGCGAAATTGGGGTTCCGACCGACCGGCGTCACGCGCGCGCGCTACAGCGCGGGCCGACGGACGGACGCGCCCTGCCGCGAATTCGCGCTGGATCTGGCCGAGGGGGCCGCGGCGCGGGACTCCTGTCCGGTCCTGTGCCCGATCGCGGCCTGATCTCAGGCCGCCGGCAGCGGCTCGGCGGGCCGTTCCGCCCGCGCGATCAGCGCGCGATCGTCGTGATTCCAGGGATGGAAGCCGGGGAGGAAGAAAGCGGCCCAGGCGCCGAAGATTTTGCGTAGCATGCCGGGCCGCACCCAAGCGTACCAGAAAACGCGCGCCCAGGCTTTTGGGCCGGTGATCCCGTCCTGCCGTAGCAGTTCGAGCGCGCCCCAAATGCGGTCGACGACGAAGTTGCGGGTGACGAACAGCATCACCTTGGCCTTCACCTTCCAACGCAGGACGCGCGGCCAGTCGCGGGTCGCGTGGAGCCAGGTGTCGTAGGCGACGCCCTTATGCTCGATCTCCTCGATCGAGTGCCAGCGCCATAGCGCCGCGCTCTCGGCGTCGGCGCCGATGAGATGGCGCGGATTCTTGAGCAACTGATGCGCGAGGATCGCGGTGAAATGCTCAAGACACATGGTCGAGGCGAGGTTGACCACCGGCGGCCTATCGCGGGTGATCGCGAGCCGTTCCTCGACCCGCCGTTCCAGGGGCGCGAGATCGTAGCCGCCCTCAAGCGCGCGCCGGTTGAATTGGACATGCTCGCGGCTGTGCATGACCTCTTGCGTCACGAACGCCTTGATCTCGGCGGCGAGCCGGGGCGGCGTGCCCTCGCGGCAGGCGCGCACGCTCTCGACGAAATAGGCTTCGCCCTTGGGAAAGGTCGCCGACAGCGCGTTGTAGAAGGCGGTCGCGACCGGATCGCCGTTCATCCACCAATGGGCGGTGCGCGTCCCGCGGCCGAAGCGCCGGTCGCGCGGGGTGATGGTAAGGTCGTGGGGTGTGCGGGTCATCGTCATTCCTGTATCCGGAAGGACAGCTATGGTATATTTACATCAATGTCAATAACGCGCGAACGTCTCAGCGCCGACGAAAGCCGGGCCGTCGCGCTCGTCGCCGCCCAGCGCCTGCTGATCGAGGAGGGGCCGCAGGCGGTGACGCTGAAGGCGGTCGGCGCGGCGATCGGCAAGACCCACGCCAATCTGCTCCACCATTTCGGCTCCGCGGCGGGGCTGCAAGCGGCGCTGGCGGCGCGGATCGGCGAGCAGGTCAGCGCCGGCATCGGCGATGCCGTGCGCCGCTCGCGCGAGGGCAAGGCCGATCCGATCGAGATCGTCGACCGCGTCTTCGATACGTTCGGCAGGGAAGGGGCGGGGGCGCTCGCGACCTGGATGATCCTGTCCGGCAATCGCGACGCGCTCGATCCGATCCTCGAATCGATCCACATCATGGTCGAGCGGCTGCGCGACGGCCATGAGGACCGGCCGATCGAGGAGACCACTTTGTGGATCGTCCTCGCCGCGATCGGCGATGCCCTGCTCGGCGAGCCCCTCGCCAGGGCCCTCGACCTGCCGCGCGACCGCGCGCGCGAGGTGGTGCGCCGACTGCTGATCGGCAGCACCGGGCTCAGCGAAGCCGTTGCGGGGAAAGGGCGCGCGCCCTAAGCCGCCGTCATGCATTTCCTCGATCAGGCCAAGATTTTCGTCCGCTCGGGCGCCGGCGGCCCCGGCGCGGTAAGCTTCCGGCGCGAGAAGTTCATCGAATATGGCGGCCCCGACGGCGGCGACGGCGGCAAGGGCGGCGACATCGTCTTCGAAGCGGTGCCGGGCCTCAACACGCTGATCGACTTTCGCTACACCCAGCATTTCCGCGCCCCGCGCGGCACCGGCGGCGCCGGATCGAACCGCACGGGCGGCGGCGGCAGGGATCTGGTCGTCAAAGTGCCGATCGGAACCCAGATCCTCGCCGATGACGAGGAGCGGACGCTGCTCGCCGATCTGACCAAGGCGGGGGAGCGGCTCGTCTTCCTGCGCGGCGGCGATGGCGGGCGCGGCAATGCCAGTTACAAGACCTCCACCAACCGCGCGCCGCGCCAGCACGGCACCGGCTGGCCGTCCGAAGAGGCCTGGGTGTGGCTCCGGCTCAAGCTGCTCGCCGATGCGGGGCTGGTGGGTCTGCCCAATGCAGGCAAATCGACCTTCATCAATGCCGTCACCAATGCCCAGGCCAAGGTCGGCGCCTATGCCTTCACCACCACCCGGCCGCAGCTCGGCGTCGTGCGCCACAAGGGCAGCGAGTTCGTCATCGCCGACATTCCCGGCCTGATCGAGGGCGCGGCGGAGGGGGCGGGGGTGGGCGATCGCTTCCTCGGCCATATCGAACGCTGCCGGGTGCTGCTCCACCTCGTCGATGCCAATGACGAGGATGTCGGGACGAGCTACCGGATCGTGCGCGACGAGCTCGCCGCTTATGGCGCCGGGCTCGACGACAAACCGATGATCGTCGCGCTCAACAAGATCGATACGCTCGACGACGAGCTGATCGCCGCGCTTTCCGCCGAGCTGGAGGAGGCCAGCGGCGGCGAGGTGATCCCGATCTCCGGCGCGAGCGGGGTCGGAGTCGATTGGGCGCTCGACAAATTGCTCGAAGCGATCGGCCCCGGTCACGGCCACGTCGGCCCGGACGACGAGGGCGAGGACGTGGTGGAATGGTCGCCGCTGTGAAGCGCCGCAAGCCCGTCCTCGCCGTCACCGGCGCGACCGGCTTCGTCGGCGGGCATCTGCTGCGGCTCGCGCGCGAAGCCGGGCATCCGGTCCGCGCGCTGACCCGCGGCTGGCGGCCGCCGGAGGAAGGGATCGACTGGATCGACGGCGCGCTCGACCGGCCCGAGGCGCTGGCCAGGCTGTGCGACGGCGCCGACGCGGTGATCCACGTCGCCGGCCTTATCAACGCGCCCACCCGCGCCGCTTTCGAGGCGGTCAACGTCGGCGGCACGGCGAACATGGTCGATGCCGCGCGCGACATCGGCGTGAAGCGGTTCATCCACATCTCCTCGCTTGCCGCGCGCGAACCGGAGCTGTCGGATTATGGCTGGTCGAAGGCGCGGTCGGAGCGCGTCGTCGCGTCGTCGGGCCTCGACTGGACGATCGTCCGCCCGCCGGCGATCTACGGCCCGGGCGACCGCGAGACGTTCGAACTGTTCCGAATGGCGCGCCGCGGCATCGCCCTGTTGCCGCCGGGCGGGCGCTTCTCGATCATCCATGTCGACGATCTGTGCCGGCTGATCCTTGCCCTTCCCGGCGAGGCGGAGACGGTCTGCGAGGTCTATGAGCCCGACGACGGCGCGGAGGAAGGCTGGGAACATCGCCACTTCGCGCGCACGCTCGGCCGCGCCTTCGGTCGCCGCACGGCGACGCTGGCGGTGCCGAAGATGGTGATGAAGGGCGCCTCGCACCTCGACGCCCTGGTCCGCCGCGACGGCGCCAAGCTGACCCCCGATCGGGTGCGCTATTTCTGCCATCCCGATTGGGTCGTCACCGCCGAGAGCCGCCCGCCCGAAAGCCTGTGGACGGCCCACATCCGCACCCCGGCCGGGCTCAAGGCGACGGCGGACTGGTATTTGGCGCAGGGCTGGCTGAAGCCCTGAGCCGTCGTCAGCCGTTGAAGAAATAATCGACGACGAAGGCGATGAAGCTCGCGACCAGGCCGGCGAGGAAGATTCGGTAGGCATAGCCGAGCAGGCGGTATTTCTTGCGCTCCAGCACGGCGCCATTCTGGTAGATATCGCGCGCCATCATGCGGAACGCGCTGTCCTCGTCCTCGAGCTCGGCGACGACCCGGTCGAGATACTCCTCCTCGGTGAGCTGCGAGAAAGAGCCGAAGAAGAGCAGGTTGATCCGCCCGCCGGTCTTGAAATGGGTCGCCGGCGCGACCGCGAGCACCGCGAAGATCGCCGAGAAGAAGGCGCCGGCGCCGAGCAGCAGCAACGGCAGCGGATGCGTCACCTGCCGCACCTGGCCGAGCGTGATCGTGAACACGACGAAGGTCGCGGCGAGCAACATGTTCGCCTTCTGGTCGGCCATCTGGCCGAGATGGGTGTGGACCTGCTGCGCGGTCCTCAGGACATTGACCATGTTGGGCGGAAATTGCCGCCCGCGCCCGCGTTCCGCCATGATCCTTGACGCTCCCCTGCCGGTGCGATCATCGCACGGCCGTCCTGGCCTGCCAAGCGGCGCCGTGCTTGTGCCCTATTTGCTTGGCAGGGCGGTGGAAACGCACCTAAAGGGCCCGCCATGACCGATCCTTCGCAAACCTTCGCCCGCGTCGCCGCCCTGATCGAGCCGTTCAACAAGAAGGGCGTCGACCTCACCGACGCGACCAGCTTCGCCGGCGATCTCGAATGGGACAGCCTGGTCGTTATGGATTTCGTCGCCTCGGTCGAGGACGAGTTCGAAATCCTGATCACGATGAACATGCAGGCCGAGATCGAGACGGTCGGCCAACTCGTCGCCGCGGTCGATCGGCTGACCGAAGAGGGCGCCGCGCTTTAGCGGCTCCCTCGTTACCGCGCCCGCGTCCAGGTCTGCGATCGGCAGAGAAAGGCGACGCAGCCGGTGACGCGCAGCGTCCCATCGCCTTCCAGGCTGAGATAGGACCGATAGGAACGCCCGCTTTCCGGATCGTAGGCGCGTCCGCCGGTCGCGCCGGCGCCGGATGGCGTGAACCCGCTCAGCACCGCGACTCCGATCAGCGGCCGGCGGCGCCGCGCCGGATCGGGATTGTTGGCGTCGTTGGGTGGCGCGCCGGCGCGCAGCACCCGCACGATCCGGCCGCAGATCGTCGTCCCGCATGGCCCGACGCGAACGATCGCGCCATGGTTCGGCGTGATCCAGTCGCCGGAAAGACCCGTCGGCGCGGCGGCGAGCAGCAGGGCGGCGAGCAAGGCGGGCATTACCCGAGCCTTAAACGGGCCCGCCGGATCGAGCCAGCCCCTTGCCGGGCGCGGCGCGGCCATTAAGTGGCGGACAGGACCAAAGCAGGAGCGACGCGATGATCGAAGCCAGGACATTGGGTGAAAGCGGGCTGGCGACGCCCCGGCTGGTGCTTGGCGGCAACGTGTTCGGCTGGACGGTGCCGGCCGGCGCCGATTCTTTCCGCATCCTCGATCGCTTCGCCGAAGCGGGCGGCGTGATGATCGACACCGCCGATGTCTATTCGGCCTGGGTGCCGGGCAACAAGGGCGGCGAATCCGAGACGATCATCGGCGAATGGCTGAAGCGGCGCGGCGGCCATGGCGGCGTCCTCGTCGCGACCAAGGTCGGCCACAGGGCCGGCCTCTCGAGGCGGGTGATCGCCGACGGCATCGACGCCTCGCTTGCGCGGCTCGGGGTCGAGGCGATCGACCTCTATTATGCCCACAAGGACGATCCGGCGACGCCGCAGGAGGAAACCGCCGAGGCGCTCGACGCGCTGGTCAGGGCCGGCAAGGTGCGCGCGCTCGGTGCCTCCAATTTCGATGCCGGGCGGCTCGCATCGGCGCTCGATCTGTCCACGCGTGGCGGACTTGCCCGCTACGACGTGCTCCAGCCTCAATATAATCTCGTCCAACGCGAAGGCTTCGAGGGCGCGCTTCAGGATCTGTGCGTCGCGCGCGATGTCGCGGTGCTGCCTTATTACGGGCTCGCATCCGGCTTTCTCACCGGCAAATATCGTTCGAAGGCGGACCTCGGCAAAAGCGTGCGCGGCGACCGGATGAATGCGTTCCTCGACGGCAACGGGCCGGCTGTGCTCGCCGCGCTGGACGATGTCGCGACGGAGGCGGAGACGACGCCGGCGCGGGTCGCGCTCGCCTGGCTGGCGGCGCAGCCCGGCATCGCCGCGCCGATCGCCAGCGCCACCTCGGTCGCCCAGCTCGAGGAGCTGATCGGCGTGCTGACGCTCGATCTCACCGCCAATCAGATCGCTCGCCTCGACGCCGCCTCCGCCCGAGGCGACAATTTGCGACACGAATTCATGCAACGGACATAAGCCGGCGACATTCGGCGGCGCATATCGGCACCTTACCCTTGGGGAGGATCCGATGCGCCTTGCCGTCCTCGCCGCGCTCGTCGCGGCGACCGCCCTTGCCGCCTGCGCCACCGAACAGCCTCGATTCCGGCATCATCGCTCGGGAATGCACCGCGGCATGCGCTCCGGCGGGCCCGGCGGGCGGCCGTTCGGCGCCGGCCTGTTCGTGAGTCCCGCCGGCCAGCCGTTCCGCGTGCAGCCGGGTGGGGCTCCGCCGATGGAGGCATGGTTCCGCGGCGTCGACACGAACAATGACGGCGCGATCGACTGGACCGAGTTCCACGCCGACTTCACCCGCTATTTCGCGATGCTCGACACCGACCATGACGGCGAGATCGGCCCCGACGAGGTCGCCCATTACGAGCAGGCGATCCTGCCCGAAATGGCGAGCGGACGCGGCGGTGGCGGCAGCCTCGGAGGCCGCGGCGGCTATCGTGGCGGCGGAATGGGCCGGCGGGGCGGCGGGATGGGGCATGGCGGCATGGGCAGGGGCGGCATGGGGCGCGGCGGCTTCGGCGGCGGCGCTGCTTCCGGCGGCGGCATGGGCATGACGATGGGCGCGGCGCGATTCGAGCTCATTCCTATTCCGCACCCGATCATGAGCGCCGACCGCGATCTCAACCGGGGCATCAGCCGCGCCGAATGGGATCATGCGGCGGGCGAGCGGTTCAACCAGCTCGACATCGATCATGGCGGCCGTCTGACCCTCGCGCAGCTCCAGCGGTTGCGCGCGCAACACGTCATGCGCGGCCGCCGCGGCGCGTCGGCGGCGGGCGAGACGGGCGGCCAGTCATTGCCGCCCGGCGATCCCGACGATGGCGCTAATCCGCCCGGCTCACCGTCACCCGCTGGGCATTGAGCGTCGCCTGGCCGAAGATGGTCAGGAAGGCGATGTCGGTGGCGTCGCGGCCGACGCAGATCCGGACGACATTTTCGACCGGCGCGAGGCAGGTCGGATCGACCAGGTGCCAGCCATCGCCCAGCCAGACCTCGACGAGCGCGTGGAAATCGGGCGGATCCAGCCCCAGCGCATAGGCCGAGACGAGCCGGGCGGGGATGCCGGCGGCGCGGGCAAAGGCGGCGAGCAGGTGGGCGAAGTCGCGGCACACGCCCTGGCGCGCGACGAAGGCGTCGACCGCCGTGGTGGCGGTGTTGCTGGTGCCGTGACGATAATCGATCTCGCCGCGGATCCACGCGGCCATCGCGGCGATACGCGCGCCGCCGTCGAGCCCGGCGAAGCGGCTCTCCACGAAATTCTCGAAGCGATCGGATTCGCAATAACGGCTCGGCCACAGATAGGCGATCGTCTCGGCGGGCAGATCGTAAAGCGGCGTGATCGGCAGCGTCTCGAGCGCGGCCGGGCGGCGCTCGACCGCGACCTCGGCCCGATAATGCGCGTGGAGGCGGCGCTCGACCGTGGTCCAGGTTCGTCGGCCGATTCCGTCGCCGCTGCCGATCGGACGCAGTGGCCCGACCCCGCCGACGGTCAACAGATCCTCGATCAGCCGCTGGTCGTCGAGCGGCGCCACTTCGACGGCGAGCAGGACGTCCGCCGGGGCTGGAAAATCATAGTCGAGCTCGACATCGATCCTGAGGCGCATATGATCTCCTTCGCGGCGACGCTACGCGCGACGGGCCGATGGCGTTCCCGCCAGTGTGGCGCATTTGCATGAAGCCGTCACGAAACGCGCAAGCGTCCCAGCATTCATGGTGAATCATGCAACCGCGCGCATCGGCGCCGCGTTGGGGACGCACATTCGAGTCGGAAAGGAGCCGAAACATGGCGACCAGCATACTCGACGCGCGCGGCGGCAATCTCGTTCTCCCGGCGGCGCAGCGCGGCTATCATATCGTCTATCGCGACCATGAAACCAACCACTGCCCCGGCTGCGGCCGGTCGCATTGGTATGTCGGCCGGCTTTCGGCCGAATGCGCCTTTTGCGGGACGGCCCTGCCGCTCGAAAATGCGGCGCTCGTCGCGGGCGGCCAGATCATCCGCACGGTGCGGCGCTATCCGTTCGCCGAAGCCGCCTGATCGGCGGGCATTAACCCGCTTTTGGCGATGATCGGATTAGGGTGTCGCCATGTCGAGCGGCGGCACCCTGGCTTGGGCGGGGATCGTCCTGGTCGGCGCGGCCCTGCTCGCGCCGAACCTCGGCCGCTCGCCCGGCGCGCCTCCGGCAACCCCCGATAGCCTCCAAATTTCCCGCATCGTCACGCCCGTTTCCCCGCAAAACCACGCGGGAACCACGCTGCACCGGGCGCCGGACGGCCATTTCTACGCCGACGCGATGGTGAACGGCGCCGAGATCCGGTTCATCGTCGATACCGGCGCGAGCGTGGTCGCTTTGTCCCGCGACGACGCCCAGCGCGCCGGCATCGCGCTCCCGGCCGAGCGGCTGCGCGCGATGGGCGCGGGCGGCGAGATCGAGGTGATGCCGGTGACGGTCGATCGCATCGCCCTTGGCCCGATCGAGGCGCACGAGGTTCCGGCGGTGGTCGGCGAGCAACTGCCGATATCGCTGCTCGGCCAGAGCTTCCTCGGCAAGGTCGGCGCCGTCGAAATCCGCGGCGACACGATGACGCTTCGCTAAGAGGCCGCCCGCCGCCGCACCGGCACATTGACGTTGCACAGATCCACGCCGCCCGCGGGCACGTTGAAGAAGCTGCCGCCGCGATTGGCGCGCCCGGTGACATAGCGGCTGAACGCCTCGGTGTCGGTCCGCATCACCTCATAGTTCGGGCGTTCGGCGGCGGGCATGTCGGCGGCGAGGCGGATCGACCGGATCGGGATCGGCGTCTCGCCACGATCGGTCTGGTAGAAGCCGAGATCGCCGGTGCCGCGCGGCCGCGCCGCGAGCAGCGCGATGCCCTCGATCACCCGGCCGACATTGGCGATGTTGCGATCCAGCGGCCGCGGCGCCTGGCCGATCGCCGCATAGAGTTCGCCGCCGGTGCCGGTGTCGGGCGCCAGATCGCGGCCGACGCCGACGCTGCCATAGCAATGGGCGAGCCAGACGCTGCCGCGCTGAGGATCGTAGCCGACCGGCCAGCCGCCGGCATGCCCCGCCACCGGCGCATAGCTGTCGGGATAACCGAGTGGGCGGATGGCGAGGCCGGCGATCGGCCGTTCATATTCCGCCGGCGGGCGCTGGACGACGCCTTCGGGTAACGGATCGCCGCCGTCATTATGACCCCACTGGACGACATAATTGTCCTGCACCCGGTAGATGGTCGCGCCCTGCCACCAGCCGGCATGGGCCAGTCGGCGGATATTGGCGACATGGATCGGCGCAAAATCGGGCGCGAGCTCGATGACGACGCGGCCGCCGTCGCCCAGGTCCATGACGAGCAGGTTTTCCGGATCGATCGGCCGCCAGTCGGATGCCGCCGAATGGGCGACCACTTCGGAGGGCTCGGTCGCATTCTGGATCGGCTGCGGATGCCAGGCGCCCGGCTGCGCGGCGGCGGCGGTGGCGAGGAGCAGAAGACCGGTGATGGCGATGCGATGCATGATGAACCCCCTGTTGCCGGGCGAACCTGCCGCAGCCGCGCCGCGCGGGCAAGCGCGGCGGGCCTTTCCCACCGGCGACGCCCAAAACCGCGCGATCTCCGGCGTGGTCCATTCCCCCGATTCGTGGTAAATTCCCGGCCGTTCCGCGTTTCCGAGTCCGGCGCCGGATCCCCCTTTTCCGGCGACCCCTCCCTTGCGCGGAGCGAAGGCACCCCCCCGAGCCAGGAGACAAGACCATGAACGCGATCACCACCCGCGACGGAACCGAGATTTTCTACAAGGATTGGGGCACCGGACAGCCGATCGTTTTCCATCACGGCTGGCCGCTGAGCGCGGACGATTGGGACGCGCAGATGATGTTCTTCATGCAGCACGGCTTTCGTGTCATCGCCCATGACCGGCGTGGCCATGGCCGATCGAGCCAGACCTCCGGCGGCCACGACATGGATCATTATGCCGCCGACGTGATGGACCTGGTAACCGCGCTCGATTTGAGGGGCGCGATCCATGTCGGCCATTCGACCGGCGGCGGCGAGGTCGTCCATTATGTCGCGCGCGCCGAGCCCGGCCGGGTTTCCAAAGCGGCGATCATCAGCGCCGTGCCGCCGGTCATGGTGAAGAAGGACAGCAATCCCGGCGGCATGCCGATCGAGGCGTTCGACGGCTATCGCGCCGCGACCGCCTTTCACCGCGCGCAGGCCTTCCGCGATATACCGGAAGGGCCGTTCTACGGGTTCAACCGGCCCGGAATCGCCACCATCCCCGGCATCGTCGATAATTGGTGGCGGCAGGGCATGATGGGCGCGGTCAACGCCCACTATGACTGCATCAAGGCCTTTTCCGAGACCGACTTCACCGAGGATCTGAAGTCGATCGACGTGCCCGTGCTGGTCATGCACAGCGAGGACGACCAGATCGTGCCTTATGCGGATTCGGGACCGCTCTCGGCCAAGCTGCTGAAGCGCAGCACGTTCAAGAGCTACAAGGATCTTCCGCACGGCATGCCGACGACCCATGCCGACATCATCAACGCCGATCTGCTCGCCTTCATCCGCGAGGGCGAGTCGACGACGGAATCGCTGATCGTCGCGACTCCGACGGTGGCTTGACGGGCTTGGCGGGCGGGCTCATTGCCCGCCCGCCGTGCCTCGCCGAGAGGAAATCGATGACCGATACAATCGCGGGCGCGCCCGCCCCGTCCAGCGGCCTGCTGCCGAAGCCGGCCCAAAGCATCATCGATACGCGCGGCGCGCAGATGTTCCCGACGCTGACGGATGCGGAGATCGAGCGGGTGCGCCGTTTCGGCGCCGTGCGCCATTATGCGGTGGGCGAGCCGCTGGCGCAGGTCGGCGAGCCGGGGCACGGCCTCACCGCGATCCTGGCCGGGGCGGTCGAGATCAGCCAGCGCGGCAAGGCCGGGCCCGTGCCGATCGTCACCCATATCGCCCACGGCTTCATGGGCGAGCTTGCCCAGCTTTCGGGCCGGCCGAGCCTGGTCGATGCCTATGCGGTCCAGCCGGTCGAGGCGCTGCTGATCCCGCCCGAGCGATTGCGCGCGCTGCTCATCGCCGAGGCCGATCTCGGCGAGCGGATCATGCGCGCGCTGATCCTGAGGCGCATGGGTCTGCTCGAAACCGGCGGCGGCGGCCCGATCATCGTCGGCCGCGAGGACGACGCGAACGTGCTGCGGCTGGTCAATTTCGTGCGGCGCAACGGCCATCCGCACCAGCGGCTCGATTCGGAGACCGATCCGTGCGCGCGCACGCTCATCGAGCGGTTCGACGTGACGCCGGGCGAGCTGCCGATCGTGCTTTGTCCCGGCGGCCAGTTGCTCCGCAACCCGAGCGAGGCGACGCTCGCCCGGTGCATCGGCCTGGTCGGCCCGATCGATCCGGACCGGGTGTTCGACCTCGTCGTCGTCGGCGCCGGCCCGGCCGGGCTCGCCACCGCGGTCTATGCCGGTTCGGAGGGGCTTTCAGTGCTGGTCCTCGATTGCCGCGCCTTCGGCGGCCAGGCCGGCGCATCGAGCCGGATCGAGAATTATCTCGGCTTCCCCACCGGCATTTCCGGCATCGCGCTGATGGCCCGCGCGTTCAGCCAGGCGCAGAAATTCGGCGTCGAAATGGCGATCCCCGATGAGGCGCTGCGGCTCGAATGTGGCAGCGATCCGCTCTGCTTCGAGCTCAACACCAATGAGCGCGTGCGCGCGCGCGCCGCGGTGATCGCGACCGGCGCGCGCTATCGCCGCCTGAACGTTGACCGGCTCGACGAATTCGAGGGCAGCGCGGTCCATTACTGGGCCTCGCCGCTGGAGGCGAAGCTTTCTGCCGACCAGGAGGTCGCGCTGGTCGGCGGCGGCAATTCGGCGGGGCAGGCGATCGTCTTCCTCGCCGCGCAGGCGGCGCGGGTCACCCTGATCGTGCGCCGCCCGCTCGCGCAGACCATGTCGCATTACCTGGTCGAGCGGATCGAGGGGCTCGCCAATGTCGAGATCGTCGTCGGCGCCGAGATCTGCGCGCTCGAGGGCAAGGATGGCGTGCTCGATGCGATCCGCTGGTCCGATCGCGCCTCCGGCCGCGAGACGCGGCGCGAAGTGCGCCAGCTCTTTTCCTTCATCGGCGCCGATCCGAACACCGATTGGCTGCGCGCCTCGGGCCTCATGGTCGACGCCGGCGGCTTCCTGTGCTCGGGGTCGGATGCTGGCGTCGACCGCTTTCCGCTCGAGACCAGCCGGCGCGGCGTGTTCGCGGTGGGCGATGTGCGCGCGAATTCGGTCAAGCGAGTCGCCGCCGCGGTCGGCGACGGCGCGCAGGTGGTCGCCGCGATCCATGCCTATCTGGCCCGGCCGCAAGCCGACGCGCCCGCGCCGGTCGCCGCCGCACCGGTTCCGGTCGCGTCATGATCCGGGGACCGAAATCCTTTTCATGCGTTGGAGGCGGCAGGCGCCATCCCGGCGCGATCAGCCCCTTTTTTTGAAGGAGAATGAACATGGGACATGAAGTCCGCGAGCATATGGAAGTGATCGGCGCCGACGGCGTCCATGTCGGCACCGTCGACCGGGTCGAGGGCGACCGGATCAAGCTGACCAAGGCCGACAGCGGCGAAGGCAGCCACGAAGGCCATCACCATTATATCTCGAAGGGGCTGGTGGCCGAGGTCGAGGGCGACAAGGTCCGGCTTTCCGCCAATGCCGACGTCGCCGTGACCTTCGAAGAGGAAGAGGGCGCCTGACGCGGAAAAGCGGGCCGCTCCGCGAGGTTGGAGCGGCCCGCTCGTTCGCCCGACCGGTTACGGCCGCGCGGCGACGGCGATGGCGCCCGCCATGGCATAGCCGCGGCCGGCATTGGCGATCGCCGCTTCCATTTGTGGCCGCGCGCCTTCCCAGGCCGCCGTGCGGCATTCGCCGGCGATGCTGGCCGTGGTCAGATCGGCGGGATGGCCGCCCGGGCAGACCCGCCCGACGGCGCCGCGCACCCGGCTTTCGAGCCGCGACCGACCCTCGATGCTGGCGAGGTTGAGATCGGCATAGGACACATAGCGCACCAGCGCCTCCTGGGGCAGCGCGGGCGCATAGACGGTCACGTCGCGGACCTGGGCATTGGCCTGCGCGGCGGCGAAACCGCCGGCGAGCAGGGCCGCGGCGACGAGGCCGCCGCGGTGCAGGATCGAAAGATTGATATTCATTTGGACCTCCCTGGGTTCGTGGGGTGATCCATGGATGAACCCGGCGTCGGCGCGCGGCACCGCGTCTTCGTCGAACCCGCGCCGCGCTTAGGCAAAGCGCCGGTCGCTTCGACGAAGCCGTCAAATCCTTCGACCTGCGGCGGCAAGGGCCGGAAGGAAGAAGGGGCCGGTCGCCCGGCCCCTTCGAGTCTCACCAGATATGCACGCGCTGGTCGGGCGGCAGATAGAGCCGATCGCCGGGCTGGATGTTGAACGCGCGATACCATTCATCGACGTTCCGGACGACGCCGTTCACCCGGTACATGCTGGGGCTGTGCGGATTGGTCAGCACCACTTCGCGCAGCAGGCCCTCGCGCCAGTAATCGCGCCAGGACTGGGCGTAGGCGAGGAAGAAACGCTGGTCGCCGGTCAGGCCGTCGATCACCGGCAGCTCGCCATGCTGGGCGACGTAGCGGCGATAGGCCGACCAGGCCATCTCGATGCCGCCGAGATCGCCGATATTCTCGCCCATGGTGAGGTCGCCGTTGACGTGGAGGCCGGGGAGCGGCTCGAACTGGCTATATTGCGCTCCGAGCGCGTGGGTGCGCTGGGTGAACCGTTCGGCCGCTTGCGCGGTCCACCAGTCGCGCAGGCGGCCCTGGGCGTCGAAATGCCGCCCCTGATCGTCGAAGCCGTGACCGATCTCATGGCCGATCACCGCGCCGATCGCGCCGTAATTCACCGCCGGATCGGCATTGGGATCGAAATAAGGCGGCTGCAGGATCGCGGCCGGAAAGGTGATCTGGTTCATCAGCGGATCGTAATAGGCGTTGATCGTCTGCGGGGTCATTTCCCACAGGCTGCGATCGACTGGACCGCCGAAGCGATGCACCTGCCGTGCCCAGGCGAACTCGCCGGCGCGGAAGGCATTGCCGAGAAGGTCGCCGCGATCGACCCTGATCGGCGAATAATCGACGAACCGGGCCGGGCTGCCGAGCCGCGGATCGAAGGCGTCCAGCTTGGCGAGCGCCTGGGTGCGCGTCGCATCGTCCATCCACGGATTGTGCTGGATGCGCTCGCCCAGCGCGGCGCGCAGGTTCGCGACCAGCTCGGTGATCTGGCGCCGGCTCTCGGCCGGGAAGTGGCGCTCGACATAGATGCGCCCCACCGCCTCGCCGAGCGCATTGTCGAGCACGTCGAGCCCGCGTTTCCAGCGATCGCGCTGCTGCTCGACGCCGCGCAGCGCGTGGCTGCGGAACTCGAACCTGGCCTGGTCGAAGGCATGCGGCAGATATTGCGCGAAATTGTCGAGGAAATGGACGGTGAGATAGGCCTTCCAGGTGTCGATCGGCACGCTGTCGAGCAGGGCGCCCTCCTCGTGGATCGCCGTGGTCTCGCCGACGACGACGGTCTGGGCGGCGCCAAGGCCGGAGGCGGTGAGCAGGGTCGGCCAATCGAATTGCGGCGCGAGGACGGCGAGCTGCGCGCGGTCCATCGGATTGTAGGTCTGCTGGATGTCGCGGCTGCGCTCGGGCGCCCATTGGACCTCGGCCATGTGATGCTCGAGCGCGATCACCGCGTCGGCCTTCGCCGCGGCATCGGGGATGCCCGCCAGCGTCTGGAGCTGGATCAGATAGGCGCGATAGGCTGCGCGATAGCGATCGTAATCCGCGCCCTCGCGCAGATAATAATCGCGGCCCGGCAGACCGAGCCCGCCTTGGCTGGCGGTGACGACATAGCGGGTCGTGTCGGCCGGATCGGGGATGATCCCGATGTCGACCGGCGAGGCGAAGCCGGGAGCGGCGAACAAGGCGAGCAGGCCGGCGCGGTCGCGGACCGCGTCGATCCGCGCGAGATAGGGCTGGAGCACGGCCGCGCCGCGCCGTTCGATGCCGGCCTCGTCCATCCAGCTTGCATAGAAATCGGCGACCTGGCGGGCGGCGGCATCGTCGCCCGGATGCTCGACGATGTCCCTGAGCTGATCCTCGATCTCGTCCTGCAGGACGTCGCTGACGCCATAGCTCACCCGATCGGCCGGGATCGGGTGCGCCTGGACGAAGGCGCCGTTTGCATAGGTCCAGAAATCGTCGCCCGGATGGACGGAAAGGTCGCGCGCCGAAAGATCGACGCCGAAATCGCCATATTGGGCATGGCCGGCGGCGGCGGTCGCCGTGGCGGGCGCCGGCGCGGGCGCGGGCGCGGTTTGGGCGAAAAGCGGCGCGGCGGTGACGAGGGCGGTCGCGCCGGCAAGCAGGAGGAAGCGGTGCTTCATGGATTTGTCTTTCTTGGCAACGATTTCGGGTCGCACATGCGGGATATGAAGGAAGGGGCCGGTCGCCCGGCCCCTTCGGATGCTCACCAGATATGAACGCGCTGGTCCGGCGGCAGGTAAAGATGGCTGCCCGGCTGGATGTTGAAGGCGCGATACCAGGCATCGACATTCCGGACGACGCCGTTGACGCGGAACTCCGGCGGGCTGTGCGGATCGGTCAGCACCTGCTGGCGCAGCGAATCCGGCCGCGCCTGCGAGCGCCAGACCTGGGCGAAGGCGAGGAAGAATCGCTGGTCGCCGGTGAGGCCGTCGAGGACCGGCGGCTCGCCATGCTGGGCGACGTAGCGGCGATATGCACCATAAGCGACCTCGATGCCGCCGAGATCGCCGATATTCTCGCCCATCGTCTGGCGGCCGCGGATATGGAGGCCCGGCACCGGCTCATAGGTGTCATATTGCGCGCCGAGGCGGGTGACGAGCGCCTGGAAGGCCGTGTTCGATTGTTCGGACCACCAGTTCCGCAAATGGCCGCTGCCGTCGAAGCGGCTGCCCTGATCGTCGAAGCCATGACCCATTTCGTGGCCGATGACCGCGCCGATCGCGCCGTAATTGACCGCCGGATCGGCATTGGGATCGAAGAAGGGCGGTTGCAGGATCGCGGCCGGGAAGGTGATCTGGTTGGTGAGCGGGCTGTAATAGGCGTTCACCGTCTGCGGCGTCATGCCCCACAAGGTCCGGTCGACCGGATTGGGCAGGCGCGAGAGCTGCAGATTATGCTGGAATTCCTGCGCGCGCATCATGTTGCCGAGCAGGTCGCCGCGATCGACGTGGAGCGAGGAATAGTCGATCCAGTGCACCGGAAAGCCGACGCGCGGATCGAAGGCGTCGAGCTTGGCCACCGCCTGAGTGCGCGTCGCATCGTCCATCCAGCTATTGGCCCGCAGCCGCTCGCCGAGCGAGGCCCGCAGATTGCCGACCATCTCGTTCATCTGCCGGCGTGCTTCCTCGGGGAAATAGCGGGCGACATAGAGCTGCCCGACATCCTCGCCGAGCACGCGATTGACCACGGCCAGGCCGCGCTTCCAGCGGTCGCGCTGCTGCTCGACGCCGCGCAGCGTGTGTGAGAAGAACTGGAAATTGGCCTCGTCGAAGGCGCGCGGCAGGAATTCCGCATTGCCGCTGATGAAGTGGAAGGCGAGCCAGTCCTTCCAGGTATCGACCGGGGTCGCGGCGAAGAGACGGCCCTCGGCCTGGATCGCCGTGGTCTGGCGCACGATCACCGTGTTGACGCCCGCCAGGCCCTCGCCCTGTAACCACAGCGGCCAATCGAACTCGGGCGCGAGCGCGGCAAGCTGGGTCGGCGTCATCGGGTTGATCGATCGCGAAACGTCGCGGCTCTGCTCCGGCGTCCAGTGCGCTTCGGCGATGCTGTGCTCGAGCGCGATCACGCGGTCGGCGCGCTGCTCGGGATTGTCGTAGCCGGCGAGGCGGAAAATGGTCGCGACATAAGTGCGATAGGCGGCGCGATAGGCATCGAATTGCGCGCCTTCGTTGAGATAATAATCGCGGTTGGGCATGCCGAGGCCGCTTTGGCTGGCGCCGGCGACATAATGGGTGGGATCGCCCGGATTGGGGGTGATGCCGACGCCCACCGGCGAGGGGAAGCCGGGGGTCGCGAACAGGCGGACGAGATCGTCGCGGGTCGTCGCGGCGTTGATCCGGTCGAGATAGGGCCGCAAGGGCGCGGTGCCGCGCGCTTCGATGCCGGCCTCGTCCATCCAGCTCGCATACATGGCCGCGACCTGCTGGCCGATCGGATCGTTCGCCTGGGCCGTGCCCTCGACGATCGTCCTGAGCTGCCGCTCGACATCGTTGCGGAGCGAGGTGAAGCCGCCCCAGGAGGTCTCGTCCGCCGGAATCGGATTGTGCTGGAACCAGGTGTTGTTCGCGTAGCGCCAGAAATCGTCGCCCGGCCGGATCGAAAGATCGCGCGCCGAAAGATCGACGCCCCAATCGCCGAACGCGGCGTGGCCGCCGCCCGTGCCCGCCGTGGTGGCGGCATTGTGGCTGGAGCTGCTTTGGCTGCTCTGGGCGAAAAGCGGCGTCGTCCCGACAAGCAGGACCGCCGCCAGCGCGGCGATTCGCGATTTATGCATTTAATGGCCTCCCACACGGCCGGCGGGCGCCGACCGTCCCAAGAAAAGTCCCCGCGCGCACTAGCTCGCAAGCCCCCGCGCGATGCAAGGGCTTTTAGACGAACGACGCGCGCGTGATATGAAAATCGGAAGTGGCGGGGAACCAGCGCCCGATCACCGGCGTCCGGCGCGGCTGGCCCCGGCCTCCAGGGCCGCCCAGGCCAGGGCCAGGAGCGAGGTCGCCGCGATCGTCAGCAACAAGGCGATGGCCGGTTGGGACGGGTCGCCGCGTAGCCAATCGCTCCAGCCGGCCTGGAGCAATGGCGTGGAAATAAGGTTCAGCCAGCATCCTCCAATGCCCGCCACGATCCCTGCCGCCAAGGGCCAGCGCCGCCGGCGCCGCCGTGGCAGCCTGTCCATCACGCGCTCGCCGAAGTCGCCGATCGGCAACGGTCCATCGAAATCCTCGCGCAGCAGCGCGTCGATGGCATCGTCTTCGGGATTGCTCATCATCTCCGCTCCTCGATATTCGTCTCGCGCCAGGCAGCCAGCCAGGTCCGCAGTCGCGCCTTGCCCCGCGCGGCATGGCTCTTCACGGTGCCGACCGGCATTGCCAGCACATAGGCCGCCTCGTCGTGGCTGAGACCCATTTGCACGCAATGGAGCAACACCGCCTGCTCGGCCTCCGAAAGGTGTCGCATTGCGTTCGCGACGTCGAGCTTGAGGTCGATCGCCTGCGGTGGTGTGGTCGCCGGTTCATCGCGCACGTCCGAGTGGACGGGAAGGCGCTTTCGCTGCGCCTGGAGGAAGCAGGAATAGGCGATGCGGTAGATCCAGGTCGAAAAGCGGGCGTCGCCGCGAAACTGATGGAGCTTGCGCCAGACCAGCAGGAACACGTCCTGGGCGAGATCATCCGCCTGCGCTTCATCGCCGTGCAGCAGGCGGCGCAATTGCGCGCGCACCATGCCCTGGTGGCGGCGCAGCAATTGTTCGAACGCACGGCGATCGTCTGCCGCCAGAATCCGGGCCACCAGTGCCTGATCGACACGCGCCTCGGCGGCGCGATCGATCACGCAGAATCGCCGCGCCGGTTCAGCCACCAGCTCGCGAGATAGCCCAGGCCGGTGAGCAGCGGCAGCAGGCCGAGCCCCCACAGGCCGTTGAGGCTCTCGCCATTGTCGAGTCGGAAGGGAAGGGCGAGGAACATCGCCATAAGCCCGAGGCCACCGCCGATCAGCACCAGCGCCCGGCGCCGCTCGGAATAGAGGCCGTCCGGCTCGGCGAGCAGCGCCGGCGGCAGCTCAACGCCCTTCTCGGCGAGCTGGAGCAGCGTCCGGTAGCGCGCCTGCGTGCGCCGGTCGCGATAATGGAGCACCAGCACCGCGATCAGCACCGGCGCCAGCATCACGACGAGGGGGATGAAATATTCAGGGCTCATGGGTTCGCTCCGGAAATGGCCTGCCTGTCGATCGAAATGGACCTTATTGCGTCGCGCCGTCCGCGGCGAGCATGTCGGCGATCCGCTCGGCCAGCAACATCGCGGTCGAGGATTCGCCCTGGTTGCTGTTGATGATGACGCTCGCTCCGGTTTCCCAGACGATCGCGAGATCGGTGTCCATGCCCGGCGCGCCGCCCGCATGGCCGCGAATGTGGCGGCCGTGCGAGACGCGGTCGCCGAACCCGGCGGCATAGGCGCCGGGCCCCGCCGGCACTTCGTTTTCGAACATCGCCCGGAGCGTCGCGGGCCCGACCAGCCGGCCGTCGCGCAGCGCCCTGGCGAAACGCAGCATGTCGGCATTGGTGGCATAGGCGCCGCCGGCCGGGCTGCCCTTGAACGGCAGGCTCATCCAGTTCGCTTTCCAGGTCGCTGAAAAGGGGCCGTCGCGGAAATAGCCGACCGCGAGGTTCGGCGTCGCGTCCTCGATGCTGTCGAAGCCGCTGTCGCTCATGCCGGCGGGCGCGAAGACGTGGCGCTGGATGTAGTCGAAATAATTCTCGTGCGAGACGTTCTCGATGATCTGGCCGAGCAGGACGAAGCCGGCATTGCTGTAATTCCACTCGCCAGGCTGGCCGACCCTGGGCTGGCGGGCGATGAGATCGAGATAGTCGACCGGGTTCACATAATGCGCGCGGTCGCGGAAGAATTCGGGGACGAGATAGTCGCCGAGCGCGGCGGTATGGTGCAGGAGCTGCCACACGGTGATGTGCCGCGCGGCCTCGCGGTCCGGATATTCGGGAACGAGATCGGCGAGCGTCGCATCCCACGACAGGCGTCCGGATTCGACGAGCTGGGCGATGGCGACTGCGGTGAATGTCTTGCCGATCGAGGCGAGGTGGAAGCGCGTGCGGCTGTCCACCGCGACGCCGAAATTGCGGTCGGCGAGGCCCCGGCATTCGTCGAGGATCGTCTGGCGGCCGTCGAAGATCGTGAGGCAACCCGAAAAGCCGGTGGTCTCCGCCAATCGGTCCAGCGTGAGGCGGGAAAGGCGCACGATCTCGGCATTCGGCACCGGCGAGGACGGCCAGTGCGGGCCGGCGATTTCGCCCATCGAGGTCGCGCCCTCCGGCCAGCCGGCATAGAGGGCCGGATCATCGACCGCAAGGAGCTGGGCCTGAGCGAGCCTGCCGGGCCGATCCGGATCAGCCGCCAGCACGAGCATCGCCTGCCGCCCGGTATGCCGGGCACGCAGCGTCAGCACCAGGAATCCCGAACGCGCGTCGCTGTCGGCTCGAACAAGTTCTATTCCGCCGCTGTCGCGCGCCGCCGAAGCGATCGCCGTCACGAAATCCGCCTGGTCGGTCTCCGCGATTACCGGGGACAGGATTGTCGGCGCCCATTGACGAATCCGTGCGGGGGCGTCGGCATTGATATGCTGGACCAGCGCGCCGCCGATCGCGCCCGCGGCCGTGTCGGGGATCGCCACCGGCTCTGCCGCCGAAGCACGGGCGGCGAGTGTCGCCGCGGACAACCCCGCCAGCATTGCGACCAGATACTTCATTTTTCCCGATTGCATCACGCACAGCCCTTTCCGGATCGACTTTCCCTGGTGTCGTCCGCTTGGATGCGGCGGTGGACCGAAATGGATGCAGGGCGTGAAAAAGAATTGGCGGCGATTGACGGGCGGGCGCCGGTTTCGGTAAGCACCGCCGCGATGGCTCATCAGCTCGCCCGCGCCGCCTTTGCGCCGATTTCCGGCCAGGGCGGCTTTGCGTTCGGCTGGTGGCGGTGGGCTCCCTCGCGATGGTGTGGCTGACGCATCCTGACCTTTGAAGGTCTCGACCGATCAGACCCGCCCTCGAGGCGGGTTTTTTATTGCCCCCATCGCCAGGAAATCCATCAAGATGATCATCGTCCTCAAGCCCGATGCTCCCGCCGAAACGGCGCGGCGCCTGCTCGACCGCATCGCCGGGGCAGGGCTGAAACCGCTCCACATGCCGGGGGCCGAGCGCGTCGTGCTCGGCGCGCTCGGCGACGAGCGGGTGCTCGCCGAGCTCGCGCTCGAAGGCGACCCGCACGTCGAATCGGTGAAGCCGATCCTCGCGCCCTACAAGCTGGTCGCGCGCGATCTCCATCCGCACGACACGATCGTGTCGATCGGCGGCGTGCCGTTCGGCAGCCGGGCGGTGCCGGTCATCGCCGGCCCCTGCGCGGTCGAGACCCGCGACCAGCTCCTCGCCAGCGCCGGCGCGGTGAAGGCGGCGGGGGCGAAAGTGCTGCGCGCCGGCGCCTACAAGCCGCGCACCAGCCCCTACGGCTTTTCCGGCCACGGGCCCGAGGGGCTGAAGCTGCTGCGCGAGGTGGCGGATGAATTGCGGATGCCGGTCGTCACCGAAGTGCTCGACACCGCCGACGTCGATCTCGTCGCGCGCCATGCCGACGCGCTCCAGATCGGCGCGCGCAACATGCAGAATTTCGCCTTGCTGCGCGCGGTCGGCCGGACCGACAAGCCGGTGCTGCTGAAGCGCGGGCTTTCGGCGAAGATCGAGGAGCTGCTGCTCGCCGCCGAATATGTCCTCGCCGCCGGCAACGAGCAGGTGATCCTGTGCGAGCGCGGCATCCGCACGTTCGAGACCGCGACCCGCAACACGCTCGATCTCAACGCGGTGCCCTATATGAAGCAGCGCACCCATCTGCCGGTCGTCGTCGATCCCTCGCACGGCACCGGCATTCGCGATCTCGTCGCCCCGATGGCGCTGGCGGCGGCGGCGTGCGGCGCTGACGGGCTCCTGATCGAGGTCCACGAAAATCCGCCCGCCGCGCTCTCGGACGGGGCGCAATCGCTCTATCCCGATCAGTTCGCGGCGCTGATGCCGACGCTTTCGGCAGTCCTCGCCGCGACCGGGCGGGTGCTGGCATGAGCGTGCGCGCCCTGATCCGCGGCCTTCCCCGGCCGGTCGATCCGCTGGCCCTCTACGCGGCGCTGAGCGGCGGGCGCGCCGACACGCTGCTGATCGAGAAAGCGGGCGGTCCCACGCTGCTGATGGAGCGCGCCGCGCTTCGCCTCGAATGCCGCGGCGGGCGTGTCGCGGTCACTGCCTTGTCGGCGAACGGGGCGGCGGCGCTCGCTCTCCTGGCCGCGCGCCTGCGGCACAGGATTGTCGCCGAAGCAGAACGGCGGCTCGATCTCGAATTCCCGCCGGTGACCGGCGACGATGTCGAAGAGCGGCTGCGCGCGCCGACCCCGCTCGATACGGTGCGCGCCTTGCTCGGCCTCGACAATCTGTCGCCCGAGGAGCCCTATGCGCTCTTCGTCCCGTTCGTGCTCGCCTTCGATTATGCCGCCAATCTCGAGGGCCTGCCCACCGATGCCGATGATCCCACCGGCTTTCCCGATTATGTCGCGTGGCTCGCGGAAAGCCTGGTCGTTTTCGAGCCGCAGGCGCGCCCGCGACTCGTCTGCGCCGCGTTCGGCGAGGACGATCTGGCCGCCTTCGCCGCGCAGGAGCGCCTCGCCTCGCTGATCGTGCGCGCGGCCGGGGTCGGCCCGCCGCCCGAGCCGCTGCGCCGGTCGCCGGCGCCGGTCGCGGCCGATCTCGACGATGACGAATATGCCGATCTTGTCGAGACGATGCGCGGCCATATCGCCGCCGGCGAGGTCTATCAGATCGTCCCGTCGCGCACCTTCAGCGCGCCATGCGCGGACCCGCTCGCCGCTTATGCGGCCCTGCGGGCGCGCGAGCTCAGCCCCTATCGCTATTATGTCGCCGGCGGCGATTTCGTGCTGCTCGGTGCTTCTCCGGAAACCTCGGTCCGCGTCTTCGGCGGCGAGGGCGCCCGCCACGTCGAGATCAAGCCGATCGCCGGCACCCGACCGCGCGGCCGATCGCCCGATGAGGACGACCGGTTCGAGGCCGACATGCGACTGGACGGCAAGGAGCTGGCCGAGCACATGATGCTGGTCGATCTCGCCCGCAACGATGTCGCGCGGATCAGCGCCCCGGGCACGCGCCGGGTGGGAGGGCTGATGACGGTCGAGCGTTATGCCCGCGTCATGCACCTGGTTTCGTCGATCACCGGCACGCTCAGGATCGGGCTCGACGCGATCGACGCGCTCCATGCCGGGCTCAATGCCGGCACGCTTTCCGGCGCGCCGAAAATCCGCGCGACCGAGCTCCTGCGCGCGCACGAACGGACACTGCGCGGCGCCTATGGCGGCGCGATCGGCTGGTTCGACAGCGGCGGCCTGCTCGACAGCGCCATCGTCATCCGATCGGCGGTGGTGCATGACGGCATCGCTTATGTCCGCGCCGGCGCCGGCGTGGTCCACGATTCGGTCCCCGCGCGCGAAGCGGCGGAGACCCGCTACAAGGCCGCGGCCCTTCTTTCCGTCCTGACCGGAGCGAGCGCGTGACCCGTCCCGTCCTGATGATCGACAATCTCGACAGCTTCACCTTCAACCTGGTCGAGACGCTGGAGCGGCTCGGCGCCGCGGTGAAGGTGGTGCGTAACACGATCCCCCCACGCGAGGCGCTGACGACCGCCGAAGCGATGGCGGCGATGATCCTGCTCTCGCCGGGGCCGGGGCGCCCCGAACAGGCGGGCTGCTGCCTCGCCCTCATCGCCCTCGCCAGGGGGCGGGTGCCATTGCTCGGCATCTGCCTCGGCCACCAGGCGATCGTGCTGGAGGCCGGCGGCCGGGTCGATCGCGCTGCCGCGCCGGTCCACGGCAAGAGCACGCTGATCGCGCATGACGGGGCGGGGCCGTTCGCCAATCTCGACGGGCCGGTGCGGGTCGGGCGCTATCATTCGCTGTGCACGCGCACCGTTCCGCCGCGCTTCACGGTCCATGCCGAAGCGGACGGGATGGCGATGGCGATCAGCGATCCGCTGGACCTTCAGGTCGGCCTGCAATTCCACCCGGAATCGATCCTGACCGCCGATGGCGACCGGATGCTCGAAAATATCCTCGCCATGTTTCCACTGTATGGAAGCTTGCCCGAAGCGCCGGTGCCCGCCATGCACGCCGCCTGATGAGCTGGAACGGCTTTGGACGGATCTTCCGCGTTTCGACCTGGGGCGAAAGCCACGGGCCGGCGATCGGCGCGCTGATCACCGGCTGCCCGGCGGGCATCGCGCTGGCCGAGGCCGATATCCAGCCGTTCCTCGACAAGCGGCGGCCCGGCCGATCGCGCTTCACCACGATGCGCCAGGAGCCGGACCGGGTCTGCATCCTCTCCGGCGTCGCGGCCGGGCGCACCACCGGCGCGGCGATCAGCCTGATGATCGACAATGTCGACCAGCGTTCGAAGGACTATGCCGAGGTGAGCCAGGCTTACCGCCCCGGCCATGCCGATTATGTCTATGACGCCAAATATGGTTTTCGCGACTGGCGCGGTGGCGGGCGGGCCTCGGCGCGCGAGACGGCGGCGCGCGTCGCGGCCGGCGCGGTGGCGCGAAAGCTGATCCAGGACGTGCGGGTATCGGCCTATGTCGTTGAGCTGGGCGGCGATCCGATCGCGGATTTCGATGCGGACGAGATCGACGCCAATCCCTTCTTCTGCCCCGATGCGGCGGCGGCGGAACGCTGGGCGACGCGGCTCGATGGGGTTCGCAAGGCCGGCGATTCATTGGGCGCGGTGGTGGAATGCGTGGTTGAGGGGGGCGATATTCCCGTTTCGGAGACGTTCGCGGCGATGATGTCGATCAACGCGGTGAAGGCGGTCGAGATCGCGGGGCCGGGCCGGGTCCGGATCGCGTTCAAGCCGACCAGCTCGATCCTCATCCCGGTCCCGACCATCGACCGGGCCGGCAACGAGACCGAGATCGTGACCAAGGGCCGCCACGATCCTTGCGTCGGCATCCGCGGCGCCCCGGTCGCCGAGGCGATGATGGCGCTGGTCCTCGCCGACGCGAGGCTGGCGGCATGAGCGTGGTCCGTGTCGAGATTGGCGCGCGGTCCTACGATGTCCGCATCGAGGCCGGGCTGATCGGCCGCGCCGGCGCGCATCTCGCCCCGCTCGCGCCCAACGGCCGTGTCTTCGTCGTCACCGACGAGAATGTCGCCGTCGCCCAGAGCGCGCGGCTGGCCGACAGCCTGGTCGGGCTCGCCGCCGAAACCGTCACCATCGCGCCGGGCGAGGAGAGCAAAAGCTGGGCGACGCTGGCCGCCTTGATCGATCGGCTGCTCGCGCTCGGCATCGAACGAGGCGAGCCGATCCTCGCCTTCGGCGGCGGCGTCGTCGGCGATCTCGCCGGCTTCGCCGCGTCGATCCTCCAGCGCGGCACGCCTTATGTCCAGATCCCGACGAGCCTGCTCGCGATGGTCGATTCGTCGGTCGGCGGAAAGACGGCGATCGACGTGCCGGCGGGCAAGAATCTGGTCGGCGCCTTCCACCAGCCGCGCCTCGTCCTGATCGATCCGGAGGCGCTGACGACGCTTCCCGCCCGGCAGATGCGCGCCGGCTATGCCGAGATCGTCAAGACCGCCCTCATCGGCGATCCCGATTTCTTCGCCTGGCTGGAAGCGAACGGCGCGGCGGTCGTCGCCGGCGATCCCGAAGCACTCGCCCACGCGATCGCGGCCAGCGTTGCTTTCAAGGCGGCGATCGTCGCCGAGGACGAGCGCGAGACCTCCGGCCGCCGCGCCCTGCTCAATCTCGGCCACACCTTCGCCCATGCGATCGAGGCGGAGGCCGGTTTTTCCGATCGGGTGCTGCACGGCGAAGCGGTCGCGGCAGGCCTTGCCTTGGCCTTCGATCTCTCGATGCGTCGCGGCCTGTGTCCGGCGGACGACGCGCGCCGCGTGCGCCAGAATCTCAAGGCCGCGAGCCTCCCCGCCAGCCTCGCCGATCTCGGCGTCACGGCGTCTGGCGCGACCCTCGCCGCGCGCATGGCGAGCGACAAGAAGAAGTCCGGAGGCCGCGTTGCCTTCATCCTGGCGCGGGGTATCGGCGCTGCGTTCGTCGATCACGAAGTGGTATTGGAGGAGGTCGTCGACTTCCTCGACAAATCGCGAGGTTAGCTCTTGCGAATGAGGCACGGCTGCGACAGGCGGAAACGATGACCGATTTCTACCGCATCCGCCGCTTGCCGCCCTATGTCTTCGCCGAAGTGAACGCGATGAAGGCGGCGGCGCGGGCGCGGGGCGAGGACATTATCGATCTCGGCATGGGCAATCCCGATGGCGCGCCGCCGGCCCATGTGATCGAGAAGCTGGCCGAGGTCGCCCGCGATCCCCGCGCGCACCGTTATTCGGCGTCGAAGGGGATTGCGGGCCTGAGGAAGGCGCAGGCCGGCTATTATGCCCGTCGCTTCGGCGTCGATCTCGATCCCGACAATGAGGTCATCGTTACGCTTGGCTCGAAGGAGGGCCTCGCCAATCTCGCCCAGGCGATCACCGCCCCGGGCGATGTCGTGCTCGCGCCCAACCCGTCCTACCCGATCCACCAGTTCGGCTTCATCATCGCCGGCGCGTCGATCCGGTCGATTCCCGCCGCGCCGGGGCCGGGCTTCTTCGAGAGCCTGGAACGGGCGGTGCGCTACACGGTGCCCAAGCCGAGCGTGCTGGTGATCGGCTATCCGAGCAATCCGACCGCTTATGTCGCCGATCTCGCCTTCTATGAACAGGTCGTCGGCTTCGCGAAGGAACATGGCCTGTGGGTCATTTCCGACCTCGCTTATGCCGAAATCTATTATGGCGACACGCCGACGCCCTCCATCCTGCAGGTGCCCGGCGCGCGCGACGTGGCGGTCGAGTTCACCTCGATGTCGAAGACCTATTCGATGGCGGGCTGGCGGATCGGCTTCGCGGTCGGCAATCAGGAGCTGATCGGCGCGCTCGGGCGGGTGAAATCCTATCTCGATTATGGCGCATTCACGCCGATCCAGGCGGCGGCGGTCGCGGCGCTCAACGGGCCGCAGGACATCGTCGCGGCCAACCGTGCGCTCTATAAGGGACGCCGCGACTGCCTGGTCGAATGTTTCGGCCGCGCCGGCTGGGATATTCCGCCGCCGGCCGCGAGCATGTTCGCCTGGGCGCCGATCCCGGACGCCTGGCGCGCGCAGGGCTCGATGGAATTTTCCAAGCAGCTGCTCGCCGAGGCCGGCGTCGCGGTCGCGCCCGGCGTCGGCTTCGGCGAGGAGGGCGAGGGCTATGTCCGCATCGCTTTGGTCGAGAACGAACAGCGCATCCGCCAGGCCGCGCGCGGCGTGAAGAAGTTCCTGGAGCGTTAACCCTCGACGATCAGCGGGCCGAATTCGCTGTCGTGGGAGAGCAGGCTGTTGAGCTCCGGCGCGGCGAGGCCGACCGCCATCGGGCAGGTGACGCCGGGCAGCACCGCGACGTCGAACAGCTCCTTGATCGCGCCGTCGATCCGGAGCCATTCGACGAGATCGCCGGTGCGTAGATCGACGATGCAGATGCCGCACCACGCCTCGCCGTCGCGGCTGGCGAGTTGGTCCTGGAGCTCGAGCCCCTCGAAGATGCCCTCGCGCGGCATCGAGACGGTGACGATGGCGTGGCCGCGATGCACGGCGAGTCCGCGCAGGAATCCCGGGCAGAAGGCGATATCGGTCTTCGCGCCGGTCGCCGGATCGATCCGCACGATCATGCCGCGCCCCGAATCGAGCAGCAGCACGCCATTGTCGGTGACGCGCGGGCTGTGCGGCATCGACAGGTTTTCGGCGACGATGCGATTGTCGGCAAGATCGATGAGGACGCCGCCGTCGCGGCGCCGGTCGCGCCAGCCTTCGACCATGTCGGAGCGGCTGATCGCGGTGACATAAGCGGGGCGGCCGTTCGCCATCGCGAGGCCGTTCAGATGGCAGCGGTCCTCGGCGGCGAGCTTGGAGATGAAGGGCGGCAGCCAGAGCGGCTTGAAGCTGTGGGTGGCGCTGGTCGTCGCGAGGCAGTTGAACCGGGTCGCGACGAAGATCGCCCGGCCGCGCGAATCGAAGCCGATCTCGTGGACGTCGAGGTCGCCGGTCACCTGGGCGGCGCGCGGCACGTAGAGACGGTCGAAATCGGCATTGGCGCGCTCGTTGGGGGCAAGGATGTTCTCCAGCCGCCAGATCTGGTGCTGCGAGGCGATAAGCAGACGGTTGGGGGTGGCATGGAGCCCCATCGCCCGCACATAGCTTTGCTGGTGGATCGAGACCCGTCCCTGCGGCAACCGGCCGACCATGAAAAGCTGGCCGGTCTGGTAGGTGGTGAAGGCAAGGCTGACGTTCATCCGCTCCAGCCACGGCCGGAAGCCGCGCGAGAGCTTGACGTCGCTGCGGCCGGCGGGCGGCGCCGCCGCGCCTGTCGCGGCTTCCGGTCCGTCCTCGACCTTGGTCTCGATCTCGTCCGCGTCGCCCATGACCCATTGCCTAGGCGGAAAGGACGCCGCGTTCCAGCCAGTCGATCACCGCCTCGGCGGCGTCCTCCGGGCGCATGGCGAGCGTGTTCAGGATCAGCTCCGGTGCCTCCGGCGGCTCGTAGGGCGAATCGACGCCGGTGAAATTGGCGAGCCGGCCCGCGCGCGCCTTGCGGTAAAGCCCCTTCACGTCGCGCTTCTCGGCCTCGGCGAGCGGCGTATCGACGAAAATCTCGACGAAATCGCCTTCACCCATCATCGCGCGCACCATCTCGCGCTCGGCGCGGAACGGGCTGATGAAGGCGGCGAGCACGATCAGGCCCGCGTCCATCATCAGCCGCGCGGTCTCGCCGACGCGGCGGATATTCTCGACCCGGTCGGCATCGGTGAAGCCGAGATCGCGGTTGAGCCCGCGCCGCACATTATCCCCGTCGAGCAGGAAGCTGTGCCGGCCCGTGGCATGGAGCTTCGCTTCGACCAGATTGGCGATGGTCGATTTGCCGGCGCCGGAAAGACCGGTGAACCAGAGCAGCTTCGGCCGCTGGCCCATCAGCGCGGCGCGGCGCTCCGGCGTCACCGCGATCGTCTGGGCGTGGACATTCTGGGAGCGGCGCAGCGCGAAGTGGATCAGGCCGGCGGCGACGGTCGCATTGGTGATCCGGTCGATGAGGATGAAGCCGCCAAGCGCGCGGCTCTTCTCATAAGGCTCGAACAGGATCGGCCGCGCGGTCCACAAATTGGCGACGCCGATGTCGTTCAGTGCCAGCGTCTTCGCCGCCAGATGCGCCATCGTCTCGACATCGAGCCGGTATTTGGGCGCCTGGACGGTCGCCGGCACGATCTGGGTGCCGAGCTTCAGCAGATATTGGCGGCCGGGGAGCAGCGGCGTCTCGTCCATCCAGATCAGGGTCGTCTCGAACTGGTCGCCGCTGCCGGGCGGATCGGCCGGATCGGCGATCATGTCGCCGCGCGAGCAATCGACCTCGCTGGCGAAGGTCAACGCCACCGCCGCGCCGATCCCGGCCTCGTCGAGATCGCCGTCCATCGTCACGATACGGCTGATCGCGACGCGCCGGCCCGACGGGGCGATGACCATTTCGTCGCCCGACCGAACCGCGCCGCCCGCGATCGTCCCGGCATAGAAGCGCCGGCCATCGGCGCGGACGACGTGCTGAACCGGCATCCTGAATGCCGGGAAGGGCAGGCGGGCCGCCAGCGTCACCGTTTCGAGATAAGCGAGCAAAGCCGGGCCGCGATACCAGGGCATCGCCGGCGAGGCCGCGGTCACATTGTCGCCGTTCAGCGCGCTGAGCGGGATCGCCACGACGTCGCCGCCGCCGCTTTTTTCGAGAGCGTCGGCGAAGTCGGCAAGGATCGCGTCGAATCGCGCCTCGTCGAAGGCGATCAGGTCCATCTTGTTCACCGCGAGCACGAAGGATCGGATGCCGACCAGGCGGGCGATGGCGAGATGGCGGCGCGTCTGCGGCAATATGCCTTTGGTCGCGTCGACCAGCACGATGGCGAGATCGGCGCGCGAGGCGGCGGTCGCCATGTTGCGGGTATATTGTTCGTGGCCCGGCGTGTCGGCGAGGATGAAGCGCCTCTGCCCGTGCTCGAAATAGAGGTGGGCGACGTCGATCGTGATCCCCTGCTCGCGCTCGGCCTCGAGGCCGTCGGCGAGCAAGGCGAGATCGGTGACGCCCGCGAGCCGATCGGCCGGGATCGCGCCGCAATCGGCGAGCAGACGACCGATCAGGGTCGACTTGCCGTCGTCCACCGAACCGCAGGTGATGAGGCGCAGGAGCGAAGTCATCTCAGAAATAACCCTGCCGCTTCTTGCGCTCCATCGACGCTGGCTGATCGCGGTCGATCAGCCGCCCGGCGCGCTCGGAGGTGCCGTCCCGCGCCATTTCGGCGAGGACCGCGTCGATGTCGGCGGCGTCGCTTTCGAGGGCGCCGGTCAGCGGGTAGCAGCCGAGCGTGCGGACCCGGACCCGGCGCATCTCGGCCGCCTCGCCGGGCGCGAACCGGAAGCGATCGTCGTCGATGATGATCAGCGCGTCGCCGCGCCGCACGGTCGGGCGCTCCGCCGCGAAATAGAGCGATGCGACCGCGATCCGTTCGGCCGCGATATAGGTCCAGATGTCGCGCTCGGTCCAATCGGAAAGCGGGAAGACGCGGATGCTCTCGCCCGGCGCGACGCGGCTATTGTAGAGGTGCCAGAGCTCGGGACGCTGGCGCTTGGGATCCCAGCCGTGGGCGGCGGTCCGGAACGAGAAGACGCGCTCCTTGGCGCGGCTCGCCTCCTCGTCGCGCCGGGCGCCGCCGAAGACCATGTCGAAACGGCCGGCATCGAGCGCCTGCTTGAGGCCTTCCGTCTTCCACATCTCGGTGTGGACCGCCGAGCCATGGTCGAACGGGTTGATCCCCCGCGCCTGGGCTTCGGGATTGTGGTGGACGATGAGCGCCATGCCCGCTTCCGCCGCGGCGGCATCGCGCAGCGCATACATTTCGCGGAATTTCCAGGTCGTATCGACGTGAAGCAGCGGGAAAGGCGGCGGCGCCGGGAAGAAGGCCTTGCGCGCCAGATGCAGCATCACCGCGCTGTCCTTGCCGGCGGAAAACAGCATCACCGGCCGCCGCGCGTCGGCGACGGCCTCGCGAAGAATGTGGATGGACTCGGCCTCGAGGGCACGAAGAAGGTCGGTGTTCACCGCGCCTGCCTAAGTTGTGGCGCCGGCGAAGCCAAGCTTGTGCTTGCGCCGGACCCGCGCGCGGCCTAAATCCTTCCCGACAGTCGGCCGCTCCGCGAGGGGCGGCCCTTATCATTTTTGGAGGTTTCCCGTGTCCCAGCCGCTCATGCCCCATGCCACGGCCAGCTGGCTCGTCGACAATACGTCGCTCACTTTCCAGCAGATCGCGGAGTTCTGCGGACTGCACATTCTCGAGGTCCAGGCGATCGCCGATGATATGGCCGCGACCAAGCTTACCGGCCGCGATCCGCTGCGCTCGGGCGAACTCAACATGGACGAGATCGAGAAGGGCCAGGCCGATCCCGATTACCGGCTCCAGATGCAGAAGGAGCCCGATCAGGCGATGCGAACCAAGGGCCCGCGCTATACGCCGGTCTCCAAGCGCCAGGACAAGCCCGACGGCGTCGCCTGGCTGATCCGCAACCATCCGGAGCTTTCCGACGGCCAGATCGGCAAGCTGATCGGCACCACCCGCACGACCATCCAGGCGCTGCGCGAGCGCAGCCATTGGAACATCGCCAATATCCAGCCCAAGGATCCGGTGACGTTGGGCCTGACCTCGCAGCGCGAGCTCGACGCGGCGGTTGCGAAGGCGGCCAAGGCGGCGGGCACGCAGGGGCAAAGCGATGTCGGCATGGAGCGCGACCGCGAGGCACTGATCGAGGAGCTGCGCGCCGAGCGCGAGACGGCGGCGCGCGAGGCGGAAGCGGCGCTTGCGGCGGAACAGGCCGAGGTCGAGGGCATAGTGAGTGCCGGCCAGGGCTTTGAAGACCCCTTCCGGAGCTGAGCCCGCGCCGGGCAGCGATTCGCCCGACGCGTCGCTCGCCGCCGGCCCGACCACGCATCGCGGGCTGACTTACCCGTTCGGCCGTTCCGTGCCCGGATATGGCGCGCTCGCCCCGATCGCGGAGGGGGTCGCCTGGTCGCGCCTGCCGGTGCCGGGCGCGCTCGGTCATATCAACGTCTGGTTGCTCGACGATGGCGAGGGATTTGCCATCGTCGATACCGGCCTGGACATCGCGCCGGCGCGCGACTCTTGGGGCACGCTGCTCGATGGGCCGCTCGCGGGCCGCTCGATCCAGCGGATCGTCGTCACCCACTATCATCCCGACCATATCGGCCTCGCCGGCTGGCTCGCCGCGCAATCCGGCGCCCCGCTCTGGATGACACGCGGCGAATGGCTGTTCGCGCGCATGCTCGCCGCCGACGTGCGCGATGCGCCGCCGGACGAGGCCTTCGCTTACTGGCGCGCCGCCGGCTGGGATGAGGGCCGGATCGCGGCGGAGGCGGCGAAGGGCTGGGGCCGCTTTGCCTCGGTAGTGAGCCCGGTCCCGGTCGGCCACCGACGGCTGCGGGACGGGGACGCGATCCGCATCGGCGCGCGCGAATGGCGGGTCGTCGTCGGCTGCGGCCATTCGCCGGAACATGCCTGCCTGGTCGATTTCGAAGGCAGGCTGATGATCGCCGGCGATCAGGTCCTGCCCCGGATCACCTCGAACGTGTCGCTCAGCCTCAGCGAGCCCGAGGCCGATCCGCTCGGCGATTGGCTCGCCTCGATCGCCAGGCTGCGCGATCTTCCGGGCGACCTCATTGTCCTCCCCTCGCATGGCGAGCCGTTCACCGGTCTGCACGTACGGCTCGATGCGCTGGCCGAAGGACATCGCGGCCGGCTCGATGCGCTCCATGCGCGGCTGACCGAGCCGAAGCGGGCCATCGACTGCTTCGGAATCCTGTTCGGCCGGAGGATCGATGATTCGGTCTATGGCCTCGCCACCGGCGAGGCGCTCGCCCACCTGCGCCGGCTCGAAGTCGAGGGCCGCGCGGCGCGCGAGGTCCGCGAGGGCGTCTGGTGGTTCCGCGCGGCTTGACCCAGGGAAGCGCCGCGCCCAATGCTTGCGCCATGGCGGAAGGGCAGGATGAGGTTTCCGAACTGAGCTTCGAGGCCGCGCTGAAGCGGCTCGAGGAGATCGTGCGCAAGCTCGAAAGCGGCGAGGCGCCGCTCGACGAGGCGATCGACCTTTATACCGAAGGCGACCGGCTGAAGCGGCAGTGCGAAGCCCGGCTCGCGGCGGCGCAGGCGCGGATCGAGCAGATCCAGTTCGGCCCGGGCGGGCAGCCCTCCGGCACGGCGCCGTTCGGTGGCGACTGAGGGCGCGGTGGCGCTCCGGCCGGTCTCGCTGGCATCGGCGCTCGAGGAGATCGGCGCCGAGATCGACGCCGCCTTCGATGCGCTGCTCCCGGTGCCCGCCGATGGCCGCGTCCGGCTCTATGAGGCGATGCGCTACGCGGCGATCGGCGGCGGCAAGCGGATGCGGCCGCTGCTGACCGTGGCCGGTTGCGCGCTGTTCAACGTCGATCGCGCGCGCGCGCTGCGCGCCGGACTCGCGGTCGAATGCATCCATGTCTATTCGCTGATCCACGACGATCTGCCGTCGATGGACGACGACGATTTGCGGCGCGGCAAGCCGACGCTGCACCGCGCCTTCGACGAGGCGACCGCGATCCTCGCCGGCGATTCGCTCCACGCGCTCGCCTTCGAGCTGCTCGCCGACGAGGCGACCCACGAGGATCCGTTCGTGCGCGCCGAGCTGGTGGCCGCGCTCGCTCGCGCGTCCGGTCCGGACGGCATGGCGGGCGGGCAGATGATGGACCTGGCGGCGGAGCAGACCGAACTCGATCTCGCCGCTGTCACCCGGCTCCAACAGCTCAAGACCGGCGCGCTGATCGGCTGCTGCCTTGAATCGGCGGCGATCATGGGCCGCGTCCCGCCGGAGGGGCGCACCGGGCTGCGCGGCTATGCCCGCGACATCGGCCTCGCCTTCCAGATCGCCGACGATCTGCTCGACCATGAGGGCAGCGAGGAGAAAGCCGGCAAGCGCGTCGGCAAGGATGCGGGCGCCGGCAAGGAGACCTTCGTGTCGCTGCTCGGCGCCGATCGTGCCCGTCAGCAGGCGCGGGCGCTGGTCGACCAGGCAATCGATCATCTCGCGCCGTTCGGGGAGGCGGCGGGGCTGCTCTGCGCCGTGGCCCGCTTCGCGGCCGAGCGCGATCATTGAGCCGCGAGGGGAGGGGCAGATGAGGATCGCAGTCTATCCGGGCACGTTCGATCCGATCACGCTGGGCCATATGGACATCATCCGCCGCGCCGCGCATCTCGCCGATCGGCTCGCGATCGGCGTGACCACGAACCCGTCCAAGTCGCCGATGTTCACGGTCGAGGAGCGGCTGGCAATGGTGAAGCGCGAGGTAGCGGACATCGCCGACGGCAAGATCAGCGTGGTCGCGTTCGATTCGCTACTGATGGACTTCGCGGTGCGCGAGGGGGCTTCGATGATCGTGCGCGGCCTGCGTGCCGTCGCCGATTTCGAATATGAGTTCCAGATGGCCGGCATGAACCAGCAGCTCAACGCCGATATCGAGACCGTCTTCCTGATGGCCGACGTGTCGCTGCAACCGATCGCGTCCAAGCTGGTCAAGGAAATCGCATTGTTCGGCGGCGACATCCACAAGTTCGTGAGCGCGGCGGTCGCGGCCGACGTCGGGGCGCGGATCGAGCGGATCGGACGACGGGGCGCCTGATCGGCGCTTGAGGCGGGGCGGGGCCCGCTCTAGACACGAAGGTTCAACCGAGAATCGAGGATTTGATGCGTTTGTCGTCGCTGCTTGCCGGACTGACCGGCCTTTTGATCGCCGGAACGCTTGCCGCGCAGACGCCCGATCAGCCCCCCGCCAGTCCGCCGGCGCCGGCACCGGCAGAAACGCAGGCGCCTCCGGCGGCCGACGATCAGGCCGCGCCGCCTGCGGCCGAAACGCCGCCGCCCGCGCCCGCCGAAGCCGAAGTGCCACCGCCAGCGTCGGAGACGCCACCGCCAGCGTCGGAGACGCCACCGCCGGCGGCTGAAACGCCGCCCCCAGCAGCCGAGACCCCGCCGCCGCCAGCACCGGCGCGACCGCCAACTGGCGCGCTCCCGGTTCCGCCGCCGCCGCCGGCGCTGACTCCGGAGAATACCTGGGTGCTCGATCTGTCGGACGGTGGCCGGGTCCAGATCCAGCTCCGCCCCGATGTCGCCCCCCAGGCGGTGCAGCGGATCAAGGTGCTGACCGAGCAGGGTTTCTACAACAACCTCACCTTCCATCGCGTCATCGAGGGTTTCATGGCGCAGGGCGGCGATCCGCGCGGCACCGGCACCGGGGGCTCGACGCTTCCGGACCTGCCGGCCGAGATCAACGGCCTGCCGCATCTGCGTGGCTCGGTCGCGATGGCCCGCGCGCAGGATATCAACAGCGCCAACAGCCAGTTCTACATCATGTTCACGCCGCATCTGTCGATGGATCGCGAATATACCGTGTTCGGCCGGGTCGTTTCGGGGATGAATTTCGTCGACGCGATCCAGCGCGGCGAACCGCCCGCCAATCCGACCCGGATCGTGCGCGCGTCGCTTGGCTCCGACAATGTGCCCGAAATGAGCGCCGATGCGCTGCGCGCCGCCGGCGCGCCCGCGCCCCAGGCGCCGGCTCAGGGCAGCATCCTCGGCATCCCGGCCGCGCCGAGGACGCAGCCGGGCAATGCCGGCACCTCCGTTGGCCCCGTCATGCCTCAGCCCGGCGTGCCACGGCAGCCCGAACCGCCGCAGCCACAGCAGCGGCGGCGCCCGAACTAGGCCGCGGCGCCAGGTGCGGGTCGACCTTTTCGACTTCGACCTGCCGCCCGAACGAATCGCGCTGAGGCCCGCCCGGCCGCGCGATTCGGCGCGGCTGCTCCAGGTCGCCGACGGCGCGCTCGCGGACCATATCATGTCCGATCTGCCCGCGCTGCTGCGGCCCGGCGACGTGCTGGTGTTCAACGACACCCGCGTCATCCCCGCCCAGCTCGAAGGCATGCGGGGGTCGGCGCGAATCGGCGCGACTTTGCACAAGCGCGAGGGGCCGCGCGACTGGCGCGCCTTCATCCGTAATGCCAAGCGGCTGCGCGAGGGCGATCGAATCGATTTCGGCACCGGCGTGAGCGCCATCGCGTCGGATCGTGGTGAAGATGGTTCGTTCCTGCTGGGGTTCGAGGGCGAGGAGCCGGTCGAACTGCTGCTCGAACGCGCTGGACGGATGCCGCTCCCCCCCTATATCGCCGGCAAGCGGCCCGCCGACGCCAGCGACGCCGAGGATTATCAGACGATGTTCGCGAGGCGGAAAGGCGCGGTTGCGGCGCCGACCGCAGCACTCCACTTCACGCCGCGGCTGATGGCGGCGCTCGCCGAGGCGGGGATCGGCCACGAGACGCTGACCCTCCATGTCGGCGCGGGCACTTTCCTGCCGGTCAAGGCCGAGGAGACGGAAAGCCACGTCATGCACGCCGAATGGGGCCGGATCGACGCCGCGACGGCGGATCGCCTCAACGCGGCGCGCGCGGCCGGCGGGCGGATCGTGGCGGTCGGCACGACCTCGCTCCGCCTGCTCGAAAGCGCCGCCGGGGAGGACGGGGTGGTCCGTCCGTTCGAGGGCGACACCGCCATCTTCATCACGCCGGGCTACCGCTTCCGCGCGATCGACGGGCTCCTCACCAACTTCCATCTGCCGCGCTCGACGCTGTTCATGCTGGTCTCGGCGCTGATGGGGCTTGAGGTGATGCGGGCTGCCTATGCCCATGCGATCGGCGCCGGCTACCGCTTCTATTCCTATGGCGATGCGAGCCTGCTTTTGCCCCGATAGTCCATCTGGGTACACTTGTTCCCTGTCCAGGCGCCGGAAATCAGCCGCATCCGCGAAAAATCAGATCGGCATCAGGTTCTCATCCTGTCGCCCGAAAGCGGTCGCGGCGATTCCGTGTCCGTCGGCGTGGTGGCATGCCGCATCCATGGGAGACGACCAATGGCCTCTAATCCACGCTTGCGGATGGGCAACACCAGATGGCTCGGCTGGCTCGCGGCGGCCGCGTTGACGATCCAGGGCATGCCAGCTTTCGGGCAGTCGGACGGCGACGATACGGACGTTCCGGAAAGCGGCCAGCTCGCCGCGCTACTCCTCGCGGTCGGCGGCGCCGTGGCCGGAATCCTCTATCGCGAGGATGACCTGCGCGACCGGATCAGGGGCTCTCTGGACGGACGCGGGATCGCCTATTCGGACACGCAGCTTCGCAGCCTTTCGCAGCAAGTCAGCCTGCGGCTGCGTGCGGGCGGCAGCCGGGCCGGCACCTTCACTATCTGCGCCGAAAGTGAGCGCCGGCGCCGTCCCTGCCTGCGCGTCACCCTGCAGGACAGGCCCGCGCCGACGCGGCTTCGCGGCCGGTAGGACCAGATGGAGCCCGGCGTGGCGCGGGGCCTGAGTCTGCGCGAGCATGACGGACGAAATCCTGTTCGTATCCAACGTCCCGAATTGACTATTTTTCGACCGATTGCGGAGATGGGCCGGCCTTGCGCGACGTGTGTTATATAAATATAACGCATCGCGTGGAGGGCCCGCCGGGGCGCCCGGCCAGAGCCCGCCGCAGCTGGAGGCAAGATCGCCTCGCAAGGGCTTGACCTTTCACCCAGAATGAGCTTTCAATGCTACATATGTAGCATGTTCCGAGGCCGGGTCGTGTCGAGAAGGTGGAGGCATATGGGAAAGCGGACGAAGACGGTTTCGATCCTGTTGCTGACGGCGCTCGGCCTGGCCATCGGCGGCGGCGTCGGGCAGGCGATCGCGGCCGGCGACGATCCGGCGGCAACCGGCGCCGCTCCCCGCTATCGCGACGGGATCGATCTGGCCGCGATCGATCCGCATGTGGATGCCTGTGACAATTTCTACCAGCATGCGTGCGGCGGCTTCATCGCCGCATCGCATCCGGATGCGGCGCATCCCGAGCTCGACATGGCGGACAGCCGGTTCAACGCCAACCTGGAACGCGCCCTCACCCAGCTTTTCCGCACGCCCGGCAACGATCCCGAGCTGCGCCGCCTGGAGACCTTCTACCAATCCTGCAATGCCTCCGTTGCCGGCGCCGATCGCGCCGATGTCGCCGCGGTTCGGACCTGGCTTGCGAAGATCGATGGGGTGAACAGCCGCGCCGATGTGCAACGGGTGATGCGCGATCTGTCGCGGATCGGCGTCAATGTCTTCTTCAGCTATGGCGGCTGGGCGGACCGGACCGACTGGACCCGCTATCGCGGCGAGATCCTCAATGCCGGCACCTGGGCCGATCCCGCCGTCGTCGAGCACGCCTTCGCGCTGTCGGGGCGGAATGCCGCCGCCGCGCATCGCGAGGCCCAGGCGGTGGTCGCGATCGCCGCCGCGCTTCGCGTCCATGCGGTCCAACGCTGGGACGACAATAGCGAGCATCCGATGAGCCAGGCGCGGATCGCGGGCCTGGCTCCCGCCGTCGATTGGCCTGCTTATTTCGCCATGGTCGGCGCGCCGGGCGACCGGCCGGTCAACGTCACCTCGCCCGCTTATCTTCGCGACATGCAGGCCGAGCTCGCCGCGCGCCCGATCGCGGATCTGCGCGCCTATATGCGCTGGAAATTCCTGGTCGCGCTGCGGGGCGAGCTGCCGAGCTCCTATAACCGCGCCTTCGCCAATATCGAACCCTGGGTCCGGGTCGCGGTCGGCGATCCCGCCACTCAGTGCCGGGAGGCGACTGTTCGGGCGATGGGAGTCGAATTTTCCCGGCAATTCGCGACCCGCATCCTTGGCGTCGACGCCCGCCGGACCGGCATCCAGATCGCAAGTTCGATCCGCGACGCGATCGTGCAATCGGCAGCGAGCCACACCTGGCTCTCGCCGCAAGCGCGCGAGGCGACGGCCGACAAATTGAGGCAGACCGATCTCAAGATCGGATTTCCCGACCAATGGCCGGAGACCGGAAGCTATGCGCTGCATCCGGATCGGTTCTTCGACAACGTCCTGGCCGCGCGCCGCTATGAGCAGCAGCGCGAATGGGCCCGCGCCCAAACCCGCCGCGATCGCCATGCCTGGGACATGATCGTCTCGCCCTGGGTCGGCGACGGCATGGCGGCGGCGCGCCTCGTCGTCCCGAACGGCTATCCCGACGCGCTGACCAATTCGATGATCATGACCGCGGGCTACCTCATGCCGCCGCGCTTCGATGCCCGCGCGCCGATCGAGGTCAATTACGGCACCTTCGCCGCGACCGTCGCCCACGAATTCGTCCATGTGGCGCAGCTCCACATGTATGCCGCCGACGGCCGCGACACCGAGCTGTGGACGCCGGCGGACCAGGCCGCCGCCACGCGCCAGGGCCAGTGCGTCATCGATCAGGCCAACGCCTATCAGTCGCTGCCCGGCCTCCACATGGACGGCGCCTCGCAATATGAGGAGAATGTCGCGGATTATGGCGGGATACGGCTGGCCTATGAGGCGCTGCGCGCGCGCCTCGGCGCGGCGATCGACCGCCCGGATGCCCAAGGGATGACGCCGGGTCGGCGCTTCTTCTACGCTTATGCCCAGAATTGGTGCACCGCCCAGACCGACGAGAGCCTGCGCGGCCATGTCAGCTCGGATGGCCACGGTCCGCCCGAATTCCGCGTCAATGGCCCGCTGTCGAACCTGCCGGCCTTCGCCCGCACCTTCGGCTGCGGCGCCTCGGCGCGGATGGTCCGGGCCCAGGCGAGCCAGTGCGCGGTGTGGTGATGCCGCGTTGGCGACGGCTGCCGGGCAACCTGATCTCGATGCCCTTCCGGAAGGCGATCCGGCCCGCGATCCGCGCCGCCGCCGGCTGTCCGGATTGACCCTTTCCGTCATTCCAGCGAAAGCTGGAATCTCATTGCCTTTCCTCCGCGTCCTCCGCGGCTCCGCGCGCTATTACTTTGGTTCGCGCGGAGACGCGGTGGCGCGGAGAAGAAAGAAGTAGGGAGATTCCAGCTTGCGCTGGAATGACGGGATTTTGAGCGAGCGTTTTTCCTTTTCCATCTCCGCCACCGACGGCAAGGCCCGCGCCGGCACGATCCGGATGCGCCGGGGCGAGATCGCGACGCCCGCCTTCATGCCGGTGGGGACGGCGGCGACGGTGAAGGCGGTGAAGCCGGCCGATGTGCGCGCGTCGGGCGCGGATATCCTGCTCGGCAACACCTATCATCTGATGCTGCGCCCGGGTGCCGAGCGGGTGGCGCGGCTGGGCGGGCTGCACAAGTTCATGGGCTGGGATCGGCCGATCCTGACCGACAGCGGCGGCTATCAGGTGATGAGCCTCAGCGATCTTACCAAGGTGAGCGAAGAGGGCGTGGCCTTCGCCAGTCATCTCGATGGCAGCCGCCACATGCTTTCGCCGGAGCGATCGATGGAGGTCCAGACCCTGCTCGGTTCCGACATCGTCATGGCCTTCGACCAGCTCGTGAAGACGGCCGACACCGCTGAAGTGCAGCGTGCGGCGATGGAGCGATCGATGCGCTGGGCGAAGCGGTCGCGCGATGCGTTCGATGCGCTCGGCAATGAAGGCGCCTTGTTCGGCATCCAGCAGGGCGGGCTCGACGAGGCGATGCGGGCGGCGTCGGCCGAGGCACTGACCGGAATCGGCTTCGACGGCTATGCGGTCGGCGGGCTGGCGGTGGGGGAGGGGCAGGATGCGATGTTCGCCTGCCTCGATTTCGCGCCGGGGCAGCTCCCCGCGGACGCGCCACGCTACCTGATGGGGGTCGGCAAGCCGGACGATATCGTCGGCGCGGTGACACGCGGCATCGACATGTTCGATTGCGTGCTGCCGACCCGGAGCGGGCGCACCGGTCAGGCCTTCACCTGGGACGGGCCGATCAACATCCGCAACGCGAAATTCGCGGACGATCCCGATCCGATCGATCCGGACTCGCCGGCGGGCGGATGGTCCAAGGCCTATCTCCACCACCTCGTCCGATCGGGCGAGATCCTCGGCGCGATGCTGATGACCGAGCACAATCTGTGGTTCTACCAAAGGCTGATGGAGAAGCTGCGCGCGGCGATCGCGGAGGCGCGGCTGAGCGAGTTCGCGATCGAGTTCAGGGCCCGATACAGCCGCTAACCCGTCATCCCAGCGCAAGCTGGGATCTCCGTTCTTCTTCGCGCCGTCGCGCCTTCGCTTGAATCAATTCTGTTTTATCTCACGCGAATGCGCGAAGGCGCGAAGGAAGGGGGAAAAGAGAAGTGAGATCCCAGCTTTCGCCGGGATGACGACGTGAGCCCTCGTTGGTTCGGTCGATTGAGGATCAGTTTGCGCCGCCCGCCGGCGTCAGCCTGATCTCGTAGAGATGCGGCCACAGTTTGCCGGTGACGAACAGGCGGCGGTGCTCGGAATCCCAGGCGATGCCGTTCAGCACGGCGTCCTCGTTGCTGCCGGCATTCTGGCCGACGAGATCGGTGAGGTCGATCCAGGCGCGGACATGGCCGGTCGCCGGATCGATGCGGGCGATGAGCGGCGTCATCCAGACATTGGCGTAGATCTCGCCATCGACCCATTCGAGCTCGTTCAACTGGTCGACCGCGACCCCGTCGGCGGTGACCTGGATGCGGCGGCGCTCGCGCATCGTCGCCGGATCGAGGACGTGGATGGTGGACGATCCGTCGCTCTCGAAAATGTCGCGGTCGTTGCGGGTCATCCCCCAGCCTTCGCCGACGGTGAAAGGGAAGCTGCCGGTCTGCTGGAGTGTGCGCCGGTTCCAGCGGAAGCCGACGCGGTCGCGCCAGGTGAGGCTGATGATCTCATCGCCCCAATCGACGATCCCTTCGCCGAACATGGTGCGCGGAATATCGACCGACTGGACGACGCGGCCGTCGGCGAGGTTCACGCGGCGGATGTTCGACTGGCCGACCAGCCCGGTGCTCTCCCACAGGAAGCCGTCCTTGAAGAACAGCCCCTCGGTGAAGGCGCGCGGATCGTGGGGATAGGCGTTGACGACCTCATAGCCCTGCGTCGGCGTGCCGGCCGCCGCCGCGGGCGTCTGCGAATTGGTCGCGCCGCAGCCGATCAGAGCGAGGGTGACGGCGAGCAGGAGATGAAGACGCGGCACTATCGTTCCCCTCCCTGCGTGCAGGGAGGGGAGAAGGTTGATTCTGGCGAGATCGACATCGGACCAAGCCTAGCCCGAAAAGCCCTGGCCGAGGAAGCTCGGGACCGGGCCGTTCCAGCCTTCGTCCGGCGCCTCGGGTTCCTCGCGGCGCTCGCGGCGCGGCGCGGGGGCCGGCCTGGCATTCGTCTTGGGCGCTTCGTCCCTGGACGCCTTGTCCGGCCTCTCCGCTTTCTCCGCTTTGTCCGCGCGGCCGCCGCGGCGCGAACGGGATCGGGACGCGGGCCTGGGCGCGGCGTCCGCTTCATCCCCGGCCTCCGGCTCCTCGACGCGCGCGCCGTCGAGCGCGGGGATCGGCGTCCCGATCAGCTTCTGGATATTGTCGATCGCCTCGGCGTCGGCGCTGGTGACCATGGTGATCGCGACGCCGGTGCGGCCCGCCCGGCCGGTGCGGCCGATGCGGTGGACATAATCGTCGGGATGCCAGGGCACGTCATAGTTGAAGACGTGGCTGACGCCCTTGATGTCGAGCCCGCGCGCGGCGACATCGGAGGCGACGAGGATATTGATCTCCTCGCTCTTGAACCGGTCGAGCTCGCGGATGCGTTCGACCTGCTCCATGTCGCCCTGGATCTGGCCGGTGGCAAAGCCGGCGCGCTTGAGCCCGCTCGAAAGATCGCGCACCGTCGTCTTGCGGTTGCAGAAGATGATCGCGGTCTTCACGCCCTGGTCGTGGAGGAGATCGACCAGCTTGTCCTTCTTGCGGCGCGAATCGACGCGGACCTGGCGCTGGTCGATCAGCAAGTTGGACGAAGCCGGCCGGGCGACCTCGATCGACTTGGGATTGGAAAGGAAGCGGTCCGCGAGCTTCTTGATCGGCGGCGGCATCGTCGCCGAAAAAAGCAGGGTCTGCCGGTTGGCGGGGAGCTTGGTGCAGATATTCTCGATATCGGGGATGAAGCCCATGTCGAGCATCCGGTCCGCCTCGTCGATGACGAGCAGGTGGCAGCCGGTCAGCAATATCTTGCCGCGCTCGAACAGGTCCATCAGCCGGCCCGGCGTCGCGATCAGGACGTCGACGCCCTTTTCCAGCGCCTTCACCTGATCGCCCATCTGCACGCCGCCGATCAGCAGCGCCATCGAGAGCTTGTGATGCTTGCCGTATTTCTCGAAATTCTCGGCGACCTGGGCGGCGAGCTCGCGGGTCGGCTCGAGGATCAGGCTGCGCGGCATCCGGGCGCGGGCGCGGCCCTGGCTCAATATGTCGATCATCGGCAACACGAAGCTCGCCGTCTTGCCGGTGCCGGTCTGGGCGATGCCGATGATGTCGCGCATCATCAGGACGGAGGGGATGGTCGCGGCCTGGATCGGCGTCGGCTCGGTATAGCCGGCGTCCGTAACGGCGCGGAGAAGTTCATCGGAAAGGCCGAGATCGGCGAAGCTCATTGAAAATCCGGGGATGCGGCGTCCTCGTGAGGAGAGACGCTTCAGCGCGCCGCTTGTGCCATGGCATGCCTGCTTGTCAAGGAAGGGATCAGCGGCGCGAGGGGCGAAGCAGGCGAAACGCCTCGATCTGACATGCCGCGCCGGCGCGCGAACGCACCACGTCGCGGTCGGCGCAGATGCGGCCGTCGCCGGCGGTGCTGACATAGAATCCGCGATAATAATCGAGCGCCGGACAGCCATTTTCGAGCCGGACGCGGATGCGGGTGCGATCGCGCAGCACCAGATCGACGCTGTCCGCGCCGAGCAGGGCCGCGCCGGCGATCTGGCCGGCCTCGATGCAGCGCGGTCCGTGATGTTCGGTCCACTGGACCCGCGGATCGGACGATGGTCCCCGAACCTGCCGTGACGCGCGCGGCATCCGCACGATGACCTCCTCATGGACCGAGATCGCGCCGCGGAAGGTCGGTGGCGCGGGCGGCGGCGCGCCGCGCCCGCCGCGCTGACCGTCGGCGCCGCCGCCCAGGACGAGCAATATCATCGCGGCCGCCGCCGCCCGGATCATCCGCGCTGCTCCATGACGGCCGGGATTCCCCGCGCTTGTTGAACAAGGGATTAATTGCGGCCTATCAGTCACCCATGGCCGCCCCCTCCGCCGCCCTTCTCGATGCGCTCGAAACCCTGCTCGGGCCGAAGGGCTTCACCCGCGATCCCGACGCGATGGCGCCGTCGCTGACCGACTGGCGCGGCCGCTACCATGGCGCCGCGGCGGCCCTGCTCGCGCCCGCGACTCGCGAGGAGGTGGCGCGGATCGTGCGCCTCTGCGTGGCCGAAGATGTCGCGATCGTGCCGCAGGGGGGCAATACGTCGATGGTCGGCGGCGCGACGCCCGACGGTTCCGGCGCCGAGATCGTCCTGTCGCTGCGGCGCATGGACCGGATCCGCGCGCTCGATCCCGGCGCCAGCCTGGCGGTGTGCGAGGCCGGCGTCGTGCTGGCGAACCTGCACGATGCGACGCTCGCGGCGGGGCGGCGCTTTCCGCTCTCGCTCGGCGCGAAGGGATCGGCGACGATCGGGGGGCTCGTTTCGACCAATGCGGGCGGCACGCAGGTGCTTCGCTTCGGCAATATGCGCCGGCTCGTCCAGGGGATCGAGGCGGTGCTGCCCGACGGCAGCCTGTTCGACGGCCTCACCGCGCTCAAGAAGGACAATCGCGGCTACGATCTCGCCCAGCTCCTGATCGGCGCGGAAGGGACGCTCGGCATCGTCACCGCCGCGAGCCTCAGGCTCGTGCCGGCGATCGGCGCGCGCGCGGTGGCCTGGATCGGGCTTGGCGCGCCCGATGTCGCGATGGCCCTGCTCCGGCATCTGGAAACGGCGATCGGCGATTCGGTCGAGAGTTTCGAGCTGGTGCCGAAGAGCGCGCTCGATCTCGTTCTGGCCCATATCCCGGGGACGCGCGCGCCGCTTGCCGGCGATCATGCCTGGCACGTCCTCGTCGAGGCGGTGTCGCCGATCGGCGCGCCGCCGCCCGAGCCCGCGCTCTACGAGGCGCTGCGCGCGACGCTGGAGACGGGCCTTGCCGAGGACGCCGTGATCGCGGCGAACGAGGGCCAGGCGTCGGCGTTCTGGCGGCTGCGCGACAGCATCGCCGAAGCCGAGAAGAAGGATGGTCCAGCGGTCAAGCACGACATTTCGGTGGCGGTGCCTGACATGCCGCGCTTTCTCATCGAGGCATCGGCCGCGGTCGAACGCCGCTTCGCCGGCGTCCGGGTCAACGGCTTCGGGCATCTCGGCGACGGCAACATCCATTTCAACGTCCGCGCGCCCGTGGGCGCGGGGCCGGAATGGGCGGAGGGGCCCGGCGCCGCGGTCAGCCATTTCGTCTACGATCTCGTCACCGCCGCCGGCGGCTCGCTCTCGGCCGAGCACGGCATCGGGCAGATGAAGCTCGCCGACTTCGCGCGGCTGGGCGGCGCGGCGCGCCTCAACGCGCTGCGCGCGATCAAGCGGGCGCTCGATCCGGACGGGATCATGAACCCCGGCAAGCTGGTCCCGTTCGGCGATGCTCAGGACGGGCCCTTCGACGATGCTCAGGACGGGCTTGCGGAAAGCGCGCGCCTTTCATAAGGCAATGATCTGATCCCGGCCTGCGCTGAGCGGCCATTTCAAGTCGAACGGAGAAGTTTCATGGCGACGCAGCCGCCGCCCAGCATGCCGGTCCTTTACAGCCGCCTCGAGCCGCTCTCGAGCACGCTGCACGCGAATTTCAAGCATCACAGCCTCGACGTCGCGCCGCATCTGGCGAAGATCAACGCGGTGCCGCTCACCGTCGAGGAATTTTCCGCCGCCCAGCGGTCGCTGCCGATCGTGTTCGCGACCGGCGACGTGCCGGTGCCGCTGGCGCTGATGGGCCTCAACGAGGGCGTCAACGTGTTCGTCGACGACGAAGGCAAGCCCCACGCCCCCTTCTACGTGCCCGCTTATATCCGCCGATTCCCCTATGCGCTCGCCCGGATCAACCCGGCCAGCGAGGAACTGACGCTCTGCTTCGACGCGGAAAGCGGTCTTGTCGGCCCGTCCGACGACGGCGACGCCCTGTTCGAGGATGGCAAGCCGACCGAGGTGCTCAGCAACATCCTCAAATTCTGCGAGGATTTCGAGATCGCGGCGAACCGCACCCAGCAGTTCGGGACCGATCTGCTCGAACTCGGCCTGCTGATCGACGGCGAGATCGCGATCGAGCCGCCCGGCGCGCGCCAGCCCTTCGTCTATCGCGGCTTCCGCATGGTGGACGAGCAGAAGTTCCGCGATCTCGGCGCCGATCAGCTTCACAAGATGGCTCAGAACGGCATGTTGCCGCTGATCGTCGCGCATCTGTTTTCGGTCGGCCTGATGCGCGATGTCTTCGCGCGGCAGGTCGAGCAGGGGAAGGTGCCCAATTACGCGGAGAACATGGCGCCCGCCGCCGCCTGACGTTTTTCCCGTTGCATCTTGAAACCTGGCGCGGCGATCCCATTTCGGGGTTGCCGCGTCGTCGTATGCCCCCCTTTACGGCGGCGCGCGGCGCCCTCCTCCCCCCGAAGAGGGCGCCCCTCCCTGAACCTGGCCGCTCCACGCGAAAGCGTGGGGCGGTCTTTTCCTATTCGGCGGCGATCGCCGGCGCGGTGTCGAACAGCGCCGTCTCCAACGCTCCGGCCACGTCGGCGATCAGCCGGCAGATCGCGCCGAAGCCGGGCCCCGGCGCGGTGAGCGCCGCATCCAGATAAAGCGACCGGTCGATCTCGATCTGCAGCGCATGGACGCCGCGTTGCGGCTGGCCGTGGCGCGCGACGACGTGGCCGCCGGCATAAGGCACGTTGCGGCCGCTGTGGTGGCCGAGCGCGTCGGCCGCCGCCGCCGCGACGGCGATCAGGTCGGCGCGCGCGCTGGTGCCGTGGCGGTCGCCGAAGACGATTCCGGCCTCGCCGCTCGCCGGATCGCGCGGCGGCATCGAATGGCAATCGAGCAGCAGCGCCGCGCCGAATCGCTCGCGCGCCTGGGCGAGGGCGTCGGCGATCGCGTCGTGATAGGGGCGGTGGATGGTCTCGATCCGCCGGGCGAGCTCGCTCGCGGCGATCCGGCCGCGCCACAGCGCGCCCGCGCCGACGATGCGCGAGGGAACCAGGCCGATGCCGGCGCGCGCCCGCGCCGACGGCACGATCCGCATCATCGGCGGAGACGGATCGACGAAGGCGGGATCGATCTCGCGCTCATCGCGGTTGAGATCGATCTCGGCGCGCGGGGCGGTTGCGACGAAGGCGGTCGCGCCGGCCTGCACCGCGCGCCAGATCAGCTTGTCGACCAGCCGGTCCTCAAGCAGCTCCAGCGTCGCGCGCGGCACCCGCGCGGCGGCGAGCAAGGACGCGCCATAATCGCGCCCGGCATGCGGCACCGACAGCACGACAGGCGAAACCGGCCGTTCCGGGCCGATGCGCGCGAACGGACGGGCGATCGTTTCGGTCATCCTGTCGCGTCCAGTAGAGCCGCTATGGGACAGGTGCAATCATCGCGCGCCGGACGCTGGCAAAAGCGGGCGAGACAGCGCATAAGCCTGTCGGAGCGCCACCGGGCGCGCCGATGGAATGGGGCATGCTGAGAATCCTGCTCGCCGAAGACGACGATTCGCTCCGGACCTATCTTGGCCGGGCGCTTGAGCGCGTCGGCTACAAGGTGACGGCGGTGGATCGCGGCACGGCGGCGCTGCCGCTGCTCGAGCAGGAGGCGTTCGATCTGCTGCTGACCGATATCGTGATGCCGGAGATGGACGGCATCGAGCTTGCCCAGAAAGCCGCCGCGCTGGCGCCCGACATCCGCGTCATGTTCATCACCGGCTTCGCCGCGGTGGCGCTGAAGGCGGGCCGCAAGACCCCCGACGCCAAGGTGCTGTCCAAGCCGTTCCACCTCAAGGATCTGGTCGCCGAAGTCGAGCGCATGTTCCAGAGCGAAGACCAGCACGGGCGGCTTTAGGGCGTTCAGGCGGTCCCGGCCTTCGAAGGCACGCGGCGGTCGCCCAGGGTTCGCACGATCAGGACCGCCAGCAGCGGAATGAGGATCGCGTAGAGATATTGCGTCCGCGAAACGCCGATGCCGAACGGAAACCAGATGCCCGGCACGCCGATCGGATCGAGCAGCTCGTCGCCGAAGAAGGAGACGGTGATCAACGCCAGGGAGATAATCGCAAGGATCCGGTCCCGCCCGGCAGGGATGATGCGCGCGGCGATGATGACGAACAGCGCGATGGAGGCGATGCTGCCGATGCTCGTCACCCGCGCCGCGTGGGTCGCGACGGCGGCGATCCCGGCGAGTGCGATCGCAACGGCCGACAGGTCGACGATCAGCCATCCGCGCGCGCGCCAGCGGTTCCAGGCCAAGGTCCAGGCCGCCACTGTCGGTATCCACATATATTTCGCCAGAAACGAGTAGGTCGTCAGGTCCATGAGGTCGGTCCAGGACACGATCGCATTGTCGAGCCGGCGCGCCGCCGTCAGCGCCAGCGCGATGGCGGCGAAGATCAGGAACCCTCGCTGGTCGCCGCGCGGCCAGCACCAGAGCGCGAGCCCGGCGAGCGCGAACATCGCGAGCGGCTCGATCGCATCGACGATATAGCCGGCGATGGTTCGTGCCCATTGCGCGCGGTGAAGCCCGTCGCCGATCGGCCGCGGCGCCAGGATGGGCGGGCTTCGCACGCCGCCGCCTTCCGTGCCGGGCTGGGCCCGGGGAAGCATGAATATGCGAAGCGCGAGCACGCCGCGCGTCCCCGCCGCGCCGGCGGGGAGGGCGAACCGCAGCGGTCGCGTGCCGACCAGGCGCGGATCGGCGCCTAATCTGCCCGATCCGCCCAGCCGCCGCCCGTTCCAGTAAAGCTCGTAGCCATCCTCGACAGCCGTCGGCCCGAGGATGTCCCACGCCGCGGGCCCGGCCGGCACGTCCACCGCGCGCCGATACCAGGCGTAGCCGGTATAGCCGGGATGCCCCTGCGCCATCCATCCGTGTACATAATCGGGCAGGCCGACATCGCCGTCATGGCTGCCGGGCGCGGCGGTCAGATCGATCGTGTCCCAACCGCTGTCGTCCGTGACGGGGGCGGCCCAGCGGCGGTCATCGCCGATATGAAATCGCCACGGGCCGTCGAGCAGGAGCGCGGCGGCGCGCAGCGACGGCGGGTCCGGCCGTCCTCCACGCTCCAGCGCGACGATCGCGACGGCCCACATCAGCAGGGTCGCCACGGCGATCCAGATGAACAGCCGGCGTTGCGCGACGTCGATCGGTGTGCCCATGGTGCAAGCGGGTCGCAGTGGAATGAGCGGACAAGCAACCGGATTTAGACGAACGGCCCATTTGAGCGCATCAACGTCGATTTGACGGCGCCCCCGCCAAAGGACGGGCCTCCGCGCCCTGCCGCCGAGCATATGTTCCGGGGTAAGGACCAGCACGGCAGATTGTGCGTGCGCGGGGGTTGCGCGCCGCACGCCCCCCCGCTACATCGCGGCCCGCGTGGGCGTGTAGCTCAGTGGTAGAGCACTGTGTTGACATCGCAGGGGTCGCAAGTTCAATCCTTGCCACGCCCACCATTTTTCCTCTCTTGTCAAAGTCTTAATCGAGCAGCCAGCGGAAGGCGCGTTTGAGCTCGGCGGTGCCGTCGCGTTCATGCCAGCGGCCGTGGGCGAGGATGATCCGGTCCGGATCCCAGGCGATCATCGTCTCCACCGCCGCCTTCAGCGTGGCGCGCGGATAAGCGAGGCGCATGTCGCGCGGCATCGATCCGTTGGGATCGAGCGCGCCGCCGAGACGGGTCAGCCAGCGCGTCCAGAAGCCGAGCTTCGCCGGCTCGAAATTCTCGATGAAGTCGGTGAGGATCAGCGTCCGGCTGGCGCGGTGGAAGAAGTCGATCTCGGTCATGTAGGCGCCGGCGATCGGAAGCGTCGCGATTTGTGCGTCCCAGGGATAGCCGGCGTCGCGATCGAGGGGGCTTGTCGGAAAATCGATGCGGCCCTTCGCCTGCGCCTCGATCCCCGGCGCGAGCCAGATTTCGGCGTCCGGCCAGGCACGGTGCCAGTCGGGGATCCACCAATAATGGATGCGGTTCGGGCCGATGATCCAGCGCGGCGGGCCGATCGCCTCGATTTCGGCGCGCAGTGACGGCGTGAGCCGCGTCGGCGAATGGACGAAGAGACCGGCCGGGGTCCGGATCAAGGCTGCACGGGTCGGAAAGCGCATCCTGAGCGGCCATGGACCGAAGCGGATCGCCGGCCCATCGACGATCCAGACAGTGTCGGCGACGGGCTTCAGGCAATCGAGCGGCGGATAGAGATCGGCTCCGGGCATTCTTGTCCCCTGCGCCGCCATCGCCATCAGGTTCCGAGCCGCGCCGCGTGCCAGCGCAGGTGATCGGCCATGAAGGTCGAGATGAAATAATAGCTGTGGTCGTAGCCCGGCTGCATCCTGAGCGTCAGCGCGATGCCGGCATCGGCGCAGGCGGCGCGGAGGAGCTCGGGGCGAAGCTGCTCGGCGAGGAAAGCGTCCGCCTCGCCCTGGTCGACCAGCAATTCGGAAAGCCGCGCGCCGTCCTCGATCAGCGCGACCGCGTCGTGGCGCCGCCATAGGGCGCGGTCCGGGCCGAGATAGCGGCTGAGCGCCTTCGTGCCCCAAGGCACCTGGCTCGGCGCGACGATCGGCGCGAAGGCACTGCAACTGCGATAACGGCCGGGATCGGCGAGCGCGAGGGTGAGGGCGCCATGGCCGCCCATCGAATGGCCCATGATGCCCTGGCGGCCGAGATCGACCGGGAAGGCAGAGGCGACGGCTTCGGGCAATTCGTCGCGGATGTAGGATGCCATGCGGTAATTGGCCGCATAAGGCGCCTGCGTCGCATCGACGTAGAAGCCCGCGCCCTGGCCGAAATCGTAGGAATCCTCGTCCGGCACGTCCGCGCCGCGCGGGCTGGTGTCGGGGGCGACGAAGATCAGGCCGAGCTCCGCGCACGCGGCGCGATACTCGCCCTTCTCGGTGACGTTGGCGTGGGTGCAGGTGAGGCCCGAAAGATACCAGACGACCGGGCATTTGGCGCCGCTATCCGCCTGTGGCGGCAGGAAGATGCTGAACGTCATGTCGGTCCCGGTTGCGCGGCTGGCGTGGCGCACGACGTGAACCGTGCCGCCGTGGCTCTTGTTGACCGACAATGTGTCCATGACCCCCTCCGCTTATTCAGTGGGGACGCGATGCAGCGCGCACAGCTTGTTGCCGTCCGGATCGCGCAGGTAAGCGAGATAGAGGCTGCCGAAGCTCCCTTGCCGGATTCCGGGCGGATCCTCGATGGCGGTGCCACCATTTTCGACGCCCGCTTGGTGCCAGGCATCGGCCTGTTCGGCGCTCTCCATCGTGAAGCCGATCGTGCCGCCATTGGCGTGGCAGGCCGCCTCGCCGTCGATCGGACGGGTGACCATGAAGACGCCGCCATTGTGGACATAGGTCAGGCGGCCCTTGTCATCCTCGCGGCCCGGCTTGCCGCCCAGCGCGCCGAACAGGGCATCGTAGAATGTGCGCGCGCGCGCGATGTCGTTGCTGCCGACCACCATATGGCTGAACATAAGCGCCTCCTTCTCCCGCTGTCGGACTAGGAGAAGGCGTGGGCGCGGGCAAGCGGGCGCCGTGTCGATCGGCGCCCGCCGCGCACGCCTCAAAAGACGTGGAAGATATAAAGCAGGATGATGATCGGGATCGGAAGGCCGATCAGCCACGCCAAAATGCCTTTGCCCATGTCGTCCCTCCTTGTCGGCCGGAAGGCCGTCGCGGGGGGAGAACGGGGCGACGACGATTGCGGTTCCGGAACGTCAGTAGACGACGACGGATCGGATGCTCTCCCCCGCATGCATCAGATCGAAGCCCTTGTTGATCTCGTCGAGCGTCAGGACGTGGGTGATCATCGGGTCGATCGCGATCTTGCCGTCCATATACCAGTCGACGATCTTGGGCACGTCGGTGCGGCCCTTGGCGCCGCCGAACGCGGTGCCGCGCCAGTTGCGGCCGGTCACGAGCTGGAACGGGCGGGTCGCGATCTCCTTGCCGGCCTCGGCGACGCCGATGATGATGCTGGTGCCCCAGCCGCGGTGGCAGGCTTCCAGCGCGGTCCGCATCACCTCGGTATTGCCGGTCGCGTCGAAGGTATAGTCGGCGCCGCCGTCGGTCAGTGCCAGCACCTCGGCGATCACCTCTTCGCGGCTCTTGCCCTTGGCGAGGATGAAATCGGTCATGCCGAAGCGGCGGCCCCATTCCTCTCGGTCCGGGTTGATGTCGACACCGACGATCCGGCCGGCGCCGACCAGCTTCGCGCCCTGGATGACGTTGAGCCCGATCCCGCCGAGCCCGAAGACGACGACATTGTCGCCGGCCTGGACCTTGGCGGTGTTGACCACCGCGCCGACGCCGGTGGTGACGCCGCAGCCGATATAGCAGCTCGTCCGGAACGGCGCGTCCTCGCGGATCTTGGCGACCGCGATCTCCGGCAGGACGGTGAAGTTCGAGAAGGTCGAGCAGCCCATATAATGGAAGATCGGCTGGCCCTTGTGGCTGAACCGCGTGGTGCCGTCGGGCATCAATCCCTTGCCCTGGGTCGCGCGGATCGCGGTGCACAGGTTGGTCTTGCCGGAAAGGCAGCTTTTGCATTGGCGGCATTCGGGCGTGTAGAGCGGGATGACGTGATCGCCGGGCTTCACCGACGTGACCCCGGCGCCGATCTCGCGAACAATCCCGGCACCTTCATGGCCGAGGACGGACGGGAAAATCCCTTCCGAATCGAAGCCGTCCAGCGTGTAGGCGTCGGTATGGCAGATGCCGGTCGCCATGATCTCGACCAGCACCTCGCCGGCCTTCGGGCCTTCGAGGTCCAGTTCGACGATTTCCAGCGGCTTCCTGGCTTCAAAGGCGACGGCGGCGCGGGTCTTCATTGGGGGAGACTCCTCTCTTGCGCGGCTCGCCTAACGCAAGAGTCAGTCGGGCGAAAGCCGGGGCACGGCGCAATTCCGGAATCGATCCTCCCCTTCGAGGGGAGGTGGCAGCCCGAAGGGCTGTCGGAGGGGTGTAAACTTATGAGATTCATTCTCTGGCGCTGACACCGCTCCACCATTTGCCTGCGGCGAACGGTCCCCCTTCCCTCTAAGGAGAGGATTGATGGGAACACTCGTTTCTACGACAGCAGGAAGTGCCTGATCCACCCACCCACGCGCGCATTGTCGTTCGGCGCATCGAGCGAGGCGATGGCGGCGTCGGGATCGGGGACGCGATCGTAGCGCGCGGCGATCAGCGCCTTGGCATAAGCCGGGTCGAATTCCGGGTGGAACTGGAAGGAGATGGCCGGGCGGTCGGTCCAGGCGAGGCCCGCATAAGGCGTGAAGACCGACGAGGCGGTGACCTCGGTGTTCGGCGGCTGGAGCACGACCTGGTCCTGGTGCGAGGCGGGGATGGAGACGGCGGCCGCGTCGTCCATCCATGGCTCGCGGGTGACGATCGGGTAAGTGTGCAGCCCCGCGCCCCAGCCTTTCTCCGATTTCTCGACATGGCCGCCGAGCGCCTCGGCCATGATCTGATGGCCGAAGCAGATGCCGACGAGCCTCTGCTTCTTCGCGAGACGGAGGAAGTCGGACAGTTCCTTGATCCAGGGCAGGGGATCATAGACGCCGGCCGGCGATCCGGTGACGATATAGCCGTCATAGGCCGCCGGATCGACGGGGAGCGTCCCCGCCTCGACATCGAACGTCTCGATCTCGAAGCCCGTGCCCAGCAGATGCGCGAACATCGCCGGATAATCGCCGAAGCGCGCGGCGAGATCGCCCGGCGGCTTGCCGGTTTCGAGGATGGCGAGCTTCATGGCCACTGCTTAAGGCGGCGATCATGCGATGAACAGCGGGGTTGATATGGACCAGAAGGTGGTCCATATTACTGGCATGAAGATTTCCGTTTCCGAGGCGAAGGGCAAGCTCACCGATCTCGTGCGCCGCGCGGAATCGGGCGACGATATCGTGCTGACCCGACATGGGCGGCCGGCGGTGCGGCTCGTGTCCGTGCAGCAGCGGCCATCGCGGGAGGAAAGGCGCGACCTACTGGATGCGTTGCGCGGATCCGGAAAAGCCAGCTTCGGCCCCGATGCCGCCCACAGTCAGGACTTCCTGTATGATGATTACGGCCTGCCCGCGTGATCGTCGTCGATAGCTCGGCGCTCATCGAAATCATTATCGACGGCCCGCATGCCGAGGCTTGCATGACCGCGCTCGAAAATGCCGAGACGGCCATCATTTCAGCGGGCACGATGACGGAAAGCCTCATCGTCGCGATTGGACACTATGCAGAGCAGCCCTTGAAGGCGCTGTTCGACCAGTTCGGGTTCGATGTGATCCCGGTGACTCAGGAGCGAGCGAAAGCGGCTGCCGAGGGCTATCGCCAATATGGCAAAGGTTGGCAGGCAGCGGGGCTGAATTTCGGGGACTCCTTCGCCTATGCGCTGGCGAAGGAACTCGACAGCCCGCTCCTGTTCATCGGCAAGGATTTCGCGCGCACCGACGTCAAGTCCGTTCTCACCTGATCCGTCGCTCCCGTTTCGCCGCGATCCGGAGCCTCAAGGCGTTCAGCCGGATGAAGCCCGCCGCGTCGCGGTGGTCGTAGCCCGATTGGCCTTCCTCGAACGTCACCAGATCCTGATCGTAGAGCGACAGCGGGCTTTCGCGGCCGATCACGGTGACGTTGCCCTTGTAAAGCTTCACCCGGACGGTGCCGGTGACATGCTCCTGGCTCTTGTCGATCAGCGCCTGGAGCATCTCGCGCTCGGGCGCGAACCAGAAGCCGTTATAGATGAGCTCGGCGTAGCGCGGCATGATCTCGTCCTTGAGATGCATCGCGCCGCGATCGAGCGTGATCGATTCGATGCCGCGATGAGCCGCGAGCAGGATCGTGCCGCCGGGCGTCTCATAGACCCCGCGTGATTTCATGCCGACGAAGCGGTTCTCGACCAGGTCCAGGCGGCCGATGCCGTTGTCGTGGCCGAACTGGTTCAGCTTCGCAAGCAGGTTGGCGGGCGAGAGGCGCTTGCCATCGATCGCGACCGGATCGCCTTTTTCGAAGCCGATCGTGATGACGGTCGGCGTGTCGGGCGCCGCCTCCGGCGAGATCGTGCGCTGGTGGACATATTCCGGGGCTTCGACCGCCGGGTCTTCGAGCACCTTCCCCTCCGAAGAGGAGTGGAGGAGATTGGCATCGACCGAAAAGGGCGCGTCGCCGCGCTTGTCCTTGGCGATCGGGATCTGGTGCTTCTCGGCGAAGTCGAGCAGCGCCTCGCGGCTGGCGAATTCCCACTCGCGCCACGGAGCGATGACGCGGATGTCGGGATCGAGCGCATAATAGCCGAGCTCGAAGCGGACCTGGTCGTTGCCCTTGCCGGTGGCCCCGTGGCAGACCGCGTCGGCCCCCACCGCGTGGGCGATCTCGATCTGGCGCCTGGCGATCAAAGGCCGCGCGATCGAGGTGCCGAGCAGATACTGGCCCTCATAGAGAGTGTTCGCGCGGAACATCGGGAAGACGTAGTCGCGGACGAATTCCTCGCGCAGATCGTCGATGAAGATATTCTCCGGCTTGATGCCGAGCAATTCGGCCTTGGCCCGCGCCGGCGCGACCTCCTCGCCCTGGCCGAGATCGGCGGTGAAGGTGACGACCTCCGCGCCATATTCGGTCTGGAGCCACTTCAGGATGATCGAAGTGTCGAGCCCGCCGGAATAAGCGAGGACGACCTTCTTCGGTTTGTCGGTCATTGCTTCCATCTTCAAAAGAGGCCTTTCGTCCCGAGCGTAGTCGAGGGGCGCCGGCACGGACTCATCACACACGCCCCTCGACTACGCTCGGGACGAACGAAAGCTTGCTATACGATATTCAGTTTCTCCTGCCCCATCATTCGCTCGAAGCGATGGACGAGTGGTGCGATGGCATGGCCGTCGCGGACGATCAGGAACAAGGTGTCGTCGCCGGAGACGGTGCCCGCGATCTCCGGCAGGTCGCCATGATCGATCGCCGAGGCGACGAGATGGGCGGAGCCCGGCGGGGTCTTCATCACGATCATCTGGCCGGCGGCCTCGATCGAGATCACCCATTCGGAGAGGATGCGGGCGAGCCGGCCGGTGCTCCAGTCGGCGGCGCCGATCTGGTCGGGGAGGGCGTAAGTGAGGATGCCGCCGCGCTTCACCTTGATCGCGCCGAGCTGCTCGAGATCGCGTGACACCGTCGCCTGGGTGACGGCGAAGCCCTGGTCGGCAAGCCGCTCGGTCGCCTCCTCCTGGCTCGCGAGCGAGCCGGAGCGCAGCAGATCCGCGAGCGCGCGCAATCGTCGGGCGCGGGTGTCGGTCATCGCCGCCTCGTCCCCCTCCCTGGAAACAGGGAGGGGCTAGGGGTGGGTGTGGCCTCCGCAGGCGGGGCATCTTCGGAAACGCACCCACCCCCGGCCCCTCCCTGCGTGCAGGGAGGGGAGAAGGATCGTGTACACAACATGGTCATCATCGCACCCCCAGCAGCCACGCCAGCGCGGCGCGGGCGGTGTGCATGCGGTTCTCGGCCTGGCGCCACACCGCGCTCTTCGGGCTCTCGATCACCTCGTGCGTCACCTCCTCGCCGCGGTGGGCGGGGAGGCAGTGGAGGAAGAAAACGTCGTCCGCCGCCTTCGCCATCAGCGCGGCATCGACCTGGTAGGCGGCGAAGGCCTTGAGGCGTTCGGCGGTCTCGGAATCCTGACCCATTGAGACCCAGACATCGGTATAGACGATCTGCGCGCCCGTCACGCCTTCCACCGGATCGGCGACCTGGCGCACAAAATTGGGCGCGTCCTGCAACCGATATTCCTCGGGCCCGACCAGCGTCAGTTCGGCGCCGACTTCTCCGCAGGCGAAGGCGAGCGATCGCGCGACATTGTTGTCGGCATCGCCGACGAAGGCGATCTTCACGCCCTCGAGACGGCCGACAAGTTGTTTTATGGTTAAAAGATCGGCCAGTGCCTGGAGCGGATGTTCCTTGTCTGACAACAGGTTGAGAACCGGAATTGAGACCGCGTCCGACATGCGGACGAGATGGTCGTGGTCCATCACCCGCGCGGCGATCACCGCGTGATAGCAAGCGAGGGTACGCGCGACGTCCTCGGCGGTCTCGCGGGTGTCGATGCCGACTTCGTCCTTCTGGATATAGATCGGATGGCCGCCGAGCTGCACGACCGCCATCTCGGTCGAGTTACGGGTGCGCGCCGACGGCTTCTGGAAGACGAGCGCCGCGCCCTTGCCGGCCAGCGGCGTGCCGACGTCCGCGCGCTCGGCGAGCTCCAGCACATGGGCGAAAGCGCCGCCCGCCAGATCCGCAACCGTCAGCAGGTCCTTGCTCACCAATCCGCCTCCGTCTTCACCATCGTGCCGATGCCCTGATCGGTCAGGATCTCGATCAGCAGGGCATGGGGCACGCGCCCGTCGATGATATGCGCGCTGCCGACGCCGCCCTCGACCGCGTCGGCGCAGGCGCGAAGCTTCGGGATCATGCCCCGCGATACGCTTTCGTGGCTGATCCGCTCGCGAAGCTCGGCGGCGGTGAGGCGCTGGATCAGGCTCGCCTCGTCCTTCGGATCCTCGAGCAGGCCGGGCGCGGCGGTGAGATAGACGATCTTCTCCGCCTGCATCGCGACGGCGATCGCCATCGCCGCCTCGTCGGCATTGATGTTGTAGGGCTGGCCGGAGGCATCGGCGCCGATCGTCGAGATGACCGGGGCGAGGCCCTGGTCGAGCAGGCCGTGGAGCCGGCCGGCGCGCACGCGGGTCACGTCGCCGACGAAGCCCAATGCGGGATCGCGCGGGGTGGTGACGAGCAGGCCGCCATCCTCGCCGGCGACGCCTACCGCGACCGGCTCGTCGCCGGCCTCGCGGTTGATCGTCGCGACGAGATCGCGGTTGACCTTGCCGACCAGGACGGTGCGGACGATGTCGAGCGTCTCCTCGTCGGTGACCCTCAGGCCGTCCTTGAACTCGGGCTCCTTGCCGAGCTTCTTCATCATCGCGTCGACCTGCGGCCCGCCGCCATGGACGAGCACGCAGCGGACGCCGACGGAGCGCAGCAGCAGCACGTCCTGCGCGAGCGCCCGGTCGAGCGCGCGGTCGATCGCCGCGCCGCCCAGCTTCACGACCACCGACTTGCCGGCGAAACGCTGGATATAGGGCAGGGCCTCGACGAGCACCCGAGCGGTGAGGGCGGGACTGGTGCTCATGACGTGACCGAATTTTCCTTGATGTAGCCGGGGCCGAGATCGATGCCGATCGTCCGCGCGGTGCCCGTCCCGCCGGCGCCGACATCGACCAGGATGTCGATCCGCTCGTTCTTCATGTGCCGGGCGACCGCATCTCGATCATGGTCGATCTCGATCCCGCCGCGCGACACGGTGATGCCGCCATAAGCGACCGCCGAGGTCTCGGTCTCGAACGCGACGCCCGCCGATCCCGCCGCGCCGAGCAGCCGGCCCCAATAAGGGTCCGATCCGTACCAGGAGCATTTGACGAGATTGTTCTCGGCGATCGATTTGGCCGCGGCGCGCGCCTCCGCGTCGCTGGCGGCGCCGGCGACGGTGAGGAGGACCATCTTGGTCATGCCCTCGGCGTCCTTCGCCATCTGCCAGGCGAGGTCTTCGCAGACCTTGTGCACGGCGTCCGCGAACTCATTGAGATCGGACGGCCCGGCACGGCCGTTGGCGAGGAGGAAGGCGCTGTCGTTGGTCGATGTGGCGCCATCGACGTTCAGCGTGTTGAACGTGCGATCGGCGGCATCCTTGAGGATGCGCTGGAGATCGTCCAGCGCCACGTCCGCGTCGGTGGTGAGATAGGCGAGCATCGTCGCCATGTTCGGTGCGATCATGCCGCAGCCCTTGGCCATGCCGCCGACGGTGAAGGTCGATCCCCTCACCACCGCTTCCTTGGCGACATGATCAGTGGTGAGGATGCCCCTGGCCGCGTCAGTCCCGCCGGCCCGCGAAAGCTGCTTCGCCAGTTTGGGAATGGCGGGAAGGATCGCGTCCATCGGCAGCGGCGCGCCGATGATGCCGGTCGAGGAGACCAGCACGTCCTCCTTCGCGATGCCCAGCGCCTCCGCCGTCGCCGTGGTCATCGCCTCCGCATCGGCCATGCCGGCGGCGCCCGTGCCGGCATTGGCATTGCCCGAATTGACGACGATCGCCGCCGCCTTGCCGCCATTGGCGGCAAGCCGCTGGCGGTCGAGCGTCACCGGCGGGGCGACGAACTTGTTCTGGGTGAAGACGGCGGCGCAGGTGACCGGCTTGCCGTCATCGGTCGCGATCAATGCCATGTCGGGCTTGCGCCGCTTGATCCCGGCATGAAGGCCGGCCGCGACGAAGCCCGGGGCTGCGGTAACGCTCACGGCCAGACTCCTACATTGGACAGCCCGGCGGTCTCGTCGAGGCCGAGCATCAGATTGGCGCACTGGACCATCTGGCCGGCGGCGCCCTTCACCAGATTGTCGAGCGCGGCGATGGCGAGGACGCGGCCGGTGCGCTCGTCGTAACGCGCGGTGATGTGGACGGCGTTCGAGCCCAAGGTCCATTTGACCGAAGGCGAACGTTCCGAGACGTGGACGAACGGCTCGCCGGCATAGGCTTCGCGCAGCACCGTCAGCGGATCGCAGGGGCTCTTCGCCTGGGCCGTGCAGGTGGCGAGGATGCCGCGGTTCATCGGCGCGAGATGCGGCGTGAACAGCACTTTGCCGCCAAGCTCCATCTCCATTTCCGCCGTGTGGCGATGGGCCAGCAGGCCGTAAGCGGTGAAATTCTCGTCCACCGTGTTGAAATGCGTCTCGGCCTTGAGGCCCTTGCCGGCGCCGCTGACTCCCGACGCGGCGCTGACGTTGATCGTGTCGGGATCGATCAGCGGCAGGAGCGGCTTCAGCGCGAGGATCGTGGTGGTGGGATAGCAGCCGGCGGCGGCCACCGCCTTGGCGCCCCGGATCGCGTCGCGATGCAGCTCGGGAATGCCGTAGACGAAGCGGCGCATCAGATCGGGCGCCCGATGCTCCTCCTTGTACCAGCGCGCATAAGCGGCCGGATCGTCGAGGCGGAAATCGGCGCCGAGATCGACGAAGGGAATCCCGCGCGCGAGAATGCCGGCGGCGATCGTCTGCGACTGCCCGTGCGGCAGCGCGGCGAAGACGAGGTCGATGCCGTCCAGCCCGTCCGCCGCGAATTGCTCGATGCGCGACCCTGGATAGGCGAGGGCGAGGTGCGGATGGACGTCGGCCAGTGCCATTCCCGCCTGGCTGTCGCCGAACAGCCGGACCGCCGCGAGAATCGGGTGGTTCGCGCAAAGCCGCGACAGCTCCGCGCCGACGAAACCCGACGCTCCCAGGATGGCGACCTTGATCATTCATATGTTCATGCAGCAAACTGCATAAATATGCAATAGCCGGCCCAAAAGAAAAACGCCCCGGAAAACCGGGGCGCTTCCTTGACCAGCCGAGGAGCCTACGGGCTCGTCGGATTGTCGTTGTCGTTTTTCGTGAGCTCGATGATCCCCCACACGGCGAGACCGACCACGATCGCGCCGATGATCCAGATCGTCGTGCCCTCGAGCTGATTGCTGTCCTGCGTGGGCGCACCGGCGCGCACGGCGGTGCTCTGCGAAAGGCTGAGAGGTTGCGCCGATTGAGCAACGGCAGCCGAGCTGCCGAAGATCATCGAAGCAGCCAGCAGAGCCGTCAACTTCCTGGAAAGCATTACGTCCTCCCTTGATACGGGCCAAAACCCCCGCAACGTCGCCCTACAAAGAACTCAGCATGCGCGCAACCGCTTGTTTCAGGGATTACCGTAATATTCCGGTAACAATGATCATGTCCCACGACGAAATGCATGATCGTTACGATGGCGTGACCATTGGCCGGCCATCGCTTCGCTCACCGGCGGCGATCCTCCGAGCGCGCGCGAACCCCGCGAAATTCCGAATCGTCGCGCCAGGCGGGCCAGTCGTCCGACGTGGCGAGCGTCCGGCCGATCCGATAGGCAAGCGCGACATCCTGCGCCGCGCCGCGCAGATCCCAGTCCGCATGCCAGGCGTCGCACGGCTGATGATAGCAATGCGCGGTGAATTCGCTGACCCAGCGGTCGCCGGCCTCGCGGCCGCCATCGACCAGATCGGGGCCGCCGCCGAGCGCCATCAGCAGCAGCACCGGCACGCCCTTGCGGGCGAGCGAGAAATGATCGGCGCGGTAGAAGAGGCCGCGTTCGGGATGCGAATCGGGGGTGATCGTCCGGCCCTGGCCGGCGGCGGTGCGCTGGAGCAGGTCTTCGAGATCGCTTTGGCCCTGGCCGATCAGGACGACATCGCGCGACGGCCCGGCGGTCTGGAGCGTGTCGAGCGTGATGTTCCCGACCGTCGTCTCGACAGGGTAGATCGGATGATCGCCATAATAAGCCGATCCGAGCAGCCCGCGCTCCTCGCCGGTCCAGAATGCGAAGACGAGGCTGCGCGCCGGGCGGGGCCCGGCAACGAAGGTCCGCGCGATCTCGATCAGGCCGGCGACGCCGAGCCCGTCGTCGGCGGCGCCGCGGCGGATCGTATTGCCCTGGGCGTCGGCGGGGCCGATCCCATAGGCGTCCCAGTGCGCGCCGTACATCACCGTCTCGTCCGGATGCGACGCGCCGGGCAGACGGGCGAGGACGTTGCGGCTTTCGACATGATCGAACGAAACCGCCGCGTCGGCCGAGAAGGTCGCGCCGAGATCGACCGGCCGGAACGCGGCGGTGCGGGCCTGGCGTTTCACCGCTTCGAAATCGAGGCCCGCGCGGCGGAACAGATCGGCGGCGACGTCGCGCTGCATCCAGCCCTGGAGCAGCGGCGGCTGCGCGCCCGATGTCGAGGCCAGCGCATAGCTTTCGCCGGCCGGCGCCTGGACCGTGTTCCAGCCATAGCCGGCGCCCGCCGTCTCGTGGATGACGATGGCGGCGATCGCGCCGCGGCGCGCCGCTTCCTCGAACTTGTAGGTCCATCGGCCGTAATAGGTCATCGCCTGGCCGCCGAAGCGGTTCGCGACCGGATCGCCGGGGGCCGCCTCGAAATCGGGATCGTTGACGAGGAACAAAGCGACCTTGCCGTGGAGGTCGACGCCCTTGAAATCGTCCCATTGCCGTTCGGGCGCGGAGACGCCGTAGCCGACGAAGACGATCGGCGCGTCGGCGATCCGGGCGCGCTGGGTGTCGCGCGTCGTGCCCATATAGATGTCGCGCGGCGCCTGGAGCGGGATCGTCGCGCCGTGGCTGGCGATGGCATAGGTCGCGCCGGGTTGGATCTGGGTGCGGATCATCGGCACCGCCTGGGTCCATCCGCCATGATCGCCGCCGGGCTGGAGCCCGAGGCCCTGGAGCTGCTGGACCAGCCAGGCGACGGTGCGGGTCTCGCCCTCCGTCCCCGGCGCGCGGCCCTGGAGTTCGTCGGAGGCGAGCACGCGCGCCTCGGCGGACATGCGCGCCGGATCGATCGGCGCCCAGCTCGCCGGGCTCGCGGGATCGGGCGTCGTCTGCGCCGGCGCGAGGCAGGGCGCGCCCGCCAGCAGCGCCGCAAGGACAAGATTCTTCGCTTTTCCCATAGCCTTCATTGCCGACTCTCCCGATTTTCGGTGCTTCATCGGCGCTCGGCGCGCGCGGCGCAACCGTTGGCGCGGTTGACTTTTCGCGCGCCTTCGATCAATGCGCCGCCTTCCAAGGGCGGGCCCAAGTGCTCCGTCTTTGCTTTTGGGGTTTGGGCCGTCCCCCGTTCGATGGCCTGGCCCGGGATACCTTGCACGGTCCCGGGACGAACGAAGGAAAGTGAAATGCGCCATCGCGTCGGCGGCCGCAAGCTCGGCCGCACCTCCAGCCACCGTATCGCCATGTTCCGCAACATGGCCGCCGCGCTCATCAAGCACGAGCAGATCACGACCACGCTTCCCAAGGCCAAGGAGCTTCGGCCCTATGTCGAGAAGCTGATCACGCTCGCCAAGAAGGGAGGCCTCTCCAACCGCCGCCTCGCTTATGCCCGGCTGATGGACGACACCCAGCTCATCAAGCTGTTCGACGTCCTCGCCGCGCGCTACGCGGATCGCAGCGGCGGTTATACCCGTGTGCTCAAGGCCGGCATCCGCGCCTCCGACGCGGCGCCGATGGGCATCATCGAGCTGGTCGATCGCGACCCCGACGCCAAGGGCCAGGATTCGGGCCCGGTCGGCGAGGATCTCGACGAAGCGGCCTGATCCGGACCGGATCGGAATTTCGAAAGGGCCGTCCCTCGGGGCGGCCTTTTTTTCGTCATTCCAGCGAAAGCTGGAATCTCATTCTTCTTCGCGCCTTCGCGCCTTCGCGTGAGAAAAAGCAGAATTGGTTCACGCGAAGGCGCGAAGGCGCGAAGGAAGGAAAAAAGAAGGGGAGATTCCAGCTTTCGCTGGAATGACGAGCGGCTTCAGCTTGTTTCGGTGCTGATCCATTCGGCGAGCGCCGCCTGTTGCGTTTCGCTGAGGCGCAGCCCCAATTTGCTCCGCCGCCACAGCACGTCTTCGGCCGTCGTCGCGAACTCGTCGTCGATCATGTGGCGCACCTCGCGCTCGTAGAGGTCGGCGCCGAAGAGGCGGCCCATGTCGGCGAGGCCGTTGACCCCGTCGAGGATGCGATCGAGTCTCGTGCCATAGGCGCCGCTCATCCGTCGCAGCATCGGGGCGGGCATCCAGCGGCCGATCTCCGCCAGCCAGGCGTTGAAGCCGGGGGTGACGCCGCCGCCGGGGAGCGGCTCGGTCGCGGTGAACTTGAGCGCATGCACGCCGAGCTTGTCGAGCACCTCGGTCGCCAGCGCCCGCGCGGTCGTGATCTTGCCGCCGAAGACCGAGAGCAGTTTCGCGCCGTCCACCTCCTCCAGCTCGAGCCGATATTCGCGGCTGATGTCCTTGGCCGACGCGGCGCCATCATCGTAGAGCGAGCGTACCCCGGCATAGGACCAGACCAGATCCTCAGGGTTCGCGCGGCGGATGAAATAGGCGTTCGCCGCATCGCACAGATAGGCGATTTCCTCCGACGTGACCTTCGCGTCCTCGGGCTTCTCGACGGGCACGTCGGTGGTGCCGATCAGGTTGAACGCGCCATAAGGCAAAGCGAAGACAACGCGGCCGTCCGCCTGCTGGAGGATATAGGCATGGTCGCCTTCATAGACGCGCGGGACGACGATGTGGCTGCCCTTGACCAGCCGGACGCCGCTTTTGCCATGCTCGGCGAGCCGCTGCCCGAGCACTTCGGCGACCCAGGGGCCGGCGGCGTTGACGATCATGCCGGCCAAGACCGTCCGGCCACCCGAAAGCTCGGCGATCCAGCGCCCGTCCTCGCGGCGCGCGGAGACGAACTCAGTCCGCGTCGCGATCTCGGCGCCGCGCTCATGGGCATCGACGGCGTTCAAGGCGACCAGCCGGGAATCGTCGACCGCGGCGTCCCAATAGGTGGCGAGCCTGAGCCCGGGCTTGAGCGGCGCGCGCAATGCCTCGTCGCCCTTCGCCACCCCGCGCGATCGCGGCAGGCTGCCGCGCCCGGCGAGCAGGTCGTAGAGGATCAGGCCGGCGCGGATCATCCACCACGGCCGCCCGCCCGGCGGATCGGGCAGCACGAATTTCAGCGGATGGACGAGGTGCGGCGCGGTGCGGAGCATGATCTCGCGCTCGTGCAGCGCCTCGCGCACCAGCTTGAAATCATATTGCTCGAGATAGCGAAGCCCGCCGTGGATCAGCTTGGACGAGGCCGAGCTGGTATGGCTGGCAAGATCGTCCTTCTCGACCAGCAGCACCGAAAGCCCGCGTCCAGCCGCATCGCGCGCGACTGCGCAGCCGTTGATGCCGCCGCCGACGATGAGGAGATCGAAGGAGTCCATCACGGGTGCATAACGTGATTTTGGCGGAGGCGGGACTCCGTTGGAATGCGCCCACCGACAGCCTTGTTCTATTGCGGATTCGAGAGGCTCCGTGCGATGCTGCGCTCATGTCAGTGAAGATCAAGCAGAGGCCGTTGGGAGAGGCACCGGAATGGGTGCGAGACGCCTGGATCGGATTGAGTCTTCCACTCGTGCGCAAAGGACGTCGAACTTTATCAGGCGTTGGTGTCGTCTCGGGACCGCACACATTCCTTGCCCAGTTATGGGCTTCGCTCGTTGGCAGAACGATGCGGGTGTCGGGCTATGTTGTGAATGCGAAAACGGCGGTCGATCTGCTGGCCGAGAAAGACCCCGGCGCAGCCGAATGGTGGCGCCAGAACACCCCGCGACTGCTCGACGGACGCCGCTATTTCATTTTCGATGAGGAAGCCTGCGAGGCTGAACCGTCCAGCTAGGTTCCGCTTTCGTTGTTCGCCAGATCCATGAAATTCCGCGCAGCCTCCCGGTCCGCCTCCTCCTCGAACGCCACGTCGAGGTCGGGCGCCGAGCCGAGCATGTGGAGGAGTGCCCAGAGCGCGAAGCGGCGGCTGCGATCCTCCTCCAGGCCGAGATCGACCTGGATATGCTCGATCCCCGCCGCCAGCGCCTGCGGCGGCACGGCGGCGAGATCGGCGGTGCCGAAATAGCGGCGGAGCTGGTCGTCGAGGTCCATGGGGTCACACTTTACCGTCATTCCCGCGAAAGCGGGAATCCCGCTTCTTCCTTCCTTCGCGTGGGAAAAAAGGAAACGGTTCAGCGAAGGCGCGAAGGCGCAAAGAAGGACGAGCGAGGATTCGCGCGGAGACGCGGAGAGACGGAAACTCGCTCCAACGCCGGCGAAGCCGGCCTTCCCTTGCGATGGCGCAAACGAAGGAAGGCTCGCTGCGCGAGCGGAGCCGCACCGAATCCTCCGCGTCTCCGCGCGAATCCTCGCTCGTCCTTCTTTGCGCCTTCGCGCCTTCCCTGAACCGTTTCCTTTCCTTTCTTCCTTCCCAAATGGCGATAGGATCAGAAGCGGGAGGAATGCATGGCCGGCGAGACGATCCTTGTCATTGATGCGGGGACGACGAGCGTGCGCGCGATGCTGTTCGCGCGGGACGGGACGTGCCTTGGGGTCGAGGCGCGCGAGCTCGCGCAATCCTATCCGCGGCCCGGCTGGGTCGAGCATGATCCGGAGGAGATCTGGCGTTCGGCGCTGGCCTGCGCGGGGAAGGTGGCCGATCGCGCGGGGCCGATTGCGTGCCTCGGCATCACCAACCAGCGCGAGACAATGGTGTTCTGGTCGAAGCGGACGGGGCGCGCGCTCGCGCCGGCGATCGTGTGGCAGGACCGGCGCACCGCCGAGGACTGCGCGCGCCTGAAGGCGGCGGGGCACGAGCCCGCCTTGCAGGCCAAGACCGGCCTGCTGCTCGATCCCTATTTCAGCGCGTCGAAGATCGCCTGGGCGCTCGCCAACTGGCCCGAAGTCGCGGCGGCGGGGAACGATCTCGCGGTCGGCACGGTCGAAAGCTGGCTGGTGTGGAAACTAACCGGCGGGCTCCACGTCTCCGACGCGACCAACGCCTCGCGCACCGCGCTGATGGATATCCACGAGGGCCACTGGGACGACGGGCTGCTGAGCCTGTTCGGCGTTCCGAAGGCGGCGCTGCCCGAGATCGTCGATTGCGCCGGCCGGATCGGCGAGAGCGAGGCACTTGGGTCGCCGATCCCGATCTGCGGGCTCGGCGGCGATCAGCAGGCGGCGGCGATCGGCCAGGCCTGCCTCGCGCCCGGCGATACCAAGGCCACCTACGGCACCGGCGCCTTCGTGCTGACCAATACCGGCGGCGAAGCGCGCACCTCGGCGAACCGGCTGCTTTCCACGATCGCCTGGCAGATCGGCGGCGAGCGCGCTTATGCGCTCGAAGGATCGGTGTTCGTCGCCGGCAGCCTGGTCAAATGGCTGCGCGACTCGCTGGGCCTGATCGCGACCGCGCAGGAGACCGAGACGCTCGCCCGATCGGTGCCGGACAATGGCGGCGTCTATCTGGTGCCGGCCTTGGTCGGGCTCGGCGCGCCCTGGTGGCGGCCCGACGTCAAGGGCGCGCTGACCGGGCTCGATTTCGGCGCGACGCGCGCCCATGTCGCGCGCGCCGCGCTGGAGGCGCAAAGCTATCAGACCCACGACCTGATGACCGCCTTCGCCGCCGACGGCACGACATGGGGACGGCTGAGGATCGACGGCGGCATGGCGGCGAATGGCTGGCTCGCGCAGGATCTGGCCGACATGCTCGCCGTCGAGGTCGAGCGGCCCGCCTTCATAGAGACGACCGCGCTCGGCGCGGCGATGCTGGCCGGGGTCGGCGCGGGCCTCTTCGCGTCCCTCGGCGAAGCGGCGGCGATGCGCGGCCGCGTCGATCGCTTCGCGCCGGCGATGGACGAAGCGACCCGCGCCGCCCGTCTCGACGGCTGGCGGCGCGCGGTCGGATCGGTGCTCGCCTGATTTTCCTCCCCGAGAAATCTCGGGGAGGATTCAGACCTTCGCGCCGATCGGCGGCGTCGGCGCTCTTGTTCCCTCCGGCGGGGTCCAGCTATCATCGATCATCTTGATGATCGCGGAGAAATCCTTGCCCGCGCCGCCGAGCGCCTCGGCGAAGCGGGTGTAGAGCTCCTCCGCCTCGCTTCCCATCGGCGTATAGGCGTCGGCGCCGCGCGCGGCCTCCATCGCGAGCCTCAGATCCTTCAGCATCAGGCCGGCCGCGAAGCCGCCTTCATAGCCGCGGTCCGCCGGCGTTTCGGGGCCGACGCCGGGAACGGGGCAGTAGCTGGTCATCGACCAGCTCTGGCCCGAAGCCTTGGATGAAATGTCGTAGAAGGTCTGCAGATCGAGCCCGAGCTTCTTCGCCAGCCCGAACGCCTCGCAGGTCGCGATCATCGTCGCGCCCAAGAGCATGTTGTTGCATATCTTGGCGGCCTGGCCGGCGCCGGCCTCGCCGGCGTGGATCACCGCCTTGCCCATGATCTCGAGATAAGGCCGCGCCCGGCCGAAGGCGCCCTCGGTGCCGCCCGCCATGAAGGTGAGCGTGCCGCCCTCGGCCGCCGCGATGCCGCCGGAAACGGGGGCATCGACCATCTCGTAGCCGGCGGCGCTCGCCTCGGCGATCACGTCGCGGGCGCTGGCCACGTCGATGGTCGAACAATCCATCAGGATCGCATTGGTCGGCGCCTTGCCGATGATGCTGGCCGCATAGACCTCGCGGACGTGGCGGCCGGCGGGGAGCATGGTGACGACCGCCTCGGCGTCCGCCATCGCCGCCTCGGCGGAGGCGGCGCGGGTGGCGCCGCGCTCCTCGGCCTTGGCGAGGGCGGCTTCGGAAAGGTCGAAGGCGACGACCTCATGCCCCGCCTTGGCGAGGTTCGCGGCCATCCCGCCGCCCATGTTGCCGAGCCCGATGAATGCGATCCGTGCCATTTTCTACTCCTTCTCCCCTCCCGTTTGCGGGAGGGGCCGGGGGAGGGCCTGTCCAGGCACCTCCACAAGCCCTCCCCTGACCCCTCCCGTAAACGGGAGGGGGATTGTCATCGTCCCTTCCACGCCCCCGGCCGCTTCTCGACGAAGGCACTCATCCCTTCCTTCTGGTCCTCCGTCCCGAACAGGCCGTGGAACAGCCGGCGTTCGAACAGGATGCCCTGGGCGAGCCCGGTCTCGAAGGCGGCGTTGACCATCTCCTTGTTGGCGATGGCGGCGAGCGGGGCCATGCCGGCGATCGCCTCGGCGGTCTTCAGCGCCTCCGCGACCAGATCCGCGGCGGGAACGACGCGGGCGACGAGCCCGGCGCGCTCGGCTTCCTCGGCGCCCATCATCCGGCCGGTCAGGCACATCTCCATCGCCTTGGCCTTGCCGATCGCGCGGGTCAGGCGCTGCGATCCGCCCATGCCGGGGGCAACGCCAAGTTTGATCTCGGGCTGGCCGAATTTCGCGCTGTCGGCGGCGATGATGAAATCCGCCATCATCGCAAGCTCGCAGCCGCCGCCCAATGCGAAGCCGGCGACCGCGGCGATCCACGGCTTGCGGGTTGCGGTCACCTTCTCCCAGCCGGCGAAGAAGTTGCTCGAATACATGTCGGCGAAGCCTTGCGCTTCCATCTCCTTGATGTCGGCGCCGGCGGCGAACGCCTTTTCCGATCCGGTGAGGACGAGGCAGCGTTGATCGGGGTCGGCGTCATAGACGGCGAAGGCGTCGATCAGCTCCTTCAGGACCATCGAATTGAGCGCGTTCAGCGCCTGCGGGCGATTGAGGGTGACGAGCGTCACCGCCGCCTTGCGCTCGATCAGGATTGTTTCGTAGCTCGCCATTCGCTGTCCTCTATCGCATCATCACATAGCTGCCGGGCGCCGGCTCGATCTCATTCTTCGGCTTGCGCGCCTTCACCCGCTCCGTCCCGCCTGCCCCGGACCCCGATCCGGGGTCGCGGACCAGCCAGGCCTGCCATTCGGGCCACCAGCTTCCTTCGTGCCGCGTCGCGCCCTCCAGCCAGGCCTCGGCGCTCTCCGGCATCTTCTTGTTGGTCCAATAGCCATGTTTGTTCGCGCTCGGCGGGTTGATCACCCCGGCATTGTGGCCCGATCCGCCGAGCAGGAACCGCGTCTTGCCGCCGAGCAATCTGGCGCCGTCATAGGTTGCCTGCCAGGCCGAGACGTGATCGTCCTTCAGCGAGATCACCATCGCCGGCGCGTCGAAGGCGAGCGCGCCGGGCGTCGTCAGCGCGTTGCCGATCAGGATGCGCCGCGCCCAATCGAGCAGGAACGCCTTGGGAATGTTCGCCCCGTCGGCGAACCAGTGGAGGATGTCCGAAGGCGGCGCTTCCTTGTCGAGCAGATAGTGGCTCACCACCGACGACCAGATCAGGTCGTTGGCGCGCACCACAGAGAAGAGCGCCTGGAGCTCGTGTCCGGCCATCACGCCCTTCGCTTCCAGATGGCGCTCCATCGCTTCCAACTGGGCGGGCTCCCGGAAGGTCGCCCACTGGCCCATGTCCGAAAAGTCGAACATCGATCCGATCGTGGTCAGCGAGGCGACGCGGCCGGGCGCGGCGCGGGCGGTCGCCATCGCCGCAAGGGTGCCGCCCATGCAGAAGCCGAACAGGTCGACTTCCTTCTCGCCGGTCGCCTTCTCGATCGCGCTCAGCGCGGCGAGCGGGCCTTCGGCGAGATAATCGTCGAGCCCCTTGTCGGCGAGCGCCGGCCCGGGATTGACCCAGGAGATGACGAACAAAGTGTGCCCCTGTTCGACCAGCCAGCGGATCAGGCTCGACTTCGGCTGGAGATCGAGGAGATAATATTTGTTCACCAGCGGCGGCACGTAAAGCAGCGGGCGCTTGTACACCGTCTCGCTCGCCGGAGCATATTGGATGAGCTGCATCAGCGCGTTTTCAAACACGACGCTGCCCGGCGTCGTCGCCAGATCTTTGCCAAGCGCGAATTCGGCCGACGCGCGCCTGACCGGCAGTTTCGCGTCGGTGGCGGCATCGGCGAGAAGATTGGCGAGGCCGGAGAGGAGGCTGATCGATCCGGTCTCGATCGCGCGGCGGATCGCCTCCGGATTGGTGAAGGCGAAATTGGCCGGCGACAGCGCGTTCAGATAGGCCTCGGTGAAGAACAGCGCGCGGGTCCGGGTCGGCTCGTCGATCCCCTCGGTCTTCCCGACGAGGTCGGTCGCCTGGCGCGCGGCGAGCAGATAGGCCTGTTTCAGATAATCGAAGGCCGCATCCTCGCTCCACGCCGGATCGCCGAAGCGCCGGTCGCCGCGCTCGGGGGCGATGACGGGCTCGACCTCCTGGCCGGCGGCGCGGCGGGCGGCCGAGCCCCACAATTCCATCCATTCCGACGCGGCGGCCTGGCTCGCCTGGAGCACCGCCATCGGGTTCGACCAGAGCTGGACGGTGAAATCGGCCATCGCCCGCGCCGGCGCGGCCGGATCGAAGGCGAGGCTTGCCGACGGGCTCGCCCCGGCGCGGATCGCGGCGACGCCATTTTCGATCACCCGGCTCCAGGCGGCGGCGAGCGCGGCCGGATCGGGCGCGGATTCGGGCAGCTTCCAGACGCGGTGATCGGTCATTGATTCCTCACCAGCGGTAGCGGGGACCATGCCTCTCCAGCCGGCAGCGGCGCGAACATCGCGTCCACCATCGCCGGCGTCACCTCCTCGGCCGTCGGCGGTGTCCATCGGGGCGCATTGTCCTTGTCGATCAGCAAAGCGCGGACGCCCTCGGCCAGATCGGGCCATGCGGAAACATGGGCGACGAGCGCATATTCCATGCCCATCTCGCCGGCGAAGTCGCGCATCCTGGCGCCCTCCTCGAGCAGGCGTAGCGACACCTTGCACGACATCGGCGATTTGGTCCTGAGACCCGCGGCCGTCTTTGCCGCCCACTCCGATCCGTCAGCGTCGAGCGTCGCCAGGATGCCCTCCAGTGTATCGGCCGCGAACAGCCGGCAGATCTTGTCGCGATCCTGCTTGATCCGCGCCGGCGGCGGCGCGGCCTGGGCATGGGCGAGATGCGCCTCGATCCGGTCGGGATCGCGGGCGATGTCGGCCTTGAGCTGATCGACATCCTCATGGGCCACATAATGGGTGGCGAGGCCGAGCGCGAAGCAATCGGCGCCATCCAGCCGCGCCCCGGTCAGCGCCAGATATTGCGGCAGCCGGCCGAGCAGCCGCGACAGGTGCCAGCCGCCGCCGACGTCGGGAAAGAGGCCGATCGAGGTCTCCGGCATGGCGAACAGGGTGCGATCGGTCGCCACCCGATAGCGGCAGGGCCGCGAGATGCCGACGCCGCCGCCCATCGTCACCCCGTCCATGAAGACGCAGGTCGGCTTGGGGTAGGTGAAGAGCAGGTGATTGAGCCGATATTCGTTGAAGAAGAAATCGCGCGCCGCCTTGCCGGTGCCCTTGGCGCTCTGCGCGATGGTGACGACGTCGCCGCCGGCGCAGAAGCCGCGGCCGCCATGATGGTCGATCAGCACCGCCTCGATGTCCGGGCGGTGCAGCCATTCGATCAGCGACGCGGTCATCTTGAGGACCATGTCGAGATCAAGCGCGTGGATCGCCTTGGGCCGATTGAGGCTGAGGCGGCCGACATGGCCCTCGACCCGGTCGATGACCTTGGGCGCCTCGACCGGCGCGATCATTTCGGTTGTCGCGGCCTCGCTCACCGGCAGACCTCCCCGGAACGGGGAGGTGGCAGGCGAAGCCTGACGGAGGGGTCGAGGCCGCCGACCCCTCCACCGCCTTCGGCGGTCCCCCTCCCCGTTCCGGGGAGGATTTGCTGGACTTCGCTCATTGCCGGGTGAGCTCGCGGCCGACGATCATCCGCATCACCTGGTTGGTCCCCTCCAGGATCGAATGGACGCGAAGATCGCGCCAGAAGCGTTCGATCGGATAGTCCTGGAGATAGCCGTAGCCGCCGTGGAGCTGGAGCGCGCGATCGACGATCGAGGAGCCCGAATCCGTGGCGAGCCGCTTGGCCATCGCCGCGAACTTGGTCTTGTCGGGCGCGTTCTCGGTCACCTTCACCGCCGCCGCATAGAGCAGCATCCGCGCCGCCTGGAGCTCGGTCTCCATGTCGGCGAGCATGAACTGGGTGTTCTGGAAATCGGCGATGGCGGAGCCGAACTGCTTGCGCTCCTTGGTGTATTTCACGGCCTCGTCGAGGCAACGCTGGGCGCCGCCGAGGCTGCACGCGCCGATATTGAGCCGGCCGCCGTCCAGGCCCATCATCGCGATCCGGAAACCTTCCCCTTCGCCGCCCACAAGGTTTTCCACAGGAACATGCACAGCATCGAAGTTGACCTGCGCGGTCGGCTGCGAATGCCAGCCGAGCTTCTTCTCCTGCGCGCCGAAGCTGACGCCCGGCATGTCTTTCTCGATCACCAGACAGGAAATGCCCTTGGGGCCATCCTGCCCGGTGCGGACCATGCAGACATAGACCTCGTTCTCGCCGCCGCCCGAGATGAATGCCTTGGAGCCCGAGACGACATAATGGTCGCCGTCCTTCACCGCGCGCGTCTTCAGTGCCGCCGCGTCGGAGCCCGAGCCCGGCTCGGTCAGGCAATAGGAGCCGATCCGCGCCATCGTCGTCATCGACGGGAGATACTTGTCCTTGACCGCCTGGCTGCCGAACCGGTCGATCATCCAGCTCGCCATATTGTGGATCGAGACGAAGGCGCTGGTCGATGGACAGCCATAAGCCATCGCCTCCATGATCAAGGCCGCCTCGAGCCGCCCGAGCCCGATGCCCCCCGATTCCTCGGAAACGTAGATCGAGCCGAAGCCCAATTCGGCGGCGGCGCGGATCGTGTCGCGCGGGAAGATATGCTTCTCGTCCCATTCGGCGGCATGGGGCGTGATCGCATCGGCGGTAAACGCCCGCGCCATCTCCTGGATCTGGCGCTGCTCGTCGGTGAGGTCGAACTGGCTCATGCGCGCTCTATACCTTCGTGCCGAATTCGGTCCATCGCAAAGGAAGCAAGACCCTCATCCCGGCCTTCTCCCGCAAGCGGGAGAAGGAGCGCGCCGGCATACTTCATCGGCGCTGAAGCAACCCTCTCCCGCTTGCGGGAGAGGGCAGGGTGAGGGTCTTCTTCTTTTTCTTCCCGCGTCACCCCATCGTCGGGATGACGAACGCATTCTCGCCCGTTGCCGAGCCGTCAGGCCAGCGTTGCGTCACCTTCTTGTTCTTGGTCCAGAAGCGCACGCCCTCGGGGCCGTGCTGGTCGATGTCGCCGAAGCCGCTGCGCTTCCAGCCGCCGAACGTGTGGTAGGCGACGGGGACCGGGATCGGCACGTTGATGCCGACCATCCCGACATTGACGCGCGCCGCGAACTCGCGCGCCGCATGGCCGTTGCGCGTGAAGATGGCGACGCCGTTGCCATATTCATGGTCGCTCGGCAGCCGCACTGCTTCCTCGAAATCATGCGCGCGGACCATCTGGAGGACCGGGCCGAAAATCTCCTCCTTATAGGAGCGGAAATCGGGCTTCACATGATCGAAGAAGGTCGGGCCGACGAAGAAGCCGTTCTCGTGGCCCTGGAGCGTGAAGTTGCGCCCGTCGATCACCAGCTCGCCGCCCTCGTCGGCGCACATCTGGATGTAGCTTTCGATCTTCGCCTTGTGGGCGGCGCTGACGACCGGGCCATAATGGGCCTCGGCGTCGGTCGAGACGCCGACGCGCAGCGCCTGGATCGCGGGAATGAGCTTCTCGCGCAGCGCATCGGCGGTCTTCTCGCCGACCGGCACGACCACCGGCAGCGCCATGCAGCGTTCGCCGGCCGATCCGAAGGCGGCGCCGGCGATGTCGTTCACCACCATGTCGAGATCGGCATCCGGCATGACGATGCCGTGATTCTTGGCGCCGCCGAAGCCCTGAACGCGCTTCCCGCGCGCGGTGCCGCCGGCATAGATATATTGGGCGATGTCGGAGGAGCCGACGAAGCTGATCGCGTGGATCTCGGGATGCTCGATGATCGCGTCGACCATCTCCTTGTCGCCATGGACGACCTGGAGGATGCCGTCGGGCAGGCCCGCTTCCTTCATCAGCTCGGCGAGGCGGACGGGGACGGAGGGGTCGCGCTCGGACGGCTTCAGGACGAAGGCGTTGCCGCAGGCGATCGCTGGGCCGAACATCCACATCGGGATCATCGCCGGGAAGTTGAACGGGGTGATGCCGGCGACGATGCCGAGCGGCTGGCGCATCGAATAGACGTCGATGCCGGGGCCGGCGCCGATCGTATATTCGCCCTTCAGCGCGTGCGGGATGCCGCAGGAATATTCGATCACGTCCAGCCCGCGCTGCACGTCGCCGCGTGCGTCGGCCACGACCTTGCCATGCTCGCTGGAAAGGAGAAGCGCGAGCTCCTCGATATTCGCCTCGACCAGCTCCTTGAAGCGGAACATCACCCGGGCCCGGCGCTGCGGATTGGTCGCGGCCCATTCGGGCTGCGCCTCGCGCGCCTTGGCGACCGCTTTCTCGAGATCGGCCGCGGTGCCGAAGCCGACCTTCGCCTGAACCCCGCCATTGTTGGGATCGAACACGTCGCCGTGCCGCTCGCCCGACGCCAAGGGGGCGCCGGCGATGAAATGGTCGATATTGCGCATGGGGGGTCTCCTGGAAGGTTGCCGGCGCTATGCGCCCGCGCACAAGTGCAGGCAAGCGATAGACATGCAGGCCAAGCCTGCGTATTTGCAGGTCGATGAACTGGGACGACCTTCGGCATTTTCTCGCCGTCGCGCGCGCCGGGCAGCTCCAGCAGGCGGCGGAGCGATTGGGCGTCGATGCGACCACGGTCGGGCGGCGGCTGAAGCGGCTGGAGGCGGCGCTCGGCCAGACCCTGTTCGAGCAGACCAAGGACGGCCAGGTGCTGACCGAAGCCGGCGAGCGTCTCGGCGAGCGCGCCGAGGCGATGGCGCGCCAGGCCGAGGAGATCGGCGCGACTCCGGGCGACTGCGCACATCTCAGCGGATCGGTGCGGGTGACGGTGTCGGAAGGCTTTGGCGGCTGGTTCGTCGCCCGGCATCTGCCCGCCTTCGCGGCCGAACATCCGCTTCTCACCGTCGATCTCGTCGCCTCGTCCGGCTTCCTCAATCCCTCGCGGCGCGAGGCGGATGTCGCGATCCTGCTCGATCGCCCGCGCAAGGGTCCGCTCTTCACCCGCAAGCTCACCGATTATCGGCTGCGGCTCTACGCGGCGAAGGACTGGCTGGCCGCGCATGGCCCGGTCGCGAGCCGCGCCGACCTCAGGCGCCATCCTTTGATCGGCTATGTCCCCGATCTGCTATACGCGCCGGAGCTGCGTTACCTGGCCGAGATCGCGCCGGGGCTGGAGCCGCATCTCAGGAGCACCAGCATCAACGCCCAGCATCATCTCGTCGCGGCGGGGGCCGGGATCGCGGTGCTGCCCTGCTTCATGGGCGATGCCGATCCCGGCCTCGCCCGCCTGCTCGACGAGGTGGTGGTGACCCGGTCCTTCTGGCTGGTGACCCATGCCGACACCCGCCGCTCGGCCCGTGTCGGCGCGTTCGTCGACTGGCTGGTCGCGGCGGTGACGGCGAACCAGCCGCGGCTGCTCGGCTGACTAGCGCCCGCCGGGATTGTCGCGGCGCAGGCAGGGGCGCTCCTCCGGCCGCGTCAGGTGGACGCGCGCGAACACCGCCTGTCGGTCGGCCTCGTGGAAGGTCTCCGGCATCTCGAAGGTGACGGTGCGGACGGCGTTGCCGCGCTCAAGCGTCACGGCGAACAGGCCGTCGCCATGATAATGCGCGGGGCGGCCGTCGATCCGCCCGGCGGCGCGCGTGGGGCCGCGCGGCCGGTCCTCGGCGCGCCGGCCGAGCTCGCGGATCACGACCTCGCCGCCGGCGGTGGCGATATGATCGGTGCCGAAGACCTGAGTTATCAGGAATTCGCCCGGCCAGTCGGTGGTCGCGCTCTCCCCGGCCAACAGGTCGATGCCGTAGCTGGTGCCGCAGAGCAGGCCGGGCCCCGAGAAATGCGGCGGCTGCCAATCCGGCGGCGGCGGGATCAGCATGGCGAGGGCGGCAAGGAACGCGGCGTTCGTCACGCGCCCGTATCTACACCGGATGGCCGGGGAACGCCATGCGGGTCGCCGGCGCGACGGCGCGGCCGGCCGCCGCTATCCTTCTCCCGGAATGGGCGATAGGAGGGGAGCCATGAAGCTCGCCTCTCTCAAGTCCGGCCGCGACGGCCGCCTCGTCGTCGTCAGCGACGATCTCGCCTGGTGCGCCGATGCGCGCCATATCGCGCCGACCCTGCAGGCGGCGCTCGACGATTGGGCGCGGATCGAGCCGCAGCTCCGGCTGCTCGCCACCGATGTCGCGCATGAGACGGTGCCGCTGGAGAGGTTCCATGAGCGCGAGGCCGCCGCGCCCCTGCCGCGCGCCTATCAATGGGCGGACGGATCGGCCTATGTGAACCATGTCGCGCTCGTGCGGCAGGCACGCGGGGCCGAGATGCCCGCAAGCTTCTGGACCGATCCGCTCATGTATCAGGGCGGCTCCGACGAGATGCTGGCGCCGCGCGATCCGATCCCGCTCGCCGACGAAGCCTGGGGCTGCGATCTCGAGGCGGAGATCGTCGTCGTCACCGACGATGTGCCGCGCGGCGTCTCGCGCGCGGCGGCGCTCGGCCACGTCAAGCTGATCGGCCTCGTCAACGACGTGTCCTTGCGGGGCCTCATCCCCGGCGAGCTCGCCAAGGGCTTCGGCTTCCTCCAGTCCAAGCCCGCCTCGGCATTGTCGCCCGTCTTCGTGACGCCCGACGGGCTCGGCGACGCCTGGGCCGACGGCAAGCTCCACGGCGCGCTCAGGGTGGACCTCAACGGCCGGCCCTTCGGCCGCGCCGATGCCGGCGAGGACATGATTTTCGATTTCGGCACGCTGGTCGCTCATCTGGCGAAGACCCGCAATATCGGCGCCGGATCGATCATCGGCTCCGGCACCGTCTCCAACCGCGACGCCGACGGCGGCCCCGGCAAGCCGGTCGATCGCGGCGGCAAGGGCTATTCGTGCCTCGCCGAGATCCGCACCGTCGAAACCATCCTCGACGGCAAACCCGCGACCCCGTTCCTGAAAGCAGGCGACACCGTCCGCATCTGGATGGAGGACGCGGCTGGCCACTCGATCTTCGGCGCGATCGAGCAGGTGGTGACGGGGGTCTAGATTTCCTGGAAGTTGTTTAGAATACGCACATCCCGTCCGTAGAGAAGGCCGGTCAGGCGGGCCGCGATGCGCGCTCTCGCCGCCACCTGCTGGGCGGAAAGATTCGTGTCGAAATACCATCCGTCCCGCAACAGCTCGGCATGGTCGTCCGCAAGCTCGGGCGTGGACAGATAGAGCTCGGCGGGGACGCGAGAGACAAACCGCCGTGCTCGGGATTTCTCCTTGGAAAATTGCTGGAGGAAGTCCGGAAAGGCTTCGCTGAGGGTCAGGAGCAGCGTCCGGTACGCGCCCTTCAGATTTGGAGCCGGGTGCCGCTGCCCGCGAAATTCCACGGACCATTGACCATGCGCGCGCGTCGTTGCGCCCGTCTTTTTTGGCGTGCGTGCCGATAGCTGTGATTGGGCGCGGGGTTCGGCGAGTTGCCGGAGGAGCAATCGGCGAAGAATGTCATTTTCGGTTTCCGAGAAGGTTCGGCGATTCCGTTCGATTACTCCGTTCACATCGACATCGATCCCGATCTGCTTCAAGCGACCCATGACGATCCCACCTTATAAGGTCACTTATAAGGAAGCACGCAGTCGACTCAAGCTGACCAGAACGGGTTGGCTTGGCCGGGGGGCGGAGTTGAGGCCGCTCACCCCACCGTGGTGATATTGTCGTCCGAATTGCGGTCGATGTAGAAATTATAGGGGTCGATGCCGGCGTGGGTCGGCCGCGTCCTGGTCACGAAATGGTAGGTCTGGCGGCCGGCGTGGACCGGCTGGCGGGCCATCGCCAGCACGTTCGAACGGTTGAACGCGCCATGGCCGGGAAGGGCGGTGAACAGGCCCATCTCGATCCGGTCGTTCAATGGCGCCTCATGCTCGTTGCCGTGGCCGTCGGCATAATATTTGTGCGCCTCGACGGTCATCGCCACGTCCCATTGGCCGTCGGCGCGACGGGTCGCGGTCGAACTCACCGTCTTGAGGTCGTAGATCGTGATCCGCTCGAACAGATCGGTGATGAGATCCTGCTGCTCCCGCGTCGTCGCCTGCGCCCGGAACAGGTTCACGAGATCGATCGAGCGCGGATAGGGCGCGCCGTGGAAGCGGTAACGCTGGATCAGCGCGCTGAGCGCGCGGTTGACCGCCGCCTCGCCCATCCGCTCCTGCAACAGGTACATGGCGAGCGAGCCCTTGCGGTAATGGATGTAGGGCTGGTTCTCGACCCGGTCGAGCGGCAGCTCCTCGATCCTCTCCCCGCCGCGGGCGCGCAGGTACATGTCGAGCTCATATTGAAGGAAGCGGCGGATCTTGTCCTCGCCATAGAGGTGCTTCATCACCATCAGCGCCGAATATTGGGCGAGCGTCTCCGACAGCATCGTCCCGCCCTGCATGTCGGCGCCGATCACCTGGTGCGCCCACCATTGGTGGCCGAGCTCGTGGGCGGTGACATAGGTCACGTAATCGATCTTGTCGGGATCGCGCATGTCGGCGGCGAAGCCGATCCCTTCCGAATAAGCGATGGTGTTGGCGAAGGACTGGGCAAAGGTCGCATAGCCGGGAAATTCGATGATCCGCGCCTGATCGAACTGATAGGGGCTGAAATTCGCCTGATAATAATCGAGCGAATGCTCCATCGCGTTCAGCATCCGATCGACATTCCACGGATGGGCGGCGTCGTAATAGACGGCGAGGTTGATGCCGGCATGGGTCCGCCGCGCGACCTGGTAGCGCGCCGACTGGATCGAGAAGAAGGTCAGGATCGGCGCATCGGAAACGAAGCGCACGATGTGGCGGCCGTCCCGGACAACGTCGGAGACGGCGCGGCCGGGGGCGATCGGGATCTGGTCCGCGTCGGTCGCGACCGTGATGTCGGCGGTCGCCCAGCCGCCGCCGAAATAGGAGCGGCGCGTCGCCGCCATGTCCTCGAGCCGCGGCGGCCGCAATTCGCCGGTGAGGCCGTATTTGCGGCGCGTGATCCGATCGGTGAGCAGGCTCGACCGGTCCATGCCGATCGCTGGGGTCAGCTCGTAATTGTTGAGGAAGGTGCCGTTGGGCACCAGCCGCTCGTCGGGCTGGTCGTTGCGGAAACCGATCTGCTGGCGTCGGGTATGGAAGGCCAGTGTCCGCGTCTCGCCCGGCGCCATCGGCCGGTCGAGCCGGTAGATGCGATAGTCGAAACGGGTGTCGTCCGAAGCGAGGCGCGCGCCCGGAAAATCGATCGAGAGGATCTTGAGCGCGCGGTCCGGATTGCGGACGTGGACCATCTGGATCGGCTGGCCGGTCAGGTTGGTGAGCTGGTAGCTGCCGGTCACGTCCGCGCGAATCTCGCTGGGGTGGAGATCGACGTTCATCACGACATGGCTGATCGTCGGCTGCGGCAGGTTCTCGTAGCGCAGATATTTGCGCTCATAATCGGCCGCATAGCGTTCGTTGTCGCCCTTGGTCCGATAATCGTTGAGGATGTTGGTGTTGTAGAAGATCCACGCGCCGAGCACGATCGCGACCAGCGCCGCGCCGCCCATGATGACGCCCGGCGATCCGGCGAGGCGCGCCTTGGCGAGCCGGAGCCGCGGCTTCAGCCGGGTCTCGGTGCCGCGCCGCCACAGCAGGTGCGCGGCGACGAGGAGGATGAGCGCGACCGCGGCCCAGTAGAATCGGAACCACCAGGCGCCGATCCAGAAGGTGCCGGCGCCGTTGATGTCCGAATAGCGTTCGCGCGGCCCGTTGCCGTAGAGATAGAGATTGTGCTCCAGCCCCAGGCTCTGGAAGACGAGCGTCGCGACGATATAGAGCACCATGATGCCCCAGCCGAGATATTTGTTGGGGCAGAGCGCCTGGACGAACACCGCCAGCACCGCGAGCAGGATCGCGTCCCAGCTCATCGGCAATATGTACCACAGGAGATATTTGCCGAGCTCGAAATGGGTGTAGCCCTTGAGCAGCTGCACCAGCATCGCGGCAAGCACGCTGATCGCGAAGGTGGCGATGAGGACGAGCGCGACCGCGATGATCTTCGGCACCGCGAAGGCCCAGTTGGGCAGCGGCGTCGCGTCGATGATCTCGTGCATCCGCCGATCGCGTTCGCGCCATACCAGCTCGCCCGCATAATAAATGGCGATGATGATCGGGATCAGGCCGAAGCCGCCCTGCAACGTCGGGATCAAGAGGAAGGTGACCGGATAGGGCTGGGTGCCGTAGATGTCGCCGCCGAACCACAGGCCGGTGATGGTGTTGAACAGGCCGAACGCCATCAGCACGATGAAGGCGGGGCTGCGGAACACCTGCCGCACCTCGATCCGCGTCCGCGCCGAAAGCTGGGCGCGGCCCGCCCGCGCCGGATCGGGCGAGGGGAGGGGGCCGGTCATGGCGGGCGCGAGGTCCGCCGCGGCCGCCGCTTCGGCCGCCTGTTCCGCCTTGCGCTTGCGTTTCGACATGCCCTTGTCGGCGAAGCGATAGGCGGCATAAGCGAGGCCCAGGAAGCCGACGCCGATCGCGCCCCACAACAGGCGATTCCAAAGGAGGAGTCCGGCGAACGGCATCAGCGCGCCGTTGCGCTCCGCCGCCGTCCAGTAACGCATCGCCTCGCTCGCCGCGCCGCCGCCGAACGGATCGGCCATCGCCGCGATCTCGCGATATTCGGGGTTTCGCGACAGCACGACGTTGACGATCAGCCACAGGATCAGGAAGCCGATCACGCCCAGATAGGTCGTCATCATCGATCGGGTCGCGGTCGCGAGCGCGAAGAAGATCGCCGAGGTGACGAGGATGTTGGGCAGCGCGATGGTGAGATAGGGCCACAGGTAGAATGCCACCTGGTTCGGCCCCAGCGTCTCGCTGTCGATCCACGGCATCAGCGATCCGAACCAGATGCCGGCCGGCACCGCGAGGAAGGCGAGCGCGGTGATCAGGAAGGCGCCGGCGAAGCGGCCGAACAGATAGTCGAACTTGGTGATCCGGGTCGATCGGATGATCGGGCCATAGCCGCTGTCGTCGTCGCGGACGATCACGTTGGCCACGAACGCCGTCGTCACGAACATGTAGAAGATCGAGAAGATATATTGGGCGATGGTGAGCAGATAGGGGCTGTTGCGGTGGGTGTTGCCGCTGCCGCCGCCCAACATGACGGCATCGCTGGCGATGAAGCCGAAGCAGAGCAGGAACAACAGCCCGGCGGCGACCCAGAAGACCGGGTTCTTGAGCTGATAGCGGAATTCGAAGGAGGCGACCCTGGCGAGCATCGGCGTCGCTCCTTCAGGCCGCGCGGCGGGATTGGGCGAGGGTCGAGAAATAGACATCCTCGAGCCCGCCCTGGACCGGCGCGAAGCCGTCGCCCGGATCGCTTTCCGACAGGACGTGGATCACCGTCCGGCCGGCGAACAGGCGGGTCGAGATCACCTCGTGCGTCGCGCGCACGGCCTCCAGCCGGTCGCGATCGATCGTCTTGGTCCAGATATGGCCGCGCGTCGCCTCGATCAGCGCGGCCGGCGCGCCTTCCAGCCGGATGCGCCCGTCGGCGATCACCGCCATGCGGGGGCACAGATCGGCCACGTCCTCGACGATATGGGTCGAAAGGATGACGACGACATTCTCGCCGATCTCGGCGAGCAGGTTGAGGAAGCGGTTGCGCTCCTCGGGATCGAGCCCGGCGGTCGGCTCGTCGACGATGATCAGCTCGGGATTGCCGATCAGCGCCTGGGCAATGCCGAAACGCTGGCGCATGCCGCCGGAAAAGCCGGCGAGCGCCTTCTTGCGGACCGCCCACAAATTGGTCTGGTTGAGCAATGTCTCGACGACGGTCTTGCGATCGGATTTGGACGCGACGCCCTTCAGCACCGCCATGTGATCGAGCATGTCGTAGGCGGAGACGCGCGGATAGACGCCGAAATCCTGGGGGAGATAACCCAATGTGCGCCTGAGCTTCTCCGGCTCGGCGATGACGTCGATGTCGCCGAACCGGACGCTGCCCTCGCTCGGCGTCTGCAGCGTGGCGATCGTCCGCATCAGGGTCGATTTGCCGGCGCCGTTGGGGCCGAGCAGCCCGTACATGCCGCGCGGGATCGACAGGGTCACATGATCGAGCGCCCGCGTGCCATTGGCATAGACATGGCTGACATCGTTCAATTCGAGCATGCGAATCCCCTCCCCGGCAAGGCGCCGGGCGCGAACGTGGCACCCCGTTTTAGCGATGTAAAGCAGTCGCTTGCTCTTGCGGCGGCGGAGGGGAGGGCGCACAGGCTTCGGCCATGAAACGATCGCTCCCGCTTCTCGCCCTTCTCGCCCTCTCTCTTCCGGCCGCCGCCACGCCGCGCGACAGCGCCCCGGCCGCGCCGCCGAGCCTGCGGACGATCGTCGATCAGGTCTCGCAGGAACGGCTGCACGCGACCGTCGAGCGCCTGGTCGCCTTCGGCACGCGCCACACCCTTTCGGTGCGCGACAGTCCCACCCGCGGGATCGGCGCGGCGCTGAACTGGGTGGAGGGCGAGTTCCGGCGGGACAGCCAGGCCTGCGGCGGCTGCCTCGAAATCGTGCGCCCGTCCGACACCGTCACCAACCGGCGCATCCCCAGCCCGAGCCTCGTCGAGGACGTGGTCGCGATCCAGCGCGGCACCACCGATCCCGATCGCGTCATCGTCATCACCGGCCATATCGACAGCCGCGTGACCGACGTGATGAACGCCACCGCCGACGCGCCCGGCGCCAATGACGACGGCTCGGGCACGGCGGCGGTGATCGAGGCGGCGCGGGTGCTCTCCCATTATCGCTTCCCGGCGACGATCGTCTATGCGGCGGTCTCGGGTGAGGAGCAGGGGCTGAACGGCAGCACGATCCTCGCCCAATATGCCAAGGACCATCACTGGCGGGTCGAGGCCGATTTCAACAACGACATCATCGGCAATAGCTGCGGCGCCGACGGCGTGTGCGACGATGCCCATGTCCGCATCCTCTCCGAAGGCGTGCGCGCCGATGCGACGCCGGAGCTGATCGCCGCCCAGCGCAGTCGCGGCGGCTTCAACGATTCGCCTTCGCGCAACCTGTCGCGCTTCGTCGCCGGCATCGCGGATGAGATCGCGGTCGGCCTCGACGTGCGCCAGATCTGGCGCACCGACCGCTTCGGCCGGGGCGGCGATCATATCCCGTTCCAGCGCCTCGGTTTTCCCGCCATCCGCTTCTCGGTCGCGGTCGAGAATTACAACTGGCAGCACCAGGATCTGAGGACCGAGAACGGAATCGCTTATGGCGACACGATCGACCACATGGACTTCCCCTATCTCAAGAAAGTGACCCAGCTCAACATCGCCGCCATCGCCGCGCTGGCAAGGGCGCCCATGCCGCCGGCGCCCGTGGTGGAAGGGGCGGTGAGCACAGATACCGGTCTTTCCTGGGCACGGGTGCCCGGCGCGGCGACCTATGTCGTTCGCTGGCGGCGCACCGATGCGAGTGTCTGGGAACACAGCCTTCGATTCGCCGAGCAGGGACCGAACATGATGGTTCTCAACGACGTGCCTGACCCGTCGGGTCGCCCGACGAGCGGGCGTGGAACGACCGTCATGTCGGTTCGGCTCCCCCACATCCGCGTCGACGATTGGGTGTTCGGCGTCTCCTCGGTCGCGGAGGACGGGACGGAGAGCCCGGTCGCCGCGGCGGTGCCGGGCGGGGCGTTCGAGCCGTGGGTCAATCCGCCGCCCCGGCAGGGCCAATGACCCCTTGCGTCCCGCCGGGCCCGATCCGGCATCGGGGGGCGCCGCATTTTCCTACACCGCCCCGATCGGCTATATTCGGCCTCCGGCGGCCGGCCGGACGGCAACGAGGCGCGAGGCCATGACGGTGCAACTTGTTTTTTTAGCTATCCCATTGAGAAAAAAAGATATTGCCCGCAAAGTTCATCAAAAAGGCGGCGGACTCCAGGCACTTCGTGAACTTCCACGCAAATCCGCGGGTTTTTCCGGGCCCGTTCGGCGCGAAACGGTGCATTGATGGCCAGAAAACCCGTCAAAACCGGCCTTCCGACCCGCGCGGAGATCCTCGATTTCATCCAGTCCGCCGACGCGCCCGCCGGCAAGCGCGAGATCGCCAGGGCGTTCGGGCTGAAGGGCAATGAGAAGATCGCGCTCAAGGCGCTCTTGAAGGACATGGGCGATGAAGGGCTGATCGACGCCGGGCCGGGGCGCGCCTTCCACCGCATGGGCGGCATCCCCAAGGTGACGGTGCTGCGGGTCGTCGATGTCGACGAGGCGGGCCGCGCCTTCGCGGTGCCGGAACGCTGGGAGGCGGACGGCGCGCCGCCGCGCCTCAGGGTGATGGAGCGCAAGGGCAAAGGCCCCGCGCTCGGCGTCGGCGACCGCCTCCTCTCGCGTACCGAAGAGGGCCGCGACGGCTGGCTCGCCTTTCCGATGAAGAAGCTCTTGAAGGGCAGCGAGCTCGTCCTCGGCGTCGTCCACCAGGAGGGCGACCGCCATTGGCTGAAGCCCGTCGAGAAGAAGGAACGGCGCGAGCTTCCCATCGCCGATCTCGGCGCGGCGCGGCCCGGCGATCTCGTCCTCGCCGAAAAGACCGGCCGCCCGCCGCGCCTCGCCGCGCGGGTCGAAACGATCCTCGGCGATCCCTTCGCCCCGCGCAGCTTCAGCCTGATCGCGATCCACAAGCACGAAATCCCGCATGTCTTCCCGGATGCGGTGCTGGCCGAAGCGGAGCGGGTGGCGAAGCAGACATTGGAGCCAAGCGTCCAACCTTCCCGCTCGTCCCGAGCGAAGTCGAGGGGCGCCCGTGATGAGTCCGTGCCAGCGCCCCTCGACTTCGCTCGGGACGAGCGGAATCTGGCGGTTGCCAGGGAGGATTTGACGCACCTGCCCATCGTCGCGATCGACCCCGCAGACGCGCGCGACCATGACGATGCGGTCTGGGCCGCCCCTGACGACGATCCGGCCAATGAAGGCGGCTGGAAGGCGATCGTCGCGATCGCGGACGTGAGCTTCTACGTCCGCCCCGGCTCGGCGCTCGACAAGGAAGCCCGCAAACGCGGCAACAGCGTCTATTTCCCCGACCGGGTCGTGCCGATGCTGCCCGAGGAACTGAGCGCCGGCATCTGCTCGTTGAAGGAAAGCGAGGATCGCGCCGCCCTCGTCTGCCATCTCCGGATCGACAAGGCCGGCGCGCTCAAATCCTGGCGCTTCGCCCGTGCCCGCGTCCGCATCGCCGCCAACATCGCCTATGAAGACGCGCAGGCCGCGATCGACACTTGTGGGCTTCCACCAACCCGTTCGTCCCGAGCGAAGTCGAGGGGCGCTGGCGCGGACTCCGAGAAACGCCCCTCGACTTCGCTCGGGACGAGCGAGGAGCTTGAGGAGCGGATCGAGGTCGCCTCGCCTGTTTGCTACATGCCGGAGATCGAGAGCGAAGGCCCGGTGCCGCGCGCGCTGGTCGATTCCACGCTGAAGCCGCTCTGGGCCTGCTGGCGGGCGCTCGCCAGGGCGCGCGACAAGCGCGGGCCGCTGGAACTCGACCTTCCCGAGCGCCGCGTGGTGCTCGACGAGAAGGGCCACATCGCCTCGGTCGCCCCGCGCGAGCGGCTCGACGCGCATCGGCTGATCGAGGATTATATGATCGCCGCCAATGTGGCGGCGGCCAAGGCGCTGGAGGCGAAGAAGGCGCCGGTCATGTACCGCGTCCACGAACCGCCGGCGCGCGAGAAATTGGTCGCGCTCAAGGATTATCTGGACACGTTCGGGATCGAATTCGCGCTCGGCCAGGTGGTGCGCCCCGGCACCTTCAATCATATCCTCGAACGGATCGCCGGATCCGACGCGCGGCCCCAGATCATGGAGCAGGTGCTGCGGACGCAGACCCAGGCCTATTACGCGCCGCGCAATGCCGGCCATTTCGGCCTGGCGCTCGGTTCCTACGCCCATTTCACCTCGCCGATCCGGCGCTATGCCGATCTCGTCGTCCATCGCTCGCTGGTCCGCGCCTACAAGCTCGGCGAGGGGGGGCTCACCGACGATGAGGCCGCGTCGATGGAGGTGACGGGCGAGCTCATCTCCAACCTCGAACGCCGGGCGATGGTCGCCGAACGCGAAACGATGGACCGATACGTCGCCGCCTATCTCGCCGACCGGGTCGGCGCGCTGGTCCAGTGCCGGATCACCGGCGTCCAACCGTTCGGCTTCTTCGCTGCGGTCGAGGAATTGGGCGGCGACGGGCTGGTGCCGGCGGCGACATTGGGCGACGAATATTTCCGCTATGACGAGACCGGCCATCGCCTGGTGGGAGAGGATAGCGGCACCGCCTACACGATCGGCCAGCGCCTCACCCTGCGTCTCGCCGAAGCCGATCCCGTCAACGGCAGCCTGCGCTTCGAGCTGCCCGATCGGCCGGCAGCGCGCACGCCGGGCCCGACGGGCCAGCGCCGCGACAAGGCCGGCCATATGGTCGGCAAGCGCGGTCGCCCCGCCAACATCCGCCATCGCGGCCGAAGATGATTGGGGTTGATCAGGTGAAGATCATGCCGATCCATTCGGCGATCAATGCGGGCTTGTCCTCACCTTCGATCTCGACAATGACCTCGTGGGTGAATTGCCACTGGCCGGGGCGCTTCTCCTCGAAGCCGACAAGCTTGAACCGCCCCCGCACGCGCCTGCCCGCGCGGACCGGGGCGAGGAAGCGGACCTTCTCGAAGCCGTAATTGACCGCCATCGTCATCGTCGGCGGGGCGAGCATCACCCCGGCGGCCATCCGGCTCAGCAGCGACAAAGTGAGGAAGCCGTGCGCGATCGTGCCGCCGAACGGGGTGTTCGCGGCCAGCCCCGGATCGACATGGATGAACTGATGATCCTCGGTCGCGTCGGCAAAGGCATTGATCCGCGCCTGATCGATCGCGAACCACTCCGACGCGCCGATCTCGCCGCCGATTTTGGAGCGGATTTCGTCGATGCTGGCGACCGGCATTGAGCCTCCCCACATTTCTGGTATCGCCGCCCGGCATAGGGCCGCGCGGCGGTATCGAACAAGCCTTTGGAGAGCTCAGCATGACGGACGCGGCCGCGAGCGCGCGAAACGAATTGAGGCGCCAGCACCGCGCGGCCGAGCCGGAGGTGCTGAAGCCCTTGTTGAAGGCCGCCGCGCTCGATGCCGATTCGCGGACGCGGGTCGAAGGCCGCGCGCTGGCCATGCTCGCCGAGCTGCGCGCCGCGCAGTCGAAGGGCTGGGTCAACCAGTTCCTCCAGGAATACCGGCTGAACACGTCGGAGGGCGTGGCGCTGTTGAGTCTCGCCGAGGCGTTCCTGCGGGTGCCCGATCCGGAGACGGCGGACAGCCTGATCGCCGACAAGCTCGGCGACGGCGATTGGCGCGCGCACAAGGGCAAGGCCAATTCGACCCTGGTCAACACCGCGACCTGGGGCCTCGTCATCGGCCGGGCGCTGACCAGCGATTCCGATCAGGCGAGCGTCCTCAAGCGCCTCATCTCGCGCACCGGCGAGCCGTTCGTGCGCCAGGGCGTCGGCGCGGCGATGCGGATGATGGGCGAGATTTTCGTCATGGGCCGCACGATCGGCGAGGCGATCGAGCGGATGCGGAAGCGCGAGAACAAAGGCTTCACCGCGAGCTTCGACATGCTCGGCGAAGCGGCGCGCACCTTCCCCGACGCGGACCGCTATTTCGCCGCCTATGAAGGGGCGATCCGGGCGGTCGGCGCGGCGGCGAAGGACGGCCATTCTATCTCGGTCAAATTGTCGGCGCTGCATCCCCGTTACGAGGTCGCGCAATATGATCGCTGCGTGCCGGCGCTGATCGAGAAGGTCGAGGCGCTGGCGGTGCTCGCGGCGGGCTACAATATCCCGTTCACCATCGACGCCGAGGAGACCGAGCGGCTGGAGATGAGCCTCGACATCATCGAAACGGTCGCGGGGCTGCCGGCGCTCAGGGGCTGGGACGGGCTCGGCATGGCGATCCAGGCCTATGGCAAGCGCGCCTGGCCGACCGTCGCCTGGGCCGACGCGGTCGGGGCGAAGACGGGGCGGCGGATCGCGGCGCGGCTCGTCAAGGGCGCCTATTGGGACACCGAGATCAAGCGGACGCAGGAGCAGGGGCTCTCGGACTATCCTTTGTTCACGCGCAAGGCGGCGACCGACGTCTCCTACCTCGCCTGCGCGAAGGACATGCTGGCGGCGAAGAATATCTGGCCGGCCTTCGCGACCCACAATGCGCTCACCGTCGCCACCCTGCTCGAATGGGCGGGCGACAGCCGCGACTTCGAGTTCCAGCGCCTGCACGGCATGGGCGAGGGGCTCTATGAGGATATGGTCCGCGAACGGGGCTATCGCTGCCGCATCTACGCGCCGGTTGGCGGGCACCGCGATTTGCTGGCCTATCTGGTGCGGCGGCTGCTGGAAAATGGCGCGAACTCGTCTTTCGTCCACCAGCTCGCCGACGAGAATCTGACCGACGACCAGCTCCTCGCCGATCCGGTCGCGAAGATCGAAGCGGTGGGCGGCACCCGCCATCCCTCGATCCCGCTGCCCAGGGATTTGTTCGGCGCGGTGCGGGGCAATAGCGAGGGGCTCGATTTCAATGACGCGCCCGAGCTCCAGCGGGTCGCGACGATCGTTGCCCAGCCTTTGAACTTCGCCCCCACATCCGCTCGTCCCGAGCGAAGTCGAGGGGCGCTGGCACGGACTCATCACGAGCGCCCCTCGACTTCGCTCGGGACGAGCGAAGCTGGGGAGGCGGTGGCCCGAGCTCTGGCAGGCTTCCCGGCCTGGTCCGCGCGCAGCGTCGAGGATCGCGCCACCTGCCTCGACCGGCTCGCCGACGCGCTCGAGCGCGAGCGCGACATGCTGATGCGGATCTGCGTGCAGGAGGCGAAGAAGAGCATTCCCGACGCGCTCGCCGAGGTGCGCGAGGCGGCGGATTTCTGCCGCTATTATGCCAATCAGGCGCGGGCCGGTCTCAAGCCGATCGACCTGCCGGGGCCGACGGGCGAGCATAATGTGCTCAGGATGGAAGGGCGCGGCGTGTTCGTGTGCATCGCGCCGTGGAACTTCCCGCTCGCGATCTTCCTGGGGCAGGTCAGCGCCGCGCTCGTCAGCGGCAATACGGTGGTCGCCAAGCCCGCGCCGCAGACGCCGGACATCGCCGCTTATGCCGTCGGCCTCGCCCATGCGGCGGGAATTCCCGAGGACGCCCTGGTCTTCGCGCCCGGCGGTCCCGAGATCGGCCAGGCGCTGATGGAGGACGCGCGGATCGGCGGCGTCGCCTTCACCGGATCGACCGCGACCGCCAAGCGGATCGCGCGCACCCTGGTGGCGGACGACAACCGCCCGATCATCCCGCTCATCGCCGAGACCGGCGGCATCAACGCGATGATCGTCGATTCGACCGCTTTGCCCGAGCAGGTGGTGCAGGACGTCGTCACCTCCTCCTTCCGCTCGGCCGGCCAGCGTTGCTCGGCGCTGCGCCTGCTGCTGCTCCAGGAGGATGTGGCGGAGCGCACGCTGGAGATGCTGAAGGGGGCGATGGACACTTTGATCGTCGGCGATCCCGCCGATCCGCGCACCGATGTCGGGCCGGTGATCGATCAGGCGGCCTATGACAGGCTGATGGGCCATCGGGAGAAGATGAAGGATCGGTGGCTGCACACGATCCCAGTCCCCGAGGCTGGGAATGGCCTCTATGTCCCCCCGACCCTGATCGGCGTCGACAGGATCGAGGATGTCGACCGCGAATGGTTCGGCCCCTTGCTCCACGTCACGACCTGGAAGGCGGGACAGCTCGTCGAGACGGTGCGGCGGGTCAACGCTTCGGGCTTCGGCCTCACCATGGGCCTGCACAGCCGCATCGCCCGCGCCGCCGAGACGCTGGAGGCGACCGCCCATGCCGGCAATCTCTACGTCAATCGCTCGATGATCGGCGCGATCGTCGGCTCGCAGCCCTTCGGCGGCGAGGGGCTCAGCGGCACCGGCCCCAAGGCCGGCGGCCCGCACTATCTGCCGCGCTTCTGCGCCGAGCGGGTGACGAGCACCGACACGACCAGCGCCGGGGGCAATGCGACCTTGCTCAGCCTGGAGGATGTGGGGTTCTAGCTTTCGTCGGCCGATCCGGCGGGTTCGTCTTTGGTGTCCCGGCTCCATCGACTCCGCTGCCGTATTAGTCGCGTAACACTCCCCGTCGTCCGCCCGGTCCGTATGAAGCGTCTCTTCAGATTTTGAGGAGACCAGGAATGCTGTTCCACCTGTCGATCGACGCCGACCAGCCCAGGCATGTCGCCGAGGTGCTGGCCGAGATCATGGGCGGCGTGGCGCTGCCCTTTCCGTCGGTGATCGATGGCTCGTGGGTCGCGCTGTCGGGCGACGATCGCGGTACGTTGATCGAGGTCTATCCGCGCGGCACCGAGCTGATGATCGGCGATGGCGACGCTGATGCGTTCGGCAAGCTCAACCCCGCCGCCGGCCGCCGCAGCCCGGTTCATTTCGCGCTGGCGACGAAGCTCTCCTTCGAGGAAATTTTCGCGATCGGCGCGCGCGAGGGCTGGACCGTCAAATACCGCAAGCGCGGCGGCGCCTTCGGTGTGATCGAATTGTGGGCCGAGGATTGCCGCATGATCGAGGTGCTGACCGACGAGATGCAGGCCGAATATCTCGCCACCATCTCGATCGAGAACTGGCGCGGCATGTTGGCGGCGCGCGAGGCCGGGATGCCGGCGGCGGTGTAGCCGGTCTTTCTCCCTTTGCGGGAGAGGCCTAGCGTGCCGCCGCCCCCGCGTCCGGATAGGGCAAAATCATCCGCCCGTCCGGCGCGGCGGTGAAGCTGGTCTGGGTGGGGTAGGCGAATTCAATGCCGAGTTCGGCGAACTTGCGGATCATGGCGAGCATCACGGCGGCGCGGACGCTGACCAGGTCGCTGCCCGCCGGGGTCTCGATGTAGAAGACCAGCTCATAGTCGATCGACGAAGCGGCGAATTGATAAGGCTGGCAATGGTCGAACGTCGCCAGCGGCTGCGCCTCGATGATCTCCTTCACCTCGAGCCCGACGCGGGCGAGCATCTCCGGCGCGGTCTGGTAGATCACGCCGAAATTCATCAGCACGCGCCGCCGCTCCATCACCGCCCAGTTCTGGAGCTGCTGATCGAGCAATTTGGCGTTGGACATGATCACCTCCTCGCCGCCGACCGATCGGACGCGGGTGGTCTTGAGGCCGATCGCCATGACCGTGCCGGTCGTGGTGCCGAAAGTGATCGTATCGCCACGGCGAAACGGGCGGTCGAAGAGGATGGCGAGCGCGGCGAAGAGATCGGCGAAGACGCTCTGCGCGGCAAGACCGATCGCGATGCCGCCGATACCGAGGCCGGCGACGAGGCCGGTGACATTGATCCCGAGATTGTCGAGGATGACGATCAGCGCGATCGCGAAGAAGGCGATCGAGACGAGCAGCCGGATGATGCCGATCGCCGAACGCAGGCTGCTATGCTCGTCGTCGGTGCCGACGCGGTGCTCGACATAGCCGAGCACCAGCTCGCGCCCCCACAGGGCCGCCTGGAAGGCGACGGCGATCACGAACAATATGTGGATGACGCTGAGCAGCGAGGGCGGCGTCGCGGCATGTTCGGCGACCAGCTCGGCCGCGGCCATGACGATGAAGAAGGTGCCGGTCCGCGCGATCACCCGCGCGAAGGTCAGCCGCCAGGGCAAGGCCCCGCTTTTGCTGCGCTCGATCAGGCGGCAGCCGAGCGAACGCAGGCCGAACAGGACCACCGCCACCGCCACCGCGACGCCCACCGCGATCGCGATGTTGATGCTGTTGCTGGCCAGCCAGTCGAACGTGTCGCGCACCAGGCCGGTCGCCTGCTGGTCGAGATTGCCGGGGATCTTGATCCGGTTGCTTGCGGGATGGGTCATGCGGGATACTTAACCTTCGACATGGGTTGCGACCAGTTCAGCGTCGGAATCATTCGGTCCTCCCCTTCGAGGGGAGGTGGCAGCCCAAAGGGCTGACGGAGGGGTGTCAGACTCAGAGATTCATTCCGAGGCGCTGACACCCCTCCACCACGCCGCTGCGCGGCGCGGTCCCCCTCCCCTCGAAGGGGAGGACTTGTCGCTGTTCATTGCGCCATCCTATCCCTCCAGGAAATCGATGAGGCCACGTTCGGCGCGGCTCAAATATCTGGTGGCGCGGGGAAGGGGGTCGATTTCGTTGGCCCCGTTCTTGGCGGCGTCGACCAGGGCTGGGTGGACATAGGATTTGCGGGCGATGGCCGGCGTGTTGCCGAGCGCCTCGGCAACCGGTTCGATCATGCCCTTGACGTCCTTCGCGCTGGTGGCGAGCGCGGCGAAGGCGATGACGCTCGCGCCCCAGGTACGGAAATCCTTGGCGGTGAAATCGCCGCCGGCCGCATCGCGGATATAGGCGTTGACGTCTTCGGACCGGACCGGACAGGGGCTGTCGTCCTCGTCGAGGAATTCGAACAGGTGCTGGCCGGGCAAGGCGCGGGTCTTCGCCGCGATGCGGGCGAGACGGCGGTCGGCGACCTCCATGTCCTGGACGATGCCGTGCTTGCCCGGAAAGCGGATGCGGATCGTGCCGCCGACGACAGTCGCGTGGCGGTTGCGGAGCGTGGTCGCGCCGAAGCTCTTGTTGGCCCGCGCATAATCCTCATTGCCGACGCGCATGTAGCTTTCGTCGATGAGGCGGACGATCGCGGCGATCACGGTCGCGCAGTCGGTCGCCTTGCCCTTGAGATCGGCTTCGACCTGGCGCCGGAGCTTCGGCAGCGCCGCCGCGAAATCGGCGAGGCGGCGATATTTCTTTTTCTCGCGCCGGGCCCGGTAATCGGGGTGGTAGCGATATTGCTTGCGGCCCTTGTCGTCATAGCCGACCGCCTGGATATGCCCTTCGGGGTCGGGGCAGAACCAGCAGTCCCGATAAGCGGGCGGCATGCCGATGGCGTTCAGCCGGTCGATCTCGGCGCGGTTCGCGATCCGCGATCCGCCGGCCTCGAAATATTGCCAGTAGCGCCCGTGCTTGCGCCGCGTGATGCCGGGCTGGGTGTCGTCGGTGAGGCGGACCATGAAGAGGCGCGGCATTTCCCTGTCGGAACGGCGGATCAATGCCTCGGCCCGGCGCTTCGTTCCGGAACCGGGGCGAGCGGCGGCGGTTCGGAGGGCGAGCCTGCCGCTCTTTTTCTTTGTTTACGGAGACATGGCCATGCCGCGCATCTCGGACTCCCGCATCCTGATCCTCGCCACCGACGGTTTCGAGGACAGCGAGTTGCTCGAGCCGCGCCGCCGGCTGATCGAGGCCGGCGCCCATGTCGTGCTCGCCGCGCCCGAGGCGCGTGAGATCGAGGGCGACAAGGGCAAGAGGGTCGCGGCCGACACCCGGATCGATGCCGTCCGCGCCGAGGATTTCGATGCGCTGCTGCTGCCCGGCGGCACCAAGAATCCCGACAAGCTGCGGATCATTCCCGAGGCGGTGGGGCTGGTCCGCGCCTTCATGGCTGCGGACAAGCCGGTCGGCGCGATCTGCCACGGGCCATGGCTGCTGGTCGAGGCGGACGTGGTCGAGGGGCGGACGGTGACGGGTTGGCCTTCTGTCCGCACCGATTTGAAGAATGCCGGCGCCGAGGTGGTCGATCGCGAGGCGGTGGTCGACGGCAATCTCGTCACCAGCCGCAAGCCCGAGGACATTCCGGCCTTCACCGGGGCGTTCATCTCGCTGGTGGAGCGGGCCGAGGTGGGGGAGCCGGCGTAAGTTGCCGGGATAAATCCTCCCCTTCGAGGGGAGGGGGACCGTTCGGCGAAGCCGAATGGTGGTGGGGTGTCAGACTCAGAGAATGAGTCTCCACCGCTGACACCCCTCCGTCAGCCGTTCGGGCTGCCACCTCTCCTCGAAGGGGAGGATTTCAAAGCGGGCTCAAGTCGCGACATCCGCTGGTTGCGAAGGCGAGAACGCCTGCATTCCGCGTGTTACTTTCTCCTTGTTCGCAAGCCAGTTGTCGAAGCCCATCTGGACCCCGATCACCAGCCAGCCAAACGGCTGGAAGGCGGTCTGCACGAAGGCGCCGCCGAGGAGGTAGATGATGTGGAAATGCTGGAGCGCGGTGGCGAGTGGCGCGGTCCAGGCCATGTCATCGCGCCTGGCGTAGCGGCGGCGGATGATCTCCATGCGGACGAGGCCGATCAGGTGGATCATCAGGAAGATGGCGAGACCGGGCCAGCCCTGCTCGCCGAGCATCTCGAAATAGGAGCTGTGCCAGGCGCGGCCGGAATCCTCGACGGTGCGCGAATTGACGGTCTCCACCGCGCCGCTGTCCTGCTCGTGGGTGAGATCCACCTGGATGCGGTTCTGGCGATAGGCGCCGAAGCCGCCGCCGAACGGATGGTCCTTCACATAATCGAGCGTCCAGCCCCAGACGGCGAGCCGGGTGCCCGCGGATTGATCGCCCTGATAGCCCTCGATCGTCTGCATCCGATTGGTGAAGCTCGACGGCAGCAGCGGGATGGCGGCGAGGCCGAGCGTGCCCAGGACGGCAATGTAGAGAAAGCGGCGCTTCACCTCGCGCAGCATCAGCACGGCGAGCAAAGCGATGCAGACGAGCCCGGTGCGCGCCTCGGTGCCGACCGGGATCAGCAGGCAGGCGAAGATGAGACCGGCGCCGAACGCCTTCACCCGCCAATCGGGCGGAAAGATCGTGCCGTAACGCATCAGCCAGAAGATGATCGGGATCAGCGCGATCGAGACGGTCGAGATGATCGAGCTTTCATAGAGCCCGCTATTGTTGTCGACCATCAGGTTCAGCACGCCATAGCCGCCGCCGGACAGGACGGTCTTGATCCCGCCGGTGATGACGATCGACGCGGCCGAGAGGGTGAGGAAGAGGAGGGTCGCCTCGATCCTGAGCCGCGTGCGAAGAGTGAAGGGGAGGAAGATCGCGAAGGCGACCGCCTTCCACGCCCAATCCCACTTCACCGCCGCCTCGACCGGGAAATCGGCGTGGAGCGTGGTGACGCCGGCATAGCCGATCATGACGAGCATCAGCGTCTGGCGGACGGTGACGCGAAGGCCGTCCTTCCTGTCGGCGATCAGCCACGCCCCCATCGCCAGCGCGGCGACGATCAGCGAGAGCGGGATACGGTTCAGGAGGAACCAGGACAGGCGCTGCGGCGAGACCGTATCGACATAGATGTAAGCGAGCGTGAACAGGAACGGCCGCCGGACCGCGACCGCGATCAACGCCGCGAGATAGCCGAGCAGGAAAAGGTCACGCATCGCGACCGGACCAGGTCGGCTTGGCTGCGGCCGCCCCCGCGTCGTTGCCGTCATCGTCGAGATCGGGGCGGGAAAGCAGGCGCCACGCGGCGAGCAGCATCAGCCCATGGCTCAGGAAGAGCGCAAAGCTGTCGATCATGCCCTTCGTTCCTCACCGCGCCTGTGCAAACCAGCCTGATAGGCCCGCGCGGTTGACGCGGCGTTAAGCCTGGCGCGGTAGGGCGCGGGCATGGCCGGGCTGTTCCTCGTTTCGACGCGCGATCCCCAGTTCGCGGCGTCCGCGCTGGCGGGCGCGCGGCGGCAATTCGCCCTGCATGGCTTTTCGGGGCTGAGCGAGCACGCGCTGCCCGGATGGCGGCTGCTCCATGCGCCCTACATTCTAGGCGGGCCGGAGAGCCTGCTGGTGCGCGGCGACGATCTGGTCGCGGTGGCGGGGACGCTGACCTGCGACGGGAAATTCGGGCGGGCGGCGCTGGAAGCCTTGCTCGATATGGTCGATCGCACCGACTGGAGCCGGATCGGCGGGCAGTTCGTGGCTTTGGTGCGCTCGCGCGGGCGGACATTGCTGTTCACCGATTATTTCGGCGCGTTCCAGCTCTTCCACGATGCCGAGCGGCGCCTCTTCTCGACCTCACTCCTGTCGGCGGTGGCGGCGTTGCCGAAGGTCTCGTTCGATCCCCAGGGCGTCTACGAATTCGCGTTCAATGTCGTGCCGATCGGCGACGACACGGTGTTCAGCGAGCTCAAGATGCTCGGGCCCGACAAGGTCGCGGAGCTTGGGGTGGAGGGTGTCGCCCTGCATGACGCGGCCAAGCCGCTTCCCGAAGCGCCGCGCGCGATGCCGGAGCTTGAGCGCCTCGCCGTCCATCGCGAGCGGCTGCTCTCGGCGGTGGAACATCATGCCGACGAATTCGCCGGGCGCATATTCTGCCCTCTTTCGGGCGGGCTCGATTCGCGGCTGGTGCTGGCGGCGCTGCGAGCCCGAGGCGTGATGCCCAGCCTCTACGTCTATGGCGGGCCGGAGAGCGCCGACGTGGCGATCGGGCGCGAGATCGCGGCCGGCGAGGGGGTCGCGATCGACTGGCTCGACAAGGAAGCCTGGCGCGACGTGCCGCCCGATGCCTTCCCCGAGCAGGTCGAGGCCAATTTCCACGCTTATGACGGCCTGCCCAATTATGGCGAGCTGTTCGAGAACGGCGCTAACGCCTTCGCGCGGGAGGCCCGACACGCCGGCGGCGCGCTTTCGGTCTCGGGGGGCTGCGGCGAGGTCTATCGCAACTTCTTCTTCCTGCCGAACCGTTCCCTCAGCGCCGCCGCCGTCGCGCGGACTTTCTTCGCGCGCTATGCGAAAGGCGACGTGACGGAAGCGTTCGACGAGCGCGCGTTCCTGCTGGCGATCGAGGACAAGATCCTCGCCGCGCTGGGCCGGCCCGGCTTTCGCGGCCAGTTGCCGCGTCCCTTGATCGAGCAGGTCTATCCGCGCGTGCGATGCCGTGCCCTGTTCGGGCGCGAGATCAGCCTGGAGGCGCGGGTCGGGCCCTATCTGATGCCGTTCCTCGACCATCATATCGCGGCCGAGGCGATGACGCTGCCGCTGGCGCTCAAGAATGCCGGGCGGTTCGAGGCGGCGTTGCTGAACGCGATCGATCCAAGGCTGGCGAGCTACCCCTCCGCCTACGGCCATGATTTCACCGGCCCGCCGAGCGCCGCGCACCGCCGCGCCGAATTCCTCACCCGCATCCGCCCGATCGCGCTTCGCCAGCGCAGCTACGCATTGCGGCGCCGGATGGGACCGGTCGCGGACGAGCATGGCGGGCTGCTTTCGCCCGATTTTATGGGCCGCGTCGTCGATCTGGAGTTCCCGGCGATGCGCCACTTCTTCCGAATCGACCGGATCGGCGACAGCTCGATGATGCGGCGGATCGCCAATCTCGAATATCTCGCGGCGAAGCTGGGATCGAAGCTCGCTGCCTGAATCCGGCGAAGCCAATCCCATTTCCTCTTCGCGCCTTCGCGCCTTCGCGTGAGAAAAAGAAGAACGGTTCACGCGAAGGCGCGAAGGCGCGAAGGCGCGAAGGAGGGGAAGGGTAGAGATGCCGGCTTGCGCCGGCGAGGGGCTTAGTGGTGCGTCAGCTCGCTGATCCCGTTCGCGAGCTGGTTGCCGCGGATGACGAGGGGGTCATTGACCCATTCGCCGACGAAGCTGGTGCGCCATTCGAAGCCGGGCGCCAATGAGGCGATATTGTTCTCGATCGTGAGGCCGGCGGACGGCCGCTCCGCGCCTTCGGCGGCGACCGCGATCAACGTGCCGTAATTCTCCTTGCCGGTGCCCTGGAGGAAGGTGTTGCCGGCGATCCGGCCGGTGGCGCCGTTGGGAAGATCGATCATGTAATTGGTGTTCTGGCCCTGGCTGTCGTCGAAGCTCGAATCCGTCACTTCGATCCGGGCGCCGCGGCTCTTCACATAATGGCCGCCGGTGCCGCGCTCGAAGCGCGAATTGGTGACGATCAGCGCGCCATAGCCGCCGATATAGAGCGAATGCGCGCCATTGCCGTCGGGGTGATGGCCAAGGCCGGCGAAGGTCGAATGATCGACCCGGATCGTGCCGCGCGGATCGTTGGCCGAGAGGATGCCGCACTGGCCGTCCATGAACATCGTCTCGGAAACGTCGAGGTCGCCCTGCTCGATCCGGATGCCGGCGCCGTTGCCGTCGGCGACGCGCAGGTGGGTGAAGACGAGGCCCTCGACGCGGGCGCCGCGGCCACGAAGGACGAGCGCGGCCTTGCCCTCGCAGGTCGCGCCATCGAAGATCGCGCTGCCCGGCTCGGCGGCGACGAAGGCGATATGGCCGGCCTCCTGCACCGCGCACTGGGCGTAGCGGCCGGGGGCGATGCGGATCGTGCCGGCGCCGTCGCCGATCGCCGAGACCGCGTCCTGGAGGTTGGCATAGCTGTGGCCCGTCTCGGTCACGGTGAACGGGCCGGCGCCTTGCGCGCCGAGCGGCGTGGCGAGGCAGAAAGCGAGGAGGGCGAGGGCGCGGTGCTTCATGGCGACGCGAAATACCCGATCGCGGCGCCCGCCGCAGCCCGGTTGACTCCCCCTTAAGCTTAACGTGCCAAAGCGGAACGGACATGCGCGTCCTCCACATCCTCGACCACGGCCTGCCGATGCACAGCGGCTACACCTTCCGCACCCGCGCGATCGTGAAGGCGCAACAGGCGATGGGCTGGGAGGTCATGTGCCTCACCAGCCCGCGCCATACCGCGCCGGGGCCCGAGGTGGAGGCGGTGGACGGGATCGTCTTCCACCGCACGGAGGCGCCGACGCCGGCGCGCGCGCCGATCGGCGAGTGGCGCGAGGTGAGGGCGCTGCGCGACAAGCTCGACGCGCTCGTGACGGAGTGGAGGCCGGACATCCTCCACGCCCATTCGCCGGTGCTGACCGCGCTCGCGGCGCAGCCGGTGGCGAAGCGGCACGGCCTGCCTTTGGTGTACGAGATCCGCGCCTTTTGGGAGGATGCGGCGGTCGGCAACGGAACGGGCCGCGAGGGCTCGCTACGCTACCGGACGACGCGTTGGCTGGAGACGCGGGCGGCGCGCCGCGCCGATGCGGTGGCGGTGATCTGCGAGGGGCTGCGCGGCGATCTCGTCGCGCGCGGGATCGCGGCCGACAAGGTCTTCGTGTCGCCCAACGGAGTGGACATGGACCTGTTCGGCGATCCGCCGCCGCCCGACGCAGCCTTTGCGCGCCAGCTCGGGATCGAGGGCGCGGACGTGGTCGGCTTCATCGGCTCCTTCTATGATTATGAGGGACTGGACGATCTCATCGCGGCGATGCCGCGCCTGATCGCGCGGCGGCCGGCGGCGCACCTCCTCCTCGTCGGCGGCGGGCCGATGGAGGCGGCGCTGAAGGCGCGGGCGGCGGCCTCGCCGGCGGCGGACCGGATCCATTTCATCGGCCGCGTCCCGCACCAGGAGGTCGAGCGTTATTACGCGCTCGTCGATGTGCTGGCTTATCCGCGCAAGGCGATGCGGCTCACCGAGCTGGTGACGCCGCTGAAGCCGCTGGAAGCGATGGCGCAGCTGAAGCTGGTCGCCGCCTCGAACGTCGGCGGCCATCGCGAGCTGATCGAGGACAAGGTCACGGGCACATTGTTCGCGCCCGACGATCCCGACGCGATCGCCGATGCGCTGGCGGGTATGTTCGACGATCGCGCCGCCTGGCCTTCGCGTCGCGCCGCCGCCCGCAATTTCGTCGAGCGCGAACGTAACTGGTCGTCAAACATTTCGCGTTACCGCCCTGTCTACCAAAGACTTACCGGCAAGGCTTCATGATGGCGTCGCGGCCCTTCACCTCTTCCGCACAGCGGCTGATCGACGTGGCCATCCCCGCCTTTGCCGGGCTTGCCGTCCTGTTCGTCGCCTTCGCCGCGCCCGGCGACCTGCTCGACCGGCTCGTCGAGGCCAGCGGCCTGCCTTCGTTCCTTCACGCCGCCACGCCGCCGCTCGGCGCAAAGGCACGGATCGCCCTCGGCGGTGCCGGCGGTATCGCCACGTTCGCAATCGCCTTCCTGCTGCTGCGCTGGATCGACCGTCTCTCCGCGCGCCCCGCCCGCGCCGCGCCGGTGCTCGTGCCCGAACCCGGAGCGCCCCGTCTGCGCCGCCGCGACGTCCATCCAGACGCGCCGCCGCGCCCGCCGATCTCGGCCGCGCGCGACCTTGGCGAGCCGGCGCCGCCCGAGCATCCGATCGCCCTCTCCGAGCCGGAGCCGGAGCCAGCGCCGGTTGCGGCGGACATATTTGTCGAAGAACCCCGGGGCGAAATTCCCAGGCCGGCGCCGATCTCCCGCCAGGACTCGCTTACCGACCTGATGGGACGGCTCGAGCGTGGCCTGGTCCGCCGCGCCACTTTGGTGGCGCCCGTCCCCGTTGCGGCCAACGCCACGCCGCAGGTCTTTCCGAGCCCGTCCGACGATCGTCTCGCCAGCGCGATCGAGAATCTCCAGCGCCTCGCGGCGGCCCGGCGCGGTTAATCCGCCTCCACGGTCACGGCCTCCAGCATCACGACTACGGCGCCCGCCTCCCGCGTGCGCGATGCGGCGGCGATCTCGATCACGATATGGCCCTTGAGGTCGAACTCGCGCTCCTCGATCCCGTCGAGCAGCATGTCCGTCGCCCGATCCGCGTCGGTTCCGGCGAGGCGCATGGTCAGCACATGCCGCTCGCCGGTGAAGGTCACGCTCGCCCAGGGCCGGCTGCGCGTTTCGATGGCGGCCGCGCAGTCGAAATCCGCCAGCCGGCGCCGCAGCGCCCGGGCGAGCCGATCGGCGGCGCACCTCATCGCGCCTCCTCCGCCATGCGCGCGTCGAGCCAGGCCGCGATCCGCGTCTCGGTGCTGGAGCGCAGCGTGCGCCCATTACGCAGGTCAAAAACGAGGCGCGGATCATGCGCCGCCGCGCGCCCGAAGCGGGTTGGCGAGGTTTCGCTTGTCTTGAGATAGCATTCGATGCGCCAAAGCAGATCCATGGATTGCGCCTCCGACTCATATGTTCCTTCTATGTTCCGTAATCGGAGGTGAATTCCTACTTGTCTAGGAAAAATCCTATCTGTAATGGAGAAAAATGACCGACGAAGACGCCCGGCTCGCGCTCGCGCGGCTGATCGCCGAGAAGGGCGAGGATTATGCCGGCCTGTCGCGCCTGATCGGCCGCAACCCGGCCTATGTGCAGCAATATATCCGGCGCGGGACGCCGCGCCGGCTCGACGAGCGCGATCGGCGGCTGCTCGCGCGCTATTTCGGAGTCGATGAAGCTACGCTTGGCGGGCCCGAGACCTCGGCGGCGCGAGGCGCGCTGGTGCCGGTGCCGCGGCTCGACATCGGCGCCGCGGCCGGCGCCGGGGCCTTTGCGGAAGGCGAGCGCGCCGCCGCCCATATCGCCTTCGAGGGGGCCTGGCTAAGGCGCGTGGCGCGCGGCGCGCCGGATCAGCTTTCGATCATCCGCGTTGCCGGCGATTCGATGGCGCCGACGCTCGCCGACGGCGACGACATCCTGGTCGACCGCGGCGACGGCGCGGAGCGGTTGCGCGACGGCATCTATGTGCTGCGGATCGACGGCGGGCTGGTGGTCAAGAGATGCGCGATGGGGCCGGCGCCGGGGACGCTTTCGATCCGCAGCGACAATCCGGCCTATCCCGCCTGGGGCGATGTCGATCCGGCGCGGATCGATATCGTCGGCCGCGTCGTCTGGAAGGGCGGCCGCATTCGCTAACGGTTCGTCCCGCGGCGGCCTTGAAGGCGGCCGGGGCGGCACGAAATAGGTCGCGCAGGGGGCTCGAAACGGAGGTGAACCGTGGCCAGCAAGGCTGCCCTCGCCGTTCCCGAGCCAATCTATAAGCTTGGCAAGAAGCTGCGGCATCGCGTCAGCGCCGTCGTTGCCCGTTCGTCACTCGTCGGCGATCGGCCGATCCTTGATCCCGCCCAGTTCGACTGGATCGCCGGGCTGGAGGCACAGGCCGGCGCGATCCGGCGAGAGCTCGCGGCGGTGCTCGAACAGCGCGAGGCGATCCCTCCGCTCGCGAGCATTTCACCCGATCATCGCAGGATCGCGCCGGTGGGGAAGTGGAAGTCCTTCTTCCTCCACGGCTATGGCTACTGGATCGACGGGAATATCGCGCGCTGCCCGGTTACCGCGGCGGCGGTCGAGCGCATTCCGGGGATGAACAGCGCCTTCTTCTCGATCCTCGAGCCCGGCGCCCACATCCCGCGCCATCGCGGCGTCACCAAGGCGATCCTGACCGCCCATCTCGGCCTCGTCGTGCCGAAGCGGCGCGAATCATGCCGGATGGCGGTGGCCGGCAGAAACCTTCTTTGGGAGGAGGGGCGGACGCTCGTGTTCGACGACACCTTCCACCATGAGGTGTGGAACGACACCGACGAGCTGCGCGCGGTGCTGTTGATCCAGTTCCGCCGCCCGGTCGGGTTGCTCGGCAAGCTGGCCGGCGAGGCCTTCCTGTTCGGCGTGCGCCATTCGCACTTCGTGCAGACGCGCGTTCCGAGATCGACCATTGGGAAACGACGATGCGAAGGTTCGACCGCGCCGCCTAGCGGCGCCGGTCGAGCAGCCAGACCAGCGCGAGCAGCACCAGCCCGACGCCGAAGCCGGCGAACATGCCGATGCTGAGCGCGCCGGCAAAGGCGCCGATCAGCGTGCCGAGCAGGATCGCGCCGGCGAGCAGCGCGCCGCCGGCGCGCGGGAAGGGAGCCTTGTCGTCCATCGCCCGCCCATGGCACGGCGGGGCGGGGCCGCGCCAGCCTTGGTTTACGCGGCGTTGACGATCAACGTCGGTCATTTGGAAAGCCCACGCCTGTAAGTGCTTTCGTCAATAAGAGAAAAACGGGGAAAGCGGTGCAGGAGCACGTCCATCTTCCGGACCGCGCGGCGGCAGCCGATGCGGCCGACCTCATCTCGCGCTTCGGCATCCACGCCGCCGACGAAGCGGCGTCGCGCGCCGACCGCAGCCGCGATGTCGGCAATGTCATCCATTTCTGCCGCTGGCGGCAGATCGAGCGGATGATCCTGCTGCTCACCGCCGGCCCGCACGGCCACTCCCTTCATTAGGGTCCGGGCAAAGGGCGCTATCAACGCCCCGCTTTCGTTTCGGGTTCAAAAACGGCGGAAAATCTAGACTCTGGCGCGGCCCGGCGCGCGACGCTAACTTCCTCCCTATGATCAACGCCGTCGCGGGGCGCCGTGCGGCGGCCGCGACGGCCGCTTTCGCCCTGATCCTGATCGCCTCGCAGGCGCGCGCGCAATCCGGCGCGCCCGAGGGCGGGACGAACGCGGCGCCCGCGCAGCAGCCGAATGTGCCGCCGCCGCCGCCAACGCAGCCGGGCGAGCTCGATCCTTCGGCCCCGCTCGATCCCTGGCCGGGACTCAGCGTCGAATGGCCGGACATGAACCAGCCGGACGAGCCGTTGCCCTCGACGCCGGAAGGCCAGCCGCCGGCACAGCCGGGCGCGCCGGCGACCGCCCCCGAAGAGGCCGTCCCGCCCACGGCGGCGCCCGCGACCGAAGCCGCCGTGGCGCATCGCTACACGTGGCGGATCACCGGGCTCGACGGAATCGAGACCGACGATCTGGAGGATCAGTTCCGCGGCCTTTCGACGCTCCAGGAATATCGCGGTGAGCCGGCAAATGCCGCCCAGATCGACCGCCGCGCGCGATCGGACGCCGAACTGCTGAGCCAGATCCTGCGTTCGCGCGGCTATTACGATGCCAGCGTGTTCACCCGGGTGTCGTCCGGCACTGACAATGAGGTGACGGTGACGCTGCGGGCGCGGCCAGGGCCGGTCTATCGCTATACCGAGGTCCGGCTGCCGGGGTTGGAAGAGGCGAAGGACAGCGACGAACAGCCGCTGCGTGCCGCGTTCAACGTCAACCCGCAGGAGCCGGTCGATGCCGGCAAGGTCGAAGCGGCGCTGGCGGCGCTGCGCGGCGAGCTTGGCCGACGCGGCTATGCCTTTGCCGAGATCGGCGAGCCCGACGTGCTGGTCGATCACGAGACGCGCGGCGCGGTGCTCACCCTCTCGGTGCGGCCCGAGGGCGTGCGCCGCTTCGGTCGGGTCGTGGTAGAGGGCCAGCCGGTCTTTTCCGCCGCGCATATCGAGACGATCGCGCGCTTCGAGCAGGGCGAGCAATATCTCGCCTCGCGCATCGACGACCTCAGGCAGGCGCTCGTCCAGACCGGCCTGGTCTCCACCGTCAACATCCGCACCGTGGCGGAGCCGGACAGCGACCTCGTCGATCTCCACGTCCGGCTCGAGCCGGCGCCGGTCCACACGATCGCCGGCGAGGCCGGCTACGGCACCGGCGAGGGCTTCCGGGTCGAGGCGAGCTGGCAGCACCGCAACCTGATCTCGCCCGAGGGCGCGGTGACGCTGCGCGGCGTGCTCGGCACGCGCGAGCAGACGCTGTCGGCGATCCTGCGGCAAAACAACTGGCACGTGCGCGATCAGGTGCTGAACGCGCAGATCGCCGCCTCGCATGTCGATCGGCCGGCCTTCTCCGCGCGCACCTTCACCCTCACTGGCGGCATCGAGCGCCAGTCGAACATCATCTGGCAGAAGAAATGGACCTGGTCGATCGGCGGCGAGTTGTTGACGTCGGACGAGCGCGATGTCGATGTCGACAGCGGCACGATCCGGCGGCGGACCTTCTTCATCGCCGCCCTGCCGCTGTCGCTTGGCTATGACGGCACCGACGACCTGCTCGATCCGACCCGCGGATTTCGGCTTTCCACCCACATCTCGCCCGAAGTCTCGCTCCAGTCCGGCGCCTTCACTTATGTGCGCGCCCAGTTCGACGGCAGCATCTACCAGCCGGTGAGCGACCGCGTCGTGCTGGCGGCGCGCACCAGGCTCGGCACGATCGTCGGCGCGCGCCGCGACCAGATCGCGCCGTCGCGGCGCTTCTATGCGGGCGGCGGCGGCTCGATCCGCGGCTATGGCTATCAGGCGATCGGGCCGCGCGATCCGATCTTCGACGATCCGATCGGCGGCCGCAGCCTCGCCGAATTCTCGGTCGAGGCACGGATCAGGTTCGGCAATTTCGGCATCGTGCCGTTCCTTGATGCCGGCAACATCTCGACCTCCGGCCTGCCGCGCTTCAACGATCTCCAGTTCGGCGCGGGCATCGGCGCGCGCTATTATTCGAGCTTCGGGCCGATCCGCATCGACGTCGGCACGCCGCTCAATCGCCAGCCGGGCGATCCGCGCATCGCGGTCTATGTCTCGCTCGGCCAGGCCTTCTAACATGGCCGAAGACGCGCTCCCGCCGGCCGAGGAGGCGCCCGCCCCCGCGCGGCCGCGCGGCGCGCTCGCCCTGTGGCTCTCGCGCATCGCCAAGGCGGTGGTGGTCGTCGCGCTCATCCTCGCCGCGATCGTCGCGGCGGGCATGGCTTTCCTCGATACCGATCCGGGCCACCGGCTGATCGTCGACCGGATCGCCGCGATCGCGCCGAGATCGGGCCTTCGTGTCCGCATCGGCCGGATCGACGGCTCGATCTGGGGACGAGCCAGGCTTCGCGACGTGCGCGTCTACGATCCCCAGGGACTGTTCGCGGAATCGCCGGCGATCGACCTGGACTGGCGGCCGGTCGACTATCTGTGGAACCGGCTCCAGATCCATTCGCTGCGCGCCGATATCGTCACGCTCCACCGGCTGCCCAAACTGATCCCGTCGGAGCAACCGGGGCCGATCCTGCCCGGCTTCGATATCCATATCGGCCGACTGGACGTAAAACAGCTCAGGCTCGATGCGCCGGTGACCGGGCAGGCGCGGGTCGCGGCGGTGCGCGGCGAGGCCGAAATCAGGCGCGGCCGCGCGCTGGTCAGCCTCGATGCGCGCGTCCAGGGCGGCGGCGATCGGCTGCGGCTGCGGCTCGATGCCGAACCGGACCGCGACCGTTTCGACATCGACGCGCGCATCCGCGCTCCGGCCAATGGCGCGATCGACGGCCTCCTCGGCACGACGCGGCCGATCCGGCTCGATCTCGGTGGGCAGGGCACCTGGTCGCGCTGGGCCGGCGCGGCGCGGCTCGACGTTGCCGGGCGTCGCACCGCGGACCTGTCGCTCAGCATGGACCATGGCCGCATCGGCCTGACCGGCTGGGCGGAGCCGGCCTCGTTCACCCAGGGCAAGGTGCAGCGGCTGACCGCGCCGCGCGTCCGGATCGCCGCCAACGGCACGCTCGCCGATCGCCGGCTCGATTCGCGAATTTCGCTGCGTTCGGCGGCGCTGCGGCTCGAAACGCGCGGCGTCGTCGATCTTGCCCAGGGACGGTTCGAAGGCTTCGAGATCGCCGCCGAATTGCTCCAGCCAAAGGCGATGTTCCCCAACATGAGCGGGCGGCAGATCCGTGCCACCGCCATCCTCAACGGCGCGTTCGGGACGGCGGATTTCATCTATCGGATCACATCGCCACACATCGCCTTCGATACGACCGGCCTCGACGATGTCCGCGCGAGCGGGCGCGGGCGCCTTTCGCCCACGCCGGTGACGGTGCCGATCGAGGTGACGGCGCGACGGGTGACGGGGGCGGGCGAGGTCGCCGGCGGCATCCTCGCCAATCTGCGCGTCGCCGGCCGGCTGATGGTGAGCGCGGACCGGGTGACCGGCGACGGGCTTGCCTTCACCTCCGACAAGCTAAGAGGCACGATCGGCCTGGTCCTCGATCTTCGCACCGGGCTCTACGCGGTCGCGATCAACGGCGGGCTCCAACGCTACCTGGTCCCCGGCCTTGGCATCGTCGACGTGCTCGCGGACCTGCGCGTCACGCCGGGTCCGGGCGGGCGCGGCGCGGCGCTGAGCGGCCACGCCCGCGTCTGGGTCCGCCGCCTCGACAATGGCTTCCTTCGTTCGATCGCCGGCGGGCTGCCGCGGCTGGACGCCGATATCGCGCGCGGCCCGGACGGCATCATCCGCTTCGCCAACCTGCATCTTGTCGCGCCGAAGCTCACCCTCGCCGGCCATGGCGTGCGCCGCGCCGACGGCACCTTCCTGTTCGAAGGCGCGGGCCGCCATGCCGATTACGGGCCGCTCACGATGACCCTCGACGGACGGATCGATCGGCCGCGCCTCACCCTGCGGCTCGAAAATCCGTTGCCGGCGGCCGGCCTGCGCGACGTGACGCTGCATCTCGAGCCCAATGACGCCGGCTTCGTGTGGACCGCCGACGGCGGCTCGATGCTCGGGCCGTTCAGCGGCGGCGGTGCGATCCTGCTGCCGCCGGGCGGCAATGCGACGATCCAGATCTCGGCGCTTAACGTGTCGGGCACCCGCGTCACCGGATCGTTGCGGATCGCGACCGGCGGCATCGCGGGCAATCTCGATCTCAGCGGCGGCGGCCTGACCGGACGGCTGGCCCTCAATCCGGTGGCGTCGGGCCAAAGCATCGCCTTCAACCTCGCCGCGCGCGACGCCAGCTTCGCCGGGCCGCCGCCGATCCTGATCCGCCGCGGCCAGGCCAATGGCGTCGTCATCCTTGGGTCCGCCGGCACCTCGATCGAAGGCCGCGTCCAGTTGCGCGGGATGAGCCGCGGGTCGCTGTCGCTCGGCCGGCTCGACGCCAGCGCCTCGCTGCGCGCCGGGCGCGGGCGGATCGAGGCGCGGCTCGCCGGGTCGCGCGGCCAGGATTTCGCGCTCAACCTCGCGGCGGACGTGACGCCGGGCCGCTATTCGATCACCGGATCGGGCACGCTCGACGGCCGGCCGATCCAGCTTACCAGCCCGGCGGTGCTGACCAGCACGGCCGAGGGCTGGCGGCTCGAACGCGGCAGCTTCAACTTCGCCGGCGGCCGGGCGAATCTCGCCGGCCTCATCGGGTCGCATATCGAACTCGACGCCGATCTCGAGGCGATGCCGCTTTCGGTGCTCGACATCGCCGTCGCCGATCTCGACCTTGGCGGCGTCGCGTCGGGCCATGTCACCTATCGTTCGGGCGCGGGCGGCGCGCCGCCTTCGGGCGAGGCGAACCTGCGCGTGCGCGGCCTCACCCGTTCCGGCCTGGTCCTGACATCGCGCCCCGTCGACATCGGTCTCAACGCGCGGATCGCCGGCAGCAATGCGGCGGTCCGCGTGATCGCGATGAGCGAGGGGCAGACGATCGGGCGCGCCCAGGCGCGGATCAACGGGATCGGCGGCGCCGGCAGCTTCGTCGATCAGGTCACCCGCGCGCCGATGCAGGCGCAGATCCGCTATGCCGGCCCCGCCGACACATTGTGGCGGCTGACCGGGATCGAGCTGCTCGATCTGACCGGCCCGGTCGCGCTCGGCGCCGACATGTCGGGATCGATCGATCGTCCGGCGATCAACGGCACCGTCCGCGCCCAGGGCGCGCGGCTGGAGAGCGCCGTCACCGGCATGATCATCACCAATCTCAACGCGGCCGGCCGCTTCAACGGTTCGCGGCTCCAGCTCGAACAATTCCAGGGCGCGACCGCCGATGGCGGCGCGGTGAGCGGCAGCGGCGGTTTCGATTTCGGCGCCGAGAACGGTGTCGGCATCGATTTGACGATCCATGCCCAGAATGCCCAGCTCCTCAACCGCGACGATATCCGCACCTCGGTGACCGGCGACATCGCGGTCCGGTCCGACGGCGACGGTGGCAGCATTTCGGGCCGGGTCCAGGTGACCCAGGGCCGCTTCCAGCTCGGCGCGATGAGCGCGACCGCGCAGATCCCCCAGCTCAACGTGCGCGAGCGCGGCCCGCGCGACGATGAACCGGTGGTGGTGAAGCGGCTGTCGCCGTGGACGCTGGATGTCGACGTCGCGCGGCCGAGCCGGCTCACCGTCACCGGGCTCGGCATGAACAGCCTGTGGTCGGTCGAACTGCACGTCGGCGGCACCGTCACCGATCCGGCGATGCGCGGCGAGGCGCGGCTCGTGCGCGGCTCCTATGATTTTGCCGGTCGCCGCTTCGATCTGACGCGCGGCACGATCGTCTTCGACGGCTCGACGCCGATCAATCCGCAGCTCGATATCGCCGCGGAGGCCCGGATTCCCGGCATCAACGCGACGATCCATGTCACCGGCAGCAGCGAGCGGCCCGAAATCTCCTTCACCTCGACCCCGGCCATGCCGCAGGACGAGTTGCTCTCGCGCATCCTGTTCGGCACCTCGATCACCAATTTGTCGGCACCGGAGGCGCTCCAGCTCGCTTCGGCGGTGGCGGCGCTCAACAATCCGAACGGAGGGCTCGATCCGATCAACGCGCTGCGGCGGGGCATCGGCCTCGATCGCCTTCGCATCCTGCCGGCCGACGTGACCCAGGGCATCGGTACCCAGATCGCCGCCGGCAAATATCTCGGCCGCCGCGTCTATGTCGAGCTGGTCACCGACGGCCGCGGCTATTCGGCGACGAGCGTCGAATATCAGATCACCCGCTGGCTCTCTTTGCTCGGCACCGTCTCGACGATCGGCCGGCAGAGCGTCAACGTCAGGGTGTCGCGGGATTATTGATGGAGGGAACGCCCCCAACCTCAACCGGCCACCGCCTCCGCAACATCCTCGGCGGGTCGGCGGGGAATCTCGTCGAATGGTACGACTGGTACGTCTATTCGGCCTTCGCGCTCTATTTCGCGCCGGTCTTCTTTCCGCATGGCGACCGCACGTCGCAGTTGCTCGACGCGGCGGCGATCTTCGCGGTCGGCTTCCTCATGCGGCCGATCGGGGCGTGGGCGATGGGCGTCTATGCCGATCGCAAGGGGCGCAAGGCGGGGCTGACGCTATCGGTCAGCCTGATGTGCCTCGGCGCGCTGATGGTCGCGTTCGCGCCGACCTTCGCCCAGGCCGGGCCGCTGGCGCCGGCGATACTGGTCGCCGCGCGCATGCTCCAGGGATTCAGCGTCGGCGGCGAATATGGCGCGAGCGCGGTCTATCTCTCGGAGATGGCGGCGCGCCGCAACCGCGGCTTCTGGTCGAGCTTCCAATATGTGACCCTGATCGCCGGGCAGCTCATCGCGCTCGCGGTGCTGCTGGTGCTCCAGGGCTTCATGGAGGCTGCCGAGCTCCAGGCCTGGGGCTGGCGGATCGCGTTCGGGATCGGGGCGGGGCTCGCGCTGGTCGTGTTCTGGATCCGGCGCCGGCTCGCCGAGACCGAGAGCTTCGAGAACGCCAAGGCGGCGGGCGCGCCGCGCGCATCCGGCTGGCGGCTGTTCGCCGAACATCCCAAGGGCGCCCTCCTGGTGATCGCGCTCACCGCCGGCGGCACCTTGGCCTTCTATGCCTACACCACCTACATGCAGAAATTCCTGGTCAACACCTCGGGCTTCGACCGGGTGACCGCCAGCCGGATCATGACCGGCGCGCTCTTCTGCTACATGTGCCTCCAGCCCGCCGTGGGCGCCCTGTCGGACCGGATCGGGCGCAAGCCGGTGATGGCCGGGTTCGGCATATTGGGCCTGCTGCTCACCGTGCCGATCTTCACCGCGCTGGAGCATGTCCACAGCCCGCTCGCCGCCTTCGCGCTGGTGATGACGGCGCTGGTCATCGTCAGCGGCTACACCGCGATCAACGCGGTGGTGAAGGCCGAGCTCTTCCCAGCGCATATCCGCGCGCTCGGCGTGGCGTTGCCTTATGCGATTGCCAACGCCTTGTTCGGCGGCACGGCGGAATATGCCGCGCTCTGGTTCAAGGATGCCGGCATCGAGCGCGCCTTCTACTGGTATGTCGCGGCGATGATCGGCCTGTCGCTGATCGTCTATCTCACCATGCGAGACACCCGCGACCACAGCCTGATTCAGGAGGACTGAATCAGCCCCTCGGCAGCGCATAGGCGATGACGGCGTCGCCGATCGGCGTCTCCATGAAGTGATGGCCGCCGGCCATGATCACCAGATATTGCCGGCCGTTCGCCTCATAGGTCATCGGCGTCGCCTGGCCGCCGGCGGGGAGCTTGTCCTGCCACAGGACGCGGCCGGTGCGGATGTCGATCGCGCGAATGAGATTGTCGGTAGCCGCCGCGACGAAGATCAGGCCCCCCGCCGTCACCACCGATCCGCCATTGTTCGGCGTGCCGATCGCGAAGGGGAGGCCGCTCGCAATCCCGAACGGGCCGTTCTCCCGCGCGGTGCCGAGCGGGCGGTCCCAGATCGTCCGGCCGGTGCGCATGTCGATCGCGCGGATGCCGCCATAAGGCGGTTCCTTGCAGAGCAGGCCGGTGAACGGCAGCCGCCAGCCGGCATTGACGCTGATCGCATAAGGCGATCCCCATTGCGGATCGCCGGCGCCCTCCGCGCCGCTCCCCATCTTGCCGCCGCGTTCCTGGCCGCGCGGCGCCCAGCCGCGCCGGTTCGCCTCGGCGCGGGGGACCAGCCGGTTGTAATTGGGCATGTCGTTATAATTGGCGACGATGATCCCGCGCCGTGGATCGACCGCGATCCCGCCCCAGTCGGTGCCGCCATTATAGCCCGGATATTCGATATAGCGCCGGTCGGTCTCGGGCGGGGTGAAATAGCCCTGATAGGCGGCGCGGCGGAACTGGATGCGGCAGATCATCTGGTCGATCGGCGACATGCCCCACATCTGCCGCTCGGTGAGGTCCGGCCGGCGCAGCGTATGATAGGTGGAGAAGGGCTGGGTCGGGCTGCGCTGCCCGGGCTCGACGCCGCCGCCCGGCACCGGCCGTTCGACCACCGGCACGATCGGCCGGCCGGTGCGCCGGTCGAGCACGTAGAGGTCGCCCTGCTTGCTCGGCAGGATCAAAGCGGGGACGGTGCCGCCGCTCGACGGGAAATCGACCAGGCTTGCCTGCGCGCCGAAATCATAGTCCCAGACATCGTGGTGGACCGCCTGGAAGCGCCAGTGCGGCCGGCCGGTGGTCACGTCGAGCGCGACCAGCGAGGTCGCGAATTCATTTTCCTGCGGACGCCGGCTCGAGCTCCAGTAATCGACCGCCGAATTGCCCATCGGCAGATAGACGAGGCCGAGTTGCTCGTCGCCGCTCGCCGTCGTCCACATATTGGGCGTGCCGCGCGCATAGGTCTGGCCGGCGGGCGGATCGCCCCGCCAGTCGGGATGCATCATGTCCCACGCCCATTTCCTGGCGCCGGTGACCGCGTCGAAGCCCTGGATGACGCCCGAGGGCGCGTCGCGGCGCTGGCCGTCGAGGATCTGCGCGCCGGTCACGATCACGCCGCGCACGATGGTGGGGGCCGACGTGATCGAGAACATGCCGGGCGCCATTTGCCCAAGTCCGCGCTTGGCGTCGATCTGGCCGTTCGCGCCGAAATCGGGGCAAGGGCGACCGCTCGGCGCATCGACAGCGATCAGCCGGCCGTCGAGCGTCCCCTCGATGATCCGGGTGGCGCACAGCGCGTTTCCGGGCGCGTCGGGCACGGCATAATAAGCGACGCCCCGGCAGGCGGCCGTGTAGGGAATCCATGCATCCGAAACCCGCGGGTCGTAGCGCCAGCGTTGACGCCCGCTCGCGGCGTCGACGGCGATCATGATGCCGCGCGCCGAGCAGAGATAGAGCGAATTGCCGATCTTCAGCGGCGTCGTCTCGGCGCCATATTGGTTGGCCGCCTGCGCGCTGCGCGGCATGTCGCCGGTGTGGAAGACCCAGGCGCGCTGGAGATGCGCGACATTGTCCGGATTGATCTGGGCGAGCGGCGAATAGCGCCGCGCCGCGAAGCTGCCGCCATAAGCGGGCCAGTCGGCGCCGGTGTGGAGCAAGGAGGGATCGGCCATGTCATAGGCCATGGCGGGCAGCGGGCCGGGCGCGGCGAGGCCGGAACGGCTGGCGAAGATGCCGAAGCCGATGCCGAGGGCGACCAGGACGACGAAACTCGCCAATGCACCGCGCCAGCGCGCGACGCCGAGCGGCGGCAGGACGAGGACGACGAGCAGCAGCAGGACGAACGGCCCGACCAGGCGCGGGACCAGACCCCAGGCGTCGAGGCCGACCTCCCACAAGGCCCAGATCAGGGTGGCGGCGAAGATCGCGGTGTAAAGCCAGGCGCCGGAGCGCCGCCTCAGCACCAGCAGCACGCCGGAGGCGACCAGCGCGACGCCGACGATCACATAATAAAGCGAGCCGCCCAGCACGGCGAGCCAGGCGCCGCCGATGGCGAGCACCAGGCCGATCAGCGCGATGACAATGCCGAGGGGGATGGCGGCCCAGCCGCCGGGGCGCCGTGCGTGAGGGGAAGTCGCCATCGCAAGTCTCCCGCTGTTGCGGGGCGTTAACGACTTCGCCCCGCACGGGTTCCGGCCGCCGCTCTATGGCGCTTCGTCAGGCCGGCGCGGCACCAGCGCGAGCGCCACGCTGCCCCACAGCAGCAGTGCGTTGGCGAGGCAATCGAGGCCGGTGGCGAGGCGGGGGGCTGCGCCCAGCGCGATCGCTGCGATCGCCGCCATTGCGGCCGCGACCATGACCGCGCCGAGCAATCTGAACCCCGGAAAGCGGACCGCCTGGCCGAGCGGGAAGAAATGCAACCCGATGACCAGCCCGATCGCGGGCAGACGGTAGAGCTGCCAGCCCTGCCGCTCGATCAGCAGGAAGAGCAGGTTGAGCGCGGCGATCTCGCCGATGACGACGACGAGATACCACAGCCATGTCCGGCGCGGGCCCGGCGCGGCGGCCGGGCGGGCGACGGGACGCAGCAACGCCGCGGCGGCCAGCGCGAGCGTGGCGCCGGCCACGAGCGCCAGGCCGGCGCGGCCGAGCGACAGCAACTGCACTGCCCAGTTCGCCCAGAGCGCGCCGAAACCGATTCCGATGAGCAGCCCGAACCGGGCGTAGACTTTCACCATCGGTCCTCAGCCTTGCCGCCGCTTCGACGCGGCGGCAAGGGGCGCCGATCAGCCGCTGTAATACATGTCATATTCGACCGGGCTGGGCGTGGTCTCCCAGCGGAGCTGCTCTTCCCACCTGAGCTCCGCATAGGCCTCGATCTGATCGACGCTGAACACGTCGCCTCTGGTCAGAAAATCGTGATCGTGGTGCAGCGCGAGCAGGGCTTCGCGCAGCGATCCGCACACGGTCGGCACCTCGGCCAGCTCCTGCGGCGGCAGATCGTAAAGGTTCTTGTCAATGGGATCGCCCGGATGGATGCGGTTCTGGATGCCGTCGAGGCCGGCCATCAAGAGCGCCGAATAAGCGAGATAGGGATTGGCGAGCGCGTCGGGGAAGCGGAATTCGACGCGCTTCGCCTTCTCGCCGGCGCCATAGGGGATACGGCAGGAGGCGGAGCGGTTGCGGCTCGAATAAGCGAGCAGCACCGGCGCCTCGAAGCCCGGCACCAGGCGCTTGTAGCTGTTGGTGGTGGGATTGGTGAAGGCGTTCAATGCCTTGGCATGCTTGATGACGCCGCCGATGAAATAGAGGCAGGTCTCGCTGAGCCCCGCATAGCCGTTGCCGGCGAAGAGCGGCTTGCCGGCCTTCCAGATCGACATGTGGGTGTGCATGCCGGAGCCGTTGTCGGCCTTGACCGGCTTGGGCATGAAGGTCGCGGTCTTGCCATAAGCGTCGGCGACCATGTGGACGACGTACTTGTAGATCTGCATCCGGTCGGCGGTCTCGACGAGCGTGCCGTAGGTGAGGCCGAGCTCGTGCTGCGCGGGCGCGACCTCGTGATGATGCTTGTCCATCGGCAGGCCCATCTCGATCATCGTCGAGACCATCTCGGCGCGGATGTCGACGGCGCTGTCGACCGGGGCGACCGGAAAATAGCCGCCCTTGGCCCGCGGCCGGTGGGCGAGATTGCCGGTGTCATATTTGGTCGCGCTGTTGGTTGGCAGCTCGACATCGTCGACGCTGAAGCCCGACGCGGCATAGCCATCCTCGAACCGCACATCGTCGAACATGAAGAATTCGGCTTCGGGGCCGACATAGATGGTGTCGCCGATGCCGGTCGCCTTCAGATAGGTCTCGGCGCGCTTGGCGGTGGAGCGGGGATCGCGGGCATAGAGTTCGCCGGTGCCGGGCTCGACGATGTCGCACACCAGGATGCCCATCGGCGTCGCGCTGAACGGATCGACATACCAGGCGTCGAGATCGGGCTTCAGGATCATGTCCGATTCGTTGATCGCCTTCCAACCCTCGATCGAGGAGCCGTCGAACATCAGGCCGTCGGTCAGCTCGTCCTCGCCGATCGCGCTCGCGCACATCGACAGGTGCTGCCACTTGCCCTTGGGATCGGTGAACCTGAGGTCCACCCATTCGACGTCGCCGTCCTTGATGGTCTTCAGAATCTTCGCCGCATCGTTCGCCATGGAATCGCCCTCGCTCCGCCCGCGGCCGGAATCGCCGCAGCGCACAATCGGAAGATTCCAAGCCGCGCCCCCGCCGTCCAGCCCGGAACGCCGGATGTGAACATTTCACGTAGGCGGCTGATCAATATTGGCGGCGCCGCGCGGCGACCAGCATCCGCAGCAGCATCGCGACCGGCCGGGGCACGCCGACCTTGCCGTCGAGCCACAGGCTCACCGCGGAACGGCTGACGCCGATCGCGTCGGCAACGTCGCTCTGGGTCTTGTAGCCGAGCGCGCGCATCGCGGCGCGCAGCTCGGCGGGCGACATCGAAGCGAGGCGGGGGTCATCCATGATCGGCCCTCTCGCGGCCTTGCTCCTAAATGGCGTCGGCGCCCCGCTCGCCGGTACGGATGCGAAGAACCTCGTCGATCGTCGACACGAAGATCTTGCCGTCACCGATCCGCCCGGTGCGCGCGGCCACCGCGATCGCCTCGACGACGCGCTCGGCGAGACTGTCCTCGACGATGACCTCGAGCTTCACCTTGGGCAGGAAATCGACGACATATTCGGCGCCGCGATAAAGCTCGGTATGGCCCTTCTGCCGGCCGAAGCCCTTGGCCTCGGTCATCGTGATGCCGGAGACGCCGACGTCGTGCAGCGCCTCCTTCACCTCGTCGAGCTTGAACGGTTTGATGACCGCCTCGATCTTCTTCACGGCTCGGCCTTTCGTTGTTGCGATGCACAATATGCCGATCGCGCGCGCTGGCAAGCATCTAAAGTCAGACTATATTCAGCGGCGCGGGGATAATATGGCTCCTTTCGGAGCCGGTTTGAAAAGGACATATCCATGCGCAAACTTCTCCCCCTGATTTTGGCGGGCGCGGCATTGAGCGCGGCCGCGCCGGGCATCGCGGCCGATCGCCCGTCGCCCGATCAGCAGCTCGCGCACGCGCTCGAGGGCCGCGTCGCCGGCGATCCCGTCGATTGCGTCAACCTGCCGCAGGTCCGCTCGACCCAGATCATCCCGGGCACCGCGATCATCTATGATTCGGGCGGCACGCTCTATGTGAACCGGCCGCGATCGGGCGCCGAATCGCTAAACCAGTGGGATACGATGGTCACGCGGCTGAACACGTCCCGGCTGTGCAGCATCGATACCGTGGAGATGGTCGACCGCGGCAGCCATATGCTGAGCGGCATCGTGTTCCTCGGAGAATTCGTGCCCTATCGGCGGACGGCGAACGCGCATTAACCGTATCGCAACGCGCGGGGCCGCGATCTCCCCGGCCTCGCGCGTAAGAAATCGATAATCCTCTCAATGTTATGACTTTTGGGGGGTGAGGGGATATTGTCGATGCTGCGCAGGTTGACCAAGGACGACGTCCGTCTTGGCATGTATATCCACCGGCTCGAGGGGCCGTGGCTCAAGCATCCGTTCTGGCGCCAAAGCTTCCTGCTCACCGATCCAGATGATCTCGAGCTCATCCAGAGCGGCGATTTCACCGCCGTCGTCGTCGATGAATCGAAAAGTCTCAGCCCGACGCCCGTCGGAATTGGCGGCGAAGCGGTGCCCGCCGAGGCGCCGTCTCCGCAGCCGGTCGCCGTCGAGACGGCGAAGCCGTCGCCCGTCAGGCCGAAGCCGCCCCGCCCCACAATGCCGCAGCGCCGGATCAGCGCCGCCGAGGAAATGGATCGCGCCGCGGCCGTCGCCGACAAGGCGACGCGCACCGTCGCGCAGCTTCTTGCCCAGGCCCGGCTCGGCCGCGCGGTCGATATCGCCCGCGTCATTCCGGTGGTCGAGGACATCGCGGCGTCGGTCGATCGCAATCCTTCCGCCCTGATCAGCATCACGCGGATGCGCGACAAGGACGAATATACCTATTTCCATTCGGTCGCGGTCTGCGCGCTGATGGTCAATCTCGCCCGCCAGCTCGATTTCGCCGAGCCCGAAGTGCGCGAGGCGGGGCTCGCCGGCTTGCTCCACGATTTCGGCAAGGTCGCGGTGCCGGACAATCTGCTCAAGAAACCGGGCGGCCTGACCGAGGTCGAGTTCGGTCTGGTCCGCCAGCATGTCGAGCGCGGCCACCAGATATTGAAGGCCAACGGCTATTCGGACGCGGTCGCCGACGCGGCGCTTCACCATCACGAGCGGATCGACGGAACGGGCTATCCGCACCGCCTCAAAGGCGGCGAAATCTCATTGCTCGCGAAGATGGCGGCGGTGTGCGACGTCTATGACGCGATCACCTCGCGCCGCCCCTATCGCGCCGCTGCCGCGCCGGCGGATTCGCTTGCGACGATGTTCGGCTGGACGGGGCAGTTCGACGAGACCGTGCTCGGCGCCTTCGTCCGCAGCCTCGGCATCTATCCGGTCGGCAGCCTGGTCAAGCTGAGGTCGAACCGGCTCGCGCTCGTCATCGATCAGGCTGAAGAGGATAGTCTGCGTCCGCTCGTGCGCGTCTTCTACTGCATCGGGAGCCGCCGCCGCGTGCCGGCGAGCGATCTCGATCTCTCCGTCGGCGACGAAGGCGATGCGATCCTCTCGCGCGAGGATCCGGTGAAATGGGGCTTCACCAACTGGGATTCGCAATGGACCAACGTCATCCGCGCGGGGCCGGCGGCGGCGGCGGCGTGAGGCGGATTCCGGTATTTGGATCCAAACAAAATCCTCCCCTCCGAGGGCAGGATTGATTCATCATCGACGGAAATTTCCCCTAGCTCTTCGACTGCGCCGGTTCGTCGAGCGCGAAGGCGGCCCACATCGCGGCTTCCTCGTGGGCGCGGTCGTTGCGGCCGGCGAGATGCGCGCTGTGAAGCCGCTCGACCAGTTCGGACTCCAGCGGCCGGTAGAATTGCAGCCCGATCATGAAGTTGCGCACCCAGCGCACCTCGGCGGCATGGAATCTCGGCTTCTTGAGTTGGACGAAGACGGTCGCGCCGATCGCGAATGGCGTGTCGCTGATCCCCGCCGCGCCGTTGCAGGAAATGTCCTTGAGGTGCAGCACCGCCTGGATCCTGCGCGATCGGATCGGGATATCGCGGCCGATGAAATCGCAGCGTCCGCCGTGCCGGCGATCGGCGAGCGGAGCGGCGTCGTCGGGACCAAACCCGACAACGGACCGAAGCTCATTCGCCCAATCACGCAGCCCCACTTGCCATGCTCCTGCAACCCAAGAGAATTTTGGACAGCTTCATGGCATGGAGAGTGTTAGCGAAGGCTTAGCGACACGTCTGCGGGATCAGCAATAGGGCGGCTTGTCAAAGCCTTTAGGACTCAAGGTGAAGATCTCGCAACCATCCTCGGTGATGCCGATCGAATGTTCGAACTGGGCGGACAGCGATCGATCGCGGGTGACGGCGGTCCAGCCGTCTTCCAGGATTTTGCAGTCCGGACGGCCGATATTGATCATCGGCTCGATCGTGAAGAACATGCCGGGACGAAGTTCCGGGCCGGTGCCGGCGACGGCGGCATGGACGATCTCCGGTGCGTCGTGGAACACTTGGCCGAGGCCGTGGCCGCAGAAATCACGCACCACGCCGTAGCGGTGCTGCTTCGCATGCGCCTGGATCGCCGCACCGATATCGCCGAGCCGGTTGCCGGGCCTTGCCTGCTCGATGCCGAGCATCATGCATTCCCAGGTGACCTCGACCAGCTTGCGTGCCTTCAGCGGCACGTCGCCGACCAGGTACATGCGGCTCGAATCGCCATGCCAGCCGTCGAGGATCGGGGTCACATCGACATTGATGATGTCGCCGTCGCGAAGCACGCGATCGGCGGCGGGAATGCCGTGGCACACGACATGGTTGATCGAGGTGCAGCAGCTTTTGGTGTAGCCGCGATAGCCCAGGGTCGCGGGGATCGCGCCGCGCGCCTTGCCCTCGGCGAAGACGATGTCGTCGATCTCCTGGGTGGTGACGCCGGGGACGATATGGGGGACGAGCGCGTCGAGAATCTCGGCGGCGACGCGGCCAGCAGCGCGCATCCCGGCGAAGCCCGCTGGCGCGTGCAGCTTGATCGCGCCGTGGCGGCCGATCACGGCCTCTTCGATGATCGTGTCAGTCATGACGCGGATATAGCGACGGAAATGTAAATTTGCGACCCTCCAGCGAACGGACATGACGCCGCCGCGACCAGCCGATAGACCAGTCTCATGAACTCCGAGCGCATCTGGACCGCCGCCCTCGTCGTCATCGGCGACGAGATACTGTCCGGCCGGACCCAAGACAGGAACGTCGCCCAGCTCGCGATCTGGCTGAATGCCCAGGGGATCAGGCTGACCGAAGTGCGGGTGGTCGCGGACGATATGACCCGGATCGGCGCGGCGGTGAACGCGCTCGCCGCGGTCAACGACTATCTCTTCACCACCGGCGGCATCGGCCCGACCCATGACGACATCACGGTGGACGCGATCGCCGCCGCGCTCGGCGTGCCGGTGATCGTCCATCCGCGCGCGCGCGACATCCTGGAAGCCTATTACGCGACGCGCGGCGGGGTGACCGAGGCGCGGCTCAGGATGGCGCGCACGCCCGAGGGGGCCGAGCTGATCGAGAATCGGCTGTCCGGCGCCCCCGGCATCCGTATCGGCAACATTTTCGTCCTCGCCGGCGTGCCCCATATCGCGGCGCTGATGCTGGAGGCGCTCGCGGGCCGGCTCGAAGGCGGCCGCCCGCTGCTGTCGCGCACGATCGGCTGCTGGTCGCCCGAAAGCGAGGTCGCCGATCTTTTGCGCGAGACCGAGGCCGCACATGCGGGGTGCCAGATCGGCTCCTATCCCTTTTTCAAGGACGGGCGCGTCGGCGCCAATTTCGTGATCCGCGCCACCGACGAGGACGTCCTCGATGCCTGCGCCGCCGATCTTTCGGCGCGGCTTTCGGCGAGCGGCCGGATTCCCGAGCCCGGCGGAATCGCCGTCTAGATGGCGCATGTGCTGCTTGGCTGGGAGCTGGGCGCCGGCCGGGGCCACGCCCTGCGGCTCGCCACGCTCGCCGCGGCGCTGCGCAGTGCCGGCCACCGCATCACCTTCGCGGTCCAGCGGCTCGATCTGCTGACGGCGCGGGAGGTGGACGGCGCCCCGGTCTGGCAGGCGCCGCTGCCGCCCCGCCTGCTGGGAGGAGGGCGGCCCCGTTCGCGCATTCCGGCCGACATGGCGGAGATTCTCGAGCGTGTCGGCCTTGATACGCCGAACCTGGTCGCCGGGATGGTACGCGGCTGGCACCTCCTCCTGGGGGCGGTCGCGCCGGACGTCGCCATCGCCGATTTCTCGCCTTTCCTGCAAATGGCCGCGCGCGGCCGCGTCCCCGTCGTCGCCATCGGCACCAATTTCAGCCCGCCGCCCGCGGATATGGACGCCTTTCCGGCACTGATCGAAAACCTGCCGCGGATCGACCAGGCGGTATTGCTCGACCGATTGAACGCGGGCCTTGCCGCGGCCGGGGTCGCGCCGCTCGCGGCGCTGCCGCAGGTCTATGCCGCCGATCGGATCGTCGCGATGAGCCTGCAAGAGATCGATCCCTATCGCGATCAGCGGACGATCCCTTTTGCCTCGCCCGTTCCCGCCGGGTTCGATGCGCGCGCCGGCGATGGTGAGGAGGTGTTCGTCTATGCGGCGGCGCGGATCGATCCGGCCGCGCCGTTATGGACCGCGCTCGAGCGCACCCGCCTCAAGGTCCGCGTCCATGCCGCCGGCGCCTGGCCGGCCTTTCGCGATGCGCTCGCGGCGCGCGGCTTCGCGGTCGAGCCCGAGCCGCTGCCCTTCGCCGAAATCGCCGCGCGGTCCCGGCTGCTGGTCTCGCACGGCGGCCATGGCTTCGTCACCTCGGGGCTGCTGGCGGGACTCCCGCACATCGTGTGTCATTTCGATCTCGAAAAGCTGCTGAACGGGATGGCGCTCGCGCGGCTCCAGGTCGGTGGCCATGCGGTTTTGCAGGGGATCGATCCCGATCGCTTCGCCGCCGATCTCGTCCAGCTCCACGGCGACGACGCGCTTGCCGGCCGGGCGCGCGATCTGGCGGCCGGGCTGCGCGCGCGATCACAGGAACCATTCGACGCCGCGGTCGTCAAGGCGGTGGCGGCGCTTGGATGAGCAGGCGCGGATGATGCCGCGCAGGTGCGGCGCACCGGGGCCAGGGAGACGAGGATGGATCGCTTTTTCACGGCTTTCGCCACTCGGGTGGCATCGATCGTCGGTCAGCCCGCGGCCTTCGTCGCGGCGGTGCTCGTCGTGGTCGTGTGGGCCGTTTCGGGGCCTTTCTTCGGCTTTTCCGATACCTGGCAGCTCGTCATCAACACATCGACGACGATCGTCACCTTCCTGATGGTCTTCGTCATCCAGAACAGCCAGAATCGCGACGGCGCGGCGATGCAGGCAAAGCTCGACGAGCTCCTGCGCGCGGTCGCCGAGGCGCGCGGGGCCTTCATCGGCATCGAGCATCTCACCGAAGCCCAGATCGGCCAGATCCGCGAGGCGCTGGAGCGCGAGACGGGCGGCGGCCATGGCGAGCATGGCAAGGGCAGCACCACCAACGAAACCGTCGACCGGCTGCTCCGGCGGTTCTGAATCCTATCCCGCGAGCGCGCGCTCGATCGCCGCGACCAAGGCGGGATCGTCGGGCGGCGTGTCCGGGGCAAAGCGGGCCAAGACCGAGCCGTCGCGCCCAATCACGAACTTCTCGAAATTCCAGAGCACCTCCGGCTCGGGATGGATCGGAATGTCCTTGCTCTCCAGCCGGGCGCGCATCGCTTTGCCGTTCGGTCCCGCGGCCTCCGGCTTCGCCTGGGTGAGCGCGGCATAGAGCGGATGGCGGTCCGGCCCGGCAACGCTGATCTTCGCGAACATCGGGAAGGAGACGTCGTAGGTCGTGCGGCAGAAATCGGCGATCTCCGCCTCGGTGCCGGGCTCCTGCTGGAGGAAATTGTTGGCCGGAAAGCCGAGCACGACGAGGCCGCGGTCGCGATAGCGCCGATAGAGCGCCTCCAGCCCCTCATATTGCGGGGTGAGGCCGCATTTCGAGGCGACGTTGACGACGAGCAGCACCGAGCCTTCATGCGCGCGGAGCGTGGTGTCGGCGCCGGCGATCGTCTTGACGGGAATGTCCTGGATGCTGGTCATGGCGGTTCCTAATAAGTGATGCCCTTGGCGGCGAGCCGCGCGTGGAGCTTCGGATCGACGGCGTCCTCATGCGCCTTGCGGATCTGGATCAGCGACGCAAGCGGCGCCTCGACATAATGGATCGCCTTCCATCCGTCCTCCTTGCGCCGAAGCACCATGCTGATCCGGACCGGCCCGCCGAAAGGTTTGGGATAAAGCCTGTTGCCGGGCAGATAGGTGCTCCAGTTGCAGTGGAAGAAAGCGATCGCGACATCCTCGCTCGCCAGGACGGCATGGAGGTCGTGCCAGGTCAGCAGCCGCTCCGCTTTGGTGCGATCGACGCCCCAATAGGAATTGATGGCGTCCCAGCCGATATGTGGCTCGCATTCCTCGGCGAGGTAGAGGGCGCCTTCTTCGTCAGTGTCCCACAATGCCCGCATCCGCGCCTGGTCATAGACGTTCCAGGCATCGAAATAGGCGTCGAGGAAGGCGGTGAGTTCCTGGTGCAGTCCGGTGGTCATCCATTCATCCCCAGCTTGCGCAAGATGAGCGGCCGGCGCGGAATGCTGACCGCCTTCTGGCGCGTGTAGAAGGCTTCGGCGGCGCGGCCGCCCTCGGCGCCGACGCCGGAGTCGCGATAGCCACCGAACGGCGCGCGCAGATCCCGGATCATCGGCGTGTTGCACCAGATCGTGCCGGCAAAGATCCGCTCCTGCGCCGCCATGATCCGGCCGATGTCGCGCGACCAGGCATAGCCGACCAGGCCGAAGCGCGAATCGTTGGCGATGGCGTAGGCATCCTCGTCGCTGTCGAACGGCATGATCGTCGCGAACGGACCGAAGATTTCCTCCTGGCACAGGCGGTGCGCGTTCGAATCGACCTCGACGATCGTCGGCCGGAAATAGAAGCCGCGCTCGAATCCGGGCGCGCGACCGCCGCCGGTTAGGATGCGCGCGCCATTGTCGCCGGCGACGGGGACGAAGCCCGTCACATGTTCGTAATGCCGCCGGGTCGCGAGCGGGCCGATCTCGGTCGCCGGATCGCGCGGAGGACCGACGCGGACCTTGCTGGCGCGATCGACGAAAGCCTCGACGAACCGATCGTAAATCCCGCGCTGGACGAGCACGCGCGATCCGGCCAGGCATTGCTGGCCGTTGTTCGAGAAGATGCCGATCAGCGCGCCGTCGAGCGCCTGTTCGAAATCGGCATCGTCGAAGATGATGTTCGCCGATTTGCCGCCAAGCTCCATCACCGCCGGCTTCAGGCTGGCGCCGGCGGCGGCCATGATGATCTTGCCGGTGCGGGTGCCGCCGGTGAAGGAGACGCAATCGATCTCGGGATGGCGGACCAGCCCATCGCCGGTCGTCGCGCCGCCGCCATTGACCAGGTTGACCACGCCTGGCGGCAGGCCGGCGCCCTGGATGACCTCGATCAGCCGGGTGAGGCCGAGAGGATCCTGCTCGGCGGGCTTCAGCACGCAGCTATTGCCGAACGCGATCGCCGAGGCGACCTTCATCGATCCGAGCGCGAGCGGCGAGTTCCAAGGCGCGATCAGCGCGGCGACGCCGACCGGTTCGCGCCGCACATAGGTGAGATAGTTCGGCTCCTGTTCGTAGAGCTCGGCCGTCATCTGGCCGATATAATCGGCGAAGAATCGGAAATTGCCGGCGGCGCGCACGATCTGGCCGTTGCGGACCTGGGCATAGGGGATGCCGGTATTGCCGCATTCGATGTCGGCGATCTCGTCGGCGGCGGCGTCGATCGCGTCGGCGCAGCGGCGCAGCACCGCCTGGCGCTCGGCGACGCTGGCGGTGCGCCAGTCGCCGCGATCGAACGCGGCGCGGGCGGAGACGACGGCGCGATCGACCAGTGCCGCATCGGCTTCGGGGAATTCGGCGATCGTCTCTTCGGTCACGGGATCGACGACGACGATCGGCGCGCCGGCGCCGGTCACGCTTTCGCCGTCGATGATCGCGGTCGCATGGCTGGTCATCTGGATCCTTCCGAAGCGAGGGTCTGGGCGAGGCGGGGGCGCCATAAGGCCGGATCGGGCGCGGGCGCGCCGACGAGGTCACACAGGCGCAGCGCAAGGCAGAGGTTGGACGAGATGAGCGGCGGGCCGTCTCCGCCCTCGGCGAGGAGCGCGAGCGAGGGCATGCCGGTGCCGCTCAGCAGCACCGCATCGACCTTGCCGCGCCGGAGCGCCTCGGCGGCTGGACGCGCATCCTCGCTGCCGAGCGTGTAGATGCTGCGCGTGTCGCCGCTGCCGGTCTCGATCCGGCGCAGCTCCGCGACGTCGAAGCCGCCGGCGCGCCAGAACGCAGCCGCCGCGTCCGAGAGCGCAAGCGGGTAAGGCGAGGCGATCGCGATCCGCTGCGCGCCGATCCGCCGGAGCTGCCAGGAAATCGCCGCGGTGGCGGTGACGATCGGGTAGCCGAATCTTTGCTCGGCGGCGGCGGCGATCTGCGTGACCCGCTCGCTACCGAGCAGGTAGGACGATCCCGTGCAGGCGAAGCCGAAGGCTTGCGGCCGCAGCATGTCATATTGGCCGAGCGCGTCCTCCAGCCTCCCAAGATAGAGACGCAGGCGCTCCATCGGGTCCGGCGAGGCCGCGACGAGTCGCGCGACCGCCATCGCGACCGTGGGCGGCAGTAGGATCCGCATCTCCGCCTCGACAGTCGGATTGGCCTGCGGGGTGCCGATGCCGACCAGGCCGGCGCGGCCGTAATCGTAGCGCGTGCTCATGCAATCGCCGCCGCGCGCTGGAGGCCGGCGATCATCGAGGTCCGCAGCAGATGTTCGCGCGCGGCGACGGGATCTTCGGCCATCCGCTGGAGCGCGCCCAGCATCTCGCGCCGGCGGGCGGGATCGCGCTCCTGCATGCGCGCGCGGTTGCGGTCCGCCTGGACCAGGATTTCGGATTCGGCGATCGGCCGCCGGCGCCTGGTATAGCGATCGAGATGGCCGATCGGCGCCCCATCCAGCACCTCCTTCAGCGTCGCGACCAGCTCGAACGCATCGTGGATGCCGCCGTTCATGCCCATGCCGCCGGACGGCGAATTGACATGGGCGGCATCGCCGGCAAGCAGCACGCGCCCGGCGCGGTAATCATCGACGATCCGCATGTGGATGCGATAGGGGCGGACCTCGTCGATGGCATGTCCGCCGTCGCTCGGCGCGATCTCCTGGAGCTTGCGGGCGATGCTGGCCGGGGTCAGCGCGTCCTCGATCGTCTCCTCGCCGTCGGGATAGAGACTGCACCGCCACAGATCGGGCAGGCGCAGCAGGCTGAACGTCCCCGTCTGCTTCCAGACGTAATTGACGTTGGACAGGCCCGGCAGATGCGCCTCGAACGGGAAGCGGGTGGTCGCGAGGATGGTGGTTTCGGGATAGGTCTTGCCCTCGAACGCGAAGCCGAGCGCCTGCCGCACCGCGCTGCGCGCGCCGTCCGCGCCTATCAGGAAGGCGCCGGAAAATTCCTCCGTCTCGCCGTCCGCGTTGCGGGCCGTGACGCGCACGGCGTCGGCGTCCTGAGTCACGTCATCGACCGCCCAGCCCAGGCGGATGTCGCCGCCTTCGCCCTGCACCCGATCGAACAGGAGACGGCACAATTTCGATTGCTCGCACTGGAGCCGGTAGGGATGGGCGGTCGCGTCGGCGATCGCCGACAAATCGAACAGCGCGCGTTCGCCCGACGGGTGCATGCGGATCTGCCAGGTCGTCCCGATCAGCCCCTGTACGATCAGTGGCGCCGCGATACCGAGCGAATCGAGCAGGTCGAGCGTCGGCGGATGGAAGGTCGAGGCGCGCAGATCCTCGGACAGTGATTCGGCGGCCTCCAGGACGACGAAGGGGATGCCGGCCCGTTGCAGAAGCAAGGCCGCCGTCAGCCCGACCGGGCCCGCGCCCGCGATCACCACCCGCTCGTTCCGCTCCACCCGACGCCTTCCCTTGTCATCTGATTTGTATTAGATATAAGACTATTCAAGCGGCGTAAATGCCTCTGCCGCAAAGGACGGGGGCGCACGGACACGACGCTGGGCCGCCGACGCGGGAGAGGAACATGGCTTCGACGAACGTCACCGCCGATCGGCGCAATTCGACCGTCCCCGACATCGAGGCGCTCGCCCGCTCGACGCTCGACGAGCGCGGCCGCCAGCGTTTCGCGAGCGCGCTGCGCCGCTTCGCCATCCAGGACATGCCGGAGCGGGTGCGGATCGATTTCGAAGAGCGGGTGAAGCCCGCCGCCGAGGCCAAGGGCAGGTGCTTCGACGATGCGAAGGCGATCGACGCGGCGATGGAGCGCGAGGATTCGTACCGTTTCTACAGCACGCTGCGCTACAACGCGCAGGAGATGTGCTTCCTGTCGGTGCAGGATCCGGTCGAGCGCGCGCTGCCCGAGATGATCGCGGTCGCGCGCGGCGCGGCCGAACGCAGCCCGGCCGGCGGCACGCTGCGGCTCGATCCCGAACTCGAAATGCCCCGCTACGTGACCGCGCTCGACGTCCACCTGACGCCGGGCTGCTTCCATTCCGAATGGGTGGACGACGATGTCGCCCAGGGCGCGGTCGTCAGCCTGGGCTCACGCGTGTTCACCGCGAGCATGAACCACCGCAGCTGGGGCGGGGTCGCGAAGGTGATCAGCCGTTGGGTGAAGCATGTCCGGTCCGATTTCCGGCCGCTTAGAATTCTCGATCTCGGCACCTCGTCGGGCAAGAACCTGCTTCCCTATGTCGAGGCGTTTCCAGGCGTGGAGGCGCATGGCGTCGATGTCGGCGCGCCATTGCTGCGCTACGGCCATGCGCTCGCCGAGCATGAAGGCGTGCCGCTGCATTTCAGCCAGCAGAATGCCGAGGCGATGGATTTCCCCGACGGCCATTTCGACCTGATCGTCTCGAGCTTCTTCTTCCACGAGATCCCGGCCAAGGCGACGCGCAACATCCTCAAGGAATGCCGCCGGCTGCTTCGGCCCGGCGGGATGATGGTCCACCAGGAGCTGCCGGCGACCGGGCTGGTCGATGCCTGGGAGGATTATTTCTGGAACTGGGACACCGAGAACAATAACGAGCCCTTCTATACCGCCTTCCGGGCGCAGGATCCGATTGCCCTGTGCGCCGAGGCCGGCTTCGATGCCGCGCGCAGCTTCACCCACATCCTTCCCGACGTGAACGCCTATCCCGATCGCCATGCCGAATTCGGCTGGGGCGAGCCGGGCCGACCGCGCCACGGCAAGGGCGGCTGGTACGTGTTCGGGAGCAGCCTGCCGGCATGAGCCCGGCACCGGGGCGGCAAGAGCGGGGCGCGCGCGTCCCTTGGGGAGGGAAGTTCGAGTGAGCGTACAGGCCAAGAGCGCGATCTACCGCTGGTATGTCGTCTTCCTCCTCCTTCTCGTCTTCATCCTCTCCTATTTCGATCGCTACATCCTTTCGCTGCTGGTCGATCCGATCAAGCATTCGATGCACCTCAGCGACTTCCAGATCGGCTTGCTGCTCGGGCCGGCCTTCTCGCTGTTCAACGTCGCGGTCAGCCTGCCGCTCGGCTGGTTCGCCGATCGATCGAGCCGCAAATGGATCCTGATCGCGGGCATCGTCATCTGGTGCACGATGACGACGGCGAGCGGCTTCGTGATGAGCTTCGTGCCGCTGCTCGTCTTCCGGCTCGGCCTGGGCCTGGGCGAAGCGGTGGTGAGCCCGTGCTCGGTCTCCATCATCAGCGACTATTTCGGGCGCGAGGGCCGCGCGCGGGCGATCAGCCTCTACATGGCCGGCCCCTATCTGGGCGCTGGCCTCGCCTTCCTGGTCGGCGGCCATCTCGTCGGCTGGCTGCACGAGGTCGGGCCGCGCACCTTCCTCGGGCTCGGGCCGTTCGAGCCCTGGCAGGCGGCGTTTCTGCTGGTCGGCGCGCCGGGCGTCGTCTTCGCCCTCTTGATGCTCACCGTCGCCGAGCCGCCGCGCACCGAGAAGATCAGCGCCTCCGCCGACGAGGAGGCGCGGGTCAGCGCGCTGCGCTACATGATGGCGCGCTGGCGCGGCTTCGGCCCGATCACGATCGGCGCGACCTGCAATTTCGCGATGAGCACGCTCACCTTCTGGAATGTGCCTTTGTTCCAGCGCGTCTATCACTGGGACGTGGTGACGATCGGGACGGTCACCGGCCTGTTCTATTTCACCGCCGGCCCGATCGGCACGGCGCTCGCCTTGTGGTCGAGCAAGGCGCTGGGCAAGGCGCATAATGACGGCGCGATGCGGACGCTGATCCTGGGCTTGTTCATCACCGTTCCGGCGAGCGCGCTCTATCCGGTCATGCCGACCGCGCAATGGTCGGTCGCGTTGATGTTCGTCGCCTTCATCGGCAAGTCCGCGGCGACCGCCGGCGGTCCGGCCGCGCTGTCGCTGATCACCCCGGGCGAGCTTCGCACCCGCACCGTCGCGATCTTCAACACGATCATCACCCTGATCGGCCCGCTGATCGGCCCGCCGCTGATCGGCGCCGCGACCGACTGGTCGGGCAACCCCGCGTCGATCGGCGTCGTGCTGTGCGGCTTCGTCCTGCTGGTCGGCGTGCCCTCGCTCATCGTCGTGTGCATCGGTCTCAGACATTATCGCGAGGCCGCGGCGGAGATGACGGGACGCCTCGCGGCCGTCCCCGCCGCCGCTTAAGGAAGCGCGGCGACGAAGCCCGCGACGATCTCGGCCCAGTGCGCCGGATCGAGCATCATCGCGTGGGCGCGCCCCGCCGAGAACTGGACGTAGCGGAAATCCGGGCGCAGGCCGGCGGCGCGCAGATCGTTGGCGTGCAGCGAATCGCCGCCGTCGGAGAGGATCAGCCCCGGCGCCCTGATACCCCGCAGGTCACCCGTCATGTCGTTGCGGAAGACGATGTCGTGCGCGACGTCGTTGGCGCCGGCGAGGTAGCGGTCGATCACCGACCAGTTCGCCGTCACCATCGTGCCCGGATCGTCGCCGGCATAATCCCGGATGTAGCGGTAATAATCCGACAGATGCGTTCCGTCCGGCGCAAGCGCGAGCGGCGGCGTGGGCCGGGCGAGCCGCTCGGCGCGCTCCGCCGCATTGTAGAGCGGAACGCCGTGGAGGACGACGCCGAGCGCGCGCTCCGGGTGGCGCGCGGCAAAGGCGGCGGCGATCGCGGCACCGGTATGATGGCCGGCGACGACGACCTGCCGCAGCCCGAGCGCGTCGAGCACCGGCACCAGATTGTCCGCATAATCGGCGACGCCGGGATGGCCCGGCGGCGGATCGGAGAGGCCGTAGCCCGGCGTGTCCACCGCGAGCGAGGAAACGCCGCGCGTCGCGAGGCACGCCTGGATCGCGGCATATTCGTGCATCGACCAGGGCGTCTGATGCAGCAGCAGCACGACCGGCCCCGGTCCGGCGCGCACGAGGCGGTAATGGACCTGGCCCATCGGCGTATCGGCATAGCCCTTTCCGCCGCGCAGCAGGCCGTTCCCGATCCAGCGGGGCGCCGCGCCGGCGGCGGGGCAGGCGGGCCCGGCCGCCTGAAACGCCACGGCCGGCGACGCACCGACCAGGAGCAGGCTTGCGGCCAACCACGCCGCTCTTCGTCCGATATTCGCCATCATCCATCTCCCAGCTCGCTCGGGCGACCGAACATGCCGCTTGATTTCACCGGACTCAACTGATTTGATATAAGAATAGGACATTTGATCGGCGGAACCAGGCTTTGACCAACGAAGGATCGCGTGGCGGATGGGATCTCGTCGTTGTCGGCGGGGGATCGGCGGGGTTGCCCGCCGCCATTTTCGCCGCGCGGCGCGGTGCGCGCGTCCTGGTCCTCGATCATGCCGACCGGCTCGGCGGATCGCTGTGGGTCGCGACCGGGCAGATGAGCGCGGCGGGAACCCGGCTACAGAAGGCGCGCGGGATCGAGGACACGCCCGATCTTCATTTCGAGGATGTGATGCGGATCAGCCGCGGTACCGCCAATCGCGCGCTCGTCCGGCTCGCGGTCGATCACGCCGCCGCGACCTTCGACTGGCTGATGGACGAGGGATTCGCGCCGCTCCCCGATCATCCGGTGACCGGCTTCGGCCACGAGCCCTATCGGGTCGCGCGTTATTATTGGGGCGAAGAGGGCGCGATCACGATCAAGAACGTGCTCGTCCCGATCGTCGAGCGCCTCGCCGACGAGGGCGCCATCGACATCCGGCTCGGCCATGAGGCGACCGGGCTGATCCAGGACGATGCCGGCGCCGTCCTCGGTGTTCGCGCGCGTGCGCCGGACGGCGCGACGCGGGAGTTCGCGGCGGGTGCCGTCCTGCTCGCCTGCGGCGGCTATGCCGGCGATCCCGCATTGTTCGAGCGGCTGAACGGCTATCCGCAATATAATGCGGCGCCCTATCCCTGGTGTCGCGGCGCCGCGCTCAGCCTCGGCGGGGCCGCCGGCGGGTTCGCGCGCGGCGCAGAAAATGTGTTCGTCAATTTCGGCACCCTGTTCGACACCGATGAATTTCCGGCCAAGGCGGCCGGGCGGATCGAACATTTCCCGGAACGACGGCAGCCGTGGGAAATCTACGTGAATGCCGCCGGCGACCGCTTCGTGCGCGAGGATATCGCCAGCGTCGATGCGCGTGAAATGGCGCTCTTCGGCCAGCCCGGCTACCGCTACTGGATCCTCCTCGACAGCCGCGTCCTCGCCGAAGCGCCGCCGATCGTGGTCGGCTGGACGAAAGACGAGGTCGCGGCGGCTTTCGCGCGCGGCGGCCCGGCCTTCCTCACCGCCGACACGCTCGCCGGCCTCGCCGCCAAGGCGGGTATCGACGCCGCTGGGCTCGAACGCGCCGTCGCCTGCTATAATTACGGCGTCGGCACCGGCAACGACTTCTTCGGCCGCGCGCATCTGCCGCTGCCGATCGCCGAGCCGCCGTTCCACGCGATCCGGATGCAGGCGAGCGCGATCTCAAGCGCCGTCGGCCTCGCGGTGGACGGAGACCTGCGCGTGATCCGGCGCGACGGCACGCCGATCCCCAATCTCTACGCGGCGGGCGAGGCGCTCGGATCGAGCCAGACGATGGGCAAGGCGGCGTGCGGCGGCATGATGGTGACGCCGGCGATGACCTTCGGGCGGCTCATCGGCGAACGGGTCGCCGTGCGGGAGGCGCGGCAATGAGCCTGCCGATCCTCACCGCCTTGCCTGGCGAGCGCCGCGGCTATGTCGACGGCCCGGACGGCCAGATCCATTATCGCAGCCATGGCGAGGGGCCGCTCGTCCTGCTCGTCCATCAGGCGCCGTGGGCCTCGATCCAGTACCGCCATGTGCTGCCGAAGATCGCCGCGGAAGGCTTGCACGCCGTTGCGATCGACCTGCCCGGGCACGGCATGTCCGATCCGCCGGCCGCGCCGTCGATCGAGGGCTATGCCGAAAGCCTTGCGGCATTGCTCGATGGCCTTGCTTTGGGGCCGGCCGTCGTCGTCGGTCATCGCGGCGGCGGGCTGGCGGCGGCACGGCTCGCGGCCGAACATCCCGGCCGGGTGCGCGGCCTCGTCCTCGACAACGCGCCTTTCCTCTCGGCGGACGAACGGGCGGCGCGGATCGGGCGATTCCCCGACCGACAGGAAATTGCTCCAGATGGTAGCCATTTGACCGATCGGTGGGCCTGGGTGCGCCGGGTCGGCGATCCCCAATGGAGCGACGAAACGGTCCACATCTCGGTCCTCACCTATTTCGCGCACGGACCCTGGAAGGAGCAGGGCCATGCCGCCATCCCGAACCACGATCCGGCGCCGGACGTGGCGCGGATCGCCGTGCCGACCCTGGTGGTCGCAAGCCGGACCGATCCGCTGTTCGAGAGCGGGAGGAGGCTATTAAGTGCCCGTTCAGACTGGGAATATGCGGAACTTCCGGGTGGGCCGGGGATGGTGCTGGATCGTCCCGATGAATGGTGTGCGGTGGTTCTTCCGTTCCTTGCCCGGACGGCCGGGCCGGCACCCGTCGCAGGCCGTTCGTGAGCCGCGCGGGGCATCGTTCGCGGCCCGACGCGGGCGGGATCGCGCCGGCCGGCGCCGCTTTTCAAAAAAGGTTGGACAGCCGCGTTATTTGATATAGAAATATGACAATTATAACAGGCCATCGCCGACCCGCACCGACGATCGGAAGCGGCGGATGAACCGGCCACCCAGGGAGCGAAAGGGCAGCAATCATGATCCTCCGGAATTCCAGGCTCGCAATGTGCGTCGGCGTCGGGCTTCTGTCCTCGACATCGGCCTTCGCCCAGGCCGGGCCTGCCGCGGCCTCGCCATCGGATCCGGCGCCGCAGGCGCAGCCTTCCGGTCAGGCCGCGGTCGCGCCGGGCCAGGAGGGCTTCGAGGATATCGTCGTCACCGCCCAGCGCCGCTCGCAGCGGCTGCAGGACGTGCCGCTCGCGATCAGCGCCTTCACCGACCGCGACATCGAGACGCGCCAGATCAATTCGACGCTCGATCTGGTGAATTACGTCCCGAACCTGATCGGCCACAACAATACCGGCCTTGCGACCGCCAACACCTATTCGCTGCGCGGCCTCGCCAACAGCGAGTCGATCTCCACCTTCGATCCGCCGGTCGGCACCTATATCGACGACATCTATATCTCCCGCCAGGCGGCGAACAATTTCGAGCTGTTCGACGTCGAGCGCGTCGAGGTGCTGCGCGGGCCGCAGGGCACCCTGTTCGGCCGCAATACGACCGCCGGCGCGATCAACGTCGTGCTGCGCGCGCCGGGAGAGACGTTCGGCGGCTATGCCGAGGCGGGCTACGGCCGCTACAATCGCTTCCAGTTGCGCGGATCGGTGGACGTGCCACTGATCGGCGACCGGCTGTTGACCAAGATTTCCGGCTATTACGTCTCCGCCGACGGCTATGTGCATGACGAGGTGACCGGCCAGCGCCTGAACGGCGAGAAGAGTTGGGGCGTGCGCGGCGCGCTGCGGGCGCTGCTCAGCGACACCGTCCGCTGGGATCTGAGCGCGGACTATATCCGCGCCGGGGGGTCCAACCTGCCGAACTTCTACGATCCGACCACCGACCGGCGTATCAGCTTCACGCCGCTTCGCACCGATACGCCGATCGGATCCGATCTGGTGTCCTCGCGGCTCGCCGACAACACGCTCGGCAATGACGCGCGGACCTATCTCCTCACCTCGAACCTCCAGGTCGAGGCCGGCAATGCGACGATCAACGTCATCACCGGCTATCTCCACCTCTATCAGGAATATATCACCGAGAGCTTCGCCGGCCTCAATTCGGGCTCGGTCACGTTCGACGGCGTCAACTTCCTCGGCGGCAACCGCGGCACCGCCACGCCGCTGGTCAACGACAGCTGGTCGCGCCAGTTCAGCCAGGAGGTCAAGGTCACCGGCAACGCCTTCAACGGTCTCCTGACCTATGTCGGCGGCCTCTATTACATCCACGAGGACAACGAGACCGATTTCGCCAACATCTCGGTTCCGCTCGCCAGCCCGCCGGTCGTCAGCGGCGATCGCACGATGTCCAACGCGACCGAGGCCTATGCCGGCTATTTCCAGGGTGATCTCCACCTCACCCACGCGCTCACCTTCACCGCCGGCATCCGCTATACCGACGAGAAAAAGACGATCGCATTCTCGCCGAACGACAGCCCGTTGCCGCGCTCGTCGGCGCTCAACCAGCCGTTCGACACCCAGGATCTGGTCAACGCCGGCATCCCGGTCGAGCTGCGCTCGCGGGTGTGGACGCCGCGCTTCGCGCTGCAATATGCGTTCACCCCGGACATCAACGTCTTCGTGTCGGCGACCAAGGGTTTCAAATCGGGCGGCTGGAACTCGCGCGCTTATTACGCGACCGGCGCCCAGGCCTTCACCCGCGAGACGATCTGGTCGTTCGAAGGCGGCGTCCGTTCCGAATTCCTCAATCATCGCGTCCGCGTGAACCTGACCGGCTTCTATTATAACGACCAGGATACACAGTTGCCGGGCGGCGGCTTCGATCCGACCACCAACACGATCACCTACCTTACCCGCAACGTCGCCGATCAGCGCAATTACGGGCTCGAGGCGGAAATCTCGGTCAATCCGGTCCACAATCTCAATATCTTCTGGTCGGCCGGCCTCCAACACGCCAGCTATCACAACATCAACCAGCTCACTCTGGACCAGCAGGATCGGTGTCTGTCGGGCGTCATCGTCAACAATTGCAATGCGGGGATCATCACGCCGACCGGCGATATCGCCAACCCGACCCGCGCGCCGCACTTCACCTCCACGCTCGGCGCCAATTATTCCTTCGACCTGGGCGGCAATCTGTCGCTGCGCCCCTCGGTCAACTGGAATTATGTCAGTGGCACCTGGGTCGCGACGTCGAACGATCCACGCGGATTCCAGCCGGCGCACAGCCTGATCAACGCCGGCCTCACGCTGCACTCGGGATCGGGCTGGTCGCTCGGCGTCGAATGCAACAACTGCTTCGACAAGACCTACATCACCTCGTTCCTCATCTACCCGTATCTCAACAATCCGGGCAGCTGGATGGTCAGGGCGCGGTACGACTTCTAAGGTCTCATTCGAAACGGTCGGGCGCGGGAGGCACGGGTCTCCCGCGCTCCACCGAAGAGGTGTCATGGCGGACGCAGGCAAAGGCGGCGTGAAGCTGCCGCGGATCAGCAAGGGCAAGCGCCCGCGCTTCTTCGACGACCCCGCCGTCGATCAGATGATGACCTTCCTCCTCGAGCTGATGGCTGAAGTGACGTCGCTGCGCGAGCGGACCGATACGATCGAACGGCTGCTCGACGAGAAGGGCATCATCGCGCGCGCGGATATCGAGGCCTACAAGCCCGATGCGGCCGGCGAGGCCGAGCGTTCCGCCTGGGCGCAGGCTTTCATCCGCCGGGTCATGCGCTTCCACGATCCGCGCTGAACGTGACCGCCTATCCGCACCTGTTCTCCTCCGTGCGGGTCGGCACGCGCACGCTTCCCAACCGGATCGTCCACGCCTCGACCTCGACCCATTATGCGGCCGAAGGCCGGGTCACCGGCCGGCTGATCGATTATTATGCGAACCGCGCGCGCGGCGGCGCGGCGATGCTGGTCAGCGAGCCGATGGCGATGCTGAGCTGGCAGGCGCAGCCGACCCGGCCGCATGTCCTGTCCGGGCTTAACGCCGACATGCTGCCGCGCTGGGCGGACGCGGTTGCGAAGGCCGGCGGTCTCATGCTCGGCCAGGTCCAGGACAATGGCCGCGGCTTTCGCGCCGGCCATCGCAATCTGGAGGCGCGGGGCGCTTCGGCGCTGCCCGACGATCTTAGCTGGACGGTGCCGCGGGCGCTGGAGACCGGCGAGGTCCATCGCATGATCGACGAATTCGCGGCCTCGTCGGCGATGCTCGCGGCGGCGGGGTTCGCCGGGGTCGAGATTTCCGCCGGCCACGGCCATCTCTTCCACCAATTCCTGTCCGCCCGCTCGAACCGGCGCGAGGACGAGTTCGGCGGCGATCTCGAAGGCCGGGCGCGGCTCCTCATCGAGCTAATGCGCGCGATCCGCGATCGCTGCGGCGCGGATTTCCTGATCGGCGCCAAGCTGCCGGCCGAAGACGGGACCGAGGGCGGCATCGACCTCACCCAGGCGGAGCGGATCACCGCCTTGCTCCACGCCGCCGGTGACATGGATTATCTCACCTATTGCTGGGGGAGCCATTCCGACACGCTCTATACGCACCTGCCCGACAATCACGGGCCGCGCATGCCCTATGTCGAGACCATTCATCGGCTCGGCCGCGCCGCCGCGCCGGGCACGCCCTTGGGCGCGCTCGGCCTCATCACCGATCCCAACGAGGGCGAGCGGACCGTGCGCGACGGGCTTGGCGATCTCGTCATGCTGGCGCGGCCGCTGGTCACCGATCCGGCCTGGCCGGCGAAGGCGCGCGAGGGACGCGAGGCGGAGATCCGCTATTGCGTGTCGTGCAACACCTGCTGGCACATGATCACGTCGGGGCGCGGCCTGCTGTGCGACAACAACCCGCGTGTCGGCGCGCATGACGAGGCCGACTGGCGACCTGCTCTGGCATCGGAGCGCAAGCGAATAGCAATCGTCGGCGCCGGGCCGGCGGGTATGGAGGCCGCCTGGGTAGCGGCGGCGCGCGGCCATGAGGTCCACGTCTTCGGTGCCTCGGAGGTGCCGGGCGGATCGACACGGCTCCACGCTTTGCTTCCCGGCGGCGAGGGCCTCAGCAGCGTCTACGACTATCAATATCTCGCGGCGCGGCGTTACAGCGCGACGCTGCGCCTGGGGGAGACCGTGGACCTCGACACTCTGCTGGCACTCGCGCCCGATGCCGTCGTGCTCGCCGCCGGCGCGACCCCGGGCTGGCCATCCTGCTTCCCGGTCGAATGGCGGGACGAGGGCATCGTGCCGGACCTGCGCGCGGCGGTCCGGCTGTTCGACGCCCACCGCGCCCGCAATCCCGGCACGGCGGTGATCTACGACGAGGATCATGGCGCCTTCACCTACGATGCGGCCGAGATGCTGCTGGACCGGTTCGAGCGCGTCGCGATCCTTACCCCGCGCGAGCGGCTGGCGAGCGACGAATCGCTGGTCGTCAGGCAGGGCGTCTATCACCGGCTCCATGCGAAAGGCGCGACGGTCCTGACCTCGGTCCGGCCGCTGCCAAGCTCGCCCCTTGAGGACGGAAAGCTCGACTATGCGAACGTCTATAGCGGCGCGACGGGCCGGATCGGCGATGTCGCCTTCCTCACCTATGCGACCGCGCGCGTGCCGAATGACGCCTTGGCCGCCCCCCTGCGCGCCGCGGGGATCGAGGTGCATCTGATCGGCGACTGCAAGGCGCCGCGCGCCTTGCTCAGCGCGACCATGGAAGGCCACCGCGCCGGCAACGCGCTTTGACAGGAGAATCGCGCATGTATCCCGATCTCGAAGGCAAGGTGGCGATCGTCACCGGCGCCGGCCGCCGCAAGGGTCTGGGCGAGGCGATCGCGCGCAAGCTGGCCGAGGACGGCGTCCGGCTGGTGATCCACGATCTCGGCCGGACCGAAGGTGCGCTCGCGCCGGCGCACGGGATCGGCGCGGCGGACGAGCTGGAAGCGGTCGCCGAAGAGCTGCGGACGATCCATCCCGGTATCGCCACCTTCGCCGCCGACATGCGCGTCGAGGATGAGGTGAAGGCGCTCGTCGCTTACGCGGTCGATCGGTTCGGGCGGCTCGACATTCTCGTCAACAATGCCGGGGTCGGCTATCTGTTCGGCCCGCTGGTCGATGCGACGCAGGAGATGTGGGACACCGTCCTCAACGTCAATCTGCGCGGTGCCTTCTTCGCGACCAAGCATGCGGTGCGGCAGATGCTGACCCAGGAGGTTCAGGAGGGCTGGGGCAGGGGGCGGATCGTCTCCATCGGCAGCCGGGGATCGAAATCGGGATCGGCGCTGACCTCGTCCTATATCGCCTCGAAGCACGGGCTGGTCGGCCTCACCAGGTCGGCGGCGATCGAGCTTGGACCCGAGCAGATCACTGTCAACGCGGTCTGCCCCAACCACGTCACCACCGGGCTTGGTGCCTGGCAGAACGAATATATGGCGAAGATGCGCGGCCAGAGCGTCGAGGAGTATCTTGCCGCGATGCGATCGCGCATCCCGCTCGGCCGCACCGGAACGCCCGAGGACACGGCCAATGCCTGCGCGTTCCTCTGTTCGGGCCAGGCGCGCTTCATCACCGGCGAGGCGATGAACGTGTCGGGCGGCGAGGAAATGCATTGAGGGTGGGGCTAGGCGGTCTTCCCCAGCGCGCCGAGACCGGCTTCTCCGATCCGCTCGTCCTGATCGGGCGAGCCGCCCGACACGCCGACGCCGCCGACGCACTGGCCTTCGGCGAGGATCGGCAGGCCGCCTGCCATCGGCAGATAATCGGTCAGCCGCAGCAGCGCCGGCTCCGTCACGATCCTGTCGGCAAGGCGCCGGGAAGGCGCGCGGATCAACGCGGCGGTGCGCGCTTTCTGCTCGGCCACCTTGGCGGTCATCAGGCCGGCGCCGTCGAGGCGGGCCAGCGCGAGCGGATAACCGCCTTCGTCGGTCACCGCGACCGAGACGGCCAGGCCCTCGCTGCGGGCGGCCGCGAGCGCGGCGTCGAGAATGGCGCGTGCCTGATCGGCGCCGAGCACTGGCTTGTGATTCATCGGAAATCCTTTGCGATCATTGGCCTGGAAGGATGAAAAGGGAGGGCGCTCTTGCGGTTCTTTGATATAGCCGCCAGCGTCGAGAGGGGAGAAACAGAGTGCTCGTCGACAAGAATGATCCAACGGTTGCAATCGATCGCATGCAGGCGGTTCCGCTTTATCATCAGATCTTCCTGCAACTGCGCGAGGAGATCACGAGCGGCGAGCGCGCCTATGGATCGCGGATGCCGACCGAGCAGGAATTGTCGGCGCAGTTCGGCGTCTCGCGGATCACGGCGCGCCGTGCGCTCGACGAACTCGCCGAAAATCATCTGGTCGAGCGCAAGCGGCGCGTCGGCACCCACGTCACCTTCCGCTCGCCGGCCAAGCCGCTGCAGGGTAACATCGCCCAGGCGTTGGAATCGCTGCTGAATTTCGGCCGGGCGACGCAGGTGAAGCTGCTCGAGGTCGATCGCGTGCCGGCGCGGCCGCCGATCGACGAGGCGCTCGGCCTCGACGAGGGAACCACCGTCCTGCGCGTGGTCCGCGACCGCTGGCTCGACGGCCTGCCGCTCGCGCATTTCGTGAGCTACACGCCGATGGATATCGGCGCCCACATGACCCGCGCGAAGCTCAAGTCGACGCCGATGCTGACCCTGATCTCCGAAGCCGGCGTGACGATCGGATCGGCGACGCAGACGATCTCCGCGACGCTCGCCGATGCGGCGCTTTCGGCGAGCCTGCATGTCGATATCGGCTCGCCGATTCTGCGGGTGAGTCGGACCGTGCTCGACACGAAGGGGCGGCCCGTCCAGCACATCCTCGGCCAGTTCCGCCCGGACCGGTATCAGATCAGGCTCGATCTCAACTCCTCCTCCAATATCGGCCCCGAGCTCATCTGAGCTGGGGAAATTTGATATAGAAATAGGACAATTCATCAGCTACGTCCATCCACCGGACCCGAAAGGAACACGGCTTGGGCGACTGGACGACCTCCACCGATCCGCTGCTGCTCAGGATCGCCGCGACCACCGTCGCGACGCCCGATCTCGACGCGAGCGAGGCGGATTATGCGCGCTGGCTCGGCTATCGGACGGTGGAGCGCGGTATCGTCGATGTGGTGCTCGCCGAGAGCTGGGGTACACCGGCGGCGGCCGGCGCGCGAACCTGCACGATGACCCCCGCCGGCGAGGGCGATGTCTTCATGCGGCTGGTCGAGACCCCGGCCGTGCCCGGCTATCGGCCGCTGACGACCTTCGGCTGGAATGCGTTCGAGATCATCGTCGATGATGTCCACGCCCTCGCCGCGCGGCTCGCCGGTTCGGGCTTCGCCCATCTCGGCGGACCGCGCGCGCTCCAGTTCATGCCCTCGATCGTCGCGATGCAGGTCGCCGGGCGGGGCGGCGAGTGCCTCTATTTCACGATGGAGAGCGGCGATCGCGCGGCGTCGATCCTGCCGCCACCCAGCGGCTTCGTCGGCCGCACCTTCATCGTCGTCGCGGCGGGGGAGGATTTTTCGCGAATGCTGCGCTGGTATGTCGACCGCTTCGCGCTGCGCGAACGCCCGGTGCGGCAGAGCAAGATAGGGATCATCCAGGAGGCGCAGGGGCTCGACGCGGATCAGACGATCGAGCTGAGCGCGATCGGGATGCACGAACGCGGCAATCTCGTCGAGCTCGACGGCTATCCGACCGGGCCGGGGCGGATCGCCGGGCCGCGCCCGTGCGCGCCGGGCCATCTGCCGCCGGGCAATGCGATGGTGAGCATCGAGATCGCCGATCTGGAACCGCATGTCGCTTTGGCGCTGGCGCCGCCGGCCGCGCGCAATGACGCGGTCTATGGCGGGCGGCGGGCCTGCACCCTGCTCGGCCCCGCCGGCGAGCTGATCGAGTTGATCGAGGCGGCATAATTGTATTACAAGTAGGACATAAATGGAGCAGCAGAGGAGCCCTGACATGAAGGTTCGCGATCTCGATCATGCGGTGCTGCCTCGGGCCAGCGCCGAAGAACGCAGCCGGCAGGGCGCCGTCGTGGCGCTCCGGCGCCTGCTCAACCGCCATGTCCGGCCCCGCAATGTCGAAGTCTTCGAAAGCGAGGCGGCGCCGGCCTTTCGCGAGCTGCACGGCCGCGCGCCGCAATCGCCCGCCGAGATCCAGCAGGCGTTCCTGCTCTCGCCGAGCTACCGCTTGTGGAGCGCGAGCAATCGCGCGGCGCAGGAGATGATCTGGGTCTCAGTCGGCGAGCCGGTCTATCGCGATCTCGATCGCATGACCGAGGCAACCCGCGCGCTCGTCGAATCGCCGGACAAGCTGGGCAGCCTCGATCTCGATCCCGATTACGATCCCTCGCCGGAAGTGGCCGGCGTCGATATCCATCTTCAGCCGGGGGGTTACGGGCTGGATCGCGGCGGCCATGATGTCGCCGCCGGCGCGCTCTACGAATGCGGCGGCAACGTCTTTTCCTTCGGTCAGGGGATCGGGCGCGGCGACAGCAAGGCGGGCGTGGTCGTCCGCCTGCTCGAGGAGGATTTCGGCGGCTTCAGGCCGAAGAAGATTCTCGACATCGGCTGTTCGGCCGGCGCCGCCTCGGCGGCCTATGCCGCGCATTATCCGGACGCCGATGTCCATGCGATCGACATCGGCAGCGCGATGCTGCGCTATGCCCATGCGCGCGCCGAATCGCTCGGCGTCGGAGTCCATTTTCACCAGATGGACGCGGCCGCGATGGCCTTCGAAGACGACAGTTTCGATCTCGTCGTCTCGCACAATCTGATGCACGAGATCGGCGCGGAAAAGCGCCGGGCGATGATCCGCGAATCCCGCCGCGTCGTCAGGCCCGGCGGGATCGTGATCCATCAGGACGTCGCGATCCGCAACCTGCCCACCATCGTGCAGGAGGTCGAGCGCGACTGGGACACGCATTTCAACGGCGAGGTCCACTGGAACACCTATCAGACCGCGGACCTGATGGCCGACATGCGCGCCGCCGGCTTCGGCGAGACCATCGTCGAGCATGATCTCGCGGCGATCCACGGCGCCAATCGCTGGTATGCGATCAGCGGACGCAAGCCCGGCGGCCAATGACCAGTTCCGTCGAAGCCCTCTCGCAACTGATCACGTCCGCGCGTGGCGGACGTCCCCAAAGCCTCGCCTCGCGCGAGGCGGAAGAAGTGCTCAACGTCGCGCTTGCCAGCCTGATCGAGCTTGCCGTCGCCAACGATCGCATCGACCGGCTCGAGCGGCTGATCGCCGAGCTGCGCGACGAGTCGGTCGATGCGCTGCGCGACATTCGCTATGACGGCGACATCGCCGCCGAGCGCCAGGCCGCGACCGACGCGCTCTTGATGCGCGCGCTTCGGATCATGCTCGATCCGCGCGCGCAGGACTGATCCGCGTCAGTCCTGCTGGGAGCGCCAGGTGTCGACGAGCTGGCCGGCGGTCGCGAACCAGGCCTCGGGCCGCGCGGCGAGCCGGCCGAGCAGGGCTTCGAACGCATCCATCCGGTAGGGCAGGCCGACGATATAGGGCGTCAGCGTCAGCGGCAGGACGCGCCCGCCATAGCGGACCGATTCCGCCGCCAGCCAGTCGAACGCATCCTCCATTTGCCGGGCGACGCTGTCCATCGACTGCTGCTGGACCGCGATCAACTGGCGGTCCGACAGCTCGTGGTTGAACGGCAGGCTGACGATCGTGCCCGCCGGCGTGGTCGCGACATAGGGCAGGTCGTCATTGACCCAGTCGCACATATAATCGAACCCCGCTTCGACGAGCAGGCGCGGCGTGTTCCAGCTTTGCGAACGCGCGATCGACTGCCAGCCGCGCGGCGCCGTACCGATCGCCGCGGCGAGCGTATCGCGCGCCTGCTCGATCAGCGCGCGCTCCTCGTCCTCGGAAAGGCCGGTCGCGATCGTGCCGTTCATGTCGGTCGAATGGGCAATGATCTCGTGGCCGCCGGCGAGGATGTCGGCGATGATCGAGGGATAACGCTCGGCGATCGCCGCATTGGCCGCGACGGTGACATTCACGCCCGCCTTCGCGAATGCGTCGAGCAGCCGGTAGAAGCCGACCCGCGTCCCATATTCGCGCGCGGTGTAGTGGCGATAATCGGGATAGGGCGTCTGCATATGCCCGGGCGCACGGAACGGCTTGTCCGCCGGCACGATCGGAAACCATTCGAGGTTGACCAGGATCGTCACCGCGACCGTCTTGCCGCCCGGCCAGGCGACCGGCTTGCGGCTCGGCATCGGCGAGGCGGCATAGAGGTCGTGGTCCATGCCCTTGCGGCGCTTGGGATATTCCAGATAGGCGGGATCGAGGCTCATGCGCTGGCCTTTGCGTAGCGGGCGGCGTCGGCGGCGACGGCATCGTAGCCGTTCGCCAGGAAATGATCGGCGATGTCGCCGGATCGGGTGATCCAGGCGCGGCCGTCGGCGGCGATGTGCCGCAGCACCTGCTCGAACGGTCCGATCCGGTGGGGCTGGCCGATCAGGTAGGAATGGAGCGGGATGCACATGACGGTGCCGTTCGCTTCGCCCTCCGCCGCCAGCCGATCGTACTGGCGGATCAGCGTCTCGGCATATTCGCGCGGCGACATATTGTAGACGAAGAAGCCGTAATGATCGTTCACCTCGATGCTGTACGGCATCGAGACGAGCCGCCCGCGCTTCACATGGACCGGCGCCGGCTGGTCGTCATGGTAGAGATCGCAGGTATAGGTCATGCCATATTCGGCAATGAGATCGAGCGTGCGCGGCGTGTGGGTGAGCGCGGGCGCGAGCCAGCCCTTGATCGTCTGCCCGGTCGCCTCGCGCACGGTGCGGATCGAATCCTCGATGATCGCGCGCTCCTGGGCCTCGTCCATGCCGTAGCTGTAGCGGGTGTTGTAGATGCCGTGGCTGAAGAACTCCCAGCCGAGCGCGTTGGCGTCGGCGACCACTTCGGGATGATGCTGGCAAAGCGCGACCGAGAGCGAGACCGATCCCCTGAAGCCGTGCTTCTCCATCATTTCGGCCAATCGCCAGTGGCCGACGCGATTGGCATAGTCGCGATGACCGTAGCCGACCACGTCGGGATGCGGCCTGGGCCAGCTTTTGCGCTGTGGATTGGCGGGCGGGTCGATCTCGTAAAATTCGAGATTGGGCGAGACCCAGACGGCCACCGCCTTGCCCTCCGGCCATTCGATCCGGGCGCGGTCGCGATAGGGGCGGAAATCGTACAGGCCGGGATCGGCCGCGCCCTCGTTCATCGCCGCGCCTCCAGCCAGTCGATCACCGTCTGGACCGGCTCGACATCGGCATATTTGAGCTGGAGATCGGTCAGGTTCGCGAAATGATAGCTTTCATGCTTGTCGGCGCAGGTCTCGATCGGAACGATCGTGCGGTAGCCGTGGCTCAGCGCCTCGACCGCGGTCGCCCGCACGCAGCCCGAGGTGGAGCCGCCGGTCACCACGACGGTATCGACCTTGTGCCAGACGAGGTAGCTCGCGAGCTGGGTCTCGAAGAAGGCCGAGGGCATGCGCTTGGTGAAGGTGAGGTCGTTCGCCTCGATCTCGCAGCGCGGATCATAAGCGTGGCGCTCGCTGTCATATTTGATGTTCTGGAGCGAATCCGGCGTGTCGGTGCGCGTGCCCCACACGCCCGCGTCGGCGGCATCGTCCTTATAGGCGACGCGCGACCAGATCACCGGCATTCCGGCGGCGCGGGCGAGGCGCGAAATGGTGTTGATATATTCGATCTGCCGAGGATCGGTTTCATAGGCGGTCTTGAACAGATCGAGCCGCGTATAGGCCTGCTGGAGATCGACGTTGACGATCGCCAGCTTCTCGCCGAACCCGAACTTGTTGCGCGCCGGATTGGCCATCACCGCCTCGAACAGCTCGCGCGCTGTCTTGTCTTCGCGGATCATCTTCGTGCCGAGGGTCATCAGGCGGTCTCCAGGAAGGTGGGGAGTTGTTCGGCCGCGAAGCCGCGCGGCAGGCCGGCGTCGGGGGTGAAACCGTAAAGCGGCTCGCCCGGCAAGGCATCGGCGAGGATGCGGCGCGCGTCGAGCAGCTTTTCGAGATCGATCCCGGTGCGAAGGCCCATCGCCTGCAACATGAAGACGAGATCCTCGGTGACGATATTGCCGCTGGCGCCCGGCGCGAACGGGCAGCCGCCGAGCCCGCCAAGCGAACTGTCGACGGTATCGATGTCCATCTCCAGCGCCGCCAGCACGTTGGCGAGGCCGAGCCCGCGGGTATTGTGGAGGTGGATGCCGGTCAGCGCCTTGTCGCCGACGACGCCGCGCACGGCCCGGATCATGTCCTTGACGGCGCGCGGATCGGCATAGCCGGTCGTGTCCGAAAGGCCGACCTCGTCGCAGCCGGCCGCCATCAGCCGCTCGGCGAGGTCGAGGATCTGGCGCAGCGGGATCGCGCCCTCGATCGTGCAGCCGAAGACGGTGGAGAGGCTGCCCTCGAAATGCGGCCGCCTTCCCTTGGGTTGCGCCGCGACCAGGGTGGCGATCGCCGCCGCCTCGGCGAGCACCTGGCCGTGGCTGCGGCGCAGGTTCGCCATGCTGTGCGATTCGGAGACCGACAGGGGCAAAGTGAGCTTGTCGGCGCCGGCCTCGATCGCCGCCTCGGCGCCACGCAGGTTCGGCACCAGCACCGCGACGGTGAGACCGGGCAGGGTCTTGGCGAAGGCGACGATCTCGGCGGTATCGGCAAGCTGCGGGAGCAGGGTCGCGGGAACGAAGCTGCCGACCTCGATCTCGCGAACGCCCGCCGCCGCCTCGGCCGCGATCCAGGCCTTTTTCGCCGCCGTCGGCATGATCGCCGAGATGCTTTGAAGACCGTCGCGCGGGCCAACTTCGCTGATCAGAATATCGGTCCGCATCAAACCTCTGCTTGCTTTATTGTCATACATCTATATCAAATCGACGGACGTTGTCGAGACATGGCGGCGCGATAAAGCGGAAAGCCGGGGGATGATGGATCCATTGCCACTCGAAGGGATCAAGGTCGTCGAATTCACCCATATGGTCATGGGCCCGTCGATCGGGCTCATCCTGGGCGATCTCGGCGCCGACGTGGTCAAGGTCGAGCCGGAAGGCGGGGATCACACGCGCCGGCTGCTCGGGTCCGGCGCCGGCTATTTTCCGATGTTCAACCGCAACAAGCGCAGCATCTGCCTCGATCTCAAGAGCGAGGCCGGCAATGCCGCCGCCCGCCGCCTCGTGGAGGAGGCGGACGTGATGATCGAGAATTTCCGGCCCGGCGCGTTGGCGAAGATCGGGCTCGGGCCGGACGCTTTCGCCGACAGCAATCCCGCGCTCATCTATTGCAGCGCCAAGGGATTCCTTGCCGGCCCTTACGAGAATCGCACCGCGCTTGACGAGGTCGCGCAGATGATGGGCGGCCTGGCCTATATGACCGGCCCGCCCGGGCGGCCGCTGCGGGCCGGCGCGTCGGTGATCGACATTGCCGGCGGCATGTTCGGCGTGATCGGCATTCTCGCCGCGCTCGAACGGCGGCACCGCACCGGCAAGGGCGGCCATGTCAAATGCTCGCTGTTCGAGACGACCGCCTTCCTGGTCGGCCAGCATATGGCGCAGGAAGCGGTCACCGGAACGCCCGCCGCGCCGATGCCGGCGCGGGTGTCCGCCTGGGCGGTGTACGACGTGTTTGAGACCGCGCGGCCCGACGAGCAATTGTTCGTCGGCGTGGTCAGCGACGGCCAATGGGTCGCCTTTTGCGAGGCGCTCGATCTCAAGGAATTCGGCGGTGATCCGGCGCTCGCTGCCAATAATGACCGGGTGCGCCAGCGCGACCGGATCCTGCCGGTCTTGCGTCAGCTTTTCGCCGGGATGACCCGCGAGGATCTGATCGCGCGGCTGGCGGCGATCGGGCTGCCGTTCGCGCCGATCATGCGGCCCGAGGATCTGTTCGAGGACGAGCATCTGCGGGCCGCCGGCGGGCTCGTCGCGGTGACGCTGGAAGACGGCACTCGCGCGATGCTGCCCGCGCTCCCGATCGAAATCGACGGGCGCAAGGCTGGTGTCCGGCAGGACCTGCCAAAAGCCGGCCAGGACGGCGCGGGTGTGCTCGGCGCGGTGGAGGCATCTTGAGCCGAACGATCTTCGACAAGATCTGGGACGCCCATCGCGTCACATCGGGCGGTGATGGCGCCGATCTCATCCTGATCGATCGCATCCTGCTCCACGAACGGACCGGCGGCGTCGCGCTCAAGAGCCTCGCCGAACGCGGCCGCGCGGTGCTTGCGCCCGATCAGGCCTTCGCGGTCATGGATCATATCGTCGATACCCGGCCCGGCCGGACCGATCGCACGCTGATGCCGACCGGGACCGATTTCATCCGGGCGACGCGCGAGGGCGCCGGCGCCGCCGGCATCCGGCTGTTCGATCTCGACGATCCGGCGCAGGGCATCGTCCATGTGATGTCGCCCGAGCTCGGCCTCGTCCTGCCCGGCGCGACCCTGGTCTGCCCGGACAGCCACACCTGCTCGCAGGGCGCGCTCGGCGCGCTCGCCTGGGGGATCGGATCGACCGAGGCGGAACATGCGCTGGCCACCTCGACGTTGCGCCTCAGGCGGCCGCCGACGATGCGGGTGCGGATCGAAGGCGCGCTGGCGGCCGGCGTCACCGCCAAGGATCTGGCGCTTGCGCTGCTCGGCCGGTTCGGCGTCGGCGGCGGCCGGGGCCATGTCGTCGAATATGCCGGCGCGGCGGTGCGCGCGCTCGACGTCGAGAGCCGCCTCACCTTGTGCAACATGGCGACCGAATTCGCCGCCTTCACCGCGATCATCGCGCCGGATGAGGCGGTCTTCGATTATCTGAAGGGCCGCCGCTTCGCGCCCGCGGGCGCCGGCTGGGATGCGGCCCTGGCGAGCTGGCACGAACTTGCGAGCGATGAGGACGCCCGGTTCGACCGAGAGCTGGCGTTCGACGCAAGCGAGGTCGCGCCGATGGTGAGCTGGGGAACCAGTCCTCAGCAGGTCGTGCCGATCGACGGCGCGGTGCCCGATCCGGGCGCGGCGGAGGGCCCGGCGCGCGCGCTCGCCTATATGGGGCTGACCCCCGGCACGCGGCTCGCCGACCTGCCGATCGACGCGGCCTTCATCGGATCATGCACCAACAGCCGCATCGGTGATCTGAGGCGGGCCGCCGCGATCCTCAAGGACCGCAAGGTGGCCGCCGGGGTCAAGGCGATCTGCGTCCCCGGATCGACCCAGGTCAAGCGCCAGGCGGAAGCCGAAGGGCTGGACGACGTCTTCCGCGCCGCCGGCTTCGAATGGCGCGAATCCGGTTGCTCGATGTGCTTCTTCGCCGGCGGCGAGAGCTTTGCGCCCCAGGCCCGCGTCGTTTCGTCGACCAACCGTAATTTCGAAAGCCGGCAAGGCCCCGGTACGCGCACCCATCTCGCCTCGCCCGAAACGGTGGCGGCGTCGGCGATCGCGGGACGGATCGCCGATCCGCGCAAGGTCGCCTGATGGAGCCCTTTACCGTCCTGACCGCGACGGCGCTGCCGCTGGTGCGCGACAATGTCGATACCGACGCGATCATCCCGTCGCGCGAGATGCGTACCGTGTCCAAGCAGGGGCTCGACGGCCTGTTCGCCGGCTGGCGCTATCGCACGATCGGCGGGCGCGATCCCGATCCCGCCTTCGTCCTCAACGATCCGGCGCGAAGCGGCGCCCACATCCTGATCGCCGGCGCCAATTTCGGCTGCGGATCGAGCCGCGAGCATGCGGTCTGGGCGCTCGCCGAATATGGCATCCGCGCGATCGTCGCGCCCTCGTTCAGCCCGATCTTCCGCGGCAACTGCATCGCCAACGGGCTGGTGCCCGTCGTCCTCCCGCGCGATGTCGTCGATGCGCTCGCCGCCGAGGTGGAAGGGGAGCCGGCGATGGCGATCACCGTCGATCTGCCCGCCGGGGAAGTTCGCACCGGCGCCGGCGCAAGCTGGCCGTTCGAGATCGAACCGGAAGCGCGCACCGCCCTGATCGAGGGCCTGGACCCGATCGAGCAGACGCTCCGCGCCGTTGAGGCGATCCAGGCCTTTCGGGCCGAGGACCGCAGCCGTCATCCATGGATTTACGAAGCGGTGGAGCGGGTGAAGGGAGTCGAACCGTCCGCGTAGCCAGGCAGGGCGAAGCGCCGATGAGGATTCGAGGGTTCGCGAACTGCGCTGCGAGGATGGAGCGGGTGAAGGGAATCGAACCCTCGTCGTAAGCTTGGGAAGCTTCTGCTCTGCCATTGAGCTACACCCGCAAGGTGCGCTTATCTAGGCAAGCGCCGCGCGCTTGTCGAGGTCAGGAACGAAGATCTCCCCTGGCAAGCCGGCGCTTGGTGGGGCCATCTTCGGCATGGCGGAAATTGGGGTAGAGCACGCCCCCGCGCCGTGCCGCGCCTTGCGCGGCGGCCTTGCGCGGGGCGAGGCGGCGCAGGTCGAATTCCTCGTCGAACTGGAGGCCGGTGCGCCGCCCTTCCGACCAGCGCACCTGTGCGCCGAGCGGATCGCAGCCGGGCAGGTCGAGCTGCACGCTCGCGCCGACGGGCAGGCCGCGACCGCATTCCACGAGGGCGCCGCCGGTCGAAAGATTGCGTATCTTCACCGACATGGTGACGCCGTTCCACTGCAGGCTCGCGACCTTGAGCAGGCCCTGACGCGGCGGCCGGTTGAACTGGAAGCCGTCGGCGCTGATCGCCTCGTTCTGCTGGGCGAGCGCGAGCGCCTCCCCGGCGGGCATTGGTCGGCCGAAGATGAAGCCCTGGACGTGCGAACAGCCAAGCTCGCGGATCAGGGTCAGCTCGTCATGGGTCTCGGCCCCCTCCGCGGTCGTGTCCATGCCCAGGCTCTCGGCGAGCGTGACGATCGCGCGCACGATCGCGGCGTTGCGGCTGTCGCGCTTGGCGGCGCCGCGCACGAAGCTCTGGTCGATCTTGATCTTGTCGAACGGCGTCTTCTTCAGATAGCCGAGCGAGGAATAGCCAGTGCCGAAATCGTCGAGCGCGAGCCGGACGCCGATCGATTTCAGCGTCGTGAACATGTCGTCCGTCGCCTCGCTTTCGACCAGGAAGACGCCCTCGGTGATCTCGAGCTCAAGCTGGCGCGGCGGCAGATCGGCGCTGGCGAGGGCGGAGAGGATCGTGCCCGGCAGGCTGGGATCGGTGAACTGGATCGGCGAGAGGTTGACAGCGATGCGGATATGCTCGGGCCAGCGCGCGGCCTCGGCGCAAGCCTGGCGCAGCACCCATTCGCCGATCTGGAGGATCAGCCCGGCTTCCTCCGCAAGCGGCACGAACAGGCTCGGGGAGATGCTGCCGCGCGCCGGATGATTCCAACGCACCAGCGCCTCGAACCCGGCGAGCGCCTCGCTTGTCGCATGGACGACCGGCTGGAAGAAGAGCTCCAGCTCGCCTCGGCCGATCGCCTTGCGAAGATCGTTTTCGAGCAACTGGCGGTCCTGCGCGTCGCTGTGCATCTCCGGCGCGAAGAAGGCGAAGGTGCCTCGGCCCGCCGCCTTGGCCGAATAAAGGGCGAGATCGGCGTTGCGGACCAAGGCGTCTCCGCCTTCCCCCGCCGTGGCGACGGCGATGCCGACCGAGGCGCCGATCGCGATGTTGTGGCCCTCGATCATATAGGGCATCGACACCTGCTGGATGAGCCGCTCGGCGAGCAATGCCAGGCTCGCTTCGTCCTGGCCGAGCAGCACCGCCTTGAATTCGTCGCCGCCCAATCGGCCGATCTGGCCGCGCGCGCCGATCGCGCTTTCCAGCCGGTGGCCGACCTGCTTCAGCAACGCATCGCCGATCGGGTGGCCGAGCGTGTCGTTGACGTTCTTGAACCGGTCCAGATCGATCAGGAACAGCGCGCAATCGTCCGGCCGCGGCGCATTGCCCAGCGCGTCCTCCAGCGTGCGGCGCATCAGGGCGCGATTGGGCAGGCCGGTCAGCGAATCGTAGCGTGCGAGGCGGTTGATCTCCGCCTCGGTCTGGTGCTGCTGGGTGAGATCCGCGCCGATGCCGCGAAAGCCGAGGAAACGGCCGTGCTCGTCGAAGCTCGGCGTGCCCGACAGCGACCAGGAGATTTCAGGCATGCCCGCGGCGCGTACCCTGATGTCAGTGAAGGGCAGGCGGGCGGACAGATGAAAGCCGAGCGTACGTTCGGAACTCTCGACGCCGCTGGCGTCGATGAGATCGGTGAAGCCACGTCCGATCAGCGCGCGCGCCGACATTTCGAGATCGGCGGCGAGCTGTTCGGAGACATAGGTCAGCGCGCCGCGCGCGCTCGTCTCCCAGAACCAGCCATGGCCGGCCTGCTCGAACTCCTCGACGAAGCGGGTGGCGCGCTGCGCGTTCCATTCGCTTTCGAGCCGGCGGCGAATCTGATCCTGTCGGGATTCGGCGCGTTGCAGGCTGAGGCCGACAAAGGCGAGCGACAGCAGGGCGGCGGCGGCGGCGCTGGGGGCGTCGCCCCAGATGAGGTAGAAGGCAGTGACGCATGAGAGACTTCCCAGCCCGACCAGCGCCGGAAAGCTGAGGAAGCCGATCGGCACTGCGAGCGTGCCGCAGACCAGCGCCATATCGACGGTGAGCGGCGCGCTCGCCCGTCCGCCCGCCATGGTGATCACCGCGCACCAGGCGGCATTGGCGAGCATGGCGTAGAGCGCGGCGCTACGCACGGCGATATGCGGCCGCCAGACCGAGAATGGACGGCGGCGGACCCAGGCCCAGAGCGTGAGATCGCCCACGAGCAGGCCGCCGAGCGGCGCCAGCAATGTCAGCGCGGCGGTCGTTCCGGGCCGCAGCGCATCAAGCAGGGCGACAGCGCAGATGACGTGCACGGCGAGGGAGAAGCCCGGCACCGGATCGAGCGCGCGCACCCGCTCGCGCGCGGCGCCTTCCGCGCGGGCATCGTCGAGCCGGATGAAATCGCGGAACAGCAATTGCGAGAGCGTCGGCTCCGAATCGGCGCTCGCGCTCCCCCGCGCGTCCGGCTTCCTCCATTCCTTCATGGCGCGGATGTAGGCCGCCGGGCCTTAAGAATCGGTGTTGGCGGAGGCTTTTAGCGATCGCCGTCGGGCGATGGCTCGTCGTCCTGGGCACGTCGTGCTTCACGGGCGCGGCGGCGGTCCTCCCGGCGCTGGCGCGCCTCATCCTTACGCATCTGCCGGCCGCGATTGCGATCCGCCTCGGCCTCGCTGGTGGTGACCGCGTCGCCGACCGCGCCGACCGCCCGCACCGGCAATGTCACGACGCTGACGGCGGTGCGCGCCAGGCAACCCGAAAGCATGGCGGCGAGGGCGAGCAGGACGATGGCGCGCATGAATTTCCCTTGGGCGGCAAGCGGTTGGAACTCGACGCCGAGTCATTCTATCGCGCGAGCTGCCCACGGCAAGCGCATGCGCGCCCGATTGCGCCCAAGCGTGCCTGGAACGACAATCGGCGGTCATGGCGGGAGGGCATGTCCGGGCCGATTGGGCTGAGGTCGGGTCAGCCCGCCAGCCCGCCAGCCCGCTCCCGCGGCGCGCTTCACCATCCGAAGGTGACACCGGCTCTTCCGCCGGTTGAGCCGCGCACCGTCGATCCGGCGAAGCCGCCGGAGACCCAGACATGGTCGGAGACGCGGGCGACGACGGCGCCCGAGAAGCCCTGCTGGCCGCGATAGGTGGCGAGGTTGAACGAGACGGCGACG